>Ga0209455_1000034_pt1 | contig 483129 bp, 443 predicted proteins | sample AraplaCol_mCL_r2_FD_184275 | JGI IMG/M metagenome (GOLD analysis project Ga0209455, IMG submission 184275) | Arabidopsis root microbial communities from North Carolina, USA - plate scrape CL_Col_mCL_r2 (SPAdes) (version 2) | ecosystem: Host-associated > Plants > Roots > Endosphere | place...
GCGACAACATCAAAATGAAGGTTGTGCTGATCTCGCCGATCGCGATGACCGAAGGCCTGCGCTTTGCGATCCGCGAAGGCGGCCGTACGGTGGGCGCCGGCGTCGTCGCCAAGATCACCAAGTAATAAACGGGAAATCGCCTGTCATGCAGGCGATTTTCCTGTGCTTGTCATACGGTCGTAAATAGACTATACTTGCCAAGTTCTCGTCGCTGGATTCGCCAGCGGCATACCGCGAAATGAGGCGCAGGAAGTGCTTCGAGTTCGCTAACAGGGATGTTGCGGGCACCGAACGCGGGGCAGGTCCCTGACGTAAAAAGGTTTCCGCATATGCTATCTGTCTGGGCAGGCCGCAAAACGGCCTGCCCGGCGTTTTGAGGTCTCTCAAGTGGCGGTAGGGCTTGAGAGGGGCTGCAATGCCTGCGTTGCTACTAGGGTTGTGCGAGGTGGCGAGAAGCTACTTCGATTCACGATTTGTTCTTTAGATAACAGGACACGGTTATGGCGAACCAAAAGATTCGCATTCGGCTCAAGGCGTTCGATCATCGTCTGATCGATCGTTCGGCCAGCGAAATCGTCGAGACGGCCAAGCGCACCGGCGCTACGGTTCTCGGTCCGATTCCGCTTCCGACCAAGATCGAGCGCTACACCATTCTGGTGTCGCCGCACGTCGACAAAGACGCTCGCGATCAGTATGAAACCCGCACCCACAAGCGCGTGCTGGACATCGTCGATCCCAACGACAAGACCGTGGACGCGCTCATGAAGCTCGATCTCGCCGCTGGCGTTGACGTTCAGATCAAGCTTGGTTGAGCGATAGACAGGATACGAATATGAGTATCGGACTGGTTGGCCGCAAATGCGGCATGAGCCGACTCTTCACCGAAGACGGGCGCTCGATTCCGGTGACGCTGATTGAAGCGACGCCGAACCGCGTCACGCAGGTGAAGTCGGAAGATAACGATGGTTACAGTGCGGTGCAGGTCACCGCAGGCGTCAAGCGCGCCAGTCTGTTGACCAATCCTGAAAAGGGTCATTACGCCAAGGCAAAGGTTGAGCCGGGTCGTGGCCTTTGGGAGTTTCGCCTGAATTCGGCTGACGCTGGCAAATATGCCGTCGGCGCCGAAATCAAGGCTGATGAAGTGTTCCAGGTCGGCCAGATCGTCGACGTGGCCGGCGTCAGCAAGGGCAAGGGCTTTCAGGGCACGATCAAGCGTCATGGTTTCACCATGGGCGACGCTACCCACGGTAACTCGCTGTCGCATCGCTCGCCGGGTTCTATCGGTCAGCGTCAGACGCCGGGTCGCGTGTTCCCGGGCAAGAAGATGTCCGGCCACATGGGTGCGGTCAATCGCACCGTGCAGGGTCTGGAAGTGGTCAAGGTCGACGGCGAACGTCATCTGATCGCGGTGAAGGGCGCGGTACCGGGTGCTACCGGTGGCGACGTCATCATCCGTCCGACCACCAAGGGTTGAGGAGAGACGGCATGGAACTGAATGTTATTGGCGCCAAGCCGCTCAGCGTGTCGGACGAAGTGTTCGGCGGCGAGTTCAAGCAAGCCCTGGTGCACCAGGTCGTAGTGGCCTACCAGGCCGGTGGTCGCGCTGGTACGCAGTCGCAGCTTTCGCGCAGCGACGTGTCCGGCACCACCAAGAAGTTCAAGAAGCAGAAGGGCGGCGGCGCTCGCCATGGTGACTATCGCGCTCCGATCTTCGTCGGCGGCGGCGTCACCTTCGCGGCCAAGCCCCGCAGCTACGAGCAGAAGGTCAATCGCAAGGCCTATCGCGTGGCGATCCGCTCCATCTTGTCGGAGTTGAATCGTCAAGGTCGGCTGAAGGTGGTCGAAGGCTTCGGCATCGATGCGCCGAAGACCAAGGCGATGGTCGCCAAGCTGGCCGAGCTGGAAGTTTCCGGTCGTGTGCTGCTGGTGTCGGAAGACGCAAACGAAGCGCTGTACCTGGCTTCACGCAATATCCCCTATCTGCACGTGGTGGATGTGCTGGCGTTGAATCCAGTCAGCCTGGTTGGTTCCGACTACGTGGTGATGACCGTCGAAGCGGTCAAGAAGGTCGAGGAGTGGCTGGCATGAGCAACGAACGCATTCTGAATACGCTGCGCGCGCCGCACATTTCCGAAAAGGCGGCCCGTCTGGCCGAGCATAACCAGTACGTTTTCGTGGTTGCCCCCGAGGCAACCAAGGCTGATGTCCGCGCAGCGGTCGAGAAGATGTTCGACGTCAAGGTCGAGCAGGTAAACCTCGTCAATGCCAAGGGCAAGGTCAAGTCCTTCCGTTTCCGCGCGGGCAACCGTCAGGGCAAGCGCAAGGCGTATGTTCGTCTTGCCGCCGGCCAGACGATCGACGTGGCGGCCAAGGCCTGAGCCAGGAGTTCTGACAGATGGCACTAATCAATCACAAGCCAACCTCGCCGGGTCGTCGCGATGCCGTTAGCGTCCGCACCGAGGGGCTGCATAAAGGTGCGCCGTACGCGCCGCTGACCGAGAGTCAGAACAAGACGGGTGGCCGCAACCATTTCGGTCGCATCACCACGCGTCACCGTGGCGGTGGTCACAAGCAGGCGTACCGCATCATCGACTTCAAGCGCGACAAGGAAGGCATTGCCGCCAAGGTCGAGCGTCTGGAATACGATCCGAACCGCACCGCGCACATCGCGCTGTTGTGCTACGCCGACGGCGAACGTCGCTACATCATTGCGCCGGCTGGCGTGGCGGTGGGTGATCGCGTGGTCTCCGGTCACGATGCGCCGATCAAGGTCGGCAACAGCTTGCCGCTGCGCAATATCCCGGTCGGTTCGACGGTGCACTGCGTGGAAATGAAGCCTGGCAAGGGCGCGCAGATTGCCCGTTCCGCCGGTGCCTCGGTGCAGCTGATCGCACGTGAATCCGGCTACGCCACCTTGCGCCTGCGCTCCGGCGAAATGCGCAAGGTGCCGGTTGACTGCCGCGCCACGATCGGCGAAGTAGGTAACTCCGAGCACAGCCTGCGCAAGCTGGGCAAGGCCGGTGCCACTCGCTGGAAGGGCATTCGCCCGACCGTCCGCGGCGTCGTGATGAACCCGGTCGACCACCCGCACGGCGGTGGTGAAGGCCGCACCTCCGGTGGCCGTCATCCGGTCAGTCCCTGGGGTACGCCGACCAAGGGTTACAAGACTCGTAACAACAAGCGCACGCAGCAGTTCATCGTGCGTCGTCGCAAGTAATAGGAAACCGTCATGCCGCGTTCTTTGAAGAAAGGTCCCTTCGTCGACCTTCACCTCATCAAGAAAGTGGAAACTGCGGTTTCCACCAATTCCAAGCGCCCGATCAAGACCTGGTCGCGTCGCTCCATGATCCTGCCGGAAATGGTCGGATTGACCATCGCCATCCACAACGGTCGCCAGCACGTACCGGTACTGGTCAACGAGAACATGGTCGGGCACAAGCTCGGCGAGTTCGCGGTGACGCGTACCTTCAAGGGCCATGGCGGCGATAAGAAGGGCAAGTGAGATGAGCACTGAAGCCAAAGCGATCCTGCGCAGCGCTCGCATTTCAGCGCAGAAGGCACGCCTGGTAGCTGACCTGGTCCGCGGCATGCCCGTCGGCCGCGCCAGCGACGTGCTCCAGTTCACCAACAAGAAGGCCGCGCACATTGTTCGCAAGGTGCTGCTGTCCGCCGTCGCCAATGCCGAAAACAACCTCGGTGCGGACGTCGACGAATTGAAGGTCTCGCGTATTTTCGTGGACGAAGGTCCGGCGATGAAGCGCATGTATGCCCGCGCCAAAGGCCGCGGTTCCCGCATCCTGAAGCGTACGAGCCACATCACTGTGGTCGTTGGTAACTAAGAGGACGTAGACGATGGGTCATAAAGTTCATCCCACCGGTATCCGCCTCGGCATTGCCAAGGACTGGAACTCGAAGTGGTACGCCAATAAGGGCGAATACGCCCAGTACCTCGCTGCCGACTTGAAGGTCCGCGAGATGCTGCGCAAGAAGCTGGCTGCTGCGGGCATCTCGAAGATCCAGATCGAGCGCCCGGCCAAGACCGCCCGCGTGACGATCCACACCGCCCGTCCGGGCGTGGTGATCGGCAAGAAGGGCGAGGACATCGAGAAGCTGCGCAAGGAAGTCAGTGACATGATGGGCGTTCCGACGCACATCAATGTCAACGAAGTACGCAAGCCCGAACTCGATGCGCAGTTGGTGGCCGAATCGATCGCGCAGCAGCTGGAGCGTCGCATCATGTTCCGTCGCGCCATGAAGCGCGCGGTGGGCAATGCGATGCGCTTGGGCGCGCTGGGCATCAAGATCAACGTGTCCGGCCGTCTGAACGGCGCCGAGATCGCCCGCTCCGAATGGAGCCGTGAAGGTCGCGTGCCGCTGCATACCCTGCGTGCGGACATCGACTACGGCACCGCCGAAGCGAAAACCACCTACGGCATCATCGGTATCAAGATCTGGATCTACAAGGGCGAGATCTTCGACCTGTCCCAGGTCGGCCAGGAGCCGAAGGAAGAGCAGGCCGCTCAGCCGCGCCGCGAGCGCGAGGGTGGCGAAGGGCGTCGTGAAGGGCGTCGCGATCGCGAGGGCGGCGAAGGCCGTCGCGAGCGGACGGCGAAGTAAGGAGAGTTGCCATGTTGCAACCCAAGCGAACCAAATACCGCAAGCAGTTCAAGGGCCGCAATGACGGCCTGGCATTCAGCGCCAACCTCGTCAGCTTTGGCGAGTATGGCCTCAAGGCCACCACGCACGGTGCCCTGACCGCGCGCCAGATCGAAGCAGCTCGTCGTTGCATTACGCGTTTTGTGAAGCGCGGCGGCAAGTTGTGGATCCGTGTGTTCCCGGACAAGCCGATCACCAAGAAGCCGATCGAAGTCCGTATGGGCGCCGGCAAGGGTGGCGTGGAATTCTGGGTTGCACCGATCCAGCCGGGCCGCATGCTTTATGAAATCGAGGGTGTCGACGAGGCGACCGCGCGCGAGGCGTTCCGCCTGGCCGCCGCCAAGTTGTCGGTGCAGACCCAGTTTGTTTCCAGGGCGGTGATGTGATGGACGTCAAAGACCTAACCACCAAGTCGGCCGAAGAGCTGAAGCAGCATCTGCTGGAACTGCGCAAAGAGCAGTTCAATTTGCGCATGCAGAAGGGCACCGGCCAGCTCAGCCAGCCGCATCAACTGCGCCGCGTTCGGCGTGATATCGCCCGCACGAAGTTCGTGCTCGGCGGCAAGAAGTAAGAGGCGGCCGACATGAGCGACAACCAAAAACAGGCGCGCACCCTCGAGGGCCGCGTTATCAGCAACAAGATGGAAAAGACGGTTACCGTGCTGATCGAGCGCCAGGTGCAGCATCCGCTGCTCGGCAAGATCGTGCGCCGTTCCACCAAGCTTCACGCGCAGAACGACCTTGGCGCGAACGAAGGTGACGTGGTGCGCATCGCGGAATGCCGTCCGCTTTCCAAGACCAAACATCACCGCGTGGTCGAAATCGTCACGCGCGCCGAAGCGTAAGGGGAGGGTGCAGACATGATCCAGATGCAAAGCACGCTTTCCGCCGCCGACAACAGCGGCGCCAAGGAACTGATGTGCATCAAGGTGCTCGGCGGCTCCAAGCGCCGTTACGCCGCGATCGGTGACGTTATCAAGGTCACCGTGAAAGATGCCATCCCGCGTGGCAAGGTGAAGAAAGGCGAGGTCTACAACGCCGTGGTGGTGCGTACCGCCAAGGGCGTGCGTCGCGCCGACGGCTCGCTGATCCGTTTCGACGGCAACGCAGCCGTGCTCCTTAACAACAAGCTCGAGCCGATCGGCACCCGTATCTTCGGGCCCGTGACTCGTGAGCTGCGTGGCGAGAAGTTCATGAAGATCGTCTCGCTCGCACCCGAAGTGCTCTGAGGCGGAGAAGAACCATGAACCGTATCCGCAAGGGTGATCAGGTCATCGTGATCACCGGCAAAAACAAGGGTCAGCGCGGCGACGTGCTGCGCGTTGAGGGCGATCGCGTGTTCGTCTCCAACGTCAACCTGGTCAAGCGCCACACCAAGCCCAACCCGCAGGCCGGCCAGGCCGGTGGCATCGTTGAGCGTGAGGCCTCGATCCATATTTCCAACGTGCAGCTGTTCAACCCCGTCACGAACAAGGGTGAACGCGTCGGTGCCAAAACGCTCGCTGATGGGCGCAAGGTCCGCGTGTACCGTTCGAGTGGCGAGGTCGTGGACGCGTGAGGAACACGAACATGACGCGCCTTGAAACGTTTTACAAAGAACAGGTCATCCAGAAGCTCACCGAACGCTTCGGATACGAGAATGTGATGCAGGTTCCGCGCATCACCAAGATCACGCTGAACATGGGCGTGGGCGAAGCGGCGGGCAACAAGAAAGTGCTCGAGAACGCCGTGGCCGACATGGCCAAGATCGCCGGCCAGAAGCCGATTACGACCAAGGCACGCGTGTCCGTGGCCTCGTTCAAGATCCGCGACGGCTGGCCGATCGGCTGCAAGGTCACCTTGCGCCGCGCGACCATGTGGGAATTCCTGGATCGCCTGATCAACATTTCGCTGCCCCGCGTCCGCGACTTCCGCGGTGTGTCGGGCCGCGCCTTCGACGGCCGTGGCAACTACAACTTCGGCGTGAAGGAACAGATCATCTTTCCAGAAATCGACTTCGACGCGATCGACGCAGTGCGGGGTATGGATATCTCCATCACCACCACGGCCAAGACCGACGAGGAAGCCAAGGCGCTGCTGGAAGCCTTCAGCTTCCCGTTCCGCAACTAAGAGAGTCGCGAGAAATTTATGGCAAAGACCTCCATGGTTAACCGCGATATCAAGCGGTCCAAACTGATCAAGAAGTACGCTACCAAGCGCGCTGAGCTGAAGGCCATCGTGGCGAACCCCAAATCCTCCTACGAGGAGAAGATGGACGCCCAGGCCAAGCTGCAGAAGCTGCCGCGTGATTCCAGCGCGAGCCGTCTGCGCAACCGCTGCGAACTGTCCGGCCGCCCGCGCGGCGTCTACCGCAAGTTCGGCCTTGGCCGTAACAAGCTGCGCGAAGCCACCATGCGCGGCGATGTACCGGGCCTGCGCAAGGCGAGCTGGTAAGCCAGCGCCAAAGCTGATTGCTGAAGGCTGTTGCGCCTCCAGCGAACCGGCGGATGCCAGAACCTGGCATCCGCCGAAAAGCCAAGCCCTGACCTTTCTAGCGAAGGAAGGGGCGGTAATGATTATTTTGTCGCATTAATATTCGCAAAAGCTGGAAAAGGCTGATATGATTGTCGGTCTGCGCATCGCAGGCCGGCTTTCCCGCCGGCTCACAATCTAGAATTGATCTCCGGTTTTATCGGATATCGGTGCACTCTGAAGGATGTTTTCATGAGCATGACTGATCCCATCGCCGATCTGTTTACGCGCATCCGCAATGCCCAAGCTACGGGTAAGCAGGTGGTCAGCGTGCCGTCGTCGAAGCTGAAGGTGGCCTTGGCCGACCTTCTCAAGAACGAGGGCTACATCCTCGACGCCAAGACCTCCGATACGGAGGGCAAGCCGGTGCTCGAGATCAAGCTCAAGTATTTCGAAGGCCGTCCCGCGATCGAGCGCATCGAGCGCGTGAGTCGCTCGGGCTTGCGCGTGTATCGCGGCAAGGATGAGCTGCCGAAGGTGCTTGGTGGTTTGGGTATTTCGATCATTTCGACGTCCGCCGGTCTGTTGACCGACGCGCAGGCTCGCGCCCGGGGCGTGGGTGGCGAAGTCATCGGTCTGGTCGCGTAAGGAGCTTCCGATGTCTCGTGTTGCCAAGAAACCCATTACCCTTCCCAAGGGTGTTGAGCTGAAGATCGCCGAAGACGGCATCGCCGTCAAAGGTCCCAAAGGCGCGTTGTCGATCCACGCCCTGCCGGGCGCGTCGGTGTCCGTCGATAATGGCGTGGTGAACGTCCATGTGACGGAAGGTGCCGAAGACAAGTTCGGCGGTACCGTTCGCGCGCTGCTGGCCAACATGGTCAAGGGCGTGTCTGAAGGTTACGAGCGCAAGCTGGAGCTGGTCGGCGTGGGTTACCGCGCATCGATGGCTGGCAAGGCGCTGAACCTCAGCCTCGGCTTTTCCCACCCGGTCGTGTTCAACGCGCCGGAGGGCATCACCCTGGAAACCCCGACGCAGACCGAAATCCTGATCAAGGGTTCGGACAAGCAACTGGTTGGTGAGGTCGCTGCCAAGATTCGCGGTTATCGTCCGCCGGAGCCCTACAAGGGCAAGGGCGTGCGCTATGCCGGCGAGAAGATCACCCTGAAGGAAGCCAAGAAGGCTTAATGGCGGGATGACCCGCTAAATAGTCGATCCGCTTCCTGGAGATACACGATGAACAAGAAAGAAAGCCGTCTGCGCCGCGCCAAGTCCACGCGTTCCCATATCCGCAAGCTCGGTGTGGCTCGTTTGTCCGTGCATCGTACTGGCCAGCATCTTTATGCGCAGGTGTTCGATGCCGCGGGTGTAAACGTGGTGGCAGCCGCCTCCACCGTCCAGAAGGCGGTGGCCGAGGGCCTGAAGGGCACCAAGAACATCGCGGCTGCCGCCGCCGTAGGCAAGGCCATTGCCGAGCGCGCCAAGGCTGCAGGCATCGAAACCGTGGCGTTCGACCGCTCGGGTTTCCGCTATCACGGCCGCATCAAGGCGCTTGCCGATGCCGCGCGTGAAGCCGGTCTCAAGTTCTAAGCAGTAACGACAACAACTCTAAGCGGCACAGCCGCAAGTAAAAGTCCCGGATGGTCCGGGCATACGGAAAAGATATGTCTTCTACTGATCGCGAAAATTCAGACGGCCTGCTCGAAAAGCTGATCGCCGTCAACCGAGTGGCCAAGACCGTGAAGGGTGGCCGCCAGATGAGCTTTACCGCGCTGACCGTGGTCGGTGACGGCGAGGGCAAGGTCGGCTTCGGTTACGGCAAGGCGCGCGAAGTGCCGGTAGCCATCTCCAAGGCCATGGACCGCGCCCGCCGCAACATGGTGAGCATTGACCTGAACAACGGCACGCTGTGGTACGCCATCAAGGCCAACCACGGTGCGGCACGTGTCTACATGCAGCCGGCCTCCGAAGGTACGGGCGTGATTGCCGGCGGCGCGATGCGCGCCGTGCTGGAAGTGGTCGGTGTGAAGAACGTGCTGGCCAAGGCCGTGGGTTCGCGCAATCCGATCAATCTGGTGCGCGCCACCATCAAGGGCCTGCAGGCCGTTGCCTCGCCGAAGCAGATCGCTGCCAAGCGTGGCAAGACCGTGGAAGAGGTACTGGGCAATGGCTAATACAGAAAAAACCATCCGCGTGCGCCTGGTCAAAGGCTTGCGCGGCGTACAGGCCCGCCATCGCCTGAGCGTGAAGGCGTTGGGCCTGAACAAGACCAACGACGTCCGTGAACTGAAGGACAGCCCGCAAGTCCGGGGTCTGATCAACACGGTCTATTACCTGGTGCGGGTTGAGGAGTAAGCATCATGCGTCTGAATGACATCAAGCCGGCCGCCGGTTCGCGCAAGACGCGGTTGCGCGTTGGTCGTGGTATCGGTTCGGGCGTCGGCAAGACTGCCGGTCGCGGCCACAAGGGTCAGCATGCCCGCACCGGACGTACCCATCGCCTCGGTTTCGAAGGCGGTCAGATGCCGCTGCAACGTCGCCTGCCCAAGGTCGGCTTCCGTTCGCTCAAGAAGGCAGAGAGCCAGCAGGTATTCCTGTATCAGCTTGCCGGCTTGAAAGCGGACGTGATTGACGCGGTCGTGCTGCATCAGGCGGGCCTGATCGACAGCCGCGCCAAGAAGGTCAAGGTTGTCGCCAAGGGCGAGATCGGCCGGGCAGTGAAGTTGTCGGGCCTGCTCGCTACGGCTGGCGCCAAGGCAGCCATCGAGGCTGCCGGCGGCAGCGTGGAGTAATTTGTGGCCGCAGCCAAGGGTCCATCGGTCGGATCGCTCGGCAAGTTGACCGAGCTGCGTCAGCGCATCTTCTTCGTGATCGGTGCGCTGATCGTATTCCGCCTCGGCTCGTTCATCCCGGTGCCCGGGGTCAATCCGGATGCCATGGCCAACCTGATTGGCCAGAGCGGTGGCATCCTGGACATGTTCAACATGTTCTCGGGTGGCTCGCTGGGTCGCTTCTCGGTGTTCGCGCTGGGCGTGGTGCCTTATATCTCCGCCTCGATCGTGGTGCAGATGATGGGTTCGGTCATTCCGAGCCTGCAGGCCCTGCGCAAGGAAGGCCAGTCGGGTCAGCGTCAGCTGACGATGTATACCCGCATAGGTACGGTGGGGCTGTCCGCCTTCCAGGCATTCGGCATCGCCGTGGCGCTGATGAAGCAGCAGACCAGCGGCGGTGTCCCCGTGGTCTATATGCCGGGTTTCGGGTTCATCCTGTCCTCGGTGGTGGGTCTTACCGCGGGTTCGCTGTTCCTGATGTGGCTGGGCGAACAGATGACCGAGCGCGGCATCGGCAACGGCATTTCGCTGCTGATCTTCGCCGGTATCGTGGCGGGCCTGCCGAATGCGGTGGTGCACACACTGTCGATGTCGACCAACGGCGAGCTGAGCACGATCAAGCTGGTCATGGTGGCCGCCCTGGTGCTGGTGGTGACGGCCTTCGTGGTGTTCATGGAGCGCGCCCAGCGGCGCATTACCGTGAACTATGCAAGGCGTTCGGGCGGGCAGCGCTCGTACATGAACCAGACGTCGCATCTGCCGCTCAAGATCAACATGTCGGGCGTGATCCCGCCCATCTTCGCGAACAGCATCCTGATGTTCCCGGCGATGGCGGCGACCTGGGGTAACGCCAGTCATCAATCGCGCTGGTTGCAGGATGTGGTTCAGGTCCTGACTCCTGGCGAGCCGCTGTACGACATCGTCTATGCGGTCCTGGTGATCACGTTCGCCTTTTTCTACACGGCGATCGTCTTCAACTCGCAGGACACGGCGGACAACCTGAAGCGGTCCGGTGCCCTGATTCCGGGTATTCGCCCGGGTCGTTCGACGGCGGATTACATCGATTCGGTGATGACGCGCTTGACGGGTGTTGGCGCCATCTACCTGGTCCTGGTCTGCTTGGTGCCAACGTTCATGCAGAACGCCTGGCACGTTCCGTTCTACTTCGGTGGCACCTCGCTGCTGATCGTGGTGGTGGTGGTGATGGACTTTACCGCTCAGGTGCAGGCGCACCTGGTCAGTCACCAGTACGAAGGTTTGCTTAAGAAGGCCAACTTGCGCCGCGGCTGAGGCGTAGGCAGGTCCCGGTGGAGAGCCCGCGGAGCCCTTGGTGCCGCAGGACTTTCCTGACAGTTTGATTAAGGTTAGAATTGCGCGTTTACCGCGCAAGAAAGCATCGGAGAAAGTACATCATGGCGCGCATTGCGGGTGTCAATTTGCCGGTCCAGAAACACGTCTGGGTTGGCCTGCAGAGCATCTACGGCATCGGCCGCAGCCGGGCCAAGAAGGTCTGTGCGGACGCGGGTGTGAACCCGAATGTTCAGATCAAGTCGCTTAGCGAGGGCGAGGTCGAGAAGATCCGTCACGAAATCGCCAAGTATGTCGTGGAAGGCGACCTGCGCCGCGAAGTCGGTATTGCCATCAAGCGTTTGATGGACCTGGGTTGCTATCGCGGCCTGCGCCATCGCCGCGGTCTGCCGGTGCGCGGCCAGCGCACACGTACCAATGCGCGCACCCGCAAGGGCCCCCGTCGCGCGATCAAGAAATAATTGGAATAAGTCATGGCAAAGCCAGCAGTTAAGACGAAGAAGAAAGTCAAGCGGGTCGTCACCGACGCGGTGGCCCACGTGCAGGCCTCCTTCAACAACACCATCGTCACCATCACCGATCGCCAGGGCAATGCGCTCTCTTGGGCGACTGCCGGTGGCGCGGGCTTCCGTGGTTCGCGCAAGTCCACCCCGTTCGCGGCCCAGGTCGCGGCCGAAAAAGCTGGCCGCGCTGCTGGCGAGTACGGCGTGAAGACGGTGGAAGTGCGGATCAAGGGCCCGGGACCTGGCCGCGAGTCGGCAGTGCGTTCGCTGAATGCACTCGGCTACAAGGTTCTCAACATCATTGACGTTACGCCGATTCCGCACAACGGCTGCCGTCCCCCCAAGAAGCGTCGCGTCTAAGGAGCATAACCATGGCACGTTATCGTGGAGCTACCTGCAAACTGGCGCGTCGCGAAGGTTCGGATCTGAGCCTGAAGAGCCCGGCGCGCGCTATCGATTCCAAGTGCAAACTGGAAAACAAGCCCGGCCAGCACGGCGCCAACAAGCGCATGCGCATGTCCGACTACGCCGTCCAGTTGCGTGAGAAGCAGAAGGTCAAGCGCATCTACGGTGTGCTTGAACGCCAGTTCAGCAACTACTACACCAAGGCCTCGACCCTCAAGGGCAACACGGGCGAGAACCTGTTGCGCTTGCTGGAAAGCCGTCTGGACAACGTCGTGTACCGCATGGGTTTCGCGGTCACCCGCGCCCAGGCTCGCCAGCTTGTGTCGCACAAGGCGGTGCTGGTCAATGGCAAGAAGGTCAACATTCCGTCCTACCAGGTGCGCCCGGGCGATGAAGTCGCACTGACCGAGCGCGCGCGCAACCAGTTGCGCGTGCAGGAAGCCGCCACCGTGTTCGACACGATGGACCTGCGCCCGCAGTGGATCGAAGTCGACGCCAAGAAGTTCGCCGGCACGTTCAAATCGGTCCCGGATCGTGCAGATCTGCCGACCGACATTAACGAAGCGCTGATCGTCGAGCTTTATTCGAAGTAATCAACCGGAGCCCTGCATGGCAGTTTCGTCAACCAGCGTACTGCGGCCTCGTGGCCTCAGCGTTGAACAGCTAGGACCGAATCGCGCCAAGGTGGTGGTGGAGCCGCTCGAACGCGGTTTCGGCCACACCCTGGGCAACGCGTTGCGTCGCGTGCTGCTCTCATCGATTCCCGGCAGCGCCATCGTCGAGGTCGAAATCGATGGGGTGCTGCACGAGTACACCACTCTGGAAGGTCTGCAGGAGGACGTCATCGAAGTCCTGCTCAACCTCAAGGAAGTGGCCATTCGCCAACATACGGGTGATGAAGTCACCCTTACCTTGTCCAAGAAGGGCAAGGGTGTGGTCACGGCAGGCGACATCGTCGTGGATCACTCGGTTGAGATCATCAATCCGGAACATGTGATCTGCCATCTCACCAAGGACATCACGCTGAACATGCGTCTGAAGGTGCGTCGCGGCGTCGGCTACCAGCCGGCCAGCTCGCGTCAGCATCCGGATGACGAAGCGCGTCCGATTGGCCGCCTGCAGCTGGATGCCTCGTTCGCGCCGGTGTTGCGCGTGGCTTACGAAGTGGATGCGGCTCGTGTGGAGCAGCGTACCAACCTCGACAAGCTTATCCTCGACATCGAGACGAACGGCACGATCGGTGCAGAAGACGCGGTCCGCAAGGCCGCCGAAATCCTCAATGACCAGCTGTCGGTGTTCGGCGATTTCTCGCGCCGCGAGAGCGCCACGGACAAGGCGGAGAAGGGTGGTTTCGATCCGCTTCTGCTCCGTCCGATCGACGATCTGGAGCTCACCGTCCGTTCGGCGAACTGCCTTAAGGCCGAAAGCATCTACTACATCGGCGATCTGGTGCAGAAGACCGAAGTGGAGCTGCTCAAGACACCGAATCTCGGCAAGAAGTCGCTCACCGAAATCAAGGATGTCTTGGGCGTGCGTGGTCTCGCCCTCGGCATGAAGCTTGAAAACTGGCCGCCGCCGGGCTTGTCGCACGGCATGCAGCTGGGTTGAGGGTTCGCCAGGCGATTGTCATGGTCGCCTGGCAACCAGATAGTGGCGGGATGGCGCACAGCGCATCCCGCCAGATGTTGGAAGCGGTTGCAGACCGCAGATGAAAAGACAGCCTTCATGGCTGCGCAAAAGAAGTCTTGGCGATCCCATTTGATCGCTCCTAAGACTGGCTCGGCGAATGGTCATTTGAAGCCGCCAGTCACACGAGACGGTCATTTGTGACCGCACTCTTAAGAGAGCCCGTTTTAACCAGGGCTCAAACAGCGGGTAACCGCGGAAAGCCGGACCTATGGCCGGTTTTTCATAACAACAGACACTAAGAGAGACTCCCCATGCGCCACCAAAAATCCGGACGCAAGCTCAACCGCACCAGCTCGCATCGCGAAGCGATGTTCAAGAACATGGCCTCGTCGCTGATCAAGCATGAGCTGATCCGCACCACTCTGCCCAAGGCGAAGGAACTGCGCCGTGTGGCCGAACCGCTGATCACCTTGGCCAAGACCGATAGCGTGGCCAACCGTCGTCTTGCCTTCGCGCGTTTGCGCGACAAGCAGGCCGTGGGCAAGCTGTTCGTCGAGCTGGGGCCGCGTTACCGCGAGCGTCCCGGCGGCTACCTGCGCATCCTCAAGTGCGGCTTCCGTCCGGGCGACAACGCCCCGCTGGCGTACGTCGAGCTGGTGGATCGTCCGCGCGCCGAGCCGGCTGCCGAATAAATCCAGCGCCGTTTGGACGTCCAAATACGAACCCTGCCTGGGAAACCTGGCGGGGTTCGTGCTTTTGGGGATCGCGGCGTACGCCTGCTGACAGCGTGGCGGCGAGCGGGTAATGTCAGCATCCCTACCCTGCCACATCGCTCCCATGAATCCCCTTCGCTGGTCCTATCGCGTCAGCTTTCTTGTCGGCTTCCTGCTCTGTATCGGCCTGCTGGGGTTTGCGCTGTATGCCGAATATCAGTGGGGCTTGGAGCCTTGCCCGCTGTGCATTTTCCAGCGCATCGGTTTCATCGTCATGGCGATCTTCTTTCTGGCCGGCGCCGTCCATGGGCCACGCGCCGGCGGGCGCTGGTTCTATACCGGGCTGGTACTGCTTGGCGCCGTGTTCGGCATGGTGGTGGCCGGGCGCCATTTATGGATCATGTCGCTGCCGCCGGACCAGATACCCGCCTGCGGCCCCAATCTGGCCTATATGTTCGATGCGTTCCCGTTGGCGAAGGTCTTGAAGATGGTGTTCACCGGTTCGGGTGAGTGCGCCAAGATCCAGCCGATCCTGGGGCTGCCTATCCCGCTGTGGGCTTTGTTGTGGTTCGTTCTTCTTTCGATACTGGCGCTCCGCGCGACTTTGTCCCGCGCCACGCCGAGGTTGCATCTATGAGCCAGGCCATGCCTTCTGTGGAACAACTGAACTGGACGCCCGCGTCATGGCAAGAACGCACTGCCCTGCAGCAGCCGCATTACGAGGATCCGACCGAGCTCAACCGTGCGCTCGATGAGCTGTCGCATCTTCCGCCGCTGGTGACCTCGTGGGAGGTGCTGGCGCTGAAGCAGGCACTGGCCGAGGCGCAGGATGGCAGGCGTTTCCTGCTGCAAGGCGGCGATTGCGCCGAAAGCTTTGCCGATTGCACCAGCCCGATCATCTCCAACCGCCTCAAGGTCTTGCTGCAGATGAGCCTGGTGCTGGTGCACGGGCTCAAGCAGCCGGTGTTGCGCGTGGGCCGGTTTGCCGGGCAATACGCCAAGCCACGCTCGGAGGATACCGAAACGCGCGATGGCGTTACCTTGCCCAGCTTTCGCGGTGACGTGATCAATGGTCCGGCATTCACTGCCGCAGCGCGCCGCCCTGATCCGCAGCGCCTGATCCGCGCGCATGCGCATTCCGCGCTCACCATGAATTTCGTGCGGGCGTTGATCGACGGCGGCTTTGCCGATCTCCACCATCCCGAATACTGGGATCTCGCCTGGGTGGAGCACTCGCCCATGGCGGCCGATTACCGCCGCATGGTGGCCGGCATTGGCGATTCATTGCGCTTCATGGAAACGCTGGCCGGCCCTATTGCCGGTTTTACGCGCGTGGACTTTTTCACCTCGCACGAAGCGCTGCTGCTGCACTACGAACAGGCGCTGACACGCCAGGTGCCGCGCCACCAAGGCTGGTTCAATCTCTCCACGCACTTCCCGTGGATCGGCATGCGTACCGCCGCGCTCGACGGCGCGCACGTGGAATATTTCCGCGGCATTCGCAATCCCATCGCCGTGAAGGTCGGCCCGTCCGTCACGCCCGATCAGTTGCTGCCGTTGATCGATGCCTTGAACCCCGAAGACGAACCCGGCCGCCTTACGCTGATCCATCGCATGGGGCATGCGCAAATCGCCGAGAGGCTTCCGCCCTTGCTCAATGCCGTAAAACGCGCGGGGCGCCGCGTGCTATGGGTGGCCGACCCCATGCATGGCAATACCGAAAGCACGTCCAACGGCTACAAGACGCGACGTTTCGACAACATCCGTAGCGAGCTGGATCAGGCCTTCGACATCCATGCCGCCGCCGGCACGCACCTGGGCGGCGTGCATCTGGAGCTGACCGGCGAAGACGTCACTGAATGCATGGGTGGCGCGCGCGATCTGAACGAGGCGGATCTGCAGCGCGCCTACAAGTCGATGGTCGATCCGCGCCTGAATTACGAACAGTCGCTGGAACTGGCGATGCTGATCGTGCGCAAATCCGGCCGCATGGGTTGATTGCGGCCGGGCATCGGTCACGCAGCCTTATGGCTCAATGCGTGGCACCCGCTTCCTTCTGCATGCGCTCTTCGAGATTCTGCTTACCTTCGGCTGCGTAGGCTTTGCAGGCCTGCGGGTCGATCAAGGGATTGGGCTTGCCCGGTACGATGTGCGCCGCTTTCTCGAAAAAATCGTCGCGCGGATGTGGCGTAAGCAGGATGTCGCATGGCAATGCGGCCAGCATCGCAAGCGTGTGCCGATAACCGGCAAGACGTTCGGGATGCGCCGGATCGGCATAGCGATAATCAGGCGTGCTGAGCAGGGTAATGCTGTCGGCATAAACCATCGACGCGCAGTGCTTGCCTTCGCAAGAACGCCAGGTCCATCCGGTGCTGCCGGGCGTGTGTCCCGGCATGGCATGCATCTGCAAGGCTAGCGAGCCGACATGCAGGGTTTCCCCATCGGCTACGATACGAACCTTGGTCACCTTGGGATAGAACGGCGCCATGCCGTGCTGCGGATCATCCGGATCGTCTCCGCCAAGCGCCAAAGCCTTGGCCGACTTGGCGCTTGCCGCCACCTTCGCACCGCTATCGTGCGCCAGCTTGGCAATGGCGCCAGCGTGGTCGCCGTGCGTGTGCGAGTTGAGAATCCATCGAATGTCCCGCACGCGAAAACCCAGCACGCGGATGTTCGATTCGATCATTGACGCGTTTTGCGGCAAGGTGCCGTCGATCAGCACATGGCCTGCGGGCGAGGTAATCAGAATGGCGCTGAGACCCTGCGAGCCGACGTAATACGTATTGCCGTCGATTTGAAACGGCTTTTGCGGCTGTGTCCAGGATGCGGGAGGGTAGGAATCCGCAGCGGCATCAGCATGGACGATCGCGCATGCCAACGCCGTCGCGCATAAGACGGGCCAGGGTTTCATAGGAGCTTCCGTGTCGATGGAGGCGCCACGTTACGGGAAAGGGCTGGCCGCAGCGGGCCGCGCTCGGCCAGCCCGATGCGTATTCAATGGCTCTGCGCGGGCACCGGTGCATACGCGTTGCCATCCACCGTCGACAAGAACTTCGGTGGCTGCCAGGCATGCGTATGTTGCTCGAAACCGTAGGCGATCGAAATCAGCGTCGGCTCGCTCCACTTGGCGCCGAAGAACACGATGCCGACCGGCAAGCCGTGCGCCCAGCCAGCCGGCACGGTCATCGACGGATAACCCGCTACCGCCGCCGGTTGCGACGCACCGCCAATAGTGGGATTGCCGCTGACGATGTGATCGCCGAGCAGCAGGTCGGTGAGATAAGCCGGTCCCCACGAAGGCGCGAGTAGCGCATCCAGATGGTTCGCCTGCAGCGCCGCATCAATGCCTTGCGGCCCGGACAATTGCTTGGCCTTGGTCAAGGCATCCACATAGGTCTGGTCGGTCAATGGCCCCTTGGCTTGTGCTTGCTCGAACAGATCCTGCCCGAACCAGGACATTTCGCGCGCGGCTTCCTGTTTGTCGAAGGCGATCAGGTCGGCGAGGGTTTTCACCTTGAGACCCGTGCGTGCGGCCAGATACGCGTTGAGATCGTGCTTGAAGTCATACAGCATCACGGTCATTTCCGGATCGTTGAGTTCAGCCAGATGCGGCAGGGTGACAGGATCGACAATGATCGCGCCTTGCGCCTTCATCGCCGCAATCGCTTCGTCCAGCACGCGATCGGCATTGGGTTCGTTGCCGGCCAGCTGCCGCACCACGCCGATGCGCTTGCCACGCAGGCCATCAGCATCGAGAAAACGTGTGTAATCGGTAGCGTGTTTATCCGCGTCCGCCGTCGCAGGATCGTGTGGGTCGCTGCCCGCCAACACAGTGAGCAGGATCGCCGCATCGGTAACGTTGCGCGCCATCGGGCCGGCCGTGTCCTGGTTGTGGCTGATCGGGATGATGCCGCTGCGGCTGACCAAGCCCAGCGTCGGCTTGATCCCGACGATACCGTTCATCGACGCCGGGCAGATGATCGAACCGTCGGTTTCCGTACCCACCGCCACCGGCACCAAGCCCGCCGCAACTGCCACGGCGGAACCGGAACTCGAACCGCAGGGATTGCGATCCAGCGCATACGGATTGCGCGTCTGCCCGCCCCGGCCGGTCCATCCGCTGCTCGCATGGCTGGAGCGGAAATCCGCCCACTCGCTCAAATTGGCCTTGCCCAGGATCACTGCGCCGGCCTTGCGCAATCGCATTACCAGTGCGGCGTCCTGCGGCGCTGGCGCGCCCATCAGCGCCAGCGAGCCTGCCGTGGTCAGGGTGCGGTCGCCGGTATCGATGTTGTCCTTCAACAGCACCGGAATGCCATACAGCGAACCATGCGAAGCCGTGCGCGTGGCATCAAGCCTTGCCGCGATTTTTGTGGCATCCGGATTCAACTCCAGCACCGAGCGCAGCGTGGGACCGGCTTGATCGAGCTTGCGTATGAGCGCGATGTCGTCCTGCACCAGCGCCTTGCTGGTGAGTTTGCCGGCATCCATCCGTTGCTGCAGTTGGGTCACGCTTTGCCAGGCCACGTCATTGTCCTGGGCAAAACCCGGTGTGGATGGCAGAACGACAAGCGCGAGCGCGGTGCACAACAACGATGGACGAAGCATGACGACAACCTCCGGGCGTGGCGTGATGCCGCAGCATAACCGCAGGCGCCAAGGATGGCGCATGTGCTGCTCCTATACTTGCGGCATGGGTGCCAGGGGCCGATCGATGTCAATGCGATGGATCATCCCATTCGTCGCGCTGCTGTGCAGCGGGCTTGCGCAGGCCGATGCGCCTTCGGTGCCCGATACCTTGCAGCAACGCATCGCCGCATGCACCACCTGCCATGGCGTGCATGGCGAAGGCTCGCCGGGCAGCGGCTTCTTTCCGCGCCTGGCCGGCAAGCCGGTCGGCTACCTCAGCTTGCAGATGCAAAATTTCCAGCGCGGGCTGCGCAAATACGCGCCGATGGAGTACACCGTACGCCTGCTCACACCCGCATACATGCATGAGATCGCCGCCTATTTCGCCGCGCAGCAAGTGCCGTACGAGCGCAAGCCCGTGCCGCCGCTGGCGCCGTCGACTTTGCAGCGCGGCGAGCAATTGGTCACCACCGGCGATCCCTTGCGCAAGATACCGCCATGCGAGGCCTGCCATGGCAAGCAACTCACCGGCACCGAGCCTGCCGTGCCGGGGTTGGTCGGCTTGCCTTACGACTACATCAGTTCGCAGCTGGGTTCGTGGCGCACCGGCACGCGCGCGTCCGCCGCGCCCGATTGCATGGCGCAGATCGCCAACCGCCTCGCACCCGCCGACATCACTGCCGTATCGGCCTGGTTGGCGAGCCAGCAAGTGCCTGCCGATACGCATCCGCAGGCCGCCGGTTCCATCACGCCGCCCTTGCGTTGCGGCGTGCTGCAGGCACCGCGAGGTGGTGCATGACAGCGCGGCGTCGGTTATCGATGTTCATCGTGCTGCTGCTGATCGCGCTGGGCGGTGGATGGTGGCTGCTACAGCACCACGGCACGCAGCCGGCTTCCCAGGAAGATCCTGCCGTCGCTGCCATGCTGACGGAACCTGGCGTGATCGCCCAAGGCCGTTACCTGGCGACGGCGGCCGATTGCGCTTCCTGTCATACCGCGCGTGGCGGTCCGGCGTATGCCGGCGGGCGCATGCTGCCCACACCGTTCGGCGCTGTCCCCGCGCCGAACCTCACACCGGATCGCACCACCGGCATCGGCAACTGGCATTTCAATGATTTCTGGCGCGCCCTGCACGAGGGCATAGGGCGCCACGGCGAGCTGCTTTACCCAGCGTTTTCGTACACCTCGTTCACCAAGGTCACGCGCGGGGACGCCATCGCGATCTTTGCTTACCTTCGTTCCTTGCCCGCGGTACGCCAGGCGAATGCGGCGTCGGGGCTGCGTTTTCCCTACAACGTGCGCAGCGCGCTCACCGCTTGGCGCGCCATGTATTTCAAGCCAGGCGTCTACCGGGCGCAGCCTTCGCAATCGGCGTCCTGGAATCGCGGTGCGTATCTGGTCGAGGGCCTTGGGCATTGCAACGAGTGCCATGGACAGCGCGATGCATGGGGCGGCCTGGAAAGCCGCGCAGCCTTGTCGGGCGGCCAGATTCCCGAACAGGACTGGTATGCGCCGGATCTCAGCACGCACGCCAACGGCGGCCTGCAAGGCTGGAGCAAGCAGGACATCGTGGATGTGTTGAAAACCGGCCAATCAGCGAAAGGCGCCGCCGTGGGCCCCATGGCGGACGTGGTCGCCAGCAGCACGCAATACCTGCGCGACGACGATCTGCAAGCCATCGCCGACTACCTGCTTTCGCTGCCGGCGCGCACGACACGGGCGCCTCTGCATGCGAGTTTCGACAGCCAGTCGCTCATCGATCGCGGCAATACCGTGTATGCCGAGCGCTGCGCAGATTGCCATGGCAAGGACGGCGCCGGCGTGCCGGGCGTTTATCCGCCGCTGGACGGCAATGTTTCGGTGGTGGAACCCACCGGCATCAACGCGACGCGCGTGGTGTTGCTGGGCGGCTTTCCTCCGGTGACTGCCGGTAATCCGCGCCCGTATTCCATGCCGCCGTATGCGCAGCAGTTAAGCGACGCCGATGTGGCGGCGGTGGTGACCTATATCCGGCATGCCTGGTCGAATCGAGCCCCTGCGGTGCAGGAGCGTGATGTGGCGACGTATCGGCATACGCCTATTGATTAGGCGGCGAGCGCTGCATTTGTGTCTTGTTCGGCTCGGCAAGCTTCACCTGCTGGCCTTCGTACAGCGAATCCGGCGGGCTCAGCACGACACGGTCTCCATCGGTGAGCCCTTCGGTGATTTCCACCGTATTGCCAAAATCACGCCCCAGCGTCACCGGCTGCAGATGTACACGCTCTTGCCCGTCGACCAGCGCTAATCGCAAGCCTTCGGCACGGAACAGCAGCACGTTCGCGGGGACGACGTAATTGCGCGTGGCCGTGGATACCTGCAACGTCACATTGGCGTACACGCCAGGTACCAGTCGTTGCTCGCCGTTGGTCACGTCGATTTCCGTACGCAGCGTACGCGTGTTCGGATCGAGCGCATCGGCCGTGCGCGCCACCGTGCCGGTGATCGGCTTGGCGCCGTAAGTGTTGAGGCTGACGTCGGCAGGCATGCCGACGCGCACGCTGGCGGCATAGGTTTCCGGCACGTCCACGAACACGCGCAGCATGCTGGTATCGGCAATCACGAACAGATTGCTGCCGCTGGAGCCTGCGTCCACCAGCGCGCCGATGTTGAGGTTGCGCTGCGTAACGATGCCGTCATAGGGCGCGTCGATGTGCTTGAAGTCCTGCAGGTTCTGCAGGCGCGCCACGTTTGCCTCGTCCGCCTGCACGGTCGCGACGTCGGCCTTGTATTGCGCCATGTACTGGTCGGCGGTCTGCTGCGCGATCAAGCCTTGCGTGGCCAGTTTCTGGTAGCGGTCGGCGGTCACTTTGGCGAACGCCTCATTGGCCTGGTCGGTGCGCATCTGCGCCTTGCCTTGCAGCAGCTGGTTGTCGACGTCCGGCGTGTCCAGGTCGGCCAGGCGCTGGCCTTTCTTCACTTTCGTGCCGATATCGACGTACCACTTGGCCACGTAGCCGGTGGTGCGTGCATACACCTGCGCGTCCTGCCAGGAGGCGACGCTGCCGGGCAAGCTCAGGCTCTGATCCTTGGGCGAGGCCGTGGGTGTGATCGTGGCCACCGTGGCGATGGCGTTGCGGTCGGTATCCTCGGCCAGTTCGTGGCGTGCCTGCACGCGCTTGGCGATGCCGAAGGCGGCCAGCACCACCAGTGCGACACCGAGCGCGATGAGCACGAGCCGCGCACCATGCGAAGGCCGGCCGGGACGATGCGGAACATGTGCACTGGACATAGTCGTGTTCTCACGCGGTTGCTGCATCAGGGCCGGCCTTGTGGCTGCGATGCATCAAGCTGAAGAAAGTGGGGACGAAGAACAGGGTGGCGGCGGTAGCCAGCAGCAGACCACCAATTACGGCGCGGCCGAGCGGCGCGTTCTGCTCGCCGCCTTCGCCCATGCCCAGCGCCATCGGCACCATGCCGATGATCATCGCCAGCGCCGTCATCAACACCGGGCGGAAACGCTGGAAGCCAGCCTCGATCGCTGCCTGCACTGGATCGTCATGATGCGCCAGCCGCTCGCGCGCAAAGCTGATCACCAGGATCGAGTTGGCGGTGGCCACACCCATGCACATGATCGCGCCCATCAGCGCCGGCACCGACAGCGGCGTGCCGGTGAGGAACAGCATCCACACCAGGCCGGCCAGCGCCGCCGGCAAGGCGGCGATGATGATCAGCGGATCAAGCCAGCTTTGGAAATTCACCACGATCAGCAGATAGACCAGCACGATCGCAAACAGCAGGCCACCCAGCAAACCCTTGTAGGAGGACTGCATGGTTTGCACCTGGCCGCGGACGTCGATGTTCACGTCGCGCGGCAAATGCTGGGCGTGCTTGGCCACGACACGCTGCACGTCGCTGGCCACGCTGCCCAGGTCGGTGCGGTCCACCGAGGCATACAGATCCATGGTGGGCCGCGTGCTGTAATGCGTGACGATCGCCGGCGCGTCACTGCGCGAGAACGCGGCCAGGTTCTGCAAGGTCTGGCTGACGCTTGGGCCGCCCGACGAACTGCTGCTTGCCGCGCTGTTGCCGATGCTGCGGATCGGTAGATTCTTCAGCGCCTGCAAGGAATCGATCCGGTACTGCGGCATCTGGGTGGCGATGCTGTAGCTGATACCGGTTTTCGGATCGACCCAGAAGGTGGGGTTGACCTGCGACGAACCCGCCAGCGCGGTCAGCAGATTGCTTGCCACATCTTGTGTGGTGAGACCGACCAGGCTGGCGCGCGTGCGATCCACGTTCACGTCGATCTGCGGCAGATTGAGCGCCTGCTGGATGCGCAGGTCGACCAGGCCCGGAATGGTCAGCAGATCGCCATACAGGTCCTTGGCCACCTTTGTCGCCGCCGCGGCGTTGTGGCTGGACACTTCCACGTCGATCGGCGCGGGCGCACCGAAGTTGAGAATCTGCCCGACCATGTCCGCCGGCTGGAACGAAAAGATCACGCCGGGATATTTCTGCGCCAGTTCGCGCCGCAGGCGGCGCACATAATCGATGGTGGGGCGGTGATCTTCATGCAGCGTCACGAAGATATCGCCATCGGAAGTGCCCACCACGCCGGTATTGCTATAGGAAAGATTGATGCCGCTGTAAGGAATGCCCAGCGTATCGACGATGCTGTCCAGCTCCTGCTGCGGGATCGTGTCGCGAATCACGCCTTCGATGCCGTCGGCGAGCCTTGCCGTTTCCTCGATGCGCAGGCCGACCGGTGCACGGAAATGCAGCTTGATCTGCCCGCCGTCCACGTACGGAAAGAAATCGCGGCCGAGCCATGGCACCAGCAAGCCGACGGACAGCGCGCAGCTGGCGAAGAACAGGATGGCGAACAAGCCGCGATGCCGCTCCGTGGTTTCCAGCGCGCCGCGATAGCCTGTACGCAGTCGCTCGAAGCGGCGCTCGAAGGCCAGCTGGAAGTGGCTCATGGGGCCGTTTGCCTGCTTGTCGTGCACATGCTTCTTCAGCCAGAACAACGACAGCGTCGGCACCAGCGTTCGCGACAGCACGTACGAGGCCAGCATGGCGAATACCACCGCCTCGGCCAGCGGCGCGAACAGGTACTTGGCCACGCCGCCCAGGAAGAAGATCGGCACGAACACGATGCAGATCGACAAGGTCGACACGAACGCCGGCACCGCGATCTGGTGCGCGCCCTCCATGATCGCGTCGTAGACCTCCTTGCCTTCTTCCAGGTGCGAGTTGATGTTCTCGATCGTCACCGTGGCATCGTCCACCAGAATGCCCACCGCCAGCGCCAGGCCGCCCAGCGTCATGATGTTGATGGTCTGGCCCAGGGCCGACAGCGCAATGATCGAGGCCAGGATCGACAGCGGAATCGAGATCGCAATGATCAGGGTCGAGCGCCACGAGCCCAGGAACAAGAGGATCATCAAGCCGGTCAGCCCTGCGGCAATCACGCCTTCGCGGATCACGCCGGAAATGGCCGCACGCACGAACAGCGATTGATCGGAAAGCGAATGGATCTCCAGATTCTGCGGAATGGCCGCACGGATCGCCGGCAGCATGCCGTTCAAGCTGTCCACGATATCCAGTGTCGACGCATCGCCGATTTTCAGGATCGACATCAGCACGGCGCGCTGGCCGTTCACGCGCACGATATTGGTCTGCGGCGGCGAGCCATCGTGCACGTGCGCCACGTCGCGGATATAAGTGGTGACGCCGTTGACCGTGCGGATCGGCGCGTTGTTGAGTTCATCGATCTGCTGCGGGCTGCCGTTCAACTTCACGCTGTACTCGGTCTCGCCGATCTTCTGGGTGCCTGAGGGCAGGATCAGATTCTGTGCGCCGATCGCCGCCACCACGTCGCTGGGCGACAAGCCGTGCGCCAGCAAGGCCTGCGGATTGAGATCCACCTGCACCTGCCGTTGCTTGCCGCCGTATGGGTAGGGCGTGGCTGCGCCGCGTACGGAGGTAATGAAGGTGCGTACGATCTGGTTGGCGTCGTCGAAAATGGTGGTTTCCGACAGTTCCTTCGAGGACAGCGCAAACTGCAGCACCGGCACGGTGGAGGCGTTGTACACCAGGATCAGCGGCGGATTGGTGCCCTGCGGCATCGAGCGCAGCACGGTTTGCGAAATCGCGGTGACCTGGGCCACCGCCATGTCGATCTTCACATTGGGCTGGAAATACACCTTCACCAGGCCCACGCCATTGAGCGATTGCGTCTCGGTATGTTCGATGTCGTTGACGGTGGTGGTCAGCGCGCGCTCGTAACCGGTGATGATGCGGTTATTCATGTCCTGGGCGGGCAGGCCGGTGTAATTCCACACCACCGACACCACCGGAATGTCGATATTGGGAAAGATGTCCACCGGCGTGCGCAATACCGCCAGGGGACCAAGGATCAGCAGCAGCAGCGCCAGAACGATAAAGGTGAGCGGTCGCTCAAGCGCGATTTTGACGATCCACATAACCGATGCTTTCCATCAACCACGCAAAACGGACGTCCGTTTGCGTGGATGACTCTGGGAGGTTGCCGGGAGATAGCAGCCTAGACAATTTTCATGACGGCAACCATAGGCCGAAGGCAATGCCGAATTTCGCACCTATTTGCGGTGGTGTGTTGCGAAGCGTGATGGCGTGGGTGGAATAGGCAAGCGCCTGCAGGATCGCGTGCGGATGGTTTGCGTGTCACGGCTGCCCAAGTGTCCGCGAAGCATGTGCAGCCAGCGTGACCCACGGCGCAAGGTTCCAATGCCCGCGCGCCTGCCCGGAGGGTGACGGCAGCACGAACACCGCGGTCGTGCCGAATGCACGCTGCTGCAATCCGTAGCCGATCCCGGCGCCGAGCACCGCGCGCGCGGCGTGCTTGCTGGTGAAGGCGAGCAGCTTCGGTGCGTATTGTTCGAGCTTCGCCAGCAGTCCGGGCACATCGAAGGCGTCGGGCGGCAGCTCGTCGTCGTTGCCCACGTGGCGCTTGGCCAGGTCGGTCAGGCCGAGGCCGAATTCGGGCAGGAGCGGGAACTCCTGCGGTGCGAGCAGCCGCGGCGTCAACCCTGACTGGAACAGCGCGCGCCAGAACATGTTGCCCGGGTGGGCGTAGTAGGCCCCTTCCTGGGCCGATCGCTTGCCGGCGGCGGTGCCGCAGAACACCAGCCGCAGGCCGGGGCGCAGAACGTCGGGAAGGATCGGGCTGTCGAACGGGGGTGAACGGGTCTTGGACAAACGCATGGGGATTACTTTACCGAACTCGGCAGTACAGCAGCAGGCGTGCGCTGCGCATCGACAGTTCTCTCAGCTAACGGCTATAAATAGCTGGATAGCTTGGGGAAACCGGTGAGCGAAGAAATCCTGATCAATGTGACCCCGCGCGAGACCCGGGTCGGCGTGGTGGAAAACGGCATGCTGCAGGAACTGCATGTCGAGCGGGCGTCCCGGCGCGGGTACGTCGGCAATGTCTACAAGGGACGGGTGCAGCGCGTGATGCCGGGCATGCAGGCGGTGTTCGTGGACATCGGCCTGGAGCGTGCAGCCTTCCTGCACGCCTCCGACATCGTGCGCCCGCCGCTGCCGGAAGGGGCGGAGGTGACTACCAGCAATGGCAACGGACACATGCCTTCGATCAGCGAGCTGGTGCACGAGGGCCAGGAAATCGTGGTGCAGGTGGTGAAGGACCCGATCGGCACCAAGGGCGCGCGGCTGTCCACGCATCTGTCGATCCCTTCCCGCTATCTGGTGCTGCTGCCGCATGCGCGCACGCTGGGCATTTCCACCCGTATCGAAGACGACAACGAGCGGCTGCGCCTGAAAGAGGTGCTTACCCCATTGATCGGCGAAAACCCGCTCGGCTACATCGTGCGTACCAATGCCGAAGGGCAGTCCGCCGAATCGCTGGCGTTCGACGTCACCTATCTGGGCAAGGTCTGGCGCGTCGTACAGGAAAATATTGCGAAGGCCAAGGTCGGCGAGCGCGTCTACGAAGAACTGTCGCTGCCGCTGCGCGCGCTGCGCGACCTGCTCAACGACGATATCGAAAAGGTGCGCGTGGATTCGCGCGAAACCTACGAGAAGGTGGCCAAGTTCGTGCACAAGTTCATGCCGAGCCTGGACGACCGGGTCGAACATTATTCCGGCGAGCGACCGATCTTCGACCTGTACGGCGTGGAAGACGAAATCCAGCGCGCCTTGCGCAAGGAAGTGCCGCTGAAATCGGGCGGCTATCTGATCGTCGACCAGACCGAGGCGATGACCACCATCGACGTCAACACCGGCGGCTACCTCGGTACACGCAATCTGGAGGAGACCGTTTACCGGACTAACCTGGAAGCCGCCCAGGCGGCCTCGCGCCAGCTGCGGCTGCGCAATCTGGGTGGCATCATCATCATCGATTTCATCGACATGACCGATGAGGAACACAAGCGCCAGGTCATCCGCATGCTGGAAAAGGGGCTGGCGCGCGATCACGCCAAGACCACGGTGTACCCGATGTCGCCGCTGGGCCTGGTCGAGATGACGCGCAAGCGCACCACCGAAAGCCTGGAACGCCAGCTGTGCGAACCATGCCCCGCCTGCATGGGACGCGGCACCGTGAAAACCGCCGAGACTGTCACCTACGAGATTTTCCGCGAGATCACCCGTGCCGTGCGGCAGTTCAACGCGCAGAAGCTGCTGGTGATGGCAAGCCCCAAGGTGGTCGGGCGCATTCTGGAGGAAGAGTCCGCCGCGGTGGCCGAATTGGAAGAGTTCATCTCCAAAAGCATACGCTTCCAGGCGGAGGAGCATTACTCGCAGGAACAGTTCGATGTTGTACTTCTTTGAAGCAGGCGCAGAACCTGCTCCCGGCGCTTAGCAAGCATGCAGTCGCAAGCCTGGATACATCGCGCGACGCGTGCGCTCGGCTGGCTGCTTGGGGTGGCGCTGATCGCGCTCGCCCTTACGGCCGCATTGGCGCAAGTGCTGCTGCCGCTGCTGGCAAGACATCCGCAATGGGTGGCGCAGGAACTCAGCACGAAACTGCAGCGTCCCGTGAGCTTCGCCTCGATGGAAGGGCGCTGGGAGCCTTCGGGGCCGCGCTTCGTCATGCACGACGTCATCTTCGGTTCCACCGAGGCGAACGGCGCGCCATTGCAAATCCCGCAAGTGGAGCTCAAGCTGGATTTCGGCGGCTGGCTGCTGCCGTCGCGGCATCTGTTGAACCTGCAGGCGAGCAACCTGGAACTGGACATCACGCGCGGCGCCGATGGTCGCTGGCACGTCAATGGCCTTGGCAAGGCTGGTGGCGCCGAGCGGCAGAGCATTCCGTTTGGCCACCTATCCGTCGAACTGTGGCTGGATCAGCTGCGCGTCAATATCGATGACCAGCTCATCAACGAACGCTACACGCTGCTGGCCGAGCAGCTTCGCCTGACACACCAGGGCAGCCATATCCGTGTCGGTGCGCGTGTCCGTAGGATCGGCGCCACCGGCGTGCTGAGCGCGGCCGGCTGGTTCCGCGACGATGGCGCCAGCGGCAAGTTCTGGATGGCGACACATGACGCCGACCTGCACGGCTTGGTGGCGGGCTTCGACATGGGCGGCTACACCATCGACAGCGGCCGCGGCGACATCGCGGTGTGGATGGATTGGCACGACAACCAGATCGTGCGCGATCTGTTTCAGCTCAACCTGCACGATCTCGCCGTCACCAATCCGGGCGGCATCAAGGTAAACGTTGGGCAATTGAACGGGCTGGCCGAACTCGGCCGCCACCACGACGGATACACCGTGCGCTGGGCCGACCGGGACGGTGGCGCCGCACAGGTCGACGTGCATCACTTCGGTACGCCGCAAGCCGATATCCGCGCCGTCGCAAGCAAGCTGCAACTGGCGCCGCTGATGCCGTGGCTGGGGCTGAAGCCGGGATTGTCGCCAGGGCTGGCGCAATGGCTGGGTGCAGGCGCGCCGCATGGCCAGATCGAACGCGCCGTGTTCCATTGGAGCGCCGCGGCAGGGCTGGATACCTTGGATGCGGCGTTCGACAACCTCGGCATGGCAGCTGTCGGCAAGCTGCCTGGCCTGGATCACCTGCAAGGCGAAGTGCGTGGCGATGCGCAAGCCGTTTCGCTGGAGTTGCCGACGCAGGCCGCCACCATCACGTATCCGCACAGCTTCCGCCAGCCGTTCGTCATGAGCCAGTTGGGCGGCACGATTGCCGCGTGGCGCGATGCAGACGCCACGCACATCGGCATCGCAGGCATGGATTTCGAAGGCCAGGGCTTCGGCGGCAATGCACAGGGCGAGATCGAGCTGCCCGCGGCTGGCGGCCGGCCGTTTCTCGACGTGTATCTCGCGCTCACGCACGCCGACGTGACGGCGGCCAAACTGTTCTGGCCGATCGACTCCTTGAACCCGCACGCCATCGGCTGGCTGGACCAGGCTTTCGTATCCGGCCGGATCGACGATGCCGCCGTCGTGGTGCGCGGCAACTTGGCGGATTGGCCGTTCCATCACAACGAAGGCCGTTTCGAGGCGCGCGCCGATATCAGCGATCTCACGCTGGATTACGGCAAGAACTGGCCGGTGGCCGAACATGTGCAGGGCACCGCCCAATTCATCGACGCCGGCATGCTGATGGAAGCGACCGGCACAACGATGGGCGTCAAGGTGACGCGTGCGGTGGCGGTGATTCCGGAGCTGGCCCACACCACGCTCGACCTGAACGTCAGTGGCGAAGGCAATGCGTCCGATTTGCTCAACTTCATCGGCAACAGCCCGATCGGGAACAAGCACGCCGACGTGCTGGCCAAACTCCAACTGGGCGGCACCGGCAGTTTCGATTTCCATCTGTCGCTGCCGACCCATGAGATGCACAACTTCCTGCTCGACGGCACCGCACAGTTGAAGGATGTCGACGTCAACGCACCGGCCTGGAAGCTGCAGCTGGACAAACTCAATGGTTCGGGCACGTTCGACGCGCACGGTTTTCATGCCGGACCGCTCGCCGGCCATTTTCATGGCGAACCGACGCAGGTGGACCTGGCGATTGCCGCGGCTACGGGCGACCCCAACGTGGTGCTGGCGGCCAAGCTCGACGGCAGTTACACCGTGCAGGAACTGCTGCAGGACTATCCGCAGCTGAAGTGGCTGGGCGACATCGCCGACGGACGCGGCCAGTTCACCTTCGGTTACCAGATTGCGCACGGCGATGACGGCGTTTCGGACGTCCAAACGCTCACCATCGATTCTCCGCTGTCCGGCGTCGCGCTCAATTTTCCGGTGCCGCTCAGCAAGCCCGCCGATGGCACGTTGCCCTTGCACGTCAGCCTGGGCGTGCCCACCAACGGTGCGCAGATGCAACTGGCGCTTGGATCGGTGGCGCGGGGACGATTGCGCCTGCCGGACGGCGACGTGTCGCCGCTGGCCGCGACGTTCGCCTTCGGCGACCAGATGCCCGAGGCCGGCTCGCTGCCGTCCAAGGGCATGCGCATTCGCGGCGATGCGCCGGAGTTGGACGTCACCGGCTGGATCAAGCAATCGATCGCCGGCAATGCCAATGGCAACGGCATGAGCCTGGAGACGATCGACGTCAACACCGAGCACGCCGAAGTGTTCGGCCGCGATTTTGCGCACATGCACGTCACCGCCGAACCCAAGGCCGATACGTTGGAACTGGATGTGGACAGCGCCGCCGCCGCGGGTCACTTCAGCGTGCCGACCGTGGATCTCAACAAGCGCGGCATCACCGCGCGCCTGCAACGGCTGTATTGGCCCAAGCAGCCGACGCTGGCGAAAAAGCCGGGTGAAGCGCCACCGCCGGCCACCGATCCGGCCAATACCGGCATCGATCCACGCAGCATGCCGCCGCTGCATTTCTGGGTGCATGACTTGCGCCTGGATGAGGCCAGGTTGGGTGAGGCGCGCCTGGAAACCTGGCCGACGCCCGATGGCATGCACGTCGATCAGCTTTCCACGCAGTCGCACAGCGTGCAGGTCAGCGGCAGCGGCGACTGGAACGGCACGCCGACTCAGAGCAGCACGCACCTGCAGGTGGATTTCAGCGCGAACAACCTGGGCGACATGCTGACCGCGTTCGGTTTCACCGGCATCTTCGACGGCGGCAAGACGCGCGACCAGCTCAATGCCACCTGGCCGGGCGGCCCGTGGGCGTTCGAGCTGGGCAACATGGAGGGCACGCTTGCGGTGGAGGTCACCCAAGGCAGCATTCCGAAGGCGTCGCCCGGGGTTGGCCGCCTGTTCGGCCTGGCCTCCATCGCGGAATTGCCGCGCCGCCTGTCGTTCGACTTCAACGACGTGTTCGGCAAAGGCTTCGGTTTCGACCTGATCAAGGGCGACTTCAAGCTGAGCAACGGCAGCGCGTACACCAGCAACCTCAAGATCCACGGCTCTGCGGCGGAGATCACGGTCAAGGGGCGCACCGGCCTGCGCAACCACGACTACGACCAGCAGATGGTGGTGATCCCGCACATCGGCAACAGCCTGCCGGTGGTGGGTGCCGTGGTCGGCGGCCCGATCGGCGCCGCGGCCGGCTTTGCAGTACAGACCGTGCTGGGCAAAGGCCTCAACCACGTCGCCATCAAGCGCTACCACATCACGGGCAGCTGGGATAAGCCGGTGTTTACCGCCGTCGGCGAAAGCGAGCAGGCGGCACCCGCACCGGCAAGCCCCGCGCCAAGTGCGCCTGCCGGCGCAGCGTCGGCGCCGGCGCCTGCATCATCATCCCGCCCGCCGCAGCGTCCCTAGGGGATGCTCTTTAAGCGGCAGGAATCGCCCATACTTCGTTCATTCAACCCAGCACGGTAGCTATCGCAATGAGTTCCCTAATCGCCCAGGCCGAAAACCGCCTGCTCACTCCCGGCGGACTGGCCACCGGCGATCTCGAGCGCGTCTTCACGCAGTTGATGGGGCCGTCCATCGATGCCGCCGACCTGTACTTCCAGCATTCGCGCAGCGAGTCCTGGGTGCTGGAGGAGGGCATCGTCAAGGATGGCAGCCACTCCATCGAGCAGGGCGTGGGCGTGCGTGCGATCAGCGGCGAAAAGACCGGTTTTGCGTATTCCGATGAAATCGTGCTGCCGCAGCTGCTGGAGGCGTCCAAGGCCGCGCGGGCCATCGCCCAGGGTGGCAATGGCGCCGGCAAGCCGCTGGCGGTGCACGGGGTGAAGTCGCTCTATCCGGCGATCGATCCGGTGGAGAGCCTGCCCAACCCCGACAAGATCGCCGTGCTGCGCGAAGTGGATGCCTATGCGCGCACGCGCGATCCGCGCGTCAAGCAGGTGATCGTCAGCCTCAATGCCACGCTCGATACGGTGCTGGTTGCCGGCTCGGACGGCACCCTGGCGGCCGACGTGCGCCCGCTGGTGCGGCTGTCCGTGCAGGTGATCGTCGAGCAGGGCGGCCGCCGCGAGCAGGGCTATGCCGGTGGCGGCGGCCGCTATGGTTATCGCGAGCTGCTGGAAAACGGCCGCGCCAAGGCGTTCGCGGATGAAGCCGTGCGCCAGGCGCTGGTCAACCTGGATGCGGTCGACGCGCCGGCCGGCAGCATGACCGTGGTGCTCGGCCCCGGCTGGCCCGGCGTGCTGCTGCACGAGGCGATCGGCCATGGCCTGGAAGGCGATTTCAACCGCAAGGGCAGTTCCGCCTTCGCCGGACGCATCGGCCAGCGCGTGGCCGCGCCGGGCGTCACCGTGGTGGACGACGGCACCCTGCCGGGTCGCCGCGGCTCGCTGACCGTGGACGACGAAGGCACGCCTACGTCGTGCACTACGCTGATCGAGGACGGCATCCTCAAGGGCTACATGCAGGACAAGCTCAATGCACGCCTGATGGGCATGACGCCCACCGGTAACGGCCGCCGCGAATCCTTCGCGCAGTTGCCGATGCCGCGCATGACCAACACCTACATGCTGGCCGGCCAGCACGATCCGCAGGACATCATCCGCTCGGTGAAGAAGGGCCTGTATGCGGTCAACTTCGGCGGTGGCCAGGTGGACATCACCAACGGCAAGTTCGTGTTCTCCGCCAGCGAGGCCTACCTGATCGAAGACGGCAAGGTCACCACGCCGGTAAAAGGCGCCACCTTGATCGGCAGCGGCCCCGATGTGCTCACACGCGTGTCGATGATCGGCAACGATCTCGCCCTGGACGAAGGCATCGGCGTGTGCGGCAAGGATGGACAAAGCGTGCCGGTAGGCGTGGGCCAACCGACGCTGCGCGTGGAAAGCATGACGGTGGGTGGTACGGCGTCATAGCCTGCTGCAAGGGAACACAGCTGCGTAGGCTGGGATGAAATCCCAGCACTCGTGGCGCGAAGATGCTGGGATTTCATCCCAGCCTACGCAGCGTTGATCCAAGCGCCCGGCGCAGCGGATCCAGGTATTCGCCATAGCGTGGGGCGCGTGCCGTATCGGTGCGCAATGGTTCGCGCACCTGCATCGCGCTTGGCGTGCCGATGGAGCGTTTCGTTTCATGGAAGCGCAGGCATGCTTCCTCGAATGGCAGGCCGCAGAAGGCGAGCAGCTGGCGGATGTGCGTGTCGGGGTTCGTGACTAACGCTTCGTACACGTGTTGATAGACGTGCGCGGGTTCCTGCCGTGCCCAATGATTTGCCGCAGCATCGAAGCGGCGCCAGTACGAAGCCAGGTCGGCAAACGTGCGCGTGTAGTCGTTGCCAGGAAAGTATTGCCGGTAGCAGGAGAAACAGGTTTCGAGCGCATCGCGCCGGCTGATCACGATGCGCGCGCCAGGCAGCATGGCGCGGATCATGCCGATGTGCATCCAGTTATTGGGCAGCTTGTCGGTGGATATGGGGCGGCGCTTGCGCCAGCGCGCCGTGCGTTCCAGATAACGTTGGCCCCAATGCCGCCAATCCTCCGCATCCATGTCCGCAAGCCACATGGGATAGGGTTTTTTGCAGTGGGCCGATGCCTCGCCGATCACCAGGGGTAGATCGGCCAGCTCGGCCGTGCCTTCGACCATGGAATGCGAGGCGAGAATCTGTTCGATCAGCGTCGACCCCGAACGCGGCATGCCGACGATGAAAATCACCTCAGATCCAAGGTCTCCTCCCGCGTTGGCGCTGCAGCGTGCGGCGTTGATCGATGCGATCGTCGCGTCGAAGGCGGATGCGTTCCAGTTACGGTGACGCCGGGCAAGCTCGTTCGCCGCCGCCAATGCCTGCATGGATTCGGCATAGCGACCCTGATCATCCAGCGCTTTGGCGAGGGCGAAACCCATGGCAACGCGATCGCCGTCATGGGCGTGCGGATGCACGAGCGCGCGGCGGATTGCGTCGCTATCGGCCGCGTCCAGCGGCAAGGTCTTGATCTCCGCCAGGCCCCACCATGCCATGCCGGCCCACGGCTGCTCGGCCAGCAGCTTTCGATATTCGGCAATGGCCTCGCCGCGAAAATTGTCCATGCGCAGCAGATCGGCGTACTGCGCCCGTGCTGCCGTGTAGTCGGGGGCCAGTTCCACGGCATGTCGCAATGCAATCCGTGCATCGTCGAAACGTGCGGTACGCGTCAGGAACAGGCCGAGGTTGTACCAGGCCAGCACAAAGCCTGGTTGCAGCGCGCAAGCGCGATATAAAGCTTCAATTGCCAGATCGAGTTCGCCCGCTTCGGCCAGGCAAAGCGCAAAGGCATTGTGGTACAGCGCTTCGTGCGGACGTTGCTCCAACGCACGGCGCATGTCGCGCAAGGCCGCTTTGTGTTCGCCGCGCAGGCTCAGCAAGCTGGCATGCAGGCGCAGCACTTCGGGGTGATCCGGATAACTCGCCAAGAGCGGTGCCAACTGGTTTGCTGCCTGGTCGGGACGGTGCATTTCCAGTGCCTGCCCAGTGGCGAGCACGCGATTGATCGCAACAGGGTCCAGACCTTGCAATAGCGGATTCAAATGCATCTCCGTAAGCATCGATGCAGTCTACCAAGCCAAACAAAGATGCCTCCATGTCCCGGCGAACATGGAGGCATCGACGTCATCGCGCCTGCGTCAGTTGTATTGCCAACGGAATACCAGCTGCCCGGCACGTCCTGCCTGGAACGTGTTGGGCTGCATGAAGTTGGCGTTGAACTGCCCATTGTTATTGGTTATCTGGTCGACATACGACGTCACGGTCTGGCTATTGAAGAGGTTGAGCACCTTCAGATCCAGCGAGAAGGCGTTCTTGCCGAGCGCCCAGTCGTAGCCGATATCCAGATCCACCTGCTTGGTCGATGGCAGGCGGGTGTAGCTGCCGCGGGTGTAGAGGATGCTGGACGACACCGGATTACCGGCCAATGCGTTCTGCAGCGTATTGCAGTAATAGGCGTTGCTGTTGTTGACCTGGTTGCTACCGATCGCCAGGTTGCCGTTCTGCGGATAGGTGGAAAGGCAGTTGACGGGGCCGCCCGCATAGTACGTAAACGCGCCGCCCACGCGCAGGCCGCGCAAGAAGTTGCCCTGGTGGGCGAACTTGTAATAGCCGAACACCTTCAGCGTCGTCGGAATATCGTCGGCCAGGTTGCCGGCGGCGCCTTGCAGGAATCCCGGCGCCGACAGGCCGCCGTCATAGGCGGTTGCGCCGGTATTGGCAAGGCCACCGGTCTGGCTGGAGGCGTAGCTGGTCGTGCCATCCGTGTTGCCGAACGCATGGCGCCATGTGTAGGACGCGCTCAGGTAATAGGGCTCGTCGTTGGTGTAGGCATGGTCCATGGTCAAGCTGAGCTGATAGATCCGGCGGTGCAGCGATGGGTAGCCGATGTAGCTGTTGGGGAAGGTGAACATCGTGAGCGGGCTGTTCGGGCCATTCAATTGCACCGGGATGGTGATGTCCTTGCCCGGCGTGATCAGGTATTGGCCCAGCAGCACGGCGTTCGGGTAGCCCTTGCTCTTGAGATAGGCATACATCTGGCCCGGGTTGGTGCTGCTGCCGGTATTGCTGTCGATGTTCGGTAGTCCTGTCAGCTCGCTGGTGAACAACGATGCGCCTGCGACCCAGTTGTTGCCGAGTTTTTGCTGCGCGTAAATCTGGAACTGCTTCAGCTTTGCATTTTGCGCCGAGGTTGCAATGAACTGTCCGGGCGTCAAATAGTGCAAACCGGCACCGGCACTGCCTTGCACCGTTCCCACTTGTGTCAGGCCGGTCGGCACGGAAGCACCACCCACGCCGGAATACAGGTAGGTGGTCTTGGTGCTGATGTAGCCCTGGCCAGGCGTACCGCCATAGGCATTGAAATAAAGCGGAATGCCCTCGGTGTACTCACCTGCGGTAGCACCGATTTTCAGGCTCGAATCGCCATGGACGTCCCATGCCACACCGATGCGCGGCGTCGCGTTGCCCTTGCTGTACATCTTGACGTTGATGTTGTCGGTCATGGCGTAATTGTCGTAACGCCCGCCGATATAGGCGGTCCAGTTCTCGGCAAAATGCCAGCTGTCGGCCAGATAGAAGCCGTACGTGGGTGAGCTGTTGTAATAGATGCGCGGCGCGTAGGCCAAGGTGACGTACGAGGTTCCCGGTGCAAAGGGCTGGCCGGTCAGCGGATTGATGGTCTGGCCGTTGATGCTGCACGCCTCGTTCGGCCCCAGCGCCGTGCTGCAGCGGCTGTAGGTCCAGGAGTTCGGGTTCGGGATATTGGACTGCGCCATGGTGGGGCTGTATTGCTCCCCGCCAAAGGTGATTTCGTGGTTGTCGGTTACATCCCAGGTGAAGTCGACGCGGGAACCCATCATGCGGTAGCGCAAGGCATACAGGCTGCTCGCGCCGTTGGACACGGTCTGCGTGTTGTTGGTGTTATCGGGATCGGCCACCTGTACATAGGGCACGTTTATCCCGTACTGCGGATACTGGAAGAAATCCTGTTGCGATGTGCCCCACATCGCCGATACCGAAAAATTGTCGGCAATCTGGCCGTGGTAGTTGGCGACCAGCATGCGGGAGCGCCAGGCGTTGGCACCCGAATATTCCAGTGCGGGCGCCGCGCTGGACGGATCGTACGGCGTCGACAGCGGATATTGAGACTGTGAGAAATTATTGAGCTGACGATCGAAGAAAATGTTGAGCGTGTGGCCGGTGGCGATATTCCAGGTGATATTGCCGAGCAACTGCTTGTTGCGGCTTTCGTTGAGCTGCTTGTACTGACCGTTATAGGTGGTCGTTGGCGTGGCGCCTTGTACGCCCTGGCCATAATTGTTCGGCTGAATTTCGCCGAGCAGATAGAAAAACAGCTTGTCCTTGACGATCGGGCCGGATACCCAATAGTCCTGCAAGAGGCTTGGCGACCAGTGATTCAACTGGTTGGCGGTAACCAGGCTGCCGTTGACGTTGTAAATATTCTTGCCGTTCTCATTGAAGAAACCGGTGGGAGGATTGAACTGCCACACCAAGCCCCCTTTGAAGTCATTGGAGCCTTGCTTGATCGTGCCTGACACGACACCGCCCAGGGCGCTGCCGTATTTGGCATCCATGCCGCCGTCGACGGTGGAGATGCTGGCAAAGGCTTCGTTCGGGATCTTGTCCGGCGCCGCGCCTTGCTGCATGTCGGTCATGTTGAATTCGTTGATGAAGTACCGGTTCTCGGTACCTGATGCGCCGTTGAATTGTGGCGATGCGCCGTGCGCACTGGTGATGCTGGTGACGTTCGCCTGCATGGAGGCGACGTTGAGAAGATCGGAATTCAGCAGCGGCAACCGGTTGACGTCGGTCGCATTCCAGGTCTGGATTTGCTGGCTCGTGGTCACGTCGATCGCGTTGACCGGTGGTTGCGCAGCGGTGACCGTAATTGCGTTCAACTCTTTCGTATTGCCGCTTGCAGCACTGAAGATAGCGGGGCTGTTGGAGCCGGCGACCACTACCACCTCGCGCTGGTCGACAACGCTGCCGTCGCGCAGCAGTTTGACCACATAGCGACCGGGCATCAGTCCGGTGACCGAGTAGTGGCCATTGCTATCGGCATGCACGGTACTGTCGTAACCGGTTGCAGGGTTGCTCACTTCTGCCGCGATGTCTTTGCCTGCGGGCAGATTGCCGTAAACGCCGCCGGTGATGCCCTGTGCAAACAGCGAACCGCTGGTCATGGCAGTGGCCCATAAACCCATGCGGATGCTGGCGCGTAAACTCTTCCCCCAACGAAGTTGGTGCTTGCTCATTCCTGTCTCCAAAGAAAAGAAAGATTCCGCCGTCCGATCCCTGCGCCGCCTGTCTCCAGTCGGCCAGTCGCGCGGCAAACCCTGCCCGCACATCGTTGGATGAGGAGCGGCTGCATGGGATGGCGGCTGTATGTCTTGGATAAACCTAGCGGTGGCTGTGCTCGGATGGCGGATCCGATGCGCGCGCAAAACGGCTACTGCTGCGCCTGATGCATGCGGCACCTTGTTCCGCGATGAGAGCAAACATGTCTATCGGCATCCTCCCCGTTTGACGTATCGAACATTCGAGCGATCTCTGTGTCGGATCGAGCCAAATCTATGTTTGGTTTTTTGCTCTGAATGCAGATGTGCAATGCCATCCATCGATGGCCTTTTCTCCAGTCCCCGCCGGGCCGGAGCACGATTCCAGACTTTTGTTTGGATCGTTCTAAATCAATGTCGCTTTTGAGGGCGCGATTTGCAATGCGCAGCGCAGCAAAAACAGTGCGCAGTCGATTGCCTGATAAGCCACGAGCGCGCGGCGGAAGCTTTCTTCACAAGAAATTGATCCATTGCTTCAAGGACTTCAGTCCAGGCTCTTTTTGTGTTTGCAGCACGCGTTAATCGGCTGCAAATATTGGATCGATTCAAGCATCGTGCTGTCCTGCAGCGAGAAGGGTTGGTCCGGATTTAAAAATTCTAAATTTGAATCGATAAAAATTTCTGTTGACAGCGACTTTCAGCTGGCCTATTGATTAGCCCCGCTTGCGACAGCGGCGAGGGCTGTTGCGAAAGCTGGATCGGTTGAGTGCTGGTCCAAAAAGCTCAAGAACATGCGCGCGGCAGTGATCCCGTTCGTTTGCGTCACGCGCCAGTGATCAATTGTTGCGTATCTCGAAAAAGCGGTATCGGAGGGCCATGGCGATAACCATGACCCAGGGCGGTGCTTTGCCTTTGGGCATGCCATTGAAGCTTTGAACGCGAGGGCGTCGCGCAATCGAATGCGGCGCGGCGTAATTTTTCGCGGCCTTCCCTTTCATCGGCGCCGAATGCTTGTCAGCTTCGTGTTCGCATTGGATTTGGGTATGCAAGGCAATCGGCGCGTTTGTATCCACTCTTCTGGAGCGTGTGACTATGAAGCGTACGAGGATTCATTCGTCAGGATGGCGCCGCAAGGCGGCGCTGCTGTGTTTGGTGTCCGGTCTCGCATGCGTGTGGACAGGCGCGATGGCGCAAACGACCGGTTACACCGGCATCTTCGGTGGCGGTCCGCTGTACAAGCACATCGCGAGCAATATCACGGAAATCGAAAACTCCGGTTTCACCGAAGTAGTGGTGTGGAGTGTCGAGGTCAATTCGGCCGGTGACCTGAATTTCAATGGCGAGTTTCCGCTGACGTCCGGCGGAACCTACGTGGGCAACAACACGTGGCCATCGTTTGCAGCCGATCTGGTGACCATGAAGCAGGGAACGCCCAAGCGCATCACCTTCAGCATCGGCTCGTCGAACGTGGGTGACTGGCAGGACATCAAAGCCTTGGTCCAGGCGCAGGGCACGGGCCCCAGCAGCGTTCTCTACAAGGATTTCCAGGCGCTGAAAGCAGCCTTGCCATCGGTCGATGCGATCGATTTCGATGACGAAAACAGCTACGACGCCGCCTCCACCGTTGCCTTCGCCGTGATGCTCGGCAGCCTTGGTTATCACGTGGAAGTGGACCCTTACACCAATGCTTCCTATTGGACGTCCGTGGTCTCGCAGATCAACAGCCAAAGCCCGGGCACGGTCGATGGCGTGCATCTGCAAACCTATGCGGGCGGTTCCGGCAACAACCCTTGTTCGGGTTGGAATTTCGGTAGCGTGCCGGTTTATCCCGGCGTGTGGGATAGCGACGACACACCGCCGCAGGCACAAAGCGCGATGAGCGGCTGGCACGCTCAATGCGGCATCAGCGGGGGTTTCCTGTGGCTCTACGACGATATTGCAGGCAAGACGTACAACGGCCAGGACGAAACCGCCGCCTATGCCAGCGCGATCAACGCCGGCCTCGGGTCGAGCACGACGGCATCAGGCGTGTATGGCATCTACAGCGATGGAACCTCGTTCACCACTGGCGGATTGGATGGTAACGGCTACGCTTACTCGGCCAAGCTGCTGGGTTCCTCGCAAAGCTGGAACGGCGATACCTTCAACTTCGGTGTACCCAACACCGCCAATGCGTGGAGCAGCAGCACCATCCCGCTTACGCAGGGACAGTACAGCGAGCTCAGCGTGCTTGCCTCCGGTCTCAACGGCAGCCAAGCGGCGCAGACCTTCATGGTGAACTACGCGGACGGCAGCAGCACCGTCATCAGCCAAAGCCTGAGCGACTGGTTCAACCCGCAAAATTATCCGGGCGAATCCAAAGCCGTCACCATGGCTTACCGCGACACCAGCAGCGGCGGTACGGATAACCGCACGTTCTATTTGTATGGTTATGCGTTCCCGATCGACAGCAGCAAGACGGTGAAAAACCTCGTGTTGCCGAACAACCGCAACGTGGCGGTACTGGCGTATGCACTGAGCAATCCCGCCCTCGATGCTGTGCCGGTGAGTCTTGCCGCGTCGTTCAACAAGATCGGCATCTACGACGATGGCGCCAGCTTTGCGTCCACGGGTGGCGTGGACGGGGTAGGTGATGCGTATTCCGCGCAACTGCTGGGTTCATCGCTGGAATACAACGGCGTGCTGTATGACCTGGGCCACGCCAATGCCGCCAATGACGTGAGTGCATCGGGGCAGGCCATCGGCTTGCCAAGCGGGCAGTTCTCCAGCCTGCAAATGCTGGCCGCCGCCGTGAACGGCAGCCAGGCCGCGCAAACCTTCACCGTGACCTACGCCGACGGTACGCAGTCGACTTTCACGCAAAGCATCAGCGACTGGTTCAGCTCGCAGAGTTATGCCGGCGAATTGCAGGCCCTGCGGCTGCCGTATCGGGATACTTACACCGGCGGCCGCGACAGCCGCACGTTCTATCTCTACAGCTATACGTTCCATCTGAACAGCGCCAAGGCAGTCAAGAGCATCCAGCTACCGAACAATACCAACGTGCAGGTCCTGGCGATGACACTGGTGCCGTAGCGCATACGCAGGCTCGCGTGCCTGCCATCTGGCGCGGCATAAAAATCCCCGGTAATCACCGACCATGGTGAACCAGCGAAGGGCCCTTCGCTGGTTTTTTTTTTCTGCCTACGCCTGGTCGCCGCTCAGTGCTTTCAGTAGCTGGAAGATTTCGCGGTAGGCGCGTTGCGGCTTGTTCGTGTCGCGTTCGATGCGCGCCTGACGGATCAGCGAGCGCAGATGCTGCCGATCGATGTCGGGATGCTGGTCGATCAGTTCCTGCAAGACGTCGTCGCTGTCCAGCAGGCGTTCGCGCAAGGCTTCCAGGCGATGCAGCACGGCGGTTTCCTTGCGCTGCTGTTCGCGGTTTTCGCCGAGCAGCGCGCGTGCGCCATCGAAAGCCTCATCGTCGTGGCGCCGCATCACCTTGGCCAGGAAGCCAAGCTGGCGCTTGCGCGCGATGTGCGAGGTGATGCGGCGCAGATGGTCGATCTCGCGCAGCACGTCGTCGGGCAGGTTGGCGCGCGCAAGCTTGGACGGCGACAACTCGGCCAGTTGCGAGGCCAGCGACAGCACGGCCAGGGCGTCGCGCCGCTGCTGCGTGCGGGTGGGGCCGTAGTCGTGATCGGGGTCGTCGGTGTAGGTGCGGTTCACGGCGTCGTCCGGTCGGCCTGGGGAAATTCGGGTGGCGTGGTTTCGATCAAGGCAAAGCGGGGGATCGGCTCGCCTTCCAGCTCGACCGTTTCGGCGAACATCGCCGCCGGCCGCACCCACAGGCCGTAGTCGCCGTAAAGCGCCTGGTAGACGACCAGTTCTTCCATGGTTTCGCTGTGCCGGGCGGTGCCGATCACGCGGTAACTCTGGCCTTTGTAGTGACGATAGATGCCGGTGGCTATGGACATGGGCCGCTCCTATGGCAACCTCTGGTGTTTCGGGTATTGGCAACGGGTCTGCGCGGCCCCACGTCTGCCTATTGTATCCATGTGCCCAACAGGAAACCCCACGTGAGCGATGTTGCCATCAGTCAGGACACCAGCCAGCGCGAACTCGACCGATTGGCCGAGCTGGCCGAAGACGTGATCCGCCGCGCCCGCGCCGCCGGCGCCAGCCAGGCGGAGGTGTCGGCCAGCATCGATGCCGGGCTCAACGTCAACGTGCGTCTGGGCGAGGTGGAAACGGTCGAGCACACGCGCGACCGCGGTTTTGGCCTGACGGTGTATTTCGGCAAGCGCAAGGGCTCGGCCAGCACGGCCGACCTGCACGCCGATTCCATCCAGGCCACGCTGGACCAGGCGTGCGCCATCGCGCAATACACCGAGGAAGACGAAGCGGCCGGCCTGGCCGATGCCGCGCGGATGGCCACGCAGTTTCCCGATCTGGATCTGTGGCACCCCTGGCAGCTGGATACGCCGCAGGCGATTGCGCTGGGCCAGGAGATCGAAGCGGCCGGACGCGCCCATGCCGGCATCACCAACTCCGACGGCGCCAGCGTGCAGATGGGCGAGAGCCTTTCGGTGTATGCCAATTCGCACGGCTTCGTGGGGCGCGAGCGCGGTACGCGGCATTCGCTGTCGCTGTCGCTGATCGCCGGCGAGGAAGCGGGCATGCAGCGCGATTACTGGTACGACAGCGTGCGCAGCGCCAGCGACTTCATCAGCGCGCGGGAGCTGGGCGACAAGGCCGCCGAACGCACGCTGGCGCGAGTCGGTGCGCGGCGTTTGTCGACGCGGCAAGCGCCGGTGCTGTTTGCGCCGGAAATCGCGCGCGGATTGATCGGCCACCTGATTGGCGCGGTCAGCGGCGGCGCGCTGTATCGGCGCGCGAGCTTTCTGCTCGACCACGCCGGCAAGCAGATCCTGCCTGCGTGGCTGAACATGGTGGAGCGCCCGCATTTGCGGCGCGGGCAAGGCTCGGGCGCGTTCGATGCCGAAGGCGTCGCCACGCGCGACAGCGCGCTGGTCGAAAACGGTGTGCTCGCCCGCTACATCCTGGGCAGCTATTCCGCGCGCAAGCTGGGGCTGGAATCCACCGGCAATGCCGGCGGCATCCATAACCTGGTGGTGGAGCCGGGCCACGCCGACGGCGGCGCGGCCGACGATTTCGCCGGCATGCTGCGCCGGCTCGGCACGGGACTGCTGGTGACCGAAGTGATGGGGCAGGGCGTCAACACCATTACCGGCGATTATTCACGCGGCGCGGCGGGCTTCTGGGTGGAAAACGGCGAGGTGGCCTATCCGGTGGAAGAGATCACCATCGCCGCCAACCTGCGCGACATGTACCAGGGCATCGTGGCGGTCGGCGCGGATGTGGACACGCGCTCGCATCTGCTGACCGGTTCGATTTTGATCGATCGCATGACGATCGCCGGCGAGTAGGCCAGAAGCCGCGCAGCAAGTTCCTGTGCGGCCTGCTAGGATGCTTTTCACCGGCATGCGCCGGCGTTTGCACGACTTGACAGGAGATGCCCATGAGCGTTCCGCCCGAGTCCGTTGTACCGCCTCCACCGAGCGAGCATATCGGTGGCGACATTCCCGCCGAAGAGCGCACCTGGGCCATGTTCGCCCATCTGTCCGCCTTGATCGGCGCCGTGCTCACCGCTTCGTTTGGCGCGGGCTGGGGCTGCGTCATCGGCCCCCTGGTGATCTGGCTGGTGAAGAAAGACAGCATGCCTTTCGTCGCCGACCAGGCCAAGGAAGCGTTGAACTTCAACATCTCCGTGGCGATCGCCAGCCTGGTGTTGCTGGTGCTGTCGGCCATCACGTTCGGCATCGGCCTGATCATTGCGATCCCGCTGTGGGTGATCATCGGCGTCGGCTGGCTGGTGCTGACCATCATTGCCGGCGTCAAGGCCAACGAAGGTGTGCGCTATCGGTATCCGTTTGCGTTGCGGTTGATCAAGTGACGCGGGAACCGTAAATCGTCAATCGGGAATCGTAAGAGCGAGAGCCGGCACGTCTCCGCGCAGCTGTTCTTAACTATTTACGATGGACGATTCCCGATTTACGGCTCTTTGCTACGGCTCTCGGTCCGACTCGAACGGCTCGGCCTTGTCCGGCGCCTCCGGATCGAGCAACAGCCGTACGCGCAGTTCGGCCTGGTCGAGTGCCTGCTGGCAGTGGCGATAAAGGCCGATACCGCGTTCGAAGGCGCTGAGCGATTCGTCCAGGCTCATCTCGCCGCCTTCCATGCGCGCTACCAGTTGTTCCAGTTCGTCGAGGGAATGCTCGAAGTCGGCGACCGAGGTTGTTTCAGCTGGAGCGGAAGTGGGCTTGACCATGGCCGGCAACGCTAGCGCAGCACAGAGGCGGAATCAATTGCCGCAGTGGACTTGCCCGCCACCTTGCGGACGGTTGTATCAGGCCGCTGCGCGGCTAGATGGATTTGGCCTGTCCCGAAAGTCTTGATTTCGATATATCGAAATTGTATTCTGCGACATCCCCCCATCCGGACGCGCCGGGAGAGGCCCGTTCCCTAGGAGTCATCGTGACCAGTCCTTTGCCATCGCATGCCGCGGAAGCAGGCGGTATGGGTTTTTCCGGCTACCAGAAATTCGTGGTGGCCGTGCTCGCCTTCCTGCAGTTCACCATCGTGCTCGACTTCATGCTGCTGGCGCCGTTGGGCGCGCTGGTGGTGCCGGCCTTGCACATCACGCCGGAGCAATTCGGTGACGTGGTTTCGGCTTATGCGTTCGCCGCCGGCGTGTCGGGCATTCTTGCTGCGGGTTTTGCCGACCGCTTCGACCGCAAAAAGCTGCTGCTGCTTTTCTATGCCGGCTTCATGCTCGGCACCTTGTTCTGCGCGCTCGCCCACACCTATGTGCTGCTGTTGCTGGCGCGCATGTTCACAGGTCTGTTTGCGGGCGTGGTCGGTGCGGCGTCGATGGCCATCGTCACCGATCTGTTCCCGCTCTCGATGCGTGGACGCGTGATGGGTTTCATCCAGTCGGCGTTCGCGGCGAGCACGGTGCTCGGGCTGCCGTTGAGCCTGTGGCTATCCAGCCATTGGGGCTGGAATGCGCCGTTCTTCCTGATCGTGGCGGTGTGTACCGTGGTTGGCGGCGCAATCATCGGGCGCTTGCGCCCGGTCAATGCGCACCTGGCGTTGCGCCCCGACAAGAAGCCGCTGCATCACTTGCTGCACACCTTGGGCACGCGCTCCTACCTGATCGGTTTCGCCACCACGGCGTTGCTGACCATGGGCGGCTTCATGCTGATGCCGTATTCCACCTTGTTCATCGTGAACAACCTGGGCATTCCGATGACGATGCTGTCGGTGGTGTACCTGATCACCGGTCTGGTATCGGCGGTGATGGGGCCGTTGCTCGGCAAGGCCAGCGACGCGTTCGGCAAGTTCCGCGTGTTCGCCTTCGGCTGTGTGGTGACGGTCGTGATGGTGCTGATCTATACCCGGCTTTCCGATGTGGCGCTGTGGACCTTGATCACGGTAAGTGCGCTGCTGCAGATCGGCATTTTCTCGCGCATCATTTCGTCGTCGGCGCTGATGTCTGCCTTGCCAAAGCCGTCCGATCGCGGCGCGTACATGTCGATCAGTTCGTCGTTGCAGCAAATGTCGGGCGGTTTCGCCGCCATGCTTGGCGGCATGGTGGTGGTGCAGGCAAGCAGTGGCAGGCTGCTGCATTTCGACGTGCTGGGCGACATCCTGGTGTTCACCACGCTGGCATCGTTCGCAATGATGTACTTCGTCAATCGCCGCGTGGTCGGGGCGACTGCGGCGGTTGCGCCGATTCCCCTGGAAAGCAAAGCCGGCGAATAGGCTTGGCTCAACGGCCCGGCCGCCAGCGCGGCCGGGCATTCACTTCGCCGAAGATGGCTTCGGCACGCGCGCTCAACCAGCGGTCCGCCACCGCAACGAGGGCGTCGCCCTCATACAGCAGCGGGCAAGCATCACGCCGCCAGGGTGGAATGGCGCCGTTTTGAAACAAGGCGCGCAGCTCGCGCGTGTGCCGGTCACCGGCCGGCTTGATGCGCTCGCCGCCGCTGCGCCAGCGCACCGTCAGGGCGACAGGGAGTTGCACGGCAGGCTCGGTCGTCAGCGAGCCGCCATCGGGCAGCGCCAGTGCTTCGCCTCGCCACGGCAATTCCCCAAGGAATGACGCGTGATGCCGCGGCGGCATCGCCCACAAGCGATGCTTCCACACATGCACTTCGGCGCCAGGCCACTGGATGCATGGCAGTTGGCCGTCCTGTGCCGTGCATTGCCGTTCGATCTGCTGGCGTTGCGCCGTGGTCGGGGCGGTCAGACCTTGCGCATGCAGCCAATGCGCCAGCAAGGGATCGCGCAGCGCGGGCGGCAAGGCCAGCCAGCCGCGGGCATCCAGGCTGTTGGTGGCGTCGTCACGCAGGCGCTCGAAAGCAAGCAGCCAATCCTGTTGCAAGGTATCGGCGGCAGCTCGGCACAGCATCGCGCTATGGGTAATGGAGATCGCCGCCTGCGGCCAAAGGGCTTTCAGCAAGGGCAGCACTTCGTGGCGAAGATGATTGCGTGCCAGTTGCCGATCGTCGTTCGATGGATCATGGATGCACGGCAGATCGTGCGCGTCGACGTAGCGGTGCAGCACTTGCCGTGGCAATTGGAGCAATGGCCGCCACAGCGTGCCGCGGCCGAGCGGACGTTCCCGACGCATGCCGCCCAGGCCTTCCGGTCCGGCGCCGCGCAACAGTTTCAACAGCACGGTTTCCGCCTGATCATCCAGATGATGACCGAAGACCAGCCGTTCGCCAGCGTGCAGCTGTTCGGCAAAAATCGCATAGCGTGCATGCCGTGCGGCGGCCTCCAGGCCCATGCCGCCCGAGCGGTCCACCTTGGCGACGTGTATGTCGCAGGCGAGCCCCAGCGTGGCGCAGAATGCGCGGCAATGCGCAGCCCAGCGCGCGCTTTGCGCATGGAGGCCATGGTCCACGTGCAGGGCGCGCAGGCTCCGCGTGCGTGCTTCGGGCAAATGCGCCAGGGCATGCAGCAATGCGGTGGAATCCGGGCCGCCGCTGTAGGCAACGCACAGCTTGCCTGCTGGCTGCGCTTTAAGCGCTGCCAACAGTGTGTCGGGCAAGATGTGGTGTTGGGTCATGGCGACGACGATGGTTCGAATGGAAAGATGCGCCGAAAATCCTTGGCGCATCCTTTTTCAAACGGGTTGCTCATGCAAATCCCGATCACTCACGCGCCACCGGCTTGCGCTTGTTGCGTACATAGATGGCCTTGGGACGCCCTTCGCCGGGACTGCGCCGATCCAATTCGAACAGGTCGATCGCCGCGATCAGGTCGCTCAACTTGCCATAGCCATAACTACGCGAATCGAAATTCGGCCGCTGCTTGGTGATGATCGAACCCACGCCGCCGAGGCCCGCCCAGCCTTCGTCGTCCGAGGCCGCATCGATGGCGTTGCGCAACAGGTTGAGCAGGCCGTTGTCCTTCTTCAGCTGAGCGGCCGGGCGCGGCTTGAGCGGTTGTTCCTCGTCCGGCTTGGAGGCGAGGATCTCGGTGTAGATGAATTTGTCGCAGGCGGCGACGAACGGCCCGGGTGTCTTGCGTTCGCCGAAGCCATACACGATCAGCCCGGATTCGCGGATGCGCGCCGCCAGGCGGGTGAAGTCGCTGTCGCTGGAGACGATGCAGAAACCGTCGAAGCGTCCGGAATAGAGCAAATCCATGGCATCGATGATCATGGCCGAATCGGTGGCGTTCTTGCCGCTGGTGTAGCCGAACTGCTGGATCGGCTGGATCGATTGCGTCAGCAGCTGTTCCTTCCAGCCCTTCAGCTGATTCCCCGTCCAGTCGCCGTAGGCGCGCTTCACGTGCGCCGTGCCGTATTTGGCCACTTCGGCCAGCAGGCCATCGGCGATGGACGGCTGGGTGTTGTCGGCATCGATCAGGACGGCGAGCTTGGCGGTGGCGTCGTTGGCCATGGCATGTCTCCAGGGTGCCACCGGGATGGTAGCGCACACGGTGCTGGCGCATCGCGGGATGGCGACCTGATGTATTGCGCGTAGCCGGCAGCGCCTTCAGTGCGCCTCTTCAAAAGCTCGTAAACGGCGCTCCAGTTCCCATTGCGCGGCAGCCTTCTCGCTGGCGGAAAGCAACTGCCGGCAGCTTGCGCTGGGATGGTTGCCCGGCGCTTGGCCTTGGCACGCCTTGGCCGCCCACAGGCTTTCACCCGGCAGGAAACTGTAGGTGAGACTGTTGCGCGCCATCTGTTTCAGCGTGGAATAGTCCAGGCCGAAGTCTTCGGCGGCGCGCACGTATTCGTGGGTGAGGTCGATGCGCGAGACGCCTTCGTCATCGGTGGACAGCGCCACCGGCACGCCATGCTTGAGGTACATCGGCAGCGGATGATCGGCGCCGTGCACGCCAAGGATGACGTCGTTGCTGGTGAGATTGATCTCCACCATCACGTGGCGCGCGGCCATTTCCTGCAGCAGTTGTTCGGGATGGTCTTCATACATCACGTCTACCCCGTGGCCGATGCGCTCGGCATGGCCGACTTCCACCGCCTGGCGGATATGGAAACGCAAGCCATCCGGCGGCACCAGCCCAGGCGCGAGTTCACCGGCGTGCAGGCTGATATGTACCTTCGGATACCGATGGTGGAGATAGTCGAGCATGTGCATCTGCAGGCTGTAGTCGCGCATTGACAGATAGCCGTCTTCGGGCATCACGAAGTTGATGCCGACCCAGCGCGGATCGGCCGAAGCCAGTTCAAAGCCAAGCAACGTTTGCGCGAACACGCGCGCGGGCGCGGCACCGCGCAGTACCTGGTACAGAAAACGGATCTGCACGGCGCAGCCGGCATCGGCCTGGGCGGTATCGCAGTGTTGCCGCCGCTTGCGCTCGGCCAGCGCTTGCGTAAGCAACTGTTCGTCCGCGGCCATGTCATCCTTCAGGCCATGCGCGAGCAACTGCTTGCGCATGGCATCGAAGTCGGGTTGCCAGTCCAGCGTGCGGGCCAGTTCTCTGGCGCGTGCAAACGGCGGCGTCGCCATCAGCTCCAGGTATTGCTCGTTCTGCACGGCGGCGCGGGCGCTTACTTCATCCAGCCAATCGCCCATGTGCTGCTGTGGCGTTACGGCCTGGAAACGGCCAAACGTGTCGAAGAACTGGTCGTGACCGGAGCGTCCGGCGGAAGGAACGAAGCTGCGCATGGAAAAAGCGTCCACCAGCGCGTCGTAGAAGTGCTGGTCGCTCAGCGCATCCGCCGCGGGACGTCGCCCGTTGCCGCAGCTTGGAGCGCTGGCGTCGCGCTTGTCGATCAGGTTCGAGGTGGCGACATCCACGCACAGTCCATCGGCGGCTGCCTGCGCGATCCACGATTCGGCATACACCGCGCCGCTGAGGTGGTTGTGCAGGTCGCCGCCCTTGGGCATCTCGGCGAGAAACGCGTGCAAGGCCAATGGACCTTGCTGGCGCGCGGCTTCAAATGCATGGGCCGTGCGTACCTCGGCCGTGTCGGTACGTAGCGGCACGGCCTGGGCCGACACCTGGGCCGCACCGAGGATGGCCGCAGCCACGAGGGCGCGGCGCAAAAGGAAGTAAACCTGCATGGAAGCATCGCTTTGTCTGGAACCCCGGCGAGGATTCTTCAGCAAAAAACGCAACGCTGCCAGTTGTTTCTGCGCGTGTTTCAACCGCGGAAATTCAATTCCACCCCGACGCCGGCCGGGTCGGTGAGAAACACCTGCACTTGTGGCGGCATGTCGACCACGTCGATGCGGTAATGCACGCCCGCGGCGTCGAGCTTGGCGCGCATGGCGGGAAGATCGGCGCAGGCGAAGGCGATATGGTCCAGCCAGCCGGTGTCTTGCGCATGCGCTTCGCCGCCGCCGCGCGAGGTCAGGTGCATGATCGGTTCGGCGCCTGCGTACAGCCAGTAGCCGCGCGAACCGGAGCGAAAGGTGGGGCGTGGTCCTTCGCGCAGGCCGATGATGTCGACGTAAAAGCGGCGCACCCGTTCAAGCAGCTCCGCGGGTGCGCTGAGGTTGACGTGATCGATACCTTGCACACCCGCCATCGCGCATGTGCCTATTCGGTAAAAGCGCCGTAGCTGCGCAGGCGGCGGTAGCGCTGTTCGAGCAGTTCGGCCGTGGGAATGCTTTCGAGCTTGTCCAGTTCGTTGAGCAGCACGGCCTTCAGGCGCACCGCCATGGATTGCGGATTGCGATGGGCGCCGCCCAGCGGTTCGCGCACCACCTTGTCGATCAGGCCAAGCTCGAGCAGGCGCGGGGCGACCAGGCCCAGGGCCTCGGCGGCATCCTTCGCCTTGTCGGCGCTCTTCCACAGGATCGAGGCGCAGCCTTCGGGCGAAATCACCGAGTAGGTGGAATATTGCAGCATGATCGTGCGGTCGCCCACGCCGATCGCCAGCGCGCCGCCGGAGCCGCCTTCGCCGATCACCGTGCAGATGATCGGCACCTTCAGCTCCGCCATCTCCAGCAGGTTGCGGGCGATGGCTTCGCTCTGGCCGCGTTCCTCGGCGCCCACGCCGGGATAGGCGCCGGGCGTGTCGATCAGCGTGAGCAACGGCAGTTTGAAACGTTCGGCCAGCTTCATCAGGCGCAGCGCCTTGCGATAGCCCTCCGGCCGCGGCATGCCGAAGTTTCGGCGCACCTTGCCCTTGGTATCGCGCGCCTTCTGATGGCCGATGATCACGACGGAGCGCCCGTTGATACGGCCAAGCCCGCCGACGATGGCGGCATCGTCGGCATAGGCGCGATCGCCGGCCAGCTCGTGGAATTCCTCGCACATCACGCCGATGTAGTCGAGCGTGTAGGGGCGGGCGGGATGGCGCGAGAGCTGCGTGACCTGCCAGGGCGTGAGCGCGCGGAAGATATCCGCCGTCTTCACCTTGAGCTTCTCGCGCAGCCGGGCGACTTCCTCGTCGATGTTGAACGCCTGGCCGGAGCTGGCGTGCCGCAGCTCCTCGATCTTGGCCTCCAGCTCGGCAATCGGTTGTTCGAAGTCGAGGAAATTCGGGTTCATTCGGTCACTTACGTGGCACAGAAGCGGGGCAGTATACCCGGGGTGCGTGACGGGGCGGGAACGGGGGCGTATGGGGCGCGGCAGACCATCGCTCGCGGGCTCAGATGTAGTAATCCCGTTCCCGTTGGTGGCGGAAGGCATGGACCGTAAGCAAGGACTCTGCTTCTATCTCGTAAAGCGTCACGTAGCCTGATGATCCAAAGGCAATGACGAGTTCCCGCATCAAAGGATGATGCCCGTCGATCAGCCGGCCGACATAGGGCATATCGGCCAGGACGCTGATGGCCTTGTCGATCGCATCCCTTGCGTGCCTGGCGGCTTCTTCGTCTTCATCGGCAAGGAACTGATACAGGCGCAGCAGATCTTCAAGCGCAATCTCGGTAAACCGGATCTCGCAGCTCACCCTTTCTCCTTGTTTGCCTTCCTGTTGGCGAGGATCTCGTCGAGCCGGTCCATCACATGCTCGGCGCTGTAGTACACGCCCGTTTCTTTTGCCTGGGCTTTCGATTGCAGGCCGCGCTGCAGAAAGGCCTGCCGCGTCAGACGTTCGTGGATTTCGGAGCGGACCGACGCTTCGATAAAGCTCGACAAACTCTCATCCTCGGCCAGCACCTTTTCGACCTGCTGCCGCAATTCCGCGCCGACGCGGACGGAGGGAAGCAGACTGTTTTTGGTGTTCGATCGGATCATGTGCAGGCCCTGTGTGCTACATCTGCGCTACGTGTTGCAAATGTAGCACATGGGCCTGCGGCGCGCTTCAACGGAGATATTCGCGAGGCTATTCCCCGGTTTTGACGATCCGCACACCGGCCCCCAGCACCCCCGGCATGCCCCGCACCGCGCGCAGCAGCTCGGGGATCGCATGCACCTTCCATTCCTGCCCTAACTCGAAATCCGCCTGCGCCACCGCGTTGTGGTAGCCGCTGAGCAACACGGCGGCGTTGCCGCCGCGATGGCCGGCAAGGGCCTGGCGGAATTGGGCGATGAAATCGGGGCCGATACCGTTGACCTTGACCCGCAGCAAGCGTGCGTAGCGGCGGCAGGCATCGGCCATGGACATGGCGCTGCGGGCGCGCACCTGGAAGCCGCCGCCGGAGAAATCGTCGATGCGCAGGCCGCCTTCCACCACCAGCAGTTCGTCGCGGGTGAGCAGCGGAGCGACCTGCTGATACAGCTCGCCGAAGAAGCTCACCTCGATGCTGCCGGTGCTGTCTTCCAGGCGCACGAACGCGTCGCTGTCGCCGCGCTTGCGCACGGCCACCACCATGCCGGCCACGGTCCAGGGCGTGTCGGGGCCGCGGCGGAAGCGATTGTCGTCGCCATCGTTCTTGCGCGGGCGCGGCGGCTGGTAGCGGTCGGCGATCTCGCCCAGCGGGCAGGTGGCGAGCTGGGCCAGTTCCTCGCGCCAGGGATCGGTGGGATGGCCGGAAAGGTAGTGGCCGAGCGTGTCGCGCTCGCCTTGCAGCTTCTGCTCCAGCGGCCACTCCGGCACGGTGGGCAGGTCCACGTGCACGACCGGGGCGGCCATGCCCATCGCGGCGCCGAACATGTCGTTCTGGCCGGATTGGCGATCGCGCAGATGCTGTTCGGCCGCCTTGATGGCGTCGGGCAGTTGCAGCATCAGGCTGGCGCGGGTGGGCGCCAGTGCGTCGAGCGAGCCGGAGAGAATCAGCGCTTCCAGCACGCGCCGGTTGAGCTTGGTGGGATCGACGCGGCGGCAGAAGTCGGCCAGATCCTTGTACGGGCCGCCTTGCTTGCGCTCCGCGGCAATCGCTTCGCAGGCGCCCTGGCCGACGCCCTTGATGGCGCCCAGGCCGTAGCGGATCACCTTGGGTTCCACCGCTTCGAACATGAATTCCGAAGCGTTCGCATCCGGCGGGAGGATTTTCAGGCCGATCGCGCGCGATTCGTCGAGGAAGGTCACCACCTTGTCGGTGTTGTCCATGTCCGACGAGATGGTCGCGGCCATGAATTCGGCTGGATAGTGCGCCTTCAGCCACGCGGTTTGATACGACACCAGCGCGTAGGCGGCGGCGTGCGACTTGTTGAAGCCGTAGCCGGCGAATTTTTCCATCAGGTCGAAGATGGAATCGGCTTTGTCGCCGCTGAGTCCGTCCTTGGCGGCGCCTTCGCGGAACTTGGCGCGCTCTTTCGCCATTTCCTCGACTTTCTTCTTGCCCATCGCACGGCGCAACAGGTCGGCGCCGCCGAGCGAGTAGCCGCCGACGATCTGCGCCATCTGCATTACCTGCTCCTGGTAGACCATGATGCCGTAGGTCTCTTTCAGGATCGGCTCGACGCGCGGGTCGGGATATTGCACTTCTTCGCGGCCGTGCTTGCGCGCGACGAAGCTGGGAATAAGATCCATCGGGCCAGGGCGATACAAGGCCACCAACGCGATGATGTCTTCGAAGCGGTCGGGTTTTGCATCCTTGAGCATGCGCTGCATGCCGGAGGATTCGAGCTGGAATACCGCGACGGTCTGCGCGCGTTTCAACAACTCGTACGTGGGTACGTCATCGAGCGGCAGCGCAGAAATATCCAGCGGCGCTTCGCCGCTTTGCGCGCGGCGCGCGTTGATTGCCTTTACCGCCCAATCGATGATGGTAAGCGTGCGCAGGCCAAGGAAGTCGAACTTCACCAGGCCGACGGCTTCCACGTCGTCCTTGTCGTATTGCGTCACCACGCCGCCGCCGCCCGGTTCGCAGTACAGCGGTGCGAATTCGGTAAGCGGTTTGGGGCCGATGACCACGCCGCCGGCGTGCTTGCCGGCGTTGCGCGTGAGGCTTTCCAGCTTCAGCGCCAGGTCGATCAGCGTGCGGGCTTCTTCGTCCTGCTCGTACAGCTCGCAGAATTCCTTCACCACGCGCTCGGGTTCTTTCTGCGCTTTCTCCGAACGGCCCAGCGCGCAGGACAGCGTGAGATCGAGCGGGCGCGGCGGAATCAGTTTCGCGATGCGGTCGACCTGGTTGTAGCCCATGCCGAGCACGCGGCCGGAGTCGCGCAGCACCGCCTTTGCGGCCATCGAGCCGTAGGTGATGATCTGGCTGACGTGGTCGCGGCCGTACTTGCGCGCGACGTAGTCGATGACTTCGTCACGGCGGTCCATGCAGAAATCGATGTCGAAGTCCGGCATCGACACGCGCTCGGGATTGAGGAAGCGCTCGAACAGCAGGTTGAATTGCAGCGGATCCAGATCGGTGATCTTCAGCACCCACGCCACCAGCGAACCGGCGCCCGAGCCGCGGCCCGGCCCGACCGGAATGCCGTGCTGCTTACCCCAGTTGATGAAGTCCGCCACGATCAGGAAGTAGCCGGGAAAGCCCATCTTGATGATCACGTCGAGCTCGCGTTCCAGGCGCGCTTCGTAATCGGCGAGCGTGTGGCCGGCTGCCAGTGGCGCGCTGGCGAGGCGTTCCCGCAAGCCTTCGCGTGCGATCTCGCGGATGTAGCTGGCCAGATCGTGACCTTCCGGCACCGGAAAGTTCGGCAGGTAGTAGGTGCCGAAGCTGAGTTCGAGGTTGCAGCGCTTGGCCAGCTCGACCGTGTTTTCCAGCGCCTCGGGGATGTCCGCGAATAGCTCGGCCATCTGCTCCGGCGTTTTCAGATATTGCTGGTCGCTGTAATCGCGCGGGCGCTTGGGGTCGGCCAGCACGCGGCCTTGGTGAATGCAGACGCGCGCTTCGTGCGCTTCGAAGTCTTCCTGCTTCAGAAAGCGCACGTCGTTGCTGGCGATCACCGGCAGATCGTGCTGGGTGGCCAGCGTCAGTGCCGCGTTGTTCCAGGTTTCTTCGCCTTCGCGGCCGCAGCGCGTGAGTTCGAGGTACAGGCGGTCGGGGAACAGATTCGCAAGCAGGTGCAGGCGCGGCGCGGCGGCGTCCGTGCCCTGGTTGACGGCGGTGCGGGCCACTTCGCTTTCGCGGCCCAGCAGCGCAATCAGGCCGTGCATCGCATTCGGCGTGAGCCACGCCGCGTCGACCAGCGCGCGACCGCCATGCTGGCCTTCGCGCCAGGCGCGGGAAACCAGGCGGGAAAGGTTGAGATAACCGTCGTGGTTCTGGCACAGCACGGTCATGCGCCAGGGGCGCGGATCGTCCGGGGAGCTGATCCACAGGTCGCAACCGCCGATCGGCTTGATGCCAGCCGCGCTGCACGCCTTGTAGAACTTGACCAGGGCGAACATGTTGCACTCATCGGTGAGTGCGACAGCAGGCGTACCCGCCTGCACGGAGGCAGCCACCAACGCCTTGATGCGGATGGTCGAGTCGACCAGCGAATACTCGCTGTGCAGATGCAGATGAGCGAAACGGACGGACATGGCTCGCACGCGAAGCAATGGCTCAGCCTAGCGAGCCGGTGGGGTGCGGGCAAGCGTTGACAATGGCCGAGAGGTGTCGGTCGGGAACCGTCAATGGGGATCGTCAATCGTCAATCGTTAAGAGCCGCAGCCTACGGGGCCGCGCTCTTACGATTCCCGATTGACGATTTACGATTCCCGCGTCGCATCAATGCACCCTGAAGCGCTCATCCTCCACGATCGGCTCGATGTAATGCGAAAGGCCTTCCACCTTCAGCGGCTGCAGGTTGTAGTCGACGTGCTGCAGGTGCAATTCGGTGATTTCGGGCAGCGGCACGGTCTTGGGCGTGCGCTTCCTGGCGGTTGACGTGGGTGGACGGCGGCGGAAAGGAAGCATCATGACACCCTCCTCGAAAGTCCGATGTCTGATGAGTTGTATGGGCATCGGACGGTGATGGCGCGTCCCTGCAGGATGACCGCTGCGTTTTGCGTGACATGCCGGCGCAGCGGTGTTCCGAGTCCATTCCTATACCTGCTCTGATGCGCGCGCAATAGGCAAGGTTGCAGGGTCTGCCGCGCTTCGCATCGTTCTGAAAACGCCTTGCGCAGGCGTTCAGCGTATTCAGAATAGCTGGCCCTGGTCGAGCAGCAGTTTGACCGGCGCAAAGCTGCGCCGGTGTTCGGCGCAAGGGCCCAGCCGTTGCAAGGCAGCCAGGTGGCCGGGCGTGGAATAGCCCTTGTGCTCGGCAAAGCCGTAACCGGGATAGTGCCCGTCCATGGCTACCATCAGGCGATCCCGGCTGACCTTGGCGAGAATCGATGCGGCGCTGATGGACGGTTCCACCGCATCGCCGCCGATGATGGCGCGGGCCGGGCAGGGCAGGTCGCGCGGCAGTTGGTTGCCGTCGATCAAGGCTTCGGTAGCGGCCGGCGCCAGGCCGCGCAAGGCGCGGCTCATGCCGGCCATGGTGGCCTGGAAAATATTGATGCGATCGATTTCCTCGCGCTCGATCACCACCACGCTGTAGGCCACCGCGCGTTCCACGATCAGCGGGAACAGCGCTTCGCGCTTTGCCTCGCTGAGCTTTTTGGAATCGTCCAGTCCTTTGATGCGCCGCCGCTTGTTGAGGATCACCGCGGCCACGACCAGCGGACCTGCCAGCGGACCGCGGCCGGCTTCGTCCACGCCTGCCACGAGGACTTGCTGGATGACCGCATTGGCGGCCTCTGCGACGGATGCAGGCAATGGTCGGGCGGCTTCGGCAATATCCATCACGGGAAACCTCGGTTTCAGCGCGCTATCGTAGCCGGCGTGTCGATCAATTCAACGATCGCCGCTGCCGCATGATCGCCAGCATGGCCGGGAAGATGCCCGCGCAGGGCTTCGTGCAGTTGTTCGAAGGCCGCGACGATGGCGCCGCGCCGCTCGCTGTCGCGAAACAATTGCAGCGTGGCGTGTGCGAGCTTTTCCGCGGTGAAGTCATCCTGCATCAGCTCGGGCGCCAGCAGCGCGTCCTTGCCCAGGCCGCAGGCGCGGGCAAGGATGTTGGGCAGCGCGTAGACGTCGGTCTTGAGCATGTTGAACAGGCGCGCGATGCGATAGCTCAACGGGGACACCCGATAACCCACCACCATCGGCCGCTTGGCCAGCATGGCTTCCAGCGTCGCCGTGCCGGAGGCCAGCAGCACCACGTCGGCGGCCAACATGGCTTCGTGCGCATGGCCATCGACCAGGATGGGCGCGGAGTCGTCGCGTGGCCCGCGTGCAAGCAGTGCCTTGAGCGTGGCAAGTGCACGCGAATTCGCGGCCGGAATCACCACGCGCAGGCCAGGCAGCGCGGCAGCGACGCGTCGTGCCGCATCCACGAAGGTGGCGCCCATGCGTTCCAGTTCGGAGTTGCGGCTGCCAGGCAGCAGCGCCAGCACCGGCACGTCCAGCGGCAGTTGCAAGGCGCGGCGTGCGGGCACGCGGTCGGACACGAGCGGAAAGCGATCGGCCAGCGGATGACCCACGAAGCGTGCGTCGATGCCGTGGCGCGCATAGATCGGCGGCTCCATCGGAAACAGGCACAGCACGCGATGCACGCTCTGGCCGATCTTGTCCGCGCGCTTTTCGCGCCAGGCCCAGATCGATGGGCTGACGTAATGCACGGTGCGCAAGCCTGCCTGTTTCAGGCGGCGTTCGAGGCCGAGGTTGAAATCGGGTGCGTCGATGCCGACGACGATGGCGGGCTTGGCCTTGAGCAAGCGCCCGATCAGTTCCTTGCGCAGCTTGAGCAACCGCGGCAAATGGCTGATCACTTCGGCAAAGCCGAACAGCGATAGCTCGCGGATGTCGTACCAGGATTCGAAGCCGTGCTCCTGCATGCGGCGGCCGCCGATGCCGATGAAGCGTGCATCCGGATAGTGGCGGCGCAGGGCGAGGATGAGATCGGCGCCGAGCTGGTCGCCGGAGTCTTCGCCGGCGATGAGGGCAATGACGAGGCGTTGATCATCGGGGGTCATGGCGTGCTTCAAAGCAAAAGCCCGTGCCTGATGTGACCATGCGCGAGGTGCGCATGCTCAGCGCGCCAACCCGCGCTCGCTGCGTTCCAGGAACTCCAGCATCGCCCGCACGTCTTCGCTGTCCTTGGCCTGGGCGGCCAGTTGGTCGCGGGCTTCGGCCAGCGACAGGCCGGAGGTGTAGAGCGTGCGGTAGGCGCGCTTGATCGCGGTGATGCGTTCCGGCTCGAAGCCGCGGCGCTTGAGGCCGGTGGTGTTGAGTCCGCGCGGCCGGCCGGCCTGGTCGTTGGCCATCATCAGGAACGGCGGCACATCGGCGCCAAGCAGGCAGCCCATGGCGATAAAGGCGTGCGCGCCGACCTTGCAGAACTGATGCGCGCCGGAATAGCCGGCGAATACGGTCCAGTCGCCGACTTCCACATGGCCGGCCAAGGCCGAGTAGTTGGAGAAGATGGTGTGGTTGCCGATCTTGCAATCGTGCGCAACGTGTACATAGGCCAGCAGCCAATTGTCATTGCCGATGCGCGTGACGCCGCCGCCTTCGCCGGTGCCGCGGTTGATGGTGACGAATTCGCGGATCAGGTTGCGGTCGCCGATCACCAGTTCGGTGCGTTCGCCGCCGTACTTCATGTCCTGCGGATCGCCACCGAGCGAGGCGAACTGCGCAATGCGATTGTCGCGGCCGATCCGGGTGGGGCCCTGGATGACCACGTGCGGACCGATCACCGTGTTGTCGCCGATTTCCACCTCCGCGCCGACGACGGTGAAGGCGCCGATGCTGACTTGGTTGCCAATGACGGCCGAAGGATCGATTTGCGCGGTCGGGTGAATCATTTATCCGACCTCGCCGCGCACATCAATTCACAGCTTGCCACTTCGCGGCCGTCTACCAGCGTGCGCGCTTCGAACAGGCCCATGCTGCGCAGCAGGCGCTTGAGCCTCACTTCCATGCGCAACTGGTCGCCCGGCACCACCGGCGCATTGAAGCGGGCGTTGTCGACCTTGGCCAGATAGAACAGGGGGCTGGCCGAACCGCCCTTCAGGCGCGAGCTGATCTGGGTGAGCAGCCCCGCGGACTGGGCCATGGCTTCCACGATCAGCACGCCGGGCATCACCGGGTGGGCGGGAAAATGGCCGTCGAAAAACGGCTCGTTGATGGTGACGTTCTTCAGCGTCACCACGCTTTGCTCGGGCACGATCTCGATCACGCGATCCACCAGCAGGAACGGGTAGCGGTGCGGCAGCAATTGCCGGATCTGCTCCACGCCCATCGGCAGCGTGATCGGGGCGGTGTTGTCAGTCATCGTTCTTATCCTTTTCCAGCGCCGACAATCGGCGCGCGTACTCGTCCAGGTGCTTGAAGCGCGCAGCATTGCGGCGCCACTGTCGGTTCTCCTGCAGCGGCACCCCGGAGGAATACTCGCCGGCCTCCCGAATCGAATGCGTCACCAGGCTCTTGGCCGTAATGGTAACCCGGTCGGCCACTTCGAGATGGCCGAGCACGCCGGCGTTGCCGCCAATCATGCAATAACGGCCGATTTTCGCACTGCCGGCCACGGCGGCGCAGCCGGCCATGGCGGTGTGGGCGCCGATGTAGACGTTGTGGGCAATCTGGATCTGGTTGTCCAGGCGCACATCCTCTTCCAGCACGGTGTCGTCCAGCGCGCCGCGGTCGATGGTGGTGTTGGCGCCGATTTCGCAGTCGTCGCCGATGCGCACGCCGCCCAGTTGCGGCAGCTTCACCCAATGGTCGCGATCGAAGGCGAGGCCGAAGCCATCCGAGCCGATCACCGCGCCGGGATGCACCAGCACGCGCTTGCCGAGGGTGACGCGGATCACCAGTGTGACGCGTGCGACCAGGCGCGATTGCGCGCCGACGGTGCACTCCGGGCCGATGATGCAATGCGGACCGAGCACGGCGCCATCTTCCACCACGGCGCCGTCATCGATCACGCAGCACGGACCGATGCTGGCGGACGGGCTTACGCGGGCACCCGGCGCAACCACGGCCGTGGGATGCACGCCAGGCTCCGCGGATGGCAGGCGCTCGAACAACGCGGCAATGTGTGCATAGGCCACGTACGGATCGCGCGCGATCAGCGCGGCGGTGGGACAGCTTGCGGCGGCTTCGGCGTTTACTACCACCACGCCGGCCTGCGTCGTGGCCAACTGGCCGGCATATTTGCTGTTGGAGAGAAAACTCAGCTGGCTCGGGCCTGCGCCGGCGAGCGTGCCGACGCCGTTGATGATGCGGCCGCCGTCGCCGCGGAATTCCAGGGCGAAGCGTGCGGCGAGTTGGGCAACGCTGTAGTGGGTCGTGCTCATCCAAAGCTCCAGGTCAACCGGCGCATTGTAGAGGTTCGCCCCTTGCGGCGCCCGCGGGCGCTCATGGCGCAACCGTCTGCAGCTTCTTCCGGATGCGTTCGCTCCAGCTTTGCCGCGCACCATCTTCCATGGTGGCGGCTACCTGCAACGCCTTGCCGTAGGCCGCGCGGGCCGCCTCCTTGTTCCCGGTGGCGGCTTGTGCGTCGCCGAGCGCTTCCTGGGGCTGCAGTGCGTCCGGTGCGATCGTCGCCGCCGTCTGTGCTTCCGCCAGTGCAGCAGCGGTGTTCTTTTGTTCCAGCCAGATGGCGGAGCGCTGGACGTGGCTGAGCGCCGAGGCCAGCGGCAGGCGGAAGTCGCCGTCGTAGACCAGCACGCCGCCCTGGATCACCGCGACCGGTTCGCGTTGCTGGAAAGACAGGTAAGGGTTGAGCACGCTGGAACCCATTTCGAACCAGGTCCAGTCGCCTGCGCTGATCAGTACCGGCCCGTGGACCACTTCCGGCACGTCATAGGGCGTTCTCTCCCACATCGCATCAGGTGTCGGCAGCGGCTTGCAGGGGATGCCGTAGTCGGCGGGGCGCAGGAAAGGATCGGCGAAGTACGCGAACCAGCATGACTTGATGCCGCGCTGGTCAAGGTATTGCTTGACGGCCAGCAATTGCTGCGCCCAGTCCGCATTGGAGTCGGTCAGCACCTTGTACGTCTGCGCAGGGCCGCCCCACAGTTCGTTCGAGTAGGCCATGTAGTCGGGATACGCGCGCAAGGACGAGGCCACGTGTATGGCCAGCAGCACGCCGATCACCGCGGCCCATCGCCGGTTCCAGCCACCGTCGCGCCGCAGCAGGGTCCAGCATCCGCCGGCGGCGAACACGATCAGGAAGACATACACCGGCAAGATGTGGCGCGCGCCGATGTTCAGGCTGGACGTCATTGCCACCAAAAGATAGATCAGCGCAGGCAGCAGCAGAAAAAGCGCCGCGCGCCAGCCGCGCATCCTGCGCGCGATCAGCGCGGCGAAGGCAAGCACGAGCATGCCCAGGAAGCCCAGCGTCGATTTGATGGTCAGCACGGCAGGGAAGTAATACGCCACGCCGTGCTCGAACACCTTGCCAAAGATGAAGCTTGGCATGCCGTTGGCCATCGAGCGCACATCCGTCAGCCCGTACAGGTAGGACTCCGGCAGCACGTGCCCTTGCGCCAGCAGCAAAATGAGCTTGGCTTCCAGGGGTTTCAGCGGCTTCACGTAGTCGGCCAGCGAGGGATCCAGCCGCAGCCCGTCCGGGCGGGCCGCATAGCGAAAGCCGTAGAAGCTCCACAAGACGAGCAAGGCGATCGCGCCGGTCGCTATCAGCGCACCGCCCAGTTGCAAGCTGCGCTTGCCCAGGCTCGCCTGCGCATCGCGCGTGTCGAAACGGCATGCAAGTTCGACCAGCGCCAGCGCTCCCAGCATGGGTATCAGCAAGATGGCGGAATGCTTCGTCGCCAGCGCCAATCCTGCGGCGACACCGGCGACCAGCAGCCGCGCGCCGGAAGGTTTTTCCCGGTAGCGATAGAACGCATACACCGCGGCTAATAGGAAACACGAAACGCCGATGTCGGTGGTGACCAGCGCGCTGTGCGCCAGCACGTTCGGATCGAACGTCAACAGTGCAAGCGCCAGCAGGCCTGCGCCCGCGCCGAACATCTCCCATGCTGCGAGAAACACCAGCACGGCCAGCAGCAAGGCGGCCACGCCGGCGGCCAGGCGCACGCGCAACGTCAGCGATTCCACGCTATAGGGCGGGTTGTGGAACAGCAACTCGCGGCCATCGAGATACGCTTCTTCCTTGAAATAGCGATGCTGGTCCACCGGTGTTTTCAGCGGCAGGCCCAGCAGCGGCAGCGTCGCCAGCGCCTTCATCAGCGGCGGATGCTCGGGATTGAACCCGTAGTCGTGGGTTTTCCAGCCCATGTAGCCGGCGAAGATATGATCGCCTTCATCCCAGCTCAGGGACTCCTGCCGCACCACGCTCACCACCTGGATCGCAAACAGCAGTAGCAGGACGATTGCTGCGGCCCATGTCAGGCGGCGTTGCTTCGTCGCGCGCGCGGGTGAATCGGTTTCCTGCAACGGAAAAGCTTGCATCGTTTCGTTGTCCCCTTGTCCGAACCCCGATTGGAATGGAAACCGGGCGTTTTGCAAAGGGGCGGTGGCGCCGCCGACAAAACGGCAAGGGCCGCGCGTCATCGCTGACGCGCGGCCCTTGTGTCGATCGCGGCAATTAGAACTGGCTGCCGAAGGTGAACTGGATGCGTTCCTCGTACTGGCTGTCGCCGGGCTGGGTACGGAGCGGCATACCCAGGCTGATGATCAGCGGACCGATCGGCGCCTGCCAGTGCAGCGAGATACCGGCAGAGGCATCGAGCTGCTTGGTGCTGAAGCTCTGCACGTTCTGGTAGGCCTGGCCTATGTCCATGAACAGCGACACGCGAGCGGTATTGATGTCCTTGAGGAACGGCAGCGGCAGGTAGATTTCCGCCGTGCCCAGCACCTTGAACGCACCGCCGATCGGCTGTGCGTAGTAATAGGGGCTGCCGCTGCAGAAGCCGGTGGAAGAGGGCTTGATGGGCGTGCCATCGGTATTGGCGCCGCCGCAGGCGCGCGGACCCAGGGTGTTGTCCTGGAAGCCGCGCAGGTCGGTCACGCCGCCCGCATAGAAGTTCATCCAGAACGGGAAAGTGATCTTGTCGCCGGCCTTGTAGCCCCATTGGCCGTTGGTGGCGGTGTAGTCGGCGGTAGTGTTCTTGAACGTCTGGTTGCCGTAGGTGTCGCCGTAGCCGACCTTGCCGTCCAGGTACAGCACGAAGCCCTTCCACAGCGGCCAGTAGTGATTGGCCTCGGCGTTCAAGGTCCAGTACTGCACGGTGGAACCTGGCAGCGCCACGTTCACGCCGGCGGTGAGCTGGCCGCCGTGCGTCGGCGCCCAGTACGAGTTGCGCGTGTCGTGCACCCAGCTCAGCGAACCGGTCCAGGTATGGATGGTCTGATGGCCCAGCGCGTTGATGTAGTCGACCAGCACCTGTGGCGTGTAGCCCTCGTAGGTGTTGATCTTGGTGCTGCCGATACCGAGGCTCGCACTCAGGCGGTCGAAGTCGGTGATCGGGACGCCGAGCGTGGCGGAGAACGACTTGGTGCTGTTCGAATAGCTGGCGTACTGGTTGCCCAGGCTGCTGTAGTCGGCCTTCGAGAAGGTGGCGTTATAGCCGATGCCGATACCGTTCTCGGTGAGGTACGGGTTGTAGTAGCCCGCATTGATCGAGGTGAGGTAGTCGCTGCGTTCCGCGCCGATGGTGAAGCGGTCGCCGGTGCCGAGGAAGTTGTTCTGCGATACCGAGCTGGACAGGATGATGCCCGAGTACTGCGAATAGCCCACGCCAAAGGTCAGGCTGCCGGCGGACTGTTCTTCCACCTTTACCGTCAGGTCGACTTCGTCGTCGCTGCCCGGCACGGTCTGCTTGTCGATCTTCACGGTCTTGAAGAAGCCCAGCTGCTGCAGACGGATCTTGGAGCGGTCGATCGCCGCCTGCGAATACCAGGAGCCTTCCAGCTGGCGCATTTCACGGCGCATCACGTCGTCTTCGGTGCGGGTATTGCCCTGGAAGATCACGCGGCGCACGTACACGCGCGGACCCGGCTGGATGTACCAGGTGACGTCGACGGTCTTGTGCTCTTTGTCGAGCTTGGGCACCGAGTTGACCTTGGCGAAGGCGTAGCCGATGTTGGCCAGCAATGCCTTGATCGAGTCGGAAGTCGCTTCGATCGCGCGGCGGTTGAACAGGTCGCCGTCCTTTACGTACACCAGCTTGCGCAGGGTATCTTCCGGCAGGATCAGCTGGCCGAGCAGGTGCGTGCCGGAGACATGGTAGATATCGCCCTGGACCACGTCGGCGGCGATGTACATCGCACGCTTGTCCGGCGCAATGGTGACCTGGGTGGAATCGATGCCGAAGTCGGCGTAGCCGCGATCCATGTAGTAGGACTGCAGCTTCTTGAGGTCGCCCGAGAGCTTGTCCTGCGAGTACTGGTCGTTCTTGGAGTACCACGACAGCAAGTTGGTGGTGCCCGATTCGAAGTCCTTCTCGATTTCCTTGTCGGTGAACGCGGTGTTGCCGACGATGTTCACTTCCTTGATCTTGGCGACCTTGCCTTCGCGGATCTCGATGTCGACCGACACGCGGTTGCGATCGAGCGTGGTGACGTGCGGGATCACCGACACGTTGTATTTGCCGCGGTTGTAGTACTGGCGGATCAGCTCCTGCTGTACGCGGTCCAGCGCCAGTCGATCGAAGGTTTCGCCCTCGGCCAGGCCGATGTCCTTCAGGCCCTTCTTCAGGTCATCGGTCTTGATGTCGTGATTGCCGCGGATGTTCAGCTTGGCGATCGAGGGGCGCTCGGTCACCTTGATCACCAGGATGTTGCCGTCGCGGTCCAGTTCCACGTCGCTGAAGAACTTGGTGTTGTACAGGGCGCGGATGGCCTGCTGGGCTTCGTCGGTGGTAAGCCGGTCGCCCTTGTTGATCGGCAGGTAGTTGAACACGGTACCCGCGGAAATGCGGTTCAGGCCCTCGATGCGGATGTCGGAAACGACGAAGGGTTCCAGCGCGAACGCGCTGGTGGATAGGGAGGCAAGCAGGATCAGGGCGGCGATACGCTTCATCGTCGATTCCATTGTGTTATTCGGACGGGGCGGCCGTCTGGCCGTCCCGCTGCATTTTTTCCAAAGCCGCTGTCATGCCGGCTTCATGTCGTTCCCCCACTTGCGTTGGCAAAGCCGGCAAGGGTACCGGGTGCCGCGCAGGACGAGAGGTTTGCCACGAGACAGGACGATCGCGGCCGCCACTCAACCATTCGCAGGTTGCAGGCGGTGCGCATCCGTATCACGAGGGCAGGATGATGCGATGGATGTCGTTGTAGAACGCCAGCCCCATCAGCGTGAACAGCAAGGCGATGCCCACGTACTGGCCCGCGATCATGGTCCGCTCGCTGACCGGGCTGCCTTTGATCAGCTCGATAAGGTAATACAGCAGATGGCCGCCATCCAAGACCGGAATGGGCAGCAGGTTGATGATGGCCAGGCTGAGCGAGACCAGGCCGAGGAATTCCAGGAAGCGATCCAGGCCGGCCTGCGCATACATGTTGGCGGCTTGCGCAATGCCGATCACGCCGGAAAGGTTCTTGGTCGATGCCTCGCCGGTGACCATCTTGCCGACCATGGTGAAGGTGTCGGTGGCGCGCTGCCAGGTCATGGCGAGCGATTCGGCCAGCGCCTTGAGCGGACCGTAATGCTGGATGGCCACTTCCGCGGGCTGGGCGCTGATGCCGATCTCCCAGCGCGGCGTGGAGCCGTTTTCCGATTGCATGCGAGCCTTGACGATGAAGCTCATCGGCTTGCCGTTGCGCTCGACATCGACGGACAACACCGGCGACTTCGATGCCGCTGCCTTGACCTGGTCGCCGAGATCGTAGAAGTCCTTTACGGGATGGCCATTGATTCGCACGATCCGGTCGCCTGCATGCAGGCCGGCCTGCTCGGCGGGCGCCTCGGGAGTGACGGTGGCGGCGATGGCCGGCGGCGGAGCGGGCTGCAGGCCGAGTTTGCCCATGTACTGGCCCAGATCCTCGCCGGGCGGCAGGCGATTGAGTGGCAGCACCAGCGCTCGCTGCGTGCCGTCTGCGTCACGGACGGTGACCGCCAGCGGCGTACGCCCCAGCAGGCCATTGGCAATGGCATCCATGGCGTCGGTCCAGGTGGTGACCGGCGCGCCGCCTACGGTGAGCAGGCGATCCCCTGCCTGGATGCCGGCCTGCGCGGCGATGCTCTGTGGCGTGGCGGTGACTACCGGCGCCGCGTCCGTTCGACCGAGCACGAACATCAGCCAGAATGCCGCAACGGTGAAGATGATATTGAAGCCGGGGCCGGCCGCCACGATGGCGATGCGCTTCCAGATCGGCTGGGCGGTGAATTCCTGATGGCGGTCCGCCGCGTCCACGGCGCCCTCGCGCGCATCGAGCATCTTGACGTAGCCGCCCAGCGGAATCGCCGCAACTTGGTACTCGGTGCCGTCGCGGCCGATGCGCTTCCAAACCGCGCGGCCGAACCCGACCGAGAAGCGCAACACTTTCACGCCGCAGCGGCGGGCAACCCAGTAGTGTCCGAATTCATGAAAGGTCACCAACACGCCAAGCGTGACCAGTAGCCAGAACACCGAGCCGAAAAAGGGATTCATCAAAGCAGGTACGTCTTCTCAGGAACTCAAAGCTTATCAGCAAGCGTTGCGAAGTACTCGCCGGGCGGCTTGGAAGCCGGCGCGGCGCATACGCTCGGGGTTGGGATATCGACCGCAGCCTGGCACCGCAGTTCCGTTCGTCCGTCACGCCCGTCCCGCAAGGGATGAAGGCGTGCCAAGGCGTGATTCAAAGACCCAGCAAGAGCTTGCCCAGCGCGAACACGGGCAAGGCCGCGAACACGCTGTCCAGCCGGTCGAGCAGTCCGCCGTGGCCCGGGAAGAGCGCCCCGGAGTCCTTTACGTTCGCGTGGCGTTTCATCAGGCTTTCCAGCAGGTCGCCGACGATCGAGCTGGCCACGGTCACGAGGGTGACCACGATCAACCCAAGCAGCCGCAGGTCGCGTACGCCGAGCAGCCACCCTGCCACGGCTGCCACCAGGGAGCTGGTGACGAAGGCGCCGTAGACCCCCACCCAGGTCTTGCCGGGGCTGATCTGCGGCGCAAGCTTGCGCTTGCCCTTGCCGAACCAGCTGCCGGCGAAATAGGCGCCGGTATCGGCGGCCCATACCAGCAGCATGGCCAGGAACGCCCACACATGGCCGTGCGAGGGACTGCCGTGAATGCTCAATGCAGCCACCCAGGCAGGAAACACCACGAAGGCGCCGGCCAGCAGTTTCAGGTTGCGGTTTTCGGTCGTCGGCGCTGCCGCGAAGGCGAAATGGCGCAGCCACACGCACACCAGCAACCACCACGCCACGCCCGTAGTGATCAGGGCCGGCCATAGCCACGGCGTGGTCTGGAACATCCACAGCGCGATGAAGGCCAGCAAGACCCCGGCCAGCAGCACGCCGCGCGCAACGCGGCTTTTCATGCCGGACAGCCGCGACCATTCCCAGGCGCCGGCGAGAAAAGCCGCCGCCAGCAAGCATGCGAACACACTGGTCGGCACCAGCAGGATCAGCAAGATCGCCAGTGGCGCGAGAAGCAAAGCGGTAATGACGCGCTGTCGCAGCATGGGGTTTCCTAGCGGCTCGCGGCGATGAGCGCCGGGCGGCTTGCGCGGGGGTGGGCCGGGCAGCTCGCATGCCGGCCGGCTGGATTCTGATTCAATCGTGCCTCGGCACGCATGCCTTGAATGCTGCCGTATCGAGCGAACGGTTTCATGCCGCGCTGCCGGATGACCGCAACCCCGCTCAACGCGCCGCTGCCTGGGCGACCTGGTCGCCCGTGCGGCCGAAGCGACGCTCGCGCCGGGCGAAGTCGTTGATGGCTAGCTGCAGCGAGGCCTGGTTGAAGTCCGGCCACAGCGTTTCGGTGAAATACAGTTCCGCATAGGCGAGCTGCCAGAGCAGGAAATTGCTGATGCGATGGTCGCCGCCGGTGCGGATGAACAGGTCCAGCGGCGGCACCTCGGACAGGCTGGTCCACTGGTCGAACGACGCTTCATCGATGTCTTCCACCGCCAGCTCGCCCTGCGCCACGGCCAGGGCCGCCTTGCGCGCCGCCTGCACGATGTCCCAGCGGCCGCCGTAATTCACGGCGATGTTCAAATGCAGCTTGATGTTGCCGGAGGTGCGTTCCATCGCGCCGATCATGCGTTGCCGCAGCGGCTTGTCGAAAGCGGACAGGTCGCCGATGAAGCGCAGGCGTACGCCGTTTTCGTCCAGCTCGTCCACTTCCTTGTCCAGGGCGCGCATGAACAGGTCCAGCAGCGCGCTGACTTCGTCCGGCGGCCGCTGCCAGTTTTCGCTGGAAAAGGCGAACAGCGTCAACGCCGCCACGCCATGGCGAATGCAGCCCTCGACGACCTCGCGCACGGCCTTGCGGCCCGCGTTGTGGCCGAAGCTGCGCGGACGGCGGCGGGCTTTGGCCCAGCGCCCATTGCCATCCATCACGATGCCGATATGACGCGGTATATGTTTTAGCGTGGTCGTGGTCATGGATGGAGAGTAGCGGTGGCGGCTATCCGTGCTGCGCCTGAAGCCATGCAGAAGCTGTGCTCGTCAGGAAAACGCCACGTATCGACGCGGCTTTGCCCCACGGCGGGGACAATCATGGCGGAAGCGGGGCTCACGCGGCCAGTTGACCTGGGGCTCGCATGGAGACGGCGGTTGTGCAAGATGGACCCCTCACCCTTCTTTGCTCCTCCGTCAGGTGGCGTGGGCGGCGCATGCCGATCGCTGGGCGCGTCCGGCATACGTCGACGGCCTTACATGGACATCAGTTCTTCTTCTTTGGCCTTGGCCAGCTTGTCGACTTCCTTGACGAACTGGTCGGTGAGCTTCTGGACCTCTTCGTCGGCCTTGCGTTCCTCGTCCTCGGTGATCTGCTTTTCCTTGAGCAGATCCTTGACTTGCTGCAGCGCATCGCGACGCACGTTGCGGATGGCGATCTTCGCATTCTCGCCCTCGTGCGATACGTGCTTGGCGAGCTCGCGGCGGCGCTCCTCGGTGAGCGGCGGCATGTTGAGGCGGATGACCGTGCCGGCGGTGGTAGGCGTAATGCCGAGGTCGGAAGCTAGCAGCGCTTTCTCGATCGGGGCGACCATGCTCTTTTCGAACGGCGTGATGACGATCGAGCGGCCGTCGGCCAGGGCCACCGTCGCTACCTGGTTCAGCGGCATGTCGGAGCCGTAATAAGGCACTTTGATGCCGTCGACCAGCGTGGTGCTGGCGCGGCCGGTGCGCAGGCGGGACAGGTCGTGCTTGAGGGCATCGATGCTCTTGCCCATACGGGTCTGGGCATCGCGCTTGATGTCGTTGAGCATGTGAAATCACCCCGATGGCGTGCAAGCCGGCAAGTATAACAGTAACTTCCCGCCCCTCTCTTGGAGAAGGCGGCGGATCAGGCAGTCAGTCAGCTTGCGTCGACCAAGGTGCCGACCGGCTCGCCATGCATGATGCGCATCAGGTTGCCGGGTACGGTCATGTCGTAGATGCGCAGCGGCATGCGATGGTCGCGGCACAAGGCAATGGCGGCGGTGTCCATCACCGCCAGCTTGCGCTCGATCACCTGGTCGTAGGTGAGCTGGTCGTAGCGCGTGGCGTCTCGCTGCTTGGCCGGGTCGGCGGTGTAGACGCCGTCGACCTTGGTGGCCTTGAGCAGCAGGTCGGCGCCCACCTCGACCGCGCGCAGCGCCGCGGCCGAGTCGGTGGTGAAGAACGGGTTACCGGTGCCGGCGGCAAACAGTACGATGCGGCCTTTTTCTATGTGGCGGATGGCGCGGCGGCGGATGAAATCTTCCGCCACGTCGTGAATCTGGATGGCGCTCATGACGCGGGCGAAACCGCCGCGTTTCTCGATGGCATCCTGCATGGCCAGTGCGTTCATTACGGTGGCCAGCATGCCCATATGATCGCCGGTGACGCGGTCCATGCCGGCGGCGGCCAGCCCTGCGCCGCGAAAGATGTTGCCGCCGCCGATCACCACGCCGATCTGCACGCCGATTTTTTGTACTTCGATGATTTCGTTGGCCAGGCGGCCGATCACCTTGGGGTCGATGCCGTAGTCGGCCTCACCCATCAATGCCTCGCCGGAGAGTTTGAGCAGGATGCGTCGATACTTTAGCTGGTCGCTCATGGGGACTCCGGTTGTGAGGTAAAGGTCGGAAAACGTCCAGGAGTTTTCCGGATTGCCGTCGGGCATTGCGTACAAATGCCTCACGCAAAACGAGCGCATTGTAGCGGAGGCCGACGCAGACGTCAGCGCGTCATGCGCTTATGCTTCGCAGGCTTCATGTCGTTTCACATCGCACTCACAGCCGGGAGTTGGCCATGCACCACACTATCGCCGCCATTGCACTGCTGGTGCGTGATTACGACGAAGCGATTGCGTTCTATACCGGCTGCCTGGATTTCGAACTGATCGAGGACACACCGCTAGGCGGTGGCAAGCGCTGGGTGCTGGTGGCGCCGCCCGGTTCGCGCGAGACACGTTTGTTGCTGGCGCAGGCGAGTACGGCCGGGCAGGATGCCTACGTCGGTGAGCAAGGTGGCGGACGCGTGTTTTTGTTCCTGCACGTTGACGATTTCCATGCGCGCTATGCAGCGATGCGTTCGCGTGGCGTGCGCTTTCTGGAGCCGCCGCGCGAAGAACCCTACGGCACCGTGGCGGTGTTCGAAGATTTGTACGGCAACAAATGGGATCTGCTGCAGCCGCGGGTAAAGCCGGCACCCGTGCCGCTGCGCGGCGTTGGCTAGGCACGGCAGGTTAAGGGCGGCGACAAAAAAGGCCGCGGTTGCCCGCGGCCTTTCATGCAAACGGGGGCGGCGATTTATGCCAGGCCCGCCTGCTTCATCACTTCGGCGGCGAAATCCTCTTCCACCTTTTCGATGCCTTCGCCAACGGCCAGGCGCACCACGGAAACCACATCGGCGCCTTCCTTCTTCAATGCGTCGGCGACGGTGACGTTGGTGTCCAGCACATAGGCCTGGCCAAGCAGGGTGACTTCGGAAATGATCTTGGCGACCTTGCCGCTGACGATCTTTTCCAGGATGTCGGCCGGCTTGTTCTTTTCCTTGTCGGACATCTGGCTGAGCGCGATGTCCTTTTCCTTCGCCAGGAAATCAGCCGGCACGTCATCGGCGCGCACGAACTGCGGATTCATCGCGGCCACGTGCATGGCGATGCCCTTGGCCAGCTCGTCGGAACCACCCTTCAGCGCCACCAGCACGCCGATGCGGCCGCCGTGCAGGTAATTGGCGATCACGCCCTGGTTGGAAACCTGCGCCATGCGGCGAACCTGGATGTTCTCGCCGATGGTGGCGACCAGGGCCTTGGAGGCTTCCTCGACCGTGCCGCCGCCCGGATAGGCGGCTGCCTTGAGCGCGTCGACATCCTTCGCGCCGGACTTCAGCGCGATCTCGGCGACGTTGTCGCTGAACTTCACGAAGTCAGGGTTCTTGGTGACGAAGTCGGTTTCGCAGTTCACCTCGACCAGCACGGCATGGCCGTCGGCCTGGGCGGCGACGATGCGGCCTTCGGCGGCCACGCGGCCAGCCTTCTTGTCGGCCTTGGCGAGGCCCGACTTGCGCAGCCACTCCATGGCGACTTCGATGTCGCCATTGTTTTCGACCAGCGCCTTCTTGCATTCCATCATGCCCGCGCCGGAACGCTCACGGAGTTCCTTGACCAGTTGGGCGGAAATATTGCTCATGGGATCCTCGCAAACTTGGGACGCCGGACGCGGATGCGCCCGGCGTGTTTAAAGACTTAGTCGGCGTCGGGGGCGTCGGCCTGCACACGGCCGCCGCGGCCACCGCGGTCGCCACGACCACCACGGCCGCCGTCACGGTCGCCACGGCCCGCGCCCTTCTTGGCCGGCGCGTTGCGGCGCGGCGGGGCGGAGCGGCGATCGTCCTCTTCCTTGGCGACCGGGTTGCCTTCCTCGTCCAGCTCGACGAATTCGTTGGCGTCGCCCTGGGCGGCTGCCGGAGCGGCCGCCTTGCCTTCCAGGATGGAGTCGGCGGCGGCGCGTGCGTACAGCTGGATGGCGCGGATGGCGTCGTCGTTGCCCGGGATCGGGTAGTCCACCAGTTCCGGGTTGTAGTTGGTATCGACCACGGCGATGACCGGAATGCCGAGCTTCTTGGCTTCCTGCACGGCGATGTTTTCATGGCCGATGTCGACCACGAACAGCGCGTCGGGCAGGCGGTTCATGTTCTTGATGCCGCCGAGGGAGTTTTCCAGCTTGGCGCGCTCGCGGCGCAGGGACAGTACTTCGTGCTTGACCAGCTTTTCGAAGCTGCCGTCGGTTTCGGCGGCTTCCAGTTCCTTCAAGCGGCCCACGGACTGCTTCACGGTGCGGAAGTTGGTGAGCATGCCGCCGAGCCAGCGGGCGGTGACGAAGGGCATGCCGGCGCGGGCGGCTTCTTCGGCCAGGGCCTCGCGGGCGGAGCGCTTGGTGCCCACGAACAGCACGGTGCCGCGCTTCTGCGCCAGGCCCGACAGGAAGTTCATCGCGTCGGTGAACAGCGGCAGCGTCTTTTCGAGGTTGATGATGTGGATCTTGCCGCGGGCGCCAAAGATGTACGGAGCCATCTTCGGGTTCCAGTAGCGGGTCTGGTGACCGAAATGCACGCCAGCTTCCAACATCTGGCGCATGGTGACTTGAGCCATGGTAATACTCCTGCAGTGGGCCTTTTTCGATTGGCCCGGGGGGTTGGGACCTCCACGCATCCCCGGCTTCGACCGTAGCGCCCGTGGCTTGGAGAGGGCGGCTACAGCACCCCGAAGGCGGTGCCGATACGTGTGTGGCATTGGTTGGGGTTGTACCGCAGCACGGTTACAATCCCGCTTCGCTTTGCGCCGTGCGGGCCATCAGTGGCCGGAAGCGGTCTGCAAAACCCGGAAATTGTAGCCGGGGCCACCGCTTCGCAGCAAGTTGGGCTGGTTTTTGGCCGGCTTGCCGCCACATTCACCAAAGACTTATGGCTATTACCCTCAAATCCGCACAAGACCTCGAAGGCATGCGCGTAGCCGGCCAGCTGGCGGCCGAAGTGCTGGCCATGCTCAAGGAGCACGTCAAGCCCGGGGCCACCACCGAGGACTTGGACCGGCTCGCCTACGAGCACATCGTGAACGTGCAGAAGGCGATTCCCGCCAACGTCGGCTATCACGGTTTCCCCAAGACGCTGTGTACCTCGGTGAACCACGTCATCTGCCACGGCATTCCCAGCCCCGGCAAGGTGCTGAAGGACGGCGACATCATCAATCTGGACGTCACCGTCATCAAGGACGGCTGGCACGGCGACACCAGCCGCATGTACTACGTGGGCACGCCCGCGGTGCTGGCCAAGCGCCTGGTGGAGACCACCTATGAGGCGATGATGCGCGGCATCCAGGCGGTGCGCCCCGGCGCCACCCTGGGCGATGTGGGCCACGCCATCCAGAAGCACGCGGAGGCTGCCGGCTTCTCGGTGGTGCGCGAGTATTGCGGCCACGGCATCGGCAAGGTCTACCACGACGAACCGCAGGTGCTGCACTACGGCAAGCCCGGCACGGGCGTGGTGCTGCAGAAGGGCATGACCTTCACGGTCGAGCCGATGGTCAACGCCGGCAAGCCGCAGACCAAGCAGTTGCCGGACGGCTGGACGGTGGTCACCAAGGATCACTCGCTGTCGGCGCAGTGGGAGCACACCATTGCGGTGACCGACGATGGCTTCGAGATCCTCACGCCCTGGCCGGATGCCTGATCGCTGCAGGTTGGGGTGCAATCCCAACATTGCCATGCCGATCTGGACGATGATGGTGGGGTATCCCCCAACCTACGCGCCAGGCAAGTTTCCGGATGACCGTGTCCGCTGTTTCCCTTCCGCCATTACCTCGTCTACCCGTTGCCGTCCCGCGCTCCGGTGTTTCCACCGAAGCGCGCATTGCGCTACGCCAGCTCGTCGGCGACCTTGACCGGGCCATCGCACTGGCTTTCCGGGATGGTGCCGATGCGACGGAACTCGCGCAGCGGCGGAGCGAGTCGGTCACCCGCATCGTGGCCCACGTATGGATGGCCTGCCTGGGCGAAGTAAACGACGCGGCGCTGTTTGCGATCGGCGGTTTTGGACGCGGCCTGTTGTTTCCCTATTCGGATATCGATCTGCTGGCCCTGGTCCGGCACGCCGATCCGTCGCGCCTGCGCGCGCTGGAACAATGCTTTGCCACGTTCTGGGACATCGGCCTGAAAGTCGGCCACGCGGTGCGCGATCCCGAGCAATGCAAGACGCTGGCCGCAGCGGACGTCAGCGTGTTCACCAGCCTGCTCGATGCCCGCCGCCTGGCGGGCGATGCCGCGCTGGAGGCAAGCCTGCGCGCCATCGTCGAAGCACCGGACATGTGGTCCCCTCGGGCCTATCTGCAAGCGCGCCTGGACGAACGCAGCGCACGCCATGCGCGGTTCGACGATACCGCCTACAACCTCGAACCCAACATCAAGGATGGCCCGGGCGGATTGCGCACGCTGGATTCGCTGCGCTGGCTCGGTAAGCGCCTGGCGCATGCGCCGGATTTTCCCGACATGGTCACCGAAGGCCTGCTCGATCCGGCCGAATGCGACACCCTGCTGCGTGCCGAAGCCACGCTGCGGCGCTACCGTTTCGCCTTGCATCTGGAAGCAGGACGGCCGGAAGAACGCCTGCTGTTCGATTACCAGCGCGCGCTGGCCGCACGCCTTGGCTTCGAAGACGAGCACGAGAAAAACCTCGGCGTCGAACAATTCATGCAGGGCTACTACCGCGCGGCCAGCCAGGTGGAACGCCTGGGGATGCAGATCGCCGAACGTTTCGTGGAAATGCTGGAGCCGCCGAGCGAGCCGCAAGCGGTAGGCGAGGATTTCATCCGCTACGGTGCCCGTATAGCCGTACGCGATCCGGACCTCTTCACGCATCGCCCTGCGGCGCTGGTGGACATTTTCATCGCGCGGCTGGACCAGAAAGGGGTGATCGGCTTTACCGCCGACACCATGCGCCGCGTGCACCAGGCCACGGCGGCGATGGGCACGCAACTGGCCGACGATCCACAGGTGCTCGCTTCCTTCCTGCAATTGCTGCGGCATGGCGCGCCGGCCGTCGATGCGCTTTGGCGGATGAATCGCCACGGCCTGCTGGCGGCGATCCTGCCTGCCTTCGGCAAGGTGTTCGGGCGCATGCAGTACGACTTGTTCCACGTCTACACGGTGGACGAGCATACGCTGCGTGTGTTGCGCAACGTCGCGCGCTTTGCCGATCCCGCCACCCAAGCGGAATTTCCGCTTGCCTGCGAAGTATGGTCGACCCTGCCCAAGCCGGAAGTATTGCTGCTGGCTGCGCTGTTTCACGACATTGCCAAGGGGCGCGGCGGCGATCATTCGGTGCTGGGCGAAGAAGATGCGCGCACCTTCTGCAGGAAACTGGGTTTGCCGGAGGAAGACATCGAACGCGTCGCCTGGCTGGTGCGCTGGCATCTGCTGATGAGCACCACTGCGCAGCGCCAGGACATCACCGACCCCGACGTGGTGCACCGGTTTGCCGAGATCGTCGGCGGACGCGAACGGCTGGGACAGCTCTATCTGCTCACGATTGCCGACATCATCGGCACCAGTCCGCGTTTGTGGAACGCCTGGAAGGATCGCCTGCTGGCGGACCTCTATACGGCTACACGCTATGCCCTGCGCCGCGATGCCAAGCCGTCGTCCGGCGCTGCCACGCGTGCACAGGCATGCCGTGAGCAGGCCATGGCCATGTTGATGGCGGACGGCAACGACCAGGCCGCGGTTGCGCAACTCTGGGACAGTTTCCCGATGGTGAGCTTCCTGCGCCATCGGCCGGAACAGATCGCCTGGCAGACTTCGCAGATCCTGCACGGGCAGGGCAAGCTGCCGCTGATTGCGGTGAACCCGCTATCGGTGCGTGGCGGTACCGAGCTGTTCGTGTATGCGCCGGATCGCGATGGCCTGTTCGCGAACGTGACCGCCATGCTCGATCGCCTGCACTTCTCCGTGATGGAAGCCCGCGTGCTCAGCTCGCCGGATGGCAAGGCGATGGACACGTTCCTGTTGCTGGAGGCGGATTCGCAAAAGCCTGCGAGCCCCGAGCGTGCGGATGAACTGCAGCAGCGCCTGCATCGCGCCTTGTCGCAATCGGCACCGATCATGCCGCCCCGGCGCAGCATGTCGCGGCACCTGAAACACTTCCAGATGACGCCGCGCATCGACTTCAAGCAGTCCGACGGCCGCACGCAGATGGCGCTGGTGTGCAGCGACCGTCCCGGCCTGCTCGCCGCCGTTACGCAGGTGCTGGTGGCCTGCGAAGTGCGCGTGCACGATGCCCGCATCGCTACCTTCGGCGAGCGCGTGGAGGATTTCTTCCAGCTCACCGACCGCCGCAACGCGCCGCTGAGCGAGACACAGCAACAACGTTTGTGGCAGGCTTTGCGGGAGCGGATCGGACCACAGAGCCTCTCCGCATAGCCCAGGCAAATACCCAGTGGCTATGCCGGCTCGCAGGGGATGATTTCCCGCGGGGCCGCAGCGGCGGCCTGTCATTTCCCTTTTTCTCCGATTTGGCCGAGATCTGCCAGACAAGGCTGTGCAACCATGTCCGTATCCCATTCCTTTTTGAAGCTCGCCCGTCACATTCACCTTTACGTCGGCGTGTTCATCGCGCCCGCCGTGTTGTTCTTCGCCTTCACGGGCGGCTTGCAGGTTTTCGGCCTGCACGAAACCTCCCGCGGCAGCGATTACAGGCCGCCGGCGTGGCTGGCGATCGCCGCGCAGTTGCACAAGAAACAAACCGATGTGTTGCCGGTGCGCAAGCCGCGTCCGATGGAAGCGGAGAACCGTCAACCTGCACCTGGCGCGCCGATGCCTGCACAGGCAGCCAACACGGTGGCGCCGCAGCCGTCCAAACCCGAGGCGCCGACGCGGCATCCGCTGCCGCTGAAGATTTTTTCCGCCTTCGTGTCGTTCGGCCTGTTCGTGTCGACCTTGCTTGGCCTTTACATGGCGTATCGCTATACGCGCAAGCATGTGTTGATCAGTTTGTTGCTCATAGGCGGAACGGTGCTGCCCATCGTGCTGGCGCTCATCTGAGCTTGCTTCCCGCCTGGAGAAAATCGGTCATTTTGGGAAGGGGCGGCTTGTGGGGTATCTTCCCATCGATCCACTTCACGAGTTCCCTTTCCCATGCAGTCCATCGAAAGCCTGATCAACGACGCCTTCGAGCGCCGTAACGACCTTACCCAGAGCGAAATCGAAACCCATCTGCGTCCCGCGCTGATCCAGGTCATGGATTTGCTCGAATCGGGCGAACAGCGCGTCGCCGCGCCTGACGGTCAGGGTGGCTGGGTGGTCAACCAGTGGTTGAAGAAAGCGGTGTTGCTGTATTTCCGCATTCACGGCAATCGCGTGGTGGATGGCGGTGCGGCGCAGGCGTTCGACAAGGTTCCGTTGCGCTTTGCGCACGGGAATGATTCGGAACTGGAAAACCTCGGCGCGCGCGTGGTGCCCGGTGCGCTGGTGCGCCGCGGTGCGCATATCGCCAAGGATGCGGTGCTGATGCCCAGCTATGTGAATATCGGCGCCTATGTGGGCGCGGGCACCATGGTCGACACCTGGGCCACGGTCGGCTCCTGCGCGCAGATTGGTGCCGGCGTGCATCTCTCCGGCGGCGTCGGCATTGGTGGCGTACTGGAGCCGTTGCAGGCCAATCCCACCATCATCGAAGACAACTGCTTCATCGGCGCGCGTTCCGAAGTGGTGGAAGGCGTCGTGGTGGAGCGTGGCAGCGTGATCGGCATGGGCGTCTTTCTCGGCCAGTCCACGCGCATCTACAACCGCGCCACCGGTGAAGTCAGCTACGGCCGCGTGCCTGCGGGCAGCGTGGTGGTAGCCGGCAGTCTGCCGGCGAAAGATGGCAGCCACAACTTGTACGCGGCCATCATCGTCAAGCAGGTCGACGAAAAGACGCGCAGCAAGACCGGCATCAACGAACTGCTGCGGAGCGGCGAGTAATGAGCCAGCCCACGGTCACGCTCTACGGCCTTCCCAACTGCGACACCTGCAAGAAGGCACGCAACTGGCTCACGCGCTTCGACGTGGCGCATGAGTTCGTTGACTACCGTGCCCATCCGGTGCCGCCGGCAAGCCTGAAGGCATGGGCGCAACAGCTGGGCGGCTGGGAAAAGCTGGTCAACAGATCCGGCACCACCTGGCGCAACCTGCTGCCGCAGCGCAAGAATCCTGCCTCCGATCCGGAGTGGACGTTATTGCTGAAAGAGTATCCAGCGCTTGTTCGCCGTCCTGTCGTGGTGCAGGCTGATGGTACGGTAAGCGTCGGGTTCACCGACAACGGTTTCAAGAAGCTTTTCGGGCGTTGAACCATGTCTGAGGTATTCGATCTCGCCGTCGATCTTATCCGCCGCCGCTCGATCACGCCGGAGGATGCCGGCTGCCTGCCGGAAATCGGAGCACGGCTGGCGCGTCTCGGATTCCGCATCGAGCATTTGCGCTACGGCGACGTGGATAACTTCTGGGCCACGCATGGCGCGAACAATGTGCCGGGGCAGGGGCCGCTGCTGGTTTTTCTCGGACACACCGACGTGGTGCCCAGCGGGCCGGAAGACACCTGGCAGAGTCCGCCGTTCGAGCCGACAGTGCGCGATGGCCGCCTGTATGGCCGTGGCGCAGCGGACATGAAAGGCGCGGTGGCGGCGATGACGGTGGCGCTGGAGCGTTTCGTATCCACGCACCCCGATCATTCCGGCCGCGTAGGGTTGTTGCTCACCAGTGATGAAGAAGGGCCGACCAATCTCGATGGCGTGCGCCGCATCGCCGCGTATTTGCGCGAGATCGGCGAGAAGATCGACTGGTGCGTGGTCGGTGAGCCATCGTCCAAGGAAAAACTCGGCGACCTGATCCGCGTCGGCCGGCGCGGTTCGCTGTCGGGAACGTTGACGGTTCGCGGCGTGCAAGGTCATGTGGCGTATCCGGACAAGGCGCTCAATCCCATCCACGCGTTCGCGCCGGCATTGGCCGAGCTTGCCGCGGAACGCTGGGATGAAGGCAATGCGGATTTTCCGCCGACGTCGTTCCAGGTTTCCAACCTCAACGCCGGCACCGGTGCCACCAACGTCATCCCCGGTTCGCTGATGGCGCTGATCAATTTCCGCTACAGCACCGCCAGTACCGCGGAAAACCTGCGCAAGCGCACCGAAGCGATCCTCGCCAAGCATGGGCTGGATTACTCGCTCGAGTGGACCTTGTCGGGCGAACCGTTCCTGTGTCCGCCCGGAGGACGCCTGCGCGATACGGTAGTGTCGGTATGCCGCGAGTTATGCGACATGGAGCCCGAACAGAGCACGGGCGGCGGCACCTCGGATGGCCGCTTCATCGCGCCGATGGGAGCCGAAGTGGTGGAACTCGGGCCGGTCAACGCCACCATCCACAAGGTGGACGAATGCGTCGACGTGGCGGAGCTGGAGCGCTTGCCCGACCTCTATCAGGCGATTTGCGAACGGATGTTGATCCGCCCGCTTTGTTGATGTGTAGGTTGGGGTGAGCGTACGCGAACCCCAACATGTATTGCTCAACGCGGCATCTGCGCCTTCATCGCGGCGACGGCTCAAGCACCAACGTGTACTTCGTCGCCCCGGGCAGCAACGGCGTTGGCCGTCCATGCACCCAATCTTCGTGGCCGGCGCCGTAGAACGGCGACAGCGGGTTATCGCTCTGTCCACCCGGCATCTCCAGGATGCCCTGGTCTTCGTGGCCTGGCGACACGTCCAGGCGTTCGGATGCTCCCGCGCCGGGCCGCGCAACGCGCGGCATGTTGTGGTCGCCGGGAAGTTCGTCTTCCGGCATGTCCAGCCATCGGCCGATAAAACCGGGCAGGGCGCGCGACAGCGGATGCCGGATGCCGGCGTGATTGATCTCGCCCCAGGTGCGCGCGGCGAGGCCGCCCGGTTCCTTGCCCAACGTATCGGCGACGTCGCGCGCGGCTTGCAGCAGCAGCGCGTGCCAGTCGCGATACGCCGGATCGAGCAGATGTGCAGGTTGCTGTTGCACCAGCATCCACACGGCGGCTTCCTGGTTGCCGGGGCCAGGCCAGTCGAAATCCGGGAAACGTTGCTGGATGCGGGTGGCGAAGGGAGCGAGCACCAGTTGGTGCACCTCATCGCGGAAGGTGTGCACGAGGCGGTAATCCACGCTGTCGGGGGCGGCTTCGTTGCGCCAGGCTGCGGTAAGCTGGCGCAATTGGCTGAGCTTGGGATCCTGCGTGTTGGCCAGCGTGGTTTGCAGCAACTGCTGCCAGCGGGAAAGAAACAGCGCGTGATCGTCGAGCTGGATATCCAAGAGGTTGCCCGGACCGAAATCCGCACGTGCATGCAGATCGTCGCGAATCTGCTGCGCACGCGCGCCGATGTCCTGTCCGCCATTGCCAAGCAAGGCGAACGCATCGCCGCCGATCGTGCGGTTGTTGGCCGTCCATAGCCGCCCATCCGCGGGATCGACGATACGCGGGTATTGCGAGAGAGCGGCCCAGCCGGTCCAGCCGGTATCCGGTTGCGACCAATCGGCCGGCCGTTGCGGATCGAAGCCGGTGCGCAGCGGAATGCTGTTGCCGGCGATGGTCCAACCAATATGACCCGCGCTATCGGCGACCAGGAAGTTTTGCGGCGGCATGCCGAAGGTGGGCGCCAGATCCAGCGCGGCGGCAACGCTGGCGCTGTGCTCGAGCTGCATCAAGGCGAGGTTGTAGGCGCGCGGCTTATCGCCGATCCAGGCCAGCGCCAGCGGCGTGCCGTCGGCGTCCTTGGCCAGGATCGGTCCCCAGCGCGTGTCTTCCACGTGCAGGGTATGCGGCGCTGCGCCCTTGATGGCGACGACCTCGTCGTGTGTTTCGATCGGCGCCCAGCCTTCCGGCACCTTGTAACGGGCTGGATCATGCGGATCGCGCTGGATGCGCACCCAATCCATCCAGTCGCCATAGCTGTTGGTGAAGCCCCATGCGATCTGTCCGTTCGAGCCCACCACAAGCGCCGGCGTGCCGGGCAGGGTGACGCCGACGACATCGCGCTGCCCGTTCGGGGCCGTGGGATCGGGATAGCGCAGGCGCGCGCGGAACCAGATGTCGGGCACGCGCAAGCCAAGGTGCATGTCGTTGGCGAGCATCGCTGCACCGGAGCGCGAGATGTTGCCCGCCACCGCAAAGCTGTTGCTGCCCGGATAGAAGCGGTCCACCAGGGCGATCGATGCTACGGCGAGCTTCGCGCCGGCGGCTTGCGAACCCGACTGGCGCAGATCGAACACGTCTGCGCCGGGAATGACCGGCGAAGGCGAGACGCCACCTTGCAACGGCGCTTCCCAGTTCGGATCGGGCGAAATCAGGAAATCCACCAGCGGCGCGGGCAGCACGGCACGCATCTGCGCGATCTGTTGCTCGCGCGTGTCGCGGCCATCGTCGTTCAGATCCAGATACATCGCGGCGATCACCAGCAAGCTGTCTTCCGAGCGCCAGGCTTGCGGTTCGGTCTTGAGCAGCAGGTATTCCCAGGGTTTCTCGCGCAAGTGGGAAAGGCCGGCGTTCACGCCGTCGCGATAGATGTCCAGCATATGCCGCTGATCGGGCGTAAGCGCCGCATACGCGGCCTGCACCACCGCACGCAAGCGATGGCGGCGATGATTGAGATCGGTATCGAGCGCGGCCGGCCCGACCAGTTCCGACAGCTCGCCGGCGGCCACGCGGCGCATCAGGTCCATCGGAAAGAACCGTTCCTGCCCATGCACGTAGCCCAGCGCATAAGCCACGTCCGCGCGCGACTGGCCGGTGATGGTGACGGTGCCGAGCGCATCGCGGGTCACATTCACCGCATGCTGCAGGCCCGGCACCTGCTGCCGGCCATCGAGTTGCGCGCGACTGCCGGCGATCAGCCACCAGCCGCCGAGAAACAGGCAGGCCACAACGATAAACAACAGAACCAACAGCGTACGCAACCAACGGAAGCGAGATGTCGTCGTCATTGTTCGGCAAACACCGCGAAGATGCCCGCGTAGGGCTTGACCATGAAGGTGGGAGCGCCGGCATAGCCGGTGCCGTCGATGTAGAACTGCGAAATGCTGCCATCCAGGTACAGCGCATCCTTGCAGTCGAGCTTGTCGCGGAACAATTGCGCAAACGTGTGGAAATTCACCGGCGACTCGCTCACCGCGAATACCACCTGGTAAGGCGTGCGCGCGCACACGCCGCTGCGCCACTTGTTGCTGGTGGAGTCGTGCACGAACTGATCGTTGATCTTGCCGTCGATCACCAGCATCGGTCCCGATTGCGTGGCCCAGTCCACCGGCTTGCCGTCGGCCTTGAAATCGGTGCTGGTGCGCACGGCGGCATGGCCGTCCCGATAGATGGCGAACACGCCGTTGGGACGGATCGAGAAATTGCCGGCCGCCGGATTGCCGCGGAACAGGTTCAGCGGCACCAGCGTCTTGCCGTTTTCCACGTACAGGCCAAGCGGTGCGTAGGATTGGTCGTAGATGCCCGCATTGGCGGCGAACATCAGCCGCTTGCCGTTCGCGGCGCCCCATTCGCGCAGGCTCTGGATGTCGCCGTAGGCTTGGCCGGTGTCCGGATTCTTCCAGTGCAGCGTCAATGCTTCGCGATGCAGATCCAGGCTCACCACGGTGAAGTCCTGGCCCTGGAATGTCAGCTCGCGGCTTTCCATCGGCTGCAACTGATTGCCGCATGCGGCCAGCAGCGCTGGCACCCCCAGCAGGGCGAGCAGGCGGGGTGGCAGGCTGCGATGCAACCGCCGGGCGTGGGTGGACGAGCGCATCCGTGGATGGTCGCCGCCCGGCCCCGATGGATGCAAGAGCATCCGCAGCGTCTCAGCGCGTAAACTTCAGCTTTGATCTCAGGAAAGGGATGCCCCGCTCATGCCCTACACCCCCATCGTCGCCACACTCGGTTACGTGCTCGCTCCGGATCGGCGCAAGGTGCTGATGATCCATCGCAACGCGCGGCCCGACGACCAGCACCTGGGCAAGTACAACGGACTGGGCGGCAAGATGGAGCCCGGCGAAGACATCGCCGCCTGCATGCGCCGCGAGATTCACGAAGAAGCCGGCATCGAATGCGAAACGATGCACCTGCGCGGCACGCTCAACTGGCCCGGTTTCGGCAAGCAGGGCGAGGACTGGCTGGGTTTCATCTTCGTCATCGACAGCTTTAGCGGCGAGCCTTACACGCAGAATCCCGAAGGCACGCTGGAGTGGATCGACATCGACCACCTCATGGACTTGCCGATGTGGGAAGGCGACCGCCACTTTCTGCCCTTGGTGTTCGATCGCGATCCGCGTCCGTTCCATGGCGTGATGCCGTACAAGGACGGGCGCATGCAGTCGTGGTCGTTTACGCGCTTGTGAGCATGCATAAGATCGCGCTCGCGGCGTAGCTCGGCGGTGGGCGCATGCGAACCCCAACGTTGCCATGCAGATGGCGATGTTGGGGTTCGGCGTTGCCGCCAACCTACGTTTGGGCCAGCTTCAGGGCGCCTGCCGCACCGCGACCACCGCATTGAGCCCGCCAAACGCAAACGAATTGCTCAGCGCCGCACGCACCAGCATGGCGCGCGCCTGATGCGGCACGTAATCCAGGTCGCATGCCGGATCAGGGCCAAGGTAATTCAGCGTCGGCGGCACAATCCCGTCGCGCAGCGCGCCGAGCACGGCGATCATTTCCAGCGCACCGGCCGCGCCCAAGGCGTGACCATGCATCGGCTTGGTGGATGTCACGGCCAGGCGCGGCGCGTGCGCGCCGAATACGTGGTGGATCGCGCGTGTTTCCGTGCAATCGTTGGCGGCGGTGCCGGTGCCGTGTGCGTTGATGTAGCCGACGTCTTCGGGCTGCATGCCGGCATCCTGCAAGGCGATGCGCATCGCGGCGGCGGCACCGACCTCGGACGGCGCCGCGATATCGCCGGCATCGGCGCTCATGCCCACGCCGGCCAGTTCCGCCAGGATGGTGGCGCCGCGCGCCTGGGCGTTTTCCAGCGTTTCCAGCACGAACATGCCCGAGCCTTCGCCCAGCACCAGTCCGCGCCGCTTGGCGCTGAACGGACGGCAGGTATCCGGCGCCAGCACGCGCATCGCTTCCCACGCGCGCAATACGCCAAGGGTGATGCAGGCCTCGGTGCCGCCCGCGATCGCCGTGTCCACCAGGCCCGCGCGTATCATCATCGCGGCCTGCGCAAACGCATGATTCGACGACGCGCAAGCACTCGATACGGCGAAGGTGGGCCCGGTAATACCGTGGACCATGCTGATCTGGCTGGCCGGCGCGTTGCTCATGATGCGTACGATGCCGAGCGGGTGGAAACGGCTGGCCTGTTCGCCGTAGAGCTTCTGGTACAGCCCCTCGCGCGTTTCCTCGCCGGCGGAGCCCACGCCCACCACAACGGCGGTGCGCGCGGCGCGTTCGCCGCCAAACGCCAGGCCTGATTGGCGAATGGCTTCGCCGGCGGCCACCAGCGCGTACTGGCTCAGCGGATCGAGAAACGGCAGCCGCGCCTCATCGATGTATTTAAGTGGATCGAAATCGTTGATTTCCGCCGCAATCGCATCGTTGCGCAGGTATTTCGCATCGATGTGATGCACCGGGCCGATGCCGCTGCGGCCCTCGGTCATGGCCTGCCAGATGTCCGAAGCATTGTGGCCGAGCGCGCAGATGCCGCCCATGCCGGTGATCACGATACGGCGCATGCACTCAACCGGATTTCTGCGCCAGCTGGCGTTCCACCGCCTCGATCAGGTGGCCGACGGTGCCGCTTTCGAAGTCGACTTCCTCGTTGGGAAGATTGATGTTGAAGTGTTCCTCGATGTCGAAGATCACTTCGATGGCATCCAGCGAAGCGACGCCGAGGTCTTTCAGCGTCGACTCGGGCTTGACCGTATCGATGCCGATCTTCGCCTGCTTGCTGATGATCTCGAAAACTTCTTGTTGCACATTGCTCATGAAATGACCCCGGTAATCCCCTGACGGCAAGCCTGACGAAGAGCGTGCGCGTTGTCCATATCGTAACTTCTTGAACCCAGCATAGCGTCCACCGCACGCATCGTCGCGTGGATTAGCTAAACCTTGCAGTACGACAATGGCTCAGTCGCCAGCCGTGACGCCTACGGCGCCCTTGGATCCGGTGGACGCATCGTGGGCCGGATGCGCGCCGCTTTCGGCGCAGGCCAGGCATACGATGCCCAGCACGATCACGCCTGCGCCAAACAGCTGCATCGGCGTGAGTGCTTCATGGAACAGCCAGGCGGATGCCAGCATCACGCTGGTCACGTCCAGGTGCGAGGCGGCGAAGGCCGGCCCGATCGGCGCGTGCTTGAGCAGGCTCATCCAGGTGAAGAAGTTGCCGACGTAGCCGACCAGGGCAATATAGATCCAGGGCTGACTGACGATGCGGAGCACCCACGCCCAGTTTGCCTGCGGCGGAAATGCATGCGCGCCGGTCAATTTGAAGCTCACTTGCACCAGCGTGTCGAACACCAGCAGCAGTGCGAAGCCGCCCAGGTAGAAGCGCCAGGTGCGCGCCACCGTGCTCATCCTGCAGCACCTACGATCGCCACGCCGGTGCTGACAAGCAGGATGCCGGCAACGCGCAGCGGCGTGAGTTTTTCCCTAAACAACAGCCGGCCGCCGATCATGATCGCCACCATGTTGATGGAGGCCAGCAACATGCCCTTGGAGAGCTCGACCAGCGACAGAAAGGCGATCCACGAGCTGAGATGCAGCGCATACGCCAGCAGGCCAAGCCACAGCCAGGGGCGGGAGGCCATGTGGCGCCAGCGGGCCGCGCCGTCGCCGGCGTCGGGATCGCCGGCGGCCGCCTTGAAGGCGAGTTGGCCGCAGGTATCCAGCGTCACGTTGACCAGCCACAGCGTGGCGACGAGAAGAGACATGGGGAGTTTTCGGCCTCAGGCGACGGCGAGCGCGCCAGGCTTGCAACTCGCAGCCACTTTGGAGAAAAAATCGGCCGAGCGGTCGATCAGCAGCCGGCGTTCGCGATCGATGGTGATCATGTGATAGCTGTCTTCCAGCAACAGCATTTCCACTGGACCGGATACCGAACGCGCCACCAGATGGGCGTTCTCCAGGCTGGCCACGTCGTCTTCGGTGGCGTGCGCGACCAGGCAGGGTGCGGTGACCTTCGGCAGCTCGCCGCGCACCACCGCAGCCATGTTGTACATCTCCGCCAGCGACGGCCATGGGTTGCCCGGCAAGCCGGCCGCTGCGCTGTCGCCACCCAGCATCAGGCCGGCGATCTGCGCGCGCAGGCGTTCGTCGCGCAGGCCATAGGGCTCGTTTTCATGCACCATGCGATGCTTGCCGATACCGAAGCGATGCAGCCACGGCAGCAGGAAGGACAAGCGGCCGTACCACGGAATCGCCCAGCCGTCGTAGCGGAACGTGGCGCCGTAGACGCCCACGCCACGCACCCATTGCGGCCGTTCCGCGGCGAGCTTCAGCGCCAGGATCGCGCCCATCGACAGCCCGCCCACGAACAGGTGGTCCACTTCGTGCCGGAATGTTTCGGCGGCGGCTTCCACGCTGGCGTACCAGTCCTTCCAGCCGGTCGCGAGCAGGTCCTGCACGTCGCCGCAATGGCCGGCCAGCTGCATGCCATAGACGCTGAAACCGGCGCGGTTCAGCCCCTTGCCGACCAGGCGCATTTCGGTAGGCGTGCCGGTAAGGCCATGGATCAGCAGCACGCCACAACGGCCACCTTCGAAGCGGAACTCGACGTTTTGAATCACTAGGGGCTCGACTGCGGGCGCGCGGACAGAATGGCCCTGCAGTGTGTGGGGAGCGGCTTTCTAGCTGCTTTCGGGGTTGGGGCGGGAATCGGGAATCGGGAATCGTAAGAGCAGTGGGCCCCCACGCTTGCAGGCCATCGCTCTCAACGATTTACGATTCCCGATTCACGCCCAGATCAATGCAACCCACCGAATCGGCTCATCTGGATCGAAACCCCCACCGAACCGGTCGGATGGTCGCAACTGCCGGTGTTCTTCACCACGCTGACCGCGCCGGATTGATAGCTGCCGGTGCCGATATGGCTGCCGCTGACCACGCCCATGCCGAGCGCGCCATGCACCTGCGGCTTGTTGAAGGTGGAGTCGTCGCATGCCGGCACGGCGGCCTGATCGTTACCGCGCGCACCGCTGGTATCGCCGTAATAGACGCCCGGCGCCGGGCTGGTGGCGGCTGGATGGCCGTTGACGGTCACGCCACCCTTGTTCTTGCCGGAGGCGCTGCTGGACGAGGCCGGTTGCGCCGCCGTGGAGGCCGCGGCCGGATAGCTCTGATATCCCCCCGGCAGCTTCAGGTTCAACGGCTGATTGCTCGTCTGCGCCCCCGCAGCGGTGATCAGGAGAGTAGCGGCCAGGGCGGCGATGGCACGGCGTTTCATGAAGGTGCTCCGGAGTTCGTCATGCACATAACGCGCGGCAATGCCTTGCCGTGGACATGTGCATTCGATGACTTGCGGGCGGATGAAGTTCCTTTAAAGGGTTGGGAAGGGCGGGAATCGTCATTCGTTAAAGGCCAGTCTCCTTAGACCTTCCGCATAACGCTCTTCCGATTTCCGATTGACGATTCCCGGCCATCCAGCTACCCCGTCGTCTCGATCCGCTCCACCCGCCGCAAGCCGCGCGGCAGCACGTTGCCGCGCGTGGCGCGATTGCCGCCGTACTCGACCAGGTCGGCCCAGCGCAGCGTGAGTTTGCGCTGGCCGGCGTAGAGCGTGATTTCGCCCTTGCCTTCGGTGACGACGGCGACGCCTGCGACGCGTTCGTCGCCGCTGCTCAGCTTGGCCTTGGGAATTTCGATCAGCTTGTTGCCCTTGCCCTTGTCCAGTTCGGGCAGTTCGGCGACCGAGAACATCAACAAGTGGCCGTCGGTGGTGGCGACCACGATGCGGTCGCGCGCCGGGTCGGCGCTCACTTGCGGCGCCAGCACGCGCGCGCCATCGCCCAGCGTGATGATCTGCTTGCCGGCCTTGTTGCGGCCGGTGAGCGCTTCGAAGCGCGTCACGAAGCCGTAGCCGAAGTCGGTGGCGAGCACCAGGCGCGTATCGTTGTCGCCTGCAGCGATGGCGTCGAAGCGCGCGCCGGCCGGCGGCGTGAAGCGGCCGGTGAGCGGCTCGCCGTTGCCGCGCGCGGAAGGCAGCGTGTGGGCTGCCGTGGAGTAGCTTCTGCCGGTGGAATCGATCACCGCGATCTGCTGCGTGGTGCGCGCCTTCACCGCGGCAAGCAGGCTGTCGCCTTCGCGATACGACAGGCCTTCGGCATCGACGTCATGGCCCTTGGCGGCGCGGATCCAACCCTTCTGGCTCAGTACCGCGGTGACCGGTTCGCTGGCGACCAGCGCGCTTTCGTCCAAGGCCTGCGCGGCTTCGCGCTGTACCAGCGGCGAGCGACGGTCGTCGCCGTACTTGGCCGCGTCGGCGCGCAGTTCTTCCTTGATCAGGCCCTTGAGCTTGGCCGGCGATTTCAGCAGCACGTTGATCTTGGCGCGTTCTTCTTCGAGCTGATCGCGCTCGGCATTGATCTTCATCTCTTCCAGGCGCGCGAGCTGGCGCAGCCTGGTTTCGAGGATGTAGTCGGTCTGTTCCTCGCTGAGCTTGAAGCGCGCCATCAGCACCGGTTTGGGCTCGTCCTCGCTGCGGACGATGCGGATCACTTCGTCCAGGTTGAGGTAGGCGATGCGCAAGCCTTCCAGCAAGTGCAGGCGGCGCTCGACCTTCGCCAGCCGATGGTTGAGGCGGCGCGTGACGGTGTCGACGCGGAAGCTCAGCCACTCCGAAAGGATGCGCTTGAGATCCTTCACCTGCGGGCGGCCATCCAGGCCGATCATGTTGAGATTGACGCGGAAGCTCTTTTCCAGGTCGGTGGTGGCGAACAGGTGCTGCATCACCTCGTCCACGTCGACGCGGTTGGAGCGCGGCACGATCACCAGGCGGATCGGGTCTTCGTGGTCGGATTCGTCGCGCAGGTCTTCGATCATCGGCAGCTTCTTCGCACGCATCTGCGCGGCGATCTGCTCGAGGATCTTCGACGGGCTGACCTGGTGCGGCAGCGCCGTGATCACGATGTTGCCGTCTTCGTGCGTGTACACGGCGCGGGCGCGGATGGAGCCGGTGCCGGTCTGGTACATCTGCATCAGCTCGTTGCGCGGCGTGATGATTTCCGCCTGGGTCGGATAGTCCGGGCCGCGTACGTGCTCGCACAGGTCCGCCACGGTGGCGTCCGGATCATCCAGCAGGCGAATGCAGGCGCTGGTGATTTCGCGCAGGTTGTGCGGCGGAATATCCGTGGCCATGCCCACGGCGATACCCATCGAGCCGTTCAGCAGTACGTGCGGCAGGCGCGCGGGCAGCCAGCTCGGTTCCTCCAGCGTGCCGTCGAAGTTGGGCACCCAGTCCACCGTGCCCTGGCCCAGCTCCGCCAGCAGCACCTCGGCCAGCGGATTGAGCTTGGATTCGGTGTAACGCATCGCCGCGAAGCTTTTCGGATCGTCGGGCGAGCCGAAGTTGCCCTGGCCGTCGATCAGCGGATAGCGGTAGGAGAACGGCTGCGCCATCAGCACCATCGCTTCGTAGCAGGCGCTGTCGCCGTGCGGATGGAATTTACCGATCACGTCGCCGACGGTGCGCGCGGATTTCTTCGGCTTGGCGCTGGCGGCCAGGCCAAGCTCGCTCATTGCATAAATGATGCGCCGCTGTACGGGCTTGAGGCCGTCGCCCACGTAGGGCAGGGCGCGGTCCAGCACCACGTACATCGAATAATCGAGATAGGCCCGCTCGGCGTATTCCTTCAGCGGGATTTGTTCGTAATTGGCTTGCAGGGTCATGGGGATAGGACTGCCAGGGGCAACGCCGGGATGGCGGGGTGCTACAACCTGAGAATGGTGCCAGATGGCGAGGCGCTTGGGCTAGAATGCCGCGATCCGTTCGCTCCAGGTGAGTCATGCACTATCTACGCACCGCCGCCGTGGTCATGGCCTGCACGTTCATGGCTGGATGCGCGCATTTCGCGGGCCGGCGTCCGTTGCTTGGATACAAGGACAAGGATCATTCCAAGGCGGATACCGCCCTGGTCGTATGCGGCCAGCCGTCCCCGTACATCTGCGGCATCACGCGCGTGAACCAGGTCGCCACCTGGGACAAGTTCAACGGCGGCAAGACGCCGTGGGTGCGCGTACTGCCGGGCAAGCAGGTGATCAAGCTCACGTTGTCCAATGAGCACCAGCTCAACCGCCAGGATGTCACCATCGACAACGTCGAAGCAGGTCATGTATACCGCATCGACGTGGGCTTCAATGGCGGCATGCTGACGGCCTCGTACAAGGATCTGGGCAAGCTGGATTCGTACACCATCCAGATGCCGCGCTTCCCGCTGAAGCCGAAGTCGATCACGGCATCGTTCTGACACCTTAATCCTGCTGCGCGGTCATCCCGATCTTCGCCAGCTGCGCCTGCACGCTGTCGGGTCCGGCCAGGTGCGCGGCGCCTACCGCCACGAACACGGTGGTATCGGGCTGCCTCAGCAGGTCCTTGATCCTGGCCGCCCAGTTCTGATTCCGTTGCACCAGCAGTTTCTGGTAGAGCGCGGGCTCCTGCGTTTTCAGCTCGTCGTTCTCGAGCTTGGCGATGGCGGCGACATCACCGCGTTTCCACGCATCGACCAGGGACAGCAGTTCCGTCTTGTCCTTTTCCACGTCGTGCAAGGTGTCGCGCAGGAAAGCGATCTGCATCGAGTCCGGCAGGTCGGCGAGAAAGCGGATCTGCTGTTCGGCCGTTTCCAATCCATAGACCGGTTTGCCGGCGTGCACCATTTGCGCCTGCAATTGCTTGTCCACGCCGGAGGAAGGGTCAAGCCCCGCCTTCATCAAGGGCGCGACCGCCAAGGTCAGCGCCGCCAGCCACGGTTTCATCGGTTGCAGCGCCGTGGTGCCGCCGGGCAAGCCGGCCAGCTGCGCGGCTTTCGACAGGGCGGCGTTGTCGCTTTCGCTGAGCAGCGAGGAGAGCGGATGCTCGGTGTCCATACCGTAGTGAAGCACCAGCGAAGCCATGGTGCCCTGATCGTCGTCGGTCAGCTCGATGTACAGCGACTGGCTTTTCGAAAGGGCCTGCTCCAGCGCGGGGAAACGCCAGTCCGTATCGTTCGGCAGCAGATGCACGGTGCCGAACAGATACACCGTGCTGCTGCCGCTTTTTACCTGCCACAGCGCCGGACGGGCCAGTGCGTTGCCACACAGCAGGAACAGCAGCGAGAACAGCACCCACAAGCGTCGTTTGATCATGAAAGGTCTCAGCGCGGAACGCGATAACCGCCCGGCACGCCGTGCGGACTCAAGGTGAGCTGCCACAGCTGGTCGCGGCGGCTGCGGAAAACAGCGGTGGATACCGACAAGTAGAAGTGCCACATGCGGCGGAAGCGCTCGTCGTAGCGGCTGGCGAGCGTGGGCCACGCCGCGTCGAAATTCGCGCTCCAGGCGCTCAGCGTGCGATCGTAGTCCGCGCCGAAGTTGTGCCAGTCCTCCACCACGAACAAGCCTTCCAGCGTCGCCGCCACCTGACTGGCGGCGGGGATCATGGAGTTGGGGAATATGTATTTCTCGATCCACGGGTCGGTGCGTCCCGGCGCCTGGTTGCTGCCGATGCAGTGCAGGAGAAACAGGCCGTCGTCTTTCAGGCAGCGGCGTGCGACTTCAAAATATTCCCGGTAATTCTTGCCGCCCACGTGTTCGAACATGCCGATCGACATGATGGCGTCGAACGGCTCGTCCACGTCGCGGTAATCCTGCAGGCGGATTTCGATCGGCAAGCTCTGGCACAACTCGCGTGCCCAGGCGGCCTGCTCGTTGGACACGGTAATGCCCACGCCTTCCACGCCGTAGCGTTCCGCCGCGAATTTCAGCGCTTCGCCCCAGCCGCAGCCGACGTCGAGTACGCGCATGCCGGGCTTCAATTGCAATTTGCGGCAGATCAGGTCCAGCTTGGCTTCCTGGGCATCGTCCAGATTGCCGGCGTTGGCCCAATAGCCGCAGGAATACACCAGGCGCTTGCCGAGCATGGCCTTGAACAGGTCATTGCCGCGATCGTAGTGCACCCTGCCGATCTCGAACGCGTGCTGGCCGCGCTGCATGTTGATGAAGCGCGCTTTCAGATGCGCAATCAGCGTATCCAGCGTCTTGAGGTGTTCATCCAGGTGGCTGCGAAGAATCATGGTGAACATGCCGGGCAGGTCGTCGGCGTCCCACCAGCCATCCATGTAAGCCTCGCCCAGCCCGAGCGAGCCGTGGGCGAACACGCGTGCGTAGAGTTGTTCGTTGTGTACGTGCAGATCGGTGGGCGCCGGCCCGTCGATCTGGATGCCGGCCAGCTCAAGCAGCTCGGCGGCGCGTTGGCGCAGCGATTCTTGACTCATGCTTCTCCTTCCCGGCCCAGCACTCCGAAATGGACCGGCGACCATGCATAGACCAGTTCAACCCCCGCTTCCCGCACCAGCCTCAGCAGGGTTTGCGCATTCGCTTCGCTGAGCAGGAATTCCACCTTGAGCGGCAGGTCGTCGGCAAGTTCGAAGAAGGCCTCGTGATGCAGTACGCCATGCCGGCCGAAACCCGCCGTGGCCCGAAACACCGAGCCCCCGCCCAGCTTGTTGTGCTTGGCCAGTTCCAGCAGCCATTCGGACATCAGCAGCCCGTCGTGCCGCGCATGCACGTGGGTGTAAAAGCGCAGGAAGATGCCGTTGGCCGGGGAGTTGCGAAATGAGACATCGATGCTCATGCCGTGGTCGACTCCGTATCAATGGCGCAACAAGCCGCGCGTGAGGAAAATGCCAAGGATGGTCATCGACAGGCTACCGATCAGGTGCACCGCGACGTGGATGCCGAACCATAGCAACTGTCCGCGTAGCAGCAATGTGTTCGCTTCGGCGGAAAAGGTGGAGAAGGTGGTGAGGCCGCCGAGAAAGCCGGTCATCGCGAACAGGCGTATTTCCGGCGGTAATGCCTGGAAGTGCTCGATGATGCCCATCATGCAGCCCATGATCAGGCCGCCCGTGAGGTTGGCTGCCAGCGTGCCCAGGGGCAGGGTGGGGAAAACCGGATTGAGCAGGACGCCGAGCATCCAGCGTATCCAGCACCCGATCGCGCCGCCCAATCCGACGGCAAGAAATCCAGTCCAACTCATGCTGTGTGGTCTCCTGTGTGCAGAGGTCCGTCAACACAGGCACGCCTGCGCCGCCGGAATCCGGTGGTGCAGGCATCATCAACCTTGCGGTGGTTTGTTCCACGGGAACGGCCCAAGGGAACGGGAGGCATGCCATCTCCCTCATGCGGGGCATGCTAGCCGAAGCAATTGTCGCTGTGTAGCCGGGACGGCCATCCCGGCTAGACGCGCAACTCCGGCATGGCGGCAATGGCGCGCGCCACCGCTTCGGGTTCCTTGCCCTGTGCGTCGATCACGTGCCGGCTGGGCCCATATGGCCCCCACTCGGCGGCATTGGTCACGGTGAAGATGCCCATGGTGGTGACGTCCGAGGCACAGGCCAGATGCATCACGCCGCAATCGGCGCTGATGTAGACGTCCAAACCCGAGAGCACGCAGGCAAGTTTGCGCAAGTCGGTGGAGTAATACGCGGGATAGCGCGAACCCAGCATCGACTCGCCCGAGTGCGGCAGTATCTCCACGATGCGATGATCGGGATGCGCCGCTTCCAGCACTTGCATGAAACGCGTCCACCACGCTTCGCTCAGCAATTTGTCGCCGGTGGCGTTGCCGAACACGCCGATGATGCCGCGCCCTGGCGTAGTGATGCCGCCGGCGGCGAGGGAACGCAGCAGTGCCGCCTTGCCTTGTGCGCGTTCCTGCGCAGTGAGGCGGATGTCCGGTGCGGGATAATCGGCCGCCGCGTCGCGCCCCATCGCCTGGCGCAGCAGGTACACCGGTCGCCGGCCCTTGCTGGCCAGCTGCTCCGGCAGCGCGACGGCATGGGTGATCTCGCCGTGTTTTTTCGGGCTGCTGAAGCCCAGCGTGTATGTCGAGTTCGACAGCAGGGTGAGCAGGCGGCCGGTTTGCGACAACGGGTCGGCATCGATCGCCAGGTCATAGCGGATCTTGCGCATGCGCCGCAGCGTGCCGAAAAACTGCAGCGGATGGCCCACGCCATGCGCCGGCAAGCGGAAGATGCGCTGCACGTTGAAGAAATGGCCGTAGATGCTCTTGGCTACCGGACTGCGCGTGAGGATGTCGATTTCCGCCGCGGGATAAACCTTTTCCAGTTCCGATAGCAGCGGCGTCAGCAGCAGCGTATTGCCCAGGCTGTGGCTGATGTGGCAGACCAGGATGCGATAGATGCCCTTGGCCGGCAGCGGTTCCGATGTCGGCTGCCCGTGGCTGCCGAATACCATGCGCATCAGCCGGCGCGCCACGCTGCGGCGAAAATTGTTGATGGGATCGTAATAGCGCGTGTTCTTCAGCACGGTGGGCGTCGCAGCAATCAGGCGTTGCGCACTATACCGGTTCGCCAGCCTGGTTAAGCAGCCCGCGCTCGATCAGCCAGCTCCTGGCGTTTTCCGCATCGTGCTCGAACCAGGCGCGGGCCGAGCCAAGCCGGAAGGTATAGCCCCAGGTATCCATGTCGGCCATGATGCGCTCGCGCCCCACGCCGGGCAGTGCGTCGCCCAGCACGATCTGCAGGTAGCAAACCGCATCTTCTTCCTCGATCGAGTCGGTGGCGTCGGTGTGCACGTCGCCGCGGCGCTCGGGCGGCAGCACGATCAGGTGGCCGGCTTCGTGCAGCACCGAATGCACGGGGGTATCGCCGCGTGCGTAAACGGTGTGGCCGATGATGCCGGCTTCATCGTCGCCCCAGAAACTGCCAGGAATGGCTTCGCCCTCGCCGACCTGCGCGAGGCTCAGGCCGTGGTGGGCGAGCAGGGCTTCGATGGCGCTGCAGTCGATGTTGGAAAGTCGGAGAACGGTCATGACGGGGGCGCGAGACCTGGGCCTTCCTGCGTGCGGTACCTGACCTCATCGTCACCCCGGCGAACGCCGGGGCTCGGCGCCTTTCAGGCGTCAAAGTCACTGGGTCCCGGCGTTCGCCGGGACGACGAGCAAAAAAGCTGGGCAGCGGTCAAGTCGCCGGATTCTCCGCCGGCTTGCCATCCGGCAGCGCCACCGACAGTTCCAGCACTTCGTGCCCGCTATCGCGTTCGAGGTTGATGCTGATCGCGTCCAGGTCGACGTTGACGTACTTCTTGATGACTTCGAGCAGTTCGTTGCGCAGCAGCGGCAGGTAATCGGGCGCGCCGCGGGTGGAGCGCTCCTGCGCCACGATGATGCGCAGCCGTTCCTTTGCGACCACGGCGGTGGGTTCGGGTTTGCGCTTCAGGAAATCGAGAATGCCCATGGCGCTCAACCTCCGAATACGCGCTGGAAGAAGCCCTTCTTGGGTGCGTCGAGAAAGCGCATCGGGCGGGTTTCGCCGAGCAGGCGGGCCACGGTGTCGCGATAGGCCTGGCCGGCGAGGGAGTTGTCGTCCAGGATCACCGGCACGCCGGAGTTCGAGGCGGCCAGCACGTTTTCCGATTCGGGGATCACGCCGATCACGTTGATGCCGAGGATTTCTTCCACGTCTTTCACGCTGAGCATTTCGCCTTGTTCGACCCGCGCCGGGTTGTAGCGTGTCAATAGCAGGTGCTGGGTGACGGTGCCGTTGTCGCGTTCGGCGCGGCGCGTCTTGCTGGCGAGCAGGCCCAGGATGCGGTCGGAATCGCGCACCGACGACACTTCCGGGTTCACCACCACCATGGCGTGGTCGGCGAAGTACATCGCCAGGTGCGCGCCCTTTTCGATGCCGGCCGGCGAATCGCAGATGATGTAGTCGAAGCCGTCCTTGCTCAGCTCGTCGAGCACCTTCTCCACGCCTTCCTGCGTGAGCGCGTCCTTGTCGCGCGTCTGGCTGGCGGCGAGCACGTAGAGGTTTTCGTAGCGTTTGTCCTTGATCAGCGCCTGCTTGATGTTGGCTTCGCCCTGGATGACGTTGACGAAGTCGTACACCACGCGGCGCTCGCAGCCCATGATCAGGTCCAGGTTGCGCAGGCCGACGTCGAAGTCGATCACGGCCACTTTCTTGCCGCTCATCGCCAGGCCCGTGGCAAGTGATGCGCTGGTGGTGGTCTTGCCCACGCCGCCCTTGCCGGACGTCACAACGATAATCTCAGCACTCAAGGCTCATCTCCAAAAATATAATTATGTTCTTCTGAGTTTGGTGCTCTGAACGGATCAGAACATCGATTACTTCAGTGTTGCAATCAGCAGTTTTTCGCCGTCGAGCCAGCATTGCACGGACTGGCCCTCCAGGTCTTTGGGTATCTGCTCGAACACGCGGTAGTGGCCGGCGATGGCCACCAGTTCCGCGCGGAAATCCGAGATGAAAATACGCGCTTTCGTGTCGCCTTGCGCACCCGCCATCGCGCGGCCCTTCAGGCTGCCGTAAACATGGATGCTGCCGTCGGCGATCACTTCGGCGGCATTGGCCACGGTGCCGACCACGATCAGGTCGCGGTCGCGCGCATAGATCTGCTGGCCCGAGCGCACGGTGCCGTCGTGGCGCTGGGCGCCGACGGCAGTTTCCGGCTGCGATAGCACCGGTTCGCGCACCGGCGCCGGCGGCGCCACGGGCGCAGCGGTAGGCGTGGGTGGCGCAATGCTGCCGCCGTCGGCAGGTTCGTAGGCGGCGCGGAACTTGGCGATCAGTGGCAGGCCCATGCGCTGCGCCAATGCTTCGGTGGCGCTGGTGCCGTAGGCGAGCCCGACCGGCAGCATGCCGGCGCTGCGTATCGCTTCGAGCAAGGCGTCGACGGTGCCATCGTCGGGCAGGTTGAGCAGATGGCTTAAATCCAGCACCACCGCGGCGCGGGAAAACAGCTGGGGCGCGGCGCGTACGCGGCGTTCCAGTTCTTCGCACAGCGCTGCCGCATCGGGGCGCCGCACACGTACACAGGCAATGCCGACCTGCCCGAAACGCAGATCGCAGGCTTCGGTTGCTTCCATTGTTGAGCCTGCCTTCATGCCCCCAATGCCCCGCGCCGGCATCTGTTTGCCCGCAGGCCAAGGAGGAACGAAGGAGCGTATGTCGATACGTGGCTAAGTGATGACGCAGGCATGATGTGGGTAGGCAGGTCCGGCGAGGGATATTGAGAGTATGAGGGCAGGCTCACCCTCATGAACGCCGCTCTCCGACGAGGCGGCGCGATTTGGAGTCTTGGTTGGCGAGGGGGAGATCGCGGCCGGCCAGCCACGGCAGGTCGGGCAGGCCGTCGTGTTCCAGGTAAGTGTCGCGTACGTAGGCGTAGCTGGGCAGGTCCTTGGCGAGCAGGCTCACCTGCGGGCCGCGTTCGCCCATGCGCTGCTGGCCGACTTCCTGGAAACCGTAGGTGCCATGGAACAGCACGACGACATCGTCGGCCGGCTCCAGGAACACCTCACAGGTGAGCAGGGGCACGCGCACTTCCGCGTAGCTGTTCACGTCGCAATAGAAGATGCGGCCCAGGCCGTGGCGGCGATAGGCATTGGCGATCACGATGCGGTCGATGTAGACGAACGACGGATAGTGTTCGCTGAACCACAGATAGTTGGGGCTGACGTAGTCGCGGCCATCGCGCAGGGCGATCAGGAAACCGGCGAGGTGGCCATCGATCTCGGCGACGCGGAAGTAGTCGGCCTGTTCGTAGAAGTAGCGCAACCGTTCGGCGTCCAGGGCGAGGATGGAGCGACCGGCAGTGTTATTGAGTGCCAGGACGGCATCCAAGTCGTGCTCGCGCACGTCGCGGATGGCAAGGGCCATTCGTTGCTCCGCAGTAAGTGGTGGCTGGTCAAGACCGACTGACGGCCCAGGTCCGGCGCATTATGGCATGCGACTTGGGACGGCACATCCTGTATTGCGGCATGAGCTGGCATGTAAAAGCTTTGTAAAACCGAAAGCTAGCGCTGCCCGGCCGGGACGCCGTCTGCCGGCCCGGGGGCGTACGATGGCGCGCATGACTTCCCGCGCATTCCGTCTTGCCGGGCCGGTCCTATGATGCAGGCATGGCGATGACCAATTTCAATCACATACGGCTTTTGCGCATCACGGGGCTGATCGCTTATCTGTGCGATGGCACGCCGCTGTTCACCAACTGGGCCACGCAACGGCTCGATTTGTTGCACCGGCCCAACTTCGCCTTGCTGCTGTTTACGCTGTTCTACCTGATCTTCGGCATCCTCTATCTATTGATCACCAACAATCTGGGCACCCGCACGCACGTCGGCGGGCGGCTGCTGGGATTGCTGCTGATGACCGCCGCGGCGCTGATGGTGGGGTGGTACAGCCATAGCGGCCTGTCGGCGATCCTGCTGGTGGTGGTATCGGTCATCCTGCCCTGGGTGGTGCCCACGTGGATCGGCGTGGCCTGGATGGTGTTGCAGACGGTATGTCTGGCGGCACTGTTTTCCACCTTCCCCGAATACAGCATCACGGGGGCCGTGCTGCAGGCCTGCATCTACACGGCCTTCTCGGGCCTGGTGTTCGTGGTATCGACGGTGGCCAGCCAGCAGGCGGAGGAGCGCGAAGCCCAGCGGCGTCTCATTTCCGAACTGCGCGCCACCCGCGCGCTGCTGGCCGAATCCACCCGCATCGCCGAGCGCATGCGCATCGCACGGGAGCTGCACGACGTGATCGGCCATCACCTCACCGCGCTCAGCCTCAACCTGGAAGTGGCCAGCCATCTCAGCAACGAATCGGCCGCGGTGCACGTGCGCAAGGCGCAAAGTACGGCGCGCCTGTTGCTGGCCGACGTGCGCGAGGCGGTGAGCGAGCTGCGCCAGGACGACGCCATTGATCTCACCCAGGCGCTGCAAAGCCTGATCGATGGCGTGCCGAGCCTGCACGTGCACCTGACCATCCCGCCGCGCTTCAGCGTGGAGGACCCGCGCCGCGCGCAGGTGCTGCTGCGCTGTGTGCAGGAGATCATCACCAATACGGCCCGGCATGCCGGTGCGCGCAACCTGTGGCTGGTGTTTACGTATGAGGACGAGACCCTGCTCAGCCTGAGTGCACGGGACGATGGCCGCGGCGCGAGCGACGTCACGCCGGGCAACGGGCTGTCGGGGATGCGGGAGCGCCTGGCCGAATTTGGCGGCAACGTCACCATGGACAGCGGGACGGGGCAGGGTTTTGCCCTCAGCATCCGTCTTCCCTTGGGGGAACCCTCGGTGTTGGCCCATACACCGTCCCGGTTCGAACCACCTGCATTGAGCCTTACCTGATGACTTGCCAGAATTTCATAAGCCTCAGCGCCTGTTTACGATGCTTGCAAAACCCGCGCCGGCCATCGCCGGCCCACATGGCGCCCCAGCGTGGACCATGCAAGGATCGCAAACGGGCTCCGACAAGTCGTCTCTGCTGCGAGGATCCACGATGATTTCCGTTTGTCTCGTCGACGACCAGAACCTGGTGCGTCAGGGTGTGCGTTCCCTGCTCGATCTGGCGGAGGACATTCGCGTGGTGGCGGAGTGTGCGGACGGCGTGCAAGCCGTGCAGGATATTCCGCGCATCAAGCCCGACGTGGTGCTGCTGGACCTGCGCATGCCCAACATGAGCGGCCTGGAAGTGCTGCAGACGCTTTCGACACGCAACGAACTGCCGCCCACCATCATCCTTACTACCTTCGATGACGATCAGCTGGTGCTGCAGGGCCTGAAGGCCGGCGCGCGCGGCTACCTGCTCAAGGACGTATCGCTGGAGCAACTGGTGGAAGCGGTGCGCACCGTGGCCAATGGCGGCTCGCTGGTGGCGCCGATGGTCACCCAGCGTCTGCTGGCCGGGGTGGGGCGCATCCATAACCAGTTCACCAGCCTGGAGCAGCCCGACCCGCTGACCGAGCGCGAGACGGAGATCCTGCGCCTGCTGTCCGGCGGCTACAGCAACAAGGAAATCGCCAATTCGCTCAAGGTCGCCGAGGGCACCGTGAAAAACCACGTCTCCAACATTCTCTCCAAGCTGGGCGTGCGTGATCGAACGCGTGCCGTGCTGAAGGCACTGGAGCTGGGGATCGTTTGAGGCCTTGGAGCCGGGAATCGGAAATCGTAAATCGTAAATAGCGAAAGGCCGCAGCTTCCACGCTGCCGTGGTTCGCTTTTGCGATTGACGATCCCCGCCCCAATTTGCTGCCCTGCAACGCAATCCTATGGGTCGCGTAGGCCCGTAGCGTTCCTTCGCGCGAGCAAGTACCATCGGCAGCTTAAGGATGCTCTGACTCATTCCACGCAGGCATCACTGAATCCCCTGTTCGCTTCGCCGTCGGCCTGGTGGCCCGCGAACCGACTGGACCGGTGATGCCTACGCTGAATCAGTCAGAGCATCCTGGCGCCGGCCGACCCTCCGTCCTGATGCGGTTTCCCTCGTTGGAAGACCACCCGAAGGCGGTCCGTTCCGACCTGCGCTTTCCACCGCACCTAGAGAGACGTCTCGGAGAAACCTGGAATGACGCGTGTTCTGGAATTCATCGTTGCCCTCATCATCGTCGTCGTTGTCGGCGTCGTGGTGGGCATCATCATGCCCGGCAGTGGCCACGTCGAACGGTCACTGGTAGTGAGCAAAGATCTGCGCCAGGTCTACGACATGGTGTCCAACTTCCGCACTTTCCCTGACTACGGCGTGCTGCGCGCGTACGATGCGAAAACCCAATACAGCCTGTCCGGCAGCGCTTTCGGCCCGGGCGCCGAGATCAGCTGGAGCAGCCAGGACGACAAGGTGGGCGATGGCAAGCTGACCGTCGCCAACGCCAAGCCGGCATTCAACCAGATCGACAGCACCGTCAACAGCGCGCAGCTGATCTGGAACGTGGACAATGCCTGGCGCGGCAGCGACAAGCACTTCACCCTCGACCTGCTGCGCCAGGGCAACGCCGGCAAGCTGACCAAGATCACCTGGTCGTACGACGTGAGCTACGGCTTCAACCTCCTGGATCGCTACTCCAATCTGTACATCCACGGCCAGCCCGACGCCTTCATCCAGTACAGCTTGAACAACCTGCAGAACGTGCTGGCCAGCGTGCCGAACGTCGACTACAGCGATCTGGTTCCCTATATGGAACAGACCAAGCCCACGCCGGTGCTGCTGGTGTCCACCCAGATCAACCTCAAGGGTGGCCTGATCGACGCCATGAACGATGCCGTGCCGGCTGCCGAGAACCAGATCAAGGCAGCGGCGAAGAAGCTGGGCGTGAACATCATCGGTCCGCGCATCGTCTACACCACCAACTTCGGCGACCAGACCTATTCGTTCGACGTGGCGATGCCGATCGACAACAACAGCCTCACCGTCAACGGCCAGAGCTACCAGCTGTCGGCGGAAACGCCGCCCTCGCTGACCGACCAGGTGGCTTCCGCCAGCACCAGCGCCACCCCCGCCAATGCACCGGCGTTGAACCCCGGCGACAAGGATCGCAATGGCCGCCTGGTGATCGACAACAACGTGCGCGCGGTGCTGGCGTTCGGCAAGCCCGCACTGATGGCGAAGTGGAACGGCACCATCGTCGGCGTGAAGAACACCCGCGAGCAGCTCGAAGCCTATGCGCAGACGCATGGCATCAAGTTCAACGAGATCACCGATCGCAGCTACGACATCGAAGTACAGCCGGAAGTGAAGGACAACTCCGGCAACATCACCACCTATGCGCAGTACGAGGTGTATCTGCCGGTCAACGACAGCCCAGGCGTTGCCGGCGGCACGGTACCGGCGCAGACGCCGGAACAGCAGGCCGGCATGAAGCAGCCGGGCGTGCTGAGCAACAATCCGCAGCCGGCTTCCAGCAGCAGTGCACCGGCTCCGGCCAGCAGCGCGGCGAAGTAGGCGGCGCACTGCAGACCCAGAAAAGCCCTCCCTTGCGGAGGGCTTTTTTTGTGGGGCGCGCGAATCGTAAAAGTGGCACGGCAGCGTCTTTCTGCACGGCCGATCTGCGATACCCGATTTACGGCTCGCCAAGAACTTTATCGCGCGCTTGCGGTACATTGCGCTGCGGTTCCTTTCGCGAGCGAACATGATCGAGACCGACAAGCTCACCAAGCGGTACGGCCATTTGACCGCGGTGGATGCGCTCAGCATCTACGCCGAACCAGGGCAGGTGCTGGGCCTGTTAGGCCCCAATGGTGCGGGCAAGACCACGGCGATGCGCATGATCGCCGGCTTTCTTGCGCCCAGTGCCGGTACCGCGCGCGTCTGCGGTCACGACGTGATCAAGGAGCCGCTGAAGGCCAAGCGTGCGCTGGGCTATCTGCCGGAAGGCGCGCCCAGCTACGGCGAAATGACCGTGCGCGAATTCCTGGTGTTCATCATGCGCGTGCGCGGACTGCGCTCGGATGTCGGACGGCGCCGCTTCGACGAAGTGGTCAGCCACCTGCAACTGGAGGACGCGCTGGGTGTCAGCGTGGAGACCTTGTCCAAGGGCCTGCGCCGCCGCGTGGGCCTGGCGCAGGCCATCCTGCACGATCCGCCGGTGCTGATGCTGGACGAACCCACCGACGGCCTCGACCCCAACCAGAAACATGCCGTGCGCCGCCTGATCGATACGATGGCGCGCGAGCGCACCATCCTCATTTCCACGCACCTGCTGGAAGAAGTGCATGCGCTGTGCAACCGCGTGGTGATCATCGCCGGCGGCCAGCTGCGCGCGGACGCCACGCCGGCGGAACTGGAGGCGCGCTCGCGCTATCACGGCGCGGTGTCCTTCAGCGCCCAGGGCAGCGGCATTTCGCAGGAAATGCTCGGGCGCCTGCCGCAAGTGGCGGGTATTGAAGTGGACCCGCTCGATGGCCGCGTCACGGTTTTTCCCAAGTCCGGCGAGCGGATTCTTGAGCCGGTCGAAACCTTGCTGCGCCAGCAGGGGCTGGAAATTTCCGAAATCCAGCTCGAGCGCGGCCGCCTGGACGAAGTTTTCCGCCAGATCACGCTGGGCAGCGAATCGGGAGCGCAATCATGAACCCGGTCACGGCGATCATGCGCCGCGAATTGCGCAGTTATTTCGTGACGCCGGTGGCCTACGTGTTCCTGGTGATCTTCCTGGTGCTGTCGGGAATACTCACGTTCTACGTCGGCGATTTCTACGATCGCAGCATTGCCGACTTGCAACCGTTCTTCGTGATGCATCCGTGGCTCTACCTGATCCTGGTACCGGCCGTGTCGATGCGCCTGTGGGCGGAAGAAGCCAAGTCCGGCACGCTGGAACTGCTGCTGACGCTGCCAGTCAACCTGTGGCAGGCGATGCTCGGCAAATTCCTCGCGGCGTGGCTGTTTGTCGGGCTTGCCTTGCTGCTCACGTTCCCGATCTGGGTCACCGTCAACTACCTCGGTTCGCCGGACAACGGCATCATCGTCGCCGGCTACATCGGCAGCTGGCTGATGGCGGGTGCATTCCTGGCGATCGGCGCGTGCCTGTCCACGGTGACAAGCAGCCAGGTGGTGGCCTTCATCCTTACCGCCGTGGTGTGCGTGCTGCTGATACTCGCAGGCCAGTCGCAGGTGCTGGATTTCTTCCAGGGCAGCTTGCCGCGCAAGCTGGTGAACGGCGTGGCGCACCTGTCGATGCTGCGGCATTACGAAGCGATCGCGCGCGGCGTGCTCGACGTGCGCGACCTGCTGTATTTCGTCCTCACCATCGTGGCATGGCTGACGGCCGGGGTGCTGGTGCTCGACATGAAGCGGAGCCATTGACATGCGTTTGGGCTTGCCTTTGCGTCGGCGCACCGTGCTGGTCAGCGGACTGGTCGCGCTGGTCCTGGCCTATTGCAGCCTCACCCTGGTGACCAGCCGCTGGCTGGCGCCGGACCGCTTCGACCTGACCCAGGATGGCTTGTATACGCTTTCGCCGGGAACGCGGCAGATCGTCGACAACGTGCATCGCCCGGTATGGCTCACCCTGTATTTCTCGCAGCACGCCACTAAGGATTTGCCGCAGCTGCGCAGCTACGAACAGCGCGTGGCGGAGATGCTGCAGGAGATCGTGGCGCGTTCCCACGGCCGCATTCATCTGCAGATCGCCGATCCGGTGCCGTATTCGGATGACGAGGCCAGCGCCGAAGGCAATGGTCTTACGCCGATCACGGGCGGCAGCAATGGCGAGCGCATTTTCTTCGGCCTGGTCGGCACCACGCGCCCGCCGACCGAGGCCGCCGCTGATGACCAGGCCGACTACCCGCAAGCGAAGCAGGCCACGCGGATCGATCGAACGCTGCCGATTCCGCTGCTGGATCCGAGCCGCGAAACCTTCCTCGAATACGACGTCGCCAAGCTCTTGTATCAGTTGAGCGAGCCGGCAAAGCCGCGCATCGGCGTCATGACCGACCTGCCGGTGATGGGTGATCCGGCCACGGGCGCCCAGCCCTGGCAGGTGATGCGTCAGCTGCAGCAACAGTTCGACGTGCAGACGATCGCCACGGACAAGCTCAAGCAGATCGACAAGAGCATCCAGGTGCTGTTGCTGATCCATCCCAAGGATCTGCCCGTCAACGTGCAATACGCGCTTGACCAGTACGTGCTGCGTGGCGGGCACCTGGTGGTGTTCGTCGATCCCTTTTCGGAATCCGATCCGACTCCGCTGGTGGACGACCCGACCAGCGCCACCAACAACCACAGCTCCAATCTGCCGCGGCTGTTCGCCGACTGGGGCTTGTCGTTCAGCCCGGACCAGGTGGTGCTCGATCGCGCGCGCGCATTGCAGATCGAACTGGCCGGCACGAACATGGCGCACCCGGCCATGCTTGGCCTGGGCGCGTCGGAACTCAACCGCGATGACGTGATCACGGCCAGCCTGCAACGCATCTACCTGTCCAGCGTCGGGCACTTCGATCTGCTGCCGGATGCGAAGACCCGACTGATCCCGCTGTTGCAAAGCAGTTCGGATGCCGAGGTGGTGCCGACCCAGCGGGTGATCGAAGCCAGCAACAATCCGTCCAGCCTGCTGGACGGCTATCAGCCGCAAAACCAGAACTACGTGATTGCCGCGCGCCTGCGTGGCCCGTTTACCAGTGCGTTTCCGGAATTCGCCAGGCGGCCAGGGCACCTCGCCGAATCGCCGGCGAACGCGGAGGTGATCCTGGTCGCCGACACCGATCTCTTGACCGACCGCCTGTGGGTGGAGGCGCAGCAAAGCTACTTCGGCCAGCCCCTGCTCAGCGCCTTCGCCAACAACGGCGATTTCATCAGCAACATGGTGGACAACCTGACCGGTTCGTCCGCCTTGCTGTCCATCCGCGCGCGCTCCACCTCGCAGCGCCCGTTCACCCGCGTGCAGGCCTTGCGGCGCGCCGCCGACCGCAAATTCCTGCAGAAGGAGCGGGAACTGCAAAGCGAATTGGCCGACACCAAGCGCAGGCTGGAAGAACTGCAGCCTTCCAAGGGCGCGCGTGATACCTCGACCAGTGCCGAGCAGAAGCAGGAAATCGAGCAGTTCCTGCAGCGCCAGCTGGCGATCAGCAAGGAGTTGCGCGACGTGCAGCACCAGCTCAATGCAGAGATCGATGCCCTGGGTACGCGGCTGAAAGTGGTCAATATCGTGCTGTTGCCGGTGCTGATCACCCTGGTGGGACTGTTATACGGCTGGAAGCGTACGCGGCGGAACCGGCAGCAGCGCGGCGCGTGAGGGCGATATGCCGCAGCGTGGCCGCGTACACCTTGCACGTGCCCGGAGTAACTTCTTCCATGGCGGATGCCGTGACCGTTGGGGAGTGATCTAAAAAAGTGATCGCCAGCTTGCTGAAATGGATCATCCCTTGGGAATTCTCCTGGGTCTTCCTCGCCACCTTCCTGGGCGCCTGCGTGCTGTACTGGCGCGGCTGCCACAAGCTGAGGGTGAGCAGGGGACGCAAGCTGGCGTTCTGGACCGGCATGGCGATCGTCTACCTCAGCCTGCACACCTATTTCGATTTCTACGCCGAGCATGAATTCTTCATGCATCGCCTGCAGCAGTTGCTGCTGCATCATCTGGCGCCGCTGATCGTCGTGGCGTCGTACCCGGGGTCCGTGCTACGCGCCGGCTTGCCGCTGCCATGGCGTATCCGCGTGCTGCGTCCGGCCTTGCGTGCGTGGCCGTGGCGGCTGGTCAGCGCCGTGCTGCTCAATCCCACCATCGCCACCCTACTGTTCGTGGCCTTCATCCTGGTCTGGCTGATTCCTTCGGCGCAGACCCTGGCCATGCTCGACTGGCGCGTCTACCGCTTCATGAACTGGTCGATGATCGCCAGCGGCTTCGTGTACTGGTGGCTGGTGCTCGACCATCGCCCGCGCCCGCCGGGGCGGATGATTCCAGGCCTGCGCGTGCTTTCCCCCGGCATCACCATGACGCCGCAGATCCTGGCTGGCGCCATCATCACCTTCTCCAAGACCGACCTCTACCCGATCTTCGAGATCTGCGGACGCGCCTTCAACTTCAACGTGTTCACCGGGCAGCTCATCGGCGGCATCATCATCTGGGTGCCGGCAGCGACCATCGAGACGATTGGCGGTTTGCTGGCCATGCGGCAATGGCTGCGCCTGTCGCGCAGCGGGCGTATTCGGCGCCAGGCGCGTGCGCAGACGTTGGAGCATGCTGAGGCGGCCAGGGCGAGCGGCCAAGTCCTGTAGGACGACAGTTGCCAGTTGCCCTTTTTTTCATGCAGCCCCATGCACGGCCGCAACTTCTATGGGCTCGCGCCTCAACCTGCGTCGGGGTACGCCACAACAAGCTGGCGCCCCGTAAAGTGTGCTTCCGACGGATAACCAAACGCATTGTTGATGTAAGTGACGCCATCGATCGTCACGCGCCGGTTGACGTGGCTGTGTCCGTACACGTGCACGCTCGAACCCAGAGCGCGTAACTGTGACTCCAGCATGCTGGTGCCCAGTACCGGATAAATCTTCCGGTGCTTGTCGGGAATGCGCTGCGGCATCAGGTCGATGCGTGGCAGGAAATGCGAAAACGTGATGACCTGCCGTGCGCCATGCAGCACGGACGACGACGGCGTTGGATTCTGCGCGGTGAAGAACTGCGTCAGGCTGGTTTCGTCATGGCCGGGCCACCGGCAGTTGCGGTAATCGGCCCAGGCCGCCTTGAGGTAATCGTCGGCTGCGCCGAAGGAATAGTCGTACCAGCCAAGCAAGGGCACGATCGCCAGTTCGCCTCGCCGGTAAATATCCGTGCGCACGCCATGCGTGCGGGTGGCAGCAAGCACGGCATCCAGCTTCTCGAAGGAATGCTGCAGGCTTTCGCGATTCACCCACAGATCGTGGTTGCCCGGCACGAACAACACGGCGGCAAAGCGTTCGGTCAGTGCCTTGAACGCATCTTCGAGCAGGGTGAGGCGGTCGGATACGTCGCCGGCAAGAATCAGCACGTCATCGTTGTATTCGTGCCGTGGCAATTGCTGTAGCCATTCGCGATTGGCGGCGTAGTCCAGGTGCAGATCCGAAATCGCGAACACGCGCATGGCGTTCAATTGTCCGTGTTGGCCGGACGGACCAGGAAGGGCACGCGCAAGTGGCTGCCGTCGGCGAAATCCAGGGTGATGGCGACCGTATCGCCCGGCTGCAGGGAGTGTGTGGCCTGCTGCAGCATCAGATGGTATCCGGCCGGCGCCAGCGACACCTGGCCGTGCGCAGGAATGACCAGGCGATCCAGCATGTGCATGGCGCTGTTGCCTGCCGCGTCGGTCGTACTCTGGTGCAGCATCAGCGAGGCGTACGCATCGCTGTGCGCCGATACCAGCGTGGCGGCGGTAGCGCCTTGGTTATCCAAGGTCACATAGCCGCCGGCCGGCAAATTGGCCGGCAACAGGCGAATCCACGCATGACTTGCCTTGACCTGATCCGCTTGCGATGCGTGGACCGCTGGTGCAAGCAGGGCCGCCAGTGCCAGCCATAATCCGTAGCGTTTCACGGGGTACCTCCTGGGCTGAGCAGCAGATGCAGATCGTGCACCAGCTTGTCCTGCGCATCGGTCGGCGTGGCAAGCAGTCGCGCCTTGCCGTTGGCGTCGAAGATGTAGATGCCCGAACTGTGGCTGACTTCGTAGCTGCCGTCCTTCGCGCCTGGTTCGCGGCTGAAGGCGGCGCGATAGCGCTTGGTAAGCGCCTCGATGTCGGCCGGCGAACCCGTCAACCCGGCCACGTGCGGGTCGAACGCCGTGACGTACGCGTGCAATGCCGCAGGCGTATCACGCACCGGGTCCACGCTTACGAACAGGATCTGCGCACCATCGGCGAGCTTGCCCAGGCGTTGCATCACTACATGCAGATGCGCAAGCGTCAGCGGGCAGACATCCGGGCAATGCGTGTAGCCAAAGTAGAGCAGGGTGATCTTGCCGCGATAATCCGCCGCCGTAACGGCTTTGCCATGGTCATCGGTCAGTTGGAAGGCCAGATCCGGCATGTGTCCGGAAATATCGGTGAGCTGCCACGGCGCGGCTTGCTCATGCTGGCATGCCGCAAGCAGCATCCCGATGGCAAGCAGGCAGGCCAGGCGGGCGAAACGCGAGAGCTTCATGCGAGAATTCCTTCGCTGGAACCGGATCAGCATACGCCACGCGCCACCGTTTCTGCGCTCACCGCGTTACTGGAGCGGCATCAATGCGACAACTTGCCCTAACCCATGAAGGCGTGCTCGTCGGTCTTGCCGGAGCAAGCGCGGTGCTGCTCGGTGCCTTCGGTGCCCACGCGCTCAAACACGTGCTGGATACGGCGCAGCACGAACTCTGGCACACGGCGGTGCAATATCATTTCTGGCACGCCTTGGCGCTTGCCGTCGCCGTAGTGAGCCGCGCAGGCAAGGCGCGCCGCGTGGCCATGTGGGGTTTTGCGCTGGGCATCGTGATGTTCAGCGGCAGCCTCTATGCCTTGGCCTTGGGCGCGCCGCGCTGGGTCGGCATCGTGACGCCCTTTGGCGGTGTGGCATTCATGCTTGGCTGGCTTGCGTTGGGGGCGAGTTTGAAGACGCCGTCCAATCCCGCGTGATTTGCCTGTCCGTGGTATGCGGGGCGGCGACGTACAATGGCGCTTTATCTGGAGACCGCCATGAAGCCTTTTGGCACGCCCCATTCCGACCATGCCCTGAGAGTGCTGTTGCTCGGCTCGGGCGAGCTTGGCAAGGAAGTGGCGATCGAATTGCAGCGGTTTGCGGTGGAAGTCATTGCGGTGGACCGCTATGCGGATGCGCCGGCCATGCAGGTGGCGCATCGCAGCCACGTGATCGACATGCTGGACGGCAACGCCCTGCGCAGCTTGATTGCGCAGGAAAAGCCGGATCTGGTAGTGCCCGAAATCGAAGCCATCCACACGCCCACGCTGGTCGAGCTGGAGCAGGAAGGTTTGAAAGTCATTCCGACCGCGCGCGCCGCCTGGCTGACCATGGATCGCGAAGGCATCCGCCGCCTTGCCGCCGAGCAGCTGGGCTTGCCGACTTCGCCGTACCGCTTCTGCGATAGCGAGGCGGAGTACCGCGAAGCGGTGGCGGCCATCGGTTATCCGTTTGTGATCAAGCCGGTGATGAGCTCATCCGGCAAGGGCCAGAGCATCGTGCGCGATGCCGCCGATGCGCAAGCGGCCTGGGATTACGCCCAATCCGGCGGACGTGCCGGCAAGGGGCGCGTCATCGTGGAAGGCTTTGTGGCGTTCGATTACGAAATCACTTTGCTGACGGTGCGGCACAAGGATGGTACCTGCTTCTGTGCGCCGATCGGCCATCGCCAGGAAGAGGGCGACTATCGCGAATCCTGGCAGCCGCAGCCGATGAGCGAGGCCGCCCTGTTCGAAGCGCAACGCCAGGCCGAAGCGATTACCGGTGCGCTGGGCGGCTGGGGAGTGTTCGGCGTGGAGTTCTTCATCAAGGGCGATGGCGTGATCTTCTCCGAAGTCAGCCCGCGGCCGCACGATACCGGCCTGGTCACGCTGATCTCGCAGGACCTCTCGGAATTCGCCCTGCATGCGCGCGCCATCCTGGGCCTGCCCATCCCGGTGATCCGCCAGCAAGGGCCGTCGGCGTCATGCGCAGTACTGGTGGAAGGCGAGGGGCGCGCGCCGCGCTATGACGGAATTGCGGAGGCGCTGGCGGAAGCGGATACGCAATTGCGCATCTTCGGCAAGCCGGAAGTGAAAGGCCGTCGCCGCATGGCTGTCACGCTCGCACGCGATAACGACATCGAGGCGGCCAAGGCCAAGGCGATTCGCGCGGCGAAGGCGATCCGGATCGAGCTGTAACATCTTTCCGCCAGCATCAGGCTTCGGCAGCAACAGACGTTAGGAGAGCAACGATGGAAGCGACAGGTTTCTCGCATTGGCTGGTCGTACTGGTAGAAACCTTTGCAGTGCTGTTCATGCTGCTCTTGGTGATCGCCATTCTGGTGATCGGGGTGACGTGGTTCGTCGACCGCCACCAGACGCACAACTCGGTGCTGCGCAATTACCCGGTGATCGGGCACTTCCGTTACTGGTTCCTGCACCTGGGCGAGTTCTTCCGCCAGTACTTGTATTCCAGCGATCGCGAGGAAATGCCGTTCAACCGCGCGCAGCGCATGTGGGTGTATCGCGCGGCGAAGAACACGGAGAACACCAATGCGTTCGGCTCCACCCGCGACCTGCATCTGGAAGGCGTGCCGTTTTTCGTCAATGCCGCGTTTCCCGCGCTGGGCCAGCTGCATGTGAAACCCCAGCCTGTGCGCATCGGGCCGTATACGCGCGAGCCTTACGATCATGCGGCGTTCTTCAACATCTCGGCGATGAGCTTCGGCGCGCTGTCCGCGCCCGCCGTGCGCGCCTTGTCGATCGGCGCCGCCAAGGCCGGCATCTGGATGGACACCGGCGAAGGCGGCCTTGCGCCGTATCACCTGGAAGGCGGCTGCGACATCGTGTTCGAGATCGGCACCGCCAAATACGGTGTGCGCACGCCCGACGGCAAGCTCGATGACGACAAGCTGCTGGCGATCTGCGCGCACAAGCAGGTGAAGATGGTCAGCATCAAGCTGGGGCAGGGCGCCAAGCCAGGCATGGGCGGCCTGCTGCCCGCGGCCAAGGTCACCGCGGAAATCGCCGCGATCCGCGGCATTCCGGTGGGCATGGATTCGCAAAGCCCCAATCGCCACCTGGATATCGGCAATGTGCGCGAACTGATGGATGCCATCGGCCACATCCGCGATCTCACCGGCAAACCCACCGGTTTCAAGGCTGTGTTCGGCGACATGGGATGGATCAGCGAGCTGTGCGATGAAGTAACCAGGCGCGGCATCGAAAGCGCGCCGGATTTCATCATCGTCGACGGCTCCGAAGGCGGCACCGGCGCCGCGCCGCAGACGCTGATGGAAGGCGTCGGCCTGCCGTTGCGCGAGGCCTTGCCGGAACTGGTCAATACCTTGATCGAACGCGGGCTGCGCGAGCGTATCAAGGTGATCTGTTCGGGCAAATGCATCACCGCGTACGACGTGGCGTGGGCCTTGTCGATGGGTGCGGATTTCGTCAATTCGGCGCGCGGCTTCATGCTGGCGCTGGGCTGCATCCAGTCGCTGCAATGCAATCGCAACACCTGCCCCACCGGCATCACCACGCAGAATCCACGCTTGCAGCGCGGGCTGGTGGTGATGGACAAGAGCGAGCGCGTGGCCAACTACGCGCGCAATGTGATGTACGAAGTGGGCATCATCGCGCACAGCTGCGGCGTGGACGATCCGCGCGAACTGGATCGCACACACTGCCGCGTGATGGGCGACGATGGCGTGTCGGTGCCGTTGGTGAAGCTGTTTCCGTATCCGAAGGTGCGGGCGGTGGCCGAGAAGGTTTGAGGGCGCTGCTACCATTTGCACTCAAGCGATGCAGGATCTGGGTCATCGCGACACCCGGTTCCCTCCCCTGCGAAGTACCTGATTGGCGGCGAGTCTCAGTTCGCCGAATCTGCTCCCTCCCCTACGTGTAGTAGGGGAGGGTCGGGGTGGGGTGAAGCAGCCTCGCGACACGTTCAAACCATGCAGCAAGCTCGCACAACCCCAGCCCAGCCCTCCCCTGCCGCAGGGGAGGGAGTGCATCATGGGGTGTAGCAAGAACCACGGCGCAGCGCGATCGCTCAATCGCGCTTCAAATCCACCCAGCCCTCGGCCGTGCGTATCTGCAATGGCTTGAAGCGCCGCTTGTAATCCATCTTCGGATGGCCTTCGATCCAGAACCCCAGGTACACCCACGGAATGCCGCGGCGCTTGGCCAGCTCGATCTGCTGCAGGATGGCGAAGGTGCCCAGGCCGCGTTCCTGTTCGTCGGGATCGTAGAACGTATAGACGGCCGAAATGCCGGTGATGCACACGTCGGTGACGGCCACCGCGAGCAGGCGCTCGCCCTGGTGCAGTTCCAGAAACACCGTGGGGCTCCACGGCGCGGTGAGGAAACGGCGGAAGTCGCTTGCTTCGGCCTCGTCCATGCCGCCGCCGGGATGGCGTGTGCGCAGGTAGCGTGAATACAGTGCGTGGCGTTCGCTGTTGTAGCCGGCCATGCACTCGCGCACGATCAGGTCGTCATTGCGTTTCAGGCAGCGGCGCTGCGAACGGTCCGGCTTGAAATTCGCCACGTCGATGCGGCACGGCGTGCAGGCATGACAGCTGGGGCAATGCGGAAAATACAGATGGCCGCCCGCGCGTCGAAAGCCGTGGTCCAGCGCTGCGCCGTACAGCCGGTCCAACTGCGGCGCCGCCGGATCGATCACCAGATTCTGCGCCGTACGCCCGGGGTAATAACCGCAGGCATGTGGCAGCGTCTGGAACAGGCGGACATGATCGGAGCGCATGGCCTGATTCTATGTCCGCCGGCGGTCGCCTTGGCAAGGTTTTTGTAGGCGTGCCGGCGAGTCTGGCCGGATAGGTTTGCGCGCCCGCCGGCCTGTACGGCTAGATGAAGTGCAGGTAATGCAGGCCCAGCACGATGAACACCCCCACGATCGCCAGCAGCACGATGCGCCGCGCCCGCGCCACGGTATGTTCACGGCGGGTATACAGGGATGCCACAGGATCGCGCGAAATCCTGAGTTCTTCGCCGTGGCGCACTTCCGGCTCGATGCCGAGGCCGCGCATCAGCTCGCGCGCCTTGGTGTAGTCGTCGGCCTTCTGGACCCACACCTGGGGCCAGGCGTCGCGGTTCTCGCTGCCGCGGGCGTAGCTGAAACGCTGGTAGCTGGGACGGTTCCAGTTGGAACGGTTGGTGATGCTGGTCTCGATCCCGTTTTCGGCCATCAGGGCCGCCACGCGATCGATGTTTTCCTGACGAGGGGATGTGTAAAGCAGACGCATAGGGTTGATTTTACTCGCCGCGCAGCCGGATCAAGCCTTCCTGGGCGGTGGAGGCCACCAGCTCGCCGTCGCGGCTGAAGATCTGGCCGCGCGCCAAGCCGCGTGCGCCCTGCGCCGTGGGGCTGTCGAACGAGTACAGCAGCCATTCGTCCACCCGGAAAGGGCGGTGAAACCACATGGCATGATCCAGGCTGGCCATCTGCAGGTTGGGGGTGAGGTAGGAAATGCCGTGCGGCAGGGTGCTGGTGCCGATCAGGTGGAAATCCGACGCGTAGGCCAGCAGCGCCCGGTGCAGTACTGGCGAATCCTCCACCGGCGACGTGAGCCTGAGCCAGATGTGCTGGATCGGCGGCCGCTTGGCCGGGTGCAGCTCGTCGCGCGGCCACACCTGGCGGAATTCAAACGGGCCGTCGCTGCCCAGCCAGCGCTGCAGTTTCACCGGCAGGCGCGCCAGTTCTTCCGGCGGCACGCGATGCATGGGTTCCACGTCCTCCGGCTCCGGTACCTCCGGCATGCTGGATTGGTGCTCCAGGCCTTTTTCCGGCAGCTGGAACGAGACCGCGCAGTTGAGAATGGGCTGGCCGTGCTGGATCGCCACCACGCGGCGGGCGGAGAAGGTTCCGCCGTCGCGCGCGCGTTCCACGCTATAGACGATCGGCGCGTCGATGTCGCCGGCGCGCAGGAAATACGCGTGCAGCGAATGCGCCTCGCGCGAGGAGTCGACCGTCTGCTGCGCGGCGGACAGCGCCTGGCCTAGCACCTGGCCGCCGAACACGAAGCGTGTGCCGATGTCGCGGCTCTGGCCACGGAAGAGGTTGTCTTCCAGCCGTTCCAGTTGCAGAAGCTCGACCAGTTCTTTGACGTGTGCTTCCCGCATCGCGGCTGACCCCCGGGTTAAATGGCCCGGAATTATAGCCGGCGTTTTCCTACAGACTCAGTGAGGCCCATGGATGCGCCGCAAGCCGCTGCCGATCAGCACTTCCGGCCATGGAAACAGCGGGCCGGGATCGAGCTTGCGCGGCACGTCCTGGCTGGGATCGTCGCTCGCGGGCACGCGGGCGGTATCCAGGTCCTCGTGGCCGGCGATCTCCTGCAGGTTCGGATATTCCGTGCGCAGCTGCGCCAGCAATGCGCGGAGCGCGTCGATCTGCGCCGAGGTATACGGTTCGCGCATGATCTGGTTGCGCGAGTCGAACCAGTCCGGATAGCGCCCGCGGTTCACCAGCTCGATGCCGATCGACGGCGGGTTGTAGCCGCGTACGTGATGCGCCACGCGGGTACCCGGTACGTAGCAATGCACCGAGCCGTCGCGATCGATGTAGTAGTGGCCGCTGTTGCCGGTGCCGGTTTCATACAGTACGCGTTCGCCGTATTCGCGCGCGGTCGCCAGGTCGGGCAGTTCGGTGCAATGGATGACGACCAGGGTGACGGCGCCGGCCGGGCGCTCCGGCAACCTGGCGGCGTAGGGCAAGGGCTGGTCGTGGACGGTCAAGGTCGACATGCGCTGGATGACGTGGGGAGCCACATAGAAAGCTGGGGCGACCATCCCAGCCTACATTCATGCCTCATCTTGCGCATCAGCAAGCGGCTATCATGCACCTCCCGCTGCGCAAATACGGAGAGCGCCATGCCCGGCCACGTCATTCTTTCCCATGGTTCGGACACCGGTCCGGATGCCACCAAGGTCAGCATCTTGGCGAAAGTCGCCGAGTCCATGGGCTGGACCACCGAGCGCCCGGACTATCGCGAAGACGACCAGCGCGGACATGCCGAGTCGATCGAGCCGCGTCTTGCCCGCCTGCATCAGCGCACGGTTGCCTGCGCCAGGCCGCCGGTGCTGGTGGGTTCGAGCATGGGCGCGTTCGTCTCCGGCCTGGCCTCGCTGGAGGCGCCGGTGGCAGGCTTGTTCCTGCTCGCCACGCCGGCCCTGATTCCCGGCAACGATCTCGCCTTCGACGTGCGCCTGGATGTGCCCACCCTGATGATCCACGGCTGGCGCGACGATGTCTGCCCGCTGGACGAGATCTACGAATTCGCCGGGCGGCGCGAGCTGCCGCTGCTGATCCTGGATGACGATCATCGGCTCGGCGCACACATGGATGCCATCAGCCGCCAGTTCGGCTTCTTCCTCGAATCCCTGGCGTGAAGCAGTTCTTCGCAACCTGCCCGAAAGGGCTCGAATACCTGCTGCGCGACGAACTGATCTCGCTGGGCGCCACCGACGTGCATGAAGCGCTGGCCGGCGTGCGTTTTTCCGGCAGCCTGGAAACGGCTTATCGCGCCTGCCTGTGGTCACGCCTGGCCAGCCGCATCCTGCTGCCGCTGGCGGAATTCGACGCGGCCTCCGACGAGGCCCTGTATGCCGGCGTGCAAGCCATCGACTGGTTGGAACAGCTTGCGCCGCACGCCACGCTCGCCGTGGACGCCAACACCGCGCAAAGCAAGCTCACGCACAGCCAATACCTCGCGCAGCGCGTCAAGGATGCGGTGGTCGACCAGTTCCGCCAGCGTGGCCACGCGCGGCCGGATGTGGATACCGAAGAACCCGACGTGCGCATCAACCTGCGCCTGCGCCGCGACCGCGCCACGCTGTCGATCGATCTTGCGGGTGCGCCCTTGCACCGCCGCGGCTGGCGGGAGACGCAGGGCGAAGCGCCGCTCAAGGAAAATCTCGCCGCGGCCATGCTGCTGCGCGCGGGCTGGCCGGCCGTCTACGCGCAGGGCGGCGCCTTGCTCGATCCGATGTGCGGCTCCGGTACCTTGCTGATCGAAGGCGCCCTGATGGTGGCGGACGTCGCCCCGGGCCTGCGCCGCGACTACTACGGCTTCCTTGGTTGGCAGCAGCACGACATCGCCGTGTGGCGTGGCCTGCTCGACGAAGCAAGCCAGCGCGCGCAAACCGGCCTGACGGCGTTGCGCAGCTGTTTCTTCGGCTCCGACACGGATGCGCGCATGGTGCAGATGGCCAAGCGCAATGCGCAGGAAGCCGGTGTCGCCGGCTTCTTTACGCTGGACCGTCACGATGCGCAGCACCTGCGTCCGCCATCCGGTTTCGAGCAGGGGCTGGTCATCACCAATCCGCCCTATGGCGAGCGCCTCGGCGAGCGCGAAAGCCTGCCGAAGCTGTACCGCGCGCTGGGCGAAACCCTGCGCGACCATTTCACCGGCTGGCGCGCCGCCGTGCTTGCCGGCGATGCGGAACTCGGGCGGGCCACCACGCTGCGCGCAGAAAAGAAATACACGCTCTACAACGGCGCGCTGGAAACCGTGCTGCTGGTCTTCGAACTGCATCCGCGCGACGACACCCCGCGCGAAAGGCCGCCGCTCTCGCCGGGCGCGCAGATGCTGAAGAACCGCCTGGAGAAAAACGCCAGGCATCTGCGCAAACGCTTGGATCGCGAAGGCATCCACGCCTGGCGCGCGTACGATCAGGACCTGCCGGAATACGCCGCGGCAATCGACGTCTATGCCGATACCTCCGGCATCACCCATCTGCACATCCAGGAATACCGCGCTCCGGCGGATGTGCCCGCGGAACTTGCGCGCACGCGCCTGCGCGAGGTCGCACGCGTGGCCGGCGAAGTGTTCGACACGCCGCGTGCGCGTATCGCCATCAAGACCCGCGAGCGCGGCAAGGGCGGCGCCAAGTACGGCCAGTTCGATCAGCGCGGCGAATTCTTCGAAGTGGAAGAGGGCGGCCTGACCTTTCTGGTGAATCTCTACGATTACCTGGATACCGGCCTGTTTCTCGATCATCGCCTGGTGCGCGCGAGGCTGCGCGAACTGGCCGCAGGCAGGCGCTTTCTCAATCTGTTTGCCTATACCGCCACGGCCAGCGTCTATGCGGCCGCGGGCGGCGCGCGCGATACCACCAGCGTGGATCTGTCGGGCACTTACCTGGAGTGGGCCTCGCGCAATCTTGCGCTGAATGGCTTCACCGGCGAAAAACATCGCCTGATCCAGGCGGACGCTGCCAGTTTCCTGCAGCGCACGCACGAACGTTATGGCTTGATCTACGTCGATCCGCCGACGTTTTCCAATTCCAAGCGCGCAGAAGATTTCGACGTACAGCGCGACCACGTCAAGCTGCTGCTGGCTTGCGCGGAACGGCTGACGCACGATGGCGTGATCCTGTTTTCCAACAACTTCCGCCGCTTCTCGCTCGACCAGGAGGCGCTGGCGCCGCATCTTGCGATTGAGGCGTGGGGCGCGGGCAGCATCCCGTTCGATTTTTCGCGGCGCGCCAACATTCACGATTGCTGGCTGCTGCGTCGACACGTGGTTAAGGACCAGGTAAATCCCTGGGAAAATGCACGTGTAAAGAAATGAAACCCTTCAGTACGGATTAAGCGCCTGCGGCACACCATTCACGCCATACAGACGGAGGTGTGCCATGTTCAAACGTAGTGTCGGCAAGTTCGTTGCGGTCGGCCTGGCCTTGGCGGCAGCCGGGGCTGCAGTGCCGCTGAGCGCTTCGGCGCACCCCTGGGGCGGCCCGGGCTGGCATGGCGGTTATGGCTACCACGGTGGTGGTTATTATCGTGGTGGCTGTTGCTATCGCGGTGGTTATTGGAGCGGCGGCCGCTGGATCGCCGGCGCTGTCATCGGCGGCGCGGTAGCGGGGCTGGTGGCCGGCGCCGTAGCGGGTCCGCCGGTGTATTACGCACCGCCGCCGGCCGTGGTGTATACGCCGGGCACCGTGGTCTATCAGACAGCGCCGCCGCCGGTAGTAACGACCACTACGGTCATCACGACGGATCCATACGGCACGCGCTACATCGGTCCGGCTTATTGATCACCGCTTGACCCAAAGCATTTAAGAGCCCGGCATCGCCGGGCTTTTATTTTTTATAACAACCCCCATGAGTAGTGGCTCTTGCCTGGTTGATGGGTGCTGATGCGATGCTGCCTGGCGTAATCGCGATAGTGTTCGCAAGCAAGGATGCCGCTGCGTGCAGCGCCATGCTCCTGCCATGCGCGTATCACAGAATATGAACAATCGCTGCGGCATGGTGGCTGTATGATCGTCCGCTCTACCGCGCTCCCCATGGTGTATCGCTACACGTTCGCCGAGCCTGCGTCATGAGTGTCCCCGCCTTCACCGTACATACCGAGGATGCCGTTGCGCGGTTCAGGCGCATACGGCATCAGACGCTGGCGCTGTGCGTGGGATTGAGCGGCGAAGACCTGCAGGTGCAATCGATGCCGGATGCCAGTCCTGGCAAATGGCATCTGGCACATACCACCTGGTTCTTCGAGCAATTCGTGCTGGGTCATGACCCGGCCTACCGCTCGCCGAATCCAGAGTGGCACTACCTGTTCAATTCCTACTACGAGTCGGTCGGGCCGATGCATGCACGGCCGCAGCGTGGTCTTTTGTCGCGTCCGACGCTCGAAGAGATTTGTGATTACCGCGCGCGCATCGACGAAGCCGTCGATAATCTTCTGCTGCGCGGCGTCACGCCGGAGCTCGCGGCGCGCATCGAGTTGGGCTTGCAGCACGAACAACAGCATCAGGAGCTGTTGCTTACCGACATCAAGCACATGCTGTCGTGCAACCCGCTGTTGCCCGCCTATCGCCGCGCGCCGGCGCCGATGCAAAGCAGGGCCGCGCACTTGCGCTTCCTGCCCGGGCGGCAAGGTCCGGTCGACATCGGCCACGCGGGCAGCAGTTTCGCTTACGACAACGAAACGCCGCGCCACACCACTTGGCTTTCCGCCCACGCGCTCGCCAACCGCCTGGTCACCAATGCCGAATACCTCGCCTTCGTGCGCGACGGCGGCTATCAGGAAGCGGGCTTGTGGTTGTCCGACGGCTGGGCGCTGGTGCAACGCGAAGGCTGGCAGCGTCCGTTGTACTGGCAGGAAGACCTGGCGAGCGAATTCACCCTTGCGGGCGTCGTTCCGCTCGATCCGCATGCGCCGGTGTGCCACGTGAGCTATTTCGAGGCCGATGCGTTCGCCCGTTGGGCCGATGCGCGCCTGCCTACCGAAGCCGAATGGGAAGATGCCGCCGTGCAGCTGCCGATCGCCGGCAACTTCCAGGACGACCTGCGTTTTCACCCCGCTACCGCGCCGCTGGGCGATGGCCTTTTGCAGATGTTTGGCGACGTGTGGGAATGGACAGCGTCGCCGTATGTCAGCTATCCCGGCTTCAAGCCGCTGCCCGGTGCGCTGGGCGAATACAACGGTAAGTTCATGAATGGCCAATGGGTGTTGCGCGGTGGCTCGTGCGCCACGCCACGCGACCATATCCGCGCCGGTTACCGCAATTTCTTTCCGCCCCATGCCCGCTGGCAATTTGCGGGCATCCGCCTGGGACAGGACCGATGAGTGTTCAAGCCTATGCTGTACGTGACGAACAACGCCCACCCGATAACCTGCTGTTGCAAGTGGTGCAGCGTGGCCTGCGCTCGCAACCCAAGCACCTGCCTTCCTGGCTGTTCTACGACGAACGGGGCTCGGCGCTGTTCGAGCAGATCTGCGAGCAGCCCGAGTATTACCTGACACGCGCCGAGATCGCGCTGCTGGACCAGCGCGCCAGCGAGATCGGCGAGATGCTGGGGCCTGACGTGCGCCTGGTGGAATACGGCAGCGGCCATGCGATCAAGACGCGCCTGCTGCTGGAACATCTGGCCACGCCTGTATCGTGGGTGCCGATCGAGCTGTCCACCGAACCCCTGCGGCACAGCATGGCGCGCATGGCCGGCTATTTCCCGGAGCTGCCGATCCAGCCGCTGGCGGTGGATTTCACCCGCCCGCTGCGACTGCCGGTGCCGCCGCGAGCGCCGAGGCGTACGGTGGTGTTTTTCCCCGGCTCCACCATCGGCAACTTCACCGATCGCGAAGCCGCACAGCTGTTGCGCAAGATGCGCGGCGAAATGGGCGACAACGGCGGCATCCTGGTCGGCGTGGACCTGAAGAAGGATCGCGCCACCATCGAAGCGGCCTACAACGATCGCGCCGGCGTCACCGCGGCATTCACGCTCAACATGCTGGTGCGCTTGAACCGCGAGCTCGGCTGCAATTTCGAACTCAACCAATTCCGCCACCGCGCGCGCTACAACGCCATGGCTGGACGTATCGAAACGCATATCGTCAGCACGCGCGATCAACGCGTGCGCGTAGGCCGCCTGCAGGTGTTGTTCCGCGAAGAAGAAGCGATGCTGGTGGAATACAGCTGCAAGTATTCGCTGGAGGATTTCGCGGCGCTGGCGGCGCTGGCGGGGCTGGCCGTGCAGCACGTGTGGTTTGATCCGGAGCGGAAGTTCAGCTTGCAGTATTTGACGCGGGCGGCGTAAAGCTAGTGGTCCCAACTTGAGGGCACTTCCCTAAATTGCACGCAAGCGCAACGAGCTCTGGATCATCGCGACAAACGGTTCCCTCCCCTGCGAAGTAGGGGAGGGCTAGGGTGGGGTGCGAGCGTAGCGAGCGGCTGGAGCCCACCACCGCCTCCATCCCGTTTCCCACGAAGTTCAACGGTATACGCTAAAGCCCAAGCAACCCCACCCCGGCCCTCCCCTGCTGCCGCAGGGGAGGGAGCGCATCGTGGCCAGTATCAAGTTGTACCGACTTGTCATGCTGTTAGACGAGCAGAGGGCAATTTGCTGAAACCGCCGCTCCGGCGACGAATCCACGAGGAGCGGTGGATCCCACCCTGCAAAGCTACGCCGCCTTGCGCGCCCCAAGCCTGCCAAGCAGCTCCTGCGCAGCGCGCACCCTCTCGCTACTTCCGGGCAACTCCAGGTTGATCTTCAGCTTGTCCTGCCCATCGAGCTTGTACACGCGCGGATAGTTCTGCACCAGGCGAATGATCGCCATCGGATCGATATCCGGTTTCTCGCGGAAGGTGATGCGTCCACCATTGGCGCCGAAGTCCAGCTTGCGGATGCCCAGCGGCGTGGCCATCAGCTTCAGGCTGGCGATGGCGAACAGGTTTTTTACCGCATCGGGCAGCAGGCCGAAGCGGTCGATCATTTCCACCTGCAGTTCGCGCAGTGATTCTTCGTCGCGTGCGCTGGCGATGCGCTTGTACAAGGTCAGGCGTGCGTGCACGTCGGGCAGGTAATCGTCCGGAATCAGTGCAGGCAGGTGCAGTTCCACTTCGGTTTCGTGCTCGCTGCTCAAGTCGAAATCCGGCACCTTGCCGGATTTCAGCGCACGCACCGCGCGTTCCAAGAGCTCGGTGTAGAGGCCGAAGCCGATTTCCTGGATCTGGCCGGATTGCTCGTCGCCCAGCAGCTCGCCGGCGCCGCGGATTTCCAGGTCGTGCGTGGCCAGCGTGAAACCGGCGCCGAGTTCTTCCAGCGACGCAAGCGCTTCCAGGCGCTTCTCCGCATCGGCGGTGATCGCGCGGCGATCCGGCACGATCAAGTACGCATAGGCACGGTGATGCGAACGCCCCACGCGGCCGCGCAGCTGATGCAACTGCGCCAGGCCGAAACGATCCGCACGATCGATGATGATGGTATTGGCGGTCGGGATGTCGATGCCGGTTTCGATGATGGTGGTGCAGACCAGCACGTTGAAGCGCTGGCGATGGAAATCCGCCATCACCTGTTCCAGCTCGCGCTCCGGCATCTGGCCGTGCGCAATGCCGACGCGCGCATCGGGAATCAGCTCCTGCACTTCGCGCGCGGTGCGCTCGATGCTGTCCACTTCGTTATGCAGGAAATACACCTGGCCGCCGCGCTGCAGCTCGCGCTGGAACGCCTCGCGGATCAGCGCCGGCTCCCAGGTGGACACGAAGGTGCGCACCGCCATGCGGTGGGCCGGCGGGGTGGTGATCAGCGAGAGATCGCGCAATCCGCTCATCGCCATGTTCAGCGTGCGCGGGATCGGCGTTGCGGTCATGGTGAGCAGGTCCACTTCCGCGCGCAGCTTTTTCAGCTGTTCTTTCTGCCGCACGCCGAAGCGCTGTTCCTCGTCAACGATCACCAGGCCCAGGTTCTTGAACTTGATATCCGACTGCAGCAGCTTGTGCGTGCCGATGATCACGTCGATCTGGCCGTCGGCCAGGCGCTTGAGCGCTTCGTTCACGTCCTTGGTGGAGCGGAAGCGCGACAGCACGTCTACCTTCACCGGCCAGTCCGCAAAGCGGTCGGCAAAATTGCGATAGTGCTGCTGCGCCAGCAGGGTGGTGGGCACCAGTACTGCCACCTGCTTGCCCGCGGTGGCGGCGGCGAACGCGGCGCGCAGCGCGACTTCGGTCTTGCCGAAGCCCACGTCGCCGCAGATCACCCGATCCATCGCGCGCGGGCGGGCGAGATCGCCAAGCACGGCATCGATCGCCAGCAACTGGTCAGGCGTTTCCTCGAACGGAAAGCTGCTGCCGAATTCTTCCACCAGCTGGCGGTCGATCGGCAGCGATTCGCCGCCGCGTGCTTCACGTTGCGCATAGATCGCCAGCAGTTCGGCCGCCACGTCGCGCACTTTTTCCGCGGCCTTCCTGCGCGCGCGCTCCCACGCGTCGCCGCCCAGCGAATGCAGCGGCGCCAATTCGGGCGCGGTGCCGGAGTAGCGGCTGACCAGGCCCAACTGCGCCACCGGCACGTAGAGCTTGTCACCCTTGGCGTATTCGATGACCAGGAACTCGCCGGTCATGCCGCCCAGTTCCATCGACACCAGGCCCTGGTAGCGGCCTACGCCGTGATCGACGTGCACGATCGGCGCACCGGCGGAAAGCTCGGTCAGGTCGCGAATGATCGTGTCCGGATCGCGCGCGGCACCGCGTCGGCGCCGGCGTTCGGTACGCACGCGCTCGCCGAACAGCTCGCGCTCGGTCAGCACCGTGATGGCGGGCTGCTTCAGCGCAAAGCCCTGCTCCAGTGGCGCGATGGTGATGGCCAGCGAATTGGCGTCGGCTAGGAAGGCCGTCCAGCTGTCAAGGTTGTGCGGACGCAATCCGGCGGCGGCCAATTGTTCCAGCAACGCTTCGCGGCGGCCGGCCGAATCGGCGGCAATCAGCGTGCGTCCCGGATAGGCCGCAATGAAATGGCGCAGCGACGTGCCCGGTTCCTCGCCCTTGCGATTGAGCGGAACCTCCGGCGCCGGCTGCGTACCCGCATCGACGGCGTGTTCGTGGCCGCTGGCGACCACTTCCACGCGCAGGCGTTTATTGAGCTGTTCGCGCAACTGCTCGGGCGAGAGATACAACTCGCCCGGCGGCAGCACGGGACGCTCGATATCGTGCGCACGTTGATCGTAGCGTTCGGCTGTCTGTATCCAGAACTGCTCGGAGGCTTCGTGCGTGCCTTCGCCCAGCACGAACAGCGCGTTGTCGGCGAGGTAATCGAACAGCGTGGCGGTCTGCTCGAAAAACAGTGGCAGGTAGTACTCGATGCCGCCGGGCGTCACGCCTTCCTTCATGTCCTGGTAAAGCGGGCAGCGGCGCACGTCGATGGGAAAGCGCTCGCGCAGGCGGTTGCGGAAGGCTTTCGCCGCATCTTCCGTCACGGGAAATTCGCGTGCGGGCAGCAGTTCCACTTTCTCCACCTGCTGCTGCGATCGTTGCGTTTCGGCGTCGAAGCTGCGGATCGAATCCACTTCGTCGTCGAACAGCTCGATGCGGTAGGGCTCGTCCGCGCCCATCGGATAGATGTCGATCAAGGCGCCGCGCACCGCGAAGTCGCCCGGCTCGGCCACCTGCGGCACATGCCGGTAGCCGCATGCTTCCAGACGGCGCTGCTCGTTGGCCAGGTCGAGCTTCTGCCCTTTGCTCAGCATCAAGCCGGCACCGGCGATATGCGCGCGCGGCGCAATGCGCTGCATCAGCGTTGCGGCCGGCACCACCAGCACGCCGCGCTTCACGCTGGGCAATTGGTAGAGCGTGGCGATGCGCTGCGAAACGATCTCCGGATGCGGACTGAAGACGTCGTAGGGCAGCGTTTCCCAATCCGGGAAATGCAACACCGGCAACGTGCCCGCAAACATGCGCAGTTCGTCTTCCAGCGCGTGTGCGCGCTGCGTGTCGCGGGTCACCGCCACCAACAGGCCATCGTGCGAGCGCGCGGCTTCGGCCACCAGCAAGGCGCGGGCGGAGCCGTGCGGCGGCGTCCAGAAACGGCGCTGCTTGGGGCTGGAGGGAAGGGGCGGATGGCTGATTGAAGTCGACATGGGGATCTTGCGTGGGAGGGCGCGGGCAGGGTGCCCAGGCCGGTCGAACGCGCAAGTCTAACGCAGGCCAAGCCTCGCTCCGCAGACGCGGACAGATAAGGCTGGGATGACGATCCCAGCATCGCCATGCTCGTTTATGCCGGGATTCGGCTACGCCTTAGAGCTTCAGCCTGATCTGCGCAGTGCTGCCTTCGCCCGGCACCATCGTGGCGACGAAACCCAGCTCCTTGCACAACTGCAGCATCGGGCGGTTTTCCATCAGCACGTAGCCCCAGATTTCGTCCAGGCCACGGCGGCGGCATTCGTCGACCAGCCGTTGCATCAGCAAGGCGCCGAGGCCGACGCGCGTCCATTCGTGCTCCACCAGCACCGAGAACTCGGCCGTGTTGGTGGCCACGTCCACGAAGATGCGGCCCACGCCACGCAATTCGGCCGGCTTCACGGTTTCGTCGATCAGCACGAACGCCGCTTCCAGTTCCGGATCGATACGGCACAGCCGCTGCGCCATCGGCGCGGGCAGTTCCGACATGGCGTGCATGAAGCGGCGGCGCACGTCTTGCGCAGGCAGGCGTTTGAAGCAGCGCTGCACGGCGGCGACGTCGCCCGGTTCGATGCCGCGCAGGATCAGTTCGCGTCCATCGGCGGTATGCACCACCTCGCCACGCGGTGCGCTGGACAGCGGCGTGGTAGCAGGCGTGAACCGCTCGCGGCTGCGCGGCGGCAGCTCGGTGTGATGCGGGTAGGCGTCGAAATCGCGGACAGTGCTTGTAGGCATAGTGCCCGTACTATAGCGTATTGTTTGCGCTGCAACATGAATGCCTGTGCCTGTGTTCCGGGCTTATTTACCCTTATCAAGCGGAATTGACGCCATCATTCACTGGAATATGTTGCGGTGCGACAAAGTGCTGCCCGTGCTAGTCGGCCACATCCGGCTCGAAGAAGCTCCAGCGTATCTCGGCGAACTGCGCCTTCATCGCCCGCTCCACCGTGTTGATCGCCTCGATCAGGCTCAGGTCGTCCGGCGTGCGCTGCATGCGTGCTTTCACCGCCACCATCACGTCCGGCCCCATCTGCAAGGTGATCAGGTTGAGCACCTCGGCCACCTCCGGCTGATCGTGCAGAAAGGCCAGCAGTTCCGCACGGCGGCGCGGTTCCACCCCCTGGCCGATCAGCAGGGCCTTGACCTCGTTGGCAAGCAGCACGGCCACCACCACCAGCAGTGCGCCGATGGCGATGGTGCCCAGCGCATCGAACAGCAGGTTGCCGGTGAGCATCGTGGCCCCGATCGCCAGCGCGGCCAGGCACAGGCCGAGCAGGGCGGCCAGGTCTTCGCCGAAAATCACCAGCAATTCGCTGGAGCGCGTTTCGCGAAACCAGCGCCACAGGCTTTGCGTGCCGCGTGCCTGATTCACCTCGCGCAGGCAACCGTGCATCGAGATGCTTTCCATCACGATGCCGAACAGCAACACCCCCAGCGCCACCCATGGCCAGCGCAGCGGCTCGGGTTGCGCCAGCTTGTGCACGCCCTCGTAGATCGAGAACAGGCCGCCCACGGCAAACAGCAACAAGGCCACCACGAACGACCAGAAATACAGCGCGCGGCCCCAGCCCAGCGGATACTCCTCCGATGGCGGCTTTTTCGCCTGCCGCATGCCGAGCAGCAGCAACAGCTGGTTGCCGCAATCGGCCAGCGAGTGGATCGATTCGGCCATCATCGCGCCGGAGCCGGTGATGACAGCAGCGGCCAGCTTGGACAGAAAAATGGCGAAATTGGCGCCTAGCGCCAGCACGATGGCCCTGAGGGAATTGCCTTGACCGCTCATGGGATCAGCGAATGACCCCTACGCCCACGCCAAAGCTGATGTTGGGATGTCCCTTGTGCAGTTCGGCCTGCGTCCAAAGATGCGATTGCGCGACGTTCACCACAGGATACGTGTAAGGCGCCTGGTCCACCGCGCCCGCCCGCGTGCCGCTGAGCTGCCCGGTCAGCGTCACCAGGCTGCCGTTGGGATAGTTGAACGCTTCCAGGTAACCCGGGAAAACCGCGATGAAGCGTCCCGTGCCCTGCGCATTCGGCTGCGGGCGTTGCGAGGAATCCAGCGGGTAACCCAGGATCTCCATTTCGCTGTGGTCAGGGAAGTTGCGCACGCTCACAATGCTGCCGCCCCAGATCACGGCGGCATGGGCGTATTGCTGCGGCGCTTGCGCCACCTGCGACGGCAGCGCGGTGACCGTGCCCGGCGCGGCCTTGTAGATGGGCGCCGGCGCGCAGGCCGTCAGCAGCAGCGCCAGCGGCGCGAACGAGCGGAGCAAAACGGTACGTAGTTGCATGGCGATGTCCTTTCAGCACGAAGCGCTTCGAGCTTAGCGGGGACGCCTGGATTGCGGTAGCGGTCGAGTGTGATGCGCGGGTGAGGCCGGCGTGGCAGCGTCTTGCACCAGCCAGTTGAGCCGCCATGTGGCGGGTTGCCCCTGCGACAGCAAATGCGCCAGCGCCTGCAACGGCTCGCGCAGCACCTGGTCGAGGTTCCACGGCGCATTGAGGATGGCCATGCCGGATCCGTTCAAGCGCAGCGGCGAATCGTCCGCATGCACCAGCAGTTCCGCCTGCAGCACGCGCCGCGCGCCGCAATGCTGCAGCCAGCGCAGGAACGGTTGCACCTGGCTGCGCAGCTTGATCGGATACCAGATCGCATAGACGCCGGTGGGCCAGCGTTGCAAGGCCGCCTTCAAGGTGGTTTCGATGAAGCGGAATTCGCTTTCCTGCGCTTCGTACGGCGGATCGATCAACACCAGCCCGCGTTTTTCCTTCGGCGGCAGCAGCGCCTTCAATGCTTCATAACCGTTGCGGTGATGCACGTGCACGCGGCGGTCGCGGTGGAACAGTTCGCGCAGGCGCGCGGCTTCTTCCGGATGCAGTTCGCACAGTTGCGCGCTGTCCGTGGGGCGCATGGCGCGCGCTGCCTGCAATGGCGAACCGGGATACAGCTTCAGGCCGTGCTCGTTGCCGGGCAGCGCCAGCACGCTGTCGAGCCAGTGGCGCAGCAGCGCGGGCAAGGGGCCTCGTTCGCTGCGCTGCATGTCGGGAAACAGCAGTCGGGCAATGCCGTCGCGGTATTCGCCGGTCTTGCCGGCTTCTTCGCTGTCCAGCGCATAGCAGCCGCTGCCGGCGTGCGTGTCGATCAAGGCGAACGGCGTGTCTTTGGCCTTCAATGCGTCGATCAGCGCAAACAGCACGCTGTGCTTGAGGACATCGGCAAAATTGCCTGCGTGGTAGGCGTGGCGATAATTCATGGCGGTCGGCAGGCTGGGATGGGCCAGTATAAATCCCGGCCTGCCGTGAAAAGCGCCGTAGGCTGGGATGAAATCCCAGCATCCCAAGGCCACAATTACCTTCAATATGCCACGGTAATCCGTTGCCGCCGTGCGTCGTCCTTCTCCAGCCGATCCAGCAACGCCACTGCATAATCGGGCACGGTGATGCGGCTGACGCCCTTGTCGTCCTTCAGCAGCTGCTCGCCACCGACACGATAGTGGCCGGTACGCTCGCCGTCCTCGATCATGGCGGCCGGGCTGATATAGGTCCAGTCGACGTCGGCCTTGCTGGCGCGGAACACCTCCAATGCGCGTGCCTGGGCTTCCGCCTCCGGCTTCCAGGCGGCGGGAAAGTGCGGATCGTCGATTACCTTTACGCCCGGCGCGGCTTCCAGGCTGCCGGCGCCGCCCACCCACAACAGGCGCTTGACGTTGGTGCCGTTGAGCGTGTCCAGCAGCGTCTGCGCGGTGAGGGGCACTTCGTTGTAGTCGCCGCTGCGGCGCGCGGACAGGCTGGCGATCACGGCGTCGGCGTATTTGGCGTAAGCCAGCCAGATCGCCGTTTGCTCGACCGTGCCCACCACGACGTGCAGCCGGTCATGTTGTTGCTTGAGCCGGGCGGCGTCGCGCACCACGGCGGTCACGTCATGCCCGCGTGCAAGGGCTTCATCGAGAATTGCATGGCCGATGTGGCCAGTGGCGCCGAACAGAACCAGTTTCATGGGTATCTCCGTGAGGGAAGCGATGGCGCGAAAGCATGCGCTTTTCCCATTGGGCCGATAAGCAGACTGATACGCAATTGACTGTCAAGAAAAGGTTGACAATCATTCCGGCATGGGACGCGACGTCAATCTCAATCGGCTGGCCGTATTCGTGGCGCTGGTGCGCGCCGGTTCGTTCACCGCGGCGGCAGCGCAGCTGGGTCTCACCAAGGCCATGGTCAGCCAGCATCTGCTGCGCCTGGAACGTGAGCTGGGCGTGACCTTGCTCGTGCGCAGCACGCGGCGGATGGCCTTGACCGAAGCCGGCGCCGCGTTCCATGCCGACTGCGTGCAACTGCTGGAGCAGGCGCAGGCCGCGATCGAGCGCATGGGGGATCAGCGCAGCAAGCCGAGCGGCACGCTGCGCCTTACTACCTCCACCGATTACGGTACGGCGGTCGTCGCGCCCGCCCTGGCGGCATTCCAGCGACTGCATCCGTCGCTGCAGGTGGATCTGGCGATCGACGACCAGATCAGCGACCTCATCGCCGAACGCTTCGACCTGGCCATCCGCATCGGGTGGCTGCGCGATTCCAACCTGCGCGCCGTGCGGCTGGGCGGCTTTCGTCAGCTGATCATGGCCGCGCCTGCGTACGTGGCCGAACACGGCGCGCCACGCCGGCCGGAAGATCTCGCCACGCACGGCTGGATCGCGATGTCCGCATTGGCCACGCCCTTGCGCTGGACCTTCACCCACGGCAACGGCAGCCGCCGCATCGTGCGCATGCGCCAGGTGATGCAGGCGAACAACGCCGCGGCGATTCGCGCCTTGGTGCTGGCCGGCGCCGGTATTTCCGCGATGCCGGATTACCTGGTGCAGGAAGACATCCAGGCCGGACGCCTGCAGGTGCTGCTTGCGCAGTACCGCTTGCAGGAAGGCGGCATCCACGCGGTATATCCGGACCCGCAGCCACCGGCCAAGGTGCGCGCCTTCATTGATTTCATGCGGGAGCGTTTGGCGAAGCGCTAGCACGATCTACGTCAAAAAGCGTGATGTTTATCGTGATCAAGCCCCTCCCCTGCAAGCAGGGGAGGGGACGCATCCAGGCAAACACGAGATGCATGCTCTAAATTGATCTCGTTGGATTGCGATGGGCCGTCCAGTCAATCCAGATTGTGGCCCTCCGCCGTACCCAGCAACTCCGCCTGCACCGGCGCCTGCTCCTTCCTGTGCAACAGCGGATGCGCAAACACCGCCGCCAGGATCACCACCACGCCCGCATAGAACCAGCCATCCAGCTGCCGTTGCTCGCCCAGCAGCAGCATCGCCAGCACGATCGCGTACACCGGTTCCAGGTTGGTGATCATCTGCATCGCAAACGCGCTCACGTGCCGCAATGCCACCAGCGCCAGCGAGAACGGCAGCAGCGTGCAGCCGAACGACAGGATCAGCAGCAATAGCGCATCATGCAGATCGGGAATGGGGAAGGCCGGCCCCGCATGTGGCAACAAAGGTGCGAGCAATGCGAGGAACACCGCGCCCGTGCCCAGTTCGATGCAGGTGACCGTCAGCGGATCGGCATGATCGACCATGCGCTTGTTGAGCGAGCCGAACAGCGCCACGAACAAGGCCGATACCACGCCCACCGCGATGCCGATGCGCATATGTCCCGGCACGCCGCCGGCGACCATCGCCACGCCCGGCACCACCGCAATGGCGATCAACAACTCGCGCGGATCGAAACGCCGCCGCGCCACCCACGGTTCCACAAACGCAAGGAACGCCGGCCCCAAGGCAATGCAGGTGGCGCCCACCGAAGCGTTGGCAAGCTTGATCGCCGCGTAGAACGTCAGCCAGTGCAGCGCCACCAGCATGCCGATGCCGGCATAGGCCAGGCGCAGTTTCATCGGCATGTCGCGCAAGCCGCGGCGAACCCGCGGCATCAACAGCAGGCTTCCGCCCACCAGCCACATGCGCCAACCCACCAGCGCCGTCGCCGGCAGCGTGATCAGCTTGCCGAGGATGGCGGTGAAGCCCCACAGCAGGACGCAGAAGTGGATTTGCAGTCGGGCCTTGGTGAGGGGCTGCATGGGCGTGGGCGGAGTGGGGACGTGCGCATTCTAGCCCGACGCAACCCCGCAGGCTGGGATGAAATCCCAGCACCGCCGCTTACTTCACGCCCCCGGCGGCTGCACCTGGCGCAGCTTCGTCAACACCTGCTGGCATTCGTTGTGCTGCTCATGGCTGGGCACGATCACCGCCAACAGGGCCGCCGCGGGCGCGGCCAACACCGCCAGCGCCGCGGCGCCACCGCCCCGCAACAGCAGCGGGCCCGGCTGCACCCCCACGTCGGGATCCTTGAACGTGCCTTTGACATAGAGCGGCGAACGCAGCGAAAGCACGCGCAACCCTTTCGTATGCGGCACCACGTCCAAGTCCAGATGCTCGTTGCCGAAGTTGATCGTGCCGCTCATGTTGACGGTGGCATCGGAGGTGTCCAGCACGAACAGGCGGCTGGTGAACACGCCGTTGTCGCCGGTCATGTCGGCCGCAGCGCAGTTGATCTTTACGGTCTGGTCGCCGAACAGTTTGCGGATCACCACGTTGGCGACGTTCAAGCCGGCCATTTCCAGCAGCGTCTTGCTGATGGCACCGTTGTTCATCAGCATCTTCACTTCGCCGCTGGCGTTGCCGAGCAAGCCGGAAACCGAACTGCCGGAACCGTTCAAGCTGATGTCGCCGTTGATTTCGCCGAAGCTGCTCTGCATGGACTGCACGTTCGGAAACATTTGCTTGAGCTGCAAATGGCGTGCGCGCAGATCCAGCGCCGTGCGCATGGGTTGGGTGGTGCTGTCCAACTGGACATTTCCGTCGAGCGTGCCGCCGGCCACGCCTGCATGCAGCGGGTCGAGCTTCAGCACGCCGTTGTCCAGGCGAATATGCGTGCTGAGCGCATTGATCGGCAGCGAGTTCGGCCGTTCGATGCGGGCCGCTTCGAAGGTGACGTCGGCGTCCATGGTCTGCAGGCGGTTCGTATGGAACTGCTCCACCGGCAGCGCCTTGTTCTTTGGCTGCGCAGTGGTATCGCCGCGTTGTTCTTTCTGCGTCTCGCTGCCGGCGCCCACCAGCGCGCCAAGATCGGCGAAACGCAGCAGCTGCGAATGCAGGTCGCCGGTCAGCTTCATGCGCGGGCCGCCGGTCGTCACCTCGAGGTTGCCGCCCAGATCGCTTTCGCCGACGCGTCCGCGAAAATCGCGATAGCTGTAGCGGCTGCCCTGCAGATGCACTTCGGCCGAGAGATGGCCTTCGGTGGCAAAGGGCGGCGTATCCGGCAGCGTAATGCCCAGGATGGGATAAAGCTTCGCCATGCTGGCGCCGGCAAACCAGACGCGCATGTTGAGCGCGGCCAGATGCATGGGATCGGTCAGCGTGCCGACCAGGGCGATCTTGCTGGTATCGATGTGTACGCGCGCCTCGATCGGAAACGGCTGGGTCGTGCTCTCAAGGGCGAGCACCGCGCCGGTCTTGCCGCTGCCGTTGACCGGCTCATCCTTGTAGGTGCCGCTGACGGTCCAGGCAAACTGGTAAGCGGTGTGCTTGGCATGGCTGGAAAGATCAGGATGGGTCTTGGCGCCGTTTGCCACCTGGCCCACATCGTGCCCCACATCCGCGCGCGCTTCGCTGGTGGCCTGCGCCACCAGCTGGTCATACGGGATCGCCCGCTGCAGCGGCGTGATGACGACCTGCAGTTTTGAATGCGTTTGTGCGTCGTCCAGCGCCACCTGGCCTTTATCGAGGCCGATGGTGCCCAGCGTGAGCTTCCAAGGGGAGGGCTGCCGGTTCTGCGGCAAGGCGAGCTGCCAGTTGGCCTGGCCCTGGCTGGTGCGCTCCAGGTCCAGGTGCAGGCCCACCAGTTGCACCGATGGCAGGTAGACGTGATGCAGCAACAGCGGCAGCGGCGAGATGCGGCCTTGCAGCGCATCCAGTTGCAACAGCTGCGGCTGCTTGGCCCAGGATGGATTGCCGATGCGGATGTTGCGCACGGTGAACGTCGGCCACGGCAGCAGGCCGCGCAGGCCGCTCTCGCCCGGCTGGCGCTGCCAGGCTGCGGTGATGTCGCCGTCGATCGTGAACGGCTTGCCGATCGCCGCGCTCACCTTGTCGTCGATGGTCGGCTTGAGCCGGTTCCAGTTGAACAGCGCCACGAACAACACCAGTGCGATCACCAGCACCAGCAGCACGCCCACGATCCATGCCAGTATTTTCAGACTGAGCCGCATCGCTCCCGGCCTTTGCGATTGCCGCACTCAACTAACTACGAGTGAGGCGAAGATGGCGTGTAGCTTTTGTGTCCAGGGGCAAACTCATCCATGCCCGGCATTCGCCGCTGGCGTTGAACGCACCGGCACATCGATGTTGCAGATGCCCACTTTTCCGGCCGGTACCGCGTAGAACGCATCGTGGCGGTTGCGCTTGGCCTCGACGATGGCGGCGAAGCTGGCGCTGTCGGTACGCAACACTTCCAGCTTCTCGCGTTGCGCCGCCGGCACATCGGCGGCCAGCTTCACCGACAGGATCGGCACGCGCTGCGACGCTTGCGCGTAGAACCCGAGCGGCCCGCTGCCGCGCGGCAGCGCCGACAGATACGGCATGCCTTCCAGCACGCGCCCGGCGATCGCCAGGTTGCGATCGATCTGCCGCGGCGCCTGGCCGATCGCCACATACAAGGAACTGCCATTGCCGCTGTCCGGCGCCACGTCGCGCGCCACGCCGACCATGCCGTAGCAATGCACCAGCCATTCGCGCCCGCTGGCGGGATCGCGCGCGACGGGAAAGCCCTCGCTGAAACCCACCTGCGGCGCATACACGTCGCCATCGGGCAGCGGCGTCCACGGCAGCTTGGCGTCGATCGGGCGCGTGTATTCCGGCGGCAGGCTGCGCTTGGCGCTGCCCAGCGGCTTGAGCTTGCTCTTGTCGCCGCTGTCGTCGTCATTGGGATCGCCCCATTGCGTGACGAAGTTGTCCTGCACGCGAACGATCGCCAGCCCGTCGAAATAATGTTCGCGCACTAATGTGCGGATATTGGCTGCATGCAGCGGCGTGAAGTCGGGCGCCAGTTCGATCACCACGCGCCCCTGCGGCAACTGCATGTAGAGCAGGTTGGCGGGATCGGGCGTGCGCCATTCGTCCGGCCTGGATTTGGCGATCAGCTCCGCCGCGGTAGGCGTGGCTTTGGGCGTGTCCGCCAAAGCAGGCAACGCGAGCAGGCCCATGGCGATAAGCAGACCGGCGTGAAGGCGGCGCAGGCGCATAAGCGGTTTTCCCCGGAAAGGTCGGCTGCGTGACGGTAGCAGAGACACCTGGCGGTGCGTAGTCCCGCCTGGGCGAGGCATGCAGCGCCGATGGAATCATCAGCCATTGGCGACATAATTTTTGCCCGCGTGCTGCGCACAATGTGCGGATTGCGCGTTTTGCGTTCCCTCCGACCTTCGCCAGAATGACGAGGACACAACCATGTCGCGGACCCGGCAAGGAGCAGCACGTTGAACGCTATTTCCCCTTCACATCGCGTCGTCATCATCGGCGCCGGTTTTGGTGGCCTGGAAGCCGCGCGGCGCCTGGGTCATCAAGCGGTGGATGTCACCGTGATCGACCGCAGCAACCATCACGTGTTCCAGCCGCTGCTTTATCAGGTGGCGGGCGCGGCGCTCGATATTTCGCAGATCGCCTGGCCGATCCGGCACGTGCTGCATCGCTTCAAGAACGTCACCACGCTGATGGCGGAAGTCAACGGCGTGGATGCCGCCGGCAAGACCGTGCAGCTCACCGATGGCACATGCATACCGTACGACAGCCTGGTGATTGCCACCGGCTCCACGCATGCCTACTTCGGCCATGACGAATGGGCGCAGTTTGCACCGGGGCTGAAAACCCTGGGCGATGCGCTGTCGATCCGGCAACACCTGCTGACGGTGTTCGAGCAGGCGGAGCGCGAACCCGATCCGCTCAAGCGCCAGCAGCTGCAGACCTTCGTGGTGATCGGCGCCGGCGCGACGGGCGTGGAACTGGCCTGCACCATTGCCGAGCTTGCGCGCCAGGAAATGCCTGGCGACTTCCGCCATCTCGATACGCGCCAGGCGCGCGTCATCGTGGTGGAGGCCGCGCCGCGCGTGCTTGCCAATTTTCCGGAGAGCCTGGCCAGCTACGTGCAGCAGACTATGGAACAGCTTGGCGTCACCGTGCTGCTGAATTGCCCGGTCACCGAATGCCATGCCGACGGAGTCGTCTGCAAGGACCGGCGCATCGATGCAGGCGCCGTGTTCTGGGCAGCCGGCGTGCGCGCCTCGCCGGCTGCGCAATGGTTGAACGTGCCGGCGGACAAGGCCGGCCGTGTGAAAGTGCAGCGTGATCTCACGGTTCCCGCGCAGCCGGATGTTTTCGTGATCGGCGACACCGCCCTGGTCGAACAGGAAAACGGCAAGCCGGTGCCGGGGCTTGCTCCCGCTGCCAAGCAACAGGGCCGATACGTCGCCGAGGTGATCAAGGCGCGTTTGCACACGCGCCCCGCGCCGGGTCCGTTCCGCTACCGCAACTACGGCAACCTTTCCACCGTCGGCAAGAGCACGGCGGTGGTGGATTTCGGGCGGGTGAAACTGCGCGGCCGCTCGGCATGGGTGATATGGGCGCTTGCCCACATCTATTTCTTGATCGGCGTGCGCAACCGCCTGATGGTGGCCTTGAACTGGTTGTGGCTGTACATGAAAGGTGAGCGTGCGGCGCGGATCATCATCAGCCGAAAGAGCTAAGCCCAAGGCAATAGCTTAAAAATTTCGCTCAAGCGAAGTGGACATCTGGATCATCGCGACAAACGGTTCCCTCCCCTACTGGCGCAGGGGAGGGTGCGCATCATGGCGAGTATCAAGCCCCGTAGGCCGGGATGAAACCCCGGCCTACGATGGCGGCGCGCGCGTAGGAAATCGCTCAGAACAACTCCGTACTCAACGTCAAATACCACTGCCGAGGCGCGCCCACGAAATACGTCGGCGATGATTCTCCCGCCGAAATCGTCGGGCTCGACGGCAGCATCAGGTAACGCCGGTTGAGCAGGTTCAGCGCGTTGAGCGCGATCGTCGGCTTGTGCAGCACGCTGAAGTCCGGCAGTTCGTAGCTGGCGCTGCCGTTCAAGGTGAAGTTCGACGACACGCGTTCGGTATTGAGGAAATCGCCGTATTCGGTACCGGTGAATTTGCCGTTGAGGTTCAGCGTCAAGCCGTTCGCCGAATAGCGCGCGCCCAGGTACGCCATGTTGCGCGGCGTGCCGGGGAATTGCTTGCCCTGGGTGGCGTAGAACGCCGCTTCGGTATCCGTGGTGGCGGGCAGGTTGAGATCCTGCTCCACCTTGGCCTGCGTATAGGTGTAGGAGCTGTACAGCGTAAAGCCGTGTCCCAGGTCCAGGTTGCCTTCGGCGTTCACGCCGGCCATGCGCACGCGGCCGGCGTTGATGTAGTAGTTGATGAAGGTGTTGGTGTCCAGGCCCACCGCGGTGCGGTTGCCCATGTTGGCCAGGTACGCATCGGTGTGCAGCGTGAGCGGCCCCTGCGTGAAGCGCCAGCCGATCTCGTTGGACCACGCGCTTTCGGGCAAGGGCGCCGGCAAGCCGATCCGCGCATTGCCGAAGGTGGAGGCATCCGGTGGCGCGCGGAAAGTGCGCGTGATGCTGTAGTAGAACTGGTTGCTGTCATCCAGTTTCCACGACACGCCCGCCGCCGGCAGGAAGCGATGGTAGCGGTCGTCGGAGTTTTGATAAGACGTCCAATCGGCCGGATCCGGATTGCCGGGATACAGCACGAACTGATTGGCGCGATCGGTATGCAGATAAGCCACCCCGGCGTTGAAGGTCCAGGCGTCATTGGGCGTCCAGGTGTCTTCCACGAACAGCTTCTTCACCGTGGTCACGTCGTATTCGGAATAGTTTTTCCACACCTGCCCGTTGCTGTAGGCAAGCAGGTTCTTGTCGCCCCACACCGACGAGGGCGCGCCGGTTTCCGGATCGACGTAGGCGCCGTCGATGTATTCCAGCTGGCGCGAGCGCTCGTACCACAGACCCCAGTCGAGCGTGTTGTCCAGCCCCAGTTGCAGCGTGAACTTCGCATTGATGCCAGGGCGATAGGTGATCGGGCGATAGGCCTCGTACACCGTGTATTGGCCATCGGCGAACTGATCGGCCTGCACGACCGGGCGCCCGTTGCCGTTGAACTGCAGCGGCAGGAATCCGCCGAAGCTGCCGTTGCCGTCACCGAACTGGAAGTAGGGGATCACCGAAAGCGAAAGATTGCTGCCGAACTTGAACTCGCCATCCAGGCTGGCCACCCAGGACTTGAACGGGTTCTGGAACAGCCGGTAGTAGCCGACCTGGGCGAGCGTGGCCGGATCGCTGTAGAGCGCGCTGGCCGGAAAGCCGCCGCTCGGCGTGGGCGTCCAGCTTGTGCCGTAGTCGTAGCTGTAGCCGTATTGCGCCGCCTGCGCCTTGGTCAGCGGCATGTAGAAATAATTGTGTTCGCGATTGAGGTTGAAGTTGGCGGTAAGGCTGTCGCTCTCGTCGATCGTCCACACCGACTTGGCCTGGATGCGGTCGATGTGGTTGTAGCCGCCGCCACGCCATTTGTCGTCCGAGTTGCGCGATATCGAAATCCAGCTGCGCACCGGCCCGAACGCGCCGGTATTGACGCGCAGGTAGGTGCTCCGTGCATTGTCGCTGCCGAAAGTCTGGCCGGCGTAGGCGTTGAAGTGCTCCGTCGGCGCGCGCGTGATGAAGCTGATGTGGCCGCCGACGGCGCCGAGATCCGGCATGTCCAGGTCGGCCGAGCCTTGCGTCACGTTGATCGATTCGTAGTTGCGCGCCTCGCCGTATTCCGAGGCATAGGGCACGTAGTTGCCGGCATCGTTGACCGGCACGCCGTCGAGGGTGACGCCGATTTCGCTCGCATTGAAGCCGCGGATCGTATAGCTGCTGGCATCGGTAAGGCCGAAGCCGTCGCTGGAGGCAGAGTTCACGCCCGGCGCGCTGTTGATGATCTGCGTGTAATCGGCGGTGATCGGCACTTCGGCAATCGCCTGCGCGGTAATCGTCGACACCTGCTTGGGCTGATCCTGTACCGCCATCAGCCCGCCGGCCAGCGATTGCGCGTTGACGCTGACGCTGGAGAGCGTGGTGCTCTTGTGCGTCTTGTCATTCGCGTTGCCGTTGCTGTTGCCGGCGTCCGGCGCCGGTGCGTTGTTGTCGGCATGCGCGATACCGGCGGCGCCGAGTATCAGGGCCGCAGCCACGGCAAGCCAAAGCGGTTTGTGACGACGAACTGCGGATGTGTGCATGCCTGGTTTTTCCCCGGAACGAAATGTGCCGGCCAACAACGCGCGCCCTAGTCTTTGCTGGCACTCGCGTGGCCTGTGATGACAAATGGAAACACCGCAGAAGCCGGTCTAAACGCCGGCTCCCTCCCAATGCTGCGATGTAACAATTTGTTTATCGTAACGACGCGATCTTGTCTAGATCGCATGCTTGGCCCTGCGCGCGATGCGTCGAGATGTGCAAGGAAAGTATTTGAATTTTCCACAATAAATATTTTGGAAGTTTTTTTTCGCAGGCCGTGCTATGCAAAAGCATGAAGATTGGCTTACGGTGTGCTGACGCAACAAATTGCGAACAGGATGTTTGAAACGCCGGCCTTAGCAAACGAAGATCTTCGGTTGCTAAGGCGCCGGGCAGTCATGAATACTCGGGGGCAGGACGCACCGGTCTGGACGTCCAAACGCTTCAAAGGGGAATGCATGAAGATTCATCGTTCGCTGCTGGCCGCGGTGCTTGCGTTGCAGCTAGCCGCTTGCGCCACCACGCCGGTGCCGGCCGTTTCCTCCACCTTGCAGGGCGATGCGGCGCATCCGGCGCAAACGCAAAACTGGGTGGACACCAGGCTGTACTTCGGCCTCGGCCCAGCCGATCACCCGGAGCAGGGCATCGGCGAAGCGCAATGGCGCGCGTTCCTCGACAAGGAAGTCACGCCGCGGTTTCCCGATGGCCTGACCGTGATTGATGTGTACGGGCAGTGGCAGGGCAAGCAGGAATCCACCCCCGAACGCCTGCATTCCAAACTCCTGGTGATCTATTACCTGGATAGCGCGGACAACCGCGGCAAGATCGAAGCGATTCGCGCGGCGTGGAAGCAGCGCACAGGGGATCAGTCGGTGCTGCGGGTGACGCAGCCGGCGGATGTGTCGTTCTAGCGAACTTGCAGCCGTAGGTTGGCGGTGAGCGCAAGCGAACCCCAACATTGCCATGCATGAATCGGCCTTGGGGTTCGCTTGCGCTCACCGCCAACCTGCGCGCTCCGATCCCATCCATTGCAGGGATATGCCAGCGCCCGTATCCCGAACCACATGAGACAACCCGTGACCCAAACCGCCAGCAAACTCCCCCACGTGGTCAGTGCCGACTTCAACGGCTTCCTCGGCCTGCTGGTGGACAACCTTTCCGTAATGGCCTTCCTCGCCACTGCGTTGATCGGCATCTTCGGGTTTCCCGCCGACCTGGTTTACACGCGCATGTTTCCCGGCACCACGCTGGGCATCCTGCTTGGCAATCTGGCGTACACGGTGATGGCGCGGCGCGTGGCCAGGCGCACCGGCAATGCAAACACCACCGCCATGCCGCTGGGCGTCGACGCGCCCACCACCATCGGCATGGCGCTGCTCGTGCTGGGGCCGGCTTTTCTCAGCTACAAGCAAGCGGGCATGGACGAGCACGCGGCGGCGATCGCCACCTGGCAGCTCGGCATGGCTTCGCTGGTGGTGATGGGCGTGCTCAAGACGGTGTTGTCGTTCTTCGGGCCGATGGTGCAGCGGCACGTGCCGCGTGCGGGTCTGCTGGGTTCCATTGCCGGCATCGCGCTGGTGTTGATGGGCTTTCTGCCGCTGGTGGAAATCATGAAGGTGCCGGTGGTCGGTTTCGCCGGCCTCGGCGTGGTGTTGTATGCGCTGGTGGCGCGCGGCCATATGCCGTGGAATCTGCCCGGCGTGCTGGTGGCCTTCGTGGTGGGCGTGCTGTTGTACGAAGTGCTGGGGCCGCTGGGCTGGCTGGGGCATGGCTATCACCCGATGGCTGCATGGCAGTGGCGCTTTGCCTTGCCATGGCCAACCTTGCAATGGGTGCACGGCTTGCCGCTGACGATTCCATACCTGTCGTTGATCCTGCCGTTCGGCTTGCTGATGGTGGTGGGCGGCATCAACGTCACCGAAAGCGCTCGCGCGGCCGGCGACGACTACAACACGCGTGACATCCTGCTGGTGGAAGCGCTGGCCACGCTGGCCGCCGGGTTCTGCGGCGGCGTGGCGCAAACCACGCCTTACATCGGCCAGCCGGCGTTTCGCGCGATGGGCGCGCGCACCGGCTACACCTTGATCACCGGCATCGTGGTCGGCCTGGGCGGCATCTTCGGTTACCTGTCCAACCTGGTGGAAATGCTGCCATTGGCGGTGCTTGCGCCGATCCTGGTGTTCATCGCCATCAGCATCACCACGCAGGCGTTCGAGGCCACGCCGCTGCGTCATGCGGCAGCCGTGGTGTTCAGTTTCTTTCCGGCGATTGCGCGCATGGTCGCGATCAAGCTGGGCGATCCTACCTACGTCGCGCCCGATCATTTCGCCGCGCTGTACCGCGATACCTCGCAAGGCATTTCGGAACTGGCGGTGATCAACGTGCTCGGCAACGGCTTCATCATTACCTCGATGATCTGGGCCAGCTTTGTCGTCGCCATGATCGACCACAAGCCGCGTCGCGCGGCGTGGATCGCCTTGCTGGGTGGCGTACTGAGCGTGTTCGGCATCATCCATTCGGTGATGCCGGCCGGCAATTTGTATCTGCCGTGGACGCTCGATCCGGCGATGCGCGCGATCGCCCTCCAATTTGCAGGCGCCTATCTCGCCCTGGCCGGCGTGCTGCTGCTGTTTTCATTCTGGCGCGGCGAACCGGGTGCCGCTCACGCGTAACAGGAAATCGGCGCCGCCAGTCGTCAACGTGTGCGAATTGGCCTGAAAAGACAGTCTTTTCTGCAATGCGTACCGAATGCGTGCATGCTGTTGCATGTCATTTGCGACACATCACGGTAATCACGGGCGAAATCATTCATGCTTTTCGTCTTTCATGCATCACCAGCATCGAACACAGGGGGGCCTAATGATCGAGCTGGAAATACAAGCACTCGCGCTTTCGCGCGAGGGGCTGCTTATTGACGTAGGACGATGCGCCGCGGCGTGCGGCTTCGCCTTGGTACGGCAGCGTCTGGCGGATGACCGCAATGGCGTGCTGCTCACCATGGTGGTGCGTGGGCTTGCACGCAAACAGCGCGCGCTGGAAGCAGCGCTGGACAAACTCGAGCGCATCATCAGCTTCGAGGTGTCGCCTGTGGTGGAGGGGCAATCGAAGCCGCATTTCGCCGCCTCGCGCTCGGTCGCCGCCGGTTATGTGCCGCCACCGCCACCGGCACCGCCTGCCGAAGCATCCAAGCCGGCGCAGGCCCAGCCTTTGCCCAGGGCGCCCGATGTCGTGCCTTCGGTGATCCGGACGCCAGCGGCGGTGGACACTGTGCCAGCTTTCGTAAAACCGCAGCCATTGCTGCCGTCCGAGCCGGCGCCGGAAGCGGAACCCGAGTTCGTCTTCATGCGCACGCCGGCTCCGGCGCCAGCCGCCGCCGCGCCACCGGCAGAACCGTTCAAGGAATTGATCCAGCTCGATGCCGATCAGGCTGCGGTGGAAAAACTGCTGCCAAAAATGATCGGCGATTACCCGCAGATATTTCCGTGGCTGAAAAAGCTGGAGCAGGTAGTGGAAGAGGGCGCGCGCGAATCGTCGCTGGCACTGGCCGGCCAACACATCGGCGCCTGGCTGTTCGAGCGCAGCCATGCCACGAGTTCGAAGACCGCCCTGGACGAGGCGATGACGCGCATCGGCATCCCGGCCTTGCGCACGCTGGCGGACGTCGATTACTCCGGCAACCAGCTGCATATCCGCAACAGCCCGTTGTGCACGGAAGAAGGCCGCTCGAGCTGCAAGTTCTTCAGTGGTTACCTGGAAGGCCTGATCGGGCCGGCAGTCGCGTCGCCGGCCTTGTCGATCTTCGCCGTGTGCTGCCGCAGCTGCGGTGCGGACGAGTGCGTATTGGCGGTGATGGATTGAAAGTAGGCTGGGATTGCATCCTAGCCTACCGTTTCAGGAATGTTGCTGTGTGGACTGGGTGCAGGCGTTGTAGAAATCGTTGAGCACCTTTTTCACGCCAGTCACTTCAAACGCGAAACCGTAGCGGATGCCCGCACGGTCGCGCACCCACGCGCCCATCGCCTGAGCCGAAGCCAGTTGCGGCAACTGGTTCAACGGATAGAGGCGTTGCATCACCACCGATTCGTCCACTACGGAGACGCCGCCGCGATCCTGCGGCAACGTTTCCTTTTGGTTGAGCTCGAAATACGAGTGCTGCTCGCGCGTCACGATGCCACGGGCACGCACGGCGCCAATCGTGTCATAGGTGGTGAGTTCGGCGCCGCCGGGTTTGCACAGGAAGCTGACCTTGTGTTCGCCGTTGCGATCCTGCTGCTTGAGTTCGAGATAAGGCACGCCCTGCAGATACTTGTAGGTGGCGATCAGGTCCTGACGGCCGTTGTTGGCCAGGCCCTTGGCGATCATCTGTTCGCTGTTCGGCCATAGCGTGGGATCCTGTGCCGGGCCGGTGGGAGCCGGTCCGGTGGTGACGGCGGTGAGCGCATCCAGGTCGATGCCCATTTCCTTCAAGTAGGTGCTGACGTTTGCGGGCGTCTGCTGCGCCGGGTAGGTGGGGAAGCCGATGCGGTCAGTGCCGCTTACCGCCCATCGATACAAGCCGCCGAGATACGCATAGGCGCAGGCGCCTTCGCAGATCGCCGAGCGGTTGAAGTAGCTGGCGCTGGTCTGCCGCGGAAGCCGCGGCACGCCCAGGTGCGTCACGATCCCGCCCTGCCGGAACAGGCGACCCAGCGCCATGCCGGCCTCGACGTTGCCGCCGGGCGAATTCAAATAGACGTCCGAACCTGGCTTGATGCGGCCCGATCGCATCAACGATTCGAAGCGTTGCGGCGCGTCGGCATCGATCGGGCCGTACAGGTAAATCTGCGGAACCCGGGCCACGCTCAGCGTCATGCGGTCATCGTTCACCTGCATGTTGAGCTGGCTGGCGGTTTGCTCGTGCGTGGCTCTTTTTTGCGCCTGTGCCACAGGGACCAGGCCCAGGCAGCAGGCCGACAGCAACAGGCAGGCGAATGAGTGGAACGAGCATCGAAAGGTCTTGCGGTACGGCACGAGCATTCCCTGTTTTGCTTGAGGCTGGATGGATATTGGAGACCGTGAAGTGTCACCGGTTCCCAATGTCCCATGGGTGAACAGGGGGCTGCATGCCAGTCAGGGAGGCGGGTGGATGTGTGCTGCGGTCGAAGCGGAGCATGTATCTCACGCTCGGCAGGATACATCCCCTCCCCTGCTATCGCAGGGGAGGGAGCTTTTCTTACTTACCTACCACCAACAACGTAAACCCGCTCACCGGCTTGCCTTTCTCCGCCACCTTGGCGCCCACCAGGTAGACCTGGCCGGTCGCCGTATCCAGCGCCATGGTGCGCGCACTCTTCATGGTCGGCACGTCCGCCACCTTGGAGTACTGGTCCGCCGAATCCTGGTGATACACATTCAGCACGCCCTCGCGGCTGGAGGCGAACACCTCGTGCGTCTGCGGATCGTAGGCGGCCGCGTCGGGCTTCTTGCCGATCGGCAGCTTGGCGACCTGATGGCCGTCGGTCGCGTCGGTCACGATCAGCCAGCCATTCGCGCAGGCAGAAAACACGCGTTTGTTCGCCGCATCCAGCGCCAGCCCGGTAGGGCCTTCGCACGGCGCCAGCGACCAGGTGTGCAACACCTTGCCGGTCTTGGTGTCGATATGCGCCAGCTCGGCCTTGTCCTCGATGTTGTTGTAGACATTGCCCTGGCCGTCGGCTGCCGCGAACTCGGGGTTGCCATCCAGCGCGATCGTGGAGAGCTGCTTGCCGCTGGCCGGATCGATCACGCTGATATTGTTGCTGTCGCCATTCATGGTCAGCACGTGCGAGGTGGCCGGATCGTAGAGGATGGCGTCGGGGTCCTTGCCGCTGATGGCGATATGGCCGGTCACCTTGAGCGTGTCCAGGTCGATCACGCTGACGTTGTCGCCGTGGCCGTTGCTGGCGTAGGCGCGATGCAGGCTGGGCACCAGCGCTACGCCATGCACGTGCTTCATGCCGGGGATTTCCTTCAGCAGCTTGCCGTTGGCCGGATCGACCACCATGATCCGGTCGTCGCGCGCAATGAACAGGCGATGCCCGGCCGAATCCAGCGTGAGGTAGTCCCAGCTGCCGCTGCCGCCGAGGGCATAGTCGTGCGTAACCTTGTAGGCAGCTGCGCCTTGCGCGGCGGCCCATAGCGGCGTGCACAGCAGGCCTGCCAGGGCAAATGCCTGGACGATGTGCTTTTTCATGTGACGGCTCCCATGGTGGTGTTCTGACGGAATGTGAAGGTCGGCCAATGATGCCTCGCCCAAGCTTATGGGAAGCTTCAAGCGCGGCCGGGTTGGATTTCGCCGGTGACGAAACCGGCCGATTCCAGGAACAGCAGCGCATCCAGCACGTCGCTGATCTCGCCCATCCGGCCGACCGGGTGCAGCGCGCAGACTGATGAAATCCCAGCTTTATTGTGGTCCCTGCTGATGCTGGAATTTCATCCCAGCCTACTTGCCTCCAATTCGCTTTCCAGCGTTTGCATCAAGGCTGCGGTGGACAACGCACGCGCCAGCGGTGCGCCTTGCCCCGCCCAATGCGCACCGTAACCGCGCAAGCCCGCCGCCTTGCCGGCTGCATGCAAAGCCTTGCCCGCATCGTAGGTCACCGGATAGTCCGGTATCGCATCGTCCGGCACCTGCGCACCCCAGCGCGTAAAGTCATTGGCCAGGCTGCGCGCAGGCCGTCCTGAAATGACCCGCGTCATTACCGTGTGATGCGCGGCGTCGCTGAAAAGCAGCGCACGAAATCCCTGGTCGGCCAGCGATTCATCCGTGGGCACGAACGCCGTACCCAATTGCGCGGCCACCGCACCGAGCTTCAGCGCCGCGGCAATGCCGGCGCCATCCATGATGCCGCCTGCGGCAATCACCGGAATGCCCAACGTGCGTACCAGCACCCGTGTCAACGCAAAGGTGCCCATGCGGCTGTCTTCGCCATCCGGATCGAACACGCCGCGATGGCCGCCCGCTTCATAACCTTGCGCGACGATGGCATCGACGCCGGCCGTCTCAAGCGCTTTGGCTTCTTCCACGTTCGTGGCCGACGCCAGCAATACGCTGCCCGCAGCGTGCAGCGCTGCAACCTGATCCGGCCGTGGCACGCCGAAATGAAAGCTCACCACCTTCGGCTTTTCTTCCACCAGCATGGCGAGCATGTCGTCATCGGCAAGAAATGACCTGTAGATTTCCCGCAGGTGTTGCGGCGGTTGTGCGTTCGCGCGTTCGAATTCCGAACGCAGGCGCGCAAGCCATGCAGCCTCCTTCAGTGCGTTGGCCTGCGCCGGCCGGTGCACGAACAGATTCACATTGAGCGGCCCCGGACTCAACGCCCGGCATTGATGGACTGCTTCGCGCGCCTGCGCTGCCGTCATCGCACCCACGCCCAGCGAGCCGAGCCCGCCGTGTTGGCTCACAGCCGCCGCCATGGCTGGCGAGGACACGCCCGCCATCGGCGCCTGGATGATCGGCAATCGCATGCCGATGCGCTCGAGCAAAGCTGAAGCAGGGAAGGGCGCCATCACGCAAGACTCCTGTATCGGGGAAGACGTGAGATCGGCGCAACTCTACGCGCGTCGATGGATGGATCGAAGCCTTGCCATGCGGCAGGCAGCCTTCCGGCAAACGAAAGATTCGCTGCATGCGTCATGGCATTGCAACGGTGGAGGCGTTGCTTTCCTTCACGAAATCCACAAATGCACGCAACGGCGCCGGCAGGTGGCGGTGCCCCGGGTAATAAAGAAATGGACCGGCGAAGTTCTGCCACCACGGCTGCAGAATCGGTTCGAGTGCGCCGCTGTCGAGATGCGGGCGCACCCAATCCTCATACAGGTGCACGATGCCAAGCCCGCCGACGCCAGCGGCCACGGCCAGGTCGAAGGCGGGTCCCGGGCGTACCAGCAGCGGGCCGGTCACATCCACGCGGATCACCTCGCCATCGCGTTCGAATTCCCACACCGGCAAGGCGCCGCTGGCGAATTGTCCGCGCAGGCAAGCGTGGGACAGCAGGTCGCGCGGATGCTGCGGGCGGCCATGCCGATCCAGGTAGCCTGGTGCTGCGGCAGTGGCGAAGCGCTGCACGCGCGGCCCGATCGGAATCGCCACCATGTCCTGTTCCAGCCGCTCGTCGTAGCGAATGCCGGCATCGCAGCCGGCGGAAAGCACGTCGACGAAGCTGTCTTCCACCACCGTTTCAATGCGAATGTCCGGATAGGCTTGCAGGAATGCCGTGATGATCGGCGGCAACACCACGCGCGCCACACCGGCCGGCACGTTGAGTTTCAGCGTGCCGGCCGGGCGATCGCGAAAGCGGTTCAACACATCCAGTGCGGCTTCCATTTCGGCCAACGCAGGTGCCAAACGTTCGATCAAGCGCAGGCCGGCCTCGGTAGGCGCAACGCTGCGCGTGGTGCGGTTGAGCAGCCGCACGCCCAGCTTCGTTTCCAGCCGCCGCACCGCCGCGCTCAAGCCGGATGCGGACACACCGCTGGCCCGCGCCGCATCGCGAAAGCCGCCGGCGCGGGTCACCGAAAGAAAGGCGGCGAGGTCATTGAACTCTACGGCCATTGTTCAACCTTTTGCACAGCCCGTGCACATTGGCCCGGATTATCTAACAACCTGGCCGGCCGCATAGTGAGTGCCTACCTAGTCATATCCACCACCCAGGAGAACTCCATGACGAAGCTCGCTTCCGCCGCCGGCACCTTCCCGTTCGCCGGCCGCACCGTGAACCGCATAGGCTACGGCGCCATGCAACTGGCCGGGCCCGGCGTGTTCGGTCCGCCTAAGGACCGCAACACCGCCATCGCCGTGCTGCGCGAGGCGGTCGCGGCCGGCGTCAACCATATCGACACCAGCGATTTCTACGGGCCGCACGTCACCAATCAGATCATTCGCGAAGCGTTGCACCCCTATCCGCACGATCTCCTGATCGTCACCAAGGTCGGCGCCGTGCGTGGCGAAGATGCATCGTGGCAACCCGCGCAACAGCCCGAAGACATCCGCCGTGCGGTGCACGACAACCTGCGCAATCTGGGATTGGATGCGCTGGACGTCGTCAACATGCGCATCATGGGCAACGTGCATGCGCCCAGCGAAGGCTCGATTGCCGGGCAGATCGAGACCCTGGCCGGACTCCAGCAGCAAGGCTTGGTGCGCCATATCGGCTTGAGCAACGTCACCGCGGCGCAGGTGAAGGAAGCACAGGGTATTGCCGACATCGTCTGCGTGCAGAACCACTACAACCTGGTCCATCGCAACGACGATGCGCTGGTCGACGAACTGGCCAAGGCTGGCATCGCTTACGTGCCATTCTTTCCGCTGGGCGGCTTTACGCCGATCCAGTCATCCGCCCTGTCCAGCATCGCCACTGAGCTTGGCGCCACGCCCATGCAGATCGCGCTCGCCTGGTTGCTGCAGCGCGCACCGAACATCCTGCTGATTCCCGGCACCTCTTCGTTGCAACATCTGCGCGAGAACCTGCAGGCTGCGACACAGCAGCTGCCGCAAAACGTGCTGGCGCAACTGGATGCCATTGGCCGGTAAGGCGGGCAAGGCACGTAGGCTGGATGAAATCCCAGCATCACCATGCAAGTAAATGCCGGGATTCCATCCTACGTTGCCCTGCAAGCGCAGGATGTATGAGTATGTAGTCAATCTGCGTATTCCGGAGCCTTCGAGAAAATGGACCTTGCGCTGTTTGATTTCGACGGAACGATCACCTACCGGGAAACCATGCCGCACTTCATGCGCATCGCGGTTCGCACGCATCGCAAGTGGCTCGGAAGTATGCTCCTGGCGCCTTTCATACTCGGTTACAAGGCGCGCATCGTGTCCGGTACGCGGGTGAGGGCGCTGATCTGCCGCGTCGGTTTCTGGAACATTCCCACGCATGAGCTGGAGGCGCACGGCCAGCATTTCGCGCGGGAGGTCCTGCCCGCCACGCTGCGCCCGGAAGCGATGGCGCGGATCGCCTGGCACAAGCGAAGGGGCGATACGGTCGTAGTGGTTTCAGGCGGCCTGGATCTCTACCTGCGCCATTGGTGCGAAGCGCACGACATCGAGTTGCTGTGTTCGGTGCTTGAGCAGCATGAGGGACGCTTTACCGGCCGCTATCTTGGCCGGCAGTGCGTCCGCGATGAAAAAGCGCGCCTGGTGCAGCAGCGTTATCCGCTTACCCGGTTTTCCCGCGTGTTCGCCTATGGCGACACGCCGGAGGATCGTGAGCTGCTGGCCCTGGCGCACGAGCCTTATTACCGGTGGCAACCGTTGCCGACGCAGTAGATTCAGCTTGCGCCATGAATGCCATGGCGCAAGCCCTTATCTACGGCTGGCGAAGCGCGCCGACGATCGTTCCCTGGTCATTGAGCACAAAGCTCACCTGCTCCGTGCCGTTCGCGTGTTGCACCAGGTATTTGTCCCAACCTTGGGGATTGACTCCAATGAACTGGTGCGACGTCACCGGGCCGAGCTTGCCGAAGATGGCTTCTGTCCGTGGCCGCTGTTCGCGCATGGCCCCCGCCAAACCCGGACTCAGTTGGCTGGCATCGGGGTTGTCGGCCAGAAGGACCTGCAGGATCTGCTCCCCATTCGGGTAGGGCTGTTGGGCGCTTACCCGTTTTTCCAGCGCGCTCTGGATACGCTGCACTGTGGCGGCGTCAATGCGCGGGGCGCTGATGTGGCGGCCGCCCTGGAAGAACTCCATGCCTGTGACCTGGCCCTGCGCAGCCACGACAAAATTCATTTGAGCATCGACGGCTTTGTAGAAGAAGCCTGTATCGCTGCTCGGATAGATCGGAAGGAACCTCTGTCCCGTGAGTTGGGCTTCAAGCTGTGATCCGTCCAGTTTAACCGTCATCACCGCATACGGGCCGAATTGATAGAAGCCCGCATAGCGTGCGAGCACCGCAGGGCTCACGCTCACTTCGTGCTTCGCCGATGCATCATCGGCACCGGGTGGCGTTACCCGTGCGGCAAAGGCCGCCATGCCTATCGATGCACCGATCATCGCCAGCGCCGACAGGCGCGCCCACTTTCCTGGTTTGCGCAACATGATTTTGATCCTCTGCTCAAGAAACGATCCGGACTCCGACATGGCAGCCACGGCGCCGATGTAACGGGACTGGTTCTGGCCCACTTGAATCAAGGTTTCGCAGTACTGCGTCATATCGCGGCCGCTGCGCAGCACGCGTGCATCGCAATCCACCTCGATGGCGCGGCGCAGCCGATGCAACTGCCACCACAACGGCAGGTTCCACGGCATGGCCACCAGCAGGCATAGCGCGAGGGTGAGCATGTGCGGATCGCGCGCATCCAGATGAGATTGCTCATGGGCCAGCACGGACTGCTGCCGCTCGGCCGGTTCGTGCAGCAACCACGCCGGTATCACGATGCGCGGACGCAGCAGGCCAACGACGGCAGGCCCCACATCGGGCGCGATCAATACTGGCGTGCCGCCCAGACGGCCCTGCACCCAGCGGCGTTTGCGCCCCAAGAGCAGGCCGCCGCTGGTGGCCAATCCCATCAACATCGCTACCGAGATGCCCAGCCAGAGCCGGTGAAAAAAAACGTCGAAACCAGGCTGTTTCGCGGCGGTATCCGGCATGCCGAGATCGAGCAGCGCCAATGGCACATGCACTGAAGTCATGTCGCGCAAGGCAATCGACTGCCCGGTATCGGCCGGCTTGACCAGATCCGGCATGCGCACGGTGACGTTGGGAATGATCAGCGGAATCAGCAAGCTGGCGACAATGGCCGTCATCCATATCCATCGCCTTGGCGTTCCTCGTTGCCTGGCTGCATGTTCGGCCGCCAGCGCCGCTGCGCTGAGCAGTATGCCCACCATCACCACATAGCTGATCGTGGCGAGCATCACGGTTTCTCCTTGCCGGATTGATTGGCCAGCAATTGCCTCATGCGCTTGATCTGTTCCGGCGTCAGCTTTTGATCGGACACCAAGTGCGAGAACAGCAGTTCCGCCGAGCCCTTGAACAGCTTGTCGGTCAGGTGCTGCAACGCGCTTTTGCGCGCAGCCTGCTGTTTTACGCTGGCGAAATAGCGGTGCCCGCGGCCTTCTTCGTCATGCCCGACGTAGCCCTTCGCTTCCAGCGTGCGCAACACGGTCAGCACGGTGGTATAGGCCAGTGGGTCGCTCAACCGCTCGCGCACTTCGGAGACCACCGAAGGGCCGTAATCCCACAGCACCTGCATGACGTCGGCTTCCCGATCGGTAAGCGATATCTTCATGATGGCCGCCACTAACTATGAGTTTAGTAGATTCTAGTCCGATCGCCGGCGCTGTCAACTATAGACGTAGTAGAAAGAATCGACCGGGTCGCCAGCACGAGCGGTTCGCATCCGTCCTCGCCCAAAAGCCATCTTCTACAAGCGTCAGTTGTTTTATAAAGTGCGGCTTTCCATTCAACGCGATGCCAGGATGGTTTCCATGGTTGCAAAGACGACATCTGCCAAAAACGCGGCCAAGCGCGGCAAGACGCGCACCGGCTTTACCGCCGAAGAGCAAGCCGCCATGAAGGAGCGCTCTGCAGAGCTGAAGGCGGCGCGGGGCGCGGGCGCAGGCAAGGCGGACGGGGAGAGCGAGGTGCTTGCCAAGATCGCCGCCATGCCCGAACCGGATCGCGGCATCGCCGAACGCATTCATGCGATCGTCAAGGCCAACGCGCCAGGCCTGACGCCGCGCACCTGGTATGGAATGCCTGCCTACGCGAAAGACGGCAGTGTTGTGTGCTTCTTCCAAAACTCGCAGAAATTCAAGACGAGATATTGCACCTTGGGCTTCAGCGACAAGGCCAAGCTCGATGACGGCAGCATGTGGCCGACGGCGTATGCGCTGAAGAAGCTGACGGCCGCCGAAGAGGCAAAGATCGCGGCGCTGGTGAAGAAGGCCATCGGTTGATGCGGCTCGCCGCGTAGGCCCTCCCTTTTTCGTCAATTTGTCCTTCGGCATTTGAATTTGTCCGACGATTGGACAACACTCGGGTCCCTCATAAGCCGAGGGCCCATGCATGTCCCAGCTTCCTCCGATGAGCCGCCGCACCTTTCTGCAAGGCGCGGCTTTGACGGGTGCGATGAGTGCGATGTCGTTCCGTCCGCTTGCCGCCGCTTCGGCGACCGTCATGGCAATAGGAGGCGCAGGGCAGGCGCCGTTGTTTCCGCAAGCGCCTTTGATGCGGCAGCCCTTTGCACTGCTGCCGGCGGGCTCGATCAAGGCCGCTGGCTGGTTGCTGCGGCAGCTGCAGATTCAAGCGAACGGCCTGGGCGGCCACCTGGATGAGTTCTGGCCCGTCGTGGGGCCGGATAGCGGCTGGTTGGGCGGAAAGGGCGAATCCTGGGAAGACGGCCCGTATTTTCTCGATGGCCTGGTTCCGTTGGCGTGGCAACTGGATTCGCCGGCACTCAAAGCCAAGGCCATGCGCTTCATCGACTGGACGCTGGACCATCCATGGGACAACGGCATGTTTGGTCCGCGCAGCAACGACGACTGGTGGCCGCGCATGGTCATGCTCAAGGTGCTGACGCAGTATCACGAGCTTACCGGCGACCCGCGCGTGATGCCCTTGATGACGCGCTATTTTCACTACCAGCTGCAGGCGATGCCGGCGCGCCCCTTGCGCGACTGGGGCCGCATGCGCTGGCAGGATGAATTGCTTTCGGTGCTGTGGCTTTATCAGCGCACGCGCGATCCCAGGTTGCTGGACCTGGCGCAGCTGCTCAAGCAGCAAGGTTACGACTGGCAGGCGGCCTTCGCGCGTTTCCACTTCACGCAAAAGGTGGATGCAGAGGCGCTTCGCAAGCAGGCCGGCGATGGTGGCGACGTGTTCATGGAGGACATCGGCCTGCAGGTGCATGGCGTCAACAACGCGCAGGCATTGAAGGCATCGCCGGTGTGGTCCATCGTGTCGGGCAGCACGGCCGATCGCGCGGCGGTCCATCATCAGTTGCGGATGCTCGATACCTATCACGGCTTGCCCAACGGCATGTTCTCCGCCGACGAACACCTGGCCGGGCGCAGCCCGTCGCAAGGCACCGAGCTTTGCACCGTGGTGGAAACGATGTTCTCGCTCGAACTGGCATTGGCCATCACTGGCGATCCCGCGCTGGGCGATCGCCTGGAACGCATTGCTTTCAACGCGCTGCCCGCTGCATTGACCGACGACATGTGGGCGCATCAATACAACCAGCAACCCAACCAGGTCGAATGCAGCCTGCATCGCCGGCCGTGGACCACGGATGGCCCGGAATCGAACCTGTTCGGGCTCGAACCCAATTTCCGCTGCTGCACCGCGAATTTCCATCAAGGCTGGCCCAAGTTCACCAACAGTTTGTGGATGGCGACGGCCGATCGCGGCTTGGCGGCGATGAGCTATGCGCCTTGCACCGTCAACACCACGGTGCGCGATGTGCCGGTGTCGGTTGAACAAGTCAGCGATTACCCGTTCCGCCAAGGCGTCAGCATCAGCGTCAAGCCGCAGCGCGCGCTGGCCTTTCCGCTGCGCCTGCGCATGCCGGCGTGGTCGAAGCAAACGCGCATCACCGTCAATGGCGACACCATCGCGGCGACGCCGGGCTTTACGACCATCGAGCGCACCTGGTCGCCCGGCGATGTCGTTGAAGTGGTTTTCAACGCCGAAGTAAGCATGGAGCGCGGTTATAACGGCGCGCTCAGTTTCAGCCGTGGCGCCTTGGTGTACGCGTTGCCGATCAAGGAAAACTGGGTGATCTGGCGCAAGCGTGGCCCGACCAATGATTGGCAGGTATATCCGGGCTCGCGCTGGAACCTGGGCGTTGCGCCCGATGCACCTGTTGCCGTAAGCGAGCATCCCATCGGCGAAACGCCGTTCGCCGGCGCCACGCCCGCCGTGCAGTTGGCGTTGCAGGCGCATTACGTACCAGCGTGGAAAGCGGAGGAGGGCAGCGCGGACCCGGTGTCGCGCAAGGCCGAACCCGCCACCGATGAAGCCGTGCAGGCCATCGCCCTGGTGCCTTATGCGGGGGCCAAGTTACGTATTACGGCGTTTCCGTCGCTGGGCTGAGTTGGTGCTTGGCAAGGGAGTGTTGCATGGAGGCACGTGTACAGTTGTCCGCTACTCAAACCTTGCCACGATGCGCTCCCTCCCCTACTACACGTAGGGGAGGGGGCAGAACCGGCAGACTGAGACGCGACGCCAGTCGGGTGGCTTGCAGCGGAGGGCGTCAATACCGAGCTTCAACCAGCAAAGTAATGCGCCTCCATATCCGCCAGCAACGCGATCTCCTTCGGCGCCCAGCCCAGCCGTTTGCGCGTGCGCTCGCTTGAGCGCGCCATGTCCATGCCGACGAATCGCGCGAGCCAGCCGAAGTGTTCGTTTGCCTCGTCCGGCGACTTGGCCACCACTGGCACGTTCAGATGTTTGCCGATCAGTTCGGCGATGTCCTTGAGCGGTATGCCTTCCTCGGCAATCGCGTGATAGGGACCGTCAGCTACGCCACGTTCCAGTGCCAGCCGATAGACGCGCGCAGCATCGAAGCGATGCACCGCGCTCCAGCGATTGAGCCCTTCGCCGATATAGGCCGATACGCCTTTCTCGCGCGCATGCTGGATCAGCATCGGTACGAAGCCATGATCGCCCCGGCCGTGCACCGTTGGCGGCAGGCGCACCGTTGCGGTGCGCAGGCCGCGTGCTGCCAAGATGTCCGCAGCGGCTTCCGAGGCGCGCGGGTAATCGGTGGAAGCGGGAAGGTGTGGATCTTCCTCGGTGCCGACCCGGTCTTGAACCTGCAGCGCCGCGCCGGCGGTGACCAGCAAGGGGCGATTGGAGCCTTCGAGTTCGGCGCCGAGGGTTTCGATGGCGCGCTGGTCCATCGCGCAATTTTCCGCGAATCTGGAAAAGTCGTGATTGAAGCCGGTGTGGATCACGCCATCGGCTGCGGCTGCGCCGCGCCGCAAGCTGTCCAGGTCTTCGAGCGAGCCGCGATGGACGGTGGCGCCGGCCGCTTCCAACGCGGCGGCGCCGCTGTCGGAACGCGCCAGGCCCAGCACCTGATGTCCTGCTGAAATCAATTCCTTGACGATGGCGGAGCCGACAAAGCCGGTCGCGCCGGTAACGAAAACACGCATGGGTAACGCCCTCCAGGTTTGGATGGCGGTATAGTCTGGTCGCGCATTACCCCGGTAAAGTAGTGACGTTATACAGGTATAAGCAGTACCAGGATCGCTATGCCGGCCACGCACGAAAACCTGTTGGGCATCTATCTGCGCGACCGCCGCACGAAGCTCGACCCGGCGGCGCTCGGTTTTCCTTTGACGCGCCGGCGAACCCCCGGCCTGCGGCGCGAGGAAGTCGCGCAGCGCGCCAACGTCAGTGCAACCTGGTACACGTGGCTGGAGCAGGGGCGCGGCGGGGCGCCATCGGCCGACGTGCTCGAACGCATCGCGCGTGCGCTGATGCTGACCGATGTCGAACGCGAACATCTTTTCCTGCTTGCCTTGGGCCGTCCGCCCGAAGTGCGTTACCAGGCGGTGGAAGGCGTAACGCCGCGGCTGCAACGCGTGCTCGATGGGATGACGCTCAGCCCCGCGGTGGTGAAAACCGCCACCTGGGACATCGTGGCCTGGAATCGTGCCGCCGCCACCGTGCTGACCGACTACGCCCAGCTCGCGCCGCCGCAGCGCAACGTGCTGCGCCTGATGTTTCTCGATCCGCGCGTGCGCGCTGCGCAGCTCGATTGGGAACACGTGGCACGGTTCGTCGTGGCGGTGCTGCGCGCAGACGCGGCGCGCGCGGGCGCATCCAGAGCGATCGCGGCCATCGTCGATGAACTGAGCCGGCTCAGCCCGGAGTTCAGCGCGATGTGGCGCGACAACGACGTGCGCTCCTACGACGAGGGCGGCACCAAGCATCTTCACCATGCCCAATTGGGTTTGATTGCACTGGAATTTTCCGCTTTCGCGGTCGACGGCCGGCCGGATCTGAGCATGATCATCTACAACCCGGCCACACCGGATGATGCGGAGCGCGTCCGGGCCTTGATCGAAGCCCGGGCTGCGCAGATCGACGGCGGCTGAGGCAGCGGACTCCCCAACCTTAGCGGCAGGAAAACGCATGGTGGCCCGCGCACGTGCGCGATCCGGTTTTGGCCCGTTTTTCACGCCTGACGCACAATTGAAACAGTAGATGGAGAGCTGTCACCGTTCCGTCGTAATCGGCATCGTCCGTGAACCCCTTCGATCTTTCCATTCTCAGGCTTCTCAACCATGTTGCGTTTCGATGGCCATGGTTCGATGACATGGCGATCGGCATCGAGAAGTTTTATTTCACGCGCGGGCTCGGCCTGATCGGCTTGCTGTGGTGGATCTGGTTTCGTGGCGGCGCAACGGTCCGGCGTGATCGCGTCATCGTCATCGCCACCACGGTGGCGACGTTTCTCTCCCTCATCGTCGGCCGGTTACTCGCCCATTATTTGCCGTTCCGGCTGCGTCCCTTTGCAGAACCGGCCTTGGGCATGCGCTTTCCTTCCAGGCTTTCGGCCTGCCAGGAACCTGTCATACGCACGTGGAGTTCGTTTCCCAGCGATCACGCCATGATGTGGTGCGCGGTGGCGACCGGCATTTTGCTGGCTTCAAGGCGGCTGGGCCTTATCGCCTTCATCTACGCGATTGTTTTCATCTGCTTCCCGCGCGTTTACCTGGGCATGCATTACCCCACCGATGTACTGGCCGGTGCCGGACTGGGTATCGTGATCTGCCTGTTGCTCAACCGGCATGCCCTGCGCGAACGCCTTGCTGCGCCGGTATTGGACTGGTCGGTCAAATACCAGGGCGTTTTCTACGCGTGCATCTTCGTGCTGAGTTTCGAGTTGGCCAGCCAGTTCGATGAACTGCGCAGACTGACCGAGTTTCTGTGGGTGCATGCATGACGCTGCAGGTTCTACTGCCAACAACCCGCGCGTTTGCAAATCGCCGGGATAAGCATGGCGCCCATGAGATAGCCGATGAGCGAACCCAGGCACGATAGTTCCAGCAGTGCGCGATAGGTGTCCATCGCTTCCATTTCTCCCGACCAGGGCAGCGGCGCTGCGCCGGAGAGATGCCAGAGCGGAATGGCGATGAACGTACCGCAGGCGGCAGTCGCCGCAATGAAATCCCAGAACAGGGATTCCAGTACCGACGGCCAGCCGCTGGTGAAGTAATGGCAGACCAGGGCCACCATGGTGGTGGCGGCCACCACCGCCAGGAAGGGCGCCAGGTTGCCTTGGAAGATGTGCAAGAAAGCCATGCTGGTATCCCCGCGGTTTCGTGGCGATCGGATCAAATAGCAAACCGCCAAACAATGTACGCGAATGGCGCCATGGTAGGACTTGGATTGCAGCCATGCAGCACACATAGTCAACCAGTCGGACCGCACGCGGCGCCTTGCGGCGGCAACCATGTTTCCAGAAGAGGTAGGGCATGTCCCCATTTCGCCAAAAGCTGTCCGGGCTCCGATGGGAGCGCATGCTGGCGTCCGCGCAGTACGCGCAGGAAGGCTTCGTCAATACCTATTCGCCGAGCATCATGCGCGAACGGCAAGACAAGCCGAGCCTGGTCGACTTCATGTTCCGCGGCAAGGAGCAGCGCGTGCCGTCGCGCCCGCTGCCATCGGCCGATCCGCGTGCGGCATGGACGCGGCGGGTACAGTCCGGCCTGCGCGCCACCTGGCTCGGCCATTCCACCGTGTTGCTGGAAATCGATGGACGGCGGGTGTTGACCGACCCGGTCTGGGGTGCGCGCGCCTCGCCGTTTCCCTTGCTTGGACCGAAACGTTTCCAGCCAGTGCCAGTGGCCATCGACGCGCTGCCTGAGCTCGATGCCATCGTGATCTCGCACGATCATTACGATCACCTGGATTATGTGAGCGTGCGTGCGCTGGCGGCTTTGAACGTTCCGTTCGTCACCTCGCTCGGTGTCGGGGCGCGGCTGGGAGCATGGGGCGTTCCGGCCGAGCGCATCATCGAACTGGATTGGTGGGAAAGCGCAACGCTGTCCGGCCTCACCCTTACCGCTGCGCCTTCGCATCACTTCTCGGGCCGCACGCTGCGCGATCGCAACGCCACGCTGTGGTCATCGTTCGTGATACGCGGCGAGCGGAGTGCGGTGTTCTTCAGCGGCGACACCGGGCTTTCGCCGCACTTTGCCGAGATCGGCCAGCGGCTGGGGCCGTTCGACCTGGTGATGATCGAAGTGGGCGCGTTCCATCCTTCGTGGGGGAGCATGCACCTGGGGCCCGACAACGCCTTGAAGGCGTGGAAGCAATTGGGCAGCGGCAGCTTTTTGCCGGTGCATTGGGCCACCTTCAACCTGGCCTTGCACGCCTGGGACGAACCGGCCGAAGTGCTGCTCGCCAAGGCGCCCGAGGGATTGGTGATGCCGTTGCTGGGCGAGCCGATCGAGCCGGCGTTCGTGGAAGAGGTGCAGCCTTGGTGGCGCAAGGTGGAACAGGAGCGGTGGAAGGATTCGGCGTTGCAGGTAGCACGCAGGCTGGGATGAGATCCCAGCCTGCAGGTTGGCGGTGAGGCAACGCCGAACCCCAACATTGCAATGTGCGTGGCGAACGTTGGGGTTCGCATACGCTCACCGCCAACCTGCGAGGGGCCGCTGGGATTGCATCCCAGACTACGAGGCGAAGCCGAAATGGCATGGCATCACGCGTTACACCACTTCCTGCGCAAACGCATGACGTAATTCGTTTGCCAGCTCCTGCATCGAAAACGGCTTGGTGATCAGCCGCACGTTGGCCTCGAGCATACCGTCGCGCGTGATCGCATCGCGCGGATAACCCGTCATGTAGAGCACGCGCAGCTTGGGGTAGAAAGGCCGCACGCTGTCGACCAACTGCTTGCCGTTCTTGCCCGGCATGATCACGTCCGTCAGCAGCAGGGATATATCCGGATGGATGGCCAGTTGCTGCTGCGCCACGTCGGCGCTTTCGGCCGATAGCGCGACGTAACCCAGCTCGTTCACGCAGGTCACCACGAACCGGCGCACTTCGTCGTCATCTTCGACCACCAGCACTTTCTTGGACGAGCTCAGCCCGAAAATCATGCTTTCGGCAAACACTTCCGCGTCCTGTTCGGCAGATGAGCGCGGCAGGTACATCTTTACCGTGGTGCCAATGCCCAGCTCGGAATAGATCTGCACATGGCCAAGCGATTGCTTGATGAAGCCATGAACCTGGCTCAGCCCCAGCCCGGTGCCGTGGCCGGGTTCCTTGGTGGTGAAGAACGGTTCGAACGCGCGCTGGATCACCTCCGGTGTCATGCCGCAGCCGGTATCGGTCACCGCCACCATCACGTAGTGTCCGGGCGTTACTTCCACATGCGTATCGGCAAAATGCTGGTCGAGCTGGATATTGCGGGTTTCGATGGTCAGGCGGCCACTGTCCTGCATGGCGTCGCGACTGTTCACCGCCAGGTTGAGCAGGGCGCTTTCCAGTTGCGCGCGATCGATGAAAACGCGCCGCAGGCCGGGAGCAAGCGTGGTTTGGATGGTGATGTTTTCGCCGAGCGTGCGCTGCAGGATCATCTGCATGCTGCGCACGCAATCGTTGACGTCGATGGAAGCGGGCCGCAGCGGCTGCGTGCGCGAGAAGGCAAGCAGCCGCCTGGTGAGATCGGCGCCGCGCATGGCGGCATCCAGGGCCCTGGCCACGACATCTTTCAGGGCACTGTCCGACCTCAGCATCTGGCGCACCGCCAGCTCCAGGTTGCCCACGATGATCGCCAGCATATTGTTGAAATCGTGCGCGATGCCACCAGTCAGCTGGCCGAGCGCTTCCATTTTCTGGACTTGCCGAAGCTGCGTCTCGGCCGTTTCGCGCTGCTGGATCTGCTCCTCCAGGGCGCGGTTCTTTTCCTCGATCGCCTGCTGGCGGGCGGTGCCTTCGCGGTGTACGCGATAGGCAAGCAGGCAAGCCAGCAAGGCGGAAAAAAACGTCGCGGCCAGGAGCAGCACCCTGGTGCGGCGCGCAATGGCCAGGCGGTGATCGAGCAGCGCCGATTCGTTTCGATCCATCTGTTGCGTCAGCGCCTGGATATCCTCCATCCATTGATGGCCGACATTCGTCCTGACCAGGCCGATGGCCGCTTCGTGTTTGCCTTGCATGGCCAGTTGCAGGGTTTGTTGCAGTTCGTCCAGCTTGCTGCCGATAAGCGGGCGGAGCTGGTCGAGCAGGGCTTTTTGCGCGGGGTTGTCGGCGATCAGCGAAGACAGCAGCGATTCCGTGGCGGCAACTTCAGCGCGCGCACGGGTGTACGGCTCCAGGTAGTGCGAGTCCTGCGTCAGCAGAAAGCCGCGCTGCCCCGATTCTGCATCGCGCACGTCGCTATAGAGCTGGATCAGGGTCTGGCGCACGTGCAGGGTGTGGGCCACCCATGCATCGGCCCGCGCGCTGCCGATGGTGGCGAACGTTGCCAGCGCGCAGGCGATCAATAGAAAGGCAAATCCTGCACGGATCTGCAGTTCTGCGTGCTTTTGCCCCTGCCAGCGCTGCATGCGAAGGCCCTGTATGATCGAGCGCCGCCGGAGCGGCTGCATCGGTGGCGCCCATAATGTGAAGCGTTGATGGCGTTGTCCAGCATGGCGGCAACATGCCGGAACCCGACTTTCCCGCAGGAGACGATACCTTGAAGCCTATACGCGAGTTAGTGAAAGCAGCGGATATCGACGAGATGGACGCCACCCGCTCGGTGCACAGCTTGAACCCCAACGCCATCCGGTTGAAGAAATCGGTCGGCGACGTGACCGGCCTGACGCAATTGGGTGCGCACATCATCACCCTCATGCCGGGGCATGAATCCTCCGAATATCACCGGCACCTTTATGAGGAAGAATGCCTTTACCTGCTTTCCGGGCAGGGCGAAGCGCAGATCGGCGAGGAGGTTCATGCCATCGGCCCAGGCGATTTCCTGGGCTTTGCGCGCGGCGGCCCTGCGCATGTCATCGTCAATACGGGCAGCGAGCCGCTGGTGTTTCTGGTGGTGGGCCAGCGGCTGGAGCAGGATGTCTGCGATTACCCGCGCAAGGGCGTGCGGCTTTACATCGCGGGCGAGAACGAAGCCTACGTAAAACTTTAGGGCAGCCGTTACCGCCTCAGTTGCTGCACAAACCGGGCGAGCTTCTCACGCACATTCTGGCCATCATGGCGAGAATTTCCTGGCCGGTCGCGTGCGGATGCAACAGCAGGAAGCGGTTGCTGTACGGGCCGGCCGGCCGGCGCGCCGCGGCGATGCACACCTTGCCATCACCGGCCGCCACCGCAGGCAGCATCGGATGACGCGGGTCCCATAGCTGCCGGCGTACGGCGCCATGGTGCGGGCCGCCGGCAATCAGGCATTCGACGATCTGTTCCATCCCCTGTTCCACCCTGTTAGTGATTGCAACGAACCCGCTTGGGCCTTCACGGTCGTGAACAGCCAAGCATCTGCCACGCCATGTTGGCAGTGCGAATGTGCGATCCATCACGGTTTGGCAAAGGGAATAGTCAGGAGGCATGCCCATGGAGCCTGGAGAGACGGGTGAGCGGGCACCGACGCTCGGTACCGACAGGGCGGCCTGGCAAGTTGGCATCCCACGCTGCAGGTTTCACGCTGGCTCCCGGCATGCCGGCGGCGGTTGCCGCTCAAAAAGTGACGTGGCGCGACACAGTGGGTGCCCGTGCTGCCGCCGCGCGTCTTACCGCCAGCCAGCGGCCGTCGCGCATTGATGCTGCACTGCGGTCCGCGAAATACTCCAGCCTCACCGCCGCTAGGTAGCGCCATGACCGAGTTACTTTCACCGGGCACCCTTGCTCCACAGCCGCTCGACCACGCGCTGACCCTGCCGGCCCGTTTCTATACCGACGCACGCATGCCGGCCCTGGATGCCGCGGCGGTGTTTGCGCGCAGCTGGCAACTGGTCTGCCATCAATCGCAGCTGTCGGATGTCGGCGATCACGTAGTCACCGAAATAGCCGGCCTGCCGCTGCTGGTGGTGCGCAGCAACGAAACGCAGATCCGCGCCTTTCACAACGTGTGCCGCCATCGTGCGGGGCCGATCGCCAGCTGCGACGGACGCGGCGCGCAAAACCTGCGCTGCCGCTACCACGGGTGGACCTACGGCCTGGACGGGGTGTTGCGCGGTGCGCCGGAAATGGGCCGCACGCCCGACTTCAATCCCGCCGATATCCGCTTGCCGGAAGTACGCGTGCATGTGTGGCAAGGGCTGGTGTTCGTGGCGATCGGCGAGGCGCCGCCGTTCGGCGATTTCGTGGCCGGCATCGATGCGCGCCTTGGCGCGGATCGCGCGCTGGACGGCTATGCCTTCCATCATCGCGTGAGCTACGACGTGGCCTGCAACTGGAAGGTCTACGTCGACAACTACCTGGAAGGCTATCACGTGCCGTGCATCCACCCCGGCTTGAACAGCCTGCTCGACTATCGCAGCTACATCACCGAGACAGCCGAGTGGTATTCCTTCCAGTACAGCCCGCTGGAAAGCGGCGACGATCTCTACGGCAGCGGCGAAGCGCTGTATTACTTCCTGTATCCGAACGCCATGCTCAACATCCTGCCGGGCCGCCTGCAGACCAATCGCGTGTTGCCGATGGGCGTGGATCGCTGCCGCGTGCTGTTCGATTTCTACTACGCACCGGACGACAGCCCGCAAGCCCAGGCGCGCCGCGCCAAGGACATCGCCTTCAGCGATGAAGTGCAGGACGAAGACGTCACCATCTGCGAAGACGTGCAGCGCGGGCTGGGGTCCGGTTCCTACGAAGCCGGCCGGCTCAACCCGCTGCGCGAAAACGCCGTGCATCATTTCCACGAAATGCTGCGCCGCGCTTACCGCCGTTCGCTCGACCACGCATGAGCGGCGCGCAGCGGCCGCTCGGCTTGTGGATGCTGATCGCGCTGGTCATTGGCAACATCATCGGCTCGGGCGTGTTCGTGCTGCCCGCGGCGCTGGCGCCTTACGGTGCGGCGAGCCTGCTGGGCTGGGCCATCAGCCTGGCTGGCGCACTGATGCTGGCGCTGGTGTATGCATGGCTGGCGCAGATCGTACCCAATCATGGCGGCGCGTATGCCTATGCGCGCCGCGCCTTCGGCGATCGCGTGGGTTTCCTGGTGGCGTGGAGTTATTGGGTATGCGTGTGGTCGGCGAATGCGGCGATTGCCGTCGCGTTTGCCGGCAGCCTCGGCTCCGTGTGGCCGGCGGCCACCGCCACGCCTTGGCGCGGCGCCTTGTGCGCCTTGGGTGCGTTATGGGTATGCACGTTCATCAGCTTGTCCGGCGTGCGTGAAGCCGGCTACACCGCCATCGTCACCACCTCGCTCAAGCTGGTGCCATTGGTGGTGTTCGGCTTGCTGGGGCTGGGCTGGGTGCATGCAAGCGCGTTTCATCCGTTCAACGCCAGCGGTTTGCCGCTGGTGAGCGTGGCTTCTTCGGTGGCGGCGCTTACGCTGTGGGCATTCCTCGGCCTGGAAACGGCGACCGTGCCGACCGGCGTGGTGCGCGATCCGCAACGCACCGTGCCGCGCGCTACGGTGATCGGCATGACCATCGCCGGGCTCGCCACCATGCTGGCCTGCACCGTGGTGGTCGGCATGCTGCCGGCGGACGTGCTGCATGCTTCGGCTGCACCGATGGCCGAAGCGGCGCGGCGCACGTGGGGGCCGGCGGCGGGTATCGGCATTGGCGTGGTTGCCAGCATTTCGTGTTTCGGCGCACTCAACGGCTGGGTGCTGCTGCAAGCGCAGACCACGCTTGCGCCTGCGCTGGATGGCTTGTTTCCCAAGCCGTTCGCACGCCGGGATGCGCGTGGCACGCCCTGGTTCGGCCTGCTGGCCAGCAGCCTGCTGGCCAGCGCGCTGATCGTTTCCAATTACAGCCGCACGCTGGTGGCGTTGTTTACCTTCACCATCCTGCTGTCCACAGCGGCGACCTTGCTGCCTTACCTGATTACGGTGCTGGCGTGGTGGCGGATCGATACGGCCGTCGTTCGTTGGCGGCGATGGGTGGCGGTGGGCGCGCTTTTGTTCAGTGTCTGGGCGTTGGTCGGTACCGGGGCCGAGACCTTGATGTGGGGCGCCGTGTTGGTGCTGGCTGGACTTCCGATTTACCTATGGCAGCGGCGCGCCGCGACGCCGCAGTCCGAAGGATGAGCAGGCGGGGATGCAACGTCATCCCTGCAGCGCCAAGCCCCACCTTGCAATCTTGTAATGTTCAAGCGGCATGTGTGCCGATGGCGTTGTAACAGTACGGCCGTGTCCGCGAAATACACAGTGCGTTTCATCCCATCGCACACGAGGATTCCGATCATGTCCATGAAAAAAACCAGGCGTTTTGCCGCCTTGTCCCTGGTAGTTTCCGCCGCGTTTTCCCTTGCCGCCACGGCCGCCGCCGCACCCGTGCACAACATCGTGCTGGTGCATGGCGCGTGGGTTACGGGCGCGGGCTGGAAGCCCGTTTACGACATTCTCGTCAAGGATGGTTATCACGTGTCGGTTGCGCAGCATCCGCTCACGTCCTTCGATGCAGACACCACCGCCGTCAAGCGTATCGTCGACATGCAGGATGGCCCGGCCATTCTTGTCGGCCACAGCTATGGCGGCGCCATCATTACCGATGTCGGCAATGATCCCAAGGTGGCGGGGCTGGTCTACATCGCCGCCCATGCGCTTGATCAGGGTGAAACCGAAGTCGCCAACGGCAAACGTTATCCGAGCCTGACCAGCCAGACCAAGGACATCAAGAAGACGGCCGATGGCTATCTTTATCTTGATCCAGCCAAGTATCCGGCGGACTTTGCGGCCGACCTGCCTGCCAGGCAGGCGCAATGGGAGGCAAACGGGCAGGCGCTCACCAACGCCAGCGTGTTCAACGCACCTGCAGGCGATCCCGCCTGGAAGCACAAGCCGAGCTGGTACGCCGTGGCCGACGCCGACCGCATCATCAGCCCTGATCTGGAGCGCATGTATGCAGCGCGCGCGCACAGCACCACGATCGACATCAAGAACGGCAGCCACTCCATCTACGAATCACATCCGCAGGAAGTCGCCAAGCTGATCGAAGAGGCTGCGCAGAATGCGCTGGCCGGTAAATAACGGCGGCCCTGATTAGCCCGCAGGTTGGCGGTGAGGCAACGCCGAACCCCAACGTCGCCATCTGCATGGCAACGTTGGGGTTCGCATGCGCTCACCGCCAACGCGCAACATGCGTCATGCAATGAAAGCCCTTACGACCAGAGCGTCTTCCCCAGGAACGTAAACGTCCGGTCCCACCCCAGTTGCGCCCACGCGGGATCGTATTGCGTACCCGCAATACGTCCATGCCCCACCGCCGTCTCGTTGGCGAACGCATGGTGCGCAAGATAGCGATGGAACTGCGCCTGCACGCCGCTTTCGGCAAACTTCGCTTCCAGCGCATCCACCGACGTGATCGGGAAGAATTGATCCTGTGTGCCCCAATGCCCGAGCACCGGCACCTTGATGCGTGATGCATCGAGGTACTCCAGCGGCGGCAGGCCGTACCACACCACGCCAGCCGATAGGTCCGTGTTCTGGTTGAGCGCGAGCAAGGCGAGTGCGCCGCCCATGCAGAAGCCCATCACGGCGACCTTGGCCGTACGCTGCTTGAGATAAGCCACGGCGGCGGCAATGTCCTGCGAGGCGGCGTCGCCGAAGTTCAAGCCTTCCATCAGGTGATGGGCTTCCTCCTCTTCCACCGTGATCTTGCCGCGATACAGATCGGGCACCAGCGCAAGATAACCGGATTGCGCCAGCCGATCGGCCACGCCGCGGATCTGCTCGTTCAAGCCCCACCATTCCTGGATCACTACCACCGCCGGTGCGCCGCTGGGTTGCTCCGGCGTCGCCAGATAACCTTCCAGCCGTTGGCCGTCCGGGCGTTGCAGGCCGACCATGGATCCATGTGTTGCTGTCATGACAATTCCTCGTGAGTGTGGGGAGACGTTCAAGGCCACCAAGGTAAGCGCGCCCTGTGTCGGCTGCATTGCCGATTGGAACAGGGTTTTTGCCCATTTCTCCAGGCGTGGAGGGGAGGCTGCGCATACGCGCGGGCGTGTGGCCGCTCACGGGATTTTCGTTCAAAAAACCAATGGCGTTGACGATTATTTTCGTTTCGAAGTAGTAGACGTTTTCTGTTGGCGGCTTCATCAGCGCGTGAAGAAGGCCTCAGCAGATGCGCGAGCTTCATTCCGACAGCCAGGAATCGACACCCTCCGCCATGGCGTGCGGGGCCGACTCGAACGGCTCGTCGTTCCCCGCCACCCGCATGCTGATGTCGATGGCGGCGGTGATCGCGACAGCCGCCATCTTCGGCTTGAGCTACAGCCTGTCGGCGCCGTTGATTGCGGTGAGCCTGGAAAACCTGGGCTTTTCCGATCGCTTCATCGGCATCAACGCGGCCATGCATGCGGTGGGCGTGCTGGCCATTGCGCCGTTCATGCCTGCCTTAGCGGCGCGCTGGGGCGCCAGGCGCCTGGCGCTGTTCGCCCTGGTGGTGACTGCCGCAACCTTGGCCGCCTTTCCATTCGTCAGCTCGGTCGCCTGGTGGTTCCCGTTGCGCATGCTGCTGGGTGCGGCGGCAGAAGCCCTGTTTGTGATGTCCGAAACCTGGGCCAACAGTTTGAGCCGCGACGAAGCCAGGGGGCGAACGATGGCGACGTATACCGCGTCGCTTTCCTTCGGCATGGTGCTTGGGCCGGCCACGCTCTCGTGGGTGGGCATCAACCATCGTGGTTATTTTCTGGCGGCGGGCCTGTCACTGCTGGCCGTGCTGTGCATTGCCGGCAGGTGGGTGGTGGCGCCCGCAAGGATCCGGCCGGAATCCGCCCGTCCCCTGCTGTATGCCCGCCTTGCGCCGGTGGCGATGGCGACCACCGTGCTCAACGCCGGCGTGGAGACGGCAGGGCTTTCGTTCATTGGCCTGTACGCCACCGCACAAGGATGGACCAACAGCCAGGCCATGCGCCTTATTTCCACCTTGATGCTCGGCGCGATCGTGCTGCAGTTGCCGATTGGATGGCTGGCCGACCGTGTTTCCAAGCGCAAGCTGGCGATGGCGCTCGCCTGGATTTCCGCGGCGGGCGCGTTGTGCTGGCCGTTCGTGCTCGCCGACCCGCTGTGGGCGTTCGGTATCGTCTTTTGCTGGGGTGGCGTTTTCGTCGGCATTTATACCGTCATGCTGGCGATGATGGGCGAGCGCTTCGGCGGCGCCAAGCTGGTCGGCATCTATGCGGTGATGGGGTTGGCGTGGGGTGTTGGCGCGCTGGTCGGCCCCACCTTTGCCGGCGTTGCCATGGGCGCAAGCGCGCGCTTCGGGCTGCCCGGCCTGATTTCGCTGGCCTGTGCGTTGTTTGCCGTGTTTGCCATGCGTGCACGCAGCGAGGCGTAGCCATGGGGTGCCCTGAATTAATTCAGAGCATCCCAAGATCACGGAGAAAGCATGAATCAACTCGCGCTGCTTCTGCTGGGTGGTGATTTCGTCAAACGGCGCTGGCCGTGGCTGGCCGGCATCGGTTTCCTGTGGGCGATGTCGGGGGTGGCGATTTTTGTCGATGCGATGGACGGCATCACCTACTTCCCGTTGCACCTGTTCGGTTATCTGTTGCTGATCGAAGCGGTGGTGACCCTCTGCGTGACGTCGCCCAAGCCCGATGCATCGTCGTTGTTGAGAAGACTGCGCGGCGTGGCGTTTCTCGTCCTGGGGCTGCTTACGGTGGATGCGCACCGTGCGGCCAATGTCATTCTCGCCATGGCCTTTGGCATCGCGTTCCTGGTCGATGGCGGGTTTCGCATCGCAGCGGCTTTTGTCGTGCGCTTCCAGGGTTGGTATTTGTCGCTGTTTACCGGATTGTTTGAAATCCTCTTCGCGGCATTCATGTTCGAACCTTATCCCACCTTTTACCAAGGTACTGTTCCTGCCTGTATCGGCATGGGATTGTTTCTTTCAGGCGTCGGACTCTTGCGCCGCGCGATCCGGTTGGCGCGGCGGCCGGAACACATCTCCATGGCGGCATTGCTGGCCAAGGAGTTGCCATCGCCCGCCGCTGTTGCTCGCCCCGACGCCACGCAGGTATCCGGCCTGCTGGTGGTGCATGTGTGGACGCCGGTCGGTTCGGTAGGCCAGACGATTCCCAATCCGCTGCTGGATCGCTACATCGCGGCCGTCGATACGAATGGCGTGGTGTCCACCGGCCATGCCGCGCTGGAGTGCACGCCCGATATCTACGTGAGCCATTATCCGGCGGTGGAAATCGACCGCTCCAGCGCCAGCTTTTCGCGCGCACTGCGCGCGACCTCCGACAACGACGTAGCCGGCAAATTTCAGCCGAGCTACGAAGTGGAAGCCGCTGGTTGGTGCGACTCCACGACACACGTGGTGTTCGATCGTTTCGATCGCGTACGCCTCGCAGCCTTTTGGAACCTTTATCGTCAAGACACCACGTATAACCTTACCCATCGCAATTGCTCCAGCAGTGTGGCGCATTGCCTGGATGCGGCGCTGGAAGGCAGCCTTGGCGGTGACGGCGCGGGGCTGGGCGCCTTCTTTCGCGTGGTGTTCAATCCGGAACTCTGGTTCGCCGCGCAACTGCGCAAGCGGGCCGAGGCGATGGCGTGGACGCCGGGATTGGTGCTCGATTACGCCCGCGCCCTGCAAGCGGCCATTGCATCGGCGCCGCTGGGTTGGGAAAGCCTCTTTTCGGCCATGCGCAGATCATGGCGTTACGGCGTGGCCGTGTTCGCCGCACGAGCGGCGCGGCATGCCAAGGATGTGCGCGGCAAATTGGGGGCGACATCGCGACACAAGGAAGGCCATTAGCCCATAGGCTAAAATCGGCAACCTCATTTCCGGAAGCAGACTTTCGTGCCCCATTATTCCGGCCCTTTGCTGACACGCCCCACTGCCGAAGCACTGCTGGCCGCACACGACGCGGGCAAGCCGGAGTGGCATGGCTCGCTCGATCTGGGGCGGTCGAACGGACATGCGTTGCTGCGCGCCGATGACTGGCAGTGGAAAGAACAGGCTTATCCGTATCCGCCCAAGCTGAAAGACCGCACGATCTACTACTGGGATGGCGATGCGTTTGCATCGGCGTCGCGTTTTTCCGGGTCGTTGATCAAGCTGGTGCCCACCGAATGGGGTGCGCCCACCTTCGAGATCGATGGCATCAAGATGCTGCCCACGGCGAAGGAATCGCCGCTCGACGATGCGCGCCGCAAGGTCGCGCTGGTCGAGCCGCGCGGCAAGGTCTTGCTGGATACATGCGGCGGCCTAGGCTACTTCGCCGCCTGCTGCCTGGACGCGGGTGTGGCGCGCATCCATTCGTTCGAGAAAAACCCCGATGTGCTGTGGCTACGCACGCTCAATCCATGGTCGCCGGATCCGGACGATCCGGCCAGCGGCGGCCGCCTGGCGTTGACGCATGCCGACGTGCGGGATGCGATCGTGCACATCGAAGATGCTTCCGTCGACGCCATCCTGCACGACCCACCGCGCTTCGGCATCGCCGGCGACCTCTATTCGCAGGCGTTCTACGATCAACTCGCGCGCGTGCTGCGTCGTAACGGCCGCCTGTTCCATTACACCGGCAGCCCCAACAAGCTCACCAGCGACCGCGACGTGCCGCGCGAAGTGGCGAAGCGGCTGGAGAAGGCAGGCTTCAAGGCGCAGCTGGCGTTGGACGGCGTGTTGGCGGTGCGGCGCTGAGCATGGCGTCTATGTGATTCGCCTGGCTGATACTCGCCATGATGCACTCCCCTGCTTCGCAGGGGAGTGAACCGTTTATCGCGCTGATGCAGAAACCCGCTACGCTTGAGTGCAAATTATAGAAGCGGCCTCAGGGCGCCGCAGCCATATCCGGCTGCGGCGCGCAACGCGCGCTCAACCGCGTCGCCAATGCATGCGCAGCCACGCGAATTTCCGGCATCGCCGTGCATTCCCACAGGTTGCCGCGCACCAGTGAACCGATGGCGTGCAGGCCGTGCTGCACCTCGCCAGCGGCGTTGATCAATTGGCCATCCGGCTGTGCCAGGACGCCCAGGTGCAACGGATCGGCGACGGCCAGGCCATCCTGCAGCAGGCCGGAGAGCAGCGGGTGCTGCGCATAGCCCACCGCGGTGTCGAGCCCGGTGGCCTGTACCACCAGATCCGCTTGCAACGTCGTCATCACCTGCCTGGCGCGCGAGCGAACCGTAACGTTCAAGGGCCCTTCGCCATCCACCTCCAACACGCGGGCTGCGTGAACCTGCAGGCGACCTTCGTCGCGCAACTGCTGGATGATTTCCCCGGGTTCCGGCGCAAGCCGATGCCGCGACGATTCCCACAGCCAGCGGATGTGCCGCAGAAATTGGCGGCGCTGGCGCGGTGTAAACGCCTGCCACAGCGTGGCGTTGATCGGGCGCATGCCATCGATCACGCTGCGCCAGTCCAAGGCCTGTTCCGCGCGGAAAAGGCGGCGAATCTCGGCAAGGATGGCGGCGGGACCTGCGCATGCCAGCAGCCTGGCATTGAGTTCGGCCTGCTGCGGATAGGCGTCAATGGGATGCACCGGATGCACGAACGGCAACAAGCCATGCCGCGAGACGGCGACCAGTTCGATATCCGGCCAGCGAATCGATGCGGAGATGAGCGTGTCGACGGCGGTGAGTCCCGTGCCGATCACGATCAGCCGGCGCGGCTGGAGCGAGCGTTCGGTAAGACACCATGGGTCCAGCACATAGGCGCCGCTGGCAAGCGCGCGTTCGGACACCGTGCGCAACGGGCGCGGCGTCAGTGCGCCGAGTGCAAGCACGACATGCTCCGCCATCACGTGTTCGCCATTGTCCAGCGCGATCTCGTAGCCGCCATGCCTGGCGCGCAGGCGCGTGGCGGTCGATGGTGTCACCGCAAAGTAGCGGCCGCGCTGACGGGCATGCTGCAGGCGCTTGCGCAACTGCGTCTCGATGTATTCGCCGAAAAGCCGGCGCGGTAGAAAGCCGGTAGGGCGCGAACCCGGGCGCTCGCGACCGCTGAATTGCGCAAAGTCTTCGTCCGCATCGGCGTACAGCCCCATGCCGCTCGCGCGTACGTTGAGCAGGTGATGATCGTGCCGGGTGCCGTAGGCGACACCACGGCCGGTGTGTCCACGGCTTCCGGTCACCCAGTGCAGGTTGTCCGGCGCTTCGTGCGCGAGCAGCGCACCGAACACGGCCGCACCTGCCGCGCCGCCGCCGATGATTGCGATGTTTGCCATGGGGATGGGCCTTTTTTTGGGGGGATCAGGCGAGCGATGTTTCGCGCGCCGTGGTGTGGCATTCCGACGTCCACTGCCCATCGCGCTGATGATAGCTGCGGTACCGGTTGAGTTCGCCGCCATAGACATGCAGCGACAGCGCCTGACGGTTGCTGGAAAAATTGCGGCAGCGATGCGCGTAATCCGTATCGGAAAACGCCACGTAGTCGCCCACGCCGGCTACCAGGCTGTGCTTGGGCGTGAGATGCATGGATGGCTGTGCGACGAGTTGGAACGATTCCACCTCCAGCACGCCATCCAGCACGAATTCCATGCCCCACAGTTCATCGTGATCGTGGATGGGCGTGGCGTAGGCGGGCGGCCAAACGATCAGCAAGGCTTCGTACGCCTTGCCGGCGCCCAGCAGAATGCGCCGGTACGCGGCCGGTGCGGACGCTGAAGACAGCTCGGCTGCGCGTGGGCAGCCTTGCCACGCAGCTACCTGCGCCAGTGCTTCGGCAATCCTGCTTGCAATGGGCTCCCCTGTTTGCTCGATGCATGCATCAATGGTGTCAAGGACACGCTTGCGCCATGCAGTGGTGGCAGTGGTGAGTGCGTCGTCGTACATCAGTGGCTCCTGGTGTTGGCGTACTCGTACTCAAGACAACCACAGGTCGCGTTAAAGATGCGCTAGAAGCTCACGAACAAACGGCACGTCCTTATGCATTTTCTGATGGATGGGAGTGCGTTGTGAATGCGTTGTTCAAAAGTAGTTCGTGTGCGCGATGCACTAAGAGGGCAATCGTCTTACGTCATAGGTTTGTCCGATCACGCGGTCCCGTAGGTTGGGGTGAGCTTGCGAACCCCAACGTCGCCATGTAGAACCTACGAGAGATATCGACTTGCCCAGGAAGGCAACATGCGCTATCGACGCGTAAAAATCCCCGGTGGTACTTTCTTCTTCACGGTCAATCTGGCCGATCGCCGTAGCACGCTGTTAACCGATTGCATCGCCTCGTTACGCGAGGCCGTCAGAACGGTAAAGCTGCGCCATCCCTTTCACATCCATGCCTGGGTGGTGCTTCCCGAGCACATGCATGCCATCTGGACCATGCCAGGCGAGGATGACGACTATTCGATGCGCTGGATGCTGATCAAGCAACGGTTCTCAAGAGCCATCGCATCGCACGAGAGGGTAAACGCTTCAAAACGACGCAAAGGCGAGCGTGGTGTTTGGCAGCGGCGGTTCTGGGAGCACCAGATCAGAGATGATATTGATCTAGGGCACCACATGGATTACGTGCATATCAACCCGGTGAAGCACGGCTATGTCGAGCGCGCCAGCGCTTGGCCATATTCGTCGATTCATCAATATATTCGACGAGGCGATCTTGCGCCGGATTGGGCGTGTGATCCCGATTTGCATGAGCTCGCTGGGGAACGGCTGTGATGAGCGGCGTTGTTATGCATGGCGATGTTGGGGTTCGGCTGCGCCTCACCCCAACCTACTCGCTGATGCGAAAAGCAAAGATGGATTCGCTTTCACGAGAATGACGGCCTTGCTCACACCGCAAAAAAATCACGGATAGCTCGCGCAATCTCCTTCGCATGCGTTTCGAGCGCGAAATGTCCGGTATCGAAAAACGCGACCTTGGCTTGCGGAATATCGCGCTTGAACGCTTCCGCACCCGCCGGCAAGAAGAATGGGTCGTGCTTGCCCCATACGGCCAGGAAACGCGGACGATGCGTGCGGAAGTAGGTTTGGAAAGCAGGGTAGAGTGCCACGTTGCTCTGGTAATCCAGGAACAGGTCCAGTTGCACGTCATCGGCGCCACGGCGCGCAAGATAATAGTTGTCGAGCGCAATGCCGTCCGGCGACACCGCCGATTCGTCCGGCACCCCATGCGTGTATTGCCAGCGGGTGGCTTCCGGCGCCAGGAAGGCCCGCAAGGCTTCGCGGTTGGCTTGCGATGGATCTTGCCAATACGCGCGAATCGGGTTCCAGCCGTCGCTCAAGCCTTCCTCATAGGCATTGCCGTTTTGCGAAATGATGGCGGTGATGCGTTCCGGATGTTTTACCGCCAGGCGAAAGCCAGTCGGCGCACCGTAATCGAACACATACACGGCAAAGCGATCGAAGCCCACCACTTCGGTGAAACGGTCGATCACCTGCGCAATATGGTCGAACGTGTAGCTGAACTGCTCGCGCGGCGGCATGTCCGTCTGGCCAAAGCCGGGCAGGTCGGGCGCAATGATGTGGAAGTCTTCGCTCAGCAGCGGAATCAGGTCGCGGAACATGTGTCCCGAACTCGGGAAGCCATGCAGCAAGAGCAGCTTGGGTTTGTCGGCCGAACCTGCTTCGCGATAGAAAACTTTCAGGCCGTCGACGTCGGCGTGGCGATAGTGAAGGGTAGACATGGCGGATCTCCTTTGAGATGCGGGGTGGATGAGGGTCAGCGTTTACCGTGCTCGATCGCATCGGCGATAAGCTTGGCGACCAGTGCCGGCGCCGTGACCTGCGGTACGTGATCGACCGGATAGGCGCGGATGTGCGCCTGCATGCGCTCGGCCATGAAGCGCTGTGTCTGTTCCGGAATCATGTGGTCCTGCTCGGCCAGCAGGTACCAGGACGGCACGCGTTTCCAAAGCGGTGCGCCCACCGCAACGGTAATGCTTGCCGGCGAAATGGGCGGCTGCGTGGCGGCGAGCGCCTGTTGTTCTTCCGGCGTCGCATGCTGCGCAAACGCCGTCGCGAAGGCTTCCGGCGGGAGCCGGATCCAGCCGTCGTTGTCCGGCGCCAGTTTCGGTGCCTTGGCATCGTGCTCGTAGCGATAGAACACGTCGGCCACGGTTTCGCCCTGGTCCGGCGCGATTCCCGCGATGTAGATCAGCGCCCGCACCTTGGCGCTCTGGGTGGAAGCGATGACTGCGCCGGCATAGGCATGGCCGGCGAGCGCGACCGGCCCCGGGATCTGCGCCAGCGCCTGGTCAAGCGCCGCCGTATCGTCGGCCAGCGAGGAAAGCGGTAGCTGAGCCGTAACCACATTAATGCCTTTTAAATGGAGAAGACGGGCGACCTTTTCCCAAGCCGCCGCACCCGCCCATGCGCCATGGACAAGTACCGCTGTTGCTGTCTCTGTGTTCATTTTTGCCATTCCTCCCGCAGGTTTCTGGATGGGCTGGAGGCGGCCAGGGATTGAAAAGATGCTAACCGCCTAAACTTCAATTAGGAGGTTATTGCTGCACAGGTAACTTGTCAAGAGCATTTAAGGCGGTTACTTTGTCAGCCAGGAGACAACCCCTATGACCCCGCCGATTCCCGCGCTTTTCCTGGCCGATGCCCCTGGCCTGGATTTCCTCAATTCGATCGCGACACCGGTGGACACGCCGGTCGACTGGCTGGCGGACGGGGAGGGGCTGCTCAGCTGGCTCAGGCAGGCGCGCCTGGTGCCGGATGAAGTGCTCGATGCGATGCGTGGGCGCGCGATTCCGGGTGAGCTCGATCGCCTGGCCGACCAGGCGCGCTCACTGCGCGAGTGGTTCAGGGCATTCGTGCTCGCGCACAAAGGGCGCCCGTTGCAGGCGGCGCAATGGGCCGAACTCGCACCGCTCAATCAATTGCTGAGGCGCGATGAGCGGTACGATGAAATCGTGCTGCAAGCACACGGGGAATCGTCTGCGCTGCGCTTGATCCAGGTGCGCCGTTGGACATCGCCGGAAGCCTTGTTGCTACCGATCGCCGAAGCGATGGCGCAGCTGGTCTGCGCGGAGGACTTTAGCCATGTGAAAGCCTGCGAAGGCCCGACCTGCACCTTGCTGTTCGCCGATCACACGCGCGGGCATGCGCGCAGGTGGTGCAGCATGTCGCTGTGCGGCAATCGCGCGAAGCAGGCGGCGCACCGGCATCGTCTAAAAACGATCCGGCAAGAGTGAGCTCGTTCAAGCGCTGATCATTTCCGCTTGGGCAACGTCCAGCCCGGCCGGATGAAATGGCAGGTGTATCCCTGCGGATAGCGTTCCAGGTAATCCTGATGTTCCGGTTCCGCCTCCCAGAACGGCCCTGCTGGCGCAATTTCGGTGACGACCTTGCCGGGCCATAGGCCGGATGCATCGACGTCGGCCACGGTATCCTCGGCCACCTTTTTCTGCTCGCCGTCGCGATAAAAAATGGCTGAGCGGTAGCTGGTGCCGACATCGTTGCCCTGACGGTTTTTCGTGGTCGGGTCGTGGATCTGGAAAAAGAATTCCAGAATCTGGCGGTAGCTGATCTGCGCCGGATCGAACACGATCTCGATGGCTTCGGCATGCGTGCCGTGGTTGCGATAGGTGGCATTGGGCACGTCGCCGCCGGAGTAGCCCACGCGCGTGGACAGCACGCCGGGATAGCGACGCAACAGATCCTGCATCCCCCAGAAGCAGCCGCCGGCCAGGATGGCGGTGTCGGTTTTTGTGGTCATGTCATTGCCTCGTTTCATTCTCAAGCCAGGAAGCTTGTTGCTTGTGCTGATCTGCTCCCTCCCCTACTTCGCACCTGATTAGCGCTATGTTTCAGTTGCGCGACATATAGCTCCCTCCCCTGCGAAGTAGGGGAGGGCGGGGTGGGGTTGTTCGAGCTTGCAGCACGATTTGAACTTGTCGTGAGCTTGCTTCACCCCACCCCAACCCTCCCCTACTACACGTGGCACATCCGGCGAACTGAGACTCGACGCTAATCAGCTACTTCGCAGGAGAGGGGAGGCGTCCTGCGAGTGCGAGGTACAAGCTCAAGTTCGCGCCATCGGTCAAAGCCGTTACCGCGCTCTATATCTGGGATCACATGCCGCCGATCAAGTGCCATCGGTTGCTTGCCCGTGATCCGCGCCCGCCGCTGTCATTCCCCACCCATGGTGTTAACTTACCTGCCCTCACGCGCCTGCTTTCGGAGCTTTTCATGTCTCGTGCTTTTACTGCGGTATCAACGGTTGCCACGCATCGCATGTTTTCACGCCTGGCCCTGGCGATAGCGATGGGGCTGGCGGCCACCGGTGCCGCCGCACAAAGCGTGCCTGCCGACAGCGTGCCGCCGCCGCAGGACAAGCCGTATCCCGGCACCGTCACCCTGCACGTCGACGCCAACGACACGCTGCAGGGCATCTTCCGCGTGCACGAAACGATTCCGGTGCAGGCCGGTGCGTTGACGCTGCTGTATCCGCAGTGGATTCCCGGCGACCACTCGTCCACCGGCCCGATCAACATGCTGGCGGGCCTGCAGCTTGCGGCCGGCGGCAAGCCGTTGAAGTGGAAGCGCGACGAATACAACGTCTATGCATTCCACGTCGACGTGCCTGCCGGCGTGTCGAGCATCGACGCGTCGTTCCAATATCTGTCAGGCCGCACCGATGGCGAAGGTTTCGAGATCACCGACCGCATGATGGACATGGAGTGGAGCAAGATGCTGCTCTATCCGGCCGGCTATTTCTCGCGCGACATCCGGTTTGCGCCAAGCGTCACTTTCGCGCATGGCTGGCAGTTCGGCACGGCGCTGGAAACCGCTTCGCAGGCGGGCGATGCCACCACCTTCAAGCCGGTGAGCTTGAACAACCTGGTCGACTCGCCGATCTACGCGGGCAAGTATTTCAAGCGCGTGGACCTCAACCCTGGCGGCGATGCGCCGGTGCATCTGGACATCGTTGCCGACGAACCGAAGTACCTGGAGATGACACCCGAGCAACTGCAGGTGCATCGCAACCTGGTGACGCAGGCCACCAAGCTGTTCGGCTCGCATCATTACGACCACTACGACTTCCTGTTTTCGCTGTCGGACGTGCTGGCGGGCAACGGCACGGAGCATCACCAATCCAGCGAGAACGGCCTGGGCACCGATTATTTCACCGCCTGGAATGACGCCGCGCCCGATCGCGACCTGCTCGCGCACGAATACACCCATTCGTGGAACGGCAAGTTCCGACGCCCGGCAGACCTGTGGACACCCAACTTCAACGTGCCGATGGGCGATTCGCTGCTGTGGGTGTACGAAGGACAAACCCAGTACTGGGGTTTCATCCTGACGGCACGCGCCGGCATGTGGTCGCCGCAGCAATTCCGCGATGCATTGGCCATGGTTGCCGCCAACTATCAGCGCAACCGCGAAGGCTTCCAGTGGCGCACGCTGGAAGACACCACCAACGATCCCACCGCCGCGCGCCGCTCCAGCCTGCCGTACCGCAGCTGGCAGATGAGCGAGGACTACTACAGCGGCGGCCAGATGATGTGGCTGGAGGTGGATGCCAAGCTGCGCGAACTCACCCACGACCATAAGTCCCTGGATGACTTCGCGCGCGACTTTTTCGGCGTCGACAACGGCAGCTACGTCACCAAGACCTATACCTTCGATGACGTGGTAGCTGCCCTCAACGGCGTGGCTCCCTACGATTGGGCCAGCTTTTTGCGCACACGCGTCGACGCGCTCAACCCGCCGCTGGAAAACGGCATTGCCGCCACCGGCTGGAAACTGGTCTATACCGATCAGGAAAGCGCCTACGAGAAGCAGTACAACAGCCGCCCGCAATCACCGCGTCACCTGTACAACTTCGCCTGGTCGATCGGCCTGACGATGGGCGATGGCGGGCAGATCAACGATGTGCGCTGGGACGGCCCTGCGTTCAAGGCGGGCATCAGCACCGGCGCCAAGCTGGTGGCGGTCAACGGCCAGAACTATTCGACCGAAGTGCTGAAGAGCGCCATTGCCGCCGCCAAGACCGGCCAGGCGCCGATCCAGTTGCTGCTGAAATACCAGGGCGGCTACCGCACCGTGGCCGTGGATTATCACGGTGGCCTGCAATACCCGCACCTGGTGCGCGTCGAAGGCACGCCGGATTATCTGGACGAGATCATCGCGCCGCGCAAGTAAAACAGGCGCGGCCGATCACGGCTCTTCCGCCACGCCCGGCAACACGATGGTATGCCGGGTGTGGCGAACCTTCGCTTCCAGGTAACGCAGGTTGTGGCGCCCGAAGAATGCGCTCGTGGGCTGTGCGGCGGCCACGTCGATGCCCAGTGCCTGCAACTGCGTGCGCTTGTCGGGATTGTTGGTGATCAGCGTGATCCGCGATACGCCCAGCGCCTTCAACATGTCGGCCGCGGCGGTGTAATCGCGCTCGTCGTCGCCGTGGCCCAGGGCGCGATTGGCTGCGTACGTGTCGTGGCCCTGCTCCTGCAGGCGATAGGCATCCAGCTTGGCGTACAGCCCGATGCCGCGTCCTTCCTGGCGCATATAAAGGAGATAGCCGCCTTCCTCGTGCAGGCGAAGCAGCGACTCCTGCAATTGGGGGCCGCAATCGCACCGCGCCGAACCCAATACGTCCCCCGTCATGCATTCGGAATGCACCCGCACCAGCGGTGCATCGGTATTGCAGTCGCCGAAGCGCAGCGCGAAATGCTCCTTGCCGTCGGAAAGGCCGTGAAAGCTGTAGATGGTGCTGGCGGCCTCGCGGCCGTCGGCCAGATGGATCGGCAATTGCGCAGCCGTACGGACGCCGGGCGTTTCCGCCAGGGGGACAGCTTGCAAGCAGGAAGCGGACATGGGGTCTGATCTCATTACTCGGCGCCCCATGGTTTGTGGGGCCTGAAGGCCGGCATTCAAGCGCTCGCCTGACGGGTATATCAGTGAGTGCCGACTGGGTGGCCATTCGTTGCGTACGCCTTTCATGGCGGTTTCGCGGCGTCCGAGCGCCGGTGGCGCGGCTCTGCACTATGCTCCCAGTGGAACCCCATGTTATCGCTTCCTTTCATATGGCCGACATGCCTTTCCATCCCCACGTCGCCCCTGAGGTCTTCGCGCTGCGGCCCGACTTCGCGGCGCTGAGCATCCACGCGGAAAATGTCCGGAACGGCCCCAGCGATACGCATAGCTCCGAATGGCTGAGCAATGCCTGCCATGAGCTGGACGCGGCGCCCTGGGCCGAGGCGCACCTCGCGTCCTGGCGCAACGCCTATCGCGCCTTCGGCGCCAAGCCGCAACGCACGCCATGCTCGGTCGAGGCTCTGCGCAAGCGGGCGCAGCGCGACGGCGCACTGCCTGCGATCAATGCCGTCGTCGATCTCTATAACGCCCTGAGCGTGCGTTATGCCCTGCCGGTGGGCGGCGAAGACGTCGCGACCTATGAAGGTTCCCCGCGACTGATCCGCGCAGCGGGCACGGAACCGTTCGAGACGGTTGCCGAAGGCGTGCCCAGGGTGGAAACGGCAGAGCAGGGTGAAGTGATCTGGCGCGATGCGCGCGGCGTCACCTGCCGGCGCTGGAACTGGCGGCAAGGCATCCGCACGCGCATTACCGAACACAGCACGGACATGTGGTTCGTGCTGGAACGCCTGGATCCCATGCCGATCGACGCCTTGCGCGAAGCTGGCGAGCAGCTGATCGAAGGCCTGCGCCGGATAAGCCCGGAGGTTCGCACCACGCAGTTGTATCTGGCTGTAGCTTCACTATCGATCCGATAACCGGGTTGTCAGGCCAGAAACTTGAACCGCTCCCTCCCCTGCGATAGTAGGGGAGGGCTGGGGCTGAGGTATCCCCACGTTCTTTTGCCGGCTATTCCGATAAAAAAGCCGAAGTTTTCGCCGGTGTTATTTCAGCGCGAGTCGTCATTCCGGCGAAAGCCGGAATCCATGCTTCGGATTGGCGATGGGTTCCGGCTTTCGCCGGAATGACGACTCGCTTTGGAACGGAGTCAGCGTGATCCTCAGGTTTACTGCGAGCTATCTCGTTGATTTATTGAGGACGTTCGACTGAAAAACGCGGGGATACCTCAAGGGCTGGGGTGGGGTTGCATGTTCTTTGGCGAGTTACCGAATGTAGCCATGATGTCTCGTCGCAGGAAGTACATGCCTGTGAAGTCTGGCTCCTGCCGCTCGCTGCGCTCGCACCCCACTTCGCAGGGGAGGGAACGCATTCTGGCGAGTGGATGATGGTCAACGATTCGCAGCCGGATAAGGCTCGTCCAGCGCGATAGCACCCGTCTCCAGCAGGGATTTGAGATTGGAAATGACCTTGGGCCAGCCACCCGACACCGCTTCGATGAACTGCGAGGGTTCGCATTCGATAGTGTGGGTGATGGACAGCTTGATCGCCGTGCCGGTGGGTTCCAGCTCCATCGTGCACAGCGATGCGCCTTCGGCCTTCAGTTCCGGCTTGTTCTGATGCTGCCAGCGAATCACCAGGCGGCGCGGCGGCACGGCTTCGACGATGTTGCCGGCGTCGTATACCTGGCCGTCGCCGGCGACCAATTTCCACGGCGATCCTGCCGTCCACTCGCTCTCTGCATGCATGCCAAACCAGTACTGCTTCATGAATTCCGCGTCGGTCAGCGCGGACCACAATTGCTCCGGCGTGGTGCGGATGTAAGTCACGTAGACATAGGTCGACTTAGCCATTGCGTTTCTCCAATCGTTTCTTGAGATCCGAAAGCGCCTTCAGGCGCGGCTTCTCGAATTTGGCGATCCAGCGTTCGTAGATTTCCTGCAGTGGCACCGGATTGAGAAAATGCAGCTTTTCGCGGCCCTGGCGCACGGCGACCACCACGTTTGCCTCTTCCAGCAGGCTCAAGTGCTGAGTCACTCCTTGCCGCGTCATATCCAGGTGTTCGCACAGTTCGTTGAGCGTGCGGCCGTCATGCGCGTGCAGCAGATCCAGCAGCTTGCGCCGGCTGGGATCGGCCAGGGCCTTGAACAGTACGTCGGTGTCGTAGTGCTCGGTCATGCCTATATGCAAGTAATTGCTTGCATGAATAATAGGCAGGCAATTACTTGCATGTCAAGCGCAACACAAAGCAAACAATTCCTTGACCTGGGCAACCCGCTGGTCGAGGTATTGATCGCGCGTACGCGGGAGGAACAGCCATGAACCTAAGCACATTGATGCGCCCAAGCGCCTGGATTCCCCTGGCCATGTCATTTGCGGCGCTGTGTATCGTCATTGGCCATCTAGCCCTGTTTGGCCACGCGCGCGAGATCGACGAAGGCCCCGCCGCGCATCTCTTTCAAGGGCTTATTGCATTGCAAGTTCCCATCGTCGCGTTCTTTGCAATCAAGTGGCTGAAACGCAGGCCGCTCGAGGCCTGGATGGTCCTGGCCCTGCAGGCCCTGGCGATCGCCGCAGCCTGCGCGCCGGTCTGGTATTTCCAGTTGTAGAAACTCCTGTAGGCTGACGATCGCGATCCACTTTTTGCGGCGAAGGGGCGCTTCATGAAGATCGGCGCGGTACGCCAGTACGCCATGGCGCTGGAGGCGGTCACCGAAGAGCCGCACCATCACTATTCATCCTTTCGCGTGCGAGGAAGGATTTTCGTTACCGTCCCGCCGCCCGAAGCATTCATTCACGTCTTCGTGGAAGAGCAAGAGCGGGAAGTCGCCCTGGCGCTGTATCCGGACTTCGTCGAGAAGTTGCATTGGGGCGGCAAAGTCGTCGGCTTGCGGGTTGCACTTGCGCAAGCCAAGCCAGCCGCTGTGAAATCACTGGTGAGCAAGGCGTATGAACACGCCGTGCGTAAAGGCGCAAGTCGCAAGAAGCGGTAATTTGCCCGTCGACCCAGGAGATGTCATGAAACGTGTCACCGGAATAGGTGGAGTTTTTTTCAAGGCGAAAGATCCCAAGGCATTGGCCGACTGGTACCGCACGCATCTCGGCCTGAAGGTTGAAGCATGGGGCGGCGCCACGTTCCGATGGGCCGACGGCGATGCGGACGGCACGGGCGTCACGGCGTGGAATCTCTTCAAGCAGGACACCTCATACTTCGCACCGAGCACGGCCAGCTTCATGATCAACTATCGCGTCGACGACCTGCATGCACTGCTGGCTGCACTCAGGGCGGAAGGCTGCCAGGTCGAAGACAAGGTCGATGAGTCCGAGTACGGCAAGTTCGGCTGGGTGATCGATCCCGAAGGCAACAAGGTGGAGCTGTGGCAGCCGCCGTCGGAACGGTGAAGGAGGGCGGGGTTGCAATGCTAACGCTCCTCGCAAAGCATATTCCCTCCCGACGTCATTCCGGCGAACGCTTTGAAATGGCATTGACGCGGAACCTGAGTTCGAAGCATGAGGGCTAGGCCTGGTGCCGGGATTTCATCCCCACCTACGCGGCGATACAAATTATTTGCCCTACGCAACAACATGATCGCGAATTGACACCATTGCCACGCCGACAAGGTTAATACGGTCGCCAACGGCAGCCGTTCTGAAGCACTTAAACGCGATGCGGTGCCGGTACCTACCGGGCGCCCGAATTTATCGTGAAAGCACGATGCAAGACGGAGTGAAACCTTAGTGAGCGGCAAGTCATAGCAAGGCGAGGGCGATTCCACAATGACCATCGGCTGCCCCGAATGCGGCGCGCTCGAGGACATCCCTCCGCTTGCCGGCAGGTCCATCGCACATTGCCGTGTCTGCCACTATCCGCTGGAGCGACGCAGCGGACGCAGCGTGAATGCGGCGCTGGCCTTGTCGATCACCACCTTCGTACTGCTGTTTCCGGCCAACCTGGCGCCGTTGATGACGGTCCAGTTGCTCGGGGCCGAGCGCTCGTCGGTGCTGTGCTCGGGCATCCTGGCCATGTGGCAGGGGCAATGGGTGATACCTGCCTTGCTGCTGGGCATGTTCGGTATCGTGCTGCCGTTCGTGCGCTTCGGCCTGCTGGCATGCGTGCTTGGCGCAATCCGCTTTGACGTGCGTTTCAAGGGTATCGGCGCGCTGTTCCGTTGGGCGCTCTGGCTGGATGTGTGGGCCATGCCGGACGTGTATCTGGTTGGTTGCTTCGTCGGCTATTCGCGCGTAACGCAGAACCTCACCGGCACGATTGGCGCGGGCGGCTATTGCTTCATTGCCGCCGCGCTGGCGTCGATGCTTACGCGTGCATCGCTTGATCGCCGCACCGTTTGGCGCGCCATCACGCCCGACCAGAAGTGGACCAACGGCGACCCCGTCATTTCCTGCACCGCCTGCGACCTGGTCGCGCCGGCTTCGCATGAAGGCGAGCCCTGCCCGCGTTGCGGCTGGAAGCTGCACACGCGCAAACCCGATGCGGTGGTGCGGGCGAGTGCATTGTCGCTGGCGGCGCTGGTGTTGACGCTGCCGGCGAACCTGTTTCCCATGACATTCTCGATCCAGCTCGGCCAGAGCGTGCGGCATCGCATTGTCGATGGCGTGTATGAGTTGTTCCAGGCCGGGCTGTGGCCGCTGGGCATACTCATCGTCTGCACCAGCGTGGTCACTCCGGTGGCAAAAATCGTCGGCATGGGATGGTTCATCGTTTCGGTAAAGCGCCGGTCGCGCAGGCATCTGCGCGTGAAGACGCATCTGTACCGGTGGATCGACGAACTCGGGCGATGGTCGAACATCGACGTCTTTACCATAGCGGCCTTCATCCCGTTGATCCGCTTCGGCTCGCTGGCGTCTTCACGGCCGGCCATCGGCGCCTCGGCATTCGCGCTGGTGGTGTTTTTCACGATGGCGGCATCGCGCGCGTTCGATCCACGCATGATGTGGGATGTCCGCCACAGGAGGCAGTCGTGAGCGGCGAGCGCCTGCGGCGCACGCAGGCCGAGGTGCGCCGCAGTGGCTGGCCGGGCTGGATCTGGTCGGTGCCGATCGCTGCCTTTGGCGTGGCGCTATGGCTCGGCATTCGCGGGCTGGTCCACGGCGGGGAGACGGTTACCGTCACGTTCGACAATGCTTACGGCATGACGCCCAGCGACACCAAGGTGATGATGCTGGGCGTCAAGGTGGGTGACGTGTCGGATATCGCGCTTGCCAAGGATGGCAAGCACGTGGAGGCGAAGCTGGAGATCGACAGCGCCGACAAAAAATACCTGCGCAGCGGTACCCGGTTTTTCCTGCGCGGCGCGCAGCCGGATTTCAGCGATCCGGCTTCGCTCAAGGCGCTGGTGTCCGGCCCTGAGATCGTCATGGAACCGGGGCCAGGCAAGCCCACCGACCATTTCAACGGTGTCGACCGCAAACCCGCGCTGCCGCCGGAACACGGCCCGATGGTGAGCTACGCGGTGCGCTTCGATGGCGCTGCCGGATCGCTCAAGGACGGCGCCGACGTGGAGTTGCGCGGCTTTCACGTAGGTACCGTAACCAGCGTGCACCTGCGCTACGACGCAAGCACCGGCACGCTGAGCACGCCGGTGCAGATCGCGCTCGATCCTTCCGCGCTCGGCATCAGCGCGACGCCACCCAACGGCGATTGGCGGCCGCTGGTGGACGACATGTTCAAGCGGCTCATCGCCCAAGGACTGCGCGCGCGGCTCACGCAGGACCCGCCGCTGGTAGGTCCCGGCAAGGTCAGCCTGGATTTCGCCATCGGCGCATCGAACGCGACGCTCGGCAACGAAAACGGCATGGCGGTGATTCCCAGCATGCCTTCCTCGAACATCGACGCGATGACGTCCAAGGCCGATCAGATCCTGCAGAAAATCGACAGTCTCCCGATCAAGGACATCGGCGACCAAGTGCGCGGCGTTACCGCGCGCATCAACACGCTGGCCGCGTCATCCTCGCCCAAGATCAAGGACAGCCTCACGCACATCGATCGCTCGGTGGCGCAGATCGACCGCACCTTGCAGAAGGTATCGCCGCAAATCGGCCCGCTGGTCGCGCAACTGCGCCAGACGGCCAACGAGGCCGACCAGGCCGTCGCTGCCGCCAACCGCACGCTGGGCGGCGATGCGACCAGTCAAAACGGTTTGCCCGAGGCCTTGCGCGAACTCACCGACACCGCGCGCTCAATTCGTGCGCTGGCCGATTATCTGGATCGGCATCCCGAAGCGCTGATTCGCGGCAAGCAGAAGGAAAAGCCATGACGCTGAGACCAATGCTGATCATCCTGGCCGCGGCCTTGGCCGCCTGCGGCCACAGCCCGCCCACACGCTACGTCACTTTGAATGCGGAACCCGTCGTCGCGCCGCGCGCAACGGCGCAGATACAACCGGTTCAACTCACCGCCGTGCATATTCCCGCCGAGCTCGATCGTCCGGAAGTCGTCACGCAAGACGCCGCGAACCAGCTGACCATCCACGACACGGACCGCTGGGGCGCGCCACTCGGGCAGATGATGCGCCGCACGCTTGCGCAGGATCTGTTGACGCGCCTGCCGCAAGGAGCGTTCGTGCTGCCGGAAGCGCCGCCGCCGCCGCATACGCGCACCCTGGTGGTCACTGTGCTGAATGCCGAAGCCGACGCAGGCGGCGGCTTGACGATGCAGGTTTCGTGGACGCTGCTGTCCGGCCATCCTGCGCACACCGACTTGACGCAGCAGCTAACGCTGTCTTCCAGCATGGCGAGCCGCGATGCAACGGCGCAAGCGGCGGCGATGAGTCAGCTGCTTGGGCAATTGGCGGACCGGATTGCGGCAGCCGTCGTCATGCGGTAGCGCGTAGGTTGACGTTGAGCGCAAGCGAGCCCCAACGCCGCCATGCCGATGTTGGGACTCGGTGTTGCCTCACCGTCGACCTGCGAGGGTTGGTCACCGTCCATGCACATGTAACCAATTGCCTCGCCGGGCGAATTGATTGAAAACCACTTCCCGCCAGGCTGCAGTACACTCCGCCCGATGACGCACCTGTCCATCCCGAAGCTGGGTCCCACCCGTTGGCGCTTGCGCGATATCCGTCGCGCACGCGTGACGCGCTGGCTGCTGCTCGGGGGATTGCTGTTCATGGTCGGGCTGCAGTCGGCGCTCGCCGCTTACGTCTGCACCATGCCGGATGGTGCGATGGGTCCGGTGATGGCCATGAGTACATCGGCAGCCGATACGGCGATGGCGTCGACGTGCCCGCAGATGAAACACACGGCGGCAGACCGGGCGCTATGCGCCAAACACTGCGCTGCCGATGCATCGGCGCCCACCGCGGTGCATCCGCTGTCGGTGCCGCCCAGCGCGCTGGTGGCCCTGCCGCCCTCGTTGCCGGCGGCCGTCGCGCTGTCGTCGCCGATGACGGCGCTTCAACGGCAACGCGATCGTCTGCGGGCGCCGCTACCGGCAAGCCTCCTGTTCTGCTCCCTGTTGATCTAGCCAGCGGCGTTTCTCGTTGAAGCGTCGTCGTGCCCGCTGGGCGCGATATCCCTAAGGGATGCTCTGATTTAATCCACCGCAGGCCGCAGCCACCCCGTGTCTCCGCATAGCCTCGGTCCGACAGACTGCCAGTCTGCCTTCGCCGATGGCCCTGTGCTCTGCGAACACATAGGGCCGCTGCGGCCCACGCTGAATTAATCAGAGCATCCTCGGCTCCTCGGAGTAACCACCATGTTGTTGTCTCTGTTCACCCGGCGAGCGCTGGCGTCGGGATTGGCTGTCGTCCTGGGCGGGACGTCGGTCTCCACGGTTTGTGCGGAAGCACCGCCGTTGACGCTGAAAGCGGCTGTTCAAGCAGGCATGGCGCAAGCGCCCACACTCATGGCGCATCACGCGCACATTGCGTCGGCGCACGAAGAAGCGATGCGTGCCGGCCGTTTACCTGATCCTACGTTGAATGTCGGCGTGCAGAATTTTCCCATCACCGCGCCGGGTGCTTTCAGTGTCCGCTCCGACCCCATGACGATGCGCGTGATAGGCATCACGCAAGCGCTTCCCTCGCGTGCGGCACGTGCTGCCGATCGCGAAGCGGCAGATGCCGAGATCAAGGCGGCCGATGCCGAAGGCGCCGACACGATCCAATCGGTACAGCAACGTATCGCCGATGCCTGGATCGACCTGTGGACCGCACAGCAAAAGCGCGCGCTGCTCGCCGAACTGCAAGCTGAAAACGCGTTGGCCGTGCAGATTGCGCAGGCACGCTTGAAAGGCGGCAGCGGCAGCGCCACCGACGCACTGGCAGCGCGGGCCGAGGCAGCAGCGCTCGACAATCGCCTGGAAGCTGTCGATGCGGACATCGCCGGTGCGCAAGCGGGTTTGCAGCGATGGCTGGAACAACCCGCTACGGTTCTTGGCGACGCGCCCGATTTCGGCCAGTTGCCGGCGACGCCCGAGCACCTGGAGCAAGCCATCGACCAGCAAGCGCCCATGCAAGTCTGGGAGGCTCGCGAGCAGGTCGCGCAAGCGGCGCTGGATCGGGCGCGAGCAAGCAAACATCCCGACTGGAGCGTGAGTTTCCTCTATGGTCAACGCGCCGGTCCGCTTTCCGACATGGTGATGCTGGAATTTGGCGTGAGCTTGCCGCTGTTTACGCGCAATCGGCAAGACCGCGCGATCAGTGCAAAAGAAGAGCTAAGGGAAGCGGCACAAGACAACCATGAAGACGCGCGCCGCGAACAACGCGCCGTCGTCGCGCGCACGATCTCCAGTTGGCAAGGTTGGGCGCGCCAGATCCAGCGCTATCAGGACACGCTGCTTCCTCTCGATCGCGACCGCACGAAAGCGGCGCTGGCCGCCTACCGCGGCGGCGGCGCACTGCAACCCTGGCTGGATGCCCGCCGTGACGAAATCGAGCTGCGCTTGAGCTACGCCGATGCACTTGCGGCGCGCGCACACTTGTGGGCATCGCTGGCCTATCTATTACCTGCCTCGGAGGCCATGCCATGAAGCGTGCGCTGATTGCTTTTGCTGCTATCGCCATCGCAGCGATCTTGCTTGCCGTCGGCTATGTCAGTGGTCGATACACGTCATCGCCTTCCACTTCACTGGCTGCAGCGGCATCCGAAACGCAGGGGAAAAAAGTCCTGTATTGGTACGACACCATGGTGCCGGATCAGCATTTCAGTCACCCGGGTTTGTCGCCGATGGGCATGAAAATGGTGCCCAGGTACGCCGATGAAGGATCGGACCCGGACATGGTCCGGATCGATCCGGCCACGGTTCAAAACCTTGGCATACGAACGGCGCCGGTGGAGCATCGCGTCCTGGCCACGGCAAGCCTGGTTCCCGGCACGGTGACCTGGGATCTGCGGCAAGCCACGACGGTAAGCGCGCGCGCCGACGGTGTCATAAGCCAACTCTACGTACGCGCTCCGTATACCGCCATTACCGCGGGCGAGCCGTTGGCAACCCTGCTGGCGCCGCAATGGGATAGCGCGCTTGCCGAGTACCGCGCGCTTCAGCAGGCGCAGTCCGCCGATGCCAAGATACTGCGGGCTGCCGCACGGCAGCGCCTTGAGGTCATGGGGCTTACCGACGCCGATATTCGCAGCACCCGCCACGGTTCGGGTAGCGGCATCACGCTGCATGCACTCGCAAGCGGCGTGGTGACCGCACTGGATGTGCGCGAAGGGCAGCGCGTCAATGCCGGCCAGCCGCTGATGACCGTCAATGGCCTGGCTACGGTGTGGATTGAAGCCGCGCTTCCACAGGCTGTCGCCGGAACGGTGCGTAGTGGCACACCCGTGACCGTGACGGTGGACGCCCTGCCGGGGCGCGCGTTCCACGGCCGCGTGGAAACCTTGCTCCCCGACATCGACCCTATGACACGCACGCAGCGTGCGCGCATCGTGCTGGCCAACGAGGATGGGGCTTTGAGTCCGGGCATGTTCGCCTCGGTGCGCATCGCAGCGGCAAGCGGCAAGGCGGTGCCGGTGGTGCCGAGCGATGCGCTCATCACCTCAGGTCCCGATGCGCGCGTGATCGTCGCCGAAGGGAACGGGCACTTTCGCCCTGTCGCCGTAAGCACGGGACGTTCTTCCGCGGGCTACACCGAAATTCTCGCCGGCCTGCAGGGCAACGAAAAAGTCGTGGTATCCGGCCAGTTCCTGATCGATTCGGAAGCGAGCTTGTCCGGCGCACTCGGCCGGCTGGACACCCCTTCCGCGCAGCCTGCCTCGGCAGCCAGCGCGTCCATGCCGGACATGCACATGGGAGACCGGCCATGATTGCCGCGCTGATCCGCGCCGCCATCGCGCATCGCCTGTTCGTGCTATTGGCCGCCATCGTATTGGCCACGGCCGGCGTGTACGCCACCACCCACACACCGATCGATGCGCTGCCCGATCTCTCCGATACTCAAGTGATCATCCGTACGACCTGGCCGGGCCAGGCGCCGCAGGTCGTGGAGGATCAAGTCACGTATCCGCTGGCCACCACCATGCTCTCCGTACCCGGCGCGAAAGTCGTGCGCGGCTATTCGTTTTTCGGGGACTCCTATGTTTACGTATTGTTTGACGACCACACGGACCTGTATTGGGCGCGCTCGCGCGTACTGGAATACCTGAGCCAGGTGCGCAGCAGTCTTCCCAGCGACGTAAACCCCGCCCTGGGGCCGGATGCCACGGGGCTGGGCTGGATCTACGAGTACGCATTGATAGATCGCACCGGGCAACACGACCTGGGCCAGTTGCGCGCGATCCAGGACTGGTTTCTTCGCTACCAGTTGAAGACGGTGCCTGACGTTGCAGAAGTGGCCAGCGTCGGCGGCATGGAGCGCGCCTGGCAGATCGTGCCCGATCCTCAAGCCTTGGCTGCCCGCGGCATCACCGTTACCCAGTTGATGGATGCAGTGCGCGCCGCCAACGGCGCGAATGGCGGTTCGGTGATCGAGCAGGGCGAAGCGGAATTGATGGTGCGCAGCGAGGGCTATTTGAAAACGCGCGCCGATTTCGAAAGCGTTCCCATCGGCACCAACAACGCCGGCATACCGGTGCTATTGCGCGATGTTGCAACGGTACGGCGCGGCCCCACGTTTCGCCGCGGCATCGCCGAACTGGATGGCCAGGGCGAGGTGGCCGGCGGCGTGATCGTGCTGCGTTCGGGAAGGAATGCACGCGCCGCGATTGCCGCCGTCAAGGCCAAGCTGGCCGAGCTCCAGCGCAGCCTGCCGGCGGGTGTGGACATCGTGCCGACCTACGATCGCTCGCAACTGATCGACGCCGCCGTCGAGAACGTCTGGGGCAAGCTGCTGGAGGAGTTTCTGGTCGTCGCGCTGGTGTGTGCCTTGTTCCTTGGCCATTTGCGGTCGGCGTTCGTTGCGGTCATCACCCTGCCGCTGGGCGTGCTGGCGGCTTTCATCGTGATGGACATGCAAGGCGTATCGGCCAACCTGATGTCGCTGGGCGGCATTGCCATCGCCATTGGCGCCATGGTGGATGCGGCCATCGTGATGATCGAGAACGCACACAAGCACCTGGAGCATTGGCACGATGCGCATGACGGACAGGAGCCGCAAGCAACGGAACGCTGGGCGCTCGTCGCGGCATCGGCGGCCGAAGTAGGGCCGGCGCTGTTCATCAGTCTTTTGATCATCGCGTTGTCGTTCGTGCCGGTGTTTGCGCTGCAGGGGCAGGAAGGCAAGCTGTTCAAGCCGCTCGCGTTCACCAAGACCTACGCCATGGCTGCCGCCGCAGGATTGGCGATCACCCTGGTCCCTGTATTGATGGGCTATCTGGTACGCGGACGTATTCGCCGTGAACGCGACAATCCCATCAACCGCGGCCTGATGGCGCTGTATCGGCCGATCCTGGACCGGGTGCTGCGCTATCCCAAGACGACGCTCGCGCTGGCGGGCGTACTGCTGTTTAGCGCTGCGATTCCCATGAGCCGGCTGGGCAGCGAGTTCATGCCGCCGATGGATGAAGGAACCTTGCTGTACATGCCGACGGCGCTGACCGGATTGTCGGCGGACAAAGCCTCGCAGTTGCTGCAACTCACCGACCGCATGATCAAGACCGTTCCGGAGGTCGAGCATGTCTTTGGCAAGGCCGGACGCGCACAAAGCGCAACCGATCCCGCACCGCTGGAGATGTTCGAGACCACCATCACCTTCAAGCCAAGGAGCCAATGGCGTCCAGGCATGACCATGGCCAGGATCGAGGCCGAGCTGGACCAGGCCGTGCGCGTACCGGGCCTGACCAACCTGTTCGTACCGCCGATTCGCAACCGCATCGACATGCTGTCCACCGGCATCAAAAGCCCGGTCGGCATCAAGGTGCTGGGCACCGATTTGATGACCCTGCAGACGGTGGCCGATCGCATCGAGGCCGTGGCCAAGCGCGTGCCGGGCGTGAGTTCCGCGATTGCGGAACGGCCGACCAGCGGCCGCTATGTCGACGTGCACATCCGGCGGGATGCGGCCGCGCGTTATGGGCTCACGCAAAATCAGGTGCAGCAACTCATCGCTACGGTGGTCGGTGGCGATCCCATCGGTCAGACGGTCGAAGGGCGTGAACGTTATCCCATCGTCGTACGCTATCCGCGTCTTCAGCGTGATTCGGTCGAGGCGTTGCGGGAACTGCCGATTCTCGCCAACGGAACCCAGCTCACGCTGGCCCAGGTCGCCGACGTCACGCTGGCTGCTGGGCCGTCCATGTTGAAAAGCGAGAATGGCCAGTTGGCGACGTACGTCTACGTCGATACCTCCGGCAGCGATCTGGGCACGGTCGTAAGCCGCCTGCAAGGCGTCGTGGCGCAAGAGGTGTCGCTGCCACCTGGCGTAACCATTGCCTGGTCAGGTCAGTTCGAATATCTGGCGAGCGCCATGCAACGCTTGAAGCTGGTCGTGCCGGCTGCGCTCGCGATCATCTTCGCGCTGATCTTCATGGTGTTTCGACGGTCGAGCGAAGCGGCCTTGATCATGGCAAGCGTGCCGCTCGCACTGGTCGGTGGCTTGTGGCTGATCTGGCTGCTCGGCCACGCCGTGTCCGTGGCGACCATGATCGGTTTCATCGCACTCAGTGGCGTGGCGGCGGAATTCGGTGTCGTGATGCTGTTGTATCTGCGCCATGCATGGGACCGGCAACTTGCGCAAAACCCTCGTGCCGGTGTTGATGAACTCGACGCGGCCATTCGCGAAGGCGCGGTGCAACGCGTACGCCCCAAGGCGATGACGGTGGCCGTCATCCTGGCGGGCTTGTTTCCGATCCTGCTTGGTCATGGTGCAGGTTCGGAGGTGATGCAACGCATCGCCGCACCCATGATCGGCGGCATGCTGACCGCGCCGCTGCTCTCGATGCTGGTATTGCCGGCGGCGTTTCGGCTGCTTGCATTGCGCCGGATACGCAAGGCTGCCATGGCGTTTCAATCTGCGCGTTCGAGTGGCTAGCTGTGTGCTTCGCACAACGTATTTAAATTCAGTGGCACTAAGCTTGCCGGAATTTGCCCCCTCCCCTGCGACAGTAGGGGAGGGCTGGGGTGGGGTTGCTTGTCCTTTAGCGTGCACCCGAATGTCGCCACGGCTTCTGATAACAAGAAGCCATGTGGCAACGTCAGGCTCTTGCCGCTCGCTGCGCTCGCACCCCACCCCAACCCCCCCCCTACTTCGCAGGGGAGGGGGCACATCACTACAGGCGTCGGGATACACGTTAAGGCAACACTGATCAAGTATCGCCGGAATGACAGCCCCGCAGCTTTGTAGGCTGGGAATTTCATCCCAAGCTACGATCTCAGGCAGCCACCGGCGCATTGCGCATATATTCCGCTCCCTGGCTACGCAGCGCAGCCTGAAAAGCCGGCCTTGCCTCGCAACGCTTCAGATAGCGATCAACCGGCAAGAACTCCGCCACCAGGCCCGTATCCCGCACGAACCGCAGCACGGTCGCCATCAGGATATCGGCCGCCGTAAAGCGCCCAAGCAAATAGTCACGATGCTCAAGCCACGCAGAAAGCGCCGCCAGCCGAGCCTTGGCGGCGTCGACTGCGCCGGGGCGGCGCAGTGTCGCCCACGCTTCGCCCTCGTGCAGGTGATCGATCACGAACAGGTTCCAGAGCGGGGGCTCGACGGTGTTGAGCGCGGCGAACATCCAGGCGAGCGTATCGGTGCGCCGGTCGGGCGGCATCAGTGCTTCGCATTGCTCGGCGATGGCGTAGACGATGGCGCCTGACTCGATCATGGTTCCACCGTCGCACTCGAGCACGGGCACCACGCCCAACGGATGCTTGCGCCGGTAATCCTCGGAATTCCGCTCAGCGGTGTCGATCCCCCGTGTTTCATACGGAAGCCCCGCCTCCTCGAGCGCCCACAGCACGCGCAGGTCGCGCACCAGGCCCTGGGCAAAGGGCGGTACCCAGCTGAAGCCCCACACAGCTACGTCTTTCATGCCAGTTCTCCTCGTGGCTGCCGTTACCGGATGCTCCGGTGTTGGCGATCGCGGGAGAGCTTGCCGCCGGATGCGCGCAGGGTGGGAGTAACAATCCTGGCGAGATTGCCGAGCCTCAACCGTCCGTCGAGCGCGTGAGCGTTTCCCAGGCGTTGAACTCCCACCGCTAATCAGACACCACGTAGGCATTTCCCAACACATCAAAGCACTCGCCACCGACAGATGGCGAGACATGTTTTATGCGATGGTGCGGCTGTCGGGCGTACCCATCCAGCGAGATGACTGCGACACGCCCGACATGAGTGAAGTAAGCGCGGATCGCCCGAGTAGCAGCTCAAGCGATCCGCTGGCCACAAACAACTAAGAGAGAGTTGATCATGGTTATCCTCGATCATACGGCACCTGCACGCCCTCGTGCTCCCACCCTGGTGCATTTTCCCTACTTCACCGCCGCGCACACTGCGCCGCGTCGAGCCAAAGTGGGCATTCGTCGAAACGGAAGCAGCTGATTCCGACACAGCGAGCAGGATTTTTCCTGAAGCCCTTCACGCCGCGCGCAACACGCGGCGTGACCTAAGCATGTGGAGAGAACCACCCATGAAAGACATGCAAGGCGGCCATCGCGGGCCGCAGCTCTATCTATTGTCCAGCGATGGCTACGAAGACTTGCGGCAATTGCAGGACATGCTGAGCCTGATGGCGCACATCACCTATAACGAAGACAACGGCGAGAACGGCAACGGCGTGATGACCATCGGCCGCGCCGAGCTGTACTTCATCTTCGAGGCCATCAACGCAAAGATTGACGAAGTGTTGCAGCGTTTGGGCGATGAGAATTGGTTGGGTGTGCCGAGCTCGACATGCCAGTAGCGCAGCCTCGTAGGCTGGGATGAAATCCCAGCTTCATGGCTTGGCGCATACCCAATCCAACCATGCGCGCCCAATCGCCCAGGTGTTCCGATCGTATGGGTGGAGAGAGAGAAAGGGCACGAGAAGGCTGGAAGGCGCCCCGCTTCCGCAGCCGTCTCGAGTTCGCGCGCAAGACGTTCGCTGTCCTCATCATGGCAAGCCCACCCACCGTCGAGCAGCTTCTCTAGCGCTCTGGCCGCGCTATCTTCAGCCATTCGCTGAACCCCTATCTCCGGCAGGTGAAGCGTAATTCAGATGTCGACAGCGAGGCGGTTCTGGATGCTGGTCGGCCTTTTTAGCCGGGTTAGCCTCAATGGCGCTAACTTAAGCGTTATTGCTCCATGGCTCGCCACGATTTGCCCCCTCCCCTACTTCGCAGGGGAGGGGGTGCATCACTGCAAGCGTCGAGATACACGCTTAAGTTAGTGCCATTGGGGTTAGCCTTGCATGCCGCTTTTTCTTCCTTTGATAAAAATAGCCGCGCTGACCGCACTCAGCAGCGCCAGTGATGCGGAAACCAGCATCACCCACCGAAAGCCCGAGACAAACGACAGTTTCACCGCGTGCTTCAACGCAGCAACCGTGGCTTCCGGATAGTCGTTGGGAACGACCATGCCAGCGAGCTTCTGGCGTTGTCCCGTGATTGCGGATACGAGCTTTGCGGGAAGATGCAGGTGGCCCAATTCACTGTCCAACGTCGTATTAAAGGCCAAGGTCAGCACGAGACCGAACAGCGCTATTGCCAGCAAGGCAGCAACCCGCGACACGGGGCATTGTTGATGCCCGACGCCGTGCCCGACAGTTCCTTGTTGACGGCATTCATCACCGTGGTCGTCAACGGCGCCACCGTAATGCTCATGCCCAATCCAAGAACGCAAATGGCGGGGAAGAATGCCATCCAGTAACCGCTCTCCACGGAAGGCAGCGCCAACATGGCAAACCCACCGGCCGCGATGACTGGCCCCACCATCAGGGGAAGCCTGGGTCCCAAGCTTTCAACCAGGCCGCCCGCCCAGCGTGACAGCGAGAACATGATCGCAATAAACGGCAGCAAGGCAGCGCCTGCAGCCGTCGCGCTATAACCTTGCACCTGGATCAGGTTCAACGGCAGGAAGAACAAGCTGCCGCCCAGCGCCGCATACAGCAGCAAGGTAAGTATGTTTGCGCCCGCGAAATTGCGCTCGCAAAAAAGTCTCAACGGCAACATCGGCGATGCAACGCGCATTTCGACACGCACAAATAACAGCAGCGCCAGGACACCGACAACGGTTGCCAGCCAGATCGGCGTTGCCGTCCAGCCGCGCATGGGCGACTCGATAAAGGCGAATACCAGCCCCGCCAGGCCGATCGTCGCCAAACCGGCGCCCAGTACATCAATCGAGCCGGCCTGTATCTTTCCCTTGCTCTCCGGCACCTTCGTTACGCATATCGCCAATAGAACGGCGCCGATCGGCGCATTGATCAGGAAGGCCCAGGTCCACGAAAAGTGGTCGATAAGAAAGCCCCCGATGACAGGCCCGATCGCTGCGGTAATACCGGTGAAAGCCGACCACGTACCGATCGCGGCGCCCCGTTCCGACTGCGGAAACGTTGCACTGATCAATGCCAGGCTGCCCGGCACCAGCAACGCTGCACCCACACCTTGAGCAGCGCGAGCGGCAATCAGCAACGCCACCGTCTTCGATAGTGAGCAACCGATCGAGGCAAGCGTGAACAGCCCCGTGCCGAACATGAAGATGCGCTTGCGCCCAAAGCGATCCCCCAGCACACCACCCACCAGCAACAGGGAAGCGAGAAATAACGCATAAGACTCCACCACCCACTGCGCGTCTGACGTCGTGGCGCCCAGCCCGCGCTGAATGGCCGGAAGCGCAACATTGACGACCGTGCCATCGATGAAAGCCAGGCTGGACCCAAGAATCGGAGCAACCAGTGTCCACTGCCGCGACGGCGCCGAACAAGGCGACGCAGATGCGCCGTTGAGGATGACGCCTTCCTCGCAAGGAGGCTTTCCGATCTGGCTCATGGCATTCACCGGAATCTTGATTCGATGGAGCTTACTCGCCCTTGGCGAAATACGGGTGTGGATGAGCGTTTTACGTCCTGCTCGCATCAGTGGGAACTGGGATTGGGTCGAAGGGTATTCTGCGCACAAGTTTCGATACCCCAAGTGCTTTGAAATGGCACTTTGGAACGCCGATAGGCTCATCGGCCTATCCATGGGAAGGCCGACGTACCACGGCACAGCACTTCGCTTGGACGTGGTGGAAGCCGCGCCAGATTGCCATGCAAATAAGTGCCAAGATGCAGTCGAAGAAAGCTTCCGGCTAGTGGCAATGCTATGAACTTAAGGACGTAGCGTGATCCTTCGTAGGTTGGCGGTGAGGCGAAGCCGAACCCCAACATCGCCATCTGCATGGCAACGGCTCGCCTACGCTCACTACCAACTTACACGCTTCGATTCTGGGTTGAGTTCGGGGCATCCCCAGTGGTCGTTTCGATGCTGGCGAAATCGGGGCGAAATGCAATTACGGATGCGTCTTACGTGAAGCCCAAGGTCCATTCAACCCATCGATACTCAAGAGCGCTTCGATCAAGGCGCCCGGAACTTCGTCTGGCATGGTCATATTGAGCTGGTGGACGCTGTCCATTAGCGCAATGATGGCGAATGCATGATCGGTGAAAGAGCATGGTAGTTGTATGCCAAGGGGCATGCAGAGCAGCTCGAGGAAGCGAGCGACCATGTCGAGCCTCTCAGCGCAGAAGATATTCATGCGTTGCCGGAACCCGGCGTCACGCACGGCCTGCAGGCGTGCCTCTGCCCAGAGGATGTAGCTGTTGTTGTCGCGATAGCAATTCAGATACAGGGAGGCGAGCCGCGTTTGATGATTTTCGCCATGCGTGGAGGCCTCCAGCAGCTTCTGCAAATTTTCTTGATTATGCCGATGATCAAGCCTGAGCAGTTCGATGAACAGCTCGCTCTTGCTGCTGAAGTTAGAGTAGAACGCGCCGCGGGTGTAGCCGGCCTTTGCAGTGATGTCCTCCACGCTCGTTGCAACCAGGCCCTTCGTGGCAATGCTGGTCATTGCGGCATCGAGCAGGCGTTGACGGGTTTGCTCGCGGCTTTCTGCGCGGGTCAGGCGTTTGCGCTGCATATGCAACGCTTGTTATTGGATGGCAACCGCCTGTGCTCCATCCGCTTGCCATCCGCCGCCCAACGCCCTGAACGCGGCCACCGCCGCGCGTGCCGACTCGGTTTGCGCCTGCGCGCGTTCATCGGATGCACGCAGCAGGCTCTCATCCGCCTGCAGCACTTCGATCAGGCTGACTACACCTTTTTGATACGCCGCAAACGACGCTGCGCGCGCACGAGTGAGCGAGTCCACGCCCTGGGTGAGTACGGCCGTTTGTTCTTCGCGCTTGACCAGGTTCGAGTAGGAATTTTCAACGTCCTCGGTGGCATGCAGTGCGGCCAATCGATACGCGGCCAGCATTTCCGCCTGCTGGCCCTTGGCCTGCTGGATCTGTGCGTTGATGCGGCCGAAGTCGAACAGGCGCCAGCGCAATCCCACTACGCCGGCCGCCTGGTTGGCGCCGCTGGTGAATAGATTGCCGCTGGCCACCGAGGTCGCGCTGCCGATCAATCCGCTCAGCGAGAGCTTGGGGTAGTACTCCGCTATGGCGACGCCGATGCGCGCATTCGATGCGGCCAGGCGGCGCTCGGCCACGATCAGGTCGGGGCGGCGCCGCAGCAATTCGCCTGGTGATTCGGTGGTGGCGATTTGCGGGGCGGCTGGAATGTCGCGCGCTTCCATCAGCTCTGCCCGATGCGTGCCAGGTTGCGCGCCGAGCATCACGTCCAGTGCGTTCATGGCGGTGTCCAGGCCGGCCTCCAGCACCGGGACGGATGCGCGCACCTGCGCAAGCGCACCTTCGGCTTGATGCACCTGGAGTTCGGCGGCCAGTCCTTTGCCGTACAGCAGGTTGATGGTGGAAAGCAGGTCCTGCTGTGTTTGCACCTGTTTGCGCGCCACCGCCAGGCGCGCCTGCAAGCCGCGAATGGTGATGTAGATGTCGGCGGTCTGTGCCGCCACCGCCAGGCGCGTGGCCACGGCGCCGGCTTCCGAAGCCTGGTAGTCGGCCAGTGCCGCTTCTCGCCCGCGGCGCAGGCCGCCGAACACGTCCAGCTCCCAGCTCGCGCTGAAGTCGGCTTCGTAGTTATTGCCGTAGCGGTCAAAGCCGGGCGTTGCGTTCAATACCTGGCCCAGCGGCGTTTCCACCGACTGGTAGACCCGCGCCGCCTGGCCGCTGATGTTGCCGGAGGGGAGCAGGGCGGCCGTCGCTGCGCCAAGTCCGGCACGCGCCTGGGCGACGCGTGCGGAGGCCTGCGCCAGGTCCAGGTTCTGCTGCAGGGCCAGCGTCACGTACCGGGTGAGCTGCGGATCGCCGAAACCCGTCCACCAGGTGGCGAGGTCGGCATTGGCTTGCGCGTGCCGCTGATCGACTTCGGCCTGCCCCTGGAAATGGTCGGGCATGGGCAGGTTGGGGCGGACGTAATCGGGGCCGACTGCGCAGCCTGCGAGCACGCTGGCGGCGATCAGCACGGTGAGGATGCGCTTGGGCGACATGGGTTCGGTTTCCGGCGAATGAAGTGTGACCATATTACCAAATAGTCACTAGTTGTCCATCCCCTGGCCGAGGGGTAAGCTCTCGCCCATGAAAAAAGCAGCCACCACTCCCCAGCCCGCCCGCGGTCCGGTCGACCATGAGGTGCGGGACCAGATCGTCGCCGCCGCCACCGAGCACTTCAGCCGGTATGGCTATGAGAAGACCACTGTTTCAGACCTGGCCAAGGTGATCGGTTTTTCCAAGGCGTACATCTACAAGTTCTTCGAATCCAAGCAGGCCATCGGCGAGATGATCTGCGCCAATTGCCTGCAGGAGATCGAAACCGAGGTGAAGGCGGCCATGGCGGAAACCGACCTGCCGTCGGAAAAGCTGCGGCGCATGTTCAAGGGCTTCACCGAGGCCACGCTTCGCCTGCTGTTCCGGGACCGCAAGCTCTACGAAATAGCCGCTTCTGCCGCTACGGAGCGCTGGGCATCGGTAGTGGCGTATGAGGAGCGCGTGCAGGCGCTGCTCAAGGAGATCCTGCAGGAAGGGCGGCAGAGCGGGGATTTCGAGCGCAAGACGCCGCTGGATGAAACGGCCGCGGCGATCTACCTGGTGATGCGTCCGTATTTCAATCCGTTGCTGTTGCAGTACAGCTTCGATTACACGGATGAGGCGCCGGGGCAGTTGTCCAGCTTGGTGTTGCGTAGCTTGTCGCCTTGAGATGTGGCACATCACGCCACGATGCGCTCCCTCCCCTGCGAAGTAGGGGAGGGCCGGGGTGGGGTTGTCTGAGCTTGCCGCATGAGTGGAACGCGTCGCGAGACTGCTTCAGCCCACCCCAGCCCTCCCCTACTACACGTAGGGGAGGGAGCGGATCCGGGCGAGCCGGGATTCGATGCCAGTTGATTGTGACTATTGACTAATTTAGTCACTAGATAGCAAAATGAAGCCCTGGTCAATTCGCCCATGGGGCTTCTTATGTTCCGGCTTCGTCTCGCTACCTCCGTCGTCGTCCTGGCACTTCCGCTCGCGTTAGCCGCCTGCGGCGGAAAGGCTCCCGCCGATCCCCGCACCGAGGCGCCCCTGGTGCGCGCCGCCATCGTTCAAGGCGCCATTCCCGCCACGCGTTCCTTTACCGGCGTCGTCGCCGCCCGGGTGCAGAGCGACTTGGGCTTTCGCGTTTCCGGCAAGGTGCTGCAGCGGTTGGTGGATGCAGGACAAACCGTCAAGCGCGGCCAGCCGCTGATGCGCATCGATCCGGTCGATTTGAAGCTCGCCGCGCAAGCACGACAAGAAGCGGTCGCCGCCGCCCGCGCACGCGCGGACCAAACCACGGCGGATGAAGCCCGTTACCGTGATTTGCGCGGCAGCGGTGCGATCTCCGCATCCACCTACGACCAGGTGAAGGCGGCGGCGGATGCCGCCAGGGCACAGTTGAGCGCTGCCGAAGCCGACGCGAATGTGGCCAGCAACGCCAAGGGTTATGCCGAGCTGCTGGCAGACAGCGACGGCGTGGTGATGGAAACGCTGGCCGAGCCGGGCCAGGTAGTCAGCGCCGGCCAGATCGTGGTGCGCCTGGCGCACGCGGGGCCGCGAGAAGCGGTGGTGCAGCTGCCGGAAACGCTGCGACCCGCCATCGGTTCCGCCGCGCAAGCCGCGCTGTTCGGCAAGGAGGGCGTGAACGTAACGGCCACGCTGCGGCAGCTCTCCGATACCGCCGATCCGCTCACCCGCACTTTCGAAGCGCGGTACGTGTTGGAAGGCGAACTGGCCAACGCGCCATTGGGCGCCACGGTAACCATCCGCGTTCCCACCCATAACGCCACCCTGCAAGACGCCTTGCAGGTGCCGATGGGTTCGTTGTTCGATGCGGGCAAGGGGCCCGGCGTGTGGGTGATCAACGGCGAGCCGGCCAAGGTGTCCTGGCGGCCGGTGGTCGTGCAACACCTGGACGACGACAGCGCGCGCATCGCCGGCCAACTCAAGCAAGGCGATCGCGTGGTCGCGCTCGGCGCGCATCTGCTGCGCGAGGGCGAACAGGTACGCGTAGCGGCGCAGGCCGATGCCGCAGCCAGCGTCGGGAGCCAGCCATGAGCGAGAGCCGCTTCAATCTTTCCGCGCTCGCGGTGCGCGAGCGCTCCATCACCTTGTTCCTGATCTTGTTGATCTCGCTGGCCGGGCTGGTGTCGTTCTTCAAGCTCGGGCGCGCGGAAGATCCAGCCTTTACCGTGAAGGTGATGACCATCATCACCGCATGGCCCGGCGCCACCGCGCAGGAAATGCAGGACCAGGTTGCCGAAAAAATCGAAAAGCGCATGCAGGAACTGCGCTGGTACGACCGTACCGAAACCTATACGCGTCCCGGCCTGGCCTTCACCACCTTGACCTTGCTCGACAGCACGCCGCCGTCGGAAGTGCAGGAACAGTTCTACCAGGCGCGCAAGAAAGTCGGCGATGAAATAAGCAATCTTCCGCCCGGCGTGATCGGCCCGATGGTCAACGACGAATATGCGGACGTCACCTTTGCGCTGTTTGCGCTCAAGGCCAAGGGCGAACCGCAACGCCTGCTGGTGCGCGACGCGGAAAGCTTGCGCCAACGCTTGTTGCACGTGCCGGGCGTGAAGAAGGTGAACATCATCGGCGAGCAGGCGGAGAAGATCTACGTCGAGTTCTCGCACGATCGCCTCGCCACGCTGGGCGTAAGCCCGCAGGACGTGTTCGCCGCGCTCAACAGCCAGAACGCATTGACGCCGGCCGGCTCCGTCGAAACGAAAGGCCCGGAAGTTTCGATTCGCCTGGATGGCGCGTTCGACTCCTTGCAGCAGATTCGCGACACACCCGTGGTAGCACACGGCCGCACGCTGAAGCTGTCGGATATCGCCACGGTCAAACGCGGCTATGAAGATCCGGCCACCTTCATGATCCGCAACAACGGCGAACCGGCCTTGCTGCTGGGCATCGTGATGCGCGACGGCTGGAACGGGCTGGACCTGGGCAAGGCGCTGGATCATGAGGTCGGCGCGATCAACGCCGGCTTGCCGCTGGGCATGAGCCTCAGCAAGGTCACCGACCAGGCCGTCAACATCAGTTCCGCGGTCGACGAGTTCATGCTGAAGTTTTTCGTCGCACTGCTGGTGGTGATGGCGGTGTGCTTCGTCAGCATGGGCTGGCGCGTGGGCCTGGTGGTGGCCGCCGCAGTGCCGTTGACGCTCGCGGTGGTGTTCGTGGTGATGGCCGCCAGCGGCAAGAACTTCGATCGCATCACCTTGGGTTCGTTGATTCTGGCGCTGGGCCTGTTGGTGGACGACGCCATCATCGCCATCGAAATGATGGTGGTGAAGATGGAAGAGGGTTACAGCCGCGTGGCCGCTTCCGCCTATGCGTGGAGCCACACGGCCGCGCCCATGCTGGCCGGCACGCTGGTGACGGCCGTGGGTTTCATGCCCAACGGTTTTGCGCGCTCCACCGCCGGCGAATACACCAGCAACATGTTCTGGATCGTCGGCATTGCGCTGGTGGCGTCATGGGTGGTGGCGGTGGTGTTCACGCCGTACCTGGGCGTGAAGATGCTGCCCGATTTCAAGAAGGTCCAAGGCGGTCACGAGGCGATCTACGACACGCCGCGCTACAACCGTTTCCGTCAATTGCTGGCGCGCGTGATCGCGCGCAAATGGCTGGTGGCCGGTTCCGTGATCGGCCTCTTCGTGTTGGCCATCCTCGGCATGGCGGTGGTGAAGAAGCAGTTCTTTCCCATCTCCGACCGTCCGGAAGTACTGGTGGAAGTGCAGATGCCTTATGGCACGTCGATCGAGCAGACCAGCGTCGCCACCGCGAAGGTGGAAGCGTGGCTGGCCAAGCAGAAGGAAGCCAAGATCGTCACCGCCTACATCGGCCAGGGCGCACCGCGTTTCTACCTGGCGATGGGGCCGGAACTGCCCGATCCGTCGTTCGCCAAGATCGTGATCCGCACCGACAGCCAGGAGGAGCGCGATGTGCTGAAGCAGCGGCTGCGCAAGGCCATTGCCGAAGGCCTGGCTTCCGAAGCGCGCGTGCGCGTCACGCAACTGGTGTTTGGTCCGTATTCGCCGTACCCGGTCGCCTTCCGCGTATCCGGTCCGGATCCGGACAAGTTGCGCGGCATCGCGGATCAGGTGGAGCAGGTGATGGACGCAAGTCCCATGATGCGCACCGTCAACACCGACTGGGGCACGCGCACGCCCACGCTGCATTTCAGCTTGCAGCAGGATCGCCTGCAGGCGGTGGGGCTCAGTTCCAGTGCAGTGGCGCAACAACTGCAGTTCTTGTTGAGCGGCGTGCCGGTCAGCACCGTGCGCGAAGACATTCGCACCGTGCAGGTGGTGGCGCGTTCGGCCGGCGACGTGCGGCTTGACCCGGGCAAGATCGGCGACTTCACCCTGGCTGGCGCCAATGGGCAGCGCATTCCGCTGTCGCAGGTGGGCAAGGTGGACGTGCGCACGGAAGAGCCGATCATGCGCCGGCGCGACCGCGTGCCGACCATCACCGTGCGCGGCGACATTGCCGACAACCTGCAGCCACCCGACGTATCCACTGCCATCGCCAAGCAGCTGCAGCCGATCATCGCCAAGCTGCCCAGCGGCTATCGCATTGACGAGGCGGGTTCGATCGAGGAATCGGGCAAGGCGACCAAAGCCATGCTGCCGCTGTTCCCGATCATGCTGGCAGCCACCTTGTTGATCATCATCTTCCAGGTGCGCTCCATCTCCGCAATGGTGATGGTGTTCCTGACCAGCCCGCTGGGCCTGATCGGCGTGGTGCCCATCCTGATCCTGTTCCGTCAACCGTTCGGCATCAATGCGCTGGTCGGCCTGATTGCACTGTCGGGCATCCTGATGCGCAACACGCTGATCCTGATCGGGCAGATTCATCACAACGAAGAAGCAGGTTTGGATCCCTTCCACGCGGTAGTCGAAGCCACTGTGCAGCGTGCGCGGCCGGTGATCCTCACCGCGCTGGCGGCGATCCTGGCCTTTATTCCGCTGACCCATTCGGTGTTCTGGGGAACGCTTGCCTACACGCTGATCGGCGGCACCTTCGCCGGAACGATCCTCACCCTGGTGTTCCTGCCGGCCATGTATTCCATCTGGTTCAAGATCAGGCCGGGCAGTGCGGCGCACGGGCACAAAGGCCAGCACGAGCCGTTGCGGCCGTCTGAGCGCGAGCTGGAAGAAGCCGTCGCGGGATAAGAAGCATCGCTGCAAGCATCCATTGGGCGATTGATCCGTCTCTTGCCCATCAACCTCGATCGAAGAGAACCGTCATGTCCCATTCCAAAGTTGTCGTGGTTACCGGTGTGTCATCGGGTATCGGCCGCGTCGCCGCGGCGAAGTTCGCCAAGCGCGGTTGCCGCGTCTTCGGCACCGTGCGAAACCTTGCCAAGGCAGCTCCCTTGGCCGGTGTGGAGCTGGTCGAAATGGATGTCAGCAACGATGTTTCCGTGCAGTCCGGCATTCAATGGATCATCGACCGCGCCAAGCGCATCGACGTGCTGGTCAACAACGCGGGCACCGGCCTCGTCGGCGCAGTAGAGGAAACCAGCGTCGCCGAGGCGTCCGCGCTGTTCGACGCCAACGTCTTCGGCATCCTGCGTACGGCGCGGGCGGTGCTGCCGCAGATGCGCGCGCAACGTGGCGGAAGAATCGTCAACATCAGTTCCATACTTGGCTTTCTGCCGGCGCCGTACATGGGGCTGTATGCCGCGTCCAAGCATGCCGTGGAAGGGCTCTCCGAAACGCTGGATCACGAGGTGCGCCAATTCGGCGTGCGCGTAAGCCTGGTCGAGCCGTCTTTCACCCGCACCAACCTGGACGCCAACGCGCCGCAGGCGAGCGCGAAAATCAAAGACTATGGCCGTGAGCGCGACCTCGCGTTGCAAGCCATCATCAAGAGCGTCAAGAACGCGCCGGAACCCGACGGCGTGGCCGATACGGTAGTCGAGGCGGCGCTTGGTGCATGGCGTATGCGTCGCACGCCGGGTGGGCAGGCATCTCTACTTAGCAAGCTGCGTCGCTTCATGCCGGCTGGGCCTGTTGATGCAAGTTTGCGGAAGAGTTTTGGGCTTGGGTGAAGGGCTCGATCGCATATCGAGTCATCAAAAAATCCGTTATCTGGGAAACGCCATGACTATGACGACAAGCACCGGCTGGGCGATGGAGCAGGACGTTGCGTGGCAGCGTTCGCTTGCAGGTGGCGGCAAGCCAGCGGTCGCCAGCATGCAACAGCTCAGCGGCAAAAGCGGGCGCGAAATCCTGGAAGCGATGATGTCCGGCGAACTGCCGTATCCGCCGATGAACGAAACCATGAACATGGTGCTGCTGGAGGTGGGTCAAGGCCGCGCCGTGTTCCAAGGCATTCCGCTGATGCAGCACTACAACCCGTTGGGTACCGTGCACGGTGGTTGGTTTGCCGCGCTATTGGACTCAGCCATGGGCTGTGCAGTGCAGAGCACACTGCCGCCCGGGCGCTCCTACACAACCACCGAACTCAGCATCAACATTGTGCGATCGGCCTCTCACAACACAGGGCCACTGCGCGCTGTCGGCACGATTATTCACTGCGGTCGGCAGATCGCCACAGCCGAAGCCCGGATTGAAGACGAAAAGGGCAAGTTGTATGCGCATGCGACCACCACCTGTTTTATCTTTGACGCCACGGCAAGCTGAGCTTGATGCCGAACCCACGCCAAAGCCAGTGTCAGGTGCAATCAACATGCAATTCAGCGATATTAAAAAGTCAGCACTACAGCTAAACGAGCTCTACGAACAGCTTGAGATCAAGAGGTATGGGCGCGTCTGGACCACCGAAGAACTTGCGCTTGGTTTCGTAGGGGATGTGGGCGATCTGGCAAAACTGATCCAGGCAAACGCTGGTATCCGAGATATTGATGACTGCAAAGCTAAACTTGGTCATGAATTGTCGGACTGTCTGTGGTCGATCGTTGTTCTTGCCAATAAATGTGGCATTGATTTGGAGGCGGAGTTTGTCAGAAACACGAGGGAGCTGGCCGAATATGTATCTCGCGAGCTCTGCACATAAGCGCGTAGGCTGGGATGCCAATCCCAGCTTTCCCATGCGGAGTGACTATGCTGGGATTGGCATCCCAGCCTACTGGCTATGTCCACAAGCCATTCCCTTGTTTTGAATGATCAAGGGCAAACATTAATGCTTTATGTCCATTAATGGGAGTGGTCACATGGGCGGAGTGCATTCCATCCAAGACCAGGTTAACGAGGCTAGTCTGTGCTCGTAACAAGGGGGAGGCCCGTCGTCGAAAACTGCGAACAAGGTTGCAAGACTGTTCGGACTAGCGCTGAGTCACGCGTCGAGGTGCTCATCCTTGATCGGAATGATGCAGCGATAGCTCATGCCAACCTGTTGGAGAGCCATTAGTCTGGCAAGCTCAATCAACAGGAGAACTTTCATGCTCGTCGACATCTACCGCAGCCAGACCTAGCCGAATCAATTTGTTGCTGTTCCCGCCGGTGTTCAGCCATCCGCGGTGCAGCTGTCGGATTTCCCTGGGCTGGCCCCTCTGACTTCACATTCGAGTGGGGTGGATCTGCAGCCAGGCAAACCCCGGATCGGACTTGACGCTGATGACGTGATAAAGCAGATCGGGACCAATGGATATGCCGTGTTCGGAGCGGAAGTGACGATCAGCCGTCCGACGCAACCAGGGCAGTAAAGATGCTTCCGGCGCCTGGCGGTCAAAATCCGCATGGCGTTGCGGCCGAGGGCCGGAGGTAGTTAAGGAACTTGGCCCCTTTCCAGACCTTTGTTGGTGATCGCGATCTTCTGACACCGCCAGATCGGTCCGAAGCATTGGCAGCCGCCATCCCGAACGCACGACTTGTGATTGTGACGGAATGCGAACATGCCTCGACGCTGGAACAGCCTGAGGCGGTAAATCACGCTCTGATCGAGTGGATTGCTGATTGATCGCAAAATGCAGGCTCCCTCACGAGACAGCCAACGCTTCCGGTAGGCCACTTGCCACCTCAAGGAAGATCTGCGACCTCCGCGCGATGACTCAGGCCCCAGTCGGCCATCGCGGCCATCACTGGGCGCAGCGTGTGCCCAAGCGGCGTCAAGCTGTATTCCGTCTTGGGCGGAATGACCGGGTACTCCACCCGCGAGATCAGACCACACTCAGCCAGTTCGCGAAGTTCCTTGGTGAGAATGCGATCACTCACCGGCGGACAGGCACGACGGATCTCGGAGAAGCGCAAGGGTTCGTTGCGAACAAGCGCCCAGACAATCCTGGCTTTCCACTTGCCGCCAAGGATGCGCGAGGTAAACGTCACGGGGCACTGCGTCTGGATTTTCATGGCTTTACGCTAACAAAAAATTCCGTACTAGCAAAACGTAAGTAAAAGAATTCTCATGCGCTCCACCCGGGATCACTCCCCGGGCCACGAGGAGCACACATGAAAGCGATCAGCGTCAACGCATCCAGCCGCCAGCTGGAAGTTCTGGATATTCCAGCCCCAGGCAACCCGCCGCCGGGCCATGTCGTGGTGGACATTGAAGCCTGCGGCATCAACCATGGCGACAAGACCTTCCTGGCAATGCCGGGCGCGGCGGGCGCTACTCTCAATGGCCTAAACCGCGTATGGGGAGTATCCGCTGCAGGCAAGGTGCGCGCCATCGGTGCAGACGTGCCCCGGGATTTCCTGGGCAAACCGGTGGCAATCTATCGCTCGCTCAGCGCGAGCGAGCAGACCATCGGACTGTGGAGCGAGCAGGCCCAGGTTCTCGCCAGCAGTTGCGTGATCCTGCCCGAGGAGGTTTCGCCGCGGGATTACTGCGGGTCGCTGGTCAATGTCATCACGCCCTATGCCTTTCTGGAACAAATCGCGGCCGATGGCCACCATGGCGTGATCGCCACAGCGGGCACCTCGGCGACGGCACTCGCGCTTGCCGTACTGGCGAAGCAGCGGCAGGTGCTGGTGATCCACCTCGTGCGCTCGCAGGACGACTTGATGAAGGCCCAGGGCCTGGGCATCGAGCATGTGCTGTCAACAAACGAAGAGGGTTTTGAATCGTCACTGGGCCGACTGGCCGAAAAGCTGGGGGCCACGGCCGTATTCGATGGGCTTGGTGGCGCACTGACAGGGCGCATTGCCCCGCATGTACCGACGAACACCGCGATATATCTCTACGGTCTGTTGGATGCGTCGGTGCCGATCGCCATCCCGACACGGCTCTTCATGAGCAAGAACCTTGTCGTCAAACGATTCAGCAATTTCAACAGCCCCACGGTCAAAGACCCTGAGCGTCTGGTAGCCGCCATCACGGCGTTGCGTGGCGTTATGGGTGATCCGCTGTTCCGCACAAAGATCGGCAAAGCATTCCGTTTCGAAGAGATTGACGAGGCCATGCGCTACCAGGATGCCTCCGGCGGTAGGGCCATCCTTGTGCCGCCGGCGATCCCGTTGGAAGATATGTTTGCGTCCGAAACGGTCGCCCAACACGCCAAAGGCGACTATCTATTCAAGGATATCTCGCCTCTTTGAGCCGATGTGATGACAAAGAAAATTTCACAGTTAGATGATGCGCGTCGTAAGAAACGCGAAAAAACCGGTTTGACAAAGAAAGAGGTCAAAGAAAGAGGCAAGAGGTTCCTGGAAAAATATAAGCATCTGGATAAAGAAGAGCCTGCCAATCTTGTGTCTGGCGACATGGACAAAATTATTCGCGGAGAAGATGATGGTGACGACGACTAAATCGACTAAGCCAAAAAGACCCTTGACGGATGATGAAAAGCAAAGGACGCGTCTGCCCGGCGAAGTTGAGTCTCCTCGTTACGAATACGATGAGGACGATCCAATCCAAGTTGTAGACTGACCACCCTACGTGCTGTGTTGCTGCTTCCAATCGCTTGCTGACTTGGAGTACCACTCATGCCTACCCACGCCGTCCTGATCACCTGGAGAAACATGGAACCCAAGGTGTTGCCGGGTTTCATCAGTCGAGCGCAAACCAAGTACGGTGGCAATTTTCATCGGATCTACTTCGATGGATCGGCCACCCAGGATCTTCAGAACTGGGTCCGCGGTATTCCTGCCGGCGATCGAATAAAGCTATTCATCTCCGGGCACGGCAACGTCGGCATCCACTACATCACGGACGACACGCAGACGGTGAAAAAGACCGTCGACGATCTGATCGACCTTGTCTCCGATGGCCTGCATGGACGCGCGACCAGCAAGGCGACGAGCGGTATGTGCCAGGTCAACATGATTTCCTGCCTGTTTGGCCGCACGCCGGATGGCCGCGCCAACTCGTCACCGGCGGCCAGGCTGCACGAGGGGCTGGCGGACTGGGATGTGTTCGTCGATCTGGTGGCGCGCACCGAGTCGATTGTCGGTTCTCCGGACGGCCGCATGACAAGCTCCCAGCTCAGTCATCGGGTGTACGAGCCCGTCTATGGCAGGCTGCCGAAGTTCTTCCTGCCCAAAGTGCCTTACACCAAGGTTCTCTTTACGTTCGAGGGTGATGCAAAGGTGATGCGTATCGCCGCCTACGATCGCGACGATACCTATATCGAGGCTACGACACTCGATGGACGCAGGATCATGTGGGCCGATTACAGCGTCGACCAGATCGTCCAGACGATCAATCTCAAAGGTACCGGCCTGTTCGGAACAGGCGCCAAGGACGTTACCGATGAGAGGGAAAAAGTATTCAAGAACATCATCACCTGGTATGACGCCGTGCGTAATCCGGTGGGACTCAAGGGGAAATTGGAAGCACTGGTGGATGGTCAGGGCGAGAGCGAGACCGACAATTTTCTGCTGCATCGCAATCCGATAACCGCCAAGACGTCCAGCTCGATACCCAAGAAGGCCACGCTGATCCAGAGCCTTTTGGCTGCGTATCCCGTGTGATAGGCGGGAATGAGCCTTGTCACCTTGATGTGCCTCAGGGGCGCGTTGAAAATGTTTTTCAAGCCCTGCTGCAAGCGGGGCTTGTTTTCAGATGCACCTGATCGTCAGCAAGGCAAATAACGAGATAATGGATCCACGTCCAACCTCAAGGCGGACGAGACTGTTACCTTCATGCGGCGAGAAACACGGATGGTCGAGATGGGGACAGGTCTTGGAATCGAGCAGTTGCATACTTACTGGGCTTGCCAATGCGAGCCCGGGTCTGCTGCTCCGCTCCCGCAGGATGTCGTGAAGACATTGCTGGCCGGCTTGCAGCTCAATGTGCTTGAAACCCTTCGCTATTTACATCACCAACAGCCGAGTTATGCGCAATTCGAAGCATGGGTATGGGAGCGCAATGGCGGCGAACTGAAGGAAGCTGCGCTGAACCGCTTGCGGCGGGCACTTGCAGGCGTGGCCGTAGGTGCTGAGGTCGACAATCTCGACCGCGTCGAAGGCCTGAGTGCGGACGAGCTTGCACACTGGGACGAGCATGGCTACGTCATCCTGCGCAACGCGATCAGCCCCGAAGCTGCAGCAAGCACGGAGACGGCCATTTACGACTTTCTGGGAATGGACCGCGACGACCCGGAATCGTGGTACCGCCCATCGCTGGGCCATTCCATCTGGGTGCCGCTACTGCGGCATCCGGCGCTGGTAGCCAATCGTCGCGCGCCGCGAATCCATAAGGCCCATGCGCAACTGTGGGGGCGTGAAGATCTCTGGGTAACCGTCGATCAGGTCGGCTTCAATCCGCCGGAGCGCGACAACTGGCGATTTCCCGGGCCGCATCTGCACTGGGACGCCACGCTCGCTGAGCCACACTGCTTTGAATTGCAGGGCATCCTGTACCTCACTGACGTAGCTGAAGATCAAGGGGCATTCAGCTGCGTGCCGGGCTTCCACCGTACGCTCAAGCAATGGCTGAAAAGCGTTCCCGAAGGCGTGACGGTGCATGCGCATGCGGCGCGCACCCTGACGATGACGCCGATTGCCGCAAAGCGCGGCGACATGATCATATGGCATCACCTGCTGCCACATGGCAGCAGTCCGAACCGCGCACAACGACCACGCGTCGTGCAATACATGTCGCTGCGGCCCACGCGTTTTGCCTACACCGAGGAATGGAAGTCTTGATTGGAGCTGGGATTGCCTTTCTCCGCTGATGAAATCAGTGCGTAGGCTGGGTGATTCGCTCTGCTTGGCGGACTACTTCTCAAGATTGGCTGGCGTGACCCTGGCCCGAGGTCGTTTTTTTTGGCCGAGTGACGATGATGCGGATAGCTGGATCTTCTGCGGCGATTCAAGACAATGCTCGTGATCGTCGCTTGGTCGCGCAGCCTTTAGTTCCTTCCATCCAGACACTAGCCGCCTGGCGGCGGAAGCGCCGCACCACCCGTCAACGCACGGGCGTCATCGGTACGCGTCAGCACGCCCGTGGACCGGTTGAAGATTCCGAAGGCATTGTTGCCCGTGCCGTTATCGCCATCATCCCAGTACACCGGACGGATGCCGAGGCTGTTGGCCTGGCCGACGACATACTTGTCGAAATACGTCCGCGACGCGAGATGCAAGTTGAGATTGGTACCCGTCAGGCCCTTCGTGCCGGTGCGGCGAATGGCACCGAATTCACCCAGAAGCACAGGGATTCCTTTGCTGGTGAACTGCGAGCTCATCTTCTGCAGTTCCGACGTCACGTAGGACTCCTCCGTGGATGATGTCGCGTTACGGGTCGTCAAGGTCGAGGAATGGTAGTTCTGGCCCCAGAAGTACCACATCGATCCCCATGAGGCGTCAGCCGTCATCAGTGCATATTGATAAGGCGCGTAGTAGTGCACTTCAAACGCAAGGTGCTTTGCCGGATCGGACGGAAGCGTCGTCACCCAACTGGCGGTGTCGTCGATGTTTCCGCCGCCCGGCCCTTGGATCACCAGCCAACGCGTGCTGTTGTTGCCTCCGGTAGAACGCACCGCATTGATGAAGTTCTGGTAATACTGAAACAGCACCGAAGTCTGCGCCTGCGAGGAAACGTTCGGCTCGTTGGCCACGGCGAAAAGCAGTTTCGAGTTGTAGCCTTTGAAGTTGTTCGCGATCTGCGTCCAGTAGGAAACCAGTTTCGCATTGATGTTCGGATCGTAGGTGTTGAAGTTCGAATCCTCGAACCAGCCGCCGTCCCAATGATCGTTGATGATCACGGTGAGATTGGCCGCCTGGGCCCATTGCACGACCTGCGTGACCGTTGCCATGTAGGACGCATTGATCACATGCGTATTCGGGTCGGCGTTGTGGTCCCACGCGCAAGGAATGCGAATGGTGTTGAAGCCAGCGGCCGCAACGTTATTGATCAGCGTCTGGGTGGGCATGACCGCACCCGACCAGGTGGCTTCCAGCGTATTGCCAAGGTTCCACCCATAGGTGGGGCTCGCAAGCTGTGCCCGTCCGCTTGCCGGGAGCAGCGATAAGCTTGCGGCCATAAGTAGCGCAGGCAGGACTCGGAATTTTGGCAGGCCCTTGGGCAAACGATGGGCGGCTAGTACGGCTGGATCTCGGGCGGCTGTCGATTGGCGCAAGTGCATACGAAAACCCTCTCGGTTGGTCGAACTGGAGTGTTCATGCGGTACGCGGACATCACGGTGCTAGCTGGCTAGCGATACTGAGAAGCCCCCGGGGTGATGCGCAATTGCGAAATCGGTTGGGGCGAATGATGTTTATTCATTTGCAGTCGCCGCATTTGAAGCTTGCTTGTTATGGTCTATGAGGGTGGTCACCGCCGTGATGGATGCCTTCACATTCATGGGGCATGCAATCCATCGCCGCGTCTTGCGGCGCAGCAAGTCGTGTGTAACGTCGAATTTCCTGTTTCAAGCACTTGGCAAAGGCCGGTCATATCGTTTCTTGGGAGAACACACCTTAATCGATACGGAAATAGTGAGTGCTCCCTCGACCTCAAAGGGACATTCAAGAAAGGCTATCGTGTTTTTGCTTCGTCAGGTCGGTTCAGACGAACAGACGGCAGAGAGGCAGTCTGCGGAGCCTCGCGTTTGGATAGAGATGGAGCTCGAAAATACTTCGGCAATGGCAATGCGTGAAGTTCGCACCAAGCAGGCCCTCTTCCGTGACAACGTGCTTCGGGTCGAAAGTGCGTGCCGAATCTCAGAAGCAATGATCGCAGAGAGGTTTAGAATTGAAGAGCGGTTGGATAAGTGCCATCGAGAAATGTCGGTGCAGCAATCATTTTATTGAGTGATGTTTAGATGGGCGCAGCGCGCCACCAATTGACACTGCAGAGGGACTATCTATGGATTCGACGCCGAAGATTGGGCGCCTCCAAATTTTTGCCATGCCGGGGGATACACCCGTTAAGGTATCTGCCCACCGCTACTTTTCCGCCCATCATATGATGATTGGAGCGGCTAGGGCGTCGTTGCCAAATACCAGGAACCCTCAGTACGCCCTGGTTGTTATAGCCATGTGCGCAATGGCTGCCGAGGCTCTTGCAAACGCGGTTGGACAGCGAATATTCCCTGAATGGAAAGACCTCGACACACTCTCTCCATGGGGAAAATACCGCGTAATCTGCAGAGAATTGAAAATTCCATGCAACAAGGGCGAAGGTGTTTGGCAGAACCTTAACGCACTCCTGAAGCTTCGGAACTTGATTGCTCATGCCAAGCCCGAATACGTAGAAACATCTTCCATCACGACAGTTGAGCAATACAACAGCCCGACTTGGTTCATGATGCATCCGTTTCCCTCATCTGAGCTCGAGAGTGTGCTGACCTATGAAAGAGCAAAGGAGTGCTTGGATACGATTGATTTGGTTCTAACAACTGTGGTCAATGCACTGGATGGTGACGATAAAGAGTTCATTGCCGGCGACATTGCACAGCATGAAATAGCGCTCGCTGAGTCCAGCGGCGCATCCTCGATTTGATTTGCCGCCGTCAAGTCGTCCAGTTGGACGGTACTAGCCCCTTGCCTCGCCACTCTTCGACCAAGTGAACGTTCGACAGCTCTCCCCACACCTCTTCATCTGCATGGTCGAGAACTATGATTTGCAGGCGCCCTTTTGTGCGTTCGATGATTGTGTTAAGGAGGTTGAAAACTTTCCTCACTGCAACAACGTCCTCGTTTTTCCAGGTTGGGTCAAGTTCATCGGAAGTGCCGTCGCCGGCGCGACGAGCTGGGAAATAAACTTGGCTAGGCTGATCGTAAATCAGCAAAGCAGGGACCGGATGATGCGGCAAACTCAAGAAATATCCTTGGAGTGCTAAGGTCAACGCGATGTGATACGCCAACCAGTTAGCCCCACTGCCAATTTCCCATAGATAATCATCTCGAGTGCCACGAATAACCTTTACCGTGAGCTCTGGAATAATGAGGCGAACAGGGGCTTCTGGCCATTCTCCATCCAGTTGTGGAATCAATCTGCTTGAAATGTCTTGAATCGTATCAAGCGCATTCTCAAGCTTCCGTGCGATCTCATGCTCTGAGATTAATTTTGTGAGCCTTTCCAACTTAATCTTCAATTCGGAAATTTCTTCGCTCAGAGTCGATGAAGAATCCGCCGCCTCATACAGGCGAAGTGCTTCTTGAAGCCGTCCGAGAAAACGCGAAATTTCCTCTCCGCGCGTGGTTACAAAACGGGCTTCTTCCGATTTTCCTTCAAGAGTACGAATCTCCTGTCGCACGGCTGCGAGTTCGCCAAGCAATTCATCGACAGTTTCGCGCTGGCGCAATGTCTCTTTGCCAAGCGATTCAGCCACTCCTGGATGGGAGCGAAGGCGCAGCTCAATGCCTTCTAACGTTTCGCACAACTGATCAATTCTCACGCGACTCGCTTCGCTCGGCTCAAACACAGGGGCGAGTTGCTCACGGCTAAGCTCGCGGATCCACGTTGACAGACTTAGGCGGTCGCGCTGTATTCGTAGTCCGTCACCGTAGGCGTCGCTACTCTCATCTAGACGGCGCAGTTCGTGCAGCCGGTGGCGGGATTGGTTGAGGTCAATTGCCAATTTGGATTCAATGGTTCGTAGCTCAGCGAGCCTGACCATAGTGATATCCATTGACGCCAAAGTTTGTGTTGCGTTTTGAGCATCGCTCCTAAGCGCCGTGCGAAGCAGGTCCAGCGTTGAAGGCCAGTCATCGGGCACGACTGTTTGTGGCGGTAGAAGTCCGTATTCAATTGCCAATCGGAGCCATGCGAAACCCTCACGCTGCCATGTTGCCCCAGAGGCTTGGCGCGCTCTCAGCTCGGCCTCCCGCCGCCGGAGCAGCCGAGTGATCCGATCTAACTCATGACGAGCCTGGAGTAGTTCAGGGCTAACCGCACCGAGCACGTAAGGAAAAATCGTTTTAAGTTTTTCCCTATGCTCAGTTGTATCAGCCTTGAAGAACATGACATCCGGATTGGCGACGATGTTCTGTGGTTGAAAAAGAAAGGCCATTAGATCACGGAAGCTAGGGCGATATTTGAAGCGGTCTTCAGTGCCTGGCTCGAACTCAAGATTCGACAGCCCGGCCAGCCTATTCATCACGGCTTTGACGTTTTCGACATTCTGATTCTTACCTTCGATAACCTGAGGGAGTAAGACCTCTGGCGCCTCCAGAAGAAACATGTCGCCGGAGCTTTTCTGTTCACCTGGTTCTCTACGGGCGAGCAGCTTCTGTCCTTCGATAGTGTCGATCAGAACGCCAAACCACGAGCAGGCCTCGCGTATCACGCCCACAGGTATGGAGCACTTATCCGATCCCAGGCAGTAATCAACAATTGGAATGACCGACGACTTCCCCGTTTTTGACGCGCCGCTGATGACATTAACCATGCCGGGCTCGAACTTAACCACTCTTGGCTCGCCGCTGTCTCGTGGCCAAAGGACGACCTTTCTCAGCTGAAAATACATTAGAACTCCACCCTGAGCGTGTGAGCAACCTGCTGATCGGATACACCTGCGAACCAATGCCCCAAACGTTCGCTTGCCGGCGCGATACGCCGGATTCGTTCTGGCAAAGCAGGGATCCGCATGTCGTCGTGGAGCCCATTCGCCCATATCGTTGCAGTCGATGGCTCGATGCGTAGCAAGCCTGCTTGTTCGCCCAACATAAGTGAGGCGAGCGTCAGTCGTCGAAGCGCCATTGCGCGGCCGTGCACGGCAAGTAGATCCTCTCGCTTTTCGCCGAGCTTGGCTGCAAATAGGTGAAGCCCAGATGCCTTATAGGTGCCAAGCACAATATTAAGTGTCGGGTTATGTAGCACTAGTGGCAAGACGAGAAACGAAAGCGGTAGCGTGGCCGTATGTCCATCGCGGTTTTGAAATGCTAGCCCAAACTTCCAAAGCGCAAATGCACCTAACGCCTCGTTTTGAACGACGGCAGGTTCGCTTAAGCGTGGTAACCGAAGATCTGCAATCACTCTTCGTCCTCCTGACTCAACAGCATTTGATATTGCGGGTGCCAACCGAGCTTTCGCCTATCTGCAAGATCATTGAATCCTCCGTGAGTGAAGTGATCAGGAACAGCACGGCTATCTAGTGGGACTTCCAGATTGGAGCATCGGTTGTAGGTCGTACGGCCACGCACAATGTCAGTTTTGTCTGTATGGAGGTCGTTAACTTCGCTCTGTATCGCCGAATGCCTGCGTAACAACGAATCTTCCCAGTCCGAGAAACTGCCATCAAAGACGAGGCCTTGCTCCGCCCATTTTGCTTTGTCTGCGGATGTACGAAGGTAGTCACCTACGGCGCGAACTTGTTGTTCTTCGGTTGCTTCGATGAGCTGCAATTGCCGAATGAAAACTGGTCGCCCGGTGAGCATAGCTTTGGCAGCATCTTCTGTAGGTGCCGTGGAGAATGTGGGTAAATAGCCAGCCAAATTGTTCCGTTGAACGAAGGCGTGAAAGTTCTTCCGGAAATCCGCCACGCCAATTATGGCTGGTTTGCTCTTGCGGATGCATTGATCAGCCCATTCCTTTGCCATGCCAATGGCAGCTTGGCAGATACTGTCCATTGAAGTTCTTGGAACTGTCGGAGCCAGTAGCGTGCGTAGCGGTTCTAATGGGTCTTCATCAATGCTGATTACGGACATTTGATGGACAACAGTCCAGCGGATGTCATCTGTGGCATCTAGGAACTGTTGTAAGTGCGGCATGCACTTAGGAGCGGGATCTTTTTTGGCGAGTTTTTCCGTGACCAGTTGGGTAATCGCTTGCACCTGTTCCGATGTCGCTGCTTCGTGCATGGCGGAGCTGATCTTGCCGGTCTTTGGGGGTGTTACGTACAAATGGAAAGTCGCCTTGGTGCCATCTACCTTCTTCGACTGAACGATCTTCAGCCAATTAGCGATGGTTTTCCAGAGATCCTCCGACCAATCAGAAAGAGCGTTATGGGACAGAGCGCTTTTGCATTGCTCGAGAAGCAGGCTCCCATCGGAATAGTGCACAGCCACATCATCAAGGTATTCGAGCGATACGCTTGCTTCGTCTGGGCTACAGAGCAGGTAGTAGCACAACCTAACCGGTTGCAAAGAAAACCCTAGATATGGTCCGGCTGCGCTGTGTTTGACTGATTGGATTGGAGTGCCGCTCATGAGCAGTGCTCCAGACTCGGGTGGCGACTCAATGCGCCCCATCCGTAGGTCGTAAAAACCATTGCGCCCCCTCACGTTGCTTTTCGCTCGCAACCTTTGGCCTAGATTACTGGCTCTACGACTCAGTTATCAAAAATTGGCGGTCGCTGAGCAGGCCGCTTGTCATTCCAGGCTGGGCACAAAGAGGCTCGCCAAACGTCCTTCGAGCAAATTGCCGGGAACGACATTTTTACACGCAATATCCGGATGAATTAAAAACATAATATTTATCAATCAGTTACATTTAAGTTGCGGCCCGCACTCCTCCGACTTCGATGCTTACGTTAGTGACTGATGTATCTCTAAAAACACCAATGTTTGTACATACCCTCCAACACCAATGTTTGTACAACCGGTACAAACATTGGCGTTATGCCCAATCCGCAGCATGGCGCCACCCCCATGACTTCATACCCATGAACTAGTCATAACTCCGTACTACTGTTCCCTCCAACATAAGCGGCAGAGCAGGGCAGCCGTGGAAGACACTGGGGTTCACCTCAAGAAGTTTCAGAAGGAACTGTCTACGGGCACGGTTTCGCTGGTGTTGCTGGCGGTGCTGGGGCAGTCGCGGCAGGCCTTGTATGGCTACCAGATCGCCAAGCGGTTGGAGGAGTTGGGGGACGAAGGGGCGCTGGCGGGGAAGCAGAGCGCGCTGTATCCCGTGCTGCGCAACCTGGAAGCGGGCGGTTTGCTGGCCAGCGAGGTGGAGCCCTCGGTGAGCGGGCCGCCGCGGCGTTATTACCGTATGACGAAGTTGGGACGTGAAGTGCTGCGTGAGTGGATTGCGGCGTGGGAGGCTACGCGCGATTCGGTCGATAAGGTTCTGCAAGGAGACTGGCGATGAATGCGGATGCCCCCAAGCTGCCAAGGACGATAGCCGAATACCTGGAACAGCTGCGCGCTGCATTGCGTGGCGCGGATCCGGCCTTGATCCAGGATGCGTTGTACGACGCGGAGGAACATCTGCGTGCCGAACTGGCCGATCAGCCAGGGCGCAGCGAGGCGGACATGCTGGCGAAAGTGGTCAGCAGCTACGGTGCGCCGGAGGAGGTGGCGGATATCTACCGCGACCAGGAAATCAAGATCCAGCGGGCACTGCGTCCACCGAAGCCGCCGAAGCGGGCGTCGTGGGTGGGCCAGTTCTTCGGCGTGGCGGCGGACCCGCATACATACGGTGCGCTGTTCTACATGGTGTTGTCGCTGGCCACGGGCATTTTCTATTTCACCTGGGCGGTGACGGGCGTTTCGCTGTCGGCCGGTCTGCTGGTGCTGATCATCGGCATTCCCTTTGCGCTGCTGTTTCTTGGTTCCGTGCGCATGTTGTCGCTGATGGAAGGGCGCATCGTGGAAACCATGCTGGGTGTGCGCATGCCGCGCCGGCCGGCGTTCTCCACCCGCGGCATGTCGTTCTGGCAGCGTATCGGCGCGGTGTTCAGTGATCCGCGCACCTGGGGCACGCTGTTCTACATGTTCATGATGTTGCCGCTGGGTATCGCCTATTTCACGCTTGCGGTGACCTTGCTTGCCACCTCGCTGGCGCTGGCGTTGGCGCCGATCGCAAAGGTGGTGCTGGAGGCGTTTGGTATTCCTTACGCCAGCTGCAACGGATCGGCGACGGTGTGCGCGTGGGTGTCCTGGTGGGGTGGCTGGCCGGGAACGGTCTGCGCATCGATCATCGGTATCGTCATGGTGTTCGCCACGCTGCATATCGTGCGCGGCTTGGGTTATCTGCACGGGCAACTCGCCAAGCACTTGCTGGTGGCGGGAAGCGCGAAGGAGTGATCGGCCATGGATGTTTTGGAAGGCAATGTGTTGGGCGCGTTGGCGGGCGAATGGCTTGGCGAAGAAACCATCGCCACCACGCGCTGGGGGCAGGGCGGCCCTGCTGTTGGCTCGGTGAGTGCGCGCGTCGGCCTTGGCGGCAAGGCGCTGTTGCTGGATTACCGCGAAGAGCGCGATGGCAAGCTGGCGTTGCAGGCGCATGCGGTGTTGCTGGCGCAGCAGGAGCCCGGTGAATACGCCTTGTATTGGTTCGACAGCTACGGCTTTGCACCGTCGCAGCCGGCTACCGGGCATTGGGATGGGAAGCGGCTGGTGTTTCTGCGCAGTTCGCAGCGCGGGCAGACGCGGCACATCTACGAGTGGGTGGTGGATGGCGTTTATCGGTTGGTGTTGGAGAGTTCGTTTGATGGCGGCGTGAATTGGGAACGGGTGATGGAAGGGGAGTATCGGCGCGTTGGGGATGGCGAATAGGCGCAGTGGGAGCAAGATGGCGCGCCTCGCGGCAGGCTTGCGTAGGTTGGGGTGAGCGTAGGCGAACCCCAGCGTTGTCGGGTAGATGGCGATGTTGGGGTTCGCGTGCGCTCACCCCAACCTACCTGCTAGCGATAATTGAGATCGGGCGACGACAGCAGGAACGTGTTCCACTCCTGCTGCGAGGTCGCCTTCGCCAACGCATCGCGCGTGGCTTTCGACAGGTACGGGTCGATGGCGTCGTAATACAGGCGCGTGGTGAGCATCGGGAAACCGGCCGTGCGCGCGGTGCTGCCGAGGGGCGTGAAGAGTTGGTTGTTGCCGGTGCCGATGGCGTGGGCGATGTCGAAGCGTTTGGCCATCTGGCCGGAGCTGGACCAGGCGTCGCCGTCGAGCGGCCAGCCGTCCGGGGTGATGCGGCCGAACAAGGGTTGGTCCAGCTGGTTGAGCCAGTTCACCAGCGGCTGGGCGTTGACGATGGGCGAGCCGTCGTACGCCAGGCGCACGGATGAAACCACGAACTGCATGGGGTCCTTGAATTTCTTGCCGGCGCCGGCGGTCAGCTCGGGCGACTGGAACATCACGCGCATCACTTGCGCGATATCGCCGTCGGTATGCTGGAACGTGCGCGCCATCTTGTTGACCAGCGCCGGTGATGGGGTGTCGGCAACGAAGTAGGCGGCCAGCTTGCGCGAGATGAACTGCGAGCAGGCCGGTTGCTTCACGATCAGGTCGACGGCTTGCTGCACTTCGTCGTAGCCGCTGCCCTTGATGGTTTTGCCGAGCAGTTGCTTGTCGCTGAAATCGTGCCGCTGGGGGTTGAATTCGAACAAGCCGTCGCGGACCACCAGCGGCGCCAGCTTCGGGTTGAAGTTCTGCGGCTTGCCGTCCACCGGGGCGATGCCGACGCCGGTAAGGATCAAGGCGAGTTGCTGTACGTCTTGCTGGGTGTAGCCGGCGTTGACGCCTAGGGTGTGCAGTTCCATCAGCTCGCGCGCGTAGTTCTCGTTGACGTGGCCTTTGGCGTTTTGCGCGTTGTCGAGAAATTCCAGCATGGCCGGGCTTTGCAGCGTCGCCATCACCAGGTCGCGGAATTTGTCGAGTGCATGGGCGCGGATGGTGGTTTCGTAATCGGCCAGCTCCCAGCGCAGGCGACCCTTGGCGGCGTAGACGCTGAAATGGTTGAGCCAGAACCACACCAGTTGTTCCTTGAGCTGGTTCGGGCCGTAGATGGCGTGCAGCAGCTCGGCTTGCTGTGCTTGCAGCCCGATCTGATTGCCGCGCTGCTGGATGGCCTGGTTGGCGACCTGTTTTTCGGGGCCATCGGGGATGTTGCGTAATTGTTGTTGTTCTTGTTGCAGCGAGCCGAGCAACTGGTCAAGCGGCGTGTGAAAGGCGTCGTAGTTATCGATTTGCGCGGCGATGGGGGCGGGTAGCGTATCGCCGAGTTGATCGTTGAGCTGTTTGGTGAGCAGTGCGTTGCGGCCTAGCGCGCGGTACTGCGCAACGGTGGCGGAGTTCAGGCCGAAGCTGTCGCGGCGTAGCCAGGCGATGTCGTTGGGGCTGAGGTTGGCGGCCTGGGTGAGGCTGGACGTAAGCAGCAAGCTTAGCGACAGCGTGAGAGCGGTGAGGCGCATGCGACAGATCTCGCTGAGGGTCAATGTTCGCGATGTTGATGCAGGTTGATATGAAAATCCGTGCTTGCCTTGCAGCCAACTTAAGCCTAATGGCACTAACTTAAGCGTCATTGCTCCATGGCTTGCCGCGATTTGCTCCCTCCCCTGCGACAGCAGGGGAGGGCTGGGGCGGGGTTGCTTGTGCTTTAGCGTGCAGCCGAATGTCGCTATGGCTTCTGATAACAAGCAACAATGCGGCAACGTCGGGCTCTTGCCGCTCGCTGCGCTCGCACCCCACCCCAACCCTCCCCTACTTCGCAGGGGAGGGGATGTATCTTGGCGAGCGTGAGATACACGCTTGCGGTTAGACCAATTGCAGGTCGCGCGGCTTCGCCTGCGGGAATACATCCTGCAACTGATTGCCACGCAAGCCCCAGATGCGTCCCAGCAAGCCGCTGTACACATCCCGATAATTGTTGAGCACCTGGTAATCGCGATTCTGCAACAGGTTCTGCTGATTCACCGCAATCTGCTCGCCAGCGATGCGTCCACCGTTGACCTTGCCGCCCAGTACCCAATGCACGGTGCCGTGGCCATGGTCGGTGCCGCGATCGCCGTTTTCGCGGAAGGTGCGGCCGAATTCGGAGACGACCACCACCACGGTATTGTTCCATTCGTTGCCGAGCGCGGCGGCGTAAGCGGCCAGGCCCTCGCCGAGGTTGCGCAGGTTGTTGGCGAGGCCGCCGGTGACGTTGCCCTGGTTGACGTGCGTATCCCAGCCGCCGACGTCGACGAAGCCGAGGCGGTATTGGTCGCGCATCAGCGCGGCAATGCGCTGCGTTTCCTGCGCGAAGCCGGAGGCGTTCGGTGCGCCGCGGCTGGCGGCGGTCATTTCCTTTTGCAGGTCCATCGATACCGAGCTGCGCAGGCTCAGGCCATCGGCGGCGGCAGAGGCGAGCGGGGTGTTCTTGTACATGCCGGCCAGGATGGAAGACTGGCGCTCGTCGAAATTCGCCTTGGTATTGCCCTTCAACGAGATATTGGGAATGTCCTTGCCTGCGCCCTGGAAGCTCAACGGCAGGCTGTTGGTGAAGGCGATGGCCGGTACGCCGGTAAGCTGGCTGGACAGGCGCGCCAGGAAGCCGGAGCGGTAATTGCCGGCGGCGTTCAAGGGTTCGCCGCGCTCGATGCTGTCTTGCGTTTCGAAATGGCTGCGCGAGAGATCGTCGGTACCGGCAAACGGAATGAAGGCGATCTGCTTCTTTTGCCACAGCGGGTAGATCGAATCGCGCAGCACCGGGTTCATGCCCCAGTTGGCGTCCAGCGGCAGCGCCGCGTTCGGATTGTTGGCGTCCGGCTTGGCGATGGCGATGGTGGGGCGCGATTCGTAATAGAAATCGCTGCTATAGGGCACCAGGAAGTTGTTGCAGTCGTAGCCGCCGCGCAGGAACACGAACAGAAAGCGCGGCGAGTTGGCAGGCGCTGCAAACAGACGGCCGGAGAACGACAGCGCGGGCAGTGCGGCGGCGCTGGCGGTGGCGAGCAGAAATTCGCGACGGTTCATGATGGCGCCTCTCAGCGGTAATTGAAGTCGGGTGAGGACAGCAGGAAGGTGTTCCATTCCGCCGGTGACTGCGCCTTGGCCAGCGCGTCGCGCGTGGCGGCCGATAGCGTGGGCTCCAGCGTTTGCTGGAACAGGGTGGTATTCAACATTGGTGGGTTGGGGCGTTGCACGTCACCGTCCGCATTGGCGAACAGCCGGTTGCGCCCGCTGCCGATTGCACGCGCCACGTCGAAGCGCTTGGCCATCTGGCCGGAGCTGGACCAGCTGGCGCTATCCAGCGGATAGCCATCCGGCGTGATGTGGCCGTACATCGGCTCGGCCATCTGGTTCAGCCAGTTCACCAGCGGATCGGCATCGGTGATCGGCTTGCCGTCGTAGCTCATGCGCATGGCGGACACCACGAATTGCATCGGGTCTTTGAATTTCTTGCCGGAGCCGGTGGTGGCGTATTTGGACAGGAACATGGTGCGCAGCACGGCCGCGACGTCGCCATCGGTGCGCTGGAAGGTTTCCGCCATCGCATTCACCAGGGCGGGCGGCGGATCGTCGGCAACGAAATAGGCGGCCAGCTTGTGCGAGATGAATTGCGCACAGGCGGGCTGATGCACGATCAGGTCCACCGCCTGGTCGATTTCATCGAAGCCGCTGCCTTTGATGGTCTGCCCCAGGAATTCCTTGCTGCTGTAATCGTGCCGCTGTGGCAGGAACACGAACAAGCCGTTGCGCACGACGCCAGGGCGCCGGTTGAGAAAATTGCCGTCGATCCCGTCGATAAGGTTGGGGCCGCGCTGCGGCATGATGCCGGCGCCGGTAAGGATCAAGGCAAGCTGCTGCACGTCCTGTTGCGTATAACCGGCATGCACGCCCAACGTGTGCAGTTCCATCAACTCGCGGGCGTAGTTTTCGTTGGTCTTGCCGCGCACGTTATGGGCGTTGTCCAGGTACAGCTGCATGGCCGGGCTTTCCAGCGTGGCCATCACCAGGTCCTTGAACTTGCCCAGCGCATGCGGGCGAATGGCGTTCTCTTCGTAATCGGTGGCGAACAGGCCCACCGCAGCCTTGGGTGCAAAAATATTGAAGTGGTTGAGCCAGAACCACACCATTTGTTCCTTGAGCTGGTTCTGGCCGTAGATGGCGCGCAGCAATTCCACTTCCGCGCTTTGCTTGTAGAGGCCGCGGCGGTACATCTGGAAATCTTTCTTGGCCATCTCCTTGGCATTGGTGTCGGCCGCGTCCACCGCCTTCACTTTTTTCGCTTCGTCGCGGTAGTCGGCGATCAGCTTGGCGGGGGATGTGTTGTAGGCCTCGTAGCTGTTGATCAAGGGCGCGACGGCCGGCGGCAGGGGATCGTCGCCGCCGGCCAGTTGTTCATCGAGGAAACGCGTGCGGCCCAGTTCGCGATAGCGTTCGACGGTGGCGCTGTCCAGGCCGAAGCTGGTGCGGCGCAGCCAGGCAATATCGTCCGCGCTCAATGGCGCACGGCCTGCGGCCTGCAGTGGTAATGCCGCGGCGAGCGGCGCGATGGCAAGAAACAGCAGGCCCAGGCATTTCAAGCGTGGTGCGGGCATGGTTGGCGGCTCCCCCGTTGGCACATAGGCCCTCAACGCCTGGTTGCCGGCTACGCTGACCGGGCCAGGTTCAAGCGTAAAGAAATATTCGGCTGTGATTCACGAATTTGCGTTGCGTCTGTTAAAGCGCGGTTACCATCGTCGCTCTAACGGAGGAAAGCATGCGCAAGACTTACGACCAGGCCTATTTCGACAAGTGGTACCGCAACCCGCAGCACGCCGTGCGCTCCACGGCGGCCTTGAAACGCAAGGTGGCGATGGTGGTGGCGCAGGCGGAGTATTACCTGGGGCGGCCGATTCGCAACGTGCTGGACGTAGGGTGCGGCGAAGGCGTGTGGCGGGCGCCGCTGCTGGCCTTGCGGCCCGGTGTCGAATACCGCGGGCTGGACGCCAGCGAATACGTGGTGCGGCGTTACGGCAGCCGTCGGAACATCGGCCTGGCGCGCTTCGGGCAGTTGGCGGAGCTGCGCTTCGACACGCGTTTTGATGTGATCGTTTGCACGGATGTGCTGCATTACCTCAAGCCGGCGGAGATTCGCGCGGGCCTGGTCGGCATTGGGGAGATGCTGGAGGGGATCGCGTTTCTGGAGGTGTTTACCAACCGCGACGACCTGGAAGGCGACCGGCACGAGCTGCGCCTGCGCTCACCGGCGTGGTATTTGCGGGAGTTTCGCGAGGTGGGCTTGTTGCCGTGCGGCTCGCATTGTTATTTGGGGGCGCGGTTGGAGCGGCAGGTTGCGGCGTTGGAGCGGGCTTGGTGATCGCGACCGGGGCCTGCGCGTTTATCGAAGCGCTTGTTGTACCCCGCCGTCATTCCGGCGAACGCCGAGGCGCTTCACAACAGCGAAGCTGGTCAATCCAGTTTGAATACGTCGTGCGAAGCACACAAAACCCTTATGTCGTGTGCTGCGCACATCATTTTTCACTGGATTCCGGCGTTCGCCGGAATGACGGCGGGAAGCTAAATAAGGGTTGGGTAGAGATCGGCCCATTGCGGGTTCATTTCTTCGATCAGCTGGATTTTCCATGCACGCTTCCAGCCTTTTAATACTTTCTCACGCGTGATGGCGGATTCCATGGTGGCGTGGAGTTCGTACCAGACCAGGGCATGGACGCCGTAGCGCTCGGAAAAGCTTTTGACCACGTCGTTCTTGTGTTGCCAGACGCGTTTCAGCAGGTCGCTGGTGACGCCGATGTAAAGCGTGCCATTTCTGCGGCTTGCAAGCATGTAAACGCATGGATGCCGTTGTTCCATGGTGGCGTGTCCCTGCCTTGTCCGTCATTCCGGCGGACGCCGAGGCGCTTCACAACAGCGAAGCTGGTCAATCCAGTTTGAATACGTCGTGCGAAGCACACAAAACCTGTTTCGAGTGCTGCGCACGCCATATTTGTACTGGATTCCGGCGTTCGCCGGAATGACGAGGTAGAAGGATTGTTGCCAGAGTTGGGCTCTTTGGGCCGTAAGGGCCGAGAAGGCTCAAACCACCATCACACTCACACCCGCACTGCGCAGCGCCTCCACCATTTCCTCCGGCGCGCTCTCGTCGGTAATCACCGTATTCAAGGTCGACACCGGTGTAATCACCGAAAGGCTGCGTTGGCCCAGCTTGCTAGCGTCGAACACGGCGATCGTTTCGCGGGCTACGCGTATCATCAGGGCGTTGAGCGATGCTTCCAGCGGGTCGGGTGTGGTGACGCCGACGGTGGGATCGATGCCGTCCACGCCCAGGAACAGCTTGTCCGCCGAAATGCGCGACAGTGCCTGTTCGGCATCGGGGCCCACCAGCGAATAAGCGGTGGGGCGCAGCAGGCCGCCGAGCATCATCACGCGGATGTTGGGCAGGCCGGAAAGCTCCAGCGCGATGTTGAGGGCGTTGGTGACCACCGTCAGCGATTCGAATTTCATCTGGCGGATTTGCCGCGCAATTTCCGCGGTGGTGGAGCCGGAGTCCAGGATGATGGTTTCGCCATCATGGATGAGCTTGGCCGCGGCCTGGCCGATGCGCATTTTTTGCGGGTGCGAGCGTGTTTCCTTGATGTTCAAGGGCACGTCGTTGGTGAAGGCCTGGGCGGCGGGCAGGGCGCCGCCGTGCGAGCGGGCGATGGCGCCGACGCGGGCGAGGGATTCCAGGTCGTTGCGGATGGTGACGGTGGAAGTGCCGAAGCGGGCGGCGAGTTCTTCGACGGTGGCGCGTCCGTTGGTTTCGATGTGTTCGACGATCAGGCGGCGGCGCTCTTCGACAAGCAGGCGTTGCGTGGGGGCGGCGGCGCGGGGTTCACTCATGGCGGAAGCTTTAGAAGTCGGACGGCGTTGTCATGGTATATCTTGCGCAGCACGCTGTCTTTCAGGCCCAGGCCGTAGATGGACCAGCGGCCTTGCGGGGGTGTTTCGGCGGGGGCATAGTCGAAGTATTCGTCCTCGGTCTCCAGGAACCGGTAGTAGATCTCGTAAAGCTCGTCGCCGAACAGCTGTTGCGGTACGTCGTCGCCATAAGGTGAAGGCACGGCATCGGTGCCGAACAGGATGCGGTCCTGGTAGCGATCGAAAAAGCGCTGCGCCGCGCGCGGCTGGCGGCCGAGTTCGCCGATGCGTGCGCTGATGTCCACCAGGGTATTGGGATAGCGGTCCAGGCATTCGGCGACGGCCTGGAGATTTTCCGCCCAGTTGCCCACGTGCATGAGTGCGAAGGTGGTGTTGGGGTGGCGCGCGATCACGCGGTCGCGCGCGGCGAGCAGTGCTTCGTTGCTGGGAAATTCGGGGCCGTAGAACGACCAGTCCGGATGCCTGCTCAGTTCTTCGTAGCGTTCGTTGTTACCGTCGGTGGGCAGGAAGAACGCCTCCGGATCGGAGACGTGCATGAATACCGGCATGTCGTAGGCGGCGCAGGCTTCCCACATGGGATCGAAGCGGCGGTCGTCCACGCCGACCAGCGGGCCGCTGTCGAGTTGTTCGCGCAGGTACAGGCCCAGCGTCTTGAGCAGCTTCAAGCCGCGCGCGCCGGCGCGATGCGCGTGGGCGATGGCATCGGCCTGCAACTGCGGGTAGTTCGCTTGCGGAAAGTGTTCGAACGATGGCTCGGTGAGCGTAACGAAACGCCCCGGTGCGGCACGGTCGAACAACGCGATGCTTTGTTCCAGGCCCTTGCCGACGCCGCCGGTGAGATTGACCAGGGTACGGATGCCTTTGCGATCCATCACCGGCAGCAGCTCTTCCGGGGTGGCGAACACGGTGATGTCTTCGCCCACCGATACGCCGTTGCGCACATGGGTGGACCAGGTGAGATGCGTGTGCGCATCGATCACCGGAAAGCGCGGCCGTTCGATGCGGTGCCTGGGTACACGCAGCATGCTGCGCGGTTTGAAGTCTTGCAGGCGCAGGTCGTTGTTGCGTTGATCGGGCGCGGTTTGCAGCGGATTCTTGCCGCTTGCCTGGATGGTGCCAGCGCCGCGCGGCGGGGCGCAGCAGAAGCAGCCGGCGCGGGTTTGGGTGCGGAAGGACCAGGTGGATGGCGTGGGTTTGCGTTGGCTGCGTGACATCGCTGCTGATTCGTAGGTTGGGTGAATGCCCATGGCGCCACGTTAAGGCGTATATCTCGCGCTTGCCAGGATGCGTCCCTCCCCTGCTGTCGCAGGGGAGGGAGCTTGATCGCGGCAAACTACAAGCTTGCTGGCATAGGAACGCCCGCGTTCAACGCGGATACTTCGCCATGATCCGCTGCACTTCCCCCACCAGCGCAATCGCCTGCTCCAGCGGGCGCAGCCACATGTTGCGACCGAACATCACGCCGGTGGCGCCGGAGGCCATGTAGAACTCCACCTTGCGCAGCACGGCCGCGTCGTCGTCGTTCTTTTCGCCGCCGGAGAACAGCACCATGGTGCGCCCGGCCGAACGCACCACGCGCTGCGTGCGTGCCGATGCATCTTCCTGCAGCGTGTCGTACGGCCTGGGCACAGGGGCGGTGCTGTCATCGGGCTCGTGCAGCTTCACGATGTCCGCGCCCAGTTCCAGCGCGACGCGTGCTGCATAATCCTGCGCATACAGGCTGCCCTTGCCGCCCTTGGCGTCGATGGCCGCACCGCGCGGATACGACCACAGCACCAGCGGCATGCCGAAGCGTTCGCAATCCTGGCGCACTTTTTCGAACTGGCGGAACTCGTCGTGCTGGCGCGGCGAGCCGACATACATGGTGTAGCCGACCGCGTCCGCACCCAGGCGCACGGCATCTTCCACCGAGGCGAACTGCGGCGAGGTGGCCTCCGCATCGCTGGGGATGTTGGTTTTGCCGTTGAGCTTGAGAATCAGCGGAATCCGTCCGCACCACTGGCCCAGGTACTTTTCGGCCAGGCCCACGCCCACGGCGATGGCAGAGAAATTACCCTCCACGGCCAGGCGGAACTGGTAGTCCGGGTCGATCGCCGGCGGGTTGGGAAAGAAATCGGTGGGGCCGTGTTCCAAACCTTGATCCAGCGGCAGCACCAGCAGGCTGCCGTTGCGCGGGCCGTGGCCGTACATGAGGCGCCAGAGGCGGGTTCGCTTGCCGTGGGAAAGTGCAAGTCGGCAAAAATTTTCGGAAGCTTTTGAAGGCTCTTGTAAGTGATCTTTCATTTCGAATACTCTGGAGGCGTCATCGAATGGTTTCACATTCGGGCGAATTGGATAAAATGTCAAGTCTTCATAAGAAAGCGAAAGAAAACGATGCATTGGCCGCGCTGCTGCAAAAGCCCGCCGAGGCGCAGCGCGCCGCCGGCTATGCCGACACGCTGCGCGAGATCCTGCAGCAACCTGGCACGTGGCGGGACACCTTGCAGCGGATCCACGCTCCCGCGGCCCGCTCGTTGCTGGCCAAGGCGCTCGATCCGCGCCCCGCGCACCTGGTGCTGACCGGCTCGGGCAGCTCCATCTACATCGGCGAATGCCTGGCGCCGCTGCTGCAGGCGAGCCTGGGCATACCGGTGCAGGCGATCGCCGCGGGCACCTTGCTGACGCATTGGCGCAGCGTACTGCCGCCGGGGCCGGGCCTGCTGGTGTCGCTGGCGCGTTCGGGCGACAGCCCGGAAAGCGCCGCGGTGGTGAATACCTTGCTGAGCGAGGCGCCGGCATGGCGGCATTTGTTCATCACCTGCAATGCCGGGGGCAAGCTGGCCACGCACTACCGTGACGAACCGCGCGCGAGTGCGCTGGTGCTGGATGAGCGCACCAACGACCGCAGCCTGGTGATGACCAGCAGCTTCACCAATCTGTTGCTGGGCGCGCTGGGCCTGCTGGGCGATGCGTTGGCCGCCGAGGCCGTCGAGCAGGCGGCGGCGAATGCGCAAGCCATCGTCGATCAACACGTGGATGCGATCGCCGCATTGGCCGGGGGCGACATGCATGCGGCCGTCTACCTGGGCAGTGGCGCGGCCTTCGGCGCGGCGCGCGAAGGTGCGCTGAAGATGCTGGAGATGACCGGCGGCAAGGTGGTCACCATGGCGGAAACCTTCCTCGGCCTGCGCCATGGGCCGATGTCGTTCGTGCATCCGCAGACGCTGGTGGTTGCGATGCTGTCGGCCGATCCGGCCGTGCGCCCCTACGAATGCGATCTGCTGCGCGAACTGTCACGCAAGCAGCTCGGCATGGCCAAGCTGGTGGTGGGCGCTGACATTCCAGCCGATGTGCTGTCGGCCGGCGACGTGGCGATCAATACGTCGCCCAGTGCATGTAATCCGGACGTACCGCCCTTGCTGGCAGGCGTGGTCGTCGCGCAGCTGCTGGCGTTCTTCCGCTGCCTGGAACTGGGCGGCAAGCCGGATACGCCTTCCGAAGGCGTGCTGACGCGCGTGGTCGAGGATTTCACCTTGCATGGAGCCGCGCCATGATCTCCTCTGGGCGCATCCTGGTGATCGGCGAAATCAACGTCGACTTCGTGTTCAAGGGCTGCCATGCGTTCCCCGCGCCGGGGCATGAAGTGCTGGCCGACGATTTCCTGATGACGCCGGGCAGCTCGTCGATGATCTGCGCCATGGGCCTGGCGCGGCTGGGCAACCGGGTGAGCTTTCATGGCTTGCTGGGTGCGGATGCCTCCGGTGATTTCTGCCTGCGGGCCTTGCGCGATGCGGGTGTGGATGTGTCGTCGTTGCGTCCCGATCCGGCGTTGCGCACGGGTGTCACGGCATCCTTGTCCACGCCGCACGATCGCGCCCTGGTGACCTTTCCCGGCGCCATGTCGGAGCTGTATGCCCAAGACATCGCGGACGAATGGCTGCAGCGCGCCGGCCATCTGCATGTTTCCTCGTATTACCTGCAAAAGGGCTTGCGCGCGAGCTGCCGGGAATTGTTTGCGCGCGCGAAGGCCGCCGGGCTCAGCACCTCGCTCGATCCGGGTTTCGATCCGGCGCAACAGTGGGGCAGCGATGTGCTGGAGGTGTTGCGCGGCGTCGACATTTTCCTGCCCAACGAAAAGGAACTGCTGGCCATCACCGGTTGCAGCGATCTGCATGCTGCCTTGCGCCAGGTGCAGAACGGCCACACCCACACCGTGGTGAAACGCGGACAGCAAGGCTGCAGCAGCCTGCACGATGGGCAATGGCTGGACGTGCCCGCGTATGCCGTCGAGGCCATCGATACCACCGGCGCCGGCGATTCCTTCGATGCCGGTTTCCTGCACGCATGGCTGCGCAAGCAGCCGTGGGCCGACTGCATGCGCTGGGGCAGTGCATGCGGCAGCTTGTCCACGCGCGGCATGGGCGGCACCACGCGCCAGGCCAGCGCGGATGAAGCGCAGGCCCTGATGAGGGCAACGCCATGATCACCGTGGCCGGCTTCAACACGGCGATCGATCGCTTCATCCAGGTGGATGCGTTGACGCCCGGCGAAGTGCATCGCGTGCGCGAGGAAAAAGTCTATCCCGGCGGCAAGGGCGTGCACGTGGCACAGACCATTGCCGCGCTGGGCGAACACGTGCGCCTGGTCGGCCCGGTCGACGATGCGCACCAGCAGTTCATTGCGCGGCAGATGAGTGCGCGCGGCGTGCTGTTCCGCGGCGTGGAGATCGAGGGCGAGCTGCGCCAATGCCTGGCCTTGCAGGAAGCAGGCGGCAGCATTACCGAAGTGCTGGGGCAGGGGCCGCAACTCAGCCAGCTCGAACAAGACGCGTTGCTGGGCGAATTTGGCCGCAGCGCGGAAAAGAGCGATCTGGTGATTCTGACCGGCAGCCTGCCGCGCGGCTTCCCCGACCATTTGTATGCCGGCTTGATCGACTACGTACGCAGCCTGGGCAAGCGCTGCCTGGTCGACGCCAGCGGCGAGGCATTGCGCCAGGCGGTGAACGCAAAGCCGTTCCTGGTGAAGCCGAACCGTGACGAGATCAGCGCGCTGGTCGGCCATCCGGTGATCAATATCGAGGCGGCGCAGATGGCGGTAACGGCGCTGCGCGAGCGCGGCATCGCCATGCCGGTGGTAACGCTGGGCGAACTGGGCGCGATTGCCGCGGACGATTCCGGTGTGTGGCATGCGCAGCTTGCATCGGCGCGCTTGCGCAATGCGGTGGGTTCCGGCGATTGCTTTCTGGCCGGCATGGCGGTGGCGATCAAGCGGGATTTGCCGCTGGAAGAAGCGCTGCGCCTGGCCGTGGCTTGTGGAGTGGCGAATGCGGAATCCGAAGAAACCGGTTTTGCGGAACGCGGCAAGGTGGATGCGTTGTTGCCAGGTGTGAGTGTGCGACGTCTTTAGCTGATGGCGATCGGAGAAGTCGTGAGATCCAACACCCGTCATTCCGGCGAACGCCGGAATCCAGTGGGGTACGTCGTGCGCAGCACACAAAGCCTTCATTTCGTGTGCTTCGCACGCCATTTTCGACTGGATTCCGGCGTTCGCCGGAATGACGAGCAAGAAGCTGTGGGGTGCGCACCAACCTGCGCTCCTGTTCAACCCATCTGTGACAGGAACCTGAAGTACCGATAACAAGTCCGCCGCGCAAGGGGAGCTTTCGCTCGGACACCAACGCGTGCACGCACGGCCCCACTCCCTGCGATGCCGCATACAACACGGGAGGATCGTTCTGATGTTTGCAAAAAACACGGGATGCCGCGAAGCGACGCGCGGCACCACGGCCCCGGCTTGCCGTAAAAAAGCCCTGGCGTTGCAGGTGACGATGCTGTTGGCGGGCGTATCCTTCGCCGGCTGCGCCGGTGCCCAAACCACATCCGGTTCCGGCGATGCCGATGCGTCAACCACCAAGAAGCCGGTAAGCCTGCAGGCGGTCACCGTCACCGGTTCCAACATTCGCAGCGTGGACGTGGCGGATGCACAGCCGGTGGTGACGATCAGCGCTGCGGATATTCAAAAGCAGGGCTTCGCCACGGTCGGCCAGTTGTTGCAGAATGTTTCGTCGATGTCGCCGCCGGATCTCAGCCGTTCCGCACCGGGCGATCTGGGGCCGAACCAGGGCGGCGCTTTTATTGATCTGCGCGGCCTGGGCGCGATGCGCACGCTGGTGCTGGTGGACGGGCAGCGGATCGGTGCAGCGCATGGCGGCTACACCAACATCAACGTGATTCCCACGTCCATCGTCGATCACATCGATATTCTCGCCACCGGCGCCTCGGCGGTATACGGTTCGGATGCGATCGCGGGCGTGGTGAACATCATCACCAAGAAAAACTTCAACGGTGTGCAGCTCGATACCTTCAACGGCGAATACATGCCGCACAGCGACGGCCGCCAGACGCAAAGCAGCGTCACCCTGGGCAAGAGCACGGACAAGTTCGGCATCGTGCTGAGCCTGTCGTACCAGAACCAGAGCCCGGTGTGGGCGGACGATCGGGCGTTCTCTGCCTATCCCTACACGTCGCAGCATCCGTATTACGGGCTGAGTTCGTACGGCACGCAGCCGCAGATTCTCAACGCGCCTGCCTCGTTTGCCGGCGGCGGAAGGCTGGTGCTCAACCCCGGCGGCGATCCGATGAACCCGGCCGACTATCACCCGATCGTGTTGCCAACACATGGTGCGAACGGCGACATCACCGACCCGGGCGACTATACCTACAACAACAACGCCGGCCGCCGCACGATGGTGCTGACGGCGGACAAGACCAAGAACCTGTACCTGGATACGCACTACAAAATCACCGACAACATCACTTTCAAATTCAACTACGGCTACAACGCGGATTATGAATACGCCAAGTCCGGTGCGCCGCTGTTCTATTCGGGAATGGGCGCCAACGGCGCTTTTCCATCGCTGCTGTCGCAATACAGCTACTACAACCCGCTGTACGGCGTGCAGGATCTGAAGATCGCCCAGCGCCTCGCTCAGGACGGTTACCGCAGCTATAACGATCCCAAGAACTACCGCTACAGCTTTGGCGTGGACGGCGTGTTCAGCCTCGGCACGCGCGATTTCAACTGGGACGTCTACATGTACGACAGCAAGATCAGCGGCGTGAACGTGCGCACGGGTTATTTCAACCTGATCAATGTCGCCAATGGCCTGGGGCCGTCTTTCCTGCAGAACGGCACGGTGGTGTGCGGCACGCCGGGGCACGTGATCGCCGGCTGCGTGCCGATCAACCCGCTGGCGCCCCTCACGCCGCAGATGCTCAACTACATCGCGATCGACAGCGTGGAGCACTACGGCAGCAACGAGCGCGCCTGGGCGGCGGATTTCGGCGGCAATCTGCTGGAGCTGCCCGGTGGCGACCTGACGTTCTCCACCGGCATCACCCATCGCGATGAGTCCGGTTACGACAGCCCCGATCCGTTCGCCTATGCCGGCTATTCCACCGACGGCGGGGTCGGGCCGAACAGCGGCGCCTACAATCTCAACGAGGCCTATGCCGAAATCAACGCGCCGCTGCTGAAGAACCTGCCCGGTGCGCAAAGCCTGAGTGTGGACATCGCCACGCGCTATTCGCACTACAGCAACTTCGGCAGCACCACCAACAGCTCGTTCAAGCTCACCTGGAAACCGATCAACGACGTGTTGGTGCGCGCCAGCTACGGCACCGGGTTCCGCGCGCCGACCGTCAACGACCTGTACCAGGGGCGTTATCCGGCCGGTACCTTTACCGACCCTTGCGATGCGGTGTACGGCCCCGCGGCCTATGGACAAAGCGCACTGGTGGCGCAGCGTTGCCTGAGCGGCTATGGCGGCATCGCCGGCGTGCCGGCCAATTTCCGCCAGACCGACAACACCGGCCTTCCGATCACCGCGCCCAGCGGCGAAGGCTACCAGCCGAGCACCAACTGGACCGGCGGCAACCCCAACCTGCGGCCGGAAACCTCGTATAACGGCGACGTGGGCCTGGTGTACAGCCCGTCGTGGCTGCCTGGTTTCGACGCCACCATCGACTGGTGGACGTACAACATCCGCAACCTGATCACCGGCATCAGCAACGACCAGTTGCTGGCCGACTGCTACCAATACAGCCTTGCCGCCACGTGCGGGCAGTTCAAGCGCGACGCCGCCACCGGCCAGATCATCGATCTGCTGAACCTGGAGACCAACGCCGGCTGGCTGAAGGAACGCGGCTACGACTTCGCCTTCAATTACCGCTTTGCGCAGACGCGCCTGGGCAACTTCAAGCTCGGCATGAACGGCACCTACATCACCGCCTTCAACATGCTGCCGACGGTCGGTTCCAATATCGTCTACATGGCCGGCAACACGCAGAACTTCTATAGCTCCTGGCGCCTGCGCGGCAACGTCACCCTGAGCTGGAGCTGGCACGACTTCGGCGCCAGCTGGACTGCCCGCTATTTCTCGCCGTACAAGGCCAACTGCGCGTTCGACCCTTCCCTTGGCAATACCGCGTTCCCCTGCACCTTGCCGAACTACTACGCGCCCGGCGTGGGCGTGATGCCGCAGACGCAGATTCCGTCGATCACCTTCAACGACCTGCAGGTGTATTGGAATGCGCCGTGGAATGCGACCATCTCGCTGGGCGCGAACGATCTCTTCAACCGTGTGAGCCCGAATGTGTACGGCGGCTACGCGAGCGGGGATACGCCGTTCGACTTCAATTCGTCGTATGACTTGGGGAGGTTTGTGTATATGCGGTATCAGCAGAGGTTTTGAGGATATCCGCTAGCGAGAATGGCCCTGGCTTAAGCGTGTATCTCACCCTTGCAAGGATGCGTTCCCTGACGACCTGATTGGACATGAGGCTTCGCATGTATCGAAAACGCCATAAAAAACTGCTTGCCGCGGGCGTGCTATGCGCATGCCTGGGCCTTGCGCACGCCAACGATGCCGCCATTCTCGACCCCGGCGCGCCTGCCTATGCCGTCGACAACGGCCACGCAAGCTTCGGCAATACGGCCATCGAGGCGCGTTGGGATATGGCGGGCAGCAAGCTCTCCGCTATCACCATCACCGATCGCGGCAACGGCGAGGCATTAAAAGTCGACGACCTGTTCGCCTTGGCGCTACCCGACAAGACGTCCATCCAATCCCGCGACATGCAACTGCTGGTGCCGCCGTCGGTGCAGGCGTTGCCGGTCGATGCCAAGGCTGCCACGCTGGCCGACCGATTGCCCGGCAAGGTGGTCAGGGCCGTCTTCGGCGATGCGGAGCAGCGCTTCCGCATCCAGTGGCAGCTGATCCAGCGCGACGGTTCGCCTTATCTGCGCACGGTGGTGATCGTTACCGCGCTGAAACAGGATGAGCCGCTCACCAGCGTTTCGCTGTTGCCGTCCAGCATCGACCACGCGGAAGTGGATGGCGTGGTGAAAGGCTCGCCGGTGGTGGCGGGCCATCTCTACCTGGGGCTGGAGAATCCGCTTTCCGACAGCGAGGTGCGCGGCAAGCACGTGCTGCTGTCGATGGCGCGCAGCCTGCCGCTGCGCAAAGGACAGTCGATGACCTATTCCGCCGTGGTGGGCGTGGTGCGCGACGGCCAGTTGCGGCGCGATTTCGCCAGCTACGTGGAACGCGAGCGCGCGCATCCGTACCGGCCGTTCCTGCATTACAACTCCTGGTACGACATCGGCTATTTCACGCCGTATACCGAAGCCGAGGCGCTGGATCGCATCCATGCCTTCGGTGAAGAACTCGCGGTGAAACGCGGCGTGAAGCTCGATTCCTTCCTGTTCGACGATGGCTGGGACGATCGTTCCGGCAGCTGGCGTTTCAGCAAGGATTTTCCGCATGGCTTCGTGCCCCTGCGCGAAGCGGCTGCAAAGTACGGTGCCGCGCCCGGCATGTGGCTGTCGCCGTGGGGTGGCTACAGCACGCCCAAGGAGGAGCGGGTAGCGCGCGGCAAGGCGGCCGGGTATGAGATCGTCAACGATGGCCTGGCGCTGTCGGGGCCCAAGTACTACCAGCGTTTCCACGACGTGGTGATGAAGCTGTTGAACGAAGACGGCATCAACCAGTTCAAGTTCGACGGTACCGGCAATGCGGACAGCGTGTTCCCCGGCAGCCGCTTCGACAGCGATTTCGCTGCGGCGATCGAGCTGATCAAGGACATACGCACCGCCAGGCCCGATACCTTCATCAATCTCACCACCGGCACCTGGGCCTCGCCGTTCTGGCTGCGCTATGCCGATTCGATCTGGCGCGGCGGCGAGGACGACTGGCACGCGGGCGTGGGCACCGAACGCGAGCAGTGGATCACCTATCGCGACCAGCAGACCTACGAGAACATCGTGATCCAGGGGCCGTTGTTTCCGCTCAACTCGCTGATGCTTCACGGCATCATCTATGCGCAGATGAACAAGCGGCTCAATACCGACCCGGGGCACGATTTCGCCAACGAAGTGCATAGCTACTTCGCCACCGGCACGCAGTTGCAGGAGATGTACATCACGCCTTCGCTGTTGAGCGAGAGCGATTGGAACGTGCTGGCCGAGGCGGCGAAGTGGTCGCGCGCCAATGCCGATGTGCTGCGTGATACGCACTGGATCGGCGGCGATCCGGGGCGGCTGGACGTATATGGCTGGGCGGCGTGGTCGCAGCATAAATCGATCATCACCTTGCGCAACCCGGATGCACGTCCGCAGACGGCGGTGATCCATCTGCAGCGGCAACTGGAATTGCCTAAAAATGCGGCGCGCCACTTCCGTGTGCACGATGTGTGGAACAGCGGCGGCGATATACCGGGTCACCTGGATGCCGATCATGTGAGCACGATCACGCTGGCGCCGTTCGAAGTATTGACCCTTGAACTGACGCCTTGAGGTAACCTCCGACGACTGATGTGCAGTAACCCTCGTTGCCGTCATTCCCGCGAAAGCGCCTCCGCTTTCGCGGGAATGACGGCCGTTGGGGTGCATATGTGGAAGCGAGGGATCCATGCAACGACGCGAGTTTCTTCGATTTGCCGTACTGACACCGCTCGCCGCCGCCGTGCCGCTGGCTTACGGCGAGGCCACCACCAAGTCAGCCATCGAACCGTTGCCTGATGGCAGAACGCATCGCTTCGAATTGGGCCGCCAGCACTTCCTGCTCGACGGCGCAGCGTTCCAGATCCGCAGCGGCGAAATGCATCCCGCGCGCATTCCGAACGATTATTGGCGGCACCGCATCCACATGGCCAAGGCGATGGGGCTCAACACCATCGCCATCTGCCTGATGTGGAACTATTTTGAAAGCGAACCGGGCGTGTTCGACTTCACCACCGAGAATCGCGATTTCGTGCGCTTCATCAAGCTTTGCCAGGCCGAGGGGATGTGGGTGTACCTGCGCCCTGGTCCGTATGTCTGCGCCGAGTGGGACCTTGGCGGATTGCCGGCTTATCTGTTGCGCGATCCTTCCATTCGCGTGCGCACCAAGGACGATGCGCGCTACATGCAGGCGGTGCAGCGCTACATGGATGCGGTGGGGCCGAAGATCGCGCCGTTGATGGCGAGCCAGGGCGGCCCGATCCTGATGGTGCAGATCGAGAACGAATACGCCTCGTTCGGCCACGATCTTTCCTACCTGTCGCGCTTGCGCACGATGTGGCAGGCGCACGGCATCGATGGCCCGTTCTCGATTGCCGATGGCCTGGGCCAGTTGCAGAAAGCCGGCACCTATGTGCCAGGCGCGGCGCTGGGGCTGGATGGCGATACGGATTTTGCCGCGGCGCAGACCATCGCCGGCGACGCGCCGGTATGGATGAGCGAGGGCTATCCCGGCTGGCTTACGCACTGGGGGGATTTGCTGTTCCAGCGCGGCAACTATCTGCCGACCTTGCGCAAGCTGATGCAGGAAGGCCGTTCGTTCAATATGTACATGGTGCATGGCGGCAGCAATTTCGGCTTTACCGCGGGCGCCAATGCGCGCGACGACTACGCCAATTTCGAGCCGGTGATCACCAGCTACGACTACGGCGCGCCGATCAACGAGTGCGGCGAGCCTACGCGCGATTACCATGCCTTTCGCACGACCATCGCCGCACATCTGCCGCACCCGCCGGCCGAGCTGCCGCCGCCGGTGCCGCGTGCGCATTTTTCCGAGCTGATTGCGCAACCCTACGCATCGATCTGGGACAACCTGCCGCTGCCGTCGCGCATGGTGAAGAAGCCCGACCCGAACGAGATCCTGTTCGCGCAGGACCATGGCATGGTGGTGTACCGCAAGACCCTGCTCAATGGCGGCATGCTCAACATGGAAGGCTTGCGCGACTACGGCACGATCTTCAGCGACGGCAAATATCTGGACTACGTCTCGCGCGTCAACAAGCCGGGGCTGCACGTGAAGAACTACGTGGATATTCCGCCACCGGCGAACGGCGCAGGCACGGTGGTAGACGTGCTGGTCGACAGCTTCGGCCACGTGGGTTATGGCCAGGCGATGTACGACTTCAAGGGCATCGTCGGCCCGGTCACGCTCGATGGCGAAGAGCTGCACGGTTGGCAGGCACACAGCCTGCCGCTGGATGAGACCTACATCGCGGGCTTGCCGCCGATGGCGGCGACGTCGCCGTCACGCCTGCGCCCCGGCATGTTCTTCAAGGCGGTGTTCAACCTCGACAAGGTGGGCGACTGCTATCTCGACATGAGCGATTGGGACAAGGGCTACGTGTGGGTCAACGGCCATCTGCTGGGCCGTTATTGGCGCATCGGCCCGCAGCAGCGCCTGTTTTGCCCGGGACCGTGGCTGTGGCGCGGGCGCAATGAAGTGCTGGTGTTGGACATGCACAAGGTGATGCCGACGGCGATCCGGTGCAGCGACCGGTTGTCGGGGTGAGTCGCAAAAAAAAGGCCGCCTCGCGGCGGCCTTTCGTTTGATTCACGACCGGCGCATCACCCGCCGCGCGACGCCTTCTTGCGATCGTTCTCCGTCAGGTGCTTCTTGCGCAGGCGGATTTCCTTCGGCGTCACTTCCACCAGCTCATCGTCGTCGATGAAGTCCAGCGCCTGTTCCAGCGAGAACTTGGTGGCCGGGGTCAGCTGGATGGCGTCGTCCTTGCCGGAGGCGCGCATATTGGTCAGCGGCTTGGGCTTGATCGCGTTGACGGTGAGGTCGTTGTCCTTTGCATGGATGCCGACCAGCTGGCCTTCGTACACCGAATCGCCTTCGGCCGCGAACAGCTTGCCGCGTTCCTGCAGCGGCCCCAGCGAGTAGGCGGGCGTGGTGCCGGCGGCGTTGGCGATCATCACGCCGTTCTGGCGCTTGGCGATCTGGCCTTCTTCCTTCGGGCCGTAATGGTCGAAGACGTGGAACAGCAGGCCCGAACCCTGGGTGAGGGTCTTGAACTGGTTCTGGAAGCCGATCAGGCCACGCGCCGGGATCATGTACTCCAGGCGCACGCGGCCCTTGCCGTCCGGCTCCATGTTCTTCAGCTGGCCCTTGCGCACGCCCAGGCGCTCCATCACCGGACCCTGGTGGATTTCCTCCACGTCGATCACCAACTGCTCGAACGGCTCCATCTTCTGGCCGTCGATTTCCTTGATGATTACTTCCGGGCGCGACACGGCCAGTTCGTAGCCTTCGCGGCGCATGTTCTCGATCAGCACCGACAGATGCAGTTCGCCGCGGCCCGACACCAGGAACTTGTCGGCATCGGAACCTTGCTCCACCTTCAGCGCCACGTTGTGCACCTGCTCGCGCTCCAGGCGATCCTTGAGCTGGCGGCTGGTGAGGAACTTGCCGCCGGAAAGGTCTTTATTGCCGGCGAACGGCGAATTGTTCACCTGGAAGGTCATGCTGATGGTCGGTTCGTCGACGGTCAGCGCCGGCAGCGCTTCGGGGGTATCGAGCGCGCAGACCGTGTCGGAGATGGTCAGGTCCTGGATGCCGGAAATGGCGACGATGTCGCCGGCTTCGGCGCTGTCCTGCTCGATGCGCTCCAGGCCCATGAAGCCGAGCACCTGCAGCACCTTGCCCTGGCGCTTCTTGCCTTCGCGGTTGATCACGGCGACCGGCATGTTCTTCTTCAGCGTGCCGCGCTGGATGCGGCCGATGCCGATCACGCCGACGAAGTTGTTGTAGTCCAGCTGGCTGATGCGCATCTGGAACGGGCCTTCGGGGTCCACGTCCGGCTTCGGCGCATGGTCCATGATGGCCTGGTACAGCGGGGTCATGTCGCCTTCGCGGACGTCCTGGTCGAGCGAGGCATAACCGTTCAGCGCCGAGGCGTAGACGATCGGGAAGTCCATCTGCTCCGGCGTGGCGCCGAGGCGGTCGAACAGATCCCACACCTGCTCCACCACCCACTCCGGGCGGGCGCCCGGGCGGTCGACCTTGTTCACCACCACGATCGGCTTGAAGCCCATGGCGAAGGCTTTCTGGGTGACGAAGCGGGTCTGCGGCATCGGGCCGTCCATCGCATCGACCAGGATCAGCACGGTGTCGACCATCGACAGCACGCGCTCCACTTCGCCGCCGAAGTCGGCGTGGCCTGGGGTGTCGACGATGTTGATGCGGTTTTCACGCCACTTGATGGCCGTGTTCTTGGCCAGGATGGTGATGCCGCGTTCTTTTTCCTGGTCGTTGCTGTCCATCACGCGTTCGGCCAGCACGGTGCGTTCGGACAGGGTGCCCGACTGCTTCAGCAGCTGGTCGACGAGGGTGGTCTTGCCGTGGTCGACGTGGGCGACGATGGCGATGTTGCGCAGGTTTTCGATGGACATGAATGCCGGACTTGGGCAGCCGTAAGGCCACCGCGATGGTTTAGGTCAGGGTTAACCTGTGGATTATACGGGGTTATGTGACAGGTTGCTTGCGCCCGTTGAACGCCGTCTCTCCCGTGCTTGATCCAGTCCCTGAAGGGCCGGAGGGCTTTTCGCCAGGGCATCCTTGCTCATGCCCCCTTGCGGGGCCTTGTCCTCCGGCCCTTCACCGGCCCCGATGGGGCCCGGGAAGAGCGGGCGCGCATCCTGCGCGCATCGCCGTCGCGTCGCGACGTTCATCAGGCCTCGACGTCTTCCTCTTCTTCCTCGTCCTCGGCATCTTCCTCGAACTGCGCCAGCTCTTCGACGCGTACGAAGTTGGCGGCTTCGTCGGCGAAGGCGATGCGCTTGCCGTCGGCGCACATCGGGCGCACCGCCTGGGTCTTGTTGCCGCCGTCGAGGGTTTCCACCAGGGCGAAGCAGACCAGGGCGGCGGCGCTTTCCTCGCCGGCTTCGTCATAGACGGCAACCCAGCCATTGGCGGGAAGAATCTGCAGGATATTCGTTTGCTTGGACATGGTGACTCCGCTTGCTGAAAGGCGCGCAAGCTTGACCGGAGTACATGACGATCGCAAGCGCGAAGGACATGGGCCGGGATGACAATCCCAGCGTTGCATCATCTCGACCGTTCAGACGAGCCCGGTGAGATAGAACACCCCGATCACCACGAACACCGCCGCCGTCTTGATCAGCGTCACCGCAAACACGTCGCGATACGACTGCCGATGTGTCAGCCCGATGACGGCGAGCAGGGTGATCACCGCGCCGTTGTGCGGCAGCGTATCCATGCCGCCTGAGGCCATCGCAGCGACGCGATGCAGTACCTCCATCGGAATGCCCGCCGCCTTGGCGTTCTGAACGAACGTGTCGGCCATCGCGGCGAGCGCGATGCTCATGCCGCCGGACGCCGAGCCGGTGATGCCGGCCAGCGAGGTCACGGACACCGCCTCGTTGACCAGCGGATTGGGCACCGCGCGCAAGGTATCGGCCACCACGCGGAATCCGGGCAGGGCGGCGATCACGGCGCCGAAGCCGTATTCGGAAGCGGTGTTCATAGAGGCCAGCAATGCGCCGCCGACGGCAGCCTTGCTGCCTTCGGCGAAATGTTTCGTGACGGGTCGCCACGCAAACAGCAGCACGCACAGGATGCCAAGCAGCAGCGCGCCTTCGACGGCCCAGATGGCGGCGAGCTTGGAAACTTCCTGCACCACGGGCGCAGGATGGCCGATCACCGCCGGCACGAACGATTGCGTGTGACCGTAGACGCGCGGAATCCAGTGGGTGAACAGCAGATTGGCCACGCCCACGAGCACCAGCGGCAGCAGGGCGATCAAGGGATGCGCCAGCTTGCCGCCTTCGAACGGCGCCGGTTCGTTGATCTGGTTGTCGCCATAGCCTTCGCCCGCGGCAGCCGCTTTGCGCCGGCGCGATTCGAGATAAAGCATGCCGACGATCAGGATGAACAACGCGCCCAGCGTGCCGAGCCACGGCGCGGCCCAGGCGGTGGTGCCGAAAAACGAAGTGGGAATGATGTTCTGGATCTGCGGCGTGCCCGGCAGCGAATCCATCGTGAAGGTGAATGCGCCCAGCGCGATCGTGCCGGGGATCAGGCGCTTGGGAATATCCGATTCGCGAAACAGCTCCACCGCGAACGGATACACCGCGAACACCACCACGAACAGCGACACGCCGCCGTACGTGAGCAAGGCGCACACCAGCACGATGGAAAGCATCGCGCGGCTGCGTCCGACCAGGCCAATGGTGGAGGCAACGATGGCCTTGGAGAATCCTGACAGCTCGATCACCTTGCCGAACACCGCGCCCAGCATGAACACCGGAAAGTAGAGCTTGAGAAAGCCCACCATCTTGTCCATGAACAGGCCGGTGAACATCGGCGCGACCAAGGCGGGATCGGTCAGCAGCACGGCGCCGAGTGCGGCGATGGGGGCAAACAGGATCACGCTGTAGCCGCGGTATGCCGCCAGCATCAGGAAGCACAGGGCTGCCAGCACGATGAGAAAAGCCATTCCGTTCGTCCTTTTTTTGATACGAGCATCCGAACCGGAAAATCCCTGGCCCGTCATCCCGGCGCAGGCCGGGATCCAGTCTGAATACGTCGTGCGAAGCACCCGAGCCAAACATGTTGCGTGCTTTGCACGGTTGATTAGAACTGGATTCCGGCTTGCGCCGGAATGACGAGCGAGTGTGGCTCCCGGTAGGGGATGGAGAATTCGCGCTGTCAGTATCCGGGCAGTCTCGTATCGCGCGGCACTGTACGAAGGTACAAGTGCCAGCCATCCACCCCTTGCCTAAGCTGCACAGCATAGGCATCCGTGGGCGGATGCGCGTCAATGCGAGGGGAGACATGAAGCGTAGCCATTTGAGTCTGGCCATTGGAATGAGCGTGGCCTGCGCCGCGCCGCTGTATGCGCAACAAACCACCACCAACACCCAGGCCGCCGACAGCAGCCAGGGCAGCAACGCCCCGAAGAAGCTCGACCAGATCACCGTCACCGCCCGCAAGCGCGAAGAAACCCTGCAGGACGTGCCGATCGCGGTCAGCGCGTTCACGGCGCAATCGCTCTACAACCAGAACGTACAAGACCTGGGCGATCTGCAAGGCAAGGTGCCGGACCTGCAGGTCTACGCCGCGCGCGGTTCCAACACCACGCTCACTGCCTATATTCGCGGCCTGGGCCAGGCCGATCCCACCTGGGGTTTCGATCCTGCCGTCGGCATCTATCTCGACGACGTGTACATGGCCCGTCCGCAAGGCGCGCTGCTGGATGTGTTCGACGTGGATCGCATCGAAGTGCTTCGCGGTCCGCAGGGCACGCTGTACGGCAAGAACACCATCGGCGGCGCCATCAAATACGTGTCCAAGCCGCTGCCGACCAAGACCGAAGGTTCGGTGGAAGTCACCGCCGGCACGCATGGTGAGAAGGACGTGAAAGCCGCGGTCGGCGGCGCAACGGCGGACGGTGTGTGGCGCGGGCGCGTCGCCGTGGCCAGCGAGCACAACAACGGCTTCGGCAGCGACATCCTTACCCGCAGCCGCAACGGCAACAAGAACACCAACGCGGCGCGCGCCACGCTGGGTTTCTTCCCCTCGCAGGATTTCAATGCGCAGTTGGAAGTCGACGGCATGCACGACAATTCCAATCCGCGCGGCGCCAAGATGCTGGAGGGCAATGCGTTCTATCCGCAATACCAGCCGCTGCCCAGCGACTACAACACGCAAAGCGGCATGCCGCAGCTCAACTGGACCCGCATGAAGGGCGCGGCGCTCACGTTGAATTGGATCGTCAGCCAGGACTGGACGCTGAAGTCGATCACCGCCTACCGCAGCTCCAAGACCGACAGCAATATCGACTTCGATACCTTGCCGGTTGCCGTGGCCGACGTGAACGCCATCTACAAGGATCACCAGTTCAGCCAGGAACTGCAGGCCAACTACGATTCGGGCGGCGCCGTGCATGGCGTGATGGGCCTGTATTACTTCAACGGTTCGGCGGCCGGTGAAATCCACAACGTGTTCCTGGGCTCGCCGCCCTACAGCACGCTGGGCTTCTCCGAATACGGCAGCACCGGCGGCAGCATGGGCACGCGCAGCTACGCGGCCTATGGCGACTTCACCTGGGACATCAACCCGTCGTGGAGCCTGGACGTGGGCGTGCGCGCCACCGACGAAAAGAAGACGGCGACCATCCAGAACTATCTCTACGCGGATGGCACCTTCAGCACGCCGATCGGCACCCTGGCCGATTTCAGCGGTTCGCATACCTCGCACAACGTATCGCCCAAGCTGTCGCTGGACTACACCGTCAACCAGGACATCAAGCTTTACGGCAGCTACAGCGAAGGCTTCCATTCCGGCGGCTACAACATCCGCGCCAACTGCGCGGCCCTTCCACAATCCTGCCGGCCGATCCAGGACGAGAAAGTGCAGTCCTTCGAACTGGGCAGCAAGATGAGCTTCTTCGACAACAGCCTGATGATGAACTCGGCGCTGTTCCACAACGTGTATTCGAACATCCAGCTTTCGGTGTTCAGCTCGTACACGCTGCCGAACGGCACGCAAGGATTCTTCGGCGATTTCACCAACGCCGGCCGCGGCCATATCGACGGCTTCGAAGAAGAATTTGCCTGGTACCCCTCGCAGGCATGGACGCTCAGCGGCAACTTCGCCTACCTGCATACCAAGTACACGCAGTTCTACAGCGGCGGCGTCAACATCGCCAACACGCAATTCTTCACCAATGCGCCGAAGTGGTCGGGCGGCCTGAGCTTGCAGCGCAGTTTTTCGCTGGGTGCGCATGGCGACTTGAATGCGCGGCTGAATTATCAATACCAGACTTCCGTGTGGCCGGAGACCACGCTGTCGCCGCTGATCAGTCAGGGTTCGTATGGCCTGCTCAATGCGGGCCTGATCTGGCAGATCGATCAACCGTGGTCGCTCAGCTTGCAGGGTACGAACCTGGGCAACAAGTCGTATCGCACGACTGGCTACAACATTGCGGCGTTGGGCATCGTGACGGGCTTCTATGGGCCGCCGCGGATGGTGACCTTGTCGGCGAAGTATGCGTTCTGACTACGCCTCGAATGTTCTTTTGCAAGGATCTGGATCATGCGCGGAATAAAAACGATAGGCATGGGAGTGCTGCTCATCGCAGCCGCAGTCCATGCGGATGACGCGGCGCAAGCGTTGCCGCATCTGAACCTCGATCCTTCCCGCGTCGCCGTCGCCGGCCTTTCCTCCGGCGCGTACATGGCCACGCAGGTACAGATCGCCTATCCGGAACTGTTTCCCAGGGCCGCATTGATTGCGGGCGGCCCTTATGGCTGCGCCGAAGGCAAGCTGCAGACCGCGCTTAGCACCTGCATGAAAGGCGAGCCTGCGCCGGATGTGGCGGCCCTGGTCGCCATCACCAAGCAGCGTGCGCAGGATCATCAGACCGGGCCGCTGCAAGACCTGGCGCACGGCCATGTATACCTGCTGCACGGCACGCAGGACAACGTGGTCGCGCCGGCTGTCGCGGAAGCCGCGGCGCGCTTCTACGAGGCGCTGCGCAAGGAGCCCGGATTGTCGGGCTTGCAAGTGGATGACGACGGCCGGCGCGCGTTTGCGCACAACTTGCCGGTGGCCGCCACCGGCGATGATTGCGGCAAGTCGGTGTCGCCTTATCTTGGCCATTGCGGTTTCGATGCGGCGGGTGCGGTCTTCACGCAGCTGTTCGGCGATGCTCCGCGCGCCGCGACACAGGCGCATGGCCAACTGCAGCGCTTCGACCAGAATGCCTTCAAACCCGATGGCGCCGATGCCTTGCTCGCATCCACCGGCTATCTGTACGTGCCGCCCGATTGCGCGGCCGGCAAGCGCTGCGGCTTGCTGGTGGCGTTCCACGGCTGCAAGCAGAATGCCGATGCGGTGGGGCAGGCCTTTGTGAAGGACGCCGGCTTCAATCGCTGGGCCGACGTCTACGGCGTAGTCATCCTGTATCCTCAGACGCGGGCAAGTTTTGCGCCGTTGAATCCGCAGGCATGCTGGGACTGGTGGGGCTATTCGGGCAGCAACTACGACACGCGGCAGGGCGTGCAGCCGCGATGGGTGGTCAATGCCGTAAAAAGCCTGGGATTGCCCATACGCCATTGATACGACACAGCCGATGCCACGTAGGTTGGGGTGAGCGCACGCGGACCCCAACATCGCCATGCCTGTGGAAACGCAGGCCTCGCCCAAGCCTGCGCAAGCCATTGCCATGCTGAGCGCCGGCCTGATCGCCACCGCCGCGCTGATCTGGCTGGGCCTGCTGTTCGGCGTCGCGCTTACCGGCGAACGCCGTCCTCATTTGTTCGAGAAACGCTGGGCGATCGTCTATGCGCTGTCGCTGGCGATTCACTGCACGTCGTGGACCTTCTACGGCACGGTCACGCAGGCGAGCCGTTCCGGCTGGTGGCTGCCGCCGACGTTCGTGGGCGCGATCCTGATGTATCTGTTCGCGGTGTCGGTGTTGCGCAAGCTGGTGCAGCTGGCGCGCGAGTACAACGCCGGTTCCATTGCCGACTTGATCGTGGTGCGCCTGGGCCGGCACGCCGGGCTCGCCGCCTTGGTGACGTGCGTGGTGCTGGTGGGCATCGTTCCGTACATCGCCTTGCAATTGAAAGCCGTGGCGATGAGCTACATGCTGCTGCGCCGTGGCGAACTGGCGGAATCGGCGCCCTGGCACGACATCGCCTTGTACGTGGCCTTGCTGATGGCCTTGTTTGCGATGCTGTTCGGCACGCGGCGCGCTTCGGCCATGGCGCACAATCGCGGGCTGGTGCTGGCGATGGCGTTCGAATCGCTGTTCAAGCTCGGCGCGATGCTTGCGCTGGGCAGCTTGCTGTTCACGCCGCTGCCGGCCGGCGCGGCGATCGGTACGCCGCCGGCGCATGACAGCAGCGGTTTCCCAGCGCTGATCCTGCTTGGCGCGCTGGCCATGTTCACCTTGCCGCACCAGTTCCACGCGGGGGTGGTGGAGTGCCGCGACAGTTCGCACATACGCACGGCGCGCTGGCTGTTTCCGCTGTACATGCTGCTGATCGCGCTGCCGATCCTGCCGCTGGCGAAGCTGGGCGATGCATGGCTGGCGCCGAGCGGCGTGCCTTCCGATCTTTACGTGCTGGCCTTGCCGCTGGCGCGCAATCAGCACGGCTTGGCTCTGGTGGCGTTTCTCGGTGGCCTGAGCGCGGCCACCAGCATGGTGGTGGTGGCGACGCTGGCCTTGAGCCTGATGGTGGTGAATCACTTTATTGCGCCGTTGCGTGTACGTGCCGGCTGGGGACGCGATGAGCAGGGCGATCTGCGCGGCGAGGTATTGAACCAGCGCCGCGCCGCAATTCTTGCCGTGATCCTGCTGGCGTGGGCGTACAGCCGTTTGCTGGCGCGCAACGACGTACTGGCGGATATCGGTGCGCTTTCGTTCTCCGCGCTGGCCGGGCTGGCGCCGGCCTTGCTCGCAGCGGTGTATCGCCCGCAGCTCGGGCCGCGTGCGGTGGCGTGGGGTTTGGCGATCGGCACGCTGGTGTGGCTGTACGTGTTGTTGCCGGCCGGTATCGCGCATCCGCCGGCGTGGTTGCAGCAAGGGCCATTCGGCTTGCGTTGGCTGACGCCCGACGGTTTCCTGGGGCTGGACGATTGGAGCCGCCTTGGCCGCGCCGTGGTGTTGAGCCTGGTTGCGAACGTGCTGGCCATGCTGGCGGTGGCCAATACGCGTTATGGACGCCGTCGCTGGCGGCCGGGTGTGAGCAATGTCAGCGTGGCGGAATTGCGCGCGCTGGCGGAGCGCTTTCTGCCGGCCGAACGCGTGGAGCGCGTGTTTGCCGACACCGCCGCGCAAGCCCGCGCCGGCAATGCGCGCGTGGCCGAAGTGGAGCATGAATTGGCGGCCGTGATCGGTGCGGCTTCCGCGCGGCTGTTGCTGGAAGTGGTGCATCGCCAGGGACGGGCCGAGTTCGACACGGTGGCGGCGATTGTCGGCGAAGCGGCGCAGGATCTGCATTTCAGCCAGCGCGTGCTGGAAGCGGCGCTGGAAAACATGAGCCAGGGCATCTGCGTGGTGGATTCTGAGTTGCGGCTGGTGGCGTGGAATGGCCGATACGCCACGCTCTTTGGTTATCCGCCCGAGTTGCTGCAGGTGGGGCGGCCGGTGGCGGACCTGATCCGCCGTAACATCGCCGCCGGCATCATCGGCCCGGGCGACGTGGAAGGGCGCGTGCGGCGACGGCTGGCGCATATGCGCGCCGGCACGGAACTCATTTCCGAGCGGCGCTTTCCCGATGGCACGGTGGTGGAGATACGCGGGCATCCCATGCCCGGCGGCGGTTACGTGGCGACCTTTACCGACGTCACCGTATTCCGCGAAACCGCGCACGAATTGATGCTTGCCAATGAAACGCTGGAGTTGCGCGTGGCCGAGCGCACGCGCGAACTGGCGCAGGCGAACGAAGCGAAAAGCCACTTCCTTGCCGCGGTGAGTCACGACCTGATGCAGCCCTTGCACGCCGCGCAACTGTTTGCGCATGCCTTGGGCGAGCGCGGTTACGACGCGGCCAACGCGCGGCATCTCAACGATTCGCTGGCAGCGACGGAAGGCCTGCTGGCCGGCTTGCTGGATATCGCGCGTCTGGAAGGCGGGCGCCTGCAGCCGCAGCCGCGCGATTTTCCGTTGGCGGAAGTGTGGGAGCCGTTGGCGGCCGAATGCCGCGCCTTGGCGCGCGACCGCGGTGTGCGTCTGAGCGTGGTCGATAGCCGCGCATGGGTGCATTCCGATCCATTGCTGTTGCGGCGCGTGCTACAGAACTTTTTGTCGAACGCATTGCGTTACAGCGAACGCGAACGCGTCGTGCTGGGCGTGCGCCGTCGCGCGCAGGGCTGGCGGCTGGAGGTGTGGGATACCGGGCCGGGCATCGTCGAAGCAGAACGCGGCCTGATCTTCGAGCAGTTTCGCCGCGGCAGCACAGCGGGCGGCCAGGGGCTAGGGCTGGGTTTGTCGATTGCGCAGCGGGTGGCGGCGTTGCTGGAACATCCGCTCGGCCTGCGTTCGTGGCCGGGGCGCGGCAGCGTGTTTTACATCGACGTGCCGCGCGCCAGTACGGCGTACCACGCCATGGCGCCGACCGCGGCAGAGCAGCGCCCATTACCAGCAGGACGCGCACTGATCCTGGACAACGAACCGGCGGCGCTCGCCGCGCTGGCGGCGTTGCTGCATAGCTGGGGTTGGCAAGTGCACGCCGCCGCGCACGGCGGCCAGGCCTTGGCCACGCCGTGGCGGCCGGATGTATGCGTGCTTGATTACCACCTCGATCGCGGGCAGACCGGATGGGACGTGCTGACGCATCTGCGCCGCGATTATCCGGACATGCCGGCGGTGATGCTGACGGCCGATCGCGATGGCGAATTGCAGCAGCGTTTGCTCGATGCAGGCGTGATGGTGTTGCACAAGCCTCTGAAGCCGCTGGCGATGCGGCAGGTGCTGCAGAAGGTGATGGCGGGGCGGGAGATCGCTTCCGGCTAGCCGTATCGGCGCGCATGCCCCCGTAGGTTGGTGGTGAGCGTATGCGAACCCCAACGTTGCCATGCAGATGGCGATGTTGGGGTTCGGCGTTGCCTCACCGCCAACCTACGAAGGACCGCGTCATGAGCGTGAGGACGAACTACGCGCTCATTGGCGCAGATCCCGCCCCTGGCTCACCCAGATCCAGCATGTGCAGCAAGACACCCGCCTGCGTGCGATTGCGCACACCGAGCTTTTCAAAAATCGCCGTGGCGTGCGCTTTCACCGTGCGCTCCTGGATGCCCAGCCGATCGGCAATCTGCTTGTTGAGCAAACCTTCGCCGAGCAAGGCCAGTACGCGATATTGCTGCTCGGTCAGGCGCGCCAGCCGGGCGGCGAGATCGGCGTCGGCAGGATGGCTCGGCAAGGCGGCAAGGCTGCGCGCCAAGGCGGACGGCAGCCAGTTGCCGCAGTTCAACACCGCATGCACGGCTTCGCTGATTTCGCCTGGGTTGGCGCTCTTCGGGATGAAGCCTGCCGCACCGTGGTCGAGCACGCGCCGCACCACGCGCGGTTCATCGTGCGCAGACACCACCAGCACCGCCACCGCCGGATATTGCCCGCGCAAGGCGGCGAGGCCGGAGAGTCCCTGGCTGCCCGGCATGTGCAGGTCCAGCAGCACCAGGTCGATATCCGGATCGGTCGCGAGTGCCTCGAGCACGCCTTGCAGGTCGCAGGCTTCGCGCACGCTGCAGTCGTCCAGATGTTCGCTGGCCGCCTGGCGCAGTGCGGCGCGGAACAGGGGGTGGTCGTCGGCGATAAGCAGTCGCGGCATGACGCGGACCATAGCCGCGGCGGGCAGCCGCGTCGAGATGCAAAGCGTCATGTTGTACTTTCGTACGATGGCCGGCGGGCGCGGGCTTGCTATGGTGAGCGGATGAACATGCGAAACCCCATGGCAGGTATCGCCGCGCTGGCCTTGTTTGCCTGCGCTGCGCAGGCGTTTGCGACGGAGCCTTCGATGCAGCAAGGGATCGATTTCGTGCAGGGCGAGGTGAGCGTCACCACGCATCGCGGACATGACGATTTGCTCAGCGCCGGGCTTGGCCTGGAAGGCTTGAAAGGGCCGCCCGCTCCTTTCACAAACCCGGCGCAACCCACCGCGCAGGAACTGCGCCGGCGCGCGATCCAGGCCAACTGGAAAGGCATCGCCGATCTTGGTCCGCTCGGCGGCTACGGCACGGTCTACGGTGGCGCGCCGGATGTGCCGGGCCGCGAATACCAGGCGTTTGCCAAGCTTCCCGGCGCCCACCAGCCGCATCGCGTCCTGGTGCAAGTGCCGGATCGCTTCGACCATGCGCATCGTTGCCTGGTGGTGACAGCGTCTTCTGGCTCGCGTGGTGTTTACGGCGCCATTGCGCTGGCCGGCGCGTGGGGCCTGCCGCGCGGTTGCGCGGTGGCCTATACCGACAAAGGCACCGGCACCGGCTATTTCGACTACGCCGACGACAGCGGTGTTGCATTGAGTGGCGAACGCGCAAAGCGCGGCACGGCGATGCTGGAGTTCGAGCCGACCGCCACGAAGGGCGAGGGCATTGCCTTCAAGCATGCGCATTCGGGCGACAACCCGGAGGCCGACTGGGGGCGCGATGTCTTGCAGGCCGCGCAGTTCGGCCTGGCGATGCTGGATCGTGCGTTTCCTGAGCAGGCACCGTTTACGCCGCAGAACACCAGGATTATCGCCACCGGCCTTTCCAACGGCGGCGGCGCCGTGCTGCAAGCGGCGGGACTGGATGACCGGCACATGCTCGCCGGCGTCGTGGCGCTTGAACCGAACGTGCATACGCCGAACCATGGCCGCGCGCTGTATGACTACACCACCGAAGCGGCGATGTGGCTGCCGTGTGCGTTGACCGAAGCGCGCTTTGCATCGACGCCTTTTGCGCGCGATACCAAGGGCGCGCAACATGCTGCATGGCTGGCGCGTTGTGCAAGCCTGCACGCGCAAGGCTTGTTGAAGGGCGACACGCCCGAACAGCAAGCGGCCGAAGCCTATGCGCATCTGCGCAGTACCGGCTGGGCAGATCAGGCCATGGCCACCGCGGCATCGTCCACTGCGCTGGATTTGTGGCGCGTGATCGGTGCGGCGTATGCATCGGCCTATCTGCGCCGCGGCGCCAACGACATGCCATGCGGCTATCACTACGCCGCCATCGTCAATGGCAAGCCGGGCGTGGCCGATGAAGCGACGCGCGCAAGCTGGTGGGCGGATGGCTCCGGCATTCCGCCTGGTAACGGCATCGGCTTGTTCGGCGGCGCCGGCGAAAGCGCCGACCCGCAGCTGGCCGGCATCGCCTGCCTGCGCAAGCTGTGGACCGGTCACGATGCGGATGCGCGGGCATTGCGTGCCTCGGTGCAGGCGCTGGCGGCGAAGCTGCCACGCAAGGATTTGCCGATGTGGGTGCTGCATGGCGCAAGCGACGGCCTGCTACCCACCGCATTCACATCCGAGCCGTATGTGGCATGGCTGCGCGCCGAAGGCCGGCAGCCGCTGTATTGGAAGGTGCCGCATGCGCAGCACTTCGATGCGTTCCTGGCGTTGCCCAGTTTCGGCGACCGGCATTTGCCGCTGCTGCCGTACGGCTATGCGGCGCTGGATCGCCTGTGGGCGCATTTGTTCCAGCAACAGCCCTGGCCGGCCGAGCTGCCGACGCCGGCAGGTACGGCGCGCGGTGCCGGTGCGTTGCAGAAGAGCATGCTTGGGTTGTGATGTTGCGCAGGGATGATATTTACATGGCGGATCGCCATTCCTGCGAAGGCCGGAATCCGTCTTGAACGTACCGCGCAGATCACACGTAAGCTACGTAGCTTGAGTGCTTCGCATTTGTCGCCCAACAGCAGAACAGCCTACGGATACCTGGCCAGCTCATCCAGCCGTTGTTCCATCGTCTTCAGCAGGCACGATGCATCTGCGCCGCAGGCATCGCGTTTGTGCAGCCATGCGCGTTGTTCAGCGGCAAGTTTTACGGGACTGTAATCCGTGTCCTTGATATCGTCGCGCGCAACTTTGTAGGACCAGGCCACGCTGCGATCGAACGAAGCGAGTTGCAGCGAGCTGCAGATGGTTTTCTCGGCGGGGGAGCTTGCCTTGGCGCAGTCAAACGACGGTTGCGGTTTTGCTTCGGCAGGCAGGCGGTCCAGAACCAGCAAGGTTTCGTCGCGCCAGCGAATGACGAGCTGTCCAACAGGCGTCTGATACATCCATGCACCCATCACACCCTTGCCCGTTCCCAAGTCGTCTTGGTACAGCCCGTTCTTGCAAGTGATGCTTATGACGTCTACTTGCTGGTTTGGCGAAGCTTTTAATTCGTAAGCCGCCGGGGTGGGGCGGGAATCCCGGTCGTTGTCACCTCCGGCAAGATGCCCAAGGCTTCCATCCATGAGTTTCAGCAATGGCATCCTGGTTACAGAGGCGACCGGCGCTGTGCAGGGGCCGGAATCGGAAGTGTCGTCGCTCAGCTCTGCATCGGAAAAATTGAAGATGCGCCAGCGCAGCCGTGCGTCGTTCCATCCGTAGTTTGTCTTGAATGACGCATAGCTGTTGATGTGCACCTCCGCTACTTGCCAGCGCCCCAGCAATGCTTTCGGGAGGCCGGCGGCTTGGCATGTCAGCGAGGCGCTGATTGAAAGCAGCAGTGTTAATACCAGTGATTGGCGGAAATGGCGGTCTAAAAATAAATGACGCATGCCATCCTCAAGGAAATGGGTGGGCCGATGTTCGATCGTGGATTAACAGGATGCTTTGGCAGACAGCTATGGATAGCTGGCAAGTTCCTCCAGCCTCTGCTTCATCGCCGTTAACAGGCATGACGCGTTTGTGCCGCAGGCATCGCGCTTGTGCAGCCACGCGCGTTGTTCTGCAGCGAGCTTGGAGAGATCGTTGCCAGCATCCTTCGCATCGTCGCGCGCAACTTTGTAGGACCAGTTCACGCTGCGATCGAACGAAGCGAGTTGCAGCGAGCTGCAGATGGTTTTCTCGGCAGGTGAGCTTGACTTCGCGCAATCGAACGACGGTTGCGGTTTTGCATCTGCAGGCAGGCGGTCGAGAACCAGGATGGTTTCGTCGCCCCAGCGCAAGATCAGCTGTCGACTGGGAGCGAGATACATCCATGCGCCTTTGACGCCATCACCCACGCCCAGGTCGCTCTGCCATAACCCGTCCTTGCAGCGGATGGTGATGACCTCCACCTGCTGGTCCGGTTCGGCCGGCAGTTTGTATGCTTCCGGCGAGGGCTGGGCATCGGGGGCGTCGCCGTAGCCGTGCGCCAGGCTGCCGCTCATCAGTTTCTGTAATGACATGCGCGCAACGCTGGCTTGCGGCGCATCGCATTCATCGGTGTCGTCGCCATATGACGTGTCGTCGGTGATTTGCTGGTTGGAGAAATGGAAGATGCGCCAGCGTAGCCGCCCATCATTCCAATGGTAGTTTTCGCTGGACGATACGAAGGTGTTGGTGTGCACCTCGGCGACTTGCCATTGGCCGATGAGTTCCGCGGGAAGGGTGGCAGCGGCACAAGGAAGGATGGCCATGCTCGCAAGCATCCATGGCAACAAGCGCAAGTGGCGGAATGTTATGCCAAAGAGCGTATCCGCCATGCCTATGGCCCTGCTTTTGTCAGAGTGAGATGGGGTGGCCGTCTTTTTCATATTTGCCTTGCAGGAAGAGCGTTACCTCATCCGATCGGCGGCGGGTTAAAGCCGGAAGAACTTGTCCACCGGAGCGGTTGGCAGACCTAATGGCCTTCATTGCGTCATTGACCTTGCCGTGGTTGATGAAATGGGCGACATGAAGCCATTGAGCACCGGGGTTGTAGGCGAAACTCACCAAGGCGTCGAATTCGTGTTGGGCCAGTGGCACTTTTAATGAACGATGGACCATGGCTTGATAGTGACCGCCGATTCTCTTGAGTAATGCCAATTGTTGCGCATCACTCAACGAGACATCCTTGTGATGATCATGCGCGAATTGATTCATGTCTTTGCTGGTCAGTGTATTTCCGTTGATTTTTTGACCAACGACCATGCCGGCCGCCTGTGCAACGATTTTCGCCTGATTGTCCGATAAGCCTATGGCCTTCATATCAGCGGTAATCTGATCGGCCGACCTCGCCTTCATGTCATAGCCTGGACCTAATGTGATACCGCTTGCGCCACGCGGCTAGTGCAGATGGTTGGAAACGTTTGGCAGGGTCTCGTGCACGTAAATGAATTTCCACCCCATCGCCGACAACGAACCCAGCTTGGGATCAAGTTTCGGTTCGCGATGCGGCACGAACGGCAGCGGTAGTCCATAGCAGACAAGATCGGCAGGGCCGTAGCCTTGCGCCCAGGGCATCTCGGGCAGGTGGAACGGCGCATCGGTGGTGAACAGTGACGGAGCGGCCTGCCAGGGAATCATCGACGGCGCGGCATCGGCCGGTACGGGAAAAGGCTTGCGGTAGTTCGCCATATGTCCCCCTTGTTTTATCCACGGTGATGATCCATGGGATGGCCAAGCATAGTGCTCGGCGCCGGTTTCAGGCAGTGGCGGCAGGGCGCCGGGCGGCCTAAGCCGGGCGGAAGCCGGGGTTTGTTACAACCGGCCTCCGCTGGCGTTATCCTTGCCGATCCGTGCCCGGCCGGGCGCCCCATACTCCCGCAGAATTTCAAGGAATACCCATGGCCATCCATGTCACGATCACCACCAACCGCGGCCCCATCCACCTGCGCCTGCACGACGACAAAACGCCGGTGACGGTGGCGAGTTTCGTCAACCTGGCGCGCCGCGGCTATTACGATGGCTTGTCGTTCCATCGCGTGATCCCCGACTTCATGATCCAGGGCGGCTGCCCGGAAGGCAGTGGCCGCGGCGGCCCGGGCTATCGCTTCGAGGACGAGTTCCACGCCTCGCTACGGCACGACAAGCCGGGCGTCCTGTCGATGGCCAACGCCGGCCCGCGCACCAATGGCAGCCAGTTCTTCATCACCCATGGCGCCACGCCCTGGCTGGACGGCAAGCACAGCGTGTTCGGTGAAGTGGTGAGCGCGGAGGACCAGAAGGTGGTGGACGCGATCAAGCAGGGCGACTCCATCGAGAAGGTAACCCTGGAAGGCGATGTGGATGCGCTGCTGGCGGCGCAGGCCGAGCGCGTGAAGGAATGGAATGCGGTGCTCGACCAGCGCGATTGAGATGCCGTTTTCGCATTGAATCGCTGAGGACGCCGTACGTTCGTCCCGGCTTTTGGCCGGGGCGGGCTTCACCGCAGGGTGGCGCACTTTCACGCCACTGTTACGTGCGTGTAGCGCATATCTACATAGAATCCACTAGCTTTGACTTTTCCCAAAGGAGAACAGCCATGTCGTTACTCGACAGCTTGGGCAGTTTATTAGGCGGCAATCAGGGCGAGGGTGCCGGTTCGCTGATTTCGGTGGCCGGGCAGTTGATCCAGCAGGCCGGTGGCGTGCAGGGTCTGGCCGACAAGCTGCAGCAGCATGGGCTGGGCGATGCGGTGCAGTCCTGGATCGGCAACGGTGCCAACCAGGCCATTTCCGGCGATCAGCTCAATCAGGTATTGCAGAAGACCGGCCTGGATACGGTGGTCAACAATGCGGCCAGCAAGTTCGGTGTCGACCCGGGCCAGTTGATTGGCCAGTTGGCGCAGGTGTTGCCGCACGCCGTGGACCACGCGACGCCGGATGGCCAGGTGCCTTCGAGCGGCGGCGGGTTCGATCTCTCGATGCTTGGTGGGCTGGCCGAAAAGCTGCTTGCTCCAAAGACGGCCTGAGCGCCAAGCAGCATACGGCACGCAAAAAAAGCACGGCGGGAACATCCGCCGTGCTTTTTTGTTTGCCTGCAGGGAACGAGCCGCTTTAGTGCTGCACGAAGCGCAACAGATACAGCAGGACGATTGCGCCGACGATCGACATCAGGAAACCTGCGGCGTGGAATTTCTGCCCTGGTACCGGCTTCTTGAACAGCATGCCGATGAAACCGCCAATGACCGAACCGACGATGCCGACGATGGTGGTCATGATGAACCCCATGTGCTCGGCGCCCGGCACGATCCAGCGGGCGATAAGACCGACGATAAAACCGACAATGATCGACCAGATAATGCTGAACATGGATAGCCCCTTCGCGTCTGTGACGTTGCTGTTGATCGCATGACACCCCTCCGCCCGGTCTTGCGGCGGCCCCGCGACATCATGCCAGCGGGCGCTCCCGGAGCAATAGGAATTTTCTGGGTCTGTTCCCCCGGCCTGCGGGATGACGCATCGCCACATGCTAAAATCCGCCGGTTTGCTGTCCCGCCCCATCGAGGAAAGCCATGCCCCAGCTCGCCCAGCGCATTGGTCGCGCCAAACCCAGCGCGATCATGGTCATTGCCGAAACGGCCAAGCAGCTCAAGGCCGCCGGCCGCGACATCATCAGCTTTTCCATCGGCGTGCCGAACTTCCTGCCTGGCGAGCACGTATACGCAGCGGCCCGCGAGTCGCTTTCGCACGACAGCGGCCAGTACGGCAGCAACCGCGGTTCGGATGCACTGCTGGATGCCTTCCTCAAGCACATCGAGGCGCTGGGTTTCGCGGGCTACGGCCGCTTGAACCTGTCGGTCGGCATCGGCGCCAAGCAGATTCTGTACAACCTGGCCGAGGCGCTGCTCAACGAAGGCGAGGAGATCTGCTTCCCTGCGCCGTACTGGACTACCTATCGCGACATTGCCGACATCGTGGGCGCGAAAGCCAACGTATTGCATTGCGGTCCCGACCAGAACTACAAGCTCACGCCGCAGCAGCTGGAAGCCGCACTGGCGCGCAAGCCGAAGGTATTCCTGTTCAACAATCCGTCCAATCCCACCGGCATGGTGTACACGCGCGAGGAAATCGCCGTGCTGGCGGACGTGCTGGTGCAGTATCCCGATACGTGGATCGTCACCGACGACATCTACAACTCGATGGTGTTCGACGGCATCGGCTATCACAACTTCGTGTTCGCGCGGCCGGAGCTGCGCGATCGCTTGATCTTCGTCGATTCGATTTCCAAGACCTATGGCATGCCGGGCTGGCGCGTGGGCCTGATCGCAGCGCCGGAGAACGTCGCCAAGGCAGTGACCACGCTCAATTCCAACCACATCACCAGCGTGCCGGAAGTGGTCGCCGCGGCTGCCATCGCCGCGTTCAGCGGTCCGCAGGACGTGCCGCAGGCCAAGTGCAAGGAATTCGCCCAGAAGCGCGACGTGGTGCTGGCGGCGCTGGCGAAAATCCCCGGCGTGGTGTGCCCGCGTCCGCAAGGCGCGTTCTATGCGTTCCCGGATATCTCCGTGGCGTTCGGCAAGAGCCACAACGGTACGCGCATCGAAAGCGACGTGGATTTCTGCGCGGCGCTGCTGGGCGCCAAGGGCGTGGCCTGCGTGCCGGGCTCGGCCTTTGGCGAGCCGCGCGCCATGCGTATTTCCTATACCTGTCCCACGGCGCAGCTCGAGCCCGGCCTTGCGCGCATCGCCGAATTCTTTGCCGAGCTGACTTGATCTCTTCTTACGGCCTGCATCGCTAAGATGCGGGCTTTGTTGTTTATGCACCTGAAGGAGTTGCCACGATGAAAGCCCCCGTTCGTGTTGCCGTGACCGGCGCAGCCGGCCAGATCGGTTACGCCCTGCTGTTTCGCATCGCCGCCGGCGACATGCTCGGTCCGGATCAGCCGGTGATCCTGCATCTGCTGGAAATCACCCCGGCGCTGCCCGCGCTGCAGGGCGTGGTGATGGAGCTCAACGATTGCGCGTTCCCGCTGCTGGCCGGCGTGGTCGCCACCGACGACGTCAACGTCGCGTTCAAGGGCGTCGACTACGCGTTGCTGGTCGGCGCGCGTCCGCGCGGCCCGGGCATGGAGCGCAAGGATCTCCTTGAAGCCAACGGCGCCATCTTCGCCCCGCAGGGCAAAGCGCTGAACGATCACGCCAAGCGCGACGTGCGCGTGCTGGTGGTGGGCAATCCGGCCAACACCAATTCGCTGATCGCGCAGCAGAACGCGCCGGATCTCGATCCCAAGTGTTTCACTGCCATGGTGCGCCTGGACCACAACCGCGCCTTGTCGCAGCTCGCCGAGAAGACCGGCAAGCACACCACCGACATCAAGAAGGTCACCATCTGGGGCAACCACAGCTCCACGCAGTATCCCGACCTGCACCACGCCACCGTGGGCGACAAGCCGGCACTGAGCCTGGTCGATCAAACCTGGTACGAGAAGGACTTCATCCCCACCGTGCAGCAGCGCGGTGCGGCCATCATCAAGGCGCGCGGTGCTTCCTCGGCGGCTTCGGCTGCATCCGCTGCAATCGATCACATGCGCACCTGGGCGCTCGGCACTGCGGAAGGCGATTGGGTATCGATGGGCATTCCGTCCGACGGTTCCTACGGCATCGCGCCGGGCGTGATCTACGGCTATCCGGTGACGGTGAAGAACGGCAAGTATGAAATCGTGCAAGGCCTGGAAGTGAATGACTTCTCGCGTGCGCGCATGGATGCCACCGACAAGGAACTGCGCGAAGAGCGCGCGGGCGTCGAGCATTTGTTTGCGAAGAAGTAATCGGCGGCTCCGTTGTTGCCGGGCGAACGGCCATCCGCGAGGGTGGCCGTTTTTGTTTTGCGGCTTGCTGCGTCAGCAGGCGCCATACGACTCAGGATCCCAATCTTCCATGTGTATGAACGCTTTGACCGCAATTCCCGTACAGCTTGATGCTGCAATGACGGTCTCTTGAGCCTGTAGGCATCACTTGCTGAAGCCAGCGAGCAATGCCATCCAGGCGCTAGCTGGCTGGAAGAAATCCGGCTTTTCGAGCACCATCCGGGCGCAGGCTCTCAACGCAGCTGATAGCTGAAAGTAAGATCCACCCGCGGCGCGCGGCGTTTCGCGCCGAGCGGTTTGTCGCCGACCGGCTGCGCCACGGCAAGGTCGAATGCGTAGTAGTGCTTGTCCGTCCAGCGCACGCCGAGCCCCGCACTGCCAAGCTTCGCCGGCGCCGGCGCGCCGAGGTTGAGATAGACGCGCGCAAACTGGGTGATGACATACGGCGTCACCTGTCTTACCCAGCGGTCGGACAGGTCGTAGCGCTGGTTCACTTCGAACGAGGCGCCCCAGCCGCTGTCGCCCGCGGTTTCGCCGGGGTCGTAGGCCAGGCCGTAGCGCGGGCCGCCGAAGCTGATCTGTTCGGTGGTGGGAAGCGTGCTGTGGCTGTATTGCCCGGTGATGCTGAAAACCGTGCCGATGCGGTGCGACCAGGCGTTGCTCTGCAGGAACGTCGCGTCGTAGCGCGTGAATGTGGGAGCCACCGGTGATACGAGCACGATATGGCCCACGCGCGTCACCACGCTCGCATTGGCGCCAAGCCCGTCGATGCCGCGTGCTATCTCCAGGTTGATCTTTTGCAGGCTGGTGTCGCCGGCGCGCAGGTAATCCAGCTTGCCGTTGAATACGCGCAGGCCGTCATGCTGGATCAGGCGCGCGCCGGTGATGGTGTTGGTATACGTCTCATCGAGCGTGGTGGCGTAAGCGCCGCCGCTGGCGATGAGCGAGGTGTGGTTGTCCAGCCGCAGCGGATAGCTGGCCGAAAGCGAGAACTGATTCTGCTGCATGGTTTGCTGCAGGTAGTAGGGCAACTGGTTGCTAGTATCCGGGCTGCCCTGGTAATGCGATCCGCCGGCGTGCAGTTGCAGGCCATCCGAACCCAGTGGCTGCAGATACGTGAGCGAATACAGGCGCTGGCGGCCAGGCCCGGATGGCAGCAAGGTGGAAAAGCCGATCTGTTCGGCGAAGGGCAGCATGCCGTTTTCGGTGAGGCTGGTGAGGCCTTGTACGCCGGGATGATCGAAATCGATGCCCGTGGTGGCATTGAAACGCGTGCGCTTGACGGCCAGCACCAGATGCGTGGCGCCGTCCGTGGTGGTAGGCGCCGGCACGTTCGCGTCGATATGCACGCCGGGCAGCATGCCCAGCACCTGCAGGTAGCGCTCGAAGGTTTTTTGCCGCAACGGGCGATCCCGCGTGATGTGCGCGGCGATGGCGCGGATTTTCGCCGCCATGTTGCCGGCATCGCCGTGGATGTCCACGTCGGCCACATAGCCTTCCACCACCGTGATGCGCACGTCGCCGTTGGCGAAATCCTGGGTCGGTACATAGCCGAACGACAGCGCGAAACCGTGGGCCTGGTAGAGGGCGCTGATTTTTGCCGCGGCATTGAGCACGTCGGAAACATGCACGGTCTTGCCGGTCATCGGGCTGAACAAGGCGGCGACGTCCTTGAATGGCACCGCATGTACGCCGGCTACGTCGAAACGCCGCGGCGTGATCGGCATGGCGAGCAGTGCCGCCAAACGAGGGTTGGCCGCGCGCGCTTGCACGTTGGTGTTGATTTTTGGGGCTGATGGCGTTTCCACGCGCGGCAGGTTTTGCAGCGGGTTGGCAGTAGCGGGTGGGCGTACCTGTGCCTGTGCCTGCATCGACATCACCATCGAGACGCCGAGTGCCGGGCCGATCCATGCCTTCATGCGATGCCTCTGGTTGTTCGGGTGGTCAGGCGCGAAAGGCTTGTCCGTGCAGGTTCGCGCGCGGCGGTAGCGCGAGGGCGATCCTGCGATCGCCCTCGCTCCTTGCACAGTGCCGTGTTTCGATCAGAGACCGTGCTTGCCGAACAGGCTGGCCAGTCCCTTGTTGTTGCCGTTGCTGCTTGATGACGAGCCGCCCGTTACCGCGCCCAGCAAACCGCCCGTGCCGCTGGTACCGGTGAGGTTGGCAACGCCGTTGACAACATTGCTTGCCGTTTGCGTGACCGGCTGCAGTACGTTGCCGCCAGCGGTGGTGCCGCCGCTGCCGACCGCGGCCACGGTGTTGCCCGCGGCAGTGACGGTGGAGCCCACCACGCTGGTCACGGCGCCAAGCCCGGCAGTGGGGCCGGAACCGGTGGCGCTGGTGAGCGCCTGGCCCGTACCAGCCAGCGTCTGGCCCACCGCGGTGACGGCATTGGTGGCGCCGGCCGTCGTCACGCCGACCGGATTGCTGATGCTGCCCGACTGGCCCAGTCCGGCAGTAACGCCATTGCCGAGCGTGGTGATGGCGTTACCGGCGCCTTGCACGGTATTGCCCAGCAGCTGCGTGACCGGCGATGCGCCAGGCACCGACGAACCGGTGTTGGCCAATTGCCCGCCCACCGACGAAACGATGTTGCCCACGCCGCTGGTGGCATTGCCGCCGGCCTGTGACACCGCGGCGACCAGATTGCCGCCGCCATTGCTGCTGCTTTGGCCCAGCGTCGCCAGCGGTGTCACGGTGTTGCTGGCGGTTTGCGTGACGGTCTTCAGCAGGCCGGTACTCAGGTTGTGATCCAGTGGCGTACCGGCCGCGGATACGTCGTTGCCGACGGTCGACACGACGCCGCCCAGCGTGGAGGTGATCGGCTGGATCGGCGAGCCCTGGAAAGAACCGACACTGGCGACCGTCTTGCCCAGATCATTGACCGCCTGGCCGGAGTCGTTGACCACGCCACCTACGCTTTGCACGGTGGTGCCCACCGGATCCTTGCTATTGCCGAGCTGGCCGAGTCCGCTGCTTACACCGTTGCCCAGGGCGGTCACGGCATCGCCTGCCTGGGTCACGACGCCGCTGAGACCCTGGGTGAGGCCGTTGTTGCCCAGCAGCGATTGGTTGGTGAGTTGCGAGCCCACGGTGCTTACCGCGCCGCCAAGGCCAGCTACGGTTCCGCCTACGCCGGCGGCCACGCCGCCGAGCAGGGTGCTGGGTTGTGGAGTTGGCGTGGGCGTCGGAGTAGGCGTTGGGGTGGGAGTAGGTGTGGGCGTCGGGGTGGGGCTCGGTGATCCGCCACCATCGCCGCCACCATTTCCGCCGGTGCCGGTGCCGGTGACGCCGCCGCCACCGTTGCCGTTTCCGTTATTGCCGCTGCTTCCGGACGTACCCGAACCATCCGAGCCGGAGCCGCCGGATCCTGTGCCGCTGGAGCCGCTACTGGAAGGGCCCACAGCGAGTCCTCCCGATGAATGATGGACACCGCCCGATCCGCTGCACGCCGCCAGTGACAAAACGGATGCCGCGATCAGATTTGCCAAAAGGGTCTGCTTGATAATGTTGCCCGAAGATTTGTTTCGCATAACTGGCCGCTCCTTGAGTGCGTGCGCTCCAGCCATGGCGCTGGGCCGGCTGGGTGCGCCCGGTGAAATGCAAACAACCATCCCCGACCGGCTCATGCATGCCGGTATCGTGTGCAATCTGAAACCCTGAACAAGCGTGAATACGCCGACATGAGTGGGGTCGGGCGAATTGATCCTGCATACACATAGGTGAAGCCGGCGTGGACGAAACGGCCGATTTCCCCTTGATTCTGGGGAAAAAGGCCGCTTTGCCGAAAACGGGTACAGGTTGCCGATTTTGTGGATCGGTTTTACGGCTTTATGCAGGCAGGCCGCGCAGGGGCCGTTCGTCCGGCGTTACGTACAACGCGGAGCTCTGGTCGCGATAAGGTATCACTGAGACACGATGCGAATGACAGGATGCGCGCGGATCAGCCGTTCGACACGGCGGCCTCGCTCCCGGACAATCGCCAAAATCCCTACAAACTTATACGGGGGCGCCATGTTCGACCTTTCCACGTTGAGCACTTTCGTTGTTGTCGTTCTAGGGTTGTTTCTCATTCCAGGCCCCGCCGTGCTGCTCGTGCTGAGTCGCACGGTTCAGGCTGGGCGCAGAACGGGAGTCATGACGGGCCTTGGGATAGCAACCGGGGACTTTGTGCACGCCATCTTTGCCGCGGTTGGCCTGTCGGCGGTGCTGATGACTTCGGCACTGGCGTTCAACGCGGTGAAGCTCATCGGGGCGGCTTATCTGATCTACCTCGGCATTCGCGCGTTGCTTGAAAAGCAGGGGGATGTTTCCTTGCCGAAGGTGCCGGCCGTAACGCCTGCAAACGCCTTTTTGCAGGCCGTGCCGGCAGAAGTGCTCAACCCCAAGACCGCGCTGTTCTTTCTCGCTTTCATGCCTCAATTCGTGCATCCCGAAAGAGGTTCGGTCTTTTTCCAGTTTGCGGTTCTAGGGTTGGTTTTTGTCGTGTTGAGTTCGCTGTATACGACGCTGCTTGCACTTTCGGTTCGGCCATTGGGGCGTGTTGTGAAGCGACTGTCCTGGCTTCGTCGCTGGCAAGGAAAAATCGTCGGAACCATCTTTATCGCGTTGGGATTGAAAGTCGCTACCCAGCATCGGTAGGGCAACGCTGCTGCCCTTACTTCGGGATGGTGCGCAATTCGCGGCCTTCCGGCGCAACGCGCAGCACCGAGCCTTGCTCGTACCAGTCGCCCAGCACAATGCGTTCGGCCGTCTGGCCGTCCAATTCAAAATGATGGATTGCGGGGCGGTGCGTGTGGCCGTGGATAAGATGCGTTACGCCGGCGTTGCGCATGGCCTGGGCCACCGCGTCGGCGTTGACGTCCATCAGCGTCTCGTCGGCGCCGCTGGTGTAGTTGCGGCTTTCGGCACGGGCCTTTGCGGCGAGCGCGCGGCGTGCATCCAGCGGCATGGAAAGCACCTGCTGCTTCCATTCCGGCGAGCGCAGCTGGCGACGTAGTTGTTGATAGGCCACGTCGTCCGTGCACAGCACGTCGCCATGCATCAGCAGGGTAGGCGTGCCGTAGAGATCATGGACCGCGCCGTCTTCCACCAGCGTAAAGCCGGCGCGTTCGGCGAAGGCTTCGCCGAGCAGGAAGTCGCGGTTGCCGACGATGAAGTACACCGGCACGCCGGCATCGCGCACGGCGCCGGTGGCGCGGGCGATGCGCCGGGGCAGTTCGGCATCGTCGTCGTCGCCCACCCATGCTTCGACCAGATCGCCGAGGATGTACAGCGCGTCGGCGTGCCGCACCTCGTCGCTGGCAAGGTAGTGCTCGAACAAGGCGGTGATGTGCGGACGGCTGTCGTCCAGGTGCAGGTCGGAAATGAACAGCGTGCTCATTTCGATTTGCGTGGTGCGATAGCAGGAGCCGGCTTGGCCGCGGTGCTTGGTGCAGCGGGGGCTTCTTCGCCGATCACGTTGACGCTTTCGATCGTCACCAGCGGCGTGGGCACGTCGGCGGCGAAGGGACCTTGCGCATGCGTAGGCAGCGCGGCGATCTTGTCCACCACGTCCATGCCTTTGATCACCTTGCCGAAGACCGTGTAGCCCCAGGTGAGGCCGCTCTGGTTGCCGACGTAATCGAGGCGGCGATCATCCACCAGGTTGATGAAGAATTGCGAGGTGCCCGAGTTGGGATCGGCGCCGCGCGCCACGGCAACCGTGCCGCGCAAGTTGGACAGGCCGTTGTCCGCTTCGCTGGGCACCGGCGAATGCGTGCGGCGCGGTTGCAGCTCGGCGGTGTAGAGGCCGCCTTGGATGAGATAGCCAGGAATGACGCGGTGGAACACGGTGCCGGCGTAAAAACCTTCGTGCACGTAACGCAGGAAGTTCGCCACGCTCTTGGGCGATTTGTCCGCATACAGCTCCAGCGTGATGTCGCCCTGCGAGGTATGCAGCGTGACCTCAGGATTGTTGGCCACAGGCGCCGTCGCGGCAGGTGTTGCAGCGGGCTTGGCGCCTGGCTTGGCGGTTTGCGCAACGGCGAAGGGAGCAGCCAGCAGGAAAAGGGCGGTCAGCAGGTACTTGGGCATGATTGGGGCGGTACGGCTGAAATGTCCGGGCATGATACGCGGGTGGATGGCCTGGGATGAAATCCCGGCTTTGAGGAATGGCGATGCTGGGATTTCATTCCGGCCTACGGGGCTCGCCTTATTCGGTTCCTATCGCCAACGTCAATCCCAATTCCGCCATCGGCGTGATTTCCTGCTCCAGATCGGCCTGGGTGAGCGGATGTTGCTCCAGCCACACCGATGGCAGCCTCAGCCCAAGACGCTGGGCGCTGGCGGCGAGGCGCAAGGGCGGCAAGGATTCGGGGCGACGTGCACGGCGGAACAGCACCGCCAGGCGCAGCAGGGCGGTGATGTACCTGGCGAGCTGGCGATAGCGCTGCGGCAAGGTGGAAAAGCTGGCCTTGTCCGGCTTGCGCCGGTGCGCCTGCACGACCGTGGCAAGCAGATGCTGTTCCTGCTTGGAGAAGCCGGCCAGGTCGGCGTTGCGCAGAATGTAGGCGCCATGCTGATGGTATTGGCTATGCGCGATGGCCAGGCCGATTTCGTGTACGCGCGCCACCCATGACAGCCATTCGCGCGCTTCGCCATCCAGCTTCCAGTTGGCGCCGACCTGGTCGAACAGCATCAGCGCGGTGGATTCCACGCGCCGTGCCTGCGCGCGGTCCACGCCGTAGCGGTTGGCCAGCGCATCGATGCTGGCGGTGCGCGGGTCGGTGCCACCGGCGCGGCCGATCAGGTCCCACAGCAAGCCTTCGCGCATCGAGCTCTCGCACACCTGCAGCCGTTCGATGCCGAGCGCGGCGAACGCCGCTTCAAAAATCACCGCGGCGCCGGCAAACACCGGTGCGCGCTCGTCCGACAGGCCCGGCAGCTTGAGCGTGCTGATCTGCCCTTGCTCGAGCAGCGCATCGCGCAACGCCGCGAGCGAGGTGGGGGTCACGCCATGATCGGAAAGCTTCATGGCCTGCACCACCGCGCCGATCGCCTTGGCGCTGCCAGAGGAGCCGAAGGCATCGGACCAGCCGGCTTCCAGGTATTCCTCCGAAAACTGCTGCAGCAGCACGCCGATTTCGCCGCGCGCCCGCTGCCAGCGCTTGCGCGTGAGCTTGCCGCCGGGGAAAAAACGCTGGGTGGTGGCGATGCAGCCCACTTGCACGCTTTCGGTGTGCAGCGGGGCGAGGCCGCGGCCGATGATGAATTCGGTACTGCCGCCGCCGATGTCGATCACCAGCCGCGGTTCGCGCGAGGTGGGCAGGTCATGCGATACGCCCAAAAAGATCAGGCGGCCTTCTTCGCGGCCGGACACCACCTCCACCGGGTGCCCGAGCGCCGCTTCCGCGGCGGTGAGGAAGGCTTGCGGCGACGCGAGCCGGCGCACCGTGTTGGTGGCCACCGCACGCACGCGCGCGGTCGGAATGCCGGCGATGCGTTGGCCGAAACGGGCCAGGCAATTGAGGGCGCGGGCGCGGTGCTCGGCATCCAGGGTGCCGTCGGCGCGCAGGCCCGCGGCCATGCGCACGGTTTCGCGCAGGCGATCGATCACCCGCGGTTCGCCATGCTCCATGCGTGCCACCACCATGTGAAAGCTGTTTGAGCCGATGTCGACGGCGGCCATCAGCTCGCCGTCCTTGATCTGCATCTGGTCACCGAGGCTCACGCAGGGCTCCTGTTGGTACTGCGGGCGATTCTCGCATGTATCGGTCGGGCATCAACCTGAGCGTACATCTCAATGCTTGTCAGGATGTGTCCCCTCCCCTGCGACGTTAGGGGAGGGAGCAGGTCGCTGCGGACAACAAGCTTCCTGGTTTATATGCAGGCAGGGTCCAGTCCCGCTAGCCTTCTTCACGCAACTTGGTGGGAAGCGATGCGCGAACCGGCGCAGCAATCGCCGCACTGCACAGCTTGGCCAGCAAGGCGTCCTGCGCCGAATGCGGTTTGTCTTCACCTGGCGTCGCGCGGGTGTAGCGTCCGTCGCTCTGAAGCAGCCATGCCTGGGTGTTGTCGGCCAGATAGTTGACCAGCGTTTCCTCGTACACGCGCGTGGCAAGCTGCGGATCGAGAATGGGGAAGGCCACTTCGATGCGCCGCATGAGGTTGCGTTCCATCCAGTCGGCGCTGGCGCAGTAGAGTTCCGCCTGGCCATTGTTGGCAAACCAGTACACGCGGCTGTGTTCCAGGAAGCGTCCCACGATCGAGCGCACGCGGATGCGCTCGGAAATGCCCGGCAAGCCAGGGCGCAAGGTGCAGGCGCCGCGCACGATCAGGTCGATTTCCACGCCCGCTTGCGCCGCCGCGTAGAGCGCTTCGATCACGTGCGGTTCGTTCATGGCATTGAGCTTGGCGACGATGCGCGCCGGCTTGCCCTGGCGTGCATGCGCGGCTTCCCGCTCGATCTTCTCCATCACGCTCTTGTACAGCGTGAACGGCGAATGCAGCAGGCACTTGAGCTTGATCATCGGCCCCAGGCCGGAGAGCTGCTGGAAGATCTTGTGCAGGTCGTCGCCGAATTCCGGATTGGCCGTCATCAGGCCGATGTCGGTATAGAGCCGGCTGTTGGCCTGGTGGTAATTGCCGGTGGACAGATGCACGTAGCGGCGCAGATGGCCGTTCTCGCGCCGCACGATCAGCATCATCTTGGCGTGCGTCTTGAAGCCGACGACACCGTAGACCACCTGCACGCCGGCTTCCTGCAGGCGCGTGGCGAAGCGGATGTTGGCTTCCTCGTCGAAGCGCGCGCGCAGTTCGATCACCACGGTGACGTCCTTGCCGGTGCGTGCGGCCTCGATGAGCAGGTCCACCAGCGGCGTGTCCTTGCCGGCGCGGTAAAGGGTTTGCTTGATCGCCAGTACGTCCGGGTCCTGCACGGCCTCGCGCAGCAGGTCGACCACGGCGTTGAAGGATTCGTAAGGGTGGTGCAGCAGGATGTCGCGCTGGGCGAGTACTTCGAATATTTTCCGTCCGCCGCTCAACGCGACCGGCAGGGCCGAAGTGAAGCGCGGGAATTTCAGCGCGGGATGGTCGAGTTCGTCGTAGACCAGTCCGGCGCGGATGATGTTGACCGGGCCGTTGCAGCGGTAGACGTCGCTTTCCTCGAGTTCGAAATTGCTGATCAGCATCGATACGATCGACTGCGGACAATCGGCGCCGATCTCCAGGCGTACCGGGCGCGCGTAGCCGCGGCCGTGCAGTTCTTCCGCCAGCGCCCGCGCGAGGTTGTCGACTTCTTCCTCCTCCACGATCAGTTCGCTGTTGCGGGTGACGCGGAACTGGTAGGAGCCGGCCACCTTGAAGCCGGGGAACATCATGTCGACGAAGGCCTGCAACAATTCGGCCAGGAACACGTAGTGATCGCCGGGGCCGCATACCTCGTTGGGAATGCGGATGATGCGCGGCAGCGAACGCGGTGCGCGCACCAGCGCCAGGTGGCCTTCATGGCCGAAGGCATCGCGGCCTTGCAGCACTACCGCAATGTTCAAGGTCTTGTTGAGGATGCGCGGGAACGGATGCGCCGGATCGAGCCCTAGCGGCGACAGCACCGGCAATACTTCGTTTTCGAAATAGCCATGGAGCCAGCGGCGCTGGCGCGTAGTCCACTGCGCGCGCGTGAGGAAGTGGATGTTCTCGGCAGCGAGCGCGGGCCCCAGCTCGTCCTGCCAGGTGGTGTATTGCGCGCTGACCAGGTCGAGCACGCGCTCGCGGATGCGCGCCAGCAATTCGCCGGACGCAATGCCGTCAGGGCCGGGCGCGGCCGAACCGAACTGGTGGTGGTGCTTGAGCATCGCCACGCGCACCTCGAAGAATTCGTCGAGGTTGTTGGCGACGATGCTGAGAAAACGCAGACGCTCCAGCAGCGGCATGCCGGTATCGCGCGCTTGGGCCAGCACCCGGAAATTGAACTCGAGCGTGGCCAGCTCGCGGCTGAGGAAGAGCTCAGGCTGGGCGGTTTCGTTGACGGCGGGTTGAGTAGCTTGGCGGCGCGGCATCGGCCGATTGTAGCGGGAGACGTGAGTCGTAAATCGGGAATCGTCAATCGTAAATCGTTAAAGGCGGCGGCTCGGAGCTTGCCGAGTCTGCTCTTGCGATTCTCGATTTACGATTCCCGGTTGACGGCTTCACGCCTCAGGGCTTCCATGCGTCTCCGGCGCCATCAGCCGCTCACGCCCGAAACAACAGGTAAACGTAGAACCCTGGCCCGGCATGCTGCGGATATCCAGCCGCGCCTGGTGCAGGCCAAGCACGTGCTTGACGATCGACAGGCCCAGGCCGGTGCCGCCGCTGTCGCGCGAACGGCTGGAGGAGACGCGGTAGAAGCGCTCGGTGAGGCGCGACAGGTGGTCGGCGGGAATGCCGTAGCCGGTGTCGGTGACCGAGTAATTGGCGCCTTCCGCGGTGCGTTCCCAGCGGATGGTGATGCGTCCGCCGGTCGGCGTGTAGCGCACCGCGTTGCTGACCAGGTTGGAGAGCGCGCTGTGCAGGTCCTTGGGCGAGCCGAGCAAGTCGATGGCCGCCAGGTTTTCCACGGTGATGCTGTGGCGGCCCTGGCTCAGCGCCTCGGCTTCCTTGCGCAGCGTGGCCAGCAGCGGCGCCATCGGCACGCGTTCTTCGCTGACGCGGTCCTGGGTTTCCAGGCGCGACAGCGTGAGCAGGTCTTCCACGATCTGGCCCATGCGCTTGGACTGCGCGCGCATTTCGTTGAGTACCGGGGCCAGGTGCGGCACGTCTTCCGGATCGAGCAGTTCCAGATAGCCGTGGATCACGGTGAGCGGCGTGCGCAGTTCGTGCGAGACGTTGGCCACGAAATCGCGGCGGATCTGTTCCAGCCGCGACATGTGGCTGATGTCGCGCGCCAGCAGCAGGCGCTGGCGCGTGCCGAAGGGCAGCAGGGTTACGTTGATGTGGCGGCTGGGTGCGCCGGGAGCGCTCACGTCGTTGAGCGGTTCGGGCGAGGTTTCTTCCAGCCAGCCGGCAAGTTCGGAGTTGTGCAGGCGTTCCTTCAGCACCACGCCGCGGTCTTGCGGGCGGCGCAGGCCGAGCAGGCTTTCGGCGGCGTGGTTGAACCAGCGTACGTGCTGGTCCTGGTCGAGCAGCACGATGGCGTCCGGCAGGCTGCCTGCGGCACGGCGTAGATCATGCAGATTGGCGGCTAGGCGTCGGGAGCGCATCATGAATCGGTCATGCCGGGACGGGTCGGGGGTGCCCTCCGCAGCAACGGAAGGTAAGCTCATGATGGGCTTAGCAATGTGACGCAAATGCGTCAGCAGCAAGACAATCTCTGCGATCGCGACGAGCGCCACACCGGTGGCCACATGGCCGTTGGCCAGCCAGCCGCCGAAGGCGCCCGCGATAAGACCAGCGAGCAGGGTGAAAGAGAGTTTCCAAATGCTCGTGGATGAGGGCATGGGCTTAGCGGGAATCGTGAATCGAGCATCGTAAATGGCAACAAGCCCAGATCGCACAGGCTTTTACGATTCCCGATTCCCGATTGACGATTCCCATTCTAGGGGCTGGCCGAGAAGCGATAGCCCGCGCCTCTTACGGTTTGCACCATGTCCTCGAGCTTCCACGGCTCGAGCGTCTTGCGCAGGCGGCGGATGTGCACGTCCACGGTGCGCTCTTCCACGTACACGCTGCCGCCCCACACATGGTCGAGCAATTGCGCGCGCGAATAGACGCGTTCCGGATGAGTCATGAAGAAATACAGCAGGCGGTATTCGGTGGGGCCGATCGGCACCGGCTCGTCGCCCGCGAATACGCGGTGTGCCGGTCCGTCGATGCGTAGCCGGCCCAGTTCCACCATGCCGGAGCCGTCGTCGCCCTGGCTGCGCCGCAGTACCGCCTTGATGCGGGCGATCAGCTCGCGGGTGGAAAAGGGCTTGACCACGTAGTCGTCCACGCCGGCTTCCAGGCCATTGACGCGATCCATTTCCTCGCCGCGCGCGGTGAGCATGATGATCGGGATCTCGCGGCTGAGCTCTTCCTTGCGCAGGCGGCGCGCCAGGTCCAGGCCGCTGGTGCCGGGCAGCATCCAGTCGAGCAGGATCAGGTCGGGCACCTGTTCGGCAATGGACATCTGGGCCGTGCGCGCGTCGGCGGCCTGCGATGTATCCATGCCGGCCTTGCGCAGGGCGAAGGCGACCATGTCGCGGATGGAAGCTTCGTCTTCAACAATCAGGATGCGTTTGTGCACGCTAAGGTCCGGAGGGGTGGCCTGTGACGCAATTATTGCAGCGGTGCAATGTTACGTGCGGATGACAGCGTGGGAAAACAGTAGCTTGGAACGCGGGCCGAGGGGAACTTTTGGGTGGTTTTGTAAAACCGGCGCTTGATGAGGTCAGCGGCCGGCATCCAGGCCGAAGCAAAGATGCCCCGCGCAGCCCAGGCCGAATTGCTGCTGCGACTGGTCGTTGCCGTCGGGGTTGTCGTCGGTGGAGATGCGCCGCTTGCGCAGCTCAAGCACCAGCGGGGTGAGCTCGGCGATGTGCGCCTGGATGCGGGCGCGCGCGTAGTAATCCAGGTCGTTGCGCTTGAGCAGGCCCTTGAGCTGTTCCATGGCGTCGAACGGCCGCCCGGACAGGTAACTGGCCTGCGCGTAGGCTTCGCCGGCGCGCACCTTGTCGCCGGCCCGTTCGGCGGCGCGGGCATAGGCGGTGAACAGGCTTGGCTCGTCCGTGTCTTCCAGCATCGGGCGCAGCAGTTCGGCGGCCTGCGCGCCCTGTTCCTTGCTGCCGCCGAAAGTGAGCGCATTGGCATAGGCTAGGCCGATGGCCTTGTTGCGCGGGGATTCGGTATTGAGTGCGGCATAGATGCTTAGCGCTGCCGCGCGTTCGCCGGCTTGCAGGCGTGCGTCGGCCATGGCCAGGCGCAGCGGGAGGTCGTCCGGATAGGCTGCCAGCAGCGGCTGCAACTGGGCCACCGCCTTGGCGCCCTGGCCGCTGCGCGTCAGCGCCAGGGCGTAGCCGTAGTGATTCTCCGGCGTGTTGTAGCGGCCGTCTTGGCGGCCGAGCAGGCCGGCGTAATAGGTGCTCATGCGATAGGCATCGTTGGACAGCACGCGCACGCGTTCGCGCATCAGCAGGTAGGTGCTGGCGCCCTGGCCCGCGCCGGGTTTGGCGGGGAGCAGGGCGGTGGGGTCTTTCACGTAGGCGATCGGGGCGGTCTGCTGAGCCCAGCGATTCTTGTCGAGCAGGTTACCCTTCGGTTGCAGCTTCTGGGCGGCGATCAGCGAACCGGCACGCGCCTTGGCATCGCTGATGCGCTCGGCGGTGACCGGGTGGTCCTGCAACAGGGAGGGTACCTGGATGCCGCCGGAGTCGGCGCTCAGTTCGTCTTCCATGCGCTGGAAGAAACCGGCCATGGCGTTCGGGTCGTAGCCGGATTTGGCCAGGGTGTCGATGCCGGTGCGGTCGGCCTCGGCTTCGTCCTTGCGGGTGAAGTTGATCTGCTTCTGCATCAGCACGCCCTGGCCGCCCAGCAACGCCGCCGCCGCAGCCTGGCCGCCGGCTGCGCCGCCCGCGGCGATCGCGCCGAGTGCGACCAGCGCCATCAGCGGCGTGTCTTTCTTGGCCGCTTCGTAGGCGCGCTGCAGGTGATTCTGCGTGATGTGGCCGATTTCGTGCGCCATCACGGCAGCCAGTTCGTCTTCGTTGCGGGTGATGACGAACAGGCCGGAATTGATGCCGATATAGCCGCCAGGCGCCGAGAACGCGTTGATTTCCGGGTCCTTGGCGATGAAGAACGCGAAGTGGTCCTTGGGCTTGGCCGAGTTGGCGACCAGGCGGAAGCCGAGGTTGTTGATGTAGGCGTCCAGCAGCGGATCGTCCACCACCATGTCCAGCGCGCGCATCTGCTGCAGCATCATGGCGCCGTAATCCTGCGCTTCCTGCGGGGAGATCAGGGCGTTGGCGGAACTGCCCAGGTCGGGCAGGCGGATGTTGTCCGAGCTGTCCTGGGCGCCGGCCGCGAAGGACAGGCCGGCGGCGAGCAGCGCAGCGAGCAGGCGGATGTGGAGGGGACGATGCGGCATGGTCATAGATGAACGACAATAACACTCAGACCGTTCGCTGATATGGCAGTTCAGCGTCCAATTGCTTGTTTTAGACCCTGCCGCCGCCATTTACGGCGCAGGTTATTCCGGAGTTTCGCGATGCCCAAGATTGAAGTTTATTCCACCGCGGTATGCCCCTACTGCGTGGCCGCCAAGAACCTGCTGAAGGCCAAGGGCCTGACGTGGCAGGAAGTGCGGGTAGACAGCGATCCGGCCCAGCGCGATCTCATGCTCCAGCGCAGCGGCGGCCGCCGCACGGTGCCGCAGATCTTCATCAACGACCATCACGTGGGCGGTTACGACGACCTCGTCGCGGCCGACCGCAGCGGCAAGCTCGCCCAGTTGCTGGAAACGGCTGCATGAGCGCCGAAAAGGACCGCGTCGCCGAATTCACCGCGTTCCGCCAGCGCATGAACGAGCGCATCCTGGCCGAAGACAACCAGGTGGTGCGCCGCTTCTTCGCGCTGGACACGCAGACCTACAAGCCCGGCGCGCTGGACGTGAAGACCAAGGAGATGCTCGGCCTGGTCGCCTCGATGGTGCTGCGTTGCGACGATTGCATCAGCTATCACATTGCGCAATGCAAGGACGTGGGCGTAACGCGCGACGAATTCTTCGAGGTGTTCAGCGTGGGCCTGGTGGTGGGCGGGTCGATCGTGATCCCACATCTGCGCCGGGCGGTGGATTTCCTGGATCGGCTCGAGGCAGGCGACACCGCAGCGGAAAACTGCGGCGAGCACGCGTGACGAAGCCTGCGTAGGTTGGCGGTGAGCGCAGCGAACCCCAACATCGCCATGCACATGGATCGCGATGCCGGGCAAGCATCGTTCGAATTGAAGCATCGCTCCATGCGAGCATTTCCAACGCTTTGCCGCCGCCCTCAGGCTGTTCGCCGACAGCCGCATCAGGGATAATTGCGCAGTTTTCAGCCAGGCAGCCTCCCTCGACGCGCCGGCATCCCCGCTTCAATCCCCAAGGAGTTTCCCCCATGAGCAAGACCATTGCGGTGATCCCGGGCGATGGCATCGGCCCGGAGATCATGGCCGCCACGCTGCACGTGCTCGACGCGCTCGACTGCGGCCTGACCTACGACACCGTCGAGGCCGGCATGATCGCGCTCGAAAAGCAGGGCGACCTGCTGCCCAAGCCGACGCTGGAAGCCATCGCCAAGCACAAGGTGGCGCTGAAGGGTCCGCTGACCACGCCGGTGGGCGGCGGCTTCACCTCGATCAACGTCACGCTGCGCCGCCATTTCGATCTGTACGCGAACGTGCGCCCGGCGATCAGCTTCCCCGGCACCAAGGCGCGCTACGACAACATCGACATCATCACGGTGCGCGAGAACACCGAAGGCGCGTATCTCTCCGAAGGGCAGACGCTGTCGGAAGACGGCGAACTGGCCACCTCGATGATCCGCGTCACCCGCAAGGGCTGCGCGCGGATCGTGCGCTATGCCTTCGAGATGGCGGTGAAAAAAGGCCGCAAGAAAGTCACTGCCGTGCACAAGGCCAACATCATCAAGACCGCGTCGGGCCTGTTCCTCAACGTGGCGCGCGAGATCGCCAAGGATTTCCCGCAGATCGAGTTCAACGAGATGATCGTGGACAACGCCTGCATGCAGTTGGTGATGCGTCCGGAGCAGTTCGACGTGATCGTCACCACCAATCTGTTCGGCGACATCCTTTCCGATCTGTGCGCCGGCCTGGTCGGTGGCCTTGGCCTTGCGCCAGGCGACAACATCGGCGAGCACGCGGCGATCTTCGAAGCCGTGCATGGTTCGGCGCCGGACATCGCCGGCAAGGGCATTGCCAATCCGTGCGCATTGCTGCTGGCCGCGGCCGACATGCTCGATCACTTGGGCCTGGTGGAGAAGGGCACCAAGCTGCGTGATGCGATCCGCGACACCATGGCGAACGATCGCGATCACGTCACGCCGGACCTGGGCGGCAAGGGCAGCACGCAGAGTTTTGGCGAGGCGATCGCCAAGCGGGTGAAGGCATAAAGCTTCAATCCCGCTGGATCTGCTCCCTCCCCTACGTGCAGTAGGGGTGGGGACTGGGGTGGGGTGAAGCAACCTTGCGGTGAGTTCAAGTTGTACGGCAAGCCCGTACAACCCCACCCCGACCCTCCCCTGCCAAGCAGGGGAGGGCGCTATACGACTCACGCCGCCTCGCGCTTCGCCGGCTGAAAGCTTCCCGGCTCCGTCTTTGACGGTATCGCAATGCGATTCCAGCCGTTGATCATGATCACCAGCAGGTTCAGGTCCATCAGCTCTTTTTCGCTGAACTGTGCGCTTGCCTGCTCGTAGACGTCATCCGGCACGCCATGTACCGGATCGAGCCGCGTCACGGCTTCGCACCACGCCAGCGCCGCGCGTTCGCGTGCGGTGTAGAACGGCGCTTCGCGCCATGCCTGCAACACGTACAGACGCTGCTCGGTTTCACCTTCCGCACGCGCTTCCTTGCTGTGCATGTCCATGCAATAGGCGCAGCCGTTGAGTTGCGAGGCGCGCAGCATTACCAGGTGTGCCAGGCTTTTTTCCAGGCCGGACTTGTCGATGTGCGCCTTCATGGCGAACAGCGGTTTCAGGGCTTCGGGATAGGTGTAATAGGAAAAACGCGACATGGTTCAGTCCTCGTGTGGGGCGGCCAGCATCGGCCGTTCAATGCAAGGACGAACCACCCGGCGATTTCGTGACAGCGGCCAGACGCGCCAGTTTTTGCGGATTGCGCAGCACGTGCAGCGCGGTGATGCGGTCGCCGTCGCATTCGATCCACATGGCGGTGGTCAGTTGCCCGTTCACCCACGTCAGCAGCGTGGGCGCGCCGTTCACGGTGCGCAGATCGCGGTAAACATCGTGCCCGTGCTCCAGCTTGTTGATCTGCAGATACAGTCGCGCGATCCGCTCGCTGCCGAGCAAGGGCCGCAAGGTGGCCGTGACCAGGCCGCCGCCATCGGCCACGTGCACGGCATTTTCGGCAAGCAGGGCGCGCAGGTTTTCCTCGGAGGGGCTTTGCAAGGCCTGCGCAAAACGCTGCAGCAGGCGCCGCTGCGTATGTGCGTTGGCGCTGAATCGGACGCGTTCCTCGCGCAGGCGCTGCTTGGCGCGATGCGCGCGCTGGCGGCAGGATTCTTCGGTGATGCCAAGGATGGCCGCCGCTTCCGCGTGGCTGTAATCGAACACTTCGCGCAGCAGGAAGGCGGCGCGTTCTTCCGGGCTCAACCGTTCCAGCATCAGCAGGAACGACAGCGTGAGCGTTTCGGCGTGCTCGGCCTGGGTATCGGGCTGCTTCTCCGGCGCTATCAGCGGTTCGGGCAGCCAGGGGCCGGTGTAGTGTTCGCGTTCCACCTTGGCGTGGCGCAGACGGTCCAGCGCAAGGCGGGTAGTGACGGTCACCAGCCATGCCTCGGCATCGTCCAGCGCGGTCTTGTCCTGCGCATGCCAGCGCAACCAGGCGTCGTGCAGCACGTCTTCGGCGTCCGCCTGGGTGCCGAGCATGCGGTAAGCAAGGCCCAGCAAGCGGGGGCGATGCTTCTGGAAGAGTTCGGTGGACGTGTCCATGGTCGTTTCCGGTGGGGGCTTATGGCCAGGACGCGCGAGCCACCGCAAACGTGACAGGGCTCAGCGCACGAACGGCCAGGGCGCGAGGAAGACCAGCCAGATGAAGATCAGCATGCCGGCGTACTTCACCGCGCGGAACAGCTTCGGGTACTTCTTCTTGAACACGCGGCTGCGTTCGCGTCCGCGCGCGTTGAGCGCGAACACGCGGTTGACGAAGCCGGTTTTTTCTTCTGGCGATTCGGTATTCGGCGAGGCGGTGATCTTGCCCATGAACGCGCCGACGCGATGGTTGATTGCGCTCATCACGCGCGTGCGCAGCGGGCGTTCCACGTCGGCAAACAGGATCACGCGCGTCTGGTCGGTCTTGTTTTCCACCCAGTGCACGTAGGTTTCATCGAACACCACGTCCTTGCCATCGCCCCATGCATGTTCCTCGCCGTCGACGAAGATGCGGCAGTCGCGCGAGTTGGGCGTGATCAAACCGAGGTGATAACGCAGCGAGCCCGCGAACGGATCGCGGTGCGGATTGAGCTTGCTGTGCGGCGCGAGCGTGGCGAACATCGCCGCTTTCACGCTGGGGATCGCGTTGAGCAATGCCACCGTTTTCGGGCACAGCGTTTCGGCGGAAGCGAGCGGTTCGCCGTACCACTTCAAGTAGAAGCGCTTCCAGCCCTGCTTGAAGAAACTGTTGAAGCTGGCGTCGTTGTGCTTCTCCGCGGCGCGGATATGGCCTTCGTCGAACAACTGCAGCGCTTCTTCGCGAATGGCCTGCCAGTTGTCGCGCAGCAGGTCCAGTTGCGGAAAACCGTTGCGGTCCAGGATTGGTCGTGCCGGTACGGCCGAGAAGGCGTACATCAATAGGTTATAGGGCGCGAAGATGGCCGAATGGTCCACCAGCTGGCGATCGAACCGTAGCCGCGAGCGGCCGCGCAGGTGCACCAGCAGCACGCACAGCACGAAGGCCAGCAGCACGTAGAGAATGATGAAGCGAGGGCTGAGGAAATCCATCGTGAAGGCGGCTTGAGGGAATGCCCTGATATGTGGCCGAATGGCCGCCGGTCAATTTTACGGCAAATTCGGCTCAGTGACGGAGCACGAAGCTTGCACCCTGGCCTGGGCGATAGCCGTTTTTCAGGGCGCGTTGCACATAGGCGACCGCGCGGCGCACGGCCTGGCGCGGCGTGGCGCCATTGGCCAGTTCGGCCGCGATCGCCGAAGCCAGCGTGCAGCCGGTGCCATGCCCCTCGCGCGCAAGCCGGGCGTGGCGGATCTCCATCGTGCCCTTGGTGTCGACAAAGCAGTCGATGACTTCGCTGCCGCGGCCATGGCCGCCTTTCAGCAGCACGCTGCGCGCGCCGAGTGCAAGCAAGTCTTGTGCTGCCTCCGCACGTTGTTTCGGCGTTTTCAGGAGGCGGCCCAGCAAGGCTTCGGCTTCCGGCAGATTGGGCGTCAGCACGTCGGCCAATGGGATCAATTCGTGGATCACGGCATCCACCGCGTCCTCGTCGAGCAATCGCGAACCGCTGGTGGCGATCATGACCGGGTCCACCACCAGCCACGCCGGCTTGCGTTTGCGCAGCTCCCTGGCCACCAGGCGCACCGTGGCTGCATTGCCGAGCATGCCTGTCTTTACCGCGGCGATCGGGAAATCGTCGAACACTGCATCGAGCTGGCTGCGGATGTGCGCGAGCGGTACCGGATGCACGGCCGTCACGCCGCGCGTGTTTTGCGAGGTGATGGCGGCGATCACGGAAATGCCGTGCACGCCATGGGCGTGGAAGGTTTTCAGGTCGGCTTGTATGCCTGCGCCACCGCCGGAGTCGGAGCCGGCGATGGTGAGGGTGGTGAATGGAGGGTTCGCGATGATTGCCACGCTCTAAGCTCGTCATTCCGGCGAAGGCCGGAATCCATCTACATCAATGCGGGATACAGGTCAGCCCAATGGCGGTTTTCTTCTTCAATCAAACGGATTTTCCAGTCGCGCTCCCGAAGTATCGCCGACTCCATGGTGTCATGGAGCTCAAACCACACCAGCAGATGCACGTTATACCGATCCGTAAATCCTTCCACGATGTGGTGCTTATGCTGCCAGATGTGCTTGATCAGATTGCTGGTCACGCCGGTGTATAAGGTGCCTCTTTTGCCGCTGGCTAGTATGTAGACGCAAGGTTGTCGGTCCATGGCAAGATTCCAGATGGATCCCGGCGAAGGCCGGGATCCATTCATATCAATGCGTAATACAGAATTACAACGCCTCCGACGCAAAATCCGCCAACCGCGAACGCTCACCGCGCCGCAGCGTGATATGCGCCGAATGCGACCAATGCTTGAAGCGGTCCACCGCATAGGTCAAACCCGACGTCGTCTCCGTCAGATACGGCGTATCGATCTGCTCCACATTGCCCAGGCACACGATCTTGGTGCCGGGGCCGGCGCGCGTGATCAGCGTCTTCATCTGCTTCGGCGTGAGGTTCTGTGCCTCGTCGATGATCAGATAACGCGACAGGAACGTGCGTCCGCGCATGAAGTTGAGCGAGCGGATCTTGATGCGCGAAGCGAGCAGGTCGTTGGTGGCCTGGCGTCCCCAACTGCCGCCTTCTTCCGGGTTGGCGAGCACTTCAAGATTGTCGGTAAGCGCGCCCATCCACGGCGTCATCTTTTCTTCTTCGGTGCCGGGCAGGAAGCCGATGTCTTCGCCGACCGACACCGTGGCGCGTGTCATGATGATCTCGCGGTAGCGTTGCTGGTCCATCACCTGCGCCAGGCCGGCCGCCAGCGCCAGCAGGGTCTTGCCGGTGCCGGCGGTGCCGAGCAGGGTGACGAAATCGACGTCCGGGTCCATCAGCACGTTGAGTGCAAAATTCTGTTCGCGGTTGCGCGAAGCAATCCCCCACACGCTGTGATTGGTATGGCTGTGATCGTCTAGCAGGACCAGCGTGGCGCGCACGTCGTCAACATGCAACACGCGAAGCTCCACGCCGTTGTCGCCGGGCAGAAACAGGCATTGTTGCGGATGCCAGTCTTCGTCTTCGTGGCGATCGACTTTGTAGAAAGTGCGCCCGCGCTCGTTCCAAGACTGCACTTCCGGATGGCGGTCCCAGAAATCTTCCGGCAGTTCCGCCGAGCCGGTGTAGAGCAGGGCGAAGTCGTCCAGCGCGCGGTCGTTTTCGTAGTCCTCCGCATCGATGCCATAGATCTTGGCCTTGATGCGCAGGTTGATGTCCTTGGTGACCAGGATGACGGAGCGATCGGGATTTTCTTCCTTCAGCTCGATGACGGCGGAAAGAATCTGATTGTCGGCCTTGCCGTGTCCGTTGGTGGTGCGCTGCTGGAAATACAGCCGTCCGACCGCGCCGCCGCGCCGGAGCGAGACGCCTTTGGGGTTTTCCAATGCCAAGCCGTTGCTGATGCCGTGGCCGTTGCCGCGTTCGATCAGCTCGTTGAGGAAACGGCTGACCTGGCGCCCGTTGCGCGAAACTTCCGAAGCGCCTTTCTTCTTTTCGTCCAGTTCCTCCAGCACCGTCATCGGGATGAAGATGTCGTGCTCCTCGAAGCGGAACAGCGACGTGGGATCATGCAACAGCACGTTGGTATCGAGAGCGTAGATGCGCTTGCTTCCGGTCATGCGGAAGGAACCTCGCGAGGCAGGAGGTGGAGGAAACGTGGCACGTTGACGAGAGCGTGAGACGTGTGAGTCACCGCAGGGATGCTCCGATTGATTCCGCATAGGCGGCATGATGTCCAGAAGGCCCGCAGGGTGTGTTGCGCGACGCTGGGAAGACTGGCCGTCTTGCCAAGTCGCGCGGCCCTGTCTGTCCGCATCTCTTCGGTCCATCGTCTCGACAGACGGCCAGTCTGCCTTCGCCGATGGCCCTGTGATCTGCGAACAGACAGGGCCGGTGACGCCTATGCAGAATCAATCGGAGCATCCCTAAGGAATGGCGTCGAGCACCGCCTGGGCATGGCCGGGCACTTTCACGCCCCGCCATTCCGCGGCGAGCTTGCCGTCAGGATCGATCAGGAAGGTACTGCGGACCACGCCCATGTGACGTTTCCCGTACAGCACTTTCTCGTGGATCACGTCGAAAGCGTTGCACCAGATTTCGTCGGGGTCGGATACCAGCGGGAAGGGCAGTTCCTGCTTGCTGGCGAAGTTGGCGTGGGATTTCACCGAGTCGCGCGAGACGCCGAGGATTTCGGCGTGGCGTTTCTTGAACTTCGGATAGAGGTCGCGGAAGTCTTTCGCTTCGTTGGTGCACCCGGGGGTGCTGTCCTTGGGGTAGAAGTAGACCACTACCCATTGGCCTTTCAGTGAATCGAGTTTCAGCGTACTGCCGTCGCCGGTGACGCCTTGCAGCTTGGGGACTTTCTTGCCTAGTTCGGGCATGGGCTCTCCGGTAGCCAGCTTGGGTGTTGCACTTGCTGGGACGGAGACTAGCGCGTGTTGTGTGACGGAAACAGCCTTGTCAGATCATCCAGGCCGGCGCATGCTAGAACTTCACCGGATCCATGATGGCATCCAGATTCAGGCCATCGCAGAACTCCAGGAAATCGTCGCGCAAGGCGGCGATGTGCAAGCGGTCCGGAACCCCAATCGTGAACTGCGCCTGGAACATCGCGGCGCCGGTCTGCATGGCCTGGTAACGCATGGAACTCAACTGCTCCACGCTGATGTCGTGGCGGCTGAAGAAATCCACGATCTTGACCAGGATGCCGGGGCGGTCGGACGACACCACTTCCACCAGGTACGGCAGCAGATGGCCGCTGGGTTCGCGTGGGTTGGTGCGGTAATGCGTAAGCCGCAGCTCTTCCTCGCGCGCCAGTTTGGCCAGGGCGGTTTCCAGCTTGGCCACCGCGTCCCAGGCGCCGGTGGCCAGCAGGGTGAGCGAGGTGTCGGCGCCGATGGTCGACACGCGCGCATCGGACAGATTGCAGCCGGCATCGGCAATGCGCCGGGCCAGTGCGAGCAACGGCGTGCGCGTGGCCGGCGTCAGCGTCTGGATCAGCAGTTGGTGGTCGTTGCTGGATCGCGCGGAAAAAGGGTTGGTGGACATGGATAGTGGCGACCCCGCGTCGTGCGGGAAGACGACGAACGATACGCCAGCTTACTTGCCCGTCCTGCGAGCCCGCAAGTAAGATGCCATGTCCATATTTTGTACTGTGCGGATCGCGCCCATGAAGATTCACGGAAGCGTCTGCGCGCTGGTCACTCCATTCGGCTCGGATGGGGCGCTCGACCTGGCGGCTTTCGGCCGCCTGCTCGATTTCCAGATCGCGGGCGGCACCCAGGCGGTGGTCGTCGCTGGTTCCACCGGCGAAGCCCACATGCTCGAACACGATGAATACGATCGCCTGCTGGCCTTTGCGGTCAAGCATGTGGCCGGTCGTATTCCCGTCGTCGCCGGTACCGGCGAGGCCGGCACCGCCAAAACCGTGGCGCTGACGCAACGCGCCCGTTCGCTCGGCGCGGACGCGGCTCTGGTCGTGGCGCCGTATTACGTACGTCCCACGCAGGAAGGCCTGCGCCGCCATTTCCTGGAAGTGGCCGAGCGTGGCGGCTTGCCGGTGATCCTATACAACGTGCCCAGCCGTACGGCTTGCGACCTGGCGCCGGAAACCACGGCGGTGTTGCGCGATCACCCGGCCATTATCGGCATCAAGGAGGCGCGCGCCGACGCCGAGCGCATCCAGCGCAGCGCGGAACTTGCGCGGCCGGATTTCGTCTATCTGTCCGGCGACGATGGCAGCGGGGCGCAAGCCATGCTGGCAGGTGCCGCCGGCGTCATCTCGGTGGTAGCCAACCTGGCGCCCAGGGCTTTCCGTGCGTTGTGCGATGCGGCCACTTCCGGCGACCGCGCCGCCACCGCACGCTGCAACGCCGCGCTCGAACCGCTGGTGCAGGCGCTCAACTGCGCGCCCAACCCGATTGCGGTGAAGGCCGGTTTGCCGGAACTGGGCCTGGGCACGGCAACGCCGCGCCTGCCGCTGGTGGAGCTGGAGCAAGGGCCGGCGCGCGAGCAGCTACGCAAGTCCTTGGCGACTCTGGCATCCTTGGCGGATGCCGCTTAGTCTGGCCGGCTTCTCACTATCCTTTCGGAACACAACGGAATCCATTACATGAAGAAATCTTCCCTCGCCGTCGCCCTGCCGGCCTTGGTTTTGACTGGCTTGCTCCTTTCGGGCTGCGGCATCTTCCGTTCCGAAAAAGCCTGGCAGACGGCCAAGCAGGAATCGCCGCTGGAAATTCCGCCGGGCATGGACACGCCCAATGCCAGCGCCGCGCTGGTGATTCCGCCGCCGGGCAGCAACCAGCCGACCGCAAATGGCGCGACGGCGCGCGTGGGCAATAATCCCGGCACGATCACCGATGGCTTCATCCTGGCCGATACGGTGGACAACACCTATCGGCGCGTGGGCGAGGCGCTGAGCAATGGCGAAATCGGCACGTTGAAGAGCCATGACGATGCTGCGCACAACTACACCCTGAGCGTGCTGGCCTCCGACCAGCCGGCTCAAAAGACCGGCTTCTTCGGCCGCATGTTCGGTCGCGGCGGCAGCAATTCGAAGGGCCCGGGCGTGGCGCCGCGCGAAGTGGTGGTGACCGTTGCCAACAGCGGCCAAGGTTCGAGCGAAGTGCGTGCGCAGGGCGATGCAGCTGCGGTAGCCAAGGTGGTCGACAGCCTGAAATCGCGCCTGGGTGGCAAGGGTTGAGATTGCGGGAATCGTAAATCGGGAATCGTCAGGGCATATTTACGCTTACCCCGGCTTCCATTTTTGACGCTGGCCCAAAAAGAAACGCCGCCCAACAGGCGGCGTTTCTTTTTGAATCGAGAGGCAGGGATGATGGTTTTCGCCAAGAGGCTCCTACGATTCTCGATTGACGATTCCCGGCGCTTCAGCGCTCCAGCAACCCCAGCTTATCCGGCTTGCCTTCCCATTCCTTCGCATCGGGCAAGGCATCCTTGCGCACGGTGATCACCGGCCACGCCTTGGCGAGTTCCTTGTTCAAGGCAGTGAAATGCTCCTGGCCGGCAGGTACGTCATCTTCCGGATAGATCGCGTTGATCGGGCACTCCGGCTCGCACAAGGTGCAGTCGATGCACTCGTCAGGATCGATTGCCAGGAAGTTGGGGCCTTCATGGAACGCGTCGACCGGACAGACTTCGACGCAATCGGTGTATTTGCACTTGATGCAGTTGTCGGTAACGACGAAGGTCATGCTGCCGTATGCCTACTGTGGATCGGGAAGCCGATCATACTGAATGGGCGGTGGCGCTCCCAACGAGGTTCGAACTCGTGTTCCCGCCTTGAGAGGGCGGTGTCCTGGGCCACTAGACGATGGGAGCGGATTGTCGCGAAGCGCGCTAGTATAGCTGAATTGTCTCGTCCGGCAACGCTCTGAGACAGTGCCCTCGCCCAAGCGGGAACGCTTGCAGGACAATGTTTTCAAGGCCGGCCCAGGATGGGTGTCGATACACGTCGGACGTGCTCGGCCAGACTTCTACCATATGTGGAAACCCGTAAGGATTTCGATCGCTTGAATCCCACAGTCAGCTCGCATTTCTCGCACTCCTTCCATGGCGGCCATCGCTCCGCGCGGTCTGCAGGGGAGTACGCCTTCATTCGCCTTCCGTGCGCGGCGCGCCACGCGCCGATGGCGCGCCGCCCTCGCGGAGGGGCGTAAGAATGCGGGCTGCGAACGACGCCAAGCTTGCCCTGCGCATTTTTCCGCGCGAGCAGCACACGATCTCCCGCAAGAACATCAGCAAGGCCGCCTTGCGCGTGCTCTACCGCCTGAACGAAGCCGGCTACAACGCCTATCTGGTCGGCGGCGCCGTTCGCGACCTGTTGCTGGGCGGGCATCCGAAGGATTTCGACGTGGCCACCAACGCCACGCCGGACGAAGTGAAGAAGCTGTTCCGCAACTGCCGCCTGATCGGTCGCCGCTTCCGCCTGGCGCACGTGGTGTACGGCAACGAGATCATCGAGGTGGCCACCTTCCGCGGCACCAGCGATGAGGAAAGCGAAGGCGACCGCCACATCGTGGATGGCCGCATCGTGCGCGACAACGTGTGGGGCAGCATCGAGGAAGACGCCATCCGCCGCGACTTCCGCGTCAACGCGATGTACTACGACATCAGCGATTTCTCCGTGCGCGACTACGTCGGCGGCATGCAGGACCTGCAGGATAGGGTGCTGCATCTCATCGGCGATTCGGCCACGCGCTACCGCGAAGATCCGGTGCGCATGCTGCGCGCCGTGCGCCTGGCGGCCAAGCTGGATTTCCGTATCGATCCGTCCGCTTCCGCGCCGTTCGCGGAACTTGGGCCCTTGCTCAGCGGCGTAGCCCCGGCGCGCCTGTTCGACGAATCGCTGAAGATGTTCCTGGCCGGCTACGGCCGCAAGAGTTTCCGCATGCTCGAGGAATGCGGGTTGCTCAAGTTCATGTTTCCGGCCACGGCGCGTGCGCTCAAGCGTGGCGACAAGCCGCTGCGCCTGCTGATCGAACATGGCCTGGAAAACACCGATGCGCGCGTGGCCGAAGGCAAGTCGGTCACGCCAGCGTTCCTGTTCGCCGTGCTGTTGTGGGGCGAAGTGCGCGATCTGGCGCACACCTGGGTGACGCAGGGCAAGGATGCCAACGATGCCTGGGCCCGCGCTGCCGTGCACGTGGTTTCCGAGCAATGCCAGCGCGTGGCGATCCCGCGCCGTTTCACCATCACGATGGAAGAAATCTGGTCGCTGCAGCCGCGCTTCGAGCAGATCCAGCGCAAGAAGGTATTTCGCCTGCTGACCCACCCGCGGTTCCGCGCCGCCTTCGATTTCCTGCTGCTGCGCGCGGCCGAATCGCCGGCGATCGGCGAGCTGGGGCAGTGGTGGGCGCACGCGCAGCAACTGCCGCACGAAACACTCGCCGCCGCGCTGCCGCTGCACCAGTCCAATGCCGCGGGCGAGGTGGCCGAGCCGGTGCGCGCCAGCGCGCCACGCAAGCGCAAGCGGCGGCGCAAGCCGGCTGCCGGCAAATCCGGGGCGGCCTGATGCGCGCTTACGTCGCGCTGGGCAGCAACCTTGGCGACTCCAACCAGCACCTGCTCGATGCCATCGCAGCGTTGGCGGCCCTGCCGGACACCACGCTGGTTGGCCGCTCGCGCATCTATCGCACCGCGCCGTGGGGCAAGCTCGACCAGCCGGAATTCCTCAACGCCGTGGTCGCGCTTGAAACGCTGCTGGAACCGCACGATCTGCTCGACGCCCTGCTGAACATCGAGCGCGCTGCCGGGCGCGAGCGCAATGGCGAACGCTGGGGGCCGCGCACGCTCGATCTGGATCTGCTCCATGTCGCCGGCAAAACCGTGAACAGCGCGCGCCTGACCTTGCCTCACCCGCACATCGCCGAGCGTGCCTTCGTGCTGTTGCCGCTGCATGATGTGGCGCCTGAGCTGGACATTCCGGGGCAGGGTAACGTGGCAGAGCTTCTGCGCGCCGTTGATACGCAAGGCTGCACACCCTTTGCTTGAGCGCCGGCTATTCCGCGCCCGATAATTGTTCACCGCAACACAGAAGGATTAGCCGTGTACGTGGAAAACGCCAGCGCTCCCGCTCGCAAGCCGGTCACGGTACCGGGCCTGCACGCCATGAAGGCGCAAGGGCGCAAGATCGTGATGCTTACCGCATACGATGCCAGCTTCGCCACGCAACTGGAGATCGCCGATGTCGACGTCGCCCTGGTCGGCGATTCGCTGGGCATGGTGGTGCAAGGCCAGCGCAGCACGCTGCCGGTGACGCTCGACCACATGGTCTACCACACCCGCATGGTGGCGCGCGGTTTGTCGGCCACCTTGCTGGTGGCCGACATGCCCTTCATGGCCGATCGCACCGTCGACTATGCGCTGGAAGCCGGCGCGCGGCTGATCGGCGAGGCCGGTGCGGCGATGGTGAAGATCGAAGGCGCCGCACCACATATCCTTGAATCGATCCACGCGTTGACGGAGCGCGCCATGCCGGTATGCGCGCACCTGGGGCTCACGCCGCAATCCGTGCACAAGTTCGGCGGCTACAAGGTGCAGGGCCGCGAACACGAAGCGGCGGAGCGCGTGCTGAGCGAAGCGCTGGCCGTGCAGCAGGCCGGCGCCAGCATCCTGGTGCTGGAAGGCGTGCCCACGCCGCTGGGCGAGCGTGTCACCAAGGCGCTCGACATTCCTGTCATCGGCATCGGGGCTGGCCCGCATTGCGATGGTCAAGTGCTGGTGATTTACGACATGCTGGGCATCACGCCGGGCAAGCGCCCCAAGTTTAGCAAGGATTTCCTTGCCGGCCGCGGCTCGGTGCAGGAGGCGATTGCCGCTTACGTCGCCGACGTGCGCAGCGGCGCGTTTCCCGCGGCCGAACACGGTTACAACTGAAGAAGACTTTATTCCATGCAAACGCTTCAAGACGCAGCGAGCCTGCGCGCCACCATTCGCGGCTGGCGTGCGCAAGGGCACACGATCGGCTTCGTGCCGACCATGGGCAACCTGCACGCGGGGCATCATTCGCTGGTGAAACTGGCGCGCGCCCGTACCGATCGCGTGGTGGCCAGCGTATTCGTCAATCCCACGCAGTTCGGTCCGAGCGAAGATTTCGAGCGTTATCCGCGCACGCTCGTGCAGGACCAGGCCGGCCTGGCCGAATCGGAATGCGACGTGCTGTTCGCGCCGGACGTGGCGACGATGTATCCGTTCGGTGCGGACAAGAGCGTGAGCCTGCACGTGCCCGAGCTCACCGAGACGCTGGAAGGCGCGCACCGTCCCGGGCACTTCGATGGCGTGGCGACCGTGGTGTGCAAGCTGTTCAACCTGGTGCAGCCCGACATCGCGATCTTCGGCCAGAAGGATTTCCAGCAGCTGAAAGTGATCGAACGCCTGGTGCGTGACCTGTCCTTGCCGGTCAAGGTAATGAGCGCCCCCACGCAACGCGCCGAGGATGGCCTGGCGTTGAGCTCGCGCAACCAGTACCTGTCGCCGGCCGAGCGGGCCACGGCGCCGTTGATCTACGAAACGCTGCAACAGATGCGCGAGCTCATCGCCAAGGGCCACGCGCGCAAGGTGGTGGAGCAGGCGGCGGCGTCCAAACTGGAACGTGCCGGCTTCGTCCCCGATTACGCCGCCATCCGGCGGTCCGAGGACCTTGCCGAGCCGGCCGACGGCGAGCAGGAGGGCCTGGTGGCGCTGATTGCCGCCCGCCTGGGCGCGACCCGGCTGATCGACAATCTGTTGTTCGATTGAAACATGGATGGGCTATTGAACGGCGGAGGGCTATCCCCATCTACCGGCCAGGCGCCGTTGCGGCCATGACCGCCGCGGCGGGATAATAACGGGCTACGCAGGCAGTTCCTGCTGGAAAAAGTCATGCACCTGAACATGCTCAAGGCGAAGATCCATCGTGCCACCGTGACCCACGCGGAGCTGCACTATGAAGGTTCGATCGCCATCGACGGCCTGCTGCTCGACGCGTCGGGCATCCGCGAATACGAACAGATCCACGCCTGGAACATCAACAACGGCAAGCGCTTCGTCACCTACGCGCTGCGCGCCGAGGAAGGCTCCGGCATCATTTCGGTGAACGGCAGCGCCGCCCACCGCGCACAGCCGGGTGACCTGGTCATCATCGCGGCCTTCGTCCATCTCGATCAGGCGGAAGTGGAGAAATTCCAGCCGACGCTGGTGTACGTGGACAAGGACAACCGCATCAGCCATACGAATCGCTCGATTCCCAAGCAGATGGCGGCGGCCTAAACCCCGTGCTTTTTCCCTCTCTCCTGCGGGGAGAGGGGCGCCTGTTTCGCCAGCGCCCACGCTACGTGCTCGCGCACGATCTCCGAAGGATGCTCCGCCCGCGCCCATAGCGCCGCGCGCACTTCTTCCGACGCGGGCGCATTCCCCAGCGCCACCGCAATATTGCGCAACCAACCTTCATAGCCGGTGCGGCGGATCGCCATGCCTTCGGTTCGGCGCAGGAATTCCTCCTCGCTCCAGCCGAACAGCTCCACCAGCTTGGCACCATCCAGGCGATGCCGTGGCGCGAAATCGGGTTCGCGCGCATCCTGCGCAAACTTGTTCCACGGACAGATCAGCTGGCAATCGTCGCAACCGAAGATGCGGTTGCCCACCGGCGTGCGCAGCGCTTCGGGAATCGAACCTTTCAGCTCGATCGTGAGATAGGAAATGCAGCGGCGCGCATCCAGGCGATACGGCCCGACAATCGCCTGCGTCGGGCAGATGTCGATGCATTTGCGGCAGGTGCCGCAATGCGCGCTGGCCGCGGCATCGACCGGCAACGGCAGATCGGTGTACAGCTCGCCGAGAAAGAAATACGAACCGGCCTGGGCGTTGATCAAGACCGTGTGCTTGCCGATCCAGCCCAGGCCCGCGTTGCGTGCGAGCGCCTTTTCCAGCACCGGCGCGGAATCCACATAAGCGCGATAACCGAAATCGCCGGCCGCCTCGCGAATGCGCTCGGCCAGTTTCTGCAGGCGGTTGCGCATCAGCTTGTGATAGTCGCGGCCCAGCGCATAGCGCGCCACGTAGCCGGCTTCGGCGTCGCGCAGCACATCCCACGCATGCTGCGTGCCGGGCGGCAGGTAATCCATGCGTACCGAGATCACGCGCTGCGTGCCGGGTTCGAGTTCGTCGGGTCGGCTGCGCTTGGTGCCATGGCGCGCCATGTAATCCATCTCGCCGTGGTAGCCGTCTTTCAGCCAGCGCTGCAGGTGCTGCTCGTCCTGTTCCAGCGTCACCCCGCTGATGCCGGCCTCGGCAAAGCCGAGTTCGCGCGCCCAGCGCTTGATATCGCGGGCGAGTGCGGCGTAGTCAGGGGTAACCGAGTTGGGCATGCGCATTAGTGTAGTGGGTCCCTATAATCCGCCGATGCACGCAGACCGGCACCTTCGCGATCTCTATACCGTCGAGCAAGTGCGTGCCCTGGACCGGCGCGCCATCGACGAACTGGGTGTCAGCGGCTTCGAGCTGATGAACCGGGCCGCCACCGCGGCCTTTGCCTGCCTGTGCCGGCAATGGCCGCATGCGCGGCGCATCGTGGTGTTCTGCGGCCCCGGCAACAATGGCGGCGACGGTTATTTGCTGGCCAGCATCGCCTACGGCTCCGGCGTCAGCACAGAAGTGGTGGAATTGAGCGATGCGGCGCGCGGCGACGCGGCGCTGGCGCGTGAAACCTGGTTGCGCAACCAGGGCGTTACTCACCCTTGGCAACAGGATGCTCCGCTGCCTCAGGCCGACGTCTATGTGGATGCGCTGTACGGCACCGGCCTGAACCGCGCACCGGAGGCCGCTGCGACTGCCTTGATCGAGCGCATCAACGCATCCGGCATTCCCGTGCTGGCGCTGGATGTCCCGTCCGGCCTGAATGCCGATACCGGCCATTGCCCCGGTGCGGCGATCCGAGCGCAAGCCACGGTGAGCTTTATCGCCGCCAAGCGCGGCACCTATACCGGGCAGGCGGCGAGCTGCACCGGAGTGCTGCAGCTCGATACGCTGCGCTTGCCGGACAATCTTTGGCACGGCATCACTCCTGACGCCGCGCTGCTGGATGCCATGCACCTGGGGCCGCGTGCGCGCGATGCGCACAAGGGCGGTGCCGGCCACGTGCTGGCGATCGGCGGCGATCAGGGCACGGCAGGGGCGATTCGCCTGTGCGGCGAAGCGGCGCTGCGCTGCGGCGCCGGCCTGGTAAGCGTCGCCACCCGTGGCGACAACCTTACGGCGCTCAACGGCGCGCGTCCGGAATTGATGGCGCACGGCGTGCATGGCCCGCAGGAACTGGAGACCATGCTGGCCCGCGCCAGCGTGCTGGCCGTTGGGCCTGGCCTGGGCCAGGGCGCCTGGGGCCACGCCCTGTGGCTTACCGCCCTGGATAACGGCAAACCGCTGGTGCTGGATGCTGATGGACTCAATCTGCTGGCGCGCGAGCCGCGCCGTTTCAACACGCCTGCCGTGCTGACCCCGCATCCGGGCGAGGCCGGGCGATTGCTCGGTAAAAGCACCGCCGACGTGCAAGAGGATCGATTCGCCGCCGCCCGCGAACTGGCGCAACGCTACGGCGCCGTGACGGTGTTGAAAGGCTCGGGCAGCCTGATTGCGAATCCGGATGGACGTCTGGACGTCTGTACCTGGGGCAATCCAGGCATGGCCAGCGGCGGCATGGGCGATCTGTTGACCGGCGTGATCGCCGCCCTGATGGCGCAGGGTTGTTCCGCCTGGGACGCGGCGCGCATCGGCGTGGGCCTGCATGCAAGGGCCGGTGACGTGGCAGCCCGCAAAGGCGAGCGCGGCTTGCTTGCCAGCGACCTGCTCGATCCGCTGCGCGCACTTGGCAACGGGCTTGAGCATGACTGAAGAACATTGGGACCTTCCCGACGAAGACGCCACGCGCACGCTGGGCGCGCGCGTGGCCGCCGCCTTGGAGGACGGCCTGGTGATTTACCTGCGCGGCGAATTGGGCGCAGGCAAGACCAGCTTCGCCCGCGCCTTGCTGACGGCGCTGGGCGTAGGCGAGCGCATCAAGAGCCCCACCTACAGCCTGGTCGAGGGCTACCAGGCCCGCGATGGCCGCCCCGCCTGGCACCTGGACCTTTACCGCATCGCCGATCCGGGCGAACTGGAATGGCTGGGCCTGGACGCGTTATCCGACCCGGTGGCCGTGGTGCTGGTGGAGTGGCCGGAGCGCGGGCAGGGGGCGTTGCCGCCGCCGGACGTGGAGGTGCACCTGAGCTACCGCGGAGCGGGGCGCCACGTGCGCTTGCAGCCGAAAACGGCGCGCGGCGAGCGACTGCTGGCCTTGCTGGATTCGCATCCCGCGCAAGCTTGAATTTTTTCCGGTCTTCACGCTTCCTCGACAACCAACCCGATGTGATGTCTGGACGAGTCGCGGAAGCGACCGCGCACGTGGATTAGGAATGATCGGCAGGGGGAAGGGTGCTCGTCTATTACATCGCGTTGGCTTTGCGAAGCCTCCGTCGCGATATCGCGTTGACGCTGTTGATGGTGCTGACCATTGCCATAGGCATCGGCGCCAGCATGACTGCGCTTACCGTGTATCACGTGCTTGCACGGGATCCCTATCCCGGGCGCAGCGACAAGCTTTATCGGCCGCAGCTCGACCCGCGCCAATCCGCCGATCGCAGCAATTCCGGCCTTCGTGTCGGCGCCGACGAGCCCTATACCCAGTTGAGCTGGATCGATGCCATGAACCTGTTGCATGCGCATCGTGCGGATCGCCAGGCGGTGATGTCGACCGGTTCTTTTCGGGTGGAATTGCCCGATGGCAAGGTCCAGCCGAGCCATCCCTTCGGGCTCTACACGACGGCCGATTTCTTTGCCATGTTCGGGGCGCCGTTCCATTACGGCACTGCCTGGAGCGAAGCTGACGACGAACGAGGCACGCGCGTGGTGGTGCTCGCCGATACGCTCAACCAGACGCTGTTCGGCGGCGCGAACAGCGTCGGCCGCATCGTCATACTGCGAGGGGTGCCGTTTCGCGTGGTGGGCGTGCTGGATCATTGGCGGATCTTGCCGCGCGTCTATGGCTCCTACGACGCCGTCGAATTCAGCGACGTGCTCGAAGCCTACGTGCCGTTGACGGCCGCCATCGACGCCGAACTGCACCCGGCGGGCAGCCGGCGTTGTTGGGACGAAAATACGCCGTTTCCCCCGGACAACCAGCCGAAGAAGACTGCGCCCTGTGCCTGGCTGCAAATGTGGGTGCAGCTGGACGGCGCGGACAAGGTCGCGGCGTATCGCGACTTTCTCATCCACTATTCGGAAGAACAGAAAGCGGTGGGACGGTTCCAGCGGCCGCCCAACGTCCGCCTGCGTTCGGTGACGCAATGGCTTGAGGCATTCCATGCCGTGCCGGACGATGCGCGCGTGCAGGTGTGGTTGTCGTTCGGTTTTCTGCTGGTCTGCCTGATCAACGCCACCGGCCTGATGCTGGCCAAATTCATGCGCGGTATCGGCACCGTAGGCGTGCGTCGCGCCATGGGCGCCTCGCGCCGCACCGTGTTCGTGCAGCTGCTGGTCGAGGCCGGCATGATCGGCGTTGCGGGTGGCCTGGTCGGGGTCGTGCTGGCCTATGCCGGCCTGTGGTTGCTGCGGCAGCAGCAGGATGGCGAGATCGACTACGCCGCGCTGGTGCATATGGACGTGGGCATGCTGCTCGTCAGCCTCGCGATTGCGCTGGCGAGTAGTCTGCTGGTCGGCTTGTTGCCTGCGTGGCGCGCCTGTCTGGTGTCGCCCGCCTTGCAACTGAAAACCCAGTGAGGGGTGGCGCCATGGATCAACTCAAACCGATTTTCTCCGCGCTGCTGCGACACAAGGTGGTGCTTGCCTTGCTGGTGCTGGTGGTCGCGCTCAGCTGCGGCGTGGTGAGCAACTGCGTCTTCCTGATGAGCGTGCATCTGAAGCGGCTGTACATGCCGGCCGGCTTCGACGAAGACCGTCTGGTTGAAATCAGTGCCGACAATTTGCTTATCCCGCACAGTGACGAAGCCAGGCGGCGCACGCGCGAAGCCGTGGACGCGCTGCGCCAGCTCCCCGGCGTACAAGGCGTAACGTTGAGCAACATGGTGCCGCTGGACGACAGCGCGTTCTATCCCGGCTACGTCGCGCTTACCCAGCAGGATGCACAAAACCGCTCCGGTGTACTGGTCGATGTCTACGGGGGAGAACATCTCGCCCAGACGCTCGGCTTGCACCTGGTGGCCGGCCGCTGGCTGAATCCGCTCGGCTTCGTCGACTATGCCGATGTCTACAAACCGGACAGCACGGTGGCGCCGGCCGAAGCGCTGATTACCGAGGCGCTGGCCAGGCGCGTGTGGCCGGGCCAGAACCCGCTGGGCAAGCGGTTCTATTTCACGGGTGGCGACAGGCCGGCGACCACGGTGGTCGGGGTGGTCGAACACTTGCCGCGTTCCTACGCACTCGCGGCCGACGGCGAGGAGGATTACAGCATCGTTCTGCCAATGCGCTTGTGGCTGGACGATGGCGTGTACTACCTGATCCGTACCGAAGATCCCGGCCAGCGCCGGCAGGTGCTGCAGGCCGCCGTGGACGTGCTGCGCAAGCTCGATCCGCACGTCGCCATCATCGCGCAGCGGACCGTGGCCGATGCCCGCAAGCAACAGCTCGGCAAGGAACTGGCCATGGCCAGGGCGCTGGCCGGCTTATGCGTGATATTGCTGGCCATCACCGGCCTGGGCATCGTGGGCCTGAGCAGCTACTGGGTGCAGCAGCGCCGTCGCCACATCGGCGTGCGCCGGGCGCTGGGGGCCACCCGCGCCGACATCCTGCGCTACTTCATGCTGGAAAACTTCCTGCTCACCAGCCTGGGCGTCATCCTGGGCATGGCGCTGGCGTATGGCCTGAGCATGCTGCTGATGCACTACTACGAATTGCCGCGCTTGCCCTGGTTCTACTTTCCGCTGGGCGCGCTGGCGCTGTGGGCAACAGGCCAGCTGGCCGTGCTGGCGCCGGCATTGCGGGCCTCGACCATTTCGCCCGCGGCGGCAGCGGCGGGGTGATGACAGGCCAGAAGCTTGAGCGCATTCTGACAAATGCCATGCAGCTCATGGAATTTTAAAGGAAAACCTCTTGCATTCAGGAATGTGGTGAGCTTCAATGCGGCACCATGAGGGGCTATCTCACTCGCATTTGTTGCCTGACTGCCACCGCGCTGCTTGCCGCGGCGCCCGGCTTCGCCCTGCAGGCGGCGGAAGTGAAGGATGCCCGCGTGTGGGCGGGGGCCGAATACACCCGCGTGGTGTTCGATCTTTCCGGCCCCGCCAAGTACAAGCTCAGCCAGCAGGGCGATCAGGTCGTGCTGGAACTGGCCGACAGCAGTGCCGGCGGCAAGCTCGCGTCGTCCGCGCAAGGCCTGCTCAAAGGCTTGAGTAGCACGTCCCAGGGCGGCACGCTGCGCCTGACCGCCGCCGTGGCGCCCAACAGCCAGCCGAAGAGCTTCGTGCTCGGCCCGTCCGGGCAGGCCGGTTACCGACTGGTGCTGGATCTTTACCCTGGTAACGGCAAATCCTCGGCGACGCCCGGCAAGGCCTCGTCCGACCAGGACGACGGCGCCGCCGTCGCATCGAGCAAGCCGGCCAAGGCCGATGCGAACGCCACCGCCATCGCCGACAAGGCCGGTGCGCCCGCGCCGGTCGTGGTCAATGCCAGCAGCAAGCTGACATCGCGCAAGGGTGTCACCACCCGCCAGGCGGCCGTGATGCTCAACAGCCAACGCCAGGTAGTGGTGGCGGTGGATGCCGGGCATGGCGGCAAGGACCAGGGCGCACACGGGCCGGACGGCACGCTGGAAAAGAACGTCACGCTCGCCGTGGCGCGCAACCTCGCGGCCCTGATCAACCGCCAGCCCGGCATGAAGGCCGTGCTTACCCGCGACGGCGATTACTTCATCCCGCTCAAGCAGCGCTATGAGATCGCCCGCCAGAACCAGGCCGACCTGTTCGTCTCGATCCACGCCGATTCGTACACCAGCAGCGACGCGCGCGGTTCGTCCGTATGGGTGCTGTCGCCGCGCGGCAAGAGCTCGGTGGCGGCGCAGATGCTGGCCGATCGTGAAAACAGCTCCGACCTGATCGGCGGCGTATCGCTGGCTGCCGAGAACGACAGCCTCGCCTCCGTGCTGCTCGACATGCAGCAGGGCTGGGCGGTGCAGGCCAGCGAAACGGTGGCGCAGAACGTGCTGAACGCGCTCTCCGCGCTCGGCCCGACCCATCGCGGCTATGTGGAGCATGCCAACTTCGTGGTGCTGCGCTCGCCGGATGTGCCATCGATCCTGGTGGAGACGGCTTTCATCAGCAATCCGACCGAAGAACACAAGCTGCGCGATCCCGGGCATCAGCAGCAACTGGCCACGGCGATCATGGATGGCGTGAAAGGCTATTTCCTGAACGATCCGCCGCCGGGCACCTGGTTTGCGATGGAGGCCGCACGCCGCAAGGGTGTGCTGTCGAACGATACCAAGGCCGATACGGTGGCCAACGTCGACCAACCTGCCGACGCCGACGCACGCGACATGCATCGCGTCGCCACTGGCGAAACCTTGCGCAGCATCGCCAAGCAGTACGGCGTAAGCGTGAACTCGCTCAAGAGCGTCAATGGCATCAACAGCAACAGCGTGCGCACCGGTACGATGCTGGTGATTCCCAGCTCTTGAATCGGGAATCGTCAATCGGAAATCGTCAATTGTCAGAGCGGTACGCGGCAAGCTTGCCAGCGGCCGCATTTAACTGTTTACGATTTACGATTCCCGATTTACGCTCCCCCAATGCCCCGCATCCGTCCCCTCCCGCCTGAGCTCATCAACCAGATTGCCGCCGGCGAGGTGATCGAGCGGCCGTCGTCGGTCGTGAAAGAGCTGGTTGAAAACAGCCTCGATGCCGGCGCCACGCGGGTTGAGGTCGAGATCGAACTGGGCGGCGCGCGCCTGATTCGCGTGCGCGACGATGGCGACGGCATCGCCGCGGACGATCTGTCGCTGGCCGTCGCTTCGCACGCCACCAGCAAGATCGGCAGCTTCGACGATCTCGAACACGTGGCGAGCATGGGTTTTCGCGGTGAAGCGCTGGCGTCGATGGCCTCGGTCGGGCGTTTTGCGATGACTTCGCGCCTGCGCGGCGCGGACAACGCCTTCCGCATCGAAGTCGATAGCGGCCGCATGCAGGACGTGCGCCCGGCGCAACATCCGCAGGGCACCAGCGTGGAAGTGCGCGATCTGTTCTACAACGTGCCGGCGCGTAGAAAATTTCTGCGCGCGGAACGCACCGAATTCGCGCACATCGACGATCTGCTCAAGTCGCTCGCGCTCGCGCGCGCGGGCGTGGAATTTCGCCTCAGCCACAACGGCAAATCCGTGCGCGTGTGGAAATCCGCGCGCGAAGAGCACGCCATGCTGATGCGCGTGGCGGCCATGCTGGGCGAAAATTTTCCGCAGCAAAGCCTGCGCATCGATCACGCGTCGGCCGGCATGCGCCTGTCTGGATGGGTCGGTTTGCCGACCGCCTCGCGTCCGCAGGCAGATGCGCAGTATTTCTACGTCAACGGCCGCCTGGTGCGCGATCGCGTGGTGGCGCACGCCGTGCGGCAGGCCTATGCCGACGTGCTGTTCCATGGGCGCCATCCGGCGTTCGTGCTGTATCTGGAGCTTGATCCGGCTGGCGTCGACGTGAACGTGCATCCGGCCAAGAGCGAAGTGCGTTTTCGCGAGCAGCGCCTGGTGCACGATTTCCTGTTCCGCACCCTGCACGAAGCACTCGCCGAAACGCGTGCCGGCCAACATGTGCCGGCGGAAACGCCGGCATGGGATCACGCCGCCGCACCCGGCGTTGCAACCGCCATCGTGCAACAGGTGAGCCGGCAGGTGAGCGGCTGGCCCGCCAGCGCATCGCAAAGCCGTTTGCATCTGGGCGTACGTGACGAGCCCTTGGTCGAATACGCCGCCTTGCTGGGCGAGCCGGCGGCTGCGTTGCCGAACACCGCCCAGCCGGCGATGCCTGCGGCTGACAACAGTGAAGCGCCGCCATTGGGCTACGCGATTGCACAGCTGAAGACCATCTACATCCTTGCTGAAAACACACACGGCCTGGTGCTGGTCGACATGCATGCCGCGCACGAGCGCATCACCTACGAAAAACTGAAAGCTGGCCGCGCCTGCAGCAACCTGCGTTCGCAAATCCTGTTGGTGCCCTTGTCGGTGCCGGTCAGCGCGAAGGAAGCGGCGGCCGCGGAAGAACACGGCGACGCACTGGCCGACTGGGGCCTGGAGCTTTCGCGCAGCGGTCCTTCCGCGGTGGTGGTGCGGCGCATTCCCGCCTTGCTGGAAGGGGCCGACGTGGCCGAACTCACGCGCAGCGTGCTGAGCGAACTGGCGCAGCACGGCAGTTCGCGCCAGTTGCAGGAACTGGAAAACGAGCTGCTCTCCACCATGGCCTGCCATGGCTCCGTGCGCGCCGGCCGGCGCCTTACGCTGCCGGAAATGAACGCCTTGCTGCGCGAGATGGAAGCGACCGAACGCTCCGGCCAATGCAACCACGGCCGCCCTACCTGGGTGCAATTGGGCATGACCGAATTGGATAAGCTTTTTCTGCGCGGTCGTTAACGATCGCTTGTGCTACGCACAAATGGATGGCCATACTCGGGCTCATCATTGCATCGAGCGGAGTGAACCCCATGTGGCGTACCGTCCTGGCCGGACTGATCCTAAGTACTGGAGTGGCCCTCGTGCATGCCGATACAACCCAACAACCCGCGACGCCCGCTGCATACCAGCAGAGCATCGAGCAATGGCGTGCCGCGCGCGTGGCGCGACTGACCGCACCGGACGGCTGGCTCAGCCTGATCGGGTTGGAGTGGCTGCAGGAAGGCGCGAACAAGGTCGGCAGCGCTTCGGACAATGACATCATTCTGCAGGCCGGTCCCGCGCACCTGGGCGTGATCACGCTGGACAAGTCCGGTCAGGTGCAGATCGCGCTGGACAAGGACAGCCACGCGACGGTCGACGGCAAACAGGTCGAGCAGGCCACGCTCATCGACGATGCGCACGTCGCCGGCGACGCGTCGCCCACCAAGGTGGCGTTCGGCGCGGCAAGCTTCTACGTGATCGACCGCGAAGGCCGCAAGGCGCTGCGCGTAAAGGATGCCGACGCCGCCACACGCAAGCACTTCCTCGGCATCGACTATTTCCCGGTCGATCCATCCTGGCGCATCGTGGCCGACTGGGTGCCGTTCGAGCCGCCGCATGATCTGAAGATCGGTTCGGTGATCGGCACCATCGATACGGTGAAGGTGCCGGGCAAGGCGGTGTTCACGCGCGACGGCCACACCTACGAGCTGCTGCCGTACCAGGAAGAGCCGGGCGGCGAACTGTTCTTCGTGCTCGCCGACCGCACCTCCGGCCATGAAACCTATGGCGCCGCGCGCTTCCTCTACGCCGCGCTGCCACAGAACGGCAAGGTCGTGCTGGATTTCAACAAGGCCTACAACCCGCCTTGCTCCTTCACCCCGTTCGCGACCTGTCCGCTGGCGCCGCCGGAGAACCGGCTGGATCTGCGCATTACCGCGGGTGAGAAGAAATATCGCGGGGGGCATTGATTGTTGCGGGGTCGGGAATCGTCAATCGGGAATCGTAAGAGCGGCTCGCCACGAGTTCGCAGGCAACCGCTCTAAACGATTCACGACTTCCGATTCCCGATTTACGAGCCGCTAAAAACCGCCTTGCGCTTCTCCAAAAACGCAGCCGTCCCTTCCTTCATGTCTTCCGTCGCAAACATCAGCGCGAACGCCTGGGTTTCGAATTCCAGACCCTGATCCAGCGACGTTTCGCCACCCTGCAGCACGGTATCCAGAATGCTCGCCGCAGCCAGCGGCGCGGCGGCGGCGAGTTGGTCGGCCAGGGCGTTGACCGTTTCATCCAGCGCGTCGGGCGCGACCACGCGGTTGACGATGCCCAGTTCATAGGCGCGCTGCGCGGTGATGGTGCCGCCCGTAAGGCACAGCTCCAGCGCCGCGCCGCGGCCGGCCAGGCGCAGCAGGCGCTGGGTGCCGCCGAAGCCGGGGATCAGGCCCAGGTTGATTTCGGGCTGGCCGAACTTGGCTTTCTCGCTGGCGACCCGAAGGTGGCAGCACATCGCCAGTTCCATGCCGCCACCCAATGCAAAGCCCTGGATGCGCGCGATCACCGGCTTGCCCAAGCGTTCGACGCTGCTCATCAGCCGCTGCCCGGTGCGCGAAAAGCTTTGCGCCTGGATCGGCGTGTAGCCATTCATTTCGCTGATGTCCGCACCGGCCACGAAAGCCTTGTCGCCGGCGCCGGCCAGCACGATGGCCCGTACGGCATCGTCCTGCGCGGCCTGGCCGAAGGCCAGCGTCAGCTCGTTCAAGGTTTCGCGGTTGAGCGCATTGAGCTTGTCCGGCCGGTTGACGGTGATGGTGCGTACGGCGCCACGATTGCCGATCTCAAGGTTGCGGTAGGCCATGCAAGGACTCCGGGGAAAGATAAAGCGTTGATTTTAGCAGCGGGAACCTTTGCCGCCGCCGGCTTTCTTATTGCCAGTTCGATGTCTCCGCCATGCCGCCGATGATCGCCGCCTTGGGGATGTTGGGCAGCGCTGAACGTTTGGTATAGCTGCATCGAGCTATCCAACTGCCTACGATGATGGCTTTCGCCGTATGCTTAGAGCCCGCCCCATGTCTCCAAGTCGTATTCGCCAGTCTTGTTTGTCCCAGTGGCGACCGCTCAGGGATGCCGGTCGCTGGGAGGCGTTGGGCGGTTTTGCAACCTGGAGAATGTAATGAGACCCACGCGTTGGTTGCTCCCGATTCCACTGCTGCTGGCCGCATGCGCGGCCCAGGCGCAGGGAACGACTGCGCCGGGCTCGTCACAGCAGCAGCTTCCGGTGGCGAAGCTCGACAAGCACAAGCTCTCCTACGCCATCGGCTACCGCATCGGCACGCAGTTCTCCGACGGCGACATCCCGGTGGACATGGCCGTGCTGCAGAAGGCGATCGAGGATGCCTACGCCCAACGTCCGCCCGCCGTTTCCAGGCAGGACATGTACAACCAGCTGGTCGGCCTGGGCGAGCGCATGCACGAGCAGGCGATGGCGGAGTTCAAGCGCATCTCCGCCGAGAATGCGAAGAAAAGCGCCGACTACATGGCGCACAACGCGGCGCTGCCCGGCGTGGTGCAGCTTCCCTCCGGCATCCAGTATTCGGTGATCAAGAAAGGCGACGGCACCACCAGCCCGGGCATCGACAGCTTGGTCACCGTCAACTACCGCGGCATGCTGATTGACGGCACCGAATTCGACAGCACATGGGCACATGGCCATCCTGTCAGCTTTACCGTGGACAAGGTGATCCGAGGCTGGCAATACGTGATTCCGCGCATGCATGTGGGCGACCGCTGGAAGGTAGTGATCCCGCCCGCACTGGCGTATGGGGAGCACGGCGCGCTGCCGCGCATTGGCCCGAACCAGGCGCTGGTGTTCGACATCGAACTGCTGGATATCAAACCTCCGAATCCACAGGCGCCAAGCCCCTGACGCCAGCGTGACAGGTGCGTTAGCATGGCGGGCGCATGTCAAACCTTTCCCCGCTTTCCCCCCAAGCCATCCTGAGCCCGTGTGTCGGCATCTGCCGGCTGGATGCACGCGGCTATTGCGAAGGCTGTTACCGCACCGGCGATGAAATCGCCCGCTGGCGCAGCATGAGCGAGCTCGAGCGTTCACACTTCATGGACGTGGTGCTGCCCGCACGCGAACCGGCATGATGGAAGCCCTGCAGCGCAGCCTGCGTCCGCTGTCGCAGCCGCCGCTGCCGCCGGGCTGGAACCACGCCGAAATGACCGCCTTGATCGGCGAAGTGGAGCGCCGGCCTGCCGCGGTGCTGATCGGCGTGCGCGATGATCAACCCTTGCGCATGATTTTCACGGTGCGCACGGATCATCTCAGTTCGCACGCCGGGCAGGTCGCCTTTCCCGGCGGCAGCGCCGATCCCACCGACGCCGATGCGCTGACCACCGCGCTGCGCGAAACGGAAGAGGAAATCGGCCTGCATCCCGCCTGGGTAACGCCGTTGGGTTACCTGGATTGCTTCGAAACCATCAGCGGCTTCTGCATCACGCCGGTGGTGGCGCGCATCGATGCCGAGGCGCGCTTTGCGCCGGCCCCCGATGAAGTGGCCGAAGTGTTCGAGGTGCCACTGGGCTTTTTCCTGGAATCGTCGAACCTGAAACGCTACACCATGAATTTCCGCGGACATGAGCGCGAGATGGTGGAATTCCACTACGAAGGCCACCGCATCTGGGGCGCTACCGCCGCCATCTTGGTCAATCTGCTGCAAAGGATGGAACAGCCATGAAAAGCACCCTGATCGCCGCCGAAGAACTGGCCGCCCTGTCGCCGGATGGCGTGCTGATCGTCGATTGCCGTTTCGATCTTGCCGACCCGGCCAAGGGCGAGCGCGATTATCAGGCCGAACACATTCCTGGTGCGGTGTTTGCACATCTGGATCGCGATCTTTCCGATCTCAGCCGCGTGCCGCTTGGCTTGGGGCGCCATCCGCTTCCCACCGAGGCGGCTTTTTCCGCCGTACTTTCGCGTCTGGGCTGGCGTCCAGGCCTGCAGGTGGTGAGCTACGACGCCAACAACGGCTCGCTGGCGGCGGCGCGCTTGTGGTGGCTGCTACGGCTGTGCGGCATGCGCGAAGCGGCCGTGCTCGATGGCGGCTACGCGGCCTGGAAGGCGGCCAAGCTGCCGGTTTCGCAGGCGGTTCCCGCATGCGAGCCGACCCAGGTGAGCGTGCATTACCAGAGCAGCCAAGTGGTGCTCGATCACGCCGCCATCCGCAGCATGCCGGATGATTTACTCATCGATGCACGCGCCACCCCGCGTTATCGCGGCGACGTGGAGCCGATCGACCGCGTCGCCGGCCATGTGCCGGGCGCGGCCAATCGTCCGTTCACCGACAACTTGCAGGCGGATGGGCGGTTCAAGTCGCCAGCGCAATTGCGCGAAGAATTTCGCGCGGTGCTCGGCGAGCATGCGCCGGAACACGTCGTGCACATGTGCGGTTCCGGCGTTACGGCTTGCCACAATCTGTTGGCGATGGAGCACGCCGGGCTGGCCGGTTCGCGTCTGTATGCACCGTCGTGGAGCGGATGGATCAGCGACGCATCGCGCCCCGTTGCAACCGGTGATGCGTAGGAGCCTGTCGGACTTGAATTGGCCGGGCTGCAAATGCGCCTGCGCGGTCCATATGTCCGTCGCTGCTTGACCCATAGAACCACTATGGGCCGGCGCATCGCCGAACATCTGTCCTCGCGCCGTCGCACTACGCCTCGACTGTTCCAATCCGACAGGCTCCTAGCCGGCATCACTTGGCCTTGCTCTTGAGCCGCTCCACCAGCGCCTGCAAGGTTGCCTGCGTCTGCGGATGGTAGAACGCCTCCACAAACTGATCGATCGGCAACGCATTCACGTCCGCAAACGCAGTCGTAAGGTCCGCGCGGGCGATCTGCCGCGTTCCCAGCATCGCATGCGAGGGTAGCGCCAGCGTCTCGTTGAGCCAGTGCAAGGCACGCGTGGAAACCTGGTCCACCGCGACCAGTTCATCCACAAAACCGAAGGCCAGCGCCTGCTCCGCGTCGATCAAGGCGCCGGACACCAGCAGGCGCTCGGCCCGATACGCGCCCACCACGCGGCGCAGCGCCATCTGGATGCAGTCCGGCGCAATCAAGCCTACCTGCACTTCGTTCAAGCCGATGCGATAAGGGCCTTGCGCCATCACCCGGTAATCGCAGAACAGCGAAAGTACGGCGCCGCCGGCGGGGCTGTGGCCGGTGATCGCGGCGGCGACTGGAATCGGCAGGCGTGCAAGCGCTGCACAAGTGAGGAAAAACTCGCGCCAAAACTCTCGCACCCCGGCGCGGTCGCGCACCAGCAGCGCCGGCACATCCACGCCGGCAGAAAACATGCCCTGTGCACCGGAAAACACCACGCCGCGCGCGCCTTCTTGCACGGCTTCCGCCAAGGCGTTTTGCAGCGCGCGCAGCAGTTCGATATTCAGCGCATTGACGGGTGGACGTGCCAGCTGGATTTCGGTAACGGTGCCATGTTTGACGATATGCAGCATAAGAAGTCCAGAAGGTAAGAAGGGTTGGAACGTTTCGGAATGTAGGTTGGCAGTGAGGCGCCAGCCGAACCCCAACGTCGCGATCGATATGGCGGCGCTGGGGTTCGCATTCGCTCAGCGCCAGCCTACGTTGGATATCGCGTTCACGATTGCGGCTGCACGTCAGCCGTCCAGGTATAGCGTACGCCATAGTCAAGCACGGCCTTGCCGTTGGCCGGCACGTCGAGCTTGAATTCCAGCGTATCGGTGGTCTGCTTGTTGGGCTTTACCGTCGACGACGTCACCACCCACTGCCGCCAGCGGTTGGGGTGCTCGCGCACCGTGACCGTGCGAGCACTCTCGCCGGCATTGGTGACGGTGATGCGGAACGCTTCTTCCATCGTGCGGCCGGCCTTGTCGACATGGAAGCTCGTGCGCTCGCGCTGGCCGCGCAGATCGAAGGCGGTGCCCAGCGTGATCGTGGCATCGCTGCCTTTGGGGGTATCGTTGATGCGCCCCTCGCCGATGAATTGCGGCACGCCGTTGCGATCGGCGGTGAGTACGCGCAGATAGCCGGCTGGCAAACTATCAAAAGCGGTGAAGCGCAGCGTACTGATGATGTTGGTGTTGCTGTCCGTATTAAACGTTTCATTGAGCATCGGCTGTGGCGGCATCCAGTTGCCGCCGTTTTCATACAGTTCCGTGCGCTCGCAGCCAAGCGTACGCGCCGCGTACAGCGGTACCTGGCTGATGCTGCCGTCGGGCAGGTCGACCGGCGCTGGCAGCGTATAGCTGCGGTAATCGCCCACCGAGGATTGTTCGGGCATTGCCTCGGCAGCAGCAGGCATGGCCACGGCGCGCATCATCATCGGGCGCGGTCCGGATGCCTTGGCGAAATTGGGTTCGCCGGCAATCAGCGTCAGATTCGCATCGTGCCAGTCGCGTCCGCTGCGGTTGGCGATGCTGGCACGCGACTCGAACTGCATGCTGCAGCTAGTGCCCGCTTGCAACGTAGCGACATAAGCCGCGCGCCAGCCGATGCCGGAAGTGGGATAGCTCAGCACGGCATTCGCTGCGCCGCCGCGTGAAGCATTCACGCGCAGGCGCAGGCTGGAACCGGTCGGGAAATTGCCGCCTTCCGTATTCACCGCGGCGTATTGGCGTATCAGCGTGGTGCCGCTGTTGCCACGGACAACCAGGCCATCTTCACCCGCGCGCAGCAGCGTGCCGCTGGCCAATGCCTGGCCATTGTCACCCAGCACGCTGACGGTGCTGCCCGTCAACCCGGTCAGCGCGGCATTCGGACCCTGGCCCAACAGCAGGCGCTGGGAGATGACCTTGGCTTCACCGCCGGGAAAGCCGAGCGCCATCGCTTCGGCATCGAGATGATTGGGCAGGTCGCCCAGCACCACATCGTGCACGCCCGGTTGCAGCGTGATACTGCGCCGCTCGCGCACTACGGCATAGCCGTCATTGGCGTTGCCATCGCCGCTGCTGGCATACAAGGCCGGGCTGTCGCTGCGATACAGGGTGATCGATGCGCCGTCGGCTGCCCAGGCCGAAGATATGCTGCACAACGTGGCAATGGCGATGGTCAGAACGTTTCGGTGCCGGATTGGCATGGCGCACTCCTTTGGCGGATAACAGGCCGATCATACCGAGCCGGGTAGGGCGGCGTATGTGTCCCCGTAGCTAGCCGTTCTTTCGCGCTTCAGCACGATGGCTTGCCATGCTGCACGTTGCGGCCGAACTGACTTACTATCGGCCCCGGTTCCCGTTCGCCGGCGCGATGTGATTCACACCGTCCTCGCCGGAATGCCTGCATGGTTGACGCGCAACGGACACGAGGGTGGCAGATGGATGGCTTCTCGCTAAGAGTGGTGCTTGCGGACGATCACCCGGGGATGATCGCAGGTGTCGAGCACGGTCTGTCTTCTGCCAGCACCATTCGGGTGACCGGCACGGCGGCCAACTCGACCGAGCTGATGCGCATCCTGGATACCGGTTGCTGCGATGTGCTCGTTTCCGACTACTCCATGCCGGGAAACGAACATGGCGACGGCATTGCCCTGTTTTCGCTGATCCAGCGCCGGTACCCTTCGGTGAAGCTGGTCGTATTGACCATGCTGGACAATCCGGCTGTGCTCAGTGCCTTGCGGCGCCTGGGTGTCAGCTGCGTCGTCAGCAAGGCAGACGCTGTCAACTACCTGATTCCGGCCATCCACGCGGCTGCTACAGGCGGCGCCTACTATTCGCCCTCGGTCGAGAAAAGCATGCGCACGCTCGACCGGAACCGGCACGACGGCAAGGCGCCTCAGTTGTTGAGCAAGCGTGAACTCGAAGTGCTTCGGCTCTATGCCAGCGGCCTGACCGTCAATGAAATTGCCGAGCGTTTGAGCCGCAGCAAAAAGACGATCAGCACCCAGAAGGCGCGCGCCATGGAGAAGCTGGGCATCGAACGCGATGTGGATCTACTGCGTTATGCGATGGACAACGGCATTGTTGCGTCGTCATCGCAATCAGGCGCATCGCCGGACGATGCGTAGGTTGGGGTGAGTGCATGCGAACCCCAACGTTGCCATGCACACCATCATGTCGGGGTTCGGCGGTGCCTCACCCCAGCCTACCTTGTCCGTCGTCCCAGCACGGATGATGCATGCTCGGCAAACCCTCTTATCGCTATTTTCAGCGCTTCCTGGTCGTTGGCAACAACCAGCGCTTCCATCTGCCCGGCCATGTCGGCCGTCTCCATTTCGCGAATCATCGCGAACGAGCCGCGCAGGGAATGCAGATGATTGCGCACGCTTTGCAAATCACCCTTGTCCAGCGCCGTGCCCATTGCCTCGACGGATTGCTGCAAGGTTTGCTGCATCAGTGCGTGAACCTTCGCCGGTAACGGTTCGTTGGCGAGGGCCGCAGGCGTGGCGTCGGCGCCGCCCGATGGGGCCGTTGCATCAACGTGCCGGCGCAACGCACGGTCGATCGTATCCAGCAGGACCGGTCTGACCAGTACCTCGTCGATACCGGCCGCCGCGCAACGTTCATGCTCGGCGGGGCTCGCGCTGGCGGTCATGGCGATGATGGGAAGGGTTGCACCCTGCGAACGCAAGTGCTGCGCAAGCGCGTAGCCATCCATGCCTGGCATGTTGAGGTCGGTCATCACCGCGTCATGGCCTGCTTCGGCAAAGCGCTGCAAGGCGCGGGAGCCATTCTCGGCAAGCTCGGCCTCGTGGCCGAGTGCCTTCAATTGCTGCTGGATCAGCACGCGGTTGGCCGGGTGATCGTCCACCACCAGTATCCGCAAGTCGCGGACGCGGGCGGATAGGGGCGGCGCATCCATGCCGCGCTCGGCGGGGTTCCGCATCGCATCGTCGCGATCGGAAGTGCGCGTTGCGGACGTGGCCATCGGAAGCGGCAGCGTGACCAGGAACGTACTGCCGAGGCCGATCTCGCTTTTGAGGGTGATCGTTCCATGCATCAACTCGGCCAGGCGTTTGCACAGTGCAAGCCCGAGTCCGGTGCCGCCGAAGCGTCGCGCGATCGATGCATTCGCTTGCGTGAAGGGGCGGAACAGCTGTTGCTGCTGCTCCGGTGCGATACCTTCGCCGGTGTCGCTGACGCCGATGACAATGGGCGAATCCTTGCCGGTCTCGCTGGCACGGTAAACCTCCAGCGTGATCTTGCCATGGCGGGTGAATTTGATGGCATTGCTGAGCAGGTTCGTGACGATCTGGCGTATGCGCGTAGGGTCGCCCAGATACTGCGGCGCAAGTGCATCGTCGATCACGCAATCGAACTGGATGCCCTTCGCTTCGGCCATCGGCGCGAAGAGGGCGCCGAGCTGGCGGATCGCATCCGCAAGATCGAAGCGGATCGTTTCGATCGCCATTTGCCCGGATTCGACCTTGGAGAAATCCAGGATGCTGCTGATCATGTCCAGCAGCACGTAAGAGGACGAGGCCACCGTATGCAGGCGCTCGCTCTGTTCGGGCAGCAGCGGGGATCGGTCCAGCAATTCCAGATTGCCGAGGACGGCGTTGAGCGGCGTGCGTATTTCATGGCTCATCGTGGCGAGGAATACCGATTTCGCCTCATTGGCAGCGTCGGCGGCACGGCGCGCTTCCTCCAATTTGCGCTCGGTATTCTTGCGCGCGCTGATATCCGTGAAATTGCATAACACGACGTCGTTGCCCTGATAGCGAGTGCGCATCAGGCTTACCAGCAGGTCTGAGGTGCTGCCGTCCTTCATGGCGACGGCTGTTTCCAGGTCATGCTGCCATTCCGGCGCGGCCGGGTCGGGATCGAACAGGCGCAGCAGCTTCCGGTGCAGCGGCTCGTCGCCTTCAATCCAGGCATCGTACGCGCGCATCACCTCGTTCTGCAGCAGTACGGCTCTGTCGTGCAAGCCCATCAGTGCGAAGCCGAACGGTGCCGTGGTGATCATGGTGCGATTGAGGTTCTCGCTTTCCCTGATGCGTTGCGAGCGGCGAAAGGCCGGCATGAAAATACGTCGGTCCAGCCATATCAGCGCCACCCATATAAGGCCGGCCACAAACAGGAAAGTTGCTGCACAGGCGGTCAGTTCCGGCCACAACGAAACCACAAGGGTCCGCCAAGAAAAAGCGTGTACCAGGGTCCAGTCGGTACCTTTGATGCCCTGGCTGATCACGAACAGTCCGTTGCGGAAACTGGCAACAGGCTGCTCGCTGTGCAGTGCGGGTGATACACGCAGCATTCGGCCGACCAGGCTGTCTGCGGATAGGTTCTGCCGCGTGCCCAGGATGACCTGGCCGTTACCGTCCAGGATCAGCGATGCCGCCTCATACTGATCCGGGGGCAATCGTGCCAGCAGCGAACGTATGGGCAAATTGCTGACGAAGATGGCGAATGGCGCTCCCTTGTCGAAGGCGGCGCCAACCAGGCGTATCACCGTCTGCTGCTGGATCGGATCAAGCGCAGGCGCAAGCCAGATCGGACCGCGGGCCGTCGAGGCATCCGATGCCGTCATCCATCGATTGAGCTCTGCCGCATCCGGCGCCATCGACTGGATCAAGCGATGCACATCGGTGACGCCATGCGTCAGCAGCGGGCTGTTAGGTTCGGGAGCGGGAATAAGGACGATAAAAGCGTGATCGGGGCTATACAGGTAACCCGACATGGCTTGCGATTGCGCTTGCAGCCTGAAATAAGCGCCGGCCCGGTAGCTGAGTTCATCGGCAAGTGCGAGATAGCGGTCGAAAGACGCCGCCGGCTGCTGCGGCGTGATGTCGCCCAGTGCCAGGATCGCATCGAAATGTGGACTGCGTTGCAGCCAGGCACGTCCATGCTGTGCATTGAACGCAGCGATCAAGGCCGGGGAGGCCGGGCTTCGGGTATGCCACACGGCTTCCTCGTGGGCGATAAACGTTTGCACGGCGAATTCGCGGGCCTGAAATTCGAGCTGGACCAGCAATTTTCGAACGGAAAAATCGGTGTAGCGCCGCGCGATCTCATCCCTTGCCATCGAATACAGCAGCACACACGCAGCGATGGCCAGAACGATCGAAATGACAACGCCGCCCCCATAGAGAAGCCGTCGGTGATGGAGATCCACCGAGCCGGCGCCGGCTGGCGCATCGCCGCGTGCATGGGCGGCGTCAGGCTGGTTGTGCGTGGATGAGCGGTCGACGTTGTAGGCCATGAGTGCGTGAGAGCATCCAAAAGGAGGGAATGCGGCAATGACACTTTTCAACGTGTTGACGGAGGTATTTACCCATAGGCGGCAACACTTCGCGATGTGACGAAGAATGCTTGCGGCGATTTCGTTTCAATTGAAAAGAAATCAAATGCTTGACCTGATAAGCATGCACGCTGGCTTGACCGCTGCTTGGCGCATTCTTCACCCAACGTTATCGACGTGTTGTGATATTTTCACACACCCACCATCTTTGCAGATGTGCTTGGCAGTGTAAGTCAGCAGCAAACCGCGTTATCTGTTCCGCCCTGCTTCACCGCCGCCCTTTCTACCAGGCGGCTGCATGTTCAGCGAATTGTTACCCCTTCGCCAGGTGCAGCAGTAGCACGTGGCAGGAGGTGTTTGCGCGTCACATTTGCTTCACGGAAGGTATCGAACGGTCGCGCACTTCCCAAGTTGCATGCGTCGTGTGCTGCAGCGGAATCCTTCCTTCGCTTTTTTCCTTGGTTCGTTACGAGCATTCTTTGTACGCATGGCGTTGCTGTGGCCGCTTCCTTTGCGAGTTATACGCAAAGCGCGCGCATGCGTTGCGATACGAACGGCGGGATGGTTTTGGTGAACGGTTCGTATCGATGGAAAGCCGGGGCGACAAGGGTTTTGTGTGTATCCAGCCATTTCCCCTGCCTGATAAGGATGTGTCGTCATGAATATCTACACCAATGGTCACGCCGGCGCTGACCCCCGTAGCGCCAATCTCCATGCCAACCCAAACATCAATCCCGCAGTTCGCGCAAAAGTGCGCACAAAAAAAGGTAATGGTCAATCGATGGCCAGCAGCAGATTGAGCGCGGGCATTAAGAGTGCGCTGGTCGAGACAAGAGCCACCCAGGCGGAGCTTCAAAAGTACATTGCCTTTAAAATCGACCCCTTTAACCCAGATGTCGCTGCTCAAGCCAATGCAGGCTCAACGGCTGTCGGGATCAATGCCAATGCCAATGCAGTCAACAGCAGCGTCCCCGGGCGAACATTGGGGGCCGGTACGGCGCTAGGCGCTGGTTCCACCGCTAGTGGAGCGCAGTCTATTGCGTCTGGTTTCAAATCGATTGCCAGTGACGTCTACAGCACTGCGGTGGGCTCCTATGCGCAGGCTACCGCCGCTTCGACTACAGCAGTTGGCAGCGGTGCGAGCGCTTTTGGCGAGGCTTCTATTTCATTGGGCCTGGCCTCGTACGCTACCGGTCTGGGGGCCATTGCGCTGGGTGGCGGACCAATTGGTCAGGGCGTTGGAAGCGGGACAAAGGCGACAGCCATTTATTCTGTGGCTCTTGGATACACAGCCAATGCCTCGGCGAGCAACGCCATTGCTATCGGTCTTAATACACAGTCTACGCAAGCCGATGCGGTCGCGCTTGGCGCCAATGCCCAGTCGAACGCACCTGGTGCGTTGGCTACCGGTGCCAGCGCCAATGCCAGCGGCGCCGGTAGCATTGCCGTAGGCCGCGGGGCGACGACCCAATCATCCGGTGCTTCGGATGACACTTACGCTGCGCTAACGATGGGTGCGCATGCTAATGCCGTCGGCTGGGGAACCACGGCCATAAGCGCCCATGCCAAAGCGACCGGCACATGGTCGACGGCTCTGGGCAGTACATCCACGGCCAGCGGAAACCGCAGCGTTGCGCTGGGCTACGACACGACTGCATCGGGCTCGCAGAGTGTTGCGCTGGGTGTGGGCTCGATAGCGGACCGCGACAGTACCGTATCGGTTGGCCGGCGTCAGATCGTCAACGTTGCAGCGGGCACGCAAGGCACGGACGTCGTGAGCGTCAATCAATTGTCGCCGTTGGTGATGGCGGTAGACGCTACGTTCAATGCGTCGACGGGCGCGGTCACGGGTCCGTCGTACACCGTGCAGGGCCAGACCGTATCAACCGTGGGTTCGGCGCTGGGCGTGCTGGACACGAACCTGACGGCGGCCAAGAACGATATTGCGGCCTTGCAGGCCAATGGTGTGTCTTTGCCGTATGTGAAGGTCAAATCCACGGGCGCCGCCGCGTCGGCGACGGGTACCGATGCCATCGCGATCGGCAATGCCGCGCAGTCTTCGCAGACCAATAACATCGCGTTGGGTAATGGCGCGCAAGCCCTGGCCCCAAGTGACGCAGTCGCGATCGGCGCCGGCAGTTTGGCGGATGCGGCTTCGACCGTCTCGATCGGCAACAAGTCCACCGCACTGACGCGTCGGCTCGTCAATATGAAAGCCGGCGGACAATCCACCGATGCGGTGAACGTGAGCCAGTTGCAACCGGTCGTGACGGCGCTCGGTGGCGGTGCCTCCATCGATGCGACGACAGGCGCAGTCACGGGCCCCACCTACACCCTCACCAACGGTGGCGTGCAGACCACCCTCAGCGGTGCACTGAATGCGCTGGACCAGGCGGTGAGCCATGCCGGCGGAAAGAACGACAAGTACGTCGCCATCAACAGCACGGGGCCGGACGCGCTGGCCAATGGCACCAATGCCATCGCGATCGGCAGCAGTGCGAGCGCCAGCGGCAGCAATTCGATAGCGCTCGGCATGAATTCCATCGCCGATGTTGACGGTACGGTGTCGGTAGGCAGCGTGCTGATCAAGCGCAAGCTCGTCAACGTGGCGGAGGGTGACGTCTCTGCGACCAGCACGGATGCGGTAACAGGTGCGCAGCTGGATGGAACGAACCAGCAGGTTATGGCACTGCAGGAAGCCTGGAACAACAGCGGCGTGATTGATCCGGGTACCGGCGATACGCTAGCGGTGACCTACAGCAGCGCGGCGAAGGATACGATTCAACTGGGCAGCGCAGGGAGCCTGGTAAAGATCAGGAACGTGGCCCCGGCAGGCACGCCGACCGATGCGGTGAATCTTGGCCAGCTGACGGGCGCCGTGGACGGTCTGCGCAGCGACTTGGCGCCGAGCCTTGCCTATGTCAAGGTCAATTCGAGCGGAGCCGACGCGACGGCCGCGGGTTCGGATGCGGTGGCGATCGGTACCCATGCGATTGCTTCGCTCGATAACACGCTGGCTTTGGGTGCCAACGCGCGTGCGTCGGCCGATCAAGCGGTGGCACTGGGCAGCAACAGTCTGGCTGACGGGGCGTTGTCCGTGTCGCTCGGCAATGGACCGGCGGGCTTGAAACGTAAGCTGGTGAACCTGCAAGCCGGTACGAGCCCCGACGATGCCGTGGCCATCCACCAGTTGCAGTCGGTGGTGGTGGCGCTGGGCGGCGGCGCGGCGATCGATCCGGCCACCGGCGCCGTGACTGGCCCGACCTACACGCTTGCTAACGGTGGCGTGAAGACGAGTCTCGAAGACGCACTGGGTGCGTTGGATCAGGCGGTGAGCGAAAGCGGGGCCAACAATCCCTATCTGGCCGTCAACAGCACGGGGCCAAATGCTGTCGCCCGTGGTGACAACGCCATCGGCCTGGGCAGCGGCGCGAGCGCGAGCGGCAATAATGCTGTGGCGATTGGCAAGAATTCGGTCGCGGATGCTAACGATACCGTGTCGGTGGGGAGCGCCGGCAACGAGCGCAAGCTGGTCAACCTGGCGGCGGGCGATATCGGCGCGTACAGCACACAGGCGATCAATGGCGCACAGCTCTATGCGACCGATCAGGCGGTAAGCGAGTTGAGCGACACGCTGAAGAACAGCGGGCTGATCGACCCGGGCAGCGGCGCCTCGCTGGCGGTGACCTATAGCAACGCGTCGAAGGCCATCATTGCGCTGGGCAACCTGGGCGCGCCGGTGGAGATCATGAACGTGGCCGATGGCCTTGCGACCAGCGATGCGGCCAACGTTGGGCAAGTGACCAGTGCGGTCAATGCGCTGCGCACAGAGGTAAACAACAATCTCAAGTACGTCAAAGTCAACGCGACCGGTACCCAGGCGGTTGCCGCTGGTACCAATGCAGTGGCGATTGGATCGAACGCGTCCACGTCGAGTCCGGGAGCGGTTGCAATTGGTACCGGCGCGGACGCCTCAGGCGCGCGCTCGGTGGCGCTCGGTTACAACGCCTCGGCGGAGGAGGACGACACGGTGTCGGTGGGTTATCCCGGCGGCGAGCGCAGGATCACCAATGTGGCTGACGGCGTTATCGGAGCCGGCAGTACCGATGCCATCAACGGCGGACAATTGTTCGGTGCGCTGGGTGCGTTGACCGCGCGCGCGGGCATTCGGGATGTCACGGCCCCAAATTACGCCGTCGAAGGCGTGGAGGGTGACAACACCGCGTCGCTCAATGGCAACGACCCCGAGGCCTATACCGCCATGGCGTTCGGGGTGAAGTCGCTCGCCAGCGGCGCCAATACAGCGGCATTCGGCCTCAATAACACCGCCGGTTTCGACAATTCCGTCGCGATGGGCGTCAATTCCGGGACGGGTGCCGACCAGCCTTATTCGGTCGCGGTCGGCTCCAAAGCCACCACGCGGGGGACGCGCGCCGTCGCGATGGGTGCAAACGTCGATGCCAATGCCGACTTTGCCGTGGCAGTGGGCACCAATACCACCCAGGCGCTGGGCGTAAGTTCTATTGCGGTGGGCGATGGCGCGAAGGACCGTGGCGTCAGCGGCATCGCGATCGGCAAGACCGCTTCGGTGGCGAACGGAGCGACCAGTTGCATCGCGGTGGGTACCAGCACGAGCGTGGCGGCCAATTTGAGCGACGCGATCGCGCTGGGCACGAGTGCAAGCGTCACCGCCGGAGCAAGCGGCGGCGTGGCGCTGGGTCAGGGCGCCGTGGCCAACCGCGGCACGGCGGTGTCATTGGGCAGCGTCGCCGCCGGCACGCGGCAGATCATCAATCTGTCGGCCGGCACGCAAGCCACGGATGCGGTCAACGTAACCCAGTTGCAAGGCGTGACGACGGCGCTGGGTGGCGGCGCTAGCGTGGGTGCGGACGGCAGCGTCGTGCCGCCGACCTACACCGTGGACGGCACGCCGTATCCCGATGTGGGCGCCGCGATCAATGCCGTGGCCAACCTGACCGATGCCAATGCGGTGTCGTACGACGATACGGCGAAGGACATCATCACCTTGGGTGGCATCCTTGGTACGCGGTTGACGAACGTCAGCGCGGGCAACGTGGACGACAGCAGCATGGATGCCATCAATGGCTCGCAGTTGTTCGGCACCGCGCAAAGCGTGGCGACCATTCTGGGCGGCGGGGCTGCGGTGGATGCCGATGGCATCGTCACGCCACCGGTGTATGTGATCAACACCACGACCGCCAACGATGTGGGTGGGGCGCTCACCAACCTCTATACGGAGATCAATCAGCAACTGGCCGATGCCGGATTGATCGATCCAGGTACAGGGCAAGCCATCGCGGCGGTGACCTACGACGGTGGGTTGCAGAACAGCGTGACACTGGGCGGGACAGGAGCAGCCTCGCCGGTGGCCGTGTTGAATGTGGCGCCGGGCGACGCGTCATCGGACACCAGTACGGATGCGGTGAACGGCTCGCAGCTGTACGCCACCAATCAGGCGGTCAGTGATTTGACCGAGGCCTTGAACAACGGCGGCGTGCTGGATCCGTCGACCGGCGAATCGCTGGCGGTGACCTACGCCGATGCGTCGAAGACCGATATCACACTTGGCACAATGGGCACGCCGGTAACGATGACGAACGTGAAGGCGGGCGCCTTGACGGACACCAGCATGGAAGCGGTGAATGGCTCGCAGTTGTTCGCTGTCGATCAATCGCTCAGCGACCTGAAGGATGCGCTGGACAACGGCGGTGTGATCGATCCGGCGACCGGCGAAACGCTGGCGGTGACCTACGCCGACGCCTCGAAGACCGGTATCACGCTCGGCACAACGGGCATGCCGGTGACCGTGTCGAACGTGGCGGAGGGCGATGTCTCGGAAGCGAGCACCGACATCGTCAATGGCGCGCAGTTGTATGAGACGAACCAGGTGGTAAGTACGTTGCAGGACACGCTGGAAAACAGCGGCCTGATCGATCCGGACACCGGCGAGTCACTGGCCGTCACGTATGACAGCAATTCGAAGAACGGAGTGACCCTGGGCGGCACGGGCGCGGCCGCCCCGGCGGCGCTGCACAACATGGCGACGGGCACTGCTGACACCGATGGCGTGAACGTCGCCCAATTGACGAGCGGATTGACCAACCTCAAGACCGAATTGACCAGCGGCGCGATCAATTTGAAATACATCAAGGTCAATGCGACCGGTACCCAGGCCAACGCGAACGGCACCAACGCCGTCTCCATCGGCTCGAACACCAGTGCCACGTCGGTCACCGCGGTAGCCATCGGTACCGGTGCATCCGTCTCGGGCGACCGCTCGGTGGCCGTGGGCTACAACTCGGTGGCCGATGATGACGACGTACTCTCCGTGGGCTACGCCGGTTATGAACGCAAAATCATCAATGTCGCGGAAGGCGACATCAGTCCGCTCAGCACGGATGCCGTCAACGGCGGCCAATTGTTTGCCGTACGCAAGGCGCTGGATGCGCTTGCCGGCACGAACGGCGTGAAGAACGTGGAAGACGAGCCTCATGGCGCCATCGAAGGCCGCAGCGGGAAAAACGTGGCTTCGTTGAACGGCGGCGATCCGGAGGCGTTCACGGCGGCGGCGCTCGGGGTGTTCTCGTTTGCCAACGGCAGCAACACGATTGCGGTGGGCTTGGACGCCATAGCGGGCGCAGATTATTCGGTGGCCATGGGTCGCCGTGCGCGGACGGGCGCGGATAACGACTATGCGGTGGCCATGGGCGCGGACGTCCAGACCAATGCGTCGCGCGCGGTGGCGCTTGGCACGCGGGTGCAGGCCAATGCCGAGCATGCGCTGGCCGTGGGCAGCGGCGATACCTGGGCGATCGGCAGGAGCGCCATCGCGATGGGCGAAGGCGTGAAGGTGCGCAGCGACAACAGCATTGCGATCGGGCGAGCTGCGATGGTAACGGCGGATGCGATCGATGCGCTGGCGCTGGGGGCGGAGGCGAGTGTGGAAGCGGGGGCGATCGGCGGTGTCGCACTGGGCCATGGCGCGGTGGCCGATCGTGGCAACGCGATCTCCATCGGCGGCGGTTCGGTTGGTACGCGGCAGATCATTCACGTGGCAGCGGGCACGGAACCGAACGACGCGGTGAATGTTGCGCAACTACGGGAAGCGATGGCGGCGATGAGGGCTGAGATAGAGCTGCTGCGTAGCCAGCTTGGTGCGCGCCAGGCTGGGCAATGATGCGAAAAAGAAGCCTGGCGAAGGCCAGGCTTTGAAGAAGCGGAACATCAAAGAGCACATCCAGGCGGGCGGAGCCTTGGCGCCGCCCGCGTTTCATCACCACTGGAACGAAGCACCCACACCCACTGTGTTGCCGCTGCTGGATAGGCCCACACCTGCACGTACCTTCCAGTTCTCGCTGACACGTGCTTCACCGCCCAGCGCGGCAGCGGTGTAGCCCTTGTAGTTCGCAACACCGGCACCGACCGATAGCGTTTTGCCCACGTCCACGCCGGGGATCATCGTCAATGCCGTGGCAGCAGCGATGCCGGAGTAAGCGCCGCGTGCGGTGTTGTCGAGCTGGCCTTGCAGCCCATCGATCTGACCCTGCAAGCCATCAATGCGCCGGTCGAGCTGATTCACCGCACCCTCGACGCCCCGAACCTGCTGGCCCCCAATCGTGTAAGTCGGCGTCGAGATCGTGCCATCGTCATTGAGCTTTGCGCCGCCACCCAGGGCATCGGCTGTACTTTGTGCCGTGGCGGCAAGCTGCGAGCCGTTGACAGCGTCCTTGCTCGACGAATTCACCGCGCCATCGCCAACGTTGGTGATCTTGTTGCCCTGGGCGTCGTAGTTCCAACTGCCGCCATTGTCACCGCCACCGCCACCTCCTCCGCCACCGTTGTTCTCGATGTTGGTGACGCGGTCACCAATGCTGGTGACGGTCTGGTTGAGATGGTCGACCTGGCCCTGCAGATGGCTGAGCTGGCCGAAGTTGACGGCGTCATACGGATTCTTGCCGTCGGCCACGTTGGTCAGGATGACCGGCGCCGAAGCGTTGCCGCCCAGCGTCACCGAACCGTAGTTGATCGAACCGTCGGCAGTCAGGTCGTACCTCACCGCCTGCGAATCGGTGGCGCCACCCGCTGCAGCCGCCTGGATGGCCTGCTCGACAGTGAAATACTGGTTGCCATGGACCACGTACGTAGGCGGCGTGATGCTGCCGGTTTCCGTTGATACGCCGGCCCCGGCACCTAATGCATCGGTGATGCCCTTGAGCTGGCTTACGTTTACGGCATCCGTGGATTGGGTGCCAGGCGCCACGTTGATGATTTGACGCTCCCCGCCGATGAAGCCAATGGACAGTGCATTCGCGCGGTCGGCGATGGAGCCCGCGCCCAAAGCGATGCTGCCGTAGGCATTCGCAGCGACGTTGGCATTTGCACCCAGCGCCATTGCATTGGCAGCGTTCACGCCAACGGTTGCGCTGGTGCCTATGGCGATCGAATTATCACCGCGGTTGCTTACTCGGGAGCCATCGCCCATTGCGATCGAGCTCTGGCTCAGCGCCTGGGTATTGTTGTTGCCGATGGCCAGCGCGTTATCTGCGTTTGCTCTTACGTTCGCGCCCAGCGCTATGGCCTGAGTACCTCTGGTGGAAGCATTCGAGCCAACCGCAACCGCATAGGGCTGATCTGCTCCGGTCGTAGCCCGGCTACCGAGTGCGACGGAGTTGTCCGATGCAGCGACGGCCTGGACGCCGGCCGCGACGGCATTGCCACCGCTGGCATTGGAGCTTACGCCCATGGCGAGCGCGGTCTTCGTGGCGGGATCTGCGCCGTTCAAGTCGGCATTGTTGAGGCCGCTCGCACCATCCACGGCGAACTGCGGGTCTTCGTTCATGACGCCGATGACGCTGCGCTGAGGAGCGCCCAGCGCAAGCGTGCTGGACGTTGCATTGAGCGAACTGCTGCCGCTCGCGTCAGTGCCGTCGGTGTCGCTGGTCTCTTCAACAGCCGGAACATCAAAGCTCTCCGCAACCAGCGTGTTCTTCGCATCGGTGCCTACCGCCATCGCGGAGCCCATCATGAGGGCTTCGGCCAGGGCTGCGGCGATCACGCTGCGAACAAACGTGCGCTTCCCGGGGTTCTGCGTCGTGCGATTTGCCATGCTCATGGCGTGCTCCTCATCGGATCGTTAGGTGATGGGGAGATGCTAGAAATCGCCGGTGTCTGGATCAGTCGGCCGGGACTGAATCACGACGGGCTAGTAGTAGTCCTAGTCCGAATTTGTCCGATACCACTCGTTCGCTGAACAGCATTGCGCTGTTTGTTCAGCGAGGTCCCTTCCCGGATGTTCCGGGAAGGGACACTGGACGGCTTATTGTTTCTCGCCTTCGTGTTGCACATTGACCATCCATGGCACGCCAAACTTGTCCACCAGCATGCCGAAGCCTTCGGTCCAGAAGGTTTTCTGGAACGGCATGGTGATCTGGCCGCCCTGCGCGAGTGCGTTGAAATATTTCTGGCCGGATGCGACGTCGCTCGCGCTGACTGAAAGGCTGAAGCCGGAGTGTGCCGTTTTTCCCTGGCTGTCCTGGCCGTCCGACATCAGTAGATGCGTGCTGCCGATAGCCAGTGCGGCGTGCATGATCTTGTCGGCCGATTCGGGAGCCACTTCGTAGCCGTCGCTGGGCGGTGCATCCTTGAAACGCATCTTCATGAGTTCCTGTGCGCCGAGCGCGTCGCGATAGAACGCGATGGCTTCCTCGCAGCGACCGTCGAAGAACAGATAAGGCTGGATTTGCATGCGCGTGACTCCGTGGTTGGGAAGGGGATGTTCCTGGCGCGGAACAGATGGATTCTAGTGAGCCAGGATTGCAGGCGGCATGTGACAGAGGCTCACCTGCATGTCAGGCGATGTTCCATGTAGGTTGGGGTGCAAGCCCCGAATGGCGCTTGCGTAAGCGCTATTGCTTCACAACTCGCCGCAATCTGCCCCCTCCCCTGCGTGTAGCAGGGGAGGGTTGGGGTGGGGTGAAGCCATCTCGCGATGAATTCAACAATGCGGCAAGCGCATGCAACCCCACCCAGCCCCCCTCTCCGCAGGGGAGGGTTGCTGCATGGCAAGCGTCAAGGCGCGCGCTTAAGTAAGCGCCATTCGGTGCAAACCCCAACATCGGATGTCACCAAGCATTGCAATGTTGGGGTGTTCACCCCGACCTACATGGACGCAGCGTCCCGAAGCGCTTGCGGCAACGCGACCGATTTCCCCGTAGCCGGATCCATCCACACCATCACCACATGTCCATCGCAATACAGCCTGCTGCTGTCGGTGGCATCGACGATGCGATGCGCAACGGTCATGGAACTGTTGCCCAGCCGCGCGCAGTACAACTCGATGTGCACCTCGCCCGGCCACTCGATCGGCAAGCGATAGTTGAGCGTGCTGGCCGCCATCACCGGCATGGCGTGCTCATCGGACCACGAACCCGGCAGCCGCTGCAGCCACTGCACGCGCGCTTCTTCCAGATAGGTGAGGTAGGTGGAATTGTTGACGTGATTGAACGCGTCCAGGTCGCGCCAGCGCACGCCGACGGCAGCCGTGTACAACGGTGTTTGTGTGGTAGCGGAATCGTTCGTCATGAAGCCACTTTGCGTTTGGGTTTGGCTTTGCCGTTGTCGCTCACGATTTTGGGGCGCGCAGCTTTTGCAGGCTTCAGATGCGAGGCGAGGAAGCGGCCGGTGTGCGAGCCTACCGTGGCCGCCACCGTTTCCGGCGTACCCGTGACGAGAATGCGCCCGCCGCCCGAACCGCCTTCGGGCCCAAGGTCGACGATCCAGTCGGCCGTCTTGATTACGTCGAGGTTGTGTTCGATCACGACCACCGTGTTGCCCTGGTCGACCAATTGATGCAGCACGTCGAGCAACTGCTCGATATCGTGGAAGTGCAGGCCGGTGGTGGGTTCGTCGAGGATGTACAGCGTGCGGCCGGTTTCGCGCTTGGACAATTCCTTCGACAGTTTCACGCGCTGTGCTTCGCCGCCGGACAACGTGGTCGCGCTCTGGCCGAGCTTGATGTAGTCCAGGCCCACAGCACGCAGCGTATCAAGCTTGCGCGCGATCACCGGCACGTTCTCGAACAGCCTGGCGGCATCTTCCACCGTCATGTCGAGCACGTCGGCAATCGTGTGGCCCTTGTAGAGAATTTCCAGCGTCTCGCGGTTGTAGCGCTTGCCGTGGCAGACGTCGCAAGGCACGTACACGTCGGGCAGGAAGTGCATTTCCACCTTGATCATGCCGTCGCCTTCGCAGGCTTCGCAGCGGCCGCCGCGTACGTTGAAGCTGAAGCGGCCGGGCGTGTAGCCGCGCGAGCGTGCTTCCGGCACCTGCGCGAACAGTTCGCGCAGTGGCGTGAACAGGCCGGTGTAGGTCGCCGGATTCGAACGCGGCGTGCGGCCGATTGGCGACTGGTCGATATCCACCACCTTGTCGAACAGGTCCAGGCCTTCTACCGATTTGTACGGCGCGGGCTGTACGCTGGAGCCGTTCAACTCGGCGGCGGCCAGCGCGAACAAGGTGTCGTTGATCAGGGTGGATTTGCCCGAACCCGACACCCCGGTGACGCAGGTGAACAATCCGGCCGGAATGGCCAGATCCACGTTCTTGAGGTTGTTGCCGCTGGCACCCTTGAGATGCAGCCAGGAATCCTTGTCGAGCTGCTCGCGGCGTTCCGTGGGTACTTTGATTTCACGCTTGCCGGACAGGTATTGGCCGGTCACCGAGCGCGGTGAAGCGAGAATGTCTTTGAGCGTGCCCTGTGCAACCACTTCGCCGCCGTGCACACCAGCGCCGGGGCCGATATCCAGCACGTGGTCGGCGGCGCGGATCGCGTCTTCGTCATGCTCCACCACGATCACCGTGTTACCGAGATCGCGCAGACGCGTGAGCGTGCCGAGCAGGCGTTCGTTGTCGCGCTGGTGCAGGCCGATGGAAGGTTCGTCCAGCACGTACATCACGCCGACGAGTCCCGCGCCGATCTGCGAGGCCAGACGAATGCGCTGCGCTTCGCCACCCGAAAGCGTATCGGCCTGGCGATCCAGTGTGAGGTAGTTCAGGCCCACGTCGTTGAGGAAGGTGAGACGCTCGCGGATTTCCTTGACGATCTTCACCGCGATCTCGCCGCGCCAGCCGGTGAGCTTGAGTGTTTCGAAGAAGGCGAGCGCATCGTCGATGGAGCGCGCCGTCAGCACCGGCAGTGCCTGGTCGGCCACGAACACGTTGCGTGCCGAACGGTTGAGTCGCTGCCCCTCGCATTCGCGGCACGGCTGGTCACTGATGTATTTCGCCAGCTCTTCGCGCACGGCCGGCGATTCGGTTTCCTTGTAGCGACGCTCCAGGTTCGGCAGGATGCCTTCGAACGCGTGCTCGCGCGTGACCTTGCCGCCGCGTTCGGTGAGGTAGCGGAACTGGATCTTTTCCTTGCCGCTGCCGTACAGCACGGCCTGTTGCACGGTCTTGGGCAGTTTCTGCCAGGGTGTTTCCACGTCGAAGCCGTAGTGCTTGGCCAGCGACATGATCAGCTGAAAGTAGTGCGCATTGCGGCGATCCCAGCCACGGACGGCGCCGGCCGCCAGCGACAGCTCCGGGTGATGCACTACGCGTTCGGGCGAGAATACCTGGGTGACGCCCAGGCCGTCGCAACTGGGGCAGGCGCCCACCGGCGAGTTGAAGGAGAACAGGCGCGGTTCCAGTTCCGGCAGCGAGTAGTCGCACACCGGGCAGGAATAGCGCGAGGAATACAACTGCTCGCTCGCCTTCGCATCGTCCATGTCGACCACGATCGCCAGCCCGTCGCCCAGCCGCAGCGCCGTCTCGAAGGATTCGGCCAGGCGCTGCTTGATGTCTTCGCGCGGACGGAAGCGGTCGATCACCGCTTCGATGGTGTGCTTCTGGCGCAGGGTGAGCGGCGGCACGGCGTCCAGGTCGTACACGGCGCCGTCGACACGGGCGCGCACGAAACCTTGGGCGCGCAGTTGCTCGAACACCTGCACGTGCTCGCCCTTGCGCTCGCGGATCACCGGGGCCAGCAGCATGAAGCGCTTTTCCGGGTTCATGGCCAGGGTGGTGTCCACCATCTGGCTCACCGTCTGCGCTTCCAGCGGAATGCCGTGATCCGGGCAGCGCGGCGTACCCACGCGGGCGTAGAGCAGGCGCAGGTAGTCGTACACCTCGGTGATGGTGCCCACGGTGGAGCGCGGGTTGTGCGAGGTGGATTTCTGCTCGATCGAGATGGCCGGCGACAGGCCCTCGATGTGGTCCACGTCGGGCTTTTCCATCATCGACAGAAATTGCCGTGCATAGGCCGACAGCGATTCGACGTAGCGCCGCTGGCCTTCGGCATAGATGGTGTCGAACGCCAGCGAGGACTTGCCCGAACCGGACAGCCCGGTGATCACGATCAACCGGTCGCGGGGCAGGTCCAGGTCGATGTTCTTGAGGTTGTGCGTGCGCGCGCCGCGGATGCGTATGGTGTCCATCACGCCTGACTATTTGGGGGACCTCGCACTATAACAAGTGGCCGTAGCGGGGCAGCATGCGGGGCGCACAAGCCTGCTGACAGCGTTATGTCAGCAGGCCGGCTAGGCAGCAGCCAGACAGGCGACTATGCTCGCCCGCTACATGCCCGAGTGGCTCAAGCGGAGGCCGCATATGACTGGCAAGTGGATGATGGGCCTGGGATTGTGCGCAGCGCTTGCGGCCGGCCCCGCCCTGGCGGCCCAGCCCTCCGAGGCGCAGGTGCGGGAGCTGATGCAGGTGATGAACGTGTCCAGCCAGTTCGCCGCCATGAACGGCCAGATGGCCGAGGTGATGGCGCAGCAGCTGCCCTGCGTCCCCACCGATTACTGGAAGGGCTATATCGACAAGACCGGGACGGAGCAGCTGATCGCCGCCATGATCCCGGCCTACCAGCACCATTTCAGCGCCGACGAGGTGGAGGGCCTGATCAAGTTCTACAAATCCCCCCTGGGGGCGAAACTGGTGGCCCAAATGCCGGCCACCCTGGCCGAGGCGGCCCAGAGCGGCCAGCAGTGGAGCCGGCAGCGTACCGCGGACATGTTTTCCGACCTGCAGAAGCAGGGCAAGCTGGGCGCGGACGGCCGTTGCCCGGCAACCGGCGGCGGCCACGGGAGCTAGGGATGTTCTGTTTAATCCACCGCAAGCCGCAGCGACCCTGTGAGTCCGCATAGCTTCGGTCCATCGCCTCGACAGACAGCCAGTCTGCCTTCACCGATGGCCCTGTGCTCTGCGAACTCACAGGGCCGCTGCGGCCTACGCTGAATTAAACAGAGCATCCCTAGGGGCCTGGTCAGTGATTGACCAGTAAATGGCCTCATCGCTATAATCCGCAGTTCGCTACGCCCGTCATGGGCGGGGCGAACCCAAGAGAATAACGACAGAAGGGCCATTCCCATGAGTTATGCAGTCATCAAGACCGGCGGCAAGCAGTACCGCGTACAGCAGGGCGACGTCCTGCGCGTGGAACTCCTGAACGCCGAAGAAGGCGCCAGCGTGAATTTCGACCAGGTGCTGCTGGTCGGCTCCGGCGAGACCATCACCGTCGGCGCCCCGACCGTTTCCGGCGCCACCGTCACCGCCACCGTGCGCAAGCATGGCCGTGCCGACAAGGTCCGCATCATCAAGTTCCGCCGCCGCAAGCACCACAAAAAGCAGCAGGGACATCGTCAGCATTTCACCGAAGTCGAGATCACGGGCATCAACGCCTGATCCGCCAATTCTGGAGTAATCAGTCATGGCACATAAAAAAGGCGTAGGTTCATCCCGCAACGGTCGCGATTCGAACCCGAAATACCTCGGCGTGAAGATCTACGGTGGTCAGGCCATCGAGGCCGGCAACATCATCGTCCGCCAGCGCGGCACCCAGTTCCATCCGGGCACCGGCGTAGGCCTGGGCCGCGACCACACGCTGTATGCGCTGGTCGACGGCAAGGTCGAGTTCAAGGTCCGCGGCGAGAACAACCGCAGGTACGTCAATGTCATCAAGGGTTGATCGCCCCTGATGATGTAGCGAAGGCCCCGCTTCGGCGGGGCTTTTGTTTTTTGGTCGTAAATCGCCCATCGGGAATCGTCAATCGTTAACGCCGACCCCCATGTACGAATTACGATTGCCCACTTACGATTCCCGGCACTTAACCCATGAAATTCGTCGACGAAGCGATCATCAAAGTCCACGCCGGAGACGGCGGCAACGGCTGCGTCAGCTTCCGTCGCGAAAAATTCATCCCGTTCGGCGGCCCGAATGGCGGCGACGGCGGTTCCGGCGGTTCGGTGTGGCTGGTGGCCGACGAAGGCCTGAACACGCTCATCGACTTTCGCCACCAGCGCAGCTTCAAGGCGCAGCGCGGCGAGAACGGCATGGGCAGCGACATGTACGGCAAGGGCGGCGATGACACCACGATCCGCGTACCGGTCGGCACCGTCGTCACCAACCTGGACACCGACGAAATCATCGGCGACCTCACCGCGCACGGCCAGCGCCTGCTGGTGGCGCAGGGCGGCAAGGGCGGCCTGGGCAACATCCACTTCAAGAGTTCGGTAAACCGCGCCCCGCGCAAGTCCACGCCGGGCACGCCCGGCGAAGTGCGCGAGCTGAAGCTGGAGCTGAAGCTGCTGGCGGACGTGGGCCTGCTTGGTTTCCCCAATGCCGGCAAATCCACCTTCATCCGTGCCGTATCCGCCGCCACCCCGCGCGTGGCCGATTATCCCTTCACCACCTTGCATCCGAATCTGGGCGTGGTCAGCCTTGGCACCGACCAGAGCTTCGTGATTGCCGACATCCCCGGCCTGATCGAAGGCGCCGCGGAAGGCGCCGGCCTTGGCATCCAGTTCCTGCGCCACGTGGCGCGCACGCGGCTGCTGCTGCAGATCGTGGACATCGCGCCGATCGACGGTTCCGATGTCGTCGAGCAAGTGCACGCCATCGAACACGAACTGGAGAAGTTCGACCCCGAACTGCTGCAGCGCCCACGCTGGCTGGTGCTCAACAAGGCGGACGTGCTGCCGCAAGACGAACGCCAGGCCGTGGCCGAGGACATCATCAAACGCCTGGGCTGGACGCAGCCGTGGTTCCTGGTGTCGGCCATTGCGCGCGAGAACACCATGGCCGTATGCCAGCAAGTGCAGCGCTTCTTCGAGGCGCAGCATCAGGCGCACGAGGGGCGCACTGATATGCTGCCTGGCGATGTGCGCTTGCGCGGGGAGTCTTGAGCTCTACTCCCTCTCCCCTCCGGGAGAGGGCTGGGGTGAAGGGCGAATCTTGCGGTAAACGTTATAAATACGGTTCTCTGTAAAAGCAGCAAAATAACAAGCCGATGATGGAGTCTATGGCGAGCGTGGCCCCTCACCCCGGCCCTCTCCCCGCAGCGGAGAGGGAGAAAGAACAATGAAACTCCAGGCCCGCATCGCCACCTACCGGCGCCTGCGCGAAGAGCCACTCTGGCGCCTGCTTGCCGCCGATCACGCTCCCGAAATCGTCGGCCTGCTGCAGACTCTGCTGCTGGATGGCGAGCGCAAGCTCCGCGCCTCCATCCTGTTCGAGCGCCTGCAGCATCATCTCGACGCCATCAATACCTCCGACCTGCCGCGCGAGCTGCCCCGCACCGCGCAGGCCTATGTGGCGGACTGGCTGGCGAAAGGCTTCCTGGAGCGCCGCCTGCCCGAAGGCGCCAGCGAAGAGGAATACGAGCTCTCCGCGCAAACCGCGCAGGCGATCCGCTTCGTCAGCAGCCTGGATACGCCGCGCATCGCCGCCACCGAAAGCCGCCTGTCGCTGGTGATCCAGCAATTGGTGCGCCTGGCCGAGCAGACCGAAACCGATCCCACCGCACGCCTGCAGGCGTTGTATGCGGAACGCGATCGGCTGGATGCGGAGATCGCCCGCGTCAGCACGGGTAAGGTTGCTGCGCTCGACGGCAAGCGCGCACTGGAACGCGCACGCGAAGTGATCCAGCTCGCCGACGAGCTGGCCGAAGACTTCCGCCGCGTGCGCGACGACTTCGAACATCTCAACCGAGAATTCCGCGAACGCATCATCGACGACGAAGGCGAGCGCGGCGACGTGCTCGACCGCCTGTTCGAAGGCGTCGACGTGATCGCCGAAAGCGAGGCCGGCCGCAGCTTCAATGCGTTCTGGGCGCTGCTCAACGACGTGGAGCAAAGCGCACAGCTCGATGCCGCGCTGGAAAGCGTGCTGTCGCGCGGCTTTGCCAAAAAGCTGCAGCGGCACGAGCGCCAGTTCCTGCGCGGCCTTGCCGGCGTGATGCTGGAGCGCGGCGGTCACGTACATGAAGTGCTGCAACAATTCGCGCGCAGCCTGCGCGGCTTCGTGCAAAGCCGCGGCTATCTGGAACAGCGCCGCTTGAATCAACTGCTGAAGCAGGCGCAGGCCGAAGCCTTGCAACTGCGTGATTCGGTCAGCGTGCGCCAACGCACGCCGTATACGCTGCAGCTCACCACCAGCCGCCTGCGCTCGCTCTCGCAATGGCGCCTGCACGATCCACGCAACACCCAGGTGGACGGCAGCATCGTGCGCAGCGAAGGCGCGGCGATTTCACTGGACAGTGTGGGTGAACTGGTCGCGCAATCGGAAATCGACTTCCGCAGCCTGCGCCGCGACCTGCACGAGCTGCTGGCCGATCATGCCCAGCTTTCCATCAGCCAGGTACTGGATCGCCGCCCCGCCGAGCAGGGCCTTGGCAGCGTGGTGGGCTACCTCTCGCTGGCGACACGGCATGGTGTGCAGGCCAAAGATCAACACGAAGCCGTGAGCTGGAAAGGCGGCGATGGCCAATGGCGTCACGCGCGCATTCCCCTGGTGTGGTTTCTGAAAGAGAAACGTCATGAACTTGCTTGAAGACGAATCCCTCGCCATCGAGCCGGAATCGAAACCGGCGCGCAACGACGGCCTGTTCGACGGCGATACCGGCACGTTGCCGTTGGATGCGCGCCGCGCGCTTTGCCAACTGTTGAGCGGGCCCAGCGTCGACGCCGGTCGGCACAGCCAGCTATGGCCTGCGGTGTTGCGTTTCGAAGCGCAACTGCGTGCGCGTCTCAACGATTTGTTTCTGGAGCTGGTGATCGACCGCGACGGCGGCGTCGCCTTCACGCGCCAGGCCGACACGGGCGAGCTGGAAACGCCGGTGCTGCTGCGTTCGTCGCCGCTGACTTTCATCGATTCGGTTCTGCTGTTGTATCTGCGCCAGCAACTGGCCGAAGCGGATGCGCAAGGCCATCGCGCCGTGGTGGAGGAAAGCGTACTGGTGGATGCCTTGTCCGTGTACGAGAAGAATCTCTCCACCGACCGCGCCGGCTTCAACAAGCGCGTGGCCGCGTCGATCGCCAAGATGAAGGAAAGCCATGTGCTGGAAAAACTGCGTGGCAGCGAGGATCGCTACGAAGTATCGCCAGCCTTGAAGCTGTTGTTCTCGGCCGAGGACGTGCAATCGCTGGCGCAGATCTATCGCCAGTTGCGCGAAGCCGACGAGAACATGGAGGAGGGCGCGAATGAACGCTAAGCCCAAGGCCGCGCGCAAGCCGGCAAAACAGGACACGACGCCGTCTTTGTTCGTATCCGACCTGCCTGATCCGCGCGACGAACAGTTCCGCATGCGCCGCCTGCAGGTGCTCAACTGGGGCACCTTCAGCGGACTGGTCGACATTCCCATCGCCGAACGCGGCTTCCTGTTCGTGGGCCGCTCCGGCTCCGGCAAATCCACGCTGCTCGATGCGATGTCGGCCTTGCTGGTTCCGCCCAATCTGGTGGATTTCAATGCTGCCGCACGCGAAGCCGAACGCAGCGGCCGCGATCGCAGCCTGGTTTCTTACGTGCGCGGTGCCTGGGCCGACCAGCATGATGGCGAGTCTGGCGAGATTGCCACGCAATATCTGCGCAAGGGCAGCACCTGGTCGGCGCTGGTGTTGGAATACCGCAATGCGCAGGGTGAAACGGTCAGCCTGATTCGCCTGTTCTGGGTGGCCGGCAACAGCTCGGCCTCGGCGGATGTAAAAAAACACTACATGGTGTGCGAGCGCGCGTTCGATGTCGCGAGCGAGCTGCAAGGCTTCGACCTCGACCTGCGCCGGCTCAAGGCCCGTCTTGGCGATGACGTGCATCACTTCGATACCTTCGCCGGTTACGCCGAACGCTTCCGCCGTTTGCTCGGCATCCAGAACGAGATGGCGCTGAAGCTGCTGCACAAGACGCAGTCGGCCAAGAACCTGGGCGATCTCAACTCCTTCCTGCGCGGCTTCATGCTGGACGAGCCGGAGACCTTCGGTGCTGCGAGTCGCCTGGTCACTGATTTCGGCGAACTGGACGCTGCGCACAAGTCGGTAGTGATCGCGCGCGAACAGGTCGATACGCTGGTGCCCGCGCGCACCGCGCATGAAACGCTGTTGACGTTGCGCCGTGACATCAGCAACCTGCGCGAGCTGCATCTGTGCGTGGACACCTGGCGTGAACAACGCCGCCTGGTGCTGCTGGATGAAAAGCTGGCCGAACTGCAGGTACGCGACAAGGCGTTGGAGGGCGAAGTCGCGCAGCGTCGGCAAACGCTGGAGAACCATGACCGCCGCCTGGCTGACCTGGAACAGCAGCGTCGCGAACAGGGCGGTGACCTGATCGATCAGCTCGAACGCGAACACGAACAGGTTTCCCGCGAGCGCGACGAACGCATGAAGCGCCGCGACAAAGCGGAAAAAGCCTGCGATGAATTGGCCTGGAGCATGCCTTCCACCGCGCAAGGCTTCGCCGAGATCGTCGGCCGTTCGCGCGAATTGCTGGATGGCGCGCGTGACCGCGCTGCCGGCCTGGAAGAACAGATGGACGCGCTCAAACGCGAGCGCGATCAGGCCAGCCAGCGTTTTGCCGCCGTGCGCGCGGAAATCGATGCGCTCAAGCGCAACCCTTCCAATATTCCCGCGCCGATCCAGGCGATGCGCGCACGCTTGTGCAGCGAGCTGGGCTGGTCCGAAAACAGCCTGCCGTTCGTGGGCGAGCTGCTGCAGGTCAAGACCGAGCATGCGGCATGGCGCGGCGCCATCGAGCGTGTGCTGCATGGCTTTGCGCTCTCGCTGCTGGTGGACGAACGCCAGTACGCGGAAGTCTCCGCCTGGGTCAACAAGACGCACCTGGGCGGCAAGCTGGTGTATTACCGCGTCGGCCGTGCTGATGCGTTTGGCAGTCGCACGCTGGAATCTCGTTCGCTGGTGCACAGGCTGGACATTCGCGACCACGCGCACCGCGATTGGCTCTCCCATGAGTTGGCACGCCGCTTCGATTACGCCTGCGTGGACTCGGCCGCGGCCTTGCGCCACGCCGAACGTGCGCTGACCCGCGAAGGCCAGGTGAAACATCCTGGCGATCGCTACGAGAAAGACGATCGCCGTGCGGTGGACGATCGCCGCAATTGGGTGCTCGGCTTCGACAATCGAGACAAGCTCGGCTTGTTCGAGCGGGAAGGGCAGGAACTGGCGCAGGCCATCGCGCAAAGTGCCGCCGCGCTGGACAAGCTGAAGGCCGAGCGCGACGCCGATGGCGACCGCCGGCTCGCCGCCGCCGCGCTGGCCAACCTGGAATGGGAAGAGATCGACGTCGCGCCCAAGCTTCGCCGCCTGGGCGATATCGAGGACCAGCTCAAGCAATTGCGCGCAGGCGACGCCACGCTGCAGCAGATCATGCAGCAACTCGACAACGAACGGATTGCGCGCGCTCGTGCCGCCAAGACCTTGGAAGATGCGGTCGCCGAGCGTCTTTCGCTGGGCCGGGATCGCAACGATGCCAGCAGAAGGCGCGAATCCTGTTTGCAGCTGGCGAATGCCATGTCGCTTTCGTCGGCACAGTCGGCGGCGCTGGCAGTGCGCTTGCCTGAGCATGCGCCGCTCACGCTGGACAATCTCGATCGCCAGATCAACCAGGTAAAAGACGGTTTGAATGACGCGCTCGCCGAGCATGCCTCGCGCGATAACGCGTTGGTCCAGGACATCGAGGAATGCTTCCGCAGCTTCTGCCGCAAGTGGCCGCAGGACAGCGCCGACTTCACGCCCAACATGGATTCGGTGGAAGGCTTCCTTTCGCGTTTGCGCCGTCTGGAGCTGGATGGCCTGCCCAAGCACGAAGCACGCTTCTTCGAGCTGCTGCAAAGCCAGAGCAAGCAGAACCTGCTGGTCCTGCAGAAACACATGACCGAGGCGCGCAAGTCGATCGGCCAGCGCATGGACGAAGTGAACGAAAGCCTTGAGCGCGTGCCGTTCAATCGCGGCACCATCCTGCAGATCGAACTGACCGATCGCGGCCTGCCGGAAGTGAAGGAGTTCCAGCTACAACTGCGCGACGTGCTGTCGCATCACCAGACCGAAGACCGCGAGCGCGCCGAAGCCCAGTTCGCGGTGTTGCGCCAATTGGTGGCCAAGCTGGCTGCGGACGATCCCGAGCACAAGCGTTGGCGCGAGCACGTGCTGGACGTGCGCCAGCACGTCGAGTTCGTCGGTGTGGAAAAGGATGCCACTACGCTGGAGACGGTCGAGGTGTATCGCAGCGGCGCGGGCAAGTCCGGTGGCCAGCGGCAGAAGCTGGCAACGACCTGTCTTGCCGCGGCGTTGCGTTACCAGCTCGGCGGCGACGATGGCCATCTGCCGCGCTATGCGCCGGTGGTGCTGGACGAAGCCTTCGACAAAGCCGACAACGAATTCACCGCGCTGGCGATGAACATCTTCGAGAACTTCGGCTTCCAGATGGTGGTGGCTACGCCGCTGAAATCGGTAATGACACTGGAGCCGTTCATCGGCGGCGCGTGTTTCGTCGATATCACCGGCCGCCATGATTCGGGCGTGCTGCTGATCGAATACGACGATGCCAACAAGCGACTGGCCTTGCCGGAGAAAGCGCGTCAGGCGCAGGCCGATGCGGACGCCTGAGGAACTGCGCAAGCGGCTGGAGGGGCGCTGGAAAAACCAGCGGCGCAACTGGCTGCTGGGGCAGGGCGAATGGCCGTTGCCGTTCAGCACGGAGCCGCCCACGGAGGCGGACGTGCTGGCGGATTGGACGCGCTTCGATCGCTGGCTGGCGCAGTGGCGTGATGTTTCGCATGCAAACCGCGGGGTGGTGCGCTATGAGACACGCATCTGGTCGCGCGTCGGCGAACAGCATGTTCCATGTGCTTGGCAGTTCGACACACCTGGCGCCGTTGCCGCGGAACTGGGGCAAGCATCGCGCTGGTCGCAAGCGATACGGCGCTTCGATGAGCTGGCAGCATGGGCAAGCAATGAATCGTGGCGAATGGAATTGTCGCGACACTTCGATGTGCTGGCTGACTTCAGTGACGCGGAATTCGAGCGCCTGTGCAAGGTGGTGATATGGTTGTGCGAGTATCCTTGCTCGCATCTCTATCCGCGCCAGTTGCCGGTTCCCGGCATCGACAGCAAATGGGTGGAATCGCGGCGTGCTGTCGTTGCGTGCTGGGTTGCAGCTTTGCGTGGCATCCCCGCTACCGGCGATTTCTTCACCCTCACTGGACTGCGGGCTGCGCCTGACCGTCTCCGCATGCGGCTGCTCGACAAGCAGCTCAGCGCGCAGCTTGGCGGACTATCCGATATCGAAGCGCCAGTCGGCGAGTTCATCGATTTGAACCTGCCTGCCCAGCGCGTGTTGATCGTTGAAAATCTCGTCACGGGCCTCGCCTGCGAATCGCTGCCTGGCACAGTGGTGTTCATGCGCCGCGGTTACGCAGTGGATGCCATGGCGAAGCTTCCATGGCTGGCGGCATTGCCGGTGTTTTACTGGGGCGATATCGACACGCATGGCCTGGCGATCCTCAGTCGCTTGCGTGCGTACTTGCCGCAGACGCGTTCCTTGATGATGGACGAGCCGACGTTGCTGGCCTTCAATGCGTTGTGGGGCAGGGAGGAGGCGCAGCATGCAGCCGTTACGCTCCCCAACCTCAACGACGGCGAGCAGCTTCTCTATCGCGCTCTGCGCGAAGGCGACTATCGGCGAGTGCGGCTGGAGCAGGAGCGCATCGCCTGGGATTGGGCCTGGCGCCACGTCACCGATGCTTGCTGCTAACCCGTACACACATCACCACTTATCCGTCATCATCCAGCTCTGCTACACCGGGAGATGCCCATGACCGATCGCCGCAATTTCTTGAAGACCACCCTGCTCGCCACATCCGCCCTGGCGTTGCCCAAACTATCGCGCAGCGCTGCGACGCTTGCAGGTTCCGTTCCCGGCAACGTCGGCGCACGCGTCGTTTCCACCTGGGACTTCGGCGTGCCCGCCAACCAGGCCGCGTGGACCGTGCTGGGCAAGGGCGGCAAGCCGCTGGATGCGGTGGAGAAGGGCGTGATGGTGCCCGAGTCGGATCTCAACAATCACAGCGTGGGGCGCGCGGGCTATCCCGACCGGGACGGCCACGTGACACTTGATGCCAGCATCATGGACGGCGACGGTCGCTGTGGGGCGGTGGCGGCGCTGGAACATATCGCCCACCCGATCAACGTGGCGCGCAAGGTGATGGAGAACACGCCGCACGTATTGCTGGTCGGCGACGGCGCGCTGGAGTTCGCCTTGCAGCAGGGCTTCAAGAAGGAAAACCTGCTCACGCCCGAATCGGAAAAAGCGTGGCACGAATGGCTGAAGCAGGCCAAGTACAAGCCGGTGGCCAACAGCGAGAACAGCGATTATCACCGCAGCCTGCAGAACCTTGGCATGCCGGGCGGCAAGAACAATCACGACACCATCGGCATGCTGGCCGTGGACGCAAACGGCCGTCTTGCCGGCGCCTGCACGACGAGCGGCATGGCGTGGAAGCTGCACGGCCGCGTGGGCGACAGCCCGATCATCGGTGCGGGTCTGTATGTCGATAACGAAGTGGGTGGTGCGACCTCGACGGGCGTAGGCGAGGAAGTGATCCGCAACGCCGGCAGCTTCCTGGTGGTGGAATTGATGCGCCAGGGACGCAGCCCGCAGGAGGCCTGCGAAGAAGCCGTGCGCCGTATCGTGAAAAAGCGCCCCGAGGCGACGAAGGAGATGCAGGTCGGCTTCCTCGCCTTGCGGCGGGATGGCGAATGCGGTGCGTACGCCATCCAGAAGGGCTTCACTTATGCCGTCTGCGACAAGCAGCAACAAGATCGCCTGCTTGCCTCGCCCAGCCTCTACCAGACCACCTACAGCTGATGTCCAGACAACCCTTGCTTGAAATTGCCGCCGGTTCGCTCGCTTCCGCCCTCGCTGCGCAGGAAGGTGGCGCGGACCGCGTCGAGCTGTGCAGTAGCTTGGCCGAAGGCGGGATCACGCCGTCATGCGGCATGTTGGCAGTCGTACGAGAGCGGGTGCGCATTCCCGTGTATGTACTGGTACGGCCGCGCGCAGGTGATTTCCTGTATGACGAGGCCGACTTCGAGATGATGCGGCGTGATATAGAAACCTGCGTCAGTTTGGGTTTTGACGGCGTGGTGATCGGTGCGCTGGATGCTGATGGCCATGTCGACCCGCGTTGCCACGAACTGGTGCGCGCCGCCGGCCGGCTGGGTGTGACCTTCCATCGCGCGATCGATGCCAGTGCGGATCTGGGCCGTGCATTGGACGATATCATGGCGCTGGGCTGCGAGCGCGTGCTCACCTCGGGCGGATGCGCGAATGCGTTGGCCGGTGCACAGGTCATTGCCGGCCTGGTCAGGCAGGCCGGCGATCGAATCAGGATCATGGCCGGCGCAGGCATCCGCTCCGGCAACCTGGCCGAGGTGGCGCGGTTGACTGGAGCGCACGAGTTTCATGGCTCGGCGCGGACGGTGGTGAAGTCCTCCATGCGTTATCTCAATCCGGCCTTGCTGGATCTGGCGCCGGATATCGAGCAGAGCAGTGTGGATGAGGTGCGGGCGATGAAGGTGCAGCTCGCTTCGCTCTAGCCACTGTGCGTGCAAGGGACGGCACGCTTTAGCGGAGCGTCCCGCACCCGCCAGGATATGTCCCCTCCCCTGCGAAGTAGGGGGGGTGGGGTGCGAGCGCAGCGAGCGGCGGGAGCCCGATGTCGCTGCAATGTTTTTTTGCGATCAGAAAGCTCATGGTGGGATTCGGCTGCATGCTAAAGCATGAGCAACCCCACCCCAGCCCTCCCCCCCTACTATCGCAGAGGAGGGAGCCGGTCCAGGCGAGTTGGAGCCAAATTCCAGGCACAAAAAAGCCGGCGTTTCCGCCGGCCCGCCTTCTCCCTTGGGAGATGGCGAAATTCAGATAACAAAAAAGCCGGCGTTTCCGCCGGCCCGCCTTCTCCCTTGGGAGATGGCGAAATTCAGGTAACAAAAAAGCCGGCGTTTCCGCCGGCTTTTTCGCCAACCCATATGCCCGCTAGCCCTTAGGCCAGCTCGTGAATCTTGGCATTCAGGCGGCTCTTGTGGCGAGCGGCCTTGTTCTTGTGGATCAGGCCGCGGGCGGCGTAGCGATCCATCACCGGCTGGGCCACGGCGAAAGCGGCCACGGCGGCTGCCTTGTCCTTGGCCTCGATGGCCTTGACGACTTTGCGCAGGGCGCTGCGAACCATGGAACGGGCGCTGACGTTGCGCAGGCGGCGCTGCTCGGACTGGCGCGCGCGCTTCTTCGCGGACTTGATGTTGGCCAAGGTAGAACTCCGGAATGAATATTAGGGCTGGAAAAAGGCGGCAATTATGGCGTCAATTTGCCGGTGGGTCAAGTGGTTGGGCTGTTTTGCCAGGCCATTGGGGATATCTTCGCCGATTCCAGGCCCGAGCGCCGAGAATAGCCCAATCCCATCGGCAAGGCGGCACCATGGCGAGCTTTGCAGGCTTGCGAAAACTCCTGGTCATCCATGGCGTGATCACGCTGGCCGCTGCCATCGTGCTTGCCGTTTCCCCTGGGTTGATACCACGCATGGCCGGCGTGCGCCTGAAGGCGAACGGCTATCTGCTGGCCTATCTGCTGGCCGGCGCCGAATTCGGCATCGCGTTTCTCTCTTTTGGCGGCAGCCGGTTCGCCGAGCCGCGGGGGCTACGCCTCATTGCCGGTGCCTGCATGGTCTTTCATGCGGCCTCTGCGTTGCTTGAAGCCTATGCGGCCAGCCGGCAGATCGGAAACCAGCTTCTGGTGGCCAATATTGCGGCGCGCTTGATCATCGTCGCCTTGTTCGCCTGGTTTTCACGGCGAACGGCCGAGTAGCCGTGAGGCATGCGATTGCCCGTTACAAGCCCTTGCCCGACTGTCAGAATTCCCGTCGTTGCAAGACCATGAGGACATCGGAAGAAGCATGAAGCCACCTAGCCTGTTACGCGGGCTGCTTTCCTTCAGCAGCATGACCATGGTTTCCCGCGTGCTGGGGCTGCTCAGGGATATCTCGATCAGCCACGTGTTCGGCGCCAACCTCGCCACCGACGCGTTCTGGGTGGCGTTCCGCATTCCCAACTTCATGCGCCGCATGTTCGCGGAAGGGGCGTTCTCCACGGCGTTCGTGCCGGTCTTCACGGAGGTGAAGGAGAAGGGCACGCATGCGGAGCTGAAAGAGCTGATGTCGCGCGTGGCCGGCACGCTCGGTGGCGTGCTGCTGGTGGTGGCGGCGCTGTGCGTGTTGTTTGCGCCGCAGGTGGCCACGGTGTTCACGCCGGGCGCGGTGGACGAGCCGCACAAGTTCGCGCTGACGGTGGAGCTGCTGCGGCTAACATTTCCGTTCCTCTTGTTCGTCTCGCTGACCGCGCTGGCGGGCGGCGCGCTCAACAGCTTCCATCGGTTCGGCTTGCCGGCGCTGACGCCGGTGATCCTCAACCTGTGCATGATCGCCGGCGCATGGTGGCTGTCGCGGCGCCTGCAGACGCCGATCCTGGCGCTGGGCTGGGCAGTGCTGGCTGCGGGTGCATTGCAGGTGTTGTTCCAGCTTCCGGCGTTGCGCGGCCTGGACCTGCTGACCTGGCCGCGTTGGGGCTGGAACCACCCGCAGGTGCGCCGGATCATGCAGCAGATGGTGCCGACCTTGTTCGGTTCCTCGGTATCGCAGATCAACCTGTTGTTCGACACGGTGATCGCCTCGCTGCTGATCGCCGGTTCTCAGACCTGGCTGTCGCAGGCAGATCGTTTTCTGGAACTGCCGTTGGGCGTGTTCGGCGTGGCGCTGGGTATGGTGATCCTGCCTTCGCTGTCGCGCCATCACGTGGCGACCGATCACGAGGGTTTCTCCAAGGCGCTCGATTGGGGCTTGCGCACCACGCTGTTGATTGCGGTACCGGCGATGTTCGGATTGATGTTGCTGGCACAACCGCTGGTCGCCACGCTGTTCCAGAACGGCCAGTTCCGGCCGTTCGATACGCGCATGGCGACGCTGTCGGTGACGGCGCTGAGTTTCGGCGTGCCGGCGTATGCATTGGTGAAGGTGCTGCTGCCGGCGTTCTATGCGCGCAAGGACACACGTACGCCAGTGCGTGCGGGCGTCGCCTCGTTGCTCTCCAACATGCTGCTCAACGGCGTGTTCCTGTTCGCGCTGTACACGTTATGGGCGCCGCCGGAGCTGAAGGCTGGGCCGCTGTTCGACGGTCTCTCGAAGGTTCCCGGGCTGCATCTGGCGCTTGGCATGGCCAGCGCGGTGGCCAGTTACATTAACCTGCTGCTGTTGTGGCGGTGGCTGCGGCGGGCGGACATCTACCAGCAACAGCCAGGCTGGGGGCGGCATCTGACACGCCTGGCGCTGGCGTGCGCCGCGATGGTGGCGGTGTTGCTGCTGGGCCGCTGGTATTGGCCGGACTGGACGCAGTTGCAGGTGATCGGGCGCATCTGGCGGTTGGCGTTGCTGGTTGGCGTGGGCGGCGCGACCTACGTCGCGGTGCTGTTCGCTGCGGGCTTCCGTCTACGCGATTTGCATCATGCGTGAACGCTATACTGCGTGAATGATAAAACTGTCCCGGGACGTCGCGGGGCCGTGCCTGGCCCCCGGCGGCAGTGTGGTTGCGGTCGGCGCTTTCGATGGCCTGCACCGCGGCCATCAAGCCTTGCTGAGCGAAGTGCGCAAGCGTGCGCAGGCATTGGGCTGCACGCCGATCGTGGTGAGTTTCGAGCCGTTGCCGCGCGCGTATTTCTCCAAGGAACCCGTGCCGCGCCTGTCCAGCGTGCGCGAAAAGCTGCTGGGCTTCGCCGCCGCCGGCATGGAACACACGCTGCTGCTGCGCTTCAACCAGGCGCTGACGGCGATGTCGCCGGAAGATTTCATCCAGCACGTGCTGGTCGACCGCCTCAACGTGCGTGAAGTATGGGTGGGCGCGGATTTCCGCTTCGGCCACAAGCGTGCCGGCGACGTGGCGATGCTGGAACGCGTCGGCAAGGAACGCGGCTTCGTCGCGCACACCATGCCGGCGGTGCTGCTGGATGGCGAGCGCGTGTCCGCCAGCCGGGTGCGGGCGCTGCTGGCCGCTGGTAACTTCGGCGCCGCCGCGCCGCTGCTGGGCCGGCCGTTCGTGATCGAGGGCAAGGTGGAATACGGCAACCAGCTCGGCCGCGACCTGGGCTTCCCCACCGCCAACATCCACCTGCGCGACCGCGCCACCCCGGTGCACGGCATTTTCGCCGTGCGCGTGGGGCTGGGCGAGGGCGAATGCAGCTGGCCGGGCGTGGCCAGCCTGGGCGTGCGGCCCACGGTCAACGAAGTGGCCGAGCCCCTGCTGGAAGTGCACCTGTTCGATTTCGAGGGCGATCTCTACGGCCAGCGCATGGCGGTGGAGTTCGTCGCCAAGCTGCGCGACGAGATGAAATTCGACGGACTGGACGCATTGAAGGAGCAAATGCGGCATGATGCGCGTTCCGCCCGGGAGATCCTTGGGATGAACCCGGCGTTGATCGACGCGAACCAGGCCACATCATGAGCACCATGCCCGCCGTAGCCACCACAGCGATCATTATTATTTGACGAGCTCTCGCCGAAGCGCGTGCGCTTGCCGCCGCGCGCGGCAAGCACCGAGGCTTCGGTTCCCTCAGGGCATCGAAGCGGAACCACCGTAAACACGGCGCCCGAACGATGACCCAGGACTACAAAAGCACCATCAACCTGCCGCAGACCACCTTCCCGATGCGCGGCGACCTGCCCAAGCGCGAACCGGGCTGGCTGGCCGAATGGGAAAAGGCCGACCGCTACGCGCAAATCCAGGCAAAGGCCAAGGGCCGCCCGCTGTTCGTGCTACACGACGGCCCGCCGTACGCCAACGGCGTGATCCATCTGGGCCACGCGATCAACAAGATCCTTAAAGACGTGGTGGTGAAGTCCAAGCTGCTCGCCGGTTTCCACGCGCCGTACGTGCCCGGCTGGGATTGCCACGGCATGCCGATCGAAATCCAGATCGAAAAACAGTTCGGCAAGGAGCTCCCGCCGCTCGACGTGATGAGCAAGGCGCGCACCTACGCCAACGCGCAGATCGACAAGCAGAAGGCCGACTTCAAGCGCCTGGGCGTGCTCGGCGAGTGGGATCGTCCCTACCTCACCATGGCGCCGCAGAACGAAGCCGGCGAAATCCGCGCCCTGGCCGAGCTCTTGCGCAAGGGCTACATCTACCGCGGCCTGAAGCCGGTGAACTGGTGCTTCGACTGCGGCTCGGCGCTGGCCGAAGCGGAAGTGGAATACGAGGACAAGGTCGACATCGCGATCGACGTCGGTTTCGCCTTCGACGATCCCGCCGCCGTCGCCAAAGCCTTCGGCCTGGAAAAACTGCCCAAGCCCAACGGCCAGATCGTGATCTGGACCACCACACCCTGGACCATTCCCGCCAACCAGGCGCTCAACCTGCATCCGGAGTTCAGTTACAGCCTGGTCGATACGCCCAAGGGTTTGCTGATTCTCGCTACCGAGCGCGTGGAAGAATGCCTGAAGACGTATGGTTTGGACGGCCAAATCATCGCCTCCGTGCCTGGCCAGTCGCTGGGCGAGCTGAAATTCCGCCATCCGCTGTACGCGGTCGATCCGGGTTATGCGCGCCTCTCGCCGGTCTATTTTGGCGACTACGTCACCCTGGATACCGGCACCGGCGTGGTGCACTCCTCGCCAGCCTACGGCGTGGAAGACTTCCACTCGTGCAAGGCGCACGGCATGAAGGATGCCGACATCCTCAATCCGGTGATGGGCAACGGCGTGTACGCGTCCTGGCTGCCGCTGTTCGGCGGCATGTTCCTGTGGAAGGCCAATCCGAAGATCGTCGAAGCGCTGGACCAGGCCGGTTCGCTGCTGCACCAACACAAGTACGCGCACAGCTACATGCACTGCTGGCGGCACAAGACGCCGATCATCTACCGCGCCACATCGCAGTGGTTCGCCGGCATGGATATCACGCCCAAGGACGGCGGCAAGACGCTGCGCGAAGTGGCGCTGGAAGGCGTGGAAGCCACGCAGTTCTTCCCCGCCTGGGGCAAGCAGCGTCTGCACAGCATGATCGCCGACCGTCCCGATTGGACCTTGTCGCGCCAGCGCCAATGGGGCGTGCCGATGGCCTTCTTCGTGCATCGCGAAACCGGCGAGTTGCATCCGCGCACGCTGGAACTGCTGGAAGAAGTTGCCAAGCGCGTCGAACAGGGCGGCATCGAAGCGTGGCAGACGCTCGACCCGGCCGAACTGCTGGGCGCCGACGCCGAACACTACGAAAAGAACCGCGACACGCTGGACGTGTGGTTCGATTCCGGCACCACGCACTGGCACGTGCTGCGCGGCTCGCATGCCGACGTGCAGGCGTTTCCGGCCGATCTTTATCTTGAAGGCTCGGACCAGCATCGCGGCTGGTTCCATTCCTCGCTGCTCACCGCGGCCATGCTCGACGGCAAGCCGCCGTACAAGCAGTTGCTTACGCACGGCTTCAGCGTCGATGCGCAGGGCCGCAAGATGTCCAAGTCGCTGGGCAATGGCATCGAGCCGCAGGACATCATGAATCGCATGGGCGCGGACATCCTGCGCCTGTGGGTGGCATCCACCGATTATCGCTACGAGATGTCCTTGTCGGAGGAAATCCTGAAGCGCGTGTCGGATATGTATCGCCGCATCCGCAACACCGCGCGCTTCCTGCTTGGCAATCTGGACGGTTTCGATCCGGCCAAACACATGGTGCCGGTGGAACAGAGCCTGCTGCTCGACCAATGGGCGATCGGCCAGACCTACGACATGCAGCAGACGGTGGTCGCCGCGTACGAGCGCTACGACTTCCCCGAGATCGTGCAGCGCGTGCAGAACTTCTGCACCACCGAAATGGGCGCGTTGTACCTGGACATCACCAAGGACCGCCTCTACACCATGCCCACCGACAGCCACGGCCGTCGCAGTGCGCAGAGCGCGATGTATCGCATCCTGGAGGCGATGGTGCGCTGGCTGGCGCCGGTGCTGTCGTTCACTGCGGAGGAAATCTGGCAGCACATGCCCGGCGAGCGCGGCGAAAGCGTGCTGTTCGAAACCTGGTACGACGGCTTGGCGAACACGCAGGGTTCTCCTGAGCAGCGCCGTTATTGGTCCGAACTGCTGGCGGTCCGCGATACCGCCTCGCGCGTGCTGGAAGAAATGCGCAAGAACGAAAAACTCGGCGCGGCGCTGGAAGCGGAACTGACCATCCATGCCGACCCCGAACTGATCCAGCGCTATGCGGCGATGGCGGATGAACTGCGCTTCTTCTTCATCACCTCTGAGGTGAAGCTGCATGCAGCGTCCAAGGTGGAACCGCTGGTGGGGCAGGATGGCGAGAGTGCGCAGGTCAATGCGGCGGACGTCGACGGCAAGACGGCATGGGTGAGGGCGGCGGTGACGCTGGCGCCCAAATGCATCCGCTGCTGGCATCGCCGCGATGACGTCGGCAGCCATCCGGAGCATCCGGAGATCTGCGGGCGTTGCGTGGGCAATGTGGAAGGGCCGGGCGAAGATCGGCGTTGGTTCTAAATCCGCGGCGAACCAACTCCCTCCCCTGCGTGTAGTAGGGGAGGGCTGGGGTGGGGTGAAGCAATTCTCGCGTTGCATTCAAGCTGTGCCGCAAGCCCATACAACCCCACCCCAACCCTCCCCTGCACGCAGGGGAGGGAGCAAGATCCCGCCTTGCCATGTGATCTCTGAGAACATCCATGCACCCCAAACCCAACGCACTCCCCTGGCTCCTGCTCTCCCTCCTGCTGATCGCCCTCGACCAGCTCACCAAGTGGTGGGCGCTCGCCGCCCTGCAGCCGCCGGGCCTGCCGCATCCGGTGATCCCGGGCTTCCTCAACTGGAACCTCGCCTTCAACACCGGTGCGGCCTTCAGCTTCCTCGCGCAGAGCGGCGGCTGGCAGCGCTGGTTCTTCGTGGTGCTGGCGGTGGCGATCACCGTGGCGCTGGTGGTGTGGCTCACGCGCACGGCGCGGCGCGAATGGCGCACGGCGGCGCCGCTGTCGCTGGTGATCGGCGGCGCGCTGGGCAATCTCATCGACCGCCTGCACGCCTCCCAGGTGACCGACTTCATCCAGGTCTACTACCGCGACTGGTACTACCCCACCTTCAACGTGGCCGATTGCGGTATCTCGGTGGGGGCGGTGCTGCTGGTCCTGTTCGGGCTGCGCTCTTCATCCAGCCGCCAGCAGCAGTGAGCCTGCGGGGGCGAAAGTGACAGAAACAGTCGGCTGCCCCTTTTTCGGGCAGTGTGCGATGCACCGCGTTTTCTCCCTGATGCCTTGTTTGGACAAGTCAGGCTGCAGGGTCAGGTTATTTTCAATAAAGGCAATGGCTTAGCTGAGGGTTTTGGCCGCTCCCGCCGCCTTCTGGACGCCATCGCTCGCCATCGAACGATCTCTTTGTCACGTGGCAATCACCCCGCTCGCCTGATGGCCTGATTCTTGCCCCTCTATGACTGCAGAGAGGGAGTTCGACGGAGCAGTGGGAAAGCAAGCAGCTTCACCGAACTTAAGTGTTTTCACGTTGGACGCGAAAAGCGAGTCTGGCGATGGGGAAGTGCGTGCCAAAAAAAGCGGAATCGGCCGCGCAGGCGATGAGGCTGCGGCGTGCGACGCTGGCGGTTTTCGTTACGCTGGCTTTGTGCGCAACGGGCGAGACGGCTGCGCAGAATAGTGCAGCCGATCGCGATGCGCTGCTGTCCCAGGCGCGCTCCGAGCGTGCCGCCGGGCACCGTATCGAAGCGCTTGCGCATTGCGACGAAGTGCTGGCGCACTGGCCCGATGATCGCAACGCGCAGTTGCTCACCATCCAGATCCTGTCGGAACTGGGCGGCGCCGCACGCGCCAGGGAGCTGGCCGCAAGGCTGTCCCCGCCGATGGACAAAACCGAGCAGGCGCAACTGCAGGCCGACTACGCCGCGCATGAAGTGCGCTGGGCCAAGGGCATGCCCGCCGATGCCACGCATCCTTATGCGGATGTCGATCGGGCCATCATCGACACGCAGCGCGCAGCGGACGACCCTGCGGTGCCGGCGGACCTGCGTACGCGCGCGCAGCTCGACCAGCTTGTCGCGCAGGATCAGGGCGATCGTGCCGACCGGGCCGTGGCCGCCTACGCCCAGCTCAAGCAGCAAGGCACAGTGTTGCCGCCTTACGCACAGCGCGCCGCCGCCGATGCGCTGATGCAACAGCACCGGCCGGGCGAAGCCGTCGCGCTGTACGAAGACAGCATCCGCCGCGATCCCGGCCCTTACGCGCCGGGCGATAGCGATCCACGCATCGACCTGGCCTACGCCTATCTCGCCGCCGGCCGCACGCATGAGGCATTGACCACCATCGACAAGGCCGCCGCCGCGCAGCCGCGCTGGTTGCATCCGCCTGGCGCACGTGCGGCCAAGCGCAATCCGCGCAAGGTCGATGCAGACAGCACCGCTGCGCAGTTGCACGCCGACGTCGGCGAGTTGCAGAGCGCCTACACGCGCCTCGCCGCCATGTGCGCCGAGGCGCCGGGTAACGCGGAGCTGCGCCGCCAACTGGCGATGACGGAACTGGCGCGCGGCTGGCCGCATCGCGCCGCAGACACGCTGAAGATCGCCGCCACGCTCGAAGACGAGCACGACGCCAGCGCCGCGCTGGACGATGCCGAGGTCGCGCGCGCCACGTACGACTATGCCGGCGCACAGGCCTCACTCGACCAAGCGCAGCAGCAGGCCGGCCGCAGCGGCCGCGTGCAGGATGCATTGCACGCATGGGATCGCCAGCGCGGCTGGCAATTCGATCTTGTGCACGACAACGGTTGGGGCAGCAGCCCGGATTACGGCGACCGCGACCAGGAAACGCAGGCGACGCTGGCCAGCCCCCTGATCGACGATCGCTGGCGCGTGCTGGTACTGGCGCGCGCGGCGTCCGCCGCTTTACCCGAGGGCCACGTCGCGAGGGATCGCGGCGGCCTCGGTCTGCAGGGCTTCCTGCCGAACCTGTCGTTCTACCTGCAGGCGCTGCCGTCCGCCGATCGCTACGTACGTCGCACCGACGTGGAAGCAGGCTTCAACTGGGCCATCGGCGATCATTGGTCGTGGTCGGCCGACGCCAGCAGCGCCGGTGCGGATATTCCGCTGCGCGCGCAGTTCTACGGCATCACCGGCAACACGTTCAGCACTGCCGTGCAGTGGCGCGCGAGCGAACTTAGCTCGGCGCGCCTGGCGCTGTACCGCGATCACTTCACCGACGGCAACCTGCGCAAAGGCTGGCTGGCCGACTTCGTGCAACGCCTGCACACCGGCCCGAACCTCAGCCTGGATGGCGGCGTGGAAATCGGCGGTTCCACCAACAGCGAAAAAGATCGGCCGTATTTCAACCCTGCCTGGGACCGCTCCTACGCGCTGACCGCCACGCTGCAGAACGCGCTCTACCAATACGACGCCCGCTCCTGGAACGAACGCTTCGATGCAGCCATCGGCCGCTACGCCGAGCGCAACTACGCGACCGGCTGGATGGCCAGCATGCGCTACGGACAAACGTTCCAGCCGCGTGCCGGCCTGCGTTTCGGCTGGGGCGTGAGCTGGCGTTGGCAGCCTTACGACGGGCGGCACGAGTCGCGCGTGGTGCTCGACGTATCCATGCATTGGGGAGAGTAGCGATGCGCATGATCCTGCTCACCTTGCTTCTGCTCATCGTTGCGCCATTGGCCCGCGCGGGCGCGCTCGTAACGGATGCATCCCTGACCGTGCTCGCCTATCACGACGTGCGCGACGACGTCGGCTTGCAGGGCGATCGCGATCCGGACGCCACCAGCACGGATCACCTGATCGCGCATTTCGACTGGCTGAAGGCCAACGGCTATCAGGTGGTAAGCCTCGATCAGGTCATCGCGGCGCGGCAGGGCGGGGCGCCGCTGCCGCCGCACGCCGTGCTGCTCACCTTCGACGACGGGCTGGAAAGTTTCTACACGCGCGTGTATCCGCTGCTGCGTGCATACGGTTATCCCGCGCTGGCGGCGCTGGAAGGCTCATGGATCGACATGGCTTCCGGTCGCAAGATGCCCTACGGCGGCGGCACCTGCACGCGCGAATGCTTCCTCACCTGGGACCAGGTGCGCGAGATGCAGGGGTCCGGCCTGGTGGAGTTCGCTTCGCACACCTGGGATCTGCACGAAGGCATCGACGCCAATCCGCAGGGCAACCAGTTGCCGGCCGTAGTGACCTTGGCGTACGACCCGCACGGCGCGGGCTATGAAAGCGAAGCCGCCTACGCAGCGCGCCTGCGCGACGATCTGCGCAAGAGCGCGGACGAAATCCAGCACGCCACCGGCCATCGCCCGCGCGCCATCGTGTGGCCCTACGGCGCCTACAACCAGATAGCGATGCAGCTGGCAGCCAGCGAAGGCATGGGCATTTCCTTCAGCCTGGACGATGCGATACCCGTATCGCCGGACGACCACACGCTGCCGCGCCTGCTGGTCAGCGGCAACATCAGCGCCAACCGGCTTGGCTGGTTGATGCGCCATCGCTCGCGCATCGATCCCGTGCGCGCGGTGCAGGTGGATCTGGACTACGTCTACGATCCCGATCCGGCGCAGCAGGAACGCAATCTTTCGCATCTGCTCGACCGCATCCGCCGCATGCATCCCAGCCAGGTATGGCTGCAGGCCTATGCCGATCCGAACGGCGACGGCGTGGCGAAGGCCGTGTATTTTCCGAACCGCCACCTGCCGATGCGCGCTGACCTGTTCTCGCGCGTGGCCTGGCAACTGCGCACGCGCGCCCAGGTGCGCGTGTATGCATGGATGCCGGTGCTCGCCTTCCGCTTTCCGGATGCGCCGAACCTGCCGTCGCTGGGCGGAGAACCGAAACCGGGCGGCGATCACTATCGCCTCGCGCCGTGGGATCCGCAGGTACGGCAATGGATCGGCGACGTCTACGAAGATCTTGCCATGCATGCCGACGAAGCCGGCCTGCTGTTTTCCGACGATGCCTATATCCGCGACACGGACCGGCTTGGCCCGTGGTCGAACATGACGCCCGCGCAACGCACCGCCGCATTGATCGACTTCACCAACGCGTTGACGGCGCGCGTGCGACGCTGGCGGCCGCAGGTGAAAACGGCGCGCAACATTTACGTACGGCCGATCATGGACGCCAAGTCGGAAGCGTGGTTCGCGCAAAGCCTGCCCGCGTTCCTGGCCAACTACGACCTCACCGCCGTGATGGCCATGCCGCAGCTCGACCGGCAGGCGGATAACGGCAGCTGGTACCGCGCACTGGCCGCGCGCGTGGCTGCCGCAGGCCCGCATGCACTGGATCGCAGCTTGTTCGAACTGGCCACGCGCGACTGGCGCACGGGGCAGGCCATCAGCGAGGAGGACGTCGATGCGCGTTTCCGTCTGCTGCAGATCGCAGGCGCACGCCACTTCGGCTACTACCCGGATGATTTCCTTCGCAACCAGCCTCGGCTGGAAGCGGTCCGTCCGGCGATTTCCATCGCCGACTACCCCTATCCGGAGCGATAACGATGATCAGCCACGCGCTCCATGACTTGCTCGGGTTCGCCTTCTTCTATCCGCTGGCGATGTCGCTGATCTGGATGAGCGGCGGCCTGATCTATTTCTTTCGCTGGGAACGCAAGGAGCCGTCGCGCGTGAAGCCGCTGCCGCTGCCTTCGTATCCTTTGGTGACGCTGATCGTGCCATGCCACAACGAAAGCGCACACGTGCGCGAAACCATCGAGCAGCTGGCCAAGCAGACGTATCCGGCGCTCGAGATCATCGCGGTGAACGACGGTTCCACCGACGACACCGGCGCACAGCTTGATCAGTTGCTGAAAGAGATTCCGGAGCTGCGCGTGCTGCATTTCGCCACCAACCGTGGCAAAGCCAGCGGCTTGCGCGCCGCGGCGCTCGCGGCCCGGGGCGATTACCTGGTGTGCGTGGATGGCGATGCCTTGCTCGATTCCTACGCCACGCATTGGCTGGTGATGCATATGCTGGAAAGCCCGCGCGTAGGCGCCGTCACCGGCAATCCGCGCATCCGCAATCGCTCCACGCTGCTGGGCCGGCTGCAAGTGGGCGAGTTCTCGTCGATCATCGGATTGATCAAGCGAGCACAACGCGTGTACGGGCGCATCTTTACCGTCTCCGGCGTGATCTGCGCTTTCCGCAAAGCGGCCTTGCACGACGTCGGCTACTGGAACACCGACATGGTGACCGAAGACATCGACATCAGCTGGCGCCTGCAGATGCGTCACTGGGAAATTCGCTACGAACCCAACGCGCTGTGCTGGATACTGATGCCAGAAACCTTGCGCGGTCTCTGGAAGCAGCGCCTGCGCTGGGCGCAGGGCGGTTCGGAAGTATTGCTGCGCTATGGCGTGAAGCTCTTGCGCTGGCGCCAGCGGCGCATGTGGATGGTGGCGCTGGAATACCTGGTGAGCCTGGCGTGGTCGTTCGACATGGCCTGCATCGTGCTGCTGTGGCTGCTCGGGCTGGTGGCGCCCATGCCGGCATCGTTGCACGTACCCACCTTTGTGCCGCAGTGGAACGGCGTGGTGCTCGGCATGGTGTGCATGGCGCAGTTTCTCATCAGCCTGCTGATCGACCGCCGCTACGAAGCGCGCGTCGGCCGCAACTACTACTGGATGATCTGGTATCCGCTGGTTTACTGGATGCTGACCACCGCCACGTCCGTCGTCGCGTTGCCCAAGGCGATCCTGAAGCGCAAGGGCACGCTGGCGATCTGGACCAGTCCTGACAGGGGGATCTAATGAAAGCCGACTTCATCATCAACCGGCCCCACCGCCAGTCGCCGCTGCAGCGCACCTTGTTCACGGTCATCACCATGGTGGCATGGACGCTCTGGATATCGCTGTGGCTGCCCTTGCTCACCTTGATCGCCTGGTTGCTCGGCGCGGAAGACGCCTTCAAGCAGTTGGGCCTGATGCATCCGATGCATGCCGCCAGCGACCTGAGCATCGTGCTCAGCGTGGCGATCGTCTGCGTGCTGTTGATGGGCTCGTGGTCGCAATACAACCGTGTGCGCTTTGCGGGCAAGCAGCGGCGCCGCGGCAATCGCACCGTGGAGCTCGCGGAGATGGCGCCCGTGCTGGCGGCATCGCTGGACACCGCGCGTCGCCTGCGGGCAGGGCAGCGCTTGGTCGTCCACTTTGCGCCGGATGGATGGATGTCTCTCGATAAGGATGTTGAATCGGATTGAGCGGGCGGGCTTTGGTTCAAGTGGAATCGTATAGGGGAACGGTTATGAAGACGACCTTGGCTATGCTGCTGATCATCTGGGCTGTGTGCTCATCCATGTCAGCACAGGCGGATGACGATGGAATGGTTTATGGAGCCGGCAATGCATCCTGTGGCGACTGGGTTGAAGCGAGGAAGACAGGGGATTTCTTCAACTACACGCCGCTGGTCGACTGGACGCAAGGCTTCATCACGGCCGCCAGCATGGCCGGCTTTCGGCTGAAACAGGCTGATGGAACCGCCGTCAGAAGTTTTCTGGACGAATATTGCGGACGGAATCCGAGCGAAAAGATAAATGACGCTGCGTATCATCTGACGATGACGTTGCGGTACTGAGTCGCCAGCCCGGTTCCAAGGCCGGGATCGGAAGTGCTGGAACACATCCACGAAGCGCTGCTCGCGCGCATCGGCTCGCCGGATCGGCGTTCAAGCCGAGCGGGTTGCAAGCATTTAGTCCATGCATTGCCAAACGTCATGGATGTATATTCCGGCGATTGCAAAAACGTTGTGATGGAGCCCATGAAAGCGCTGGATCTCGACGCCGTCAAAGCGTTTGTGTTTATTGCCGATCTGCAGAGTTTCACGCGCGCCGCGGAGGTGCTCGATACCACCCAGTCCGCGCTCAGCCTGAAGCTGCGGCGCCTGGAAGAACAGCTGGGCCGGCGCTTGCTGGAGCGTACGCCACGTCAGGTCCGCCTGTCCGCGGAGGGCAGCGTTTTTCTCGATGCGGCACGCTCGCTCGTCGGCGCGCATGAGCGCGCGATCGCTTCGTTCCAGGTGGAGCAGCGCCGGCTGACGATCGGCATCAGCCAACTGATCGTCGGCAGCGAGTTGCCGGCGCTGCTGCGCCGCATGAATGAGCATGATCCGTACCTGCTGATCGAAATGCGCGTGGCAGGCTCGCGCGAAGTGATGCAGGCGTATGAGGAGGGCGCGCTTGATGCAGCGCTGGTGCTGCAGGCGGATCATCGCCGCAATCAAGGCGAAATCATCTTCAGCGAAAACTTTGCCTGGATCGGCGCCGCAAACTGGCAGCTTCGCCCGGGCCAGCCGTTGCCGCTGTCCACGCAAGGCGAGCCCTGCGGCATCCGTGCTGCGGCCGTGCGTGCGCTGGACCAGGCCGGTATCGCGTGGACCGAAGTGTTCATCGGCAAGGGCGCCGCGGTGGTCGGCGCCGCCGCGGCGGCAGGATTGGCCATCGCGGTGATGGCACGGCGCACGGCACCGAGCGGCACCGTGGATGTCGGCCCGGCATTGTCGCTGCCGCCGCTGCCTACCCAGGATGTGGTGTTGTACACGGCGCTCAATGATCGCCGCTCGCGCAATGCTCTACGTACGTTGGCCGCGGCGTTCAAGAGCCTTTCGGCAGCATAGCGATTTGGGTGCCGCCCAGCGACAAGGCTACGAAGCGCCCGTTGTCAATTCAGCCGTTGCCCGGTCACCTGGCACAAAAAATCCAAGTCAGGCATTGCTACGCTGCACCCTGAAGTGATGTTGATCCAGAGACGTTTAAAGGCAGTGCTCGCCCGTTATGGAGCGAGCGGGAGAGCAGGATGAGCCGCAAGCACAATCCTAAAGGTGTCGACAACGTGCTGGCAGACCTGGGGTTTGACGATGCAGAGGATCTATCGGCAAAAACGATGCTCGCATTCAAGCTCAACAAGATGATTGACCGGCGAGGGCTCAGTCAGACGGAGGTGGCGGCCCTCACTGGCATGACGCAACCGAAGGTATCCCAGGTTCGCTGCTACAAATTGCAGAACATCTCGCTTGAACGGCTGATGCAGGCGCTGGTCTCCTTCGATCAACACGTTGAGATCGTAGTCTCTCCAGCGCGGCGCGCACACGTGCCGGGCATCCGCGTAGCGGGTTGATCAGCCGAGTGACGCAGCCCGTAAGCTGGGATGCTAATCCCAGCATTGCCATACGTGCATTCACGTTGGTGTGCTGGGTTCTTTCCCAGCCTGCTGACCTTACGAGCAATGGCCGAAAGCGCCGCTCTCGGACGCCCATTGCCCCTAAGTCCAATTCTCGGCGATCCGTTTTGATGCTTTCCTACGCCGGCAACATCGCGAGCGTTGCCGGCAGCCGTCCGGCTGCGTGCGCCATTCGACTTGCCGCCTTATCACGGGAGGGGTTCGCCATGCTGTCGAGATGGGTCCGGTTATTGCCGCGCGTTGTGCTGGTTGCCATCGCGCTATGGGCGTCGCCGTGGGCGTGGAGCGCATCCACGCTCGGGTCCTACACGATTTCTCCGCACTCGGTGACGGTGGCCGGTATTTCTTCCGGTGGCTATATGGCCGTCCAATTGCAAGTGGCCTACTCAAGGGCCATCTACGGTACCGCGGTGATGGCCGGCGGCGCCTACTACTGCGCCCAGGACAACGAGGCGTATTGGGGAACCAGCTGCGCCACCGGCAATGGCGTGCCCGTATCGTCGCTGGTGAACTACACCAACCAACAGGCCGCCGCCGGTACGATCGATCCCACCAGCAACATCGGCGGCAAGCCGATCTACATGTTCAGCGGTACGCTCGATACCGTGAACTACCAGGCCACGATGGACGACTTGTACAGCTACTACAAGAGCTTCACCTCCACGGCCAACATCGTCTACAACGACACCACTGCGGCCGAGCATGCGTGGATCACGCCCGATTCGGCGGTGCCGTGCTCGTATCTCGAAGCGCCCTACATGAACAATTGCGGCTTCGACGCGGAGAAAACGTTCCTGACGCAGTTTTACGGCACGCTCAACGCGCGTAACAATGGCACGCTTGGTGGCAGCTTCATTCAATTCAACCAGGATGCGTTCTGCCCGAACAGCCATTGCGCCGCCATCTCCATGGACAGCACGGGCTGGCTTTTCGTGCCGAAGAACTGCGTGCAGGGACAGGCGTGCCGGCTGCTGGTGGCGTTGCACGGCTGCTCGCAAAACCAGGAAACCATCGGTACCACCTTCGTGCAATACGCCGGCATCAACGAGTGGGCGGACAGCAACAACATCATCGTGCTCTATCCGCAGACCATCAATGCATCGGTCCCCTACAACCCGTATGGATGCTGGGACTGGTGGGGCTACACCAACGGCAATTACGCCTTGAAATCGGGCCCGCAGATGGCGGCGATCATGGCGGAAGTGAACCGGTTGGCGGGTGGGGCCTTGCAGCTTTGAATTCAGTGCGGCGATACATCCACCGGAAGACGGCCAATTCACTATCGATACGTTGGTGGAGATGCTGAGCCGTGTCGGTAAGCTCGTGCGCTTGGCGATCGGCAATAAGGCTAATGTGCGGATGTGCCAATTAGTTGAAGCTTCCCAAACGCCTCGCTATTGATGGCGCCAAGTACTGGCGTCTGGATCCCAGTGACCGTTGGAGCCCTCCGGCGTCCCTAGGTTGGCAATGATGGGGCCAAAGAAACGTCGAAGTTCCTCTTGTAGATCTTTGAATGACGGAGGCTTGAGGGTCGGCGGATTGCGACGCAAGAAGCCATTCCAAAGGCCTCGGTCCGAGACGATTGCCGCGAAAGCCTCAGTCAAGCCCACGGGCATCTCGGATGGAAAGGCGGTCTCCCGACGCTGGAGGGTGCCACTAATCGCTTCGACCAGGCTCGGCAAGTCGAAGTGAAAGGTGCGTGTCGTGACCCAGATATCGTGGAAGTCCTTGATCCGGCCATTCGCCTCTCCGAAGCGAATCATTGCCTCGAATTTTTCGGCGACCACGGTTTCGGGTGGATACATCAGGATGTTTGCCAGAGGCAGATCAGGCAACAGGCCGGGGAAATTTCCTCGCTTTGGCAGAGGATAAACGTAGTCGCCGAAACCGATGTCGACCTGTACGCGAATGATGGCCCCGGCCAATTCGCCATTCACGCTCAGCTGGACGCCCTGGTACTTGTCGTCTTCACGGACCACGTCGACCTTCAAGCTGGCTGTATCGAACTTGATGCCGTCATCGGGGACCTCGAATTGGCAAATGTGGATGAAGAGTTCGGCAATGGCATCCGGATCGGGGTTGCCTTGCCCCAATAGATCGAGATCCCCCGTGGGGCGGAACACATGCTCTGGCCAAGTGACGAACAGCATGGCCCCCTTGAGCACATAGTGCTCGACCGCCTCCGTCTGACTGAGCCGAAAGAGCAGGCGCTCGATGGCGTAGCGTGTCAGGACACGCTGGTACTCGTCGTTGTGCTGTTTTGCATGAGCGAGAAGCCTGGCCCTGATGGATGCCGCGGGATTCTTGATGACCTTGAGCTTCATTGCATGGCCTTGATCAGTGGTTCCATCCGGCCCGTGACCCGATCGATGGCAGCGAACTTCATTAGCTCACTTGGCGTGGTTTTCCTTTGCCGCAGCGCGTCGCGCAGTGCCTCAATGGCGACGTCCTCGCCGACATGGCGGCGGTGCTTGAAGCAATCGGCGACCGTCTTCGCCACGCCATAGATCGGCACGTCGACTCCTTCGATTTGGATGTGTTCAATGCCTGTGGACAGAGTTTCGCCGGTTGCCCGGACGATTTCGAGCCGCAGTCCCGTCGGGTTGGGTGTGCGGGCCTTGTGCGGGATGGTCATCCAGACGGCGTGGGGCAGTTGGGTGGTCAGTTCGTGTTGACGTAGAGCGCTGATCAGGCTGATGACCCCGTGGGGAACGAGACGGGCGGCTTCTGCCAGATCGTGTGCAACATCTTCCCCGCTGCGTTTCGGATCCTGGTAGAGGCCGCGGCCGAGGCGAGCGAGGTCGCCTGCGTCAGTCAGTCGCTTCAGATAGACCAGAGGGATGCCCGCCGCCTTGAAGTCTCGCGCACGCACGATGCCTCGTGCCTGGACTAGGCTGAGGGCGCGCTCGCGATGATTACTATGACGTTCGGTCATGATGTTATCTATTGTCTACAAAAAATAGAATTTGTCGACAAAAGAGATTTATTGAAGAATCTTAGCTGATGTCATATATTTCATATGACTATGAGCTCGTCAACTTCTCCCGCCGATCTCACGCCCAAGCACGTACGGGCAGCGCGCGCCCTCTTGGCATGGTCGCAACAGGAGCTGGCCAAGGCAGCTGGCGTGGCCACTTCGACCGTTGCTGACTTCGAGCGGGGACAACGAACCCCTGTCGCCAACAACGCTCAAGCCATTCGGGGTGCTCTGGAAGGGGCTGGCATTCGGTTCCTGCCTACAGGCGCCGTCATGGGGCCGCCCGTCCCAATCATCACGACATCTGATCGTCCGGGGGCACCGGTTCGTTGGGTTGGTGCCGAGGATCTTTCGGAGTGGGCGAATCGCACCGACGGTGCCGTGAGTCTTCCGACGCTTCTCGCTCACCTGGTCCGAGCCACCCATGGTGCGGCCGCGCAACTTCGTTTTCCGTCGGATGAAGGGGTTCTCCATCCGGGTTGGGATGGACTGACTTCCTCCGAGGTTGGTAGCGCATACGTGCCCAAGGGTAAGGCCGGCTGGGAAATCGGGGCTCAACGCAACAACATCGCCCAGAAGGCGAATGAGGACTATCAAAAGCGAGCGGCAGAACCGGCGCCACTCAATCCCGCTGATGCCGCATACGTGTTTGTCACGCCGCGCCATTGGTCGAAGAAAGAAGAGTGGGCCAAAGCGCGTCAGGAGGAGGGGCCATGGCGTGAGGTTCGCGCCTACGACGCCAATGACCTGGTTCACTGGATCGAGCAGACACCGGCGGTCGGCCTCTGGCTAGCAACTCGCCTAGGTAAACGACCGCCGGGGACACGGGAGCTGGAAGAGGTTTGGAAGGAGTGGTCGCTCGCCACTCAATGGCCTCTGACGGAAGATCTCGTTCTCAGCGACCGCGACCAGGATGCTGCCGACGTCTTGCGTTGGCTCCGCGGTGAGCCATCCGTGCGCTCTCTTCGGGCGACTACGGCGGAGGAAGTGGTGGCATTTTTTCATGCCGCCCTCAGTGACTTGCCCGACGACGTGGCGGCAGCCTATCGCGCGCGTTGCCTTGTAGCAACGACAGCGGCCGCAGCCAGGGCCCTCGCCAATGCGCCTGCACCGCTGATCCTGCTGCTGACCGATCCAGAGCCCGGCCTTGCCCAGACCCTTGTGGAGAAAGGGCACTACGTTCTGCAGGCTTACGATGAGCGATTGATTGGGCGCGGCGAAGTGCGCACGCTTGCCCGGCCCTCGCGCGAGGGCATCGCCCGCGCGCTGGTCAGCGCGGGTATCGCCGAGCCGAGGGCCAAGGCGCTCGCTCGCGATAGCGCACGAAACCTCGCTGTCCTGCGACGCTTGGTTCCAGGGGCTCCAGGGCGCCTCCCGCGATGGGCGGAAGATCCGCCTCCGCATGCGCTGCTGGTGGCGCTGCTGGCAGGGGGCTGGGATGAGAGCGCGGAAGCTGATCGGGGTCGACTTTCGGAGCTTGCGGATCAGCCTTACGAGGTGATCGTTGCTGCCTTGGCTCCTTATGTGGGGGAATTCGACAGCCCGCTGCAAAAAGTTGGCTCGATCTGGCGCATCGCCTCTCCATCCGATGCGTGGTTTTTGCTCGCGCATCATTTGACAAGCACCGACATCACTCGTTTCGAGGTGGCGGCACATGCCGTCTTGGGATCGGCAGATCCGCGCTTTGACATGGATCCTAATGAGCGTTGGATGGCAGATGTTCGCGGAGTACACCGTGAATACTCAGGAATGCTCCGTCACGGCATTGGTCAGGTACTCATCCTGCTTGCGCTTTGGGGCGATCGCGCTCGGATCGTTCCCGACGCAAGTCGGCGAGTCGACGCTATCGTCGGCAAGCTGCTGCGGGATGCCGATCAGCGACGGTGGTGGTCGCTGTCTCGTGACTTTCGGCTGTTGGCCGAGGCGTCGCCGAATGCCTTCCTGGCGGCGATTGAGGACAGTCTTGACCAAGACGATCCGCCCATTGGTGCTCTCTTCGGTCACGATGATGGCGGAGTGTTCGGAGCCGAGCATCTGTCCGATTTGATGTGGGCACTTGAGTCCTTGGCCTGGTCACCGGAATGGATGCCACGGGTGACTCACATTCTGGCGCGCCTCGATGCGATCGACACCAAGCCACGCCGCTATTCAAACGGGCCGGCCAATAGTCTGCGCGAGATCCATCTGCTTTGGATACCGCAGACTTATGCGAATTTGGATCAGCGGCTTCGCGCTCTTGACCTCATCCGAAGGCGTGAGACAAACGCCGCGTGGAAGCTGATGCTTGGGATCCTGCCGCGAGGGCACGACACCTCCACACCATCCCCCACGCCGCTGTGGCGTGACTTTACTGTCGACAATATCGAGATCGTAACGTGGGGGCTTATTGGGCGCGGTGCCGCTGAGGTCAGCAAACGCCTACTGGCAGATGTCGGTGTGGACCCGGTGCGTTGGTCGCATCTACTTGATCGCCTCGGTGATCTGGCTCCGGACGTCGAGCAGGCCATCTCGGCGCTGGAGGCGGCCGAACCACAAATCACCGATAAGGCTGATCGCGAAATTTTTTGGGACAAGCTCCGTGGCGTGCTTCACCATCATCGCCAGTTCCCGGACGCGCAATGGTCGCTATCGGAGGCCGTGCTGGACCGGCTTGAATTCATCTACCACCGCTTCGCGCCGGCCGATCCGCTTGAGCAAATAGCGTGGCTCTTTCAGCAACCCGTTCAACTGCCAAAACCTTCTTCGACCGGCTGGGAGGTTGAACAGCGAGATGTCGACACCGCGCGACAGCAAGCAGTGCAAGCCCTTTATGCCGAAGACGGGTTGTCAGGGGTGCTGGCACTCGCTCGACTAGCAAAAGCCGCCGGTTATATCGGCAAGGCGCTCTATGATGCCGGCTTGCCGGATGCTGACGTCGACGCGCTGATTGAGGCCGCTGTTCGAAGTGATGACGCCCACGAGCGGGATGTCGCCCACGGTCTGATTATTTCCTTTTTCCGCGATCGGAAAGAACCGTGGGCGGCCGCGTTGATTGCTAAGGCGAGAGCGGGGGACTGGGGCGACACCGCTCTACTGACGATCTTTCGCGCGCTTCCGACCGTGCGCTGGACCTGGGACCAGATTGCCCACATCGACGGAGATCTGGAAACGGCCTACTGGCGTGGTGTGCCAGTGTTCTGGATGAACGAGGATAGCGAAGACGTTGCCTACGTCATTCGCATGCTGATCCGGGTTGGCCGCGCTCGGCATGCTCTGCCGCTGGCAGCGCATGGCAACAAAGTCCACCTACCCTCCGGGTTGTTGGTCGAGGTATTGCAGGAAGCTGCCAGTCAGCCGTTCGACAATAGCGGTGACAACAACGGAGCGACCATGTTCCAGTATTATGTCGCTGAAATCCTGCAGCTTCTCGACGAGCGCGATGACGTCGACCGGAACGCTCTCATTGCGCTTGAGTGGAACTATCTGCAGGTACTGGAGCATTCCCGCCGACCGGCAAAAGCTCTCCTGAGGGCGCTCTCTGAAGACCCCTCACTGTTCATCATGATGCTCAGCAAGATCTACAAGGCCAGCGAGGAGAGCGGCGTCGTTGAGTCCGAACCGGAGGATCCTGAGCAAGCACGAGCGGTCGCCACACAGGCGTACCGGCTGCTTGGGCTTTGGAATCGCATCCCTGGGACACGTGGGGATGGCACGATCGATGGGGAGGCTCTCGAATCGTGGATTAAGGAAGCACGAACCTTGGCCAAGGCTGCCGGTCGAGAAGACGTGGCAGACAGCCGCATCGGGAACATGCTGTCGGCCTCACCCATGGGGGCTGACGGCAACTGGCCAGCGGAGCCGGTGCGCGAGGTGATTGACCTCTTCCGTAGCAAGCCAATGATCGAAGGGTTCCGCATTGGCAAGAGCAATCGCCGTGGTGTTACCACCCGAATGCCGCGCGATGGCGGTGAACTTGAGCGCCAGGAGGCCGCAAAGTATCGGGTCTGGGCGAAGGCAATCGCCTACGAATACCCGCATACGGCCAGGGCACTCGATGTCCTTGCTGAGGAGTATGACTGGCAGGCGCGTCGGGAAGATGAAAGGGCCGAGCGCATCGATTGGGAAGTGTAGGCTTCGAACTCATGGATGAAGCCATCATCGTCTTCTGGCGGAAAGGAGTGTTTTAGATCCGAATCGCTGCGCGCGATGTGCATAGTCAGCAACGCGCACGCGAGCTATGGCCCCGGTATTTTTCCGGATGCATTGAAGCAGATGGTGACGTGGTCAGTCCTACGTTTGAGGACGGTGAGTTACGTCGCTGCTGGCATCGCGCCTTGAACTCGCGCTGCTTTGCTTTGAACACTACCTCGCGCTCGAACGCAAACCCATCACCAGCGATGGACGTACAAGCATATGTTGGAGAAGTCAGCATGCAGCCTGACCTAAGACATCGCGCCGTTGTTGCACGCCGGCTTGCGTTTGAATGACGACGGCTGTTGAACCGCCCACGAAGGGTCATCGAAGATGCTGGGCCGCGATAAAAACAAAGGCCGCGAAAGCGGCCTTCATGTCACTTGGTACCGGTGATAGGACTTGAACCTACACTCTGTCGCCAGAAGCGGATTTTGAGTCCGCCGCGTCTACCATTCCGCCACACCGGCAAGTGCGAACGCCTATTATGCCGGTTTCAATTCACCGGGTCGAGACTCAGCTGGCGGTCCTGGCGTTCGTAGCAGCGGTCGCCGTCCTTGGGCTGGAACACCGCGCAGTGGGTCATGTTGCCGGAGTAGATGTGCAGGCTTACTGCGATGGCGTCATCGCTGGGGTTGCGGATGGTGTGGTACTCGTGCGGCGGGATCAGGCTGCCGGCGGAGCCCGGGCCGGCCTGGATGGAACCGACCGGCTGGAAGCGGTAGGTGCCATCCTGGTCGTCGGCGGGCAGGCGCTCGTACTGGACCACCTCCAGCGCGCCGCTGCAGACGCCTTCCACGCACCACATGCCGCAATGGTCGTGGATGGGGGTGCCTTGGCCGGGGCCCCAGGTCATGGCGACCACGCAATAGCCGTATTCGTCGCTGTGGTACAACTCGCGGCGGGCATAGCGGTTTTCGGCGGTTTCGAAGACGCAGGCGGGCAGCACGATTTCCTGGCTCTGGATCAACTTGCACAGGCTGTTGCGCAGGCTGTCGGTGATGGCAGGCGTGGAGGCCTTGGCGACAGCCGTGTCGATCGCCTGAATGAGTTTCCGACAGCCGGGGAATTCGGTGGTGAGCATCGATGGTCTCGATCAATCTGAAAGGCTTGCCACCCATGCAGGCCGGGCCTTGACGCCGGCTTGAAGCTTCTCTGCTAGCCTTTCCCTGAATTGCCGAGGGGGAGCGTCACATGGGTGTGATGGTGATTGTAGCGTACCGTCCGAAACCGGGGTGCGCAGAGGAGCTTGAGGCCCTGGTTCGCGAGCACGTGCCATGCCTGCGCACGCTGGGATTGGTCACCGACCGGCCCGCCCAGGCGATGCGCGGCTTGGACGGCATCATCGTCGAGGTGTTCGAGTGGAAGGATGGCGCCATCGAGGAGGCCCACACCAGCGCGCGCGTGGTTGACCTGTGGGAGCGTTTTGCCGCCGTCTGCGAGTACGTGCCGCTGCGCGAGCTGCCGGAGGCGGAGAAGATGTTCGCCGAGTTCAGGTCGCTGGAATTCCCGCTTGAGGCGCACTTCCCGACGCCATTACAGGCGTGAGAGAAATCCGCCGATCGCGCGGCTGTAGTTCTCGATATCCACCAGGAAGGCATCGTGGCCCTGGGGTGAATCCAGCGCCACGAATTCCACCTTGGCGCCGGCCGCTTCCAGGCCTTCGGCGATCTGTGCCTGCTGTTCCAGCGGAAACAGGATGTCGGTGCTGACGCCGATCACCAGCACCTGCTCGATGCGGATGCGCTTCAAGCCTTCCAGCACGCTGCCGTTGCCGTACTCGGCGATGTCGAACCAGTCGCTGGCGCGCGAAAGATACAGATAACTGTTGGGATCGAAGGTGCGCACAAAGCGCCGCGCATGGCCTTCCAGGTAAGACTCCACCTGGAATTCGACGCCGAACGGCTCCTCTTCGCGCTGCTCGGGATCGAGCCGGATGCGCGCGAAGCGGCCGTTCCATTCCATCGCGGAACGGTAGGTGATCACGCCAAGCTTGCGCGCGATGCTCATGCCGATGTCCGGATAGCGCTCGTTGTCGTAATGGCCGCCATTCCAGTTTGCGTCCAGCCGGATGGCTTCGCGTTGCAGCGAGCGGATGGCGATGGCGAAGGGTTGCGCTTGCGGCGCGGTGTCCACGCTGATGTGCGCACGCACGCTGCCGGGGTGCAGCACCATGTAGCCGAGCGCGCTCATGCCGCCCATCGAGCAGCCGATCAGGCAGGCGAGCTGCCCGATGCCCAGGCTGTCGACCAGCGCATGGGCGGCATTGGCCACGTCTTCCAGCGAAAGGTCGGGAAAGCTGAGCCGATATGGCTGGCCGGTCGCCGGATCGATGGACGCCGGGCAGGTGGAGCCTTTGTCGCTGCCCAGCGAATTCACGCAGATCACGAACCAGCGGTCGGTATCGATCGCCTTGCCGGGGCCGAGCATGTCTTCCCACCAGCCGTGCGAAGGGTCCTGCGCGTTGGACGCGGCATGCGCGCTTGGCGACAGGCCGGTAAGGATCAACACGGCGTTGTCGCGCGCGGCGTTCAAGCTGCCCCAGGTTTCGTAGGCAATGTGTGCGTGGTGCAAGCTGCCGCCGCGTTTCATGGCGAACGGGGAGGGCAGGCTGAAGTATTGGCGTGCGTCGCTCATGGCTGCCTGCGGAGTGGTTCGAACGGCGTGTTGTACTGGATTCGGGCCTGCGCCGGCATGACGATCAGGACATCAGACAGCACGAAAGTGCATAAACCCTAACCGATTTTCAATCATGCACTTTGTCGATGACGACTTGCACCGGCGTCCTGCTGTCCACATCGACCGTGCCGCCGTCGCCTTCCAGGTCCCCCGCCTGCGGCATGGCATTGCCGCGATGGCTGATGCGCGCGCCGATCACCACGCGCGGCACCGAGGAGAGTTTCTTCGATGGCAGCATGCTCATGGCGTCGGTCAGCGTGACGGTGGTGGGCAATCGGCTGGCATCGAGGCGCGCTACGGCCAGCGGCATGGGCGGGCCGTTTTCCGCGCGGGCGTAGACGAACAGCGTATCGCCGGCGGCGAGCTTGGCCTTGAGTGCGGGCGCCACGCTCACGTTTACCTGCAGGGCAGGCCCGGAAGACGGGAGCGTCGCCACGCTTGAGGAAGCCGCCGGCGCGCCGGCGCGCGCGTCCGCCATGGCGATCTGCTGCGCAACCGCCTGGGCGACGGTGGAACCTGCCTGCAGCATGGGCTGCAGGGTGCGCCAGGTGGATGCGGCTTCGGCAAAGCGGCCTTGCTGGAAATCGCTGATGCCGAGCAGCCACAGTCCGCGCTGGTTATCGGGCTCCAACTGCACGGCGCGTTCCAGCAGTGCGCGCCCACGATCGCTGATGTGATGGTCCGGGCGTGCGGTGGAATCGGCCTGCGCCCAGCCGACCATCGCCGTGGTGTTGTCCGACTTGAGCTTCAGCACCTGTTCGTAGGCGTCGCGCGCCTGCTCCGGCTGCTGCATGTCCATGTCGGCCTGCGCCAGCAGCAGCCAGCCTTGCACGTCGTTCGGCTGCGCGGCCAGGTGTGTACGCAGTTCGTCCAGCGCCTTGTTGACGTCGGTAACCGTCTGCGCCTGGCTGGGCACGCCATTGAGCGCAACCGGCGTGCCGATGCGCCAGTACAGCAGCGCCGCTCCGATCGGAACGACCAGCGCGATGCCCAGCATCAGCACGAACAGGCTACGCGGGCGGCCTGCCTGGCGCCCATGCCGCAGCAGCGGCAGCAACAGCAAGGCCAGCGCCACAGCGATCATCACTGCGGCGGCCATGTAGAAAAGCGGTTTCACCAATCGTCCCCGTTCTCGGTGGGTGCAGCGGCGGCGGTGGCGCCGGACCGGCTGCGTTTGCGGATAGTGTTGGCAACCACCAGGGCGCCGGCGATCAGGATCAATAGCGGGCCGAACCACAAGAGCCAGGTGCGGTGATTGACCGGCGGGTCGTACAACACGAAGTCGGAATAGCGGTCGACCAGGTATTGCTTGATCTGCGCGTCGCTCTGGCCCTGCTGCATCAGCTCGAACACCTTGTGGCGCAGGTCGCGCGCGAAGTCGGCGTTGGAGTCGGCCAGGTTTTCGTCCTGGCAGACCAGGCAGCGCAGTTCGCTGGTGAGATGCTGGAAGCGCAGTTCTTCGGCGTGGTCGCGGAAGGGGAGTGGGTCGATGGCTTGCGCCGCCGCGATCCCGGCGAGGCTGACGAGCAACAGCAGAACGGACGCGCGCAGGCGTTTCAGCATTACGGCGCCTCCTTCTGCAACGCCTCGATCGCCGGCCTGAGCTGCTGCGCAATCACCGCCGGCGTCAGCGGGCCGATGCGCTTGTAGCGGATCACGCCCTTGCCGTCGATCAGAAAGGTTTCCGGCGCACCATACACGCCGAAGTCGATCGCGGTATGGCCGCTGCTGTCGGCCATCACCATGTCGTAGGGATTGCCGTGTTGCGCCAGCCACGCTTTCGCGTCCTGGGGGTCGTCCTTGTAGTCGTAGCCGATCAGCGGAACGCCGAGGTTTTTCGACTCGGCCATCAGCACCGGATGCTCTTCGCCGCAGGCGAAGCACCAACTGGCGAACACGTTCACCAGGTAAGGCTTGCCCAGCATCGATTGCTTGCTCACCGTCCTGGCCGGCGTGTCCAGCATGGGCAGCGCAAAGTCGGGCGCCGGCTTGTTGATCAGCGGCGAAGGTACGGCGGTGGGATCGTGCGCGCTGTTCCACCAAATACCGAAGCCGAGCAGCGCCGCCAGCAGCATGAACGCGAAGAACGGCAGCAAGCGGCTCATGCCTGCGATTCCTGCAGCGTAGCGGTGACGGTCTGCGCGGCTTCCACTTCGCGCTTCACGCGGAAGCGGCGATCGGCGGCGCTGACGAAACCGCCCAGCATCATGAACAGGCCGCCCGCCCAGATCCAGCGCACGAACGGCTTGGTATACAGCCGCAAAGCCCACGCGCCGGCCACGTGGTTCGGGTCCATCGGCTCGCCCAAGGCCACGTAGATGTCGCGGGTAATGCCCGGATCGATGGCCGAGGTGGTCTGTACCTGTTCGCGCGTATAGGTGCGTTTCTGCGGATGCATGACAGCTACCGGCGCGCCGTTGCGTGTCACGGTCACCACGCCTTGTTCGGCGGTCCAATTCGGGCCGGTGGTTTCGCTTACGCCGTCGAAACGAAATTCATAGCCGCCGACGGTGGCGATTTGGCCAGGCGACAGGCGTACGTCGCGCGTTACGCTCAGCGACTCGGACAGCATCACGCCGATCAGGAATACCGCCACGCCGAAGTGCGCCAGCAGCATGCCGGCCATCTCGGCCGGATAGCGGCGCCCGCGCGCCATCTCGCGCCAGCGCTTGACGATATACAACACCACGCCCACGCCCACCCACGCGGCGCCAGCCACACCGGCGATGGCCTTCAGCTGGCCTTGCACAAAGAATGCCGCGATCACCGCGCAGGCCACCGCGGCCATGGCGGCGCGCACCAGCACTTGCTTGAGCACGGGCGCTTCGCTATTGCCCCAGCGCAGGTAGGGGCCGAACGGCAGCAGCAGCACCACCGGCAGCATCAGCAAGGGAAACAGCAGGCCGAAGTAGGGCGGCCCGACCGAGATCTTGCCCAGGTTCAAGGCATCGCCCAGCAGCGGGAACAGCGTGCCGAGCATCACCATGGCGGCGGCCACGGTGAACATCAGGTTGCCGATCAGGATCGCGCTTTCGCGCGAGACCAGCGCAAACGCCTTGCCGCCCGCCACCTTTGGCGCGCGCAGCGCATACAGCAGCAGGGAGCCGCCGACCACCACGGCGAGAAAGCCGAGGATGAAGGTGCCGCGGCGCGGATCGGAGGCGAACGCGTGCACCGAAGTGAGAATGCCCGAACGCACCAAAAACGTGCCCAGCAGCGACAGCGAGAAGGCGAACAGCGACAGCAGGATCGTCCACGCACGTAGCGTGCCGCGTTTCTCCGTGACCGCCTGCGCATGGATCAGCGCCACACCCACCAGCCACGGCATGAAGCTGGCGTTCTCCACCGGATCCCAGAACCACCAGCCGCCCCAGCCCAGTTCGGCATAGGCCCACCAGCTGCCGGCGACGATGCCGCAGGAAAGAAATCCCCACGCGGCATTGGTCCACGGCCGCGCCCAGCGCACCCAGCTTTGTTCCATGGAGCCACCAAGCAGGGTGGCAATGGAAAACGCGAACGCTACCGAGAAGCCCACATAGCCCATGTACAGTACGGGCGGGTGGAAGGTCATGCCGGGGTCCTGCAGCACCGGGTTGAGGTCCGCGCCATCCGGCGGCATCGGCAGCAGGCGCGCGAAGGGGTTGGAGGTGAACAGGATGAAGCACAGGAACCCGGTCGAGATGATGCCGAGCACGGCGAGCACGCGCGCCAGGAACGCATCCGGTAGCCGGCGGCTGAACAGCGTGAGCGCCACGGTCCAGACATTGAGGATCAGCACCCACAACAACATCGAGCCTTCGTGCGCGCCCCACACCGCGGCGATGCGGTAATACCAGGGCAGTTGCAGGTTGGAATTGTCGGCCACGTACTGCACCGAAAAATCAAATCGCAGAAACGCCGCGACCAGAATCGCGAACGCCAGCGCCACGAACACCGCTTGCCCGGTCGCGGCCGGACGCGCCACCGCCATCAACGCGCGATTGCCGCGCCATGCGCCGAGCAACGGCAGCACGCTCTGCGCCAGCGCGAGAAACAACGCAAGAATGAGTGCGAGCTGGCCGAGTTCGGGAGTCATGGCTGCGGCTTGTCCTGATTGGCGGATTCGTCGATGTGCTTGCCGGCATGCGCCTTGGCCATTGCATCCTTCAGCTCTTTCGGCATGTAGGTCTCGTCGTGCTTGGCCAACACTTCGGTAGCGATGAAGCGGGCGCCATCCATGTGGCCGGTGGCGATCACCGATTGGTTCTCGCGGAACAGGTCGGGCAGGATGCCGTTGTATTCCACCGGCATCGCGCCGCTTGCATCCACCACGGTGAAGGTGACCTTCAGCGAATCGCTGCTGCGCTGGATCGAACCGGCCTTGACCATGCCGCCGAGGCGGAAGGTCTTGTAGGTCGCCGCTTCTCCTGCCTGTACCTGGCTCGGCGTGAACAGATAATTCATGTTCTGCTGTAGCGCGTAGACCACCAGGGCCGCCGCCACGATCACGGCAGCGAGGATGGCGAGGATGATGGTTAGCCGGCGTTGACGCGTGGGGTTCATGGATACGCTTAGGTTGAAGCCGCAGAAGGTCGGTTCGTGCGCTCTTTGCGCGCATCCTGCCGCGCCATGCGTGCGCGCAATTCGCGCAACAGCCGGCGACGGCGGAGCAGTGGCGCGAGCCAGTCGATCAGCAGCACGATGAAGAACACGCCATAGGCCGGCCACACGTAGATCGCATAGCCGCCCATGGCAAGGAAAGATTGCAGCGATGCGGCGTTCATCCGCGCACCTCCTGCTCCGCAATCTGCCGCACCCAATCCTTGCCGCCTTCCAGCGCCAGCAGGTCGGAACGCACACGGCCGCACAGGCTGGCGAGGTAATACAGCTTGGTGGCGATCATCATGGTGAGCAGCGGCCATATCATCGACGGCGCGATGGTGGACGGGCCAAGCAGCTTGATGGTGGAGCCCTGGTGCAAGGTATTCCACCAGTTCACCGAGAAATGCACGATCGGCACGTTGACGATGCCGATCAGGGCGAGAAACGCCGCCGTGCGCGCGCCCTGGCGGCGATCCTCGAACGAGTGATGGAGCGCGATCACGCCCAGGTACAGGAACAGCAGCACCAGTTCGGAGGTGAGCCGTGCATCCCAGGTCCACCACGTGCCCCACATGCGCACGCCCCACAGCGAACCGGTGACCAGGGTGATGAAGGTGAACGCCGCGCCGATCGGCGCCGAGGCCATCGCCACCACTTCGGCCAGCTTGATGCGCCATACCAGCGCGATGAAGGCGGCGGCACCCATTACGCCGTAGATGAACAGGCTCATCCAGGCGCAGGGCACGTGGATGAAGATGATGCGGTAATCGTCGCCCTGCTGGTAATCCGGCGGCGCCAGCACCAGGCCGCCGTACAGCGCGACCAGGCCGAGCAGCAGGGCCAGCGCCATCGCCCATGGTCGCAGCCTGCCGGCAACGCGGTAGAACACCGGCGGCGAGCTGAGCTTGTGCAACCACAGGGGGATCCAGTTGGCCATTGCTACGAATCCAGTGCGATGCGGAGAGCGGCAGCGCAAGCGAGCGGGGCGAGCACCACGGCCATGACCAGCGCCGCACCCAGCCATGCGATGGGCGCGGTCCACGGCAGGCCTTCCTGGGCGGCTGCCAAGGCTCCTGCGGCGAAGATCACCACCGGCACGCAGAGCGGCAGCAGCATCAAGGCCAGCAGCATACCAGAGCGCCGCGTGCCGGCCGTCAGGGCGACCAGGATGCCGCCCAGCAGGCTCAGCAGCGGGGTGGCGAGCAGTAGCGCCGTTAGCAACACGGGCATCACCGCGGCCGGCAGATGCAGCATGCCCGCCAGCAGCGGCGCCACCACGATCAACGGCAGCGCGGTGGCCAGCCAATGCGCGAGGATTTTCATGCCCAGCATCAGCGCCAGCGGTTGCGGCGCCAGCATCAGCTGTTCGAGCGAACCGTCTTCGATATCGCTGCGGAACATCGCATCCAAGGCCAGCAGCATGGCCAGCAATACCGTCACCAGCACCACGCCGCCGGCGATGCGCTTGAGCAAGGCGCTTTCCGGTCCCAGTGCGAAGGGAAACAGCGAGGTGACGATCAACGCATACAGCACGGGCAACACCATGTCGCCGCGCTGGCGCCAGGCCAGCGTGAGGTCGCGGCGCAATACCGCGGCACAAGCATGAGCAAGACCCGGGCGCCGCGCATCAAGCATGCAAGCGGATCCGCTGCGGCTCGCCGCCATGGAACTGCACGGCGCCATGGCTGGTCACCAGGGCCGCACCGCCGTGCGCGATATGCGCTTCCAGCAAGGCATCCACCAGTTCGATGCCGGTGCGATCCAGGTTGGCGTAGGGTTCGTCCAGCAGCCATAGCGTGGCGGGAATCAGCAGCAAGCGCGCCAGCGCCACGCGCTTCTTCTGGCCGGCGGACAGTTTGCGTACGGGTTCATCTTCGTATCCGGTCAATCCAACCTGGGTGAGTGCGCCATCGATGCCGCTCTGGTTGCGATGGCCGTGCAGGCCGATGGTGAACGCCAGGTTTTCCCGCGCGCTCAGTTCCGCCTTCAGGCCAAGGTGGTGACCAAGAAATACCACTTCGCCGCTGCAGCGGTTCCAGGTGAGCGGCGCGCCGCGCCACAGCAGTTCGCCTTCCTCCGCGCGCAGCAGGCCGGTGAGGATGCGCATCAGGGTGGTCTTGCCGCTGCCGTTGTCGCCTTCGATCAGCATCAGCTCGCCGGCATGCAGGTGGAAATCCAGCGGGCCGAACACGGGTTCGTCCTGGCGCTGGAAGGCGAGGGCGCGGGCTTCGAGCAAAGGGGTATGGGAAGTCATCGCCGGCATTGTGCGGATGACTTATCCGGCTTGTCCACGCGGCGGCTCGCCGCTGGCCAGTCGCAGCCGGGCGTAGCCACTGGCCAGGCCATGGACGTAGGCGTTTTGCTGGAATTGCTGCGCCAGCGCATCGGTTTCCGCCAGCGCCGGGCCGACCACGAAAAAACTGGGTTCGCGCCAATCCGTGCCCACGCCGATGGCGGGGCGGATGGCCACCGTGGATGGCAGCTGGCGCAGGGTGTCGAGCAGGCGGTGCTGCGCAGCATGGTTTTGTGCGCGTGGCCGTACCTGCGAGTAAGGGTTCCACGCGGTGATGAAGGCCCAGCTGTGCGGACCGATCCACGCGCGCAAGGGTTCGGGCACCGGCGCGTCCACCTGGATGGACACGAAACCGCCCCGCGCCAGGCGCACACGGTAATCCGTGCTGCGGTAGGCGGTGATCAGCGCGCTATCCATGGTGCAGCGGCGGCAATGGCGGCAGGGTGGCGCGCAGCGCGTTCACCGCGGCATCCAATGGCACGTTTTCAACCTCGGTGGCGCCGCGCAGCAACTGCTCCAGCAGCATGTCCTGCGCGCGCCCGCGTTCGTATGCATAGGCGTACGGCAGGTGGGTGAAGGTGACCATGCGGTAGCGCGCCATGAAATGCTGCGGCGCGCGTTCGGCCAGGCGCGCGCCGAGTTCGCGCTTGGCGAGGTAGTGCGGATCGGCGACCGAGTCGCGCATCTCGATGTAGTTCTCCAGCGCCATCGCCGCGATCGCGTCGGCATTGGGTTTGCGGATGCGCTGGAATTCGGCGAAGGCGTCGGCGGTATCGCGGCCCGATTCGGCCAGCAGGTCGGCGAGCGTCACGGTGTCTTCGAAGCCACAATTCATGCCCTGGCCGTGGAACGGCACGATGGCGTGCGCCGCATCGCCGATCAGCAGGGCGCGGCCGTCGATGTGCCAGCGGTCCAGATAGAGCGTGGAAAGCGTGCCGACCGGGTGACTGTCGTAATCCTCGGCAAACTGCGGGATCAGCGGCAACAGGTCGGGAAAATCCTGACGAAAGAATGCACCGGCCGCCGCGGCATCGGGCAGCGTATCGAAACTGGGATGCGGGCCATGCGCGGGCAGGAACAGCGTCACGGTGAAGCTGCCTTCCGTGTTCGGCAGCGCGATGCACATGTAGCCGCCGCGCGGCCAGATGTGCAGGGCGTGCGGTTCGATCGCAAAGCGGTTCTCGATGGCGGCGGGCGGAATTTCAAGTTCCTTGTAGCCATGGCCCAAGGGTTCGACGCGCTGGCCGAGGGGCAAGTAATCGTTCATCGCGGCACGCAGCGCGGAGCCGGCACCGTCGGCGCCGATCAGCACGGAGGCATCATGCTGGCGGCGTGTGCCGGCTTCGTCGACTAGGCTGATGCGTTGCGCGTCGAGATCGGCGGCTGCAAGGCTTTCGCCAAAGTGAAAGGTGGCGCCTGCGGCCTCCGCCGCATCGAGCAACAGCATGTTCAACCCGCCGCGCGAGACCGACCAGATCACTTCGCTGTCGTCCACGCCATAGCGCTGCAACCCGGAGGTGCCCTGCAATGGATGCACCATGCGTCCGCGCATCATCACGGCGCGTTGCAATACGTCGTCGGCAAGCCCCGCGGTACGCAACGCCTGCAAGCCGCGCTCGGCCAGCGCGAGGTTGATCGAACGGCCGCCGACGAAGCCGGCGCGGCGCGGATCAGGGCGTTTTTCGAAGACTTCTACGGCAAACCCGCGCCTGGCCAGCAGCTGGGCCAGCAAAGCACCGACCAGGCCGCCGCCAATCAGGGTGATGGTTTGTTGCGTCATGCTGCGCGCCGCAAGTGGGAACGCGACAATGTTCCGCAACTGGGCATTTCATGCAAGCCGGTGACAGCCAGGCGGCAACGGCACCACTCAGAAACTCATGAAATAGCCGCCATTCACCGGCAGGTTTGCACCGGTGATGTAATCGGCATCATCCGCGGTAAGAAACACGACGGCACGGGCGATGTCGCCGGGCGTGCCGAGCCTGCCCACCGGAATGTCGGAGATGATCCGTTGCCGGATCTCCTGCGGCACGGCCGCCACCATTGGCGTATCGCAATAGCCGGGCGAAACCGTATTGACCGTAACGCCCTTGCGTGCCGTCTCGCGCGCCAGCGCCATGCTGAAACCATGCACGCCGGCCTTGGCGGCGGAGTAGTTGGTTTGCCCGAACTGGCCGGTCTGGCCATTCACGGAACTGAGGTTGACGATGCGGCCGAAACCGCGCGTCGTCATGCCTTCGACCACCTGGCGGCAGGTGTTGAACACGCCATCGAGGTTGACGCGCATCAGTTCGTGCCAATGCTGCGGATCCATCTTGCGCAAGCTGGTGTCGCGCGTGATGCCGGCGGCGTTCACCAGGATGTCGACCGGGCCGATGTTGCGCTCGACGTGTTCGACGAGCGAGCCGCAGGCCTTGAAATCGCTGACGTCGCAGGGCTCGAAACGGATGGCGCCGTTGCAGGACGCAATATGTTCGCGAAAGGCTTCAATACGATCGCTGCGGGTGGCCAGGTCCACCGCCACCACCATGCGCCCGACGTGTGCCAGTTGCAGGCAGATCTCGGTGCCGATGCCGCCAATGCCGCCGGTGACCAGGGCGACGCGCGGGCCGGACTTTGACAAGCTCATGACAGATTTCCTTCGGCGCATGCCGCGCGGCAGCACGTGCTGTGCCGCAGCGGCCCGATGCGCCCGGGCAACGCGAGGCTAGGGTTTCTTGGTGGTGCCGCCGCGGCCGGCCTGACCCGGTGGGGTCGTCACCTGCGTGGCGGCATCCAGGAACCCGCGCTGCATGTTCTTCCAGGCATCCATGTTGCGCTCGGTCAGCTCGTTGAGCAGCGACCAGGGGGTTTGCCCCATCAGGCTGTTGAGCTGGGTGCGGAACTGCTGCTGCTGGTCGAGGAACACTTGCAGGCTGCGCTCCAGGTACGGCCCCATGAATCCCTGCAGGGAATCGCCGTAGAAGCGGATGATGTGGCTCAGCAGCTGGGGCGACAGCATCGGCTGGCCCTTCTCTTCGTGCTCGGAAATGATCTGCAGCAGCACGGAGCGGGTCAGGTCCTCGCCGCTTTTGGCGTCGCGGACTTCGAAGGTTTCACCATCCAGAACCAGCTGGCGGACTTCTTCCAGCGTGATGTAGCTGGAGATCTCCGTATCGTAGAGCCGACGGTTCGGGTACTTCTTGATGATGCGGATTGTTTGTGCCATGCACACAAACTAGCAGAAGGTATTGCGTCGCACCAGTCAGCGTTCGCCTATTTATGCTGCACGATGGGGTGCAGCAATCAGTGCCCCGCCGCACCGCCCCCCGCGCTGCCGAACGGCGGGCGCGCGAACCAGAGCACGGGCAGCAGTGCGATGAACAGAATGGCGCAGCCGTAGAAAATGTCGTTAACCGCCAGGGTATAGCCCTCCCGGTTGATGATTTGATCGATATAAGCGATGCGCTGGGTCGCCCCGAAACCCAGCTGCGAAAGCTGCTGCAGATAGTGTGCAGCACCGGGCTGGGCCGGATTAACGTACTCGGTAAGGCTGGCGTGGTGAGAAATGGCCCGATGCTGCCAGAGTGTCACCATCACCGCCGTGGATACGCTCGAGCCGAGTGTACGGAAGAAGTTGGAAAGCCCTGATGCACTGGCGATTTCCGAAGCCGGCAGGCCGGAGAGATAGATCTGGTTGAGCGGAATGAAGAAGCAGGGAATCGCCAGCCCCATCACGAAGCGCGGCACTACCAGCGTGGCGAAGGACGCGCTGCTGTCGAAGGTGGAAAACCAGTACGAGGTCGCGGCGAACACGATGAACGACCAGCTCACCAGTAAACGCAGGTCGATCTTGTTCATGTTCCGCCCGACGATCGGCGAGAGCAGGAAGGCCAGTACACCCACCGGTGCGGCCGCCAGCCCGGCCCAAGTAGCGGTGTAGCCCAGCGTGGTCTGCAGCCACAGCGGAAATACGACGTTGATGCCGAAGAAGGCGAACATGCCCAGCGAAAGGCTGAGCACGCCCACGGTGAAATTGCGCTGCTTGAACAGGCTCAGATCGATCACCGGGTGTCTGGCGTGGATTTCCCATACCACCAGGAAGGTGAGGCATACCAGTGCGATCAGGCCCAGCGCGAGGATCAGCGGCGACGCGAACCAGTCATGGTCGTTGCCGTTGTCCAGCATGAACTGCAGGCAGCCCACGCCGGCCACCAGCAGCACCAGGCCCACCACGTCGATCGGCGCCTTCACTGTTTTGGTTTCGCGCTTGTGCAGCAGCGTCCAGGTGATGATGCCGGCCAGGATGCCTACCGGCAGGTTGATGTAGAAAATCCACGGCCAGGAGAGATTGTCGGTAATCCAGCCGCCCAGGATCGGCCCGAAGATCGGCGCCACCACCACCGTCATCGCCCACATGGCCAGTGCGATGCCTTGCTTTTCCTTCGGGTAGCTCGACAGCAGCAAGGTCAGCGAAAGCGCCACCATCGGGCCGGAGCCGGCGCCCTGCATCAGGCGGCCGAACACCAGCATCGGCATGGTGGTGGACAGGCCGCAGAACATCGAAAAGATCACGAACAGCATCACCGACGTGACGAAGGTGCGCACTTCGCCGAAGCGGCGCGCCACCCATCCGGTCAGCGGTTGCATGATGGCGCTGGCCAGCGAGTAGGAGCTGATCGCCCAGGTGCCTTCGTTCGGGCTTACCGCCAGGCTGCCGGCGATGTGCGGCACCGAGACGTTGACGATGGTCATGTCCAGCACCTCCATGAAGGTGCTGAACGCAACGGCGATGGTCAGCAGGACCAGCGGCGCGCCGTGCAGCGGTTTCAGGGGTGCGGCGTTGTCGGGTGTGGCAGCCATGGTGGCCTCGCGGTCTTGCTTTCCAGACCGTCATGCCTGCATGCAGGCATGACGGCAATCAGCGTTACGGACGTAGCAGCGGATGCCTGGGCATCACTCCCCAAGATTGGCGCGAATGATCTTTTCCGCCTCGGCATCGGCCTGGGCCGCGACCTGGTCATACACCGAGGTTTCCGCCGGCGGTTGCGTGGGGGCGGAGGCAAGCGCCGGCCCCTTGTCGTTGCTGATGTCGACCGTCACGTCCGAGGAAAGCCCGACGCGCAGCGGATGCTTGTCCAGTTCGTCGTTGTTGAGCGCGATACGCACCGGCACGCGCTGCACCACCTTGATCCAGTTGCCGGTGGCGTTCTGCGCCGGCAACAGCGAAAACACGCTGCCGGTGCCGGCGCCCAGGCCAATCACCTTGCCGTGGTATTCGACGCCGCCGCCGTACAGATCCGTGGTGATCTTCACTGGCTGGCCGATGCGGATATGGCGCAGCTGGTTTTCCTTGAAGTTCGCATCGATCCACAGATCGTGCAGCGGCACGATGGTCATCAGTTGCTGGCCGGGAGAGATGCTGGCGCCAAGCTGCACGCTGCGCTGCGCGACATAACCGCTCACCGGCGCCACGATGGTGTTGCGCTGAGCCGCGATCCAGGCGGCGCGGAAGTTCGCGCGCGCCTGCATCACGGCCGGGTTGTTGGCGATGTCGGTGCCTTCCACGGCGGCGCGCGCCGATTGCGCCTGCGCCTTCGCGGCATTCAGCGCGGCTTGCGCCTGCGCCACGCTGTCGCGCATGTGCTGCACGATTTCCGGCGATTCGGCCTGGGCGGCCACCAGCGGCAGATGGCGCTTCAGGTCGGCTTCCGCCTTGCGCAAGTCGACTTCACGTGCGGCTACGGTGGCATCGGCTTCGCTGACCGAGTCGTTCTGCTGGCGAACCTGGCGCACCGCCTGCGCGAGCGCGCTGCTGGTCTGGCGCAGGCGGACATCGGCATCGGTGGGGTCCAGTTTCACCAATACCTGTCCCGCGCTGACGTGTTGCGTGTCATCGGTGAGGATGGCGGTAACGGTGCCGGGCACTTGTGAGGAAAGCGCGACCTGATTGCCGCCCACGTACGCGTTGTCGGTGCTTTCGCGGGTCGAAAACACGAAGAACCACAGCAGGAACCAGGTCAGCCCCGCGAGCAAGAAAACAAGCGCCACAATCAACAGCGCGCGGCTGCGTTTGGCGGGATTCTTCGCGGCCAGGCCGCTGTCGTTGGCGTCCTTGAGGGTGGACTCGGAGGCGCTCATGGTCAGGGGGCTCCTGCGGGATTCGAAGTGGAGGAGGAAGCGGCGGCGGATTGCGCGGTCTTGGTGCCGACGTCGGAGCGGTAGCCGCCGCCGAGGGCCTTGATCAGTGCCAGATCGGTGCTGAGCGCCTGCGCCTGCAGGCTCACGGCCTGGTCACGCTGTTGCAGCAGCTGCGCCTGCGCGTCGAGGCTTTGGCGTGCATCCTGGGTGCCGCGCGCGGTGCGCGCCTGCGCGTTGGCCAGCAGTACCTCGTTGGCTTTTATCTGCGCATCCTGTTTTTCGCGGCGTGCGGCAATCTGCTGTGCGGTAACGGCTTGCGTAGCGACATCGCGCGCGGCGTCCGTCACCGCCACGTTGTAGTCGGCGACGGCGGCATCGAGCTGGGCGCGGCTGGCGCCGTAGTTCGCCTTCAGGCGGCCGCCTTCGAAAATCGGCAGATGTACCGCCGGCGTGATGCCGAACACGCGGCTGCCGGCGGTAAACAGATTGCCCAGATCGCCCTTGCTGCCGGTGGTAAGACCGCCGAAGCTCGGTGCGCCCTGGTCCGTGCTGGAAAGGCCTGCCATCGCCTTGATGCTGAAATCGGGGAAATACTCCGCACGCGCCACGTCGGTCTGCTTGAGCGCGGCTTCCACGCGCCAGCGGCTGGCGGCGATGTCGGGGCGGCGGGCGATCAGGTCCAAGTGCGCATTATCGGGAATCGCGCCTTCGAGTTCGGGCAATGCGCGTGGTTCCAGTGGCGGCAACTGTGCCGGCGATACGTTCACCAGGGCGGCGAGCACCACCTTGCGCAATTGGATCGAGCCTTCCAAGGTGGCTTGCATTTGCTGCGTATTGGCCAGCTGTGCGCGCGCCTGCTGTACGGTGTCGGGCAGGTCCACGCCTTGTCGTACGCGCAGTTCGGCGATGTGCAGCAGACGTTGTTGCACGCCGATGGCCTGCCGCGTGAGCGCAAGACGGTTTTCATCGGCCAGCAGGCCGAAATACGCATCCGCCACGGCGTTCTGAATGCTGAGCATGGCAGCGCTGCGTTCCGCCTCGGCGGCATGCGCCTGATCGAGCGCAGCCTCGATCGCGGCGCGCTTCTTGCCCCACCAGTCGAAATCGTATTCGAGCTGCACGCTCAGGTCGGCCTGGTTGTACCAGTTGAAACCGAGCAGGGAGGGAGGAATCAAGCCATGGTCGCTCATGCGCTGGCGCGTGAGCTGGCCGTTGGCGTCGACGGTCAAGCCGGCCTGCGCCGCAGCGACGCGCACCGATTGCTCGGCGGTTTTTACGCGCGTGCGCGCCTGCTCCAGATCGGGCGACTGCTGCATGACCAGCGCCATCACCTGGTCGAGCTGTGGATCATGGTACACGCGCCACCATTCGGCGGCGGGCCAGCCGGCGCCTGCGGAGGTCGGCAAGCCGGCTAGCGGCACGTCGTCGCGCAGGGCGGGGTGCTGCACCTTGGCCGGGATATGGCAGCCGGCGAGGCTCAATGCGGCAAGCAGCGCCAGTGGACGGAGCCGTGCATACGGAAAGGATGAAGCGTTCATGGCGAATCACCCGCTGCGTGTTCGAGGTTGCTGAGGTTGTGCGCCAGCTTGCGCAGCAGGCGGTTCAAGGTGCTGCGTTCGTTCTGGGTGAAGCCGTCGAAGAGCAGCTTCAGGCGCGGCAGCATGGTCGGCAGCATCTTCTGCACGAAGCGCTTGCCGGCCGGCGTGATCTGCATGACGACGCGGCGGCGGTCCTCGGGACTGGGGCCACGCGTGATGAGCCCGCGCTTGACCAGCGCATTGGCGATACGCGTCATGTTGGTGACACCCAGCGAGGTGAATTGGCACACCTCGCTGGGCGTGGAAGCGCCGCCAGGATGCGCAAATATCGCCATGAGCGTGCGGAATTCGCTGTCGTTGAGCTTGTGCGGGCGCAGCTTGTGTTCCAGTTCCGCATGCAGGCGTTCGGCGATAAGCAGCATGATCCGGCACAGCCCGACGTCTGCCGGCACCTCGGGCATGGCTTTGCGCACACCCGCGATCCCCTGGTCCATGCACTTGATTTTTTCGCTCAGAAACATTTCATCGGTGCATATTTCACTGGTGAAATAAAATGATGCGGCGCAACCTCAGGTAATTGCAAGTGCCGGGGTAGGCGGTCCGCTAGGTGCGCCCCATCTTTGAGGGTGGCTATCGGGGTTCTGTGATGGCGAAGAGCCGCTTTACGTTCGCCGTCGTCGCGGCTGCGACCGTTTCAGGCGCTTCGCCGCGCAAGGTGGCAACGCATTGGAGAACTTCGGCAACGCGGGCCGGTTCGTTGCGCTTGCCACGGTGGCTCGACAGCGGCTGGTCGGGCGCGTCGCTTTCAAGCAGCAGGTATTCGATCGGCATGTCGGCGACGATGCGCCGCAAGCGTTGCGCGCGTTCGTATGTTACGGGGCCGCCGATGCCGATATGAAAGCCAAGCTTCCACAGTTGCTCGGCCTGCTGCTGGCTGCCGGCAAAGCTGTGCACGACGCCACGCAAGCCGCCGATGCGTCGCAGGGTGGAAGTGACCTCGTCCATCGCCGCGCGCGCATGCAGGATGACGGGAAGATCAAAGTCCTTGGCCAGCTTGAGCTGTTGCAGAAAATAAGCGCGTTGATCCTCGGGGCTGAGCTCTTCGACGTGAAAATCAAGGCCAATTTCGCCCACTGCGACAGGATGCTGTGCCGCAAGCCAATGTGACAGCGTTGCGATATGTTCCGGCCGATGCTGGTGCAGGAACAGGGGATGCAGGCCATAGGCGGGAAACAGTCCGCTGCCTGGAGTGCACAGCGCCTGTATTCGCGGCCAGCTGGCGGCGTCAACGCCGGGAATCACTTGCAGTGTTACGCCAGCATTACGGGCGCGCTCGATGATGGCGCCGCGGTCGCCGTCGAACGAGGCGTCATCGAGGTGTACGTGGCTGTCGGCAAGCGTAAGCATGGCTGTCATGATGCGTTATCCTGGGGCTGTTCTGATAGACGCGAGACGGTCTAGCCGTCATTCAGCGTATTGGCGCTTCAATGCGCCACATCAAGTCTCGCCGGGCGGCGCGCTTGCGCACATCAAATACACAGGAGGTCGTCGTGAGAAACAAATCGTTCAAACTCGGTGCGGTAGCGGCGGTGCTGGTAGCGATCGCTGCCCTGTCGGGCTGCCAGACGCAGCCGACCACCTATCAGACCAGCTACAGCTATCGCGGCTGCCAGAATTGCGGCGTGGTGCAGCAGGTGCAGCAGATCTACATCCAGCAGCAAGGCAGCAACAACAGTGGCCTGGGCACGGTGATCGGCGCAGTCGCGGGCGGCCTGCTGGGCAGCACCATCGGCCATGGGCGCGGCAATACGGCGGCCATCGTGGGCGGTGCAGTCGTCGGCGGCGTGGTAGGCAACAAAGTCGGCCAGGCCAATAGCCAGCCTGCCGGTACGACGCCGGCCTGGCAGATCGTGGTGCGCATGGACAACGGCCAGTACGCCACGGTGACCCAGGTAGCCAATCCGGGCGTGCGGCCCGGCGACTATGTGGTGATCAGCAACAATCAGGTTTACCCGCGCTGATTGCTTTTCAAATGGACGTCTGGACGTCCAAAAGAAAAAAAGGCCCTCTTGCGAGGGCCTTTTTTATGCATTGCGTGCGTATCAGTTGATCGAATAGAACTTGTGGTCGCCGATCGTGATGGCGCGCTGGTTGCGTGACCAGGTCGGCGCAACCGATACGGTGGCGAAGTGGTCCGCGTGCGGTACGAACATACGGCGTTCGTCGGCGGGAAGGCCCCAGTTCTGGATCGATTTGCCAGCGATGTCCCAGGCCTTCTGGAATGCAACGACGTTATCGATTTCTTGGTTGGGCGACGTGGTCGACAGCGCGAATTGATGCGGCGCCTTGACCACCTCGCACACCGTATCGCCCCACTGGCCGCGTTCGCGTCGGCGCATGGCGACTTCCGCCACGGCCATCTGACCGACCGTCGACTGGCTGCGTGCTTCCAGATAGACGGTGGTTGCCAGACAAGTCTGGTCTGCGAGCGGTTGGGGCAGTACGGACATCAGCCACAACAACATGGAAAGTTTCATATCTGCCTCCAGCTTGCTGTACGTGCTGGCACACATGCGCGCCAGAACGCCGTTGCGGTGGACGGGCGGGCAGGCCGTTCCACCTGGATCTATCGCTTGCGCCGAAACTTGAGGCGCAACCGCTTGTTGACCGCGATAACGCGGTGGAATCGGTCGACATGTCCGATGTCGGCCGGGAAAGCTTTGGGCTCTACGCTGCGTGCACTTAAGTGACTTGAGTGCAGCGTGTTCGCGCATATGGCGAGTTGTACTCCGGCGTCTTCTTGCCGGGTCGCGCCGATCCGGACCCCTCCGGTTCGTCGCGTATGTCGGCACCCTGTGGGCTGGTGGGTGCCAGAAAAAGTTTGGCGGAATCTAGTGGGCCGCGCTCGTCTTTGCAAGTGCTGGCGCAGCGAGATTCACACTACGCTCACCATGCTGGCATAGCAAGCATGATGTAAACGTCAAGCAGGCCAAGTAGTTAGCAGCCGCACGTCGACACCTTCGTCACTTGCGATATGGCCATCAAATTGTCTGAACTGTTCAGCCGCTTCGTCAGTCATGACAGCCAGGGCTTCCACGTGTTCTTCGTGTACGACGACATGAAGCAAGCGCATGAACTCGCGGTGCTCGCGTTCAAGTAACACACCATCTTCTGCGTGCTTCGACAATGCAACATGATGCAGGTGGCGTTTGTTTCCACCGCGATAGTGCAAGCGCGCAACGATTTCCTGTCCGGGGTAACAGCCTTTGTCGAGTGCGACGGCACCAAGGCGATGCAGCGATAACGAAGGCGGCAGCAATTCGCTCAAGGCGCTGTTTGGAAGCCACGGCCAGCCTTCGCGCAATTGTTGCAGTTGCCATGCATCGTCGACTTGCAAGTTCGTGCCGAACAGCATGGCGTGCGTCTCGCAGCCAAGGTGAATGACGTCCTCTTGCATGTCGACGTCATGCAGTGCTGCAGCAGGGCCTGTTGAAAGCAAACCTTTCGTTATCGAAAGCTTGACGCGCGAACGAAACACGAAGCGGCGCAATGCTTCGACAAAATCTGCGGCATCACCACCACGCAGAATCACCAGCAGCCGCTCATCGCCGATGCGTGCAAGATGAAACAGGTTGCGAACGCGTCCTTGTGCATCCAGCCAACTGCTGAATTGCCAGCGCCCGTTTGCCAGTGCGGTGACCTGGCTGGTGAACTGGCTGTGGGCGAACGCGATGGCGTCCGGGCCTTCGATGAAAACGGCGTGGGCGGAATGAGATGTCGGCATGCGCGCTGGTGTGGGGGTGGCTGGGGCTTGATGCAAGTGGTTCGCAAGCGCCTGTCTTGCCTGCAACGCCCGGCGCCCGGCGTCAACTGGTTGTGCCGCTATGCGGCAAGTATTACGCTTTTGGCGATACGAACATGCCCGACACGTCCTCCCAACCCGCAACGCCGAACGAACCCGCCAAGCAAGAGCGGGCAGCAACGCCCGTTCCGCCCGTGCCGGGCAAGGACCAAAACGAGCGGCCGGCGCCGGATCCCACGCGCTACGGCGATTGGGAAAAGAACGGGCGCTGCATCGACTTCTGATGCCGTTGCGCCATCCGCGCACGACTTCGAAAGTCGGCGCGAAGCACAGGCAAAGGGGGCGGTGGTAGTTCGGGCATCAGCGATTCCACCCCAGGATAGCCGCCATGGCAGAGACGCAACGACCGCTTTCACCGCATCTACAGATATATAAGTGGCAAGTGCAGATGGTGACCTCCATCCTGCATCGCGCCACCGGCATCGCCCTGTCCGTGGGCGCTTTGATCTTCGTGTGGTGGCTGGTTTCCCTGGCTGCCGGCGAAGACGCCTTCAACCAGTTCAAGGTCTGCATGGGCAGCCCCATCGGCATCATCCTGCTTGTCGGCTGGACCTGGTCGTTCTTCTACCACCTGTGCAACGGCATCCGTCACCTGGTGCAGGACGCGGGCGCCGGCTACGCCATCGTGCAGTTCGTGCGCTCCAGCTGGGCCGCGGTGATCGTCAGCTTGCTGCTTACGCTTATTGTTGTCGGCTACGCGCTGTCCGCCGGAGGTGCCGCATGAGTGCGAACGCGAAAGATTTGCGCCATCCGCTGAAGCGGGCGCGCGGCCTGGGTTCGGCCCAATCCGGCGTCGGGCACTGGTGGACCCAGCGCACCACCGCCACAGGCCTGGTGGTGCTGGGGCTGTGGTTCGTGGTGCTGGTGCTGGGCCATTTGCATAGCGATTTCGCCACCATGCGCGCCACGGTGGCCAAGCCGTGGAATGCGGTGCTGCTGATCGCCTTCCTCATCACCATGTTCTGGCACGCCGTACTCGGCTTGCAGGTGGTGGTTGAAGACTACGTGCACACCCGCTGGAAGGAGATTTTCCTGCTGGTGGCCATCAAGTTTGTCGCCGTGTTGAGCGTGCTGGCTGGCACGCTGGCCGTGCTGCGCATCGCACTGGGAGCCTGAGTTCGATGGAAGCCTACAAAATCCAGCAGCACAAATATGACGTGATCGTGGTGGGCGCCGGCGGCGCCGGCTTGCGCGCCACGTTCGGCCTGGCCGAGAAGGGCCTGAAGGCTGCGTGCATCACCAAGGTGTTTCCGACCCGTTCGCACACCGTCGCCGCGCAGGGCGGCATCGCCGCCGCGCTCGGCAACATGGGCGAGGACGACTGGCGCTTCCACTTCTACGACACCATCAAGGGTTCGGACTGGCTGGGCGACCAGGATGCGATCGAATACATGTGCCGAGAGGCCATCCCCTCGATCCTGGAACTGGAACACTACGGCGTGCCGTTCTCGCGCACCGACGACGGCCGCATCTACCAGCGTCCGTTCGGCGGCATGACCACGCATTACGGCAAGGGCACCGCGCAGCGTACCTGTGCTGCGGCGGACCGCACCGGCCACGCGATCCTGCACACGCTGTACCAGCAGGCGCTGGCGCATGACGCCACCTTCTTCATCGAATATTTCGCCATCGATTTGATCTTCGATGAGGAAGGCGTATGCCGCGGCGTGCTGGCGCTCGACATGAACGAGGGTACGCTGCATGTCTTCCGAGGCCAGGCCGTGGTGCTGGCGACCGGCGGTTACGGACGTGCGTATTTCAGCGCCACGTCGGCACATACCTGCACGGGCGATGGCGGCGGCATGGTGCTGCGCGCCGGTCTGGCGTTGCAGGATATGGAATTCGTGCAGTTCCATCCCACCGGCATCTACGGCGCCGGCTGCCTGATCACCGAGGGCGTGCGCGGCGAGGGTGGCTATCTCACCAACGCGAAGGGCGAGCGCTTCATGGAGCGCTATGCGCCGAGCGCGAAGGATCTTGCCTCGCGCGACGTGGTCAGCCGCGCGATGACGGTGGAAATCCGCGAAGGCCGCGGCGTGGGCGAACACAAGGATCACGTGCACCTGAACCTGATGCACCTGGGGCCGGAAGTGATCCACGAGCGCCTGCCGGGCATCGCCGAATCCGCGCGCATCTTTGCCGGCGTGGACGTCACCAAGGAACCGATCCCGGTATTGCCCACCGTGCACTACAACATGGGCGGCATCCCGACCAACTACCACGGCGAAGTGGTGCAGAAGAAGGGTGACGACGTCGACGCCGTGGTGCCGGGCCTGTTCGCCATCGGCGAGGCGGCCTGCGTGTCGGTGCATGGCGCCAATCGCCTCGGCTCCAACTCGCTGCTCGACCTGGTGGTGTTCGGCCGCGCGGTGGCGCATCGTTGCGCCGAGATCATCAAGCCGGGCGCCGCGCACAAGGACCTGCCGGCCAGCGCGTTGGACAAGGCGCTGGCCCGTTTCGACGGCCTGCGCAATGCCAGCGGCGGCACGCCCACGGCGAAGATCCGCCTGGACATGCAGCGCACCATGCAGCAGGACGCCGCCGTGTTCCGCACGGGCGAAACGCTGCAGGCCGGCTCGAAGAAGATCTCCGAGGTGTACGGCTCCTTCAAGGACGTACGCGTCAGCGATCGCTCGATGGTGTGGAACTCCGACCTGATCGAAACGCTGGAGCTGTCCAACCTGCTGGGCCAGGCCGTGGCCACCATGCACTCGGCCGAGCAGCGCCAGGAAAGCCGCGGCGCCCATGCCCGCGAAGATTTCCCCGAGCGCGACGACCACACCTGGATGAAGCACAGCCTGGTGAAGGTCGACGAAGCGGGCAAGACCAGTTTTGATTTCCGTCCGGTGCATATGTACACGCTCACCGGCGATGTCGAAGTCGTGCCGCCCAAAAAGCGCGTCTATTAATCTGGAGAGGCAACCGTGGCCGAGTTCACGCTACCGAAGAATTCCAAGATCCAGCCGGGCAAGCACTTTCCGGCGAAAGACGCGAAAAAGCCGCGTACGTTCCGTGTTTATCGCTGGTCGCCGGACGACGGCCAGAACCCGCGCATCGACACCTATGAAGTCGACCTGGCCGCCTGCGGCCCGATGGTTCTGGACGCACTGCTGAAGATCAAGAACGAGATCGATCCCACCCTCACGCTGCGCCGTTCGTGCCGCGAAGGCATCTGCGGTTCGTGCGCGATGAACATCGACGGCACCAACACGCTGGCTTGCACCCGCTCGATCGAAGAGTGCGGGTCGGGCGACGTGAAGATCTATCCGCTGCCGCACATGCCGGTGGTGAAGGACCTGGTGCCGGATCTCACGCACTTCTACGCTCAGTTCGCGTCGATCAAGCCGTGGCTGCGCACGCAGAGCGCGACGCCTGATCGTGAGCGCCTGCAATCGCCGGAAGACCGCAAGAAACTCGACGGCCTGTACGAGTGCATCCTGTGCGCGTGCTGCTCCACGAGCTGCCCGAGCTATTGGTGGAACGGCGATCGCTATCTCGGCCCGGCCATCCTGCTGCAGGCCTATCGCTGGATCGTCGACTCGCGTGACGAAGACACCGGTGCGCGCCTGGACGATCTGGAAGATCCCTTCAAGCTCTATCGCTGCCACACCATCATGAACTGCGCACGCACCTGCCCGAAGGGTTTGAACCCGGCGAAGGCGATTGCGGAGATCAAGAAGCTGCTGGTGGAGCGGCGTTCGGCCTGATCGGCCTGCCGTGATGATCAGCCACATCGCCGTCATTCCCGCGAAAGCGGGAATCCATGTTGCTCTGGAGCAAAAGGCGCAGATGGATTCCCGCTTTCGCGGGAATGACGGCCTCGACAGACGGGATGCTTCGGTGGGTAAAGGGAAGTTCCAATAGATGGATGAGGGTCGCCTGAAACGCCTGCGCTGGCGCACCCGCCGCGGTACCCGTGAACTGGATGCGCTTTTCGGCGGCTGGCTGGAAACCTCGTTTTCCACGGCTGACGCCGCCCTGCAACAAGCCTTCGACGAATTGCTCGACGTGCAGGACCCCGACCTGTGGGACTGGGTGATGGGCCACGCCCAGCCGCCGCGTGCCGATTGGCAGGCGATCATCGATGACATCCGCGCCCGCCATCGGCTTTGAATACCGGCCCTCGCGCTGGGTGCCGCGCCTGTTCGTAGGCGTTACCGGCCTGGCGATGCTGGCGATTGCCCTATCGGGTTGGCCCTTGCTTGCTTGCATGGGGCTGATGACGGCGTCGGCGGTGGCGTGCAGGCATGCCATGGGCCGCCTGTCATTGCCGATCTACGCAGTGGGGTGGGCCAACCAGAGTGGCTGGACGTTGCGAGGGCTGGACGGCGCGGACGAAGCCGCCACGCTGCTGTCGTTTCGCATCATCGGCCAACTGGTACTGCTCCGTTTGGCCAGCAACCGTTACGGCAGGCTCACGCTCTGGCTGATGCCCGACAACCTCGATGCGGATACCCGGCGACGCCTGCGCATGCGCTTGGCCGTCATGCGCGAAGCCGCCGAGGAACCGGCCTGACGGTTGCTGCCTTGCCGCGCTTCGGGCACTCTGCGCGCGCGGCACGGTCTCACGGATTCCTACGGCCTTCCGCCCATCCCCCACAAGCGAAGCCTCCATGTTCCGACCGCTCGAGCTTTTCATCGGCCTGCGCTACGTCCGCGCCAAGCGGCGCAATCAGTTCATCTCCTTCATTTCCACGGTATCCATCGTTTGCATCACCATCAGCGTGATGGCGTTGATCACGGTGATGTCGGTGATGAACGGCTTCGACTTTCAGCTTCGTTCGCGCATCCTCGGCGCCATTTCGGATGCCACCGTATCGGGCCTTCCGGGCGAACCCGTGCGGAACTGGCAATACGCCATGCAGCAGGTGAAAGCCAATCCGCATGTGCGTGGCGCGGCGCCTTATGTGGAGATTCAGTCCTTCCTGCAGGGACAGCGTTCCAGCGGCGCGATGGTGCGTGGCATCGACACGGCGCAGGAACCGAATGTGTCGGATATCAACAAGCACATGATCTCCGGCTCATTCGATTCACTTAAATCGGATGACTGGAATATCGTGCTCGGCAAGGATCTCGCCTTGCAGCTTGGCGTAAACGTGGGGGACAAAGTCACCATGGTGGTACCGGAGCTGCGAGCGACGCCATGGGGCGCAGCACCGCGCATCCGTGGATTCACCGTAAGCGGTATTTTCGAAATGGGCATGGAAGAGTTCGACTCCGGACTCGGCCTGATCAACATCCACAATGCCGAACAGCTGAAAAGCATCGACGCCCCCACCGGCATCCGCCTCAAGCTCGACAATCTGTACAACGCCGGCCCCGTGGCGCGCGAACTGGCCGATACGCTGGGCCAGGTCTACATGGTCACCACCTGGATGGACAGCCACGCCAACTTCTTCACCGCCATCTCGATGGAAAAGAAGGTGATGTTCATCATCCTCTCGCTGATCATCCTGGTGGCCGTGATCAACCTGATTTCCATGCTGATGATGCTGGTGACCGACAAGCAGGCCGACATCGCCATCCTGCGTACCTTGGGTTCGACTCCACGCAGCATCATGGGCATGTTCATGGTGCAGGGCGTGCTGGTGGGTTTCGTCGGTATTGGTTTTGGCGTAGGGCTGGGCTCGCTGCTTTCGTGGCGGCTGCCCGGCATCGTGAAATGGATCGAGCACCTGACCGGATATACCTTCCTGTCTCCCGACGTGTATTACATCAGCGAAGTACCCAGCAGGCTCGACTGGCATGACGTCATCTGGGTGTCGCTGGTGACCTTCCTGTTCTCCCTGCTTGCCACGCTCTATCCCGCATGGCGCGCCTCGCGTACGCAACCGGCCCAGGCATTGCGCTATGAGTAATCCGATGAACAACGATATCGTCCTGCGCGCCAGCCAGGTGGCCAAGACCTATGAAGAGGGCGACCTGCGCACGCCAGTGCTGACCAACGCCAGTTTCACCCTCAAGCGCGGTGAAACGCTGGCGATCGTCGGCGCTTCCGGTTCCGGCAAAAGCACGCTGCTGCACATCATCGGCGGCCTGGATACGCTTACCAGCGGCACGGTGGAAGTGGAAGGCCAGGTGCTTTCCAAGTTGTCCGACGCCGAGCGCGGCCGTGTGCGCAATCGTTCGATGGGCTTCATCTACCAGTTCCATCATCTGCTGCCCGAATTCACCGCGCTGGAAAACGTGTGCATGCCGCTGCTGATCCGCGGCACCGGTATCTCGGAAGCACAGCAACAGGCCAAAGCCCTGCTGGAACGCGTGGGCCTGGGCAAGCGCCTGGAGCACAAGCCGGCCGAGCTTTCCGGCGGCGAGCGCCAGCGCTGTGCCGTGGCGCGTGCGCTGGTAACGCGTCCTTCCTGCGTGCTCGGCGATGAACCAACCGGCAATCTTGACGAGGACAACGCCGCGCAGGTGTATGCGCTGATGCTGGAATTGAATCGCGAGATCGGCACCAGCTTCATTCTGGTCACGCACGACAGCCGCCTTGCGGCGCGCATGGATCGCACCTTGGAATTGCATAACGGCGAGTTGCGCGAGAAGGCGTGAAGTGGGCGTAGGCTAACCCGAACTGCCATCGCATAACGCGCGTCTTGCCCTCAAGACACCGCGCCGGCTGCTGACAAGGCCGGCCTCGCCACCTGCGCTAGCTTCGTGGCATGACGAAGCAAGGCGAATCGCCCCAGGTACAAGCATGGCCGAGCGCCGTGGCTACGGCCTTGGCCTTGCTTGCGGGCATCTCCATCGTGCAATGGCTTCCCGCGTTGCCGCCACGCTGGCTGATGGCAAGCCTGGCGGCCTGCGCGCCGTTCCTGGCCTGGCGCTTGCCACGTTGCCGCTGGCTGGCCGTGTTGCTGTTCGGCTTCGCGTGGGCGGCCTGGCATGGCAGCGCGGCCATGCAGGCGCGCTTGCCCAAAGACTGGGAAGGGCAGGATTTCCAGGTCGTCGGCCATGTGGTGGGTCTGGCCCAGACCAAGGCCGATGCCACCAACGTGCAGTTCCAGATCGAGCAGGCTGTGCGCGATGGGCAGGTCGTGCCGTGGCGAGGCCGTGCACGCATCAGCTGGTATGGCAAGCCCTCGGCAGAGCCTGAACCTTGCTCTCGCTGGCAACTGCTGCTGCGCCTGCGCCGGCCACGCGGAACGATCAACCCGGGCGGAGCCGATAGCGAACGCAGCGCACTGGCGCGCGGCATCGCGGCGGTGGGTTACGTGCGCGACGATCCCGGCAACCGGCGCCTGAGCACGGCGACGTGGTGCCTGGATCGCGTGCGCGGTTCGCTCGCCGACGGCATCCAGGCGCGCGTGCATCATCCGCACGACGCGGCCTTGTTGCGCGCGTTCACAGTCGGCGACACGCGCGGTCTTGAACAGCACGATTGGGATGTGGCGCGCGCGAATGGCATTTCGCACCTGATCGCCATTTCCGGCTTCCACGTGGGCGTGGCCGCGGTCTTCGGCGTGTGGTTGTGCCACGCGGTTTACTGGCTATGGCCGTGGCTCGCGCTGCGCTGTCCGCGCGTGCAGGCCGCGGCCATGTCGGCCTTGGCATCGGCCAGCGCATACGGCGCACTGGCCGGTTTGGGCATGCCTACCGTCCGCACCATGCTGATGATCGGCGCCTTTGCCCTGGCGCGCTGCAGCCGGCGTGCGACCGGTTCGGGGCATGCGTTGGCGATGGCGCTGATGGTGATCCTGCTGCTGAATCCCACGGCCGTGCTGGAGGCGGGTTTCTGGCTCTCGTTCGTCGGCGTGGCGTTCCTGATTCTTTGCATGGACGCGAAAGGACGTGGCGTGCGCGGCTTTCTGCGCGAACTGACACTGGGCCAGCTGGTGATGACGGTATCGCTGTTGCCGTTGACGATGTGGTTCTTCGGCGAGGCGTCGCTGGTGGGTGCTTTATCCAATCTTGTCGCGGTGCCGTTCGTCAGTTTTGTGATCGTGCCCTGCGCCTTGCTGGGCATGCTGCTGCTGATCGTCTGCCCGCCGCTGGCGACGCCGTTGCTGCGCGTGGCCGAATGGTTGACGCACGCGCAATGGTGGTTGCTCGAACAGACGGCAACGTGGCCCGGGGCGCACTGGTATTTGCCGGCGCTGAAACCTTGGGCGCTGGTGCTTGCCACGCTGGGGGCGGTGTGGCTGTTCATGCCGCGCGGCGTGCCGTTGCGCATGCTGGGCGTGCTGTTGTTTCTGCCGTTGCTGTGGCCGGCACGTCATGTCCCTCCTGCAGGCGCATTTCAGGCGTGGGTGTTGGACGTCGGGCAGGGGCTTGCCATCATCGTGCGCACACGCGATCACGCCCTGGTTTATGACGCAGGTGCGCGCTACCCGTCGGAGTACGATCTGGGGGCCGCTGTTGTCGTGCCTTCGCTGCACGCGTTGGGCGTGGATCGGCTCGATAGGTTGATGATCACCCATGCCGACAACGATCATGCCGGCGGCGCGCCCGCGGTGGCGGCTGCGTTTCCCGAGGCAAAGCGTTACTCCGGCGAACCAGGGCGGCTACCCATCCCAATGGCGCAATGCCTCGCCGGACAGCAATGGGAATGGGACGGTGTGCGTTTCCGCGTACTGAGCCCTGTTGCAGCCATGCTGAACGCATCGGCGAACGATCATTCCTGCGTGCTGTTGGTCGAGGGCAGGGCGGCGCGCCTGTTGCTCACTGGCGATATCGCCGCAGGCACCGAGACGTCGGTGGCCGCGGCGCTGGGGCCGGGTCCGCGGCCGGTGTTGCAGGTGCCGCACCATGGCAGCAAAAGTTCTTCAAGCGCCGAATTCATCGCCGCCATTCGCCCCGAGCTCGCCGTGGTTTCCGCCGGCTGGCGCAACCGCTTCGGCCATCCGCGTGCGGACGTGCTGCAACGCTACGCGGCGGCGGGCGTGCCGGTATTCAATACCGCGGTGGACGGCGCCGTTCAGATTGAGTTTCCTGCTGCCGCACCCGGCTATGTGGCCGCGCGTTGGCGCCTGCTGCAACGGCGCTACTGGCGCGAGTGAATGTGGTTATCGGCGGCGCTTGCTGATGCTTGGCCAGTCACCCCGCCTGCGAAGTGATTGGCCGCACGGTACGTCTTGGCGACGCTGCTATGATGGCGGCTTGCGCAGGCGGCAGGGCCGGGAGTTTTTCAGTGGGTGATTTGGGTCAGATTCTGATGGCGGGCGGCTGGGCCATGGCGCCCATCCTGATCTGCTCGGCGGTGGCGCTGGCGATCGTGCTGGAGCGGTGCTGGACCTTGCGGCGCAGCTACGTACTGCCGCCGGGACTGGCGCAGGAAGTACGCGAATGGGCGCGCGCCGACCAGCTCGATCCGGCCCATCTGGAAAAACTTGCGACCGGTTCGCCGCTGGGCGAATTGCTGGCTGCCGCGCTGGCCGTTCGCCATCACTCGCGCGAACTGATCAAGGAACGCATCGAGGATACCGGCCGCCATGTGGTGCATCGCATGGAGCGCTACCTGAACACGCTCGGCACCATCGCCCTGATCGGCCCGCTGCTCGGCCTGTTCGGCACCGTGATCGGGCTGATCCGTATGTTCATGCAGGTGATGGTCGGCGGCATGGCCGATCCTACCAAGATGGCCGGCGGCATCGGCGAGGCGCTGATCTGCACGGCCGCCGGTTTGACGGTGGCCATTCCCGCTTACGTGTTGCACCGCTATTTCCGTTCCAAGGTGGCCGGTTACGTGGTGGATATGGAAAAGCAGGCCACGCTGTTGCTGGACGACCTCACGCTGCAAGCACCCAACGCCGCGCCGCGCACACGCCGCGCGCCGGCCGCTGCAGGTGACAAGGCGCCGGTTTGAGCCATGCGTATCGGTAACGACCGCCGCAGCGACGATTTCGAGATCAACGTGGTGTCGTTGATCGACGTGCTGCTGACCCTGCTGATGTTCTTCGTGCTCACCACCACCTTCGTGCAGCATTCGCGCCTGAAGGTGAACCTGCCGCAGGCCAGCGCGGAAGACCGCGATATGCAGCAGCCTGCCGTCACCGTGATGGTGGATCGCGATGGACACTTCTACGTCGGCAGCGACGAAGTACAGGGCACCAATGTGGATGCGCTCAAGCAGGCCATTGCGCACGCAGCCGGCGACGATCGCAACCAGACCGTCACCATCCGCGCCGACGCCATGACCGCACACCAGAACGTGGTCACCGCCATGGACGCGCTGGGCCAACTGGGCTTTACCCATCTTTCCATCGCCACGACGCCGACGCAGTCGGAAGCGGGCAAATGAGCAGTACCAAAGTTTCGCTGTGGAATGCCGAGAGCCGGCGCACCTACAAGCGGCTGCTCGGCTACTCCGCGCGCTATTGGCCGGTGGCGCTGATCACCATCATCGGCTTTGCGGTGGACGGTGGCTGCCTGGCTATCTTCACCAACAAGCTGCGGCCGATCATCGATGATCTGTTCTCCAAGAAAGATCCGTATCTGATCTTCTGGATGCCGATCTGGATCATCGCGATTTTCCTGGTGCGCGGTGTCGCCACCTTTGTCAGCAACTACGGCATCGGCTACATCGGCCGCAACGTGGTGCAATCCATGCAGCGCGACGTGTTTGCCGCCTACCTGCGATTGCCGGCCACGTTCTTCGGCGACGAGCATTCCGGCCATCAGATCTCGCGCATCACCTACACCAGCGAACAGATCGCGGGCGCGTCCACCGATGCGCTCAAGGTGACGGTAACCGAAGGCGTCACCGTCATCGGCATGTTCTACGTCATGCTGACCAACAGCGCTTATCTCACCGTCGCGCTGCTGCTGCTCATTCCGGCCATCATGCTGATCGCCACGGCGGTCAGCCGCCGCTATCGCGTCATCAGCCGGCGCATCCAGAACATGATGGGCTCGGTGACGGGCACGGTGGAAGAAACCATCGAGGCGCATCGCGAAATACGCATCTATGGCGGACAGCAGCAAGCGGATGAGCGCTTCAAGCAAGTATCCGACCGTGCACGCTATCTGAACCTCAAGATTGTCGCGACGGCCGCTACTTCCAGTTCGGCGATCCAGACGGTGGCTTCGTTCGCGCTGGCCGGTCTGGTGTTCCTGGGCTCGCGTCCTTCGGTGATCGACAGCATCTCCGCCGGCGTGTTCGTCACCGTGCTGACCGCCATGGGCGGCATGCTGCCTTCGTTGAAGCGGCTGGCCAACGTGCAGTCCACCATGCAGACGGGCATCGCGGCGGCGGAAAACCTGTTTGCCGTGATGGATCTGCCGCCGGAAGCGGACCACGGCACCAAGGTGCTGGAACGCACCAGGGGCGATCTCCGTTTCGAAGACGTGCGCCTGGTTTACCAGCGTGGCAACCTCGAAGCGCTAGCCGGCGTGAGCCTGCATTGCGCACCCGGCACGGTCACCGCGCTGGTGGGGCGTTCCGGCAGTGGCAAGAGCAGCCTGGTCAGCTTGTTGCCGCGTTTCAACGCGCCAACCAGCGGCCGCATTCTGCTCGATGGCGAGAATTACGAGTCCTATACCTTGCCCTCGCTGCGCAAGCAGATCGCATGGGTGGGCCAAAGCGTGGTGCTGTTCGATGGCACGGTGGCCGACAACATCGCCTATGGCGAGCTGGCCGGCGCCAGCGAGCAGGACATCATGGCCGCGGCCGTAGCGGCCAATGCGATGGAATTCATCGAGCGCATGCCCCAGGGCATCCACAGCCCGATCGGGGAGGGCGGCAACATGCTCTCCGGCGGACAGCGCCAGCGCATCGCGATTGCGCGCGCGATCCTCAAGAACGCGCCCGTCCTGGTGCTGGACGAAGCCACCAGCGCGCTCGATACCGAATCGGAGCGGTTGATCCAGCAGGCGCTGCAGCGGCTGATGCGCGATCGCACCACCCTGGTGATCGCGCATCGGCTCTCCACCATCGAACATGCCGACCAGATTGCGGTGATGGACCAGGGCCGCATCATCGAACGCGGCACGCACGCCGAGCTGATGGCCCTGGGAGGCCAGTACGCCGCCTTGCATCGCATGCAGTTCAACGAACGTTTGGCTCCCGTCGCCGCCGATTGACGCGATGAGCTTGGCTGAAACGCTCCAGGCAGGTTGGTATGGCGCAAAGCGGTTGCCATGGTGGTGTTATCCGCTCGCGGCACTGTACGGAACGATCGTGGCGTTTCGCCGCGGGCTTTATCGATATGGCTGGCTGCGCGCGGTGCGCTTGGCTTGCCCGGTCATCGTGGTGGGCAACGTCACGGCCGGTGGCACCGGCAAGACACCGCTTACCCTGGCACTGGCGGATGTCTTGCGCACACGCGGTTGTCGGCCCGGCGTCGTGAGCCGCGGATTCGGTGGCAGCGAACCTGGCCCCATCCTGCTCAGCAACGCATCCACACCTGCCGAGGTCGGCGACGAGCCCTGCCTGATATACGCCAGCGGCACGCCGGTTGCCGTCGGGCGCGATCGGCCTGCCGCCGCGCAGTTGCTGCTCGCTGCAGGCTGCGACGTGATCATCGCGGATGACGGTTTGCAGCATTATCGTCTGGCGCGCGATGTAGAGATTTGCGTGATCGATGGCGAGCGCCGCTTCGGCAATGCGCGCCTGTTGCCCGCGGGGCCTTTGCGCGAACCCTTGCAGCGTTTGCAGCAAGTGGATTTCCGCATCTGCAATGGCGGCCAGGCGCAGGCGGGCGAAGTGCCGATGTGTTTGCGCGGCGGCAACGTGCGCGCCTTGTGCGACGGAGACGCCAGACCTGTCGCGAGCTTTGCAGGTACGCGTGTGCATGCCGTCGCCGCGATCGGCCATCCACAGCGTTTTTTTGCAAGCCTCGCCGCGCAAGGTTTGGACCTGATTCCGCACGCCTTTCCCGATCATCACGCGTTTGCGCCCGAAGACCTTGTCTTCGACGACGGCTTGCCCGTGTTGATGACGGAAAAAGATGCGGTGAAGTGCCGCCCGTTCGCGCAGCCGCATTGGTGGAGCGTACCGGTGACGGCTGATTTGCCGGCGAGCTTCTACGATGCGCTGTGGACGAAGCTCCAGGCCCAGGCACGCTAGGGATGGCGCTATCATAGGCGGCATTTCCCGGCGATAAGCCGTCCTTTTTTCGCATGAGGTCTTCCATGAGCCTGATCCAGGTACCGGTATCCTTCGGTGAGCTGATCGACAAGATCACCATCCTCGAGATCAAGGCGCGGCAGATCAGCGACCCCGCCAAGCTCGCCAACGTGCACAACGAGCTCAACCTGCTCAACGCCACGTGGGCCAACCATCATGCGTCGCAAACCGACATCGGCAAGGAGCGCGCGCGCCTGCTGGCGGTGAACGAGGCGCTGTGGGATATCGAAGACCGCATCCGCATGAAGGAAAAGGCGCAGGCCTTCGATGCCGAGTTCATCGAGCTGGCGCGTTCGGTGTATTTCCAGAATGACGAGCGTGCGGCAGTGAAGCGCGAAATCAATCTCAAGCTTGGTTCGCAGCTGGTGGAAGAGAAGTCCTACCAGGATTACCGCGCGGCGAAGTGAATGGTTTTTGGCAGCCTGGACTGGGATGGCCATTCCAGCTTTGGCTGCCGCTGCGATGCTGGGATTGTCATCCCAGCCTGCTTATCGGTCAGCTTCCCAGAACCCCGGTGACTCCCACTACACTGGGTAAAACGTCACAGGGGAGGTTGTCGTATGCGCCGCTGGAAGGGGTTGCTGGGGCTGCTGTTGGTGGTGTCGCCGTTGCTGGCACAAGACGTTCCGCCCGCTTTGCGCGATTGGCAGGGTTGGGTATTGCACGATGCTCCTCAGCACGCCTGTCCTTTGCTGGCCAATGGCGACGCGGATAGCCGCCAATGCATTTGGCCGGGCCGTCTGGCTATCGATGCCGGCAAGAACGGTGGCCATTTCAATCTCGATGTGCACGTGGATGCTGCAGGCTGGGTTGACTTGCCCGGCGATGAACACGCTTGGCCGCAGCAGGTTGTGGTGAACAACAAGGCGTGGCCGGTGTTGAGTCACGATGGGCAGCCGGCGCTGTGGCTGGAGCCTGGCGATTATTCCCTGCAGGGGAGCTTGCCGTGGGTGGCGCGTCCTGCGCGGTTGCGCGTGCCACCGTCGATCGGCCTGGTTTCGCTTGGCGTGGATGGGAGTGCGGTCGATCGCATCGAGCGCAACGGCGATCAGTTGACGCTGGGCGAAGCGGCAGCGGCGCAGCGCCAGGCCGATGCACTTTCGCTGCGCGTTTATCGCCATCTCTCCGATGGCATGCCTGCCTTGCTGGATACGCAATTGCAATTGAACGTGACAGGCAGCGCGCGCGAGCAGCCGTTGGGGCCGGTGTTGCCGAAGGGCTTCGTAGCCACCTCGCTGGATAGCGATATACCTGCGCAGTGGCAACCCGATGGCCGCCTGCGCCTGCAGCTTCGCCCTGGGCAGTGGACCGTGCATCTGGCTGCACGTGCCACCGATACCTTGCGCGACGTGAGCCTGGCGCCGCCTGCCGACAGGATCTGGCCGAAACAGGAGACCTGGAGTTACAGCGATGATCCTGCGTTTCGCAGCACACGCGTCGAAGGCCGTGCCACCGATGCAGCGCAAGCGGGCGTACCCGCCGATTGGCGTCAACTTCCGGCCTATGTGCTCGACCAAGGCGAGGGCTTGGCCATCCAGCAGGGCGCGCGCGGTGGCGAAGGCGAGGCGGGCGATCAGATCAAGCTCGAACGTCAAATATGGCTGGATTTCGACGGCCGCGGTTTCAACGTCAGCGATCACCTCACCGGCACGCTGCCGCACACGCAGCGTCTGGATGCAGGGGCGCCCTGGCAATTGCAGCGCGCCACGCAACGTGGCACTCCCTTGCTGATTACCGATCTGGGTCAAGGCAGAACCGGCGCCGAACTACGGGGCTCGGCATTGGACCTGCACGCAGGCTTGCGTGTTGCCGACCGCAGCGGCTCCTTGCCTGGCGCAGGATGGCTTGCCTCGCTGGAGAGCATCGATGCCGTCTTGCATCTGCCCTACGGTTATCGCCTGATCGGCGCAGCTGGCGTGGATCGTTCGCCGGATTCATGGGTGGCGCAATGGAGCTTGCTGGACCTGTTTATCGTCGCGCTCATGGCTTTGCTGGCCGGGCGATTGCTCGGTTGGCGTTGGGCAGTGATGGCGGCGCTGTTCCTGGTCCTGTCCCAGCACGAAGCCGGTGCGCCGCGCTGGACGCTGGGCGTGGCGCTGGCATTCGCATTGCTCATGCGTGCACTGCCGGCGGGGCGATTGCGCCAATGGACGCAGATGGCCAGCATGCTCGCGCTGGCGTTGGCCATCATCTGGACCTTGCCCTTTGCCAAGACGCAGTTGGAGGATGCCTTGCATCCGCAACTGGAAGGAAATGGCGCTGCGTGGATGCAGCATGTATCGGCTGCTGGCGAGACAAACCAGGAGGCAAAAAAAGTACTCGCTGCGCAACAGGCGCAACCGGAAATGAGCGCGGCACCGGTACCGCCGCCACCTGAACCCGCTCCGGTTGCACCAGCCGCTCAATATGCGCCAGCTGCGCCACCGAGTCAGAACCTCAACGTCAAGATATTGGCTGGTTGGACGCCAAACGTAGCCTTTGTGCCCGCCACGGACAATCACAGCATCATCCAGGCTGGCGCGGGTGAGCCAAGCTGGGATGTCGGCAACAATTACCGGCTGAGTTGGTCCGGCCCGGTGACATCGGCGCAACGCATGCGCCTGGTGATTGCGCCTTCCTGGCTGGTGAGGTTGCTGCGCGTGCTGATGCTGGGCTTGCTGGTCGTTCTGCTTGGCCGGCTTGCGCGGGGTTTTGCCGGGCCCTCGAATGCATCTTGGCGAAGCTGGCGCTTGGGCCGTACGGCAGCAGCATGCTTGTTGCTGGCAGGCCTGCCGCATCTCGCCCGCGCACAAGCCATGCCTGGCCCGGACCTGTTGCGGCAATTGCAGGCTCGCCTATTGGAAGCGCCCAAATGCGCGCCGGATTGCGCCGTGGTTGCTGCTGCTTCCTTGCAGGCGAAAGACGATCAAGTCGCCATCGAGCTGGAGGTGCATGTTGGCGCAGCGGTGGCGCTGCCATTGCCGCAAACCGACGCAGGCTTGCAACTGCTCGGCGTGACAGTGGACGGTCATGCCAATGCAGCGATCGGCAAGCAGGACGATCAGATGCTGGTCCGGCTGGAACCCGGCGTGCACAAGCTCGGTTTGAGCTATCACGCGCAGCCTGTCGACAGCACCAGCTTGCGCTTCGCATTGCGCCCCCAATGGCTGGTGTTCAACGGCCAGGCGTGGTCACTCGATGGTGTCGATGGCGGCCGCTTGCTGGGCGATAGCGTCACGCTCAATCGCGTTCGCACCGTGGCCGCCGACGGAAAGCCGGCTGCGGTTTCGCAGCAGGCGTTTCCGCCTTATGTGCAGATCACGCGCAATCTCCTGCTTGGCGTGGACTGGACCGTGGTCAATACGGTGAAGCGGGTGGCGCCAAGCGATGGCGGTTTCACCCTGGAATTGCCATTGTTGCCGGGAGAGCATCCGCTGGGCGAGGGCATGCGCGTGCAAGACGGCAATATCAGCGTCACGTTCAATGCCGGCGAAAACGAAGTCAGCTGGACCAGTCGCCTCGATCACGCCGATAGCCTGAAGTTTACGGCGCCATCGTTGAGCGATCATGCCGAAGTCTGGGAGGTGCACGCCGCGCCCATCTGGCATGTCGAAGCGCAAGGGGTGCCTGCTGGCGACAGTCTCACGGGCCTCAGCTTTCAACCATTGCCGCATGAAACGCTGCACTTGCAGATAAGCCGGCCCAAGGCTGTGGATGGCGACAGTCTTGCGTTCGATAGCGTGAATGCCAGTGTCAGCGTTGGCGATCGCGCAACCGAAACGGAACTCGACCTGCTTGCGCGCAGCACGCGTGGCGGTGAACACGCCATCGCTTTGCCTACGGGCAGCGAACTGCTCGGCGCCACGCGCGACGACGAGCAACTCAGCCTCGCCATCAAGGACGGCAAACTGAGCTTGCCGCTTTTGCCCGGCAAACATCATTACGTGATACGCCTGCGCGAACCGCGCGGCATCGGCGTGCATGTCGCGACACCGGCCTTGGCGCTTGGCGCCCCGTCGGCAAATATCGCGCTGGACCTTGGGTTGCCGCAAGATCGCTGGGTGTTGTGGGCCTGGGGGCCGCCGGTTGGGCCTGCCGTGTTGTATTGGTCCCAGCTGATCGTGTTGCTGGTGGCGGCGTGGTTGTTGGGACGCTATGCGCCGACGCCGCTGCGCTTTTATCAATGGCTGCTGCTTGGTTTGGGTTTTTCTGCGTTCGCATGGAGCGCCTACGCGTTCGTGGTGCTGTGGTTGATCCTGCTTGGCCTGCGTGCGCAGCACGAGCCCGCTGTAACCAGGCTTGAAAGAGGGCGCTTCAACGTCGTGCAGTCGCTATTGGCCGCCGTCACCCTGCTGGCCCTGGTCACGCTGGTATCGGCGGTGCCGAAAGGCTTGCTCGGGTTGCCCGACATGCATGTTGCCGGCAACGCGTCCAGTGCGTGGGATTTGCACTGGTTCGCCGACCAGGCCAAGGATGCGTTGCCGCAGGGCGGGGTAGTCAGCGTTTCGTTGTGGTTCTACAAGCTCGCCATGCTCGCCTGGGCGTTGTGGTTGGCGAATGCGCTGATTGGATGGCTGCGTTGGGGTTTCGATGCGTGGACCAAGGGCGGCTATTGGAAGACGCGTGAGCGCAAACCCGCTCCGCCGTTGCCCGATGCGCCGGTGGCGCAGGCCCCGCGCGACGGTTAAGCCGCTGGCGGCAGCGTTAACGACGCTGCCGCCGCTTCAAAGCGCTCGATGACGTCATCGATGTCGATGAGATCCATCACGCCCGGTTTCTCGATCTTCGTTCCCCATGGAATGTGGCTTGCCGGCTTGCCGAGGTATTTGCGCGCGGCGTCGTCGTATTTGTCGACACACCAGCGGCGGTCCGAATAAGGGCCGGAGCGGGCGGGGTTGCTGGCCGCGTGCAGGCCGAGCACCTTCAGGCCGACCGTATTGGCCATGTGCATGGGGCCGGAATCGGGCGTAAGCAGCAGCTGGGCGCGGCAGCACATCGCCATCAGTTTCTTGAGCGTGTCCTTGCCGGTGAGATCGAGCGGGGCGCGTCGGCAGCAGGCCAGGATGGCATCGGCCATGCTGCGTTCGGCCGGCGAAGGGCCGCCGATCAGCACCACGCGCCAGTCGCGCGCCGCAGCGTGATCCATGACGGCGGCGTAGCGCTCCGCCCGCCAATTGCGCAACGCATGGCTGGAGGTAGGGCTCACCAGCAATACCGGCTTGTCGTGCGGCCATTGTTGCGCGGCCCATGCGTGGGCTTCGTCCGGAATGGGGATATCCCAGCGCACGTCGGTCTGTTGCAAACCCAGCGGTTCACAGAAGCTGCCGATGGCCTGCAGTACATGTTCGCCGGTGCGCGCCGGAATGCGCTGGTTGATGACCAGGCCGTGCAAATCCTTGGCGCGCGCACGGTCGTAGCCGATGCGGCGATCGGCCTTGATCCCCAGGCTCAGCAGGTTGGAACGCAGGGCCACCTGCATTTGCAGCAATGCATCGAAACGCCGTCCCTTCAGTGCGGCGTGTACTTCGCGCATGCCGGCCCAGCCGGCGGCCTTGTCGAAAGTAATGAATTCCACGCCGGGGATATCGCCCACCAATTTGCGTTCCAGCTTGCCGACGATCCAGGTCAGCGCGGTCTGCGGCCAGGCTCGCTGCAACGTATGGACCAGGGGCACCACGTGGGTGACGTCACCGATGGCCGACGTGCGCAGCAGGCAGATGGAAGCGGGAGCGGACATGTAGAATCGCCAAAGTTGACCGAAACAGGGCCACCGCAGCACCGATGCACGAGCAACTGCGCCAAGACGCCAAGGGTGCGATTCTGTTCGACGCTACCGTATCGCCACAAGTCGCCAGCCCATGGTTCGATGCCGACCATTGGCGCGGGCAGGGTGCGCTCAGCACGCAGTCCGGCGGCCGCGGCGGGGTGGCGATCATTCATACCCCGGCCGGTGAATGCGTGCTGCGCCATTACCGGCGCGGCGGCCTGGTGGCGAGGTTGATGGGGGATCGCTATCTGTGGACGGGCGCGGATCGCACGCGCAGCTTCCGGGAATTCCGCTTGCTGCAGGCAATGGCGAAGCTGGCATTGCCGGTGCCGCAAGTGGTGGCGGCGCAATATCGCCGAGCCGGGCTTTATTACCAGGCGGACCTGATCACGCGCCGGATTGCCGATGCGCACACGCTGGCGGAGAGCTTGGCCCAGGGCGGGCCGGACGCCGAACTCGCACAGGAAGTCGGCGCGCTGGTCGCGCGTTTTCACCGCGCTGGCGTGTGGCATGCCGATCTGAACGCACATAATGTGTTGATCTCGCCGGCGGGGCTTTACCTGGTGGATTTCGATCGCGGCCGCATGCGTGCGCCGGCACCGGGGTGGCGCATGGCGAACTTGCAGCGCTTGCGCCGATCGCTCCTCAAGTTGGGGGCGGCGGCAAAGGGCGAGGCGGTGTTCGAGCAAGCCATATGGATGCCACTCATGGACGGCTACGAGGAGACACTGGGCGCATGAGTTGGCATTTGCATTTTCTCGGCACCGGCGCGGCCCATGCGGTGGAGCTTGGTTCGTCGTCTGCGGTAGTGGAACGCGATGGCAAGCCGTTGCTGCTGATCGATTGCGGCCCCGACACGCTCGATCGTCATCTCGCCACTTACGGCGAACCACCGCAAAACCTCTACATCACTCACACGCACATGGATCACGTAGGCGGGCTGGAGCGCCTGTTCACTCGCCTGTGGTTCGACCAAGCCCAGCGGGGAAAAACACGCGTGTTCGCGCATGCGGCCTTGCTGCCGTGGCTGCAGACGCGAGTGGCGGACTATCCGGGCGTGCTGGCCGAAGGCGGCGTGAATTATTGGGAAGCCTTTCGGCTGGTGCCTTGCTCGCGCGGCTTCTGGCTGGATGGTTTCTGGTTCGACGTATTCGCCACGCGGCATCACCGCCCCAATACGTCGTTCGGTCTGGCCCTGTCGGGCAGTTTCGCGTTCACCGGCGACACGCGTCCCATTCCCGAGGTGCTGATGCATTACGCGGGCGGGGAGGAACTGGTCGCGCATGATTGCGGGCTGGTCGGGAACCCTTCGCATACCGGCATCGAGGATATCGAGCGCGAATACGACGAAGGCTTGCGTGCGCGGCTGCTGCTGTATCACTACGGCAGCAAGGCCGACGGCGATGCACTGGCGGCGCGGGGATATGGCATTGCGCGGGCGGGGCAGCGGGTGCCCTTGGCGAATCCGTCGTCGCAGCGGCCGGATGCGGGGTGATGAGATCGGCGATTTCGAGGTTTCAAGTTCCACGCCAGAGTGGCTCCTCACCCCGGTCCTCTCTTGTCCGCTAGCCGGCTAACCGTTATCCTTCCGCTTCTTTGTCGGGCTCCAACCGATAAAAGGTTTTGCGTGTGGAGAGGTGTCCGAGTGGTTGAAGGAGCACGCCTGGAAAGTGTGTATACGGCTTATCCCCGTATCGCGGGTTCGAATCCCGCCCTCTCCGCCAGTTTTCGTTGAAGCTGGCAAATAACACCAGTTTCAGGGCTTCGATGCCCACCCTATGGTGGCCCCGTCGGTCCCCCCGCGACGATAGTTCGCAAACCCCGCCAGGTCCGGAAGGAAGCAACGGTAGCGGATGATTCGGGTGCCGGGGTGTGGCTGGCGGGGCTGCCGCCTTTTCGGGCGCATGCTTTGCATGACTTGCCCCCCTGGACTTGGCACAATCGGTCTTTGGCCCAAATAGCGTTAACGCATGTCCTATCAGGTACTCGCGCGTAAGTGGCGCCCCCGCAAGTTCGCCGAACTCGTCGGTCAGGAGCATGTCGTACGCGCTCTCACCAACGCCCTGGACAGCGGGCGTATGCACCACGCCTATTTGTTTACCGGTACGCGCGGCGTGGGCAAGACCACCATCGCGCGCATCTTCGCCAAGTCGCTGAACTGCGAGCGCGGCGAATCGGCCGACCCCTGCGGCGAGTGCGCGGTGTGCACGGCGGTCGACGCCGGCCGCTTCGTGGATCTGTTGGAAATTGACGCTGCCAGCAACACCGGCGTGGACGACGTGCGCGAGGTGATCGAGAACGCGCAGTACGCGCCGGCGCGCGGCCGCTTCAAGGTGTACCTGGTGGACGAAGTGCACATGCTCTCCAAGCCCGCCTTCAACGCGTTGCTGAAGACATTGGAAGAGCCGCCGCCGCACGTGAAATTCCTGCTCGCCACCACCGATCCGCAAAAGCTGCCGGTGACGGTGCTGTCGCGCTGCCTGCGCTTCAACCTGAAGCGCCTGCTGCCGGACCAGATCGCCGGGCAGATGCGCCATATTCTGGGCGCCGAGCATATCGAATACGAAGATCCGGCCCTTGCGGAACTTGCGCGCGCGGCGGACGGTTCCTTGCGCGATGGTTTGTCGTTGCTGGACCAGGCCATTGCCTACGGCGGCGGTGCGCTGAAAGCGGACGAAGTGCGCGCCATGCTGGGTAGCGTCGAGCGGGGCCAGGTGCTGGGCCTGCTCGATGCGCTGGCCGCCGGCGACGGGCAGCAGCTGATGGCCGAGTGCACGCGCATCGCCTCGTTCTCGCCCGATTTCGGCAGCGTGCTGGATGACCTGGCCGCCTCTTTGCATCGCATCCAGTTGCTGCAGCTCGTGCCCGGTTACCGGCTCGACCAGAACGATGGCGACGACCCGGTGCTGACCCGCCTGGCCGAGCGCATGACGCCCGAGGACGTGCAGCTCTACTACCAGATCGCCACCGCCGGCCGTCGCGACCTGGCGCTGGCACCCGATACGCGCACCGGCTTCGAGATGGCCTTGCTGCGCATGCTGGCGTTTCGCCCTGGCGACGATGCCGCGCCCGTAGCGGCTTCCGGAGGACAGCGCGCGGCTGCGCCGCCGCGTCCGCCCGTTGCACCCTCGGCATCCGCCGCGGCCCCCGCGCCAAGCGCACGTCCCGCTGCTGCCGCGCCGCCCGCGCCATCTGCCGCTGCGCGCGAAAACATCACACCTGCCGCCCCCATGCCACGCGTGGCCAGCCCCGGCGGTTTGCCGGATTGGGAAACACTGATCCAGCGGGCCGACCTGCGTGGCCCGCTCGGCCAGATTGCGCAGAACTCGGCGCTGCGCGGCCGGGAAGGACAGACGCTGGTGCTCGCCCTGCAGCCCACGCACATGCACCTGGCGGTAGAGCCAATCGTGAGCCAGATCGCCGATCGGCTCAGCGAGGCCATGGGCGAACCGATTCGCTTGCGCTTCGTCGAAGACAGCCACAGTGCTGCGCATACGCCGGCGGCGCGCGCGGCCGAGGCGCGCAGTGCGGCGCAGTCGGCGGCCGAAGCATCGATCGAAGGCGATCCGCTGGTGCAGACGCTGAAGCGCGAGTTCGGCGCACGCGTGGTGCCGCAATCCATCAAACCGCTTGATTCCTGATTTGGAGTACACGTTATGAGAGGGCAACTTGGCCAGTTGATGCAGCAGGCGCAGCGCATGCAGGAAGACATGAAGCGCGCGCAGGAAGAAATCGCCAAGCTTGAAGTGACCGGCAGCTCCGGTGGCGGCCTGGTCAGCGTCGTGATGACCGGCGCCCACGAAGTGCGCCGCGTGCAGATCGATCGCAAGCTGTTCGCCGATGATCCGGAAATGGCCGAAGACCTGGTCGCCGCGGCCGTCAACGACGCCGTGAACAAGGTGGCCGAGGCGAGCAAGAACAAGCTGGGCGGCCTCACCGCCGGTTTGAACCTGCCGCCCGGACTCAAGATGCCGTTTTGATGGCATCCTCTCCGCTTGCATGAGCTCATCCCCGCTCCTCGCCGAACTGATCGAAGCGCTGCGCTGCCTGCCAGGCGTGGGCGGCAAGAGCGCGCAGCGCATGGCGTTCCATCTGCTGGAACGCGAACGCGAGCGCGGGTTGAAACTGGCCAACGTGCTGCAGCAGGCGATGCAGAAGATCGGCCACTGCACACGTTGCCGCAATTTCAGCGAAACACCGGTGTGCGCCATCTGTGCCAGCAGCAGCCGCGACCGGCACGTGCTGTGTGTGGTGGAGTCACCCACCGATCTGGCCGCCATCGAACAGGCCACCGGTTATCGCGGCCAATACTTCGTGCTGATGGGGCGCCTGTCACCGCTCGATGGCCTGGGTCCGGAAGAGCTGGGCCTGGGGCTGTTGAGCGAGCGACTGGCGGAAGGCGAAGTGGAGGAGCTGATTCTCGCCACCAACCCCACGGTGGAAGGCGAGGCCACCGCGCACTACCTGGCGCAACTCGCGCGCGCCGCCGGCATCCGCCCCACGCGCCTGGCCCATGGCGTGCCGCTGGGTGGCGAACTGGAATATGTGGATCGCGGCACGCTGGCGCATGCGTTCGGCAGCCGCCAGTCCGTCGACTAGACATACGGAGAGAACCCCCATGGCAGACACGATTTTCGGCAAGATCATCCGGCGCGAAATCCCGGCCGACATCGTCTACGAAAACGACGATGTGCTGGCCTTCAAGGATCTCAATCCGCAGGCGCCGCTGCACGTGCTGTTCGTGCCCAAGCGCGCACTCGCCACCTTGAACGACGCCACGCCCGCGGATGCCGAGCTGCTCGGCAAGCTGATGCTGGCCGCGGCCGATTTCGCCAAAGCACAAGGCCTCGACAAGGACGGCTATCGCGTGGTGGTCAATTGCAACGAACATGGCGGGCAGACGGTATTCCATCTGCACCTGCACTTGCTGGCCGGCCGGCGCATGCATTGGCCGCCGGGCTGACGCACGTACCCTCGCATCACGCAAAGAAAAACGCCGGCACATGCCGGCGTTTTCAATGAGGCCTTGCTTAGGGCGATCAGCGGTGGCGAACCACGATCACGCGCGGCGGAGGCGCATACCAGCCACCCCAGCCACCCCAGCCGCCCCAGTAGGGGCCACCCCAATACGGACCCCAGTAGGGGCCCCAGAACGGGTCGTACCAGCCCGGGCCGTACGGGTAGCCGACCATCACCTGGCGCTTCGGCCACAGGTAGACCACGTTGGCTTCCACGCGCGGATAGGCATAGTCGTAATCGCCCACCTTGCGGCTGACCGTGCCCTGCAGCGCGCCGGTCACGGTGATTTCGCGGCCGGGCTTGAACACTTCAGGATCGTAGAAGCCAGGGCGGCAGGCTACGAAGCGGCCCTGCGAGTTGCTGTTGTCGCCGGCCACCGGGCGGGCTTCATCGTCGAGCGGACGGCTCAGCACATAGAAGCAGGTGGCGTTCTGGCTCGGCTCGGTGCTGATGATGCTGCCGCCCCAGCGCACCTGCGTGCCGTTGGCGGTGGTGCCTTGCTGGACGCTGGCCGTGGTGATCGGGGCGAAGTTGCCCTGCAGCGGCTGCGGCACCGTGGCACACGCGGCCAACAAGGTGGAAAGCGCTGCAAGACTGAGGATTCGGTACAGGGGAGACATGATGTGTTTCTCCATGCTGGGGCGGATGCATGCTACATCGTTGCGCCGTATTCAGACCATGCGGCGCGGGTGGAAATTCCGTACGGCCTGCCTGAAGGTGCGCAAGGATTCAGTGGATGGTTCGACAGTGGCGTAGCGCAGCTCGATATAGCACCTCATCAAATGGTCCAGTTCCGCACGCTGGCCGGGCAGTGCGCGGCTGGCGCGGCGAAGGAAATGCTGCGGCCCTTCGCTGCGTCGGCGTACGACCCCGGCATGCGCAAGTTTGCGTTCCAGTGAGCGCAGGGCCGCCAGCGCAGGATCGCTTTCCGGTCGACGCCACAGCGCCCACGCCAGGCCCAATGCCCCGAACGTCGCGATGCAGATCACCAGCAGCCGGGTCAGCAAACCGATGTCCGCCTCGCCGATCCCGAACGGTGTCAGCAGGCCGCGCTGACGCAATGCGTCAAAGCCGATAACGCTTTGGTTCCACCATCGGTTGACGATGTCCCACTGGTTGCGCATCGATTCCAGCACGCCCGACTGATACCAGGGCAATTGATTGCCGGCGGCGCTTGCGGCGCCGAGCGAGATGCGTTGCGGGCGCACCGCGGCGGTAGGGTCCACGCGTACCCAGCCGCGTCCTTCCAGCCATACTTCGCTCCAGGCGTGCGCATCGGCGTTGCGCACCAAAAGATACCGCCCGATCTTGTTCCAGAAGCCGCCCTGGAAGCCGGTGACCACGCGCGCCGGGATGCCGGCGGCGCGCATCAGCACGGTGAAGGCGGAGGCGTAGTGTTCGCAAAAACCTTCGCGCGTGTTGAACAGGAAATCGTCCACGGCATCGCGTCCCAGCGGCGCCGGCAACAAGGTGTAACTGAAACCCCCGTCGTGGAACATGCTCAAGGCCGCGCGGACGATGGCCGCATTGTCGCGGCCGTAGCGCTGGCGCCATTGCCCGGCAAGCGCATGGGTACGCGGATCGAAGCCATCCGGCAACTGCAGGGCATGCATGCGCGTGGCGATGTCCAGGTTCGGCTGGAAGCGATAATCCAGCGCGGAGCGCAGCGCGTATTCGCGCACCTCGTCGACCGGCTTGTCGGCAAGAACTTCGCCGTCCACATGCGCCTGCGATTGCAGCGGCGCCGCCAGCGGTACGTCCAAAGTGGGCAGCACATGTTGGTGCGTGGGTTCGAGGCTGATGTGGTACGTGATGGTGCGGGCGGCGTCGACCGGAATGGATGTACTCGCCGGCTGCTCGGAGCGTTGCCAGTCCCGACCGTCGTAGTTCCACATCACGAAGGCGCGGAAATAGCGTTTGTCTTGCGGCGGCGGCGGTCCGTCGAAGCTCACGCGCATGGCGGCGGTGTCGTCGGTGAGCAGTTCGTTGAACTCGCCGGGCGACATGTGATCGCTGAGCCCGGTGTGTGCAGCCGAAGGGCTGTTGGTGCCCCACAGTGGCGTGCTCAGCCGCGGCACCAGCACGAAGGCAGTCAGCGCCAACGGCAGGGAGGCCGCCAGCAATCCCAGCGCCGGCAGCAACTGGCGCGGCAGGGTGGGCGATGTCTGGGTGGGTTCGAGCGAACGCCAGGTGGTCAGTGCCGGCAGCAGGCCGAGCGCCACCACGAAGGTGGCCACCATGCCCTGGCCAAACAGCAGGGCCGCCATCAGCAGAAAGCAGGCAAAGGCGGCAGCCACGCGTGCATCGCGCGGAGCCTCGCTTTCGGTGAGCTTCAATACCAGCAGGCCGGCGGCGAGCGCCGAACCGGGTTCGCGGCCGAACAGGTTGCCGTAATCGAGCACGACCGCGCCGACCAGGATCGCCAGCATCGGCAGCTTCAGCCAGGCGGGCACGTGTCCCGGCCGGTAGCGTCGCTGCCACCAGCGCAAACCCAGCGCCACGAACAGGGCCAATGTCAGCCCGATCGGCAGATGCCCGGCGTGTACTCCCAAGACAAACGCGGTGGTCACGCACAGCAGATCGAAGGTGCGCTCGCTGATCCGCTCATGCGTCGGGCGTTTTGCGCGCCACCAGGGGGGCGCGCTCATGGCAGTACGGCCAGTGCGCTCATGCAGCGCGCGTAATGCGATGGCCCGCCGCCGATGCCGATCGCTTCGCTGGGCAGCCACAGGCTCCATTGCCGCCCTTGCGCCAGGGCTTCACCCAGCCAGCGGGCGAGTCTCGCGATGCGTGCCTCGTTGTCCAGTCCGCGCAGTTGGCGCCAGTCCAGCCGCCATTCCTGGCTGGCCTCGGGTTGCTCGTAATCTTTCACCAGCAGGTTGTCGTGCCGCGCGCTCGCCTTCCATGCCACGTGACGCATGGAGTCGCCGCTGCGGTAATCGCGCAGCGATGCGAGGTCTTCGCCACGATGCAGGCGCTGCCTGCGATAGTCTTCCAGCGGCAGGTTCGGGCCGGGGCCGCCGAACTCCGGCCGTGGCCATACCAGCACGGCGTAATGCGGGTTCACCCAGCTCCATGCGCGAAACAGACCCATCGGCCAGGTGGTCCAGATGCGCAGGCGCGGGATCGATAGCCATCCGCGATGCTCGGTAGGAAGGCTGATGCCGACGTCGGCGCGGCCATCGATATCGAAGGCCTGGCTGACCTCGCCCAGATCCAGCCGCACCGCCTGGCGCGGATGCGGGGCTTCGAAATCGAAGGTGATGCTGATCGGTTCGCCAGCGATGGCGTGGCCGGCGCGCACGCCGCGTATGCGCAAGCCATTCAAGGTGCGGAAGGCCACCAGCATGCTGATCGACGTCGCCGCGCCGAGCAGGCAGGTAAGCAGCAGCCCTGCGTTGTTCGAGTAATTGAGGCTGCCGACCATCATCACCAGGAGCAGCAGGGTGAAGGCCACGCCGAAACCGGTCGGCACGATATAGATGCGCCGGCGATGCAGTTCGATCGGCAAGTCTTCCTGGCGGCGATGCCGGGTCAACGCCGGCAAGCGGCGCTCGGCCCATTGCTGCAGGCGCTGCCACTGCGCGAGTACGGACATGTTCGCTCAGTCGACAGCGACTTCGTTCAACAACGTGCGGGCCAGGGTCTCGCCATTGGCTCCGCGTGCGGCAACCAGGCGATGCGCGGCGAGCGGCACGAACAGCGCCTGCAGGTCTTCCGGCAGCACGTGGCCGCGGTCGCTGAGCATGGCCCACGCCCGCGCCGAAGCAAGCAGCGAGAGACCGGCGCGCGGCGAAAGGCCAACGCGAATCTCCGGATGCCGGCGGCTTGCCGCCAGCAAGGCCTGCAGGTAATCGAGCAAGGCGGGGCTGGCAGTAATCGTCTTCGTCTGCCGATTCAAGGCGCTGAGGCTGGCGGCATCCAACTGCGGAGTCAGGTGAGTGAGCAGATCGCGCCGATCGCTGCCGGTGAGCAATTCGCGTTCGGCGCTGGCGTCGGGGTAATCCAGGGACACCCGCAGCATGAAGCGGTCCAGTTGCGAGTCGGGCAGGGGAAAAGTGCCGGCCAGGTCGAGTGGATTCTGCGTGGCGACCACGAAGAACGGATCGGGCAGGAGGTGGGTTTGTCCATCCACCGTCACCTGTTTTTCGGCCATCGCTTCCAGCAAGGCGCTTTGCGTCTTCGGCGTGGCGCGATTGATTTCATCGGCCAGCAGCAGGCCGGCGAATACCGGGCCCGGGTGGAAGCGGAACTGTGCGGTCTCGCGCTCATACATGCTGACCCCGATAATGTCGGACGGCAGCAGGTCGCTGGTGAACTGCACGCGCTGGAAGTCCAGCGCAAAGCTCGCCGCCAGCGCATGCGCCAGTGTGGTCTTGCCGACGCCGGGCACGTCTTCCAGCAGCAAGTGGCCGCCAGCGATCAGGCAGGTAAAAGCCAGCTTGACCTGGCGAGCCTTGCCGAGCAGCACTTTATTGACTTGGGCAATGGCGGCGTGCAGGCGCTTTTGCAGATTTTCATCACGAAGCGGAGTGATGGCTGACATGGATTTGCCGAAACCGGGGACAGATAAGGGAGTCGACGCCAGTGTAGTCGCCGACCTCGCGCGCTGGCGAGCGGCTTTCGTCACAGTGTTCCTCGGTCTGTCGTTGTTGAAGCTGCTGCTTGTCCTGACGGTCCAACCCTTCGGCGACGAAGCGTTCTATTGGGAGGAAAGCCGCCACCTTGCCTGGGGCTACAGCGATCTACCGCCGTTGACGGCGTGGCTGATCCGGTTGGGCGAAAGCGTGGGGGGGCACGGATTGTTCGGCATGCGCTGGCCGTTCCTGCTGCTGGGCAGTGCATTGCCGTGGCTGCTGGTGCTGTTCGGTCGCCGTGCGTTCCACGCGTTGGCCGGTTGGCAGGCTGGCTTGCTGTGCCTGTGCCTGCCGCTGGCCGGCAGCCTGGGTGTGATGGCCATGCCGGATGTGCCGCTCAGTGTTGCGGGTCTCGTCGCCATGTTCGCGCTGCTGCGCGTGATGGATGAGGACCGCTTGCGCCATTGGCTATGGCTCGGCGTGGCGCTCGCGTGCTGCTGGCTCAGCCATTACCGCGCTGCGATGTACATGTTGGCCGGCCTGCTGTTGTTGTTGCTGACGCCGCGCGGGCGCATGCAATGGCGGCGCGCGGGTTTCTGGATGGCGATGATCGTCGCGGCACTGGGCCTGGTGCCCTTGCTGATTTCCAACTGGCAGCAACACGGTGCCGGCCTCAGTTTTCAGCTGCTCGAACGCAATCCCTGGCGTTTCCATGCGGATGCCTTGGTGCAGCCATTGGAGCAGGCGGTCACCTGCACGCCGCTGCTGTATGCGTGTTTGCTATGGGCCGCATGGCAATGCTGGCGTCGGCGTCGCGAAGGCGGCCCGTGGGACGTGCTCGCCTTGATGTCACTGACCTTCATCGTGGTTTATTTCGCGGCGGGATTGTTTGCCGACGACGAGCGCTTTCGCGTGCATTGGCCGTTGCCGGGCTACTTGCCGTTGCTGGTGGCGTTGCCGGCATTGCTGTATCGATCGAGCAGCTTTCCCGCGTGGCGCGGGCTCACGATAGGAGGCGCCGTGCTTGCCCTGCTGCTGCAAGTGACGGGTTTGATTTACCTCGGCCTTGCCGCTTATCCCGGCACGGCACAGGCGCTTGGCGCGGCGCGTGTCGTGCCCACGGCCTTTGTCGGTTGGCGTGAAAGTGCCGACGTCGCAACACAACAACTCGCGACCCAGCCGGCATTGCTGGTGGCGGACAATTTCATGATGGCTGCCGAACTGGATTTCCAGTTCGATGGGAAGCGCGAGATCTACACGCTCGACAACCCGCTCAACCTGAAATACGGGCGCGCGCCGCAGTTGGCGATATGGTCGATGGACGAAGCCGCACTTCGCCGCAACCATCCCGGCGCACCGGTGCTGCTGGTGGTCGATGAAAACGCCGCGCGCGGACGCGATCGCGCGGCATGGCTGGGTTCGCTATGTGCGCGCATCGAGCATCTGCAACCCGTGCAGCGTTTGAGTCTGTTTGCGGGGCGCAAGAGCATTGCGTTCTATCGCGGGCAGGTTGCACCCGCCGTGCGTGAAAACAACGCGGATGATTGCATTGCCTGGAAAACCTACGCCTCAGCATCGAATTCGTAGACTGGGATGAAATTCCAGCCTCTCGTGCATCACGGCAGGGCGAGTCCTGCCTCGCGCAACATCTTCGACAATCCGATCAAGGGCAAGCCGATCAGCGCCGTGGGGTCGGTGCTGTCAATGCGTTCGAACAAGCTGATGCCCAGTCCCTCGCATTTGAAACTTCCCGCGCAATCCAGTGGCTGCTCGCGCGCGATGTAGCGGCTGATTTCATCCGGTTGCAAGTGGCGGAATGTCACTCGCGTGAGATCGAGAAAGGAATGCTGCTGTCCGCTGTTTGTGTCGTATACGCACAGCGCCGTATGAAAGCGCACTTCGCGGCCGGAGCAGGCGCTGAGTTGTGCATGGGCGCGTTCCATTGAACCTGGTTTCTCCAGTAGCTCGCCATCGAGCTCGGCCACCTGGTCGGAGCCGATCACCAGTGCATCGGTGAGGCCGGCGCCAGCGGCGATGGCTTTGGCCGTAGCCAGGCGGATGGCGCGGTCCACGGGTTGTTCGCCGGGCTGTTCGGTCTCATCCACCCCTGGCGCCCGCTGCTCGAACGCAAGTCCCAGCCGGCCGAGCAGTTCGGCGCGGTAGCGTGAGGTGGAGCCCAGCACCAACCGCCGTGGGCGGGTCACAGATGCGAATCCTGGCGGATGTGTTCGCGCATCGCGATATCCAACTGATCCTGGGCCTCGCCCAGGGCCTGGAGGAGAGGGCGCAGCCGGTCGCGGGTCTGGTCCATGGCCCGGGTGGCGGCGTCCAGTTCTCGCTGGCTGGCGGTGGGGGCGTGGTCGCGGATCCAGAGGCGGTGCTGCAGCAGGGCGCGCAGGCCGGCGTCCACGGCGTTGGCAGCCTCCTGCTCGCTGGCGGCCGGCAGGTCCGGATTCATCGACATCACAGCATGGGCCTGCTTGAGCTTGGCGCGGCAGGACTTGAGGTCGGCCTCCACCCGGTCGGCCAGCTCCAGCAGGCGCCGCAGGCTAGTGTTGCGCCGGTTCAATCGGCGCAACACGAGGGCGCCGATGAGGGCGACGGCCAGTAGAATGAACAGGGCGGCCAAGCCGATCGTGAGGGAAGTATCCAAGGGAAAGTCGGCTTGCGCTTAAGATGCGAGCAGTCTGCCGCATGCATCCGGTTCAGGCAAAGACGGCCCAGCGGCGATGTGACCGCCCGCGCGGTTGACTTAACCTGCGGGGAAACTTACTATTTCCCGGTTATGTCCGCGACACTGCCAGAGTCGGTGGACGCTTGGCGCATGGTTTCCGCGCGGCGTTCGTTCCAGGGGTCACTGCCCATCGCCGCAATGCCTCGCCTCTGCGAGGTACTGGCGGATGACGCAGGTTTGGCCCAGTACCAGCTCGACTTCGGTCGGGACGAGTTCGGCACCGCCTACGTCGAAGTGCGCGTCCAGGCATCCCTGTGGCTGGTCTGCCAGCGTACGCTTGAGCCGTTCGCCATGCCCATTGCGGTGGATAGCCGTCTGGGCCTGATCCGTTCGGAGCAGGAGGAAGCCGCGCTGCCGGGAGGGGTCGAACCCCTGCTGGTCGCCGAGGACGACAAACTGAGTCCGGTCGATGTGATCGAGGACGAACTGCTGTTGGCGCTGCCGCTGGTACCGGTCAATCCGGACGGTGCGCTGCCCGAAGAAGTCATACGCCCGCCGGCGGAAGCGATTCCCGCCGAAGAGCGTCCCGATAACCCGTTCGCGGTGTTGCGCGAACTCAAGAACAAATGATTTAGCTGGAGAAACCATCATGGCTGTTCAAAAGAGCCGCAAGACCCCGTCCACCCGCGGCATGCGTCGCTCGCACGACAAGCTGAGCACCGTGCAGCTGGCCACCGACCCGACCAGCGGCGAAGTGCATCGTCGTCACCACGTGACCGCCGATGGCTACTACCGCGGCAAGAAGGTGATCGACAGCAACGTTGCGGTGGTCGACGAAGACTGAGTTGTCGAAACCTGTTGGTTTCGTTCGCAAAAGCGGCGCGGTGACGCGCCGCTTTGCGTTCGGCTACGTCGTGGCGCCTATTGAACGGGCTCTCACGGCAACGTAACGTTGCGGTCTTGGTGTTCGGATCACCCGCGGGGCGGATGGTCATGAAACGCTTCGCCCGCTGATGGACATTCAATGACCCAGATCTACGCCCGCATCGTCGGCACCGGCAGCGCCCTGCCGGAACGTGTGCTTACCAATGCCGATCTCGAAAAATTCGTCGACACCAGTGATGAATGGATTCGCGAACGCACCGGTATCCGCCAGCGCCATGTCGCTGCGGAAGGGGAAACCACCGGCGATCTGGCAACCCTGGCCGCGCAGCGCGCGCTCGACTCGGCAGGCGTCAAGGCATCCGAACTCGATCTGATCGTGCTGGGCACCACCACGCCCGACATCATTTTTCCTTCCACGGCATGCCTGGTGCAGCATCGACTGGGCGCCAACGGTTGCGCCGCTTTCGACGTGAATGCAGCGTGTTCCGGCTTCGTGTATGCCTTGGGCGTGGCGGATAAATTCATCCGCAGCGGCCAGTCGAAGAAAGTGCTGGTGATTGGCGCGGAAACGCTGACGCGCATGGTGCGCTGGGAAGAGCGCGAAACCTGCGTGCTGTTTGGCGATGGCGCCGGCGCCGTGGTGCTGGAAGCGTCCAGCGAGCCGGGCATTTATGCCACTTGCCTGCATGCCGATGGTGGGTACAAGGAGCTACTGTGGAATCCGGTCGGCGTGTCTGTCGGCTTCAAGGATGACGAACCCAATCACGGCGTGCGCATCCGCATGGCGGGCCGCGAAGTATTCAAGGTGGCGGTAAAAACGCTCGATTCGCTGGTCGAGGAAACGCTCAAGGCCGCCAACATGGATGCGGCGCAGCTGGATTGGCTGATTCCGCACCAGGCGAACCTGCGCATCATCGAAGCCACCGCGAAGCGTTTGAACATGTCGATGGACCAGGTGATCGTCACGGTCGACAAGCACGCCAATACCTCCGCCGGTTCCGTGCCGCTTGCATTGGATGTCGCCGTGCGCTCGGGCAAGGTGAAACGCGGACAGAACCTGTTGCTGGAAGCTTTCGGCGGCGGCTTTACCTGGGCGTCGGCGTTGTTGCGGTACTGATCCGGGTAACGCAAAACGCATGGCATGCGATACGCGCAGCCGAATACGGCTGCGTACGTCATGCGTTGATGGCACCATTTCGTTTTTACTGATGGATTGCGCCTGTACATGACTCAATCGTCCGCATCGCTCGCTTTCGTTTTTCCCGGCCAGGGCTCGCAATCGGTCGGGATGCTTGCCGAACTGGCGGCCGTCCACGCCGAGGTGAAAGCTACCTTCGATGAAGCCTCGCAAGGCGCCGGCTTCGATCTGTGGGCGCTCAGCCAGCAGGGGCCGGAGGATCAGCTCAATCGCACCGAGAACACGCAGCCGGCCTTGCTCGCGGCCAGCGTGGCGGTATGGCGCGTATGGCAAAAGCTGGGTGGTGCGCGTCCGGCGCAGTTGTCCGGACATAGCCTTGGCGAATACAGCGCACTCGTCTGCGCAGGTGCGCTGTCGTTGCACGACGCGGCGGCGCTGGTGACCGAGCGCGGCCGCCTGATGCAGGCTGCGGTGCCTGCCGGCGTGGGCGCGATGGCGGCCATCCTGGGTGGCGATGACGCGCAAATCGCTGCGGTGTGCGATGAGGTTGCGCAAGGGCAGGTGGTGGCGCCGGCCAATTTCAATTCGCCCGGCCAGCTGGTGATTGCCGGCCACGCCGAAGCGGTGGATCGCGCGCTGGCCAAGCTCGCCGAGCAAGGCGTGAAGAAAGCGGTGAAGCTGGCGGTGTCCGTGCCTTCGCATACCGCGCTGATGCGCGAGGCGGCCGACCGATTGGGTGAGCGCATGTCTTCCATCGCATGGCAGGTACCGGACATTTCGGTGGTGCAGAACGCCGAAGCACGCAGTTACGCCTCTGTGGAAGAGATTCGCGGCGCCTTGCAGCGCCAGCTTTATTTGCCGGTACGCTGGACCGGATGCGTGCAAACGCTGGTTGCAGGTGGCGCCACGCGCCTGGCCGAATGCGGCCCGGGCAAGGTGCTTGCCGGGCTGATCAAGCGCATCGACAAGAGCGTCGAAGCGCGCGCCATCGGCACGCCTGCCGAACTCGATGCCGTACGCAACGAGTGGGTCTGAAATCCCCTTTTCTCTTCGCAACACGCCGCACCGAAGGACACAAGCATGAGCACACTGCAAGGTGAAGTCGCACTGGTTACGGGCGCCAGCCGTGGTATCGGCGCGGCGATCGCCGACGAACTGGCCGCCATGGGCGCCACCGTCATCGGTACCGCTACCACGGAGGCGGGCGCCGCGGCCATTGGCGAGCGACTGGCTCCGCACGGCGGGCATGGGCGCGCACTGAACGTCACGGATGCGGCAGCCGTGGAGGCGCTGATCGACGAGATAGCCAAACAGCATGGCGCGGTATCGATCCTGGTCAACAACGCCGGCATCACGCGCGATCAATTGCTGATGCGCATGCGCGATGAAGACTGGCAGGCGATCCTCGATACCAATCTCACCTCGGTCTATCGACTGTCCAAGGCGGTGATGCGCGGCATGATGAAGGCGCGCAAGGGCCGCATCATTTCGATCGCTTCGGTGATCGGCCTGACCGGCAACCCGGGCCAGTCCAATTACGCCGCCGCCAAGGCGGGCATCATTGCGTTCTCCAAGTCGCTCGCGCGCGAGATCGGTTCGCGCGGCATCACCGTCAACGTGGTGGCGCCCGGCTTCATCGACACCGACATGACCCGCGGCCTGCCGGAAGAGTCCAAGCAGGCGCTGCTGGGCCAGATCGCGCTCGGCCGGTTTGGCGAAGCCGGCGATATCGCCAAGGCGGTGGGCTTCCTGGCGTCACCTGCTGCGGCCTACATCACCGGCGAGACCCTGCACGTCAATGGCGGCATGTACATGCCGTAACCAACGGGGCCCGGGCGCCAGCTTGGGCCGGGTGGCGGATCAACCGTTTGAAACTCGTTAGCCCGGTCGACGTCACCCGCAACAAAAAGTCGTCACGGCGGCCGTTTTGCGCGACAATCGCCGTTTCGCGCCATATGGCATCCGCGATGGCTTGTATTCCTGGCATAATTGGCGGCTTCGCGGCTTAGCCACTACAATGCCGCAGACTTTGCCGGGGGAAGCCCGGCAGACGGACTAATTTCCCCTTGGGAGGCAAAGGCAACATGAGCACCATCGAAGAGCGTGTCAAGAAAATCGTCGTCGAGCAGCTTGGCGTGAAGGAAGACGAGGTCAATCCGAACTCTTCGTTCGTAGACGATCTGGGCGCGGATTCGCTGGACACGGTGGAGCTGGTGATGGCGCTTGAAGAGGAATTCGAATGCGAAATTCCCGATGAGGAAGCCGAAAAGATCACCACCGTGCAGCAGGCCGTCGATTACATCAAGGCCCACACCAAGGAGTGATCCGCGTGGCGGGGCGAGGCACACGCGTCCCATGCATCCACGTAGTGATATCGGAAGCTGCGCCATCTCGGCGCAGTTTTCGTTTCTGCAATTTGCAACGTCCGATCCCGTATGGTGTGCCGGATCGGCGCGCATCGCGATGTACGGAAAGTAGCCTTGCGGCCGAGCTTTCCCGAACCAGCTAGGAATTCGATCCATGAGCAAACGACGTGTGGTAGTGACCGGCATGGGCATCATCTCGCCGGTCGGCAACGACATCGCCACCGCCTGGAACAACATCCTCAAGGGCGTCAGCGGCATCGGCCAAGTCACGCACTTCGACGCAACGACGTATGCCACGCGCATCGCCGGGCAGGTGCGTGATTTCGATGCGGCGCAATGGATCGCGCCGAAAGAGATCAAGAAGATGGATCCGTTCATCCACTACGGCATCGCCGCGGGCACCCAGGCCTTGCGCGACTCCGGCCTGGAAGTGACGGAAGCCAACGCACCGCGCATCGGCGTGGCGGTGGCCGCGGGCATCGGCGGCCTGCATACCATCGAGCGCACATCGATCGAACTGCACGAGAAGGGACCGCGCCGCGTATCCCCGTTCTTCGTGCCCAGCTCGATCATCAACATGGTGTCGGGCCACCTGTCGATCATGTATGGCCTGAAGGGGCCGAACATCGCCTGCGTCACGGCCTGCACCACGGGCACGCACAACATCGGCCTGGCGGCGCGCATGATCCAGTACGGCGACGCCGACGTGATGATCGCCGGCGGCGCGGAATTCGCCACCACCGGGACGGCCATGGCCGGTTTCTGCTCGGCCAAGGCCATGTCCACCCGCAACGACGAGCCGACCAAGGCGAGCCGTCCGTGGGACAAGGACCGCGACGGTTTCGTGCTGTCCGACGGCGCCGGCGTGCTGGTGCTGGAAGAATACGAACACGCCAAGGCGCGCGGCGCGAACATCTATGCCGAGCTGGTCGGTTTCGGCATGAGCGGCGATGCATTCCACATCACCGCCCCCAGCGAAGGCGGCGAAGGTGCGGCACGTTGCATGGACGCCGCATTGCATGATGGCGGCATCAATCCGGCCGACGTGCAGTACATCAACGCACACGGCACCTCCACGCCGCTGGGCGACCTCGGCGAAGTGCTGGCGGCCAAGAAGATCTTTGGCGACCACGCCTACAAGCTGGCGATGAGCTCCACCAAATCCACCACCGGCCACCTGCTCGGCGCCGCCGGCGGCGTGGAGGCGATCTTCACCATCCTCGCCATGCGCGATCAGGTGCTGCCGCCCACCATCAACCTGGATGAACCGGGCGAGGGCTGCGACCTGGATTTCGTGCCGCACACCGCGCGCGAAGCGAAGATCGACATCGCCATCTCCAACTCGTTCGGCTTCGGCGGCACCAACGGCACGCTCGCTTTCCGCCGACTCTGACGTAACGAATGGCTTGCGTCATTCGCACCCTTGCCGGCCGGCGCGATCTGCTCGCGCCGGCCGCTGCATTTCCGGAACGCTATCCGGCATTGCTGGAGAGTGTGACGCGCGCCAGCGCGCATGCACGCTACGACATCCTGTTCGCCTTTCCCCAGTCCACGCTTGGTTTGGCGGCTGATGGCCTGGTGCACGAGCCGGATGGCCGCGTTCACGCGGGGCGCTTCCTTGACGCGCTCGACGCAGCATGGCGCGCAGAGCGGCTGCCGCAAGGCGCCGATGACGGATTGCCGTTTCACGGCGGCTGGGTGATGTTGCTCGCGTACGAGCTGGCGGCGGAAATCGAGCCGACGTTGCGCTTGCGTTACGCGCAACAACTGCCGGTGGCGCTGGCGCTGCGCTGCCCGGCGGGCATCATCGTCGACCATGTGCGTGAGTGCACCATCCTGGTGGCGGAAGCCGGCCAGGAGGCGTTGCTTGACGCCATGCAGGCCGATCTTTCCGCCATGCCCGGGATAGCGCCGCTGGCGCTTCCGGAAATGGTTGAAGAAGACGAGCCGCAGCGTTTTCTCGATGGCGTGGCGCGCGTGCATGATCATTTGCATGCCGGCGATCTGTTCCAGGCCAATCTTTCGCGCGCATGGCGTGCGCGTTTTACGGACGCGCCATCCGCCGCCAGTCTTTATGCCGCCTTGCGCCGCGCCAATCCCGCACCCTTTGCGGGCTTGTTGCAGCAGCGGGATTGGGCTGTGGTGAGCTCGTCGCCGGAGCGCCTGGTCGAAGCGCGCCGCGGCATCGCGCAGACGCGCCCCATCGCCGGCACGCGTCCGCGGGTGGCCGGTGACGATGACCTGGCGCGCATCCGCGAACTCACTGCGCATCCGAAAGAACGTGCCGAGCACGTGATGCTGATCGATCTGGAACGCAACGATCTTGGTCGCGTGTGCAAACCAGGCACGGTGGAAGTGAACGAATTGATGGTGGTGGAAAGCTATGCGCATGTGCACCACATCGTCTCCAACGTGCGGGGACGCTTGCGCGATGGCGTCACGCCGGGGCAGGTGATCGCGGCGACCTTTCCGGGCGGCACCATCACCGGCTGCCCCAAGGTGCGCTGCATGGAGATCATCGCCGCGCTGGAGAATGCGCCACGCGGCGCCTACACCGGCGCGCTCGGCTATCTCGACCGTAATGGCGATCTTGATCTGAACATCCTGATTCGCACGCTTACCCTGCATGGCAACGAAGTCAGCCTGCGCGCAGGCGCCGGCATCGTGGCCGATTCCGATGCCGCCAAGGAACTGGACGAAACGCGCGCCAAGGCGCGCGGCATGCTGCGTGCGCTGGGCGTGGCGGGTTGATGATGCTGGTCAATGGCCAGGCGCAGGATGTTATTTCGGTGCTGGACCGCGGCCTGAGCTATGGCGATGGCTTGTTCGAAACGGTTCGCTTCGAGCAGGGCGTGGCGCCGTTGTGGAGCCGACACATGCAGCGCCTGGCGCTGGGGTGCGAGCGTTTGTGCATCCCGAGGCCGGATGCAGCATTGCTGTGGCAGGAAGCGCGACACGTCAGTGGCACGCTTGCGCAGTGCGTCGTGCGCATCACCGTGACGCGCGGCCCTGGCGAGCGGGGTTACGCACCACCGGTCGTTGTTTCGCCCACGCGGATCGTTGCTGCGTTTCCCCTGCCTGCGATGCCCGGCGCACTGTATGCCGAAGGCGTCCGTCTATATCGCTGCCGCACCACGCTTGCCGATCAACCGTTGCTGGCGGGCATCAAGCACCTCAATCGCCTGGAGCAGGTGCTGGCGCGCGCTGAATGGGGTGATCCGGCCATCGGCGAAGGCCTGGTGTGCGACAGCCGCGGCAACGTTATCTCGGCGACGGCCGCCAATCTTTTTGCCGTCATCGACGGCGTGCCGGTGACGCCGGCGCTGGCTCGCTGCGGCGTGGCCGGCGTTGCGCGTGCGGCCATGCTGGCGGCCTTTCCGGACTGCCAGGAGCGGGACCTGCCGCTGGACCAGGCCATGCATGCTTCCGAACTCTTCCTGACCTCCAGCGTTCGCGGCATCCTGCCTGTTCAGGCGGTGGGCGATACCGTGTACGCTCCCGGTCCGGTCGCCCGCGCCATGCAGCAGCATTGGCGCGCGTTGGGTTTCGCGGTGGAGTGCGCATGAGTCGAGGCGGTACACAAAATGGGCGCGTGTCGTGGCGCCTGCTGCTCGCCATCCTGCTGTTGGCGTTCGTGGGTGCCGCCGGCTGGTTCTGGCACGATTTCTCGCGCTTTGCCGTAACGCCTTTGCCCGTCAGTGCGGCCGGCGAAAGCGTGGACATCGGGCGCGGCACCAGCTTCAAGGACATCGTGCATCAGCTGCGTTCGCAGCACCTGACTACTTCCGCGCCCCTGTATTGGCGCCTGCTGGCGGAGAAGATGCATGTGGCCGGTCGTCTGCATGCTGGCGAATATGCGGTTACGCCGGGCATCACGCCGCAGCAATTGCTCAGCGCCATGGCACAAGGCAAGGTGATGCAGCGCGATGTCACCATCGTCGACGGCTGGACCTTCCATGAAGTGCGGCAGGCACTCGCCAAGGCCGACAAGCTCAAGCACGAAACCGCTGGCCTGGACGATGCTGCCATCATGCAGAAGATCGGCGCGCCGGGCGAAAACCCGGAGGGGCGTTTCCTTCCGGAAACCTATGCCTACGTGAAAGGCGATAGCGACCTGGACATCCTGCGCCGCGCCCACGAAGCGATGAACAAGCTGCTGGCCGAGCTATGGGCGCAGCGCGCTCCCAACCTGCCGCTGGCGACGCCGTATGAGGCGCTTATTCTCGCCTCCATCATCGAAAAGGAAACGGGGCGTGCCGACGAGCGTCCGCGCGTTGCCGGCGTCTTCATCCGCCGCCTGCAAAAGAACATGCTGTTGCAGACCGACCCCACGGTGATCTACGGCATGGGCAGCAGCTACGCCGGCAACATCCACAAAAGCGATCTGACCACCGATACGCCTTACAACACCTATACGCGGCCTGGCCTGCCGCCGACGCCGATCGCCATGCCCGGCAAGCCGGCGATCGAGGCGGCCTTGCATCCGGCTCCCGGCGATGCCTTGTACTTCGTGGCGCGTGGTGATGGCACGCACGTGTTTGCCAGCACGCTCGAAGAGCAAAACCGCAATGTCGCCTGTTATCAATTGAAGCGTTGCCAATGAGCCGGCACGGACGATTCATTTCCCTGGAGGGTGGCGAAGGCGCGGGCAAGAGCACCCTGCTCGGCGGCTTGCGCGACTATCTCCATCAGCACGGCGTGCAGTTGCTGCAGGTGCGCGAGCCCGGTGGCACGACGCTCGGCGAGGCGATTCGTTCGTTGGTGCTCGATCCGGCCCACGCAGCGCTGAGCGCGGAAAGCGAATTGCTGCTGATGTTCGCCTCGCGCGCGCAATTGGTGCGCGAACGCATCCAGCCTGCCTTGGACGCAGGGCAGTGGGTGCTGTGCGATCGCTATGTGGATGCCAGCTATGCGTACCAGGGCGGCGGACGCGGCCAGCCGCTCGAACGCATTGCCGAATTGGAGCGCTGGGCGTGTGATGGCGTGCGTCCGGATCTCACGCTGCTGCTTGATCTGCCGGTGTCGACGGGGCGTGCGCGTGCCGCCGGCCGTGGCGCTGCCGATCGTATCGAGACGGAAGCCGATGCGTTCTTCGAGCGCGTACGCCAGGCGTATCGCGACCGTGCGCAGGCAGAGCCACAACGTTTCCGCGTGATCGATGCCAGCTTGCCGCCGGGCCAGGTGCTGGCGGCGGCGATCGCAGCGACGGCGCATTTGTTCGAGGCAAGCTGATGAGCATTCCTTCCTGGCATGGCGAGCACTGGACGCGGCTGCAGGCGCGCCGCCAGCGCGGTGCCCTGCCGCACGCGCTGCTGCTGTGCGGCCCGCAGGGTCTGGGCAAGCGCGATTTTCTGCGACGCTTCGTGCGCGGCTTGCTGTGCCAGCACCCGCAGGAGGGCGATGCCTGCGGTACCTGCCGCAGTTGTTTGTTGTTCGACGCCGGCACGCATCCCGATTACGTCTCGCTGAGCTACGGCTTGCGCAAGGACGGCGTGCAGCGCCAGGACATCGTGGTGGATCAGGTTCGCGATCTCTCCGCGCGCCTGGCTACCTCCAGTCAATTCGGCGGCTGGCAGGTGGCCAGCATCGATCCGGCCGATGCGATGAACACCGCGGCTGCGAACGCCTTGCTGAAAACATTGGAAGAACCCGCTTCGCAAACCATGCTGATCCTGGTGGCCGATGCGCCCTGGCGCATGCCGGCCACCATTCGCAGCCGTTGCCAGCGCATGGATTTCCAGCTGCCCCAGCGCGAAGAGTCGCTGGCCTGGCTGCAGCAGCTTGGCGTGCGTGATGCAGAAACTGCCTTGGCCGCGGCGGGCGGTAATCCCGGCCTGGCGCGGATCTGGGCGGAAGAGGGCGCGCTCGCGCAGCGCCAGGAAGTCCGCAAGGACCTGGCTGCGTTGGCCGCCGGACGAGGCGATGCCATCGCGATGGGCAAGCGCTGGCTCGACGATGCGCCCGAGCAGCGCCTATGGTTCGCTGCGCAAGCCGCGGCCGAGGAAATGCGCGCGCGTGCCACTGCACAAACCCCGCCGCTGTCGAGCTCGCTGGATGGTGAGGGGCTGATGGCGTGGTACGACGCAGTCAACCGCACGCGCGAGGCACTGCGTGGCCCGCTGCGTGGCGACCTGCTGTTGCTGGAGCTGTTGGGACGCTGGCGCTAGGGACGCCTTGACGCATGTCGCCATGGCCCGTTTCCGCGCAAACCCGCCTGCTGGTGGTGGCGCCGCATCCGGATGACGAAACGCTGGCCTGCGGCATCCTGCTGCAACAGGTGCTGGCGGCGGGCGGCGAAGTACGCATCCTACTGCTGACCGATGGCGACAATAATCCCTGGCCGCAGCGCTTTCTGGAGCGTCGCCTGCGGATCGATCGCGATGCGCGCCTGCGCTGGGGAGCAAAGCGGCGTGGCGAGGTGGCGTCTGCCTTGATGCGTTTGGGCGTGCCGGCGTCGGCGCTGCACCCGCTTGGCTGGCACGACATGGAGCTGACGAGCCGCCTGCGTGACGACGCGGCAGAGTCGATAGCAGCGATGCGTGCGGCCATCGCCGCATTTGCGCCAACCATCGTGTGCGGGCCGGCACTGCGCGACAGCCATCCCGATCACGGTGCTGCACACGTGCTGTGCCGGCTGGTGCTGGCAGGGATGGCGTCCGCGCCCATGCTGCTCGCCTATCCGGTCCACGGTAGCGCGGAGACGTCCGCTTACCCGATTTCAGTCGATGCCACGGCCACGCAGCGGCAATGCAAGCTGGCGGCGCTGGCCGAGCACCGTACTCAGATGGCGCTGAGCGGCCGCCGCATGCTGCGGCTGGCGGATAGTCCGGAGCGTTATATGTCCGTCCGCGGTGAGACCGGGGATGGACGACTGCCGTGGCGACCGCCAGCGATGTTGCGGCCATGGCTGCGATTGCTGGTGGCGACACCTGCCGGCGTGCAGGACTGGCCATGGCCCAAGGCGCCGGTAACGCGGGATGCCGATGGCGTGTTCCGGCTATCGGGGCGAAACGCGGGGCCAGCCTTCGTCAAGCTGCACCTGGATTGGCCATCGCCCTGGATCTTCGATCATTGGGGCTGGTGGGAGGTTTGAGGGGGCAGCAAGCTTGTCCTGGCGTCGAACCGAGCAACGCATCTTTGCGCACATCCGGCGGCATGGTTAGGATGTACCTCCACCATCGCCGCCAGCGCTGTATCAAGGGGAGCAGGCATGAACCCGGTCGCGGCCCGTCAGGGCATCATCTCGCTGAAATTCAAGGACACGGCGTCGCTGTACAACTCGTACATGCCGTTCCTGAAGCATGGCGGCCTGTTTGCGCCCACCGCCCAGCGTTATTCGCTGGGCGACGAAGTGGTACTGCTGATCAGCCTGATCGACGAGAGCGAGCGTTTGTCCGTCGCCGGCAAGGTGGTGTGGATCACCCCGATCGGTGCGCAAGGCAACCGCACGGCCGGCATCGGCGTGCAGTTCAACGACTCCTCCGACGGGGAGGCGGCGCGCGCCCGCATCGAGGCCCTGCTGGCCGGCGTGCTCAATTCCGAGCGGGCCACGCAGACGATGTAAGCCACCGCTGCCGTCGTTTTTCTGAAACACGCCAACATTTCTTGCGTGCCGGGTGCATGGTGCATCCGTGCAGCGTGATCGGACGCCTTCGTCACCATGTTTTATTGCAAGAAACATCCCATGGTGCGCCACACAAGGCTTGTCGGCCTACCCATGCCCACTGATACAATGTCGTGATCCCAGGGCTAGTCCCGAGGAACGTCGAGCGCCCACATCTGCATCCACAGAGCTGGACAGCCCGCTGATTTGAAATTCCGGACCGTTTGCCCCGACGGTCGCTGATGCACTCACGTGGTGCGGAGGTAAGTTAAACCGTGCTTGCCGAATATTGGCCTGTTCTCCTGTTCCTTGGCGTTGCCACAGGGCTGGGTGTCGTCCTCCTGATCATCGGCCTGCTGGCCGGTCCGCGCCGTCCGGAGTCGGAGAAGCTTTCGCCGTACGAATGCGGCTTCGAGGCCTTCGAGGATGCGCGCATGCAGTTCGACGTGCGCTATTACCTCCTCGCCATCCTTTTCATCATTTTCGATCTGGAAATCGCCTTCCTGTTTCCGTGGGCGGTGGTGTTCCAGCACATCGGCATCGTGGCGCTGATTGAAATGGCGCTGTTCCTGCTGCTGCTGGTGGTCGGTTTTGCCTACGTGTGGAAGAAGGGAGCACTGGAATGGGAGTGATCTCCACGCTTGACCGGGTGATGCACAACCCGCAGCCGTTGAACCTGGTGGATGACATCCTGCGTCCGGCTGGCGACAACCCGGTGCTTCGCCACGGTGTCGTCACCACGTCGGTCGATGCGTTGATGAACTGGGCGCGCACGGGCTCCATGTGGCCGATGACCTTCGGCCTCGCCTGCTGCGCAGTGGAAATGATGCACGCCGGTGCTGCCCGCCTGGATTTGGATCGCTACGGCGTGGTGTTCCGCCCCAGCCCGCGCCAGTCCGACGTGATGATCGTGGCCGGTACGCTGGTCAACAAGATGGCCCCTGCGTTGCGCAAGGTCTATGACCAGATGCCCGACCCGAAATGGGTGATCTCCATGGGCAGCTGCGCGAACGGCGGTGGTTACTACCACTACTCCTATTCCGTTGTACGCGGCTGCGATCGCATCGTGCCGGTGGACATCTACGTGCCGGGCTGCCCGCCCACGGCCGAAGCATTGATCCACGGCATCCTGCAATTGCAGAAGAAAATTCGTCGTACCAGCACCATCGCGCGTTCCTAAAAGGCGCAGTCAGTCATGAGTGATACGCAAACTAACTCGCTGGCCGAGCGGCTTGCCGCGCGATTCGGCGACCTGCTGAAAATCACTGTCGCCAACGGCCAGGTCACGGCGGAAGTGGATGCCGCGCACCTGTTGTCCGTAGCCGTCTCGTTGCGCGACGAGCCCGGCTTCCGCTTCAGCGAACTGGTCGACCTGTGCGGCGTGGATTACCTGGGCTACGGCCAGACCGAGTGGGATACCACCGACGTGTCCGGCAATGGTTTCTCGCGCGGCGTGGAAGGCGAAGCCACCGGCCGCTTCACCTGGGACGACCGTCCGCGCGATGTCTCGATTCCTCGCCGCTACGCATCGGTCTTTCACCTGCTGTCGATCGAGCTCAACCAGCGCCTGCGCGTACGGGTGTTCTGCGACGACAACGACCTGCCCGTGGTGCCTTCGCTTACTGGCATCCATCCGGGTGTGAACTGGTTCGAACGCGAGGCGTTCGATCTGTTCGGCATCATCTACGAAGGTCATCCGGACCTGCGCCGCATTCTTACCGACTACGGTTTCGTGGGCCATCCGTTCCGCAAGGATTTCCCGCTGATCGGCAACGTGGAAGTTCGCTACGATCCTGAGCAGAAACGCGTGATCTACGAACCCGTATCGATCGAGCCGCGCGTGCTGGTGCCGCGCGTGATCCGTGACGACGCCGACCTGATCCAGGCCAAGGCGGAAGCCGCCGACCACTGGCGGGAGAATTGAGCATGCCTGCGCAAGAAATCCGCAATTACACGATGAACTTCGGTCCGCAGCATCCGGCCGCGCACGGCGTGCTGCGCCTGGTGCTGGAAATGGATGGCGAAACCGTGGTCCGCGCCGATCCGCACATCGGCCTGCTCCATCGCGGTACCGAGAAGCTGGCCGAATCCAAGCCGTTCAACCAGTCGATCGGCTACATGGACCGCCTCGACTACGTGTCGATGATGTGCAACGAGCACGCCTACGTGCGCGCCATCGAGACCCTGCTGGGGATCGAGGCGCCGGTGCGCGCGCAGTACATCCGCACCATGTTCGACGAGATCACCCGCATCCTGAATCACCTGATGTGGGTAGGCTCCAACGCGCTGGACCTTGGCGCGATGGCGGTGTTCCTGTACGCCTTCCGCGAACGCGAAGAGCTGATGGACTGCTACGAAGCGGTCTCCGGCGCACGCATGCACGCCACCTACTATCGTCCGGGCGGCGTCTATCGCGACCTGCCGGGGAAGATGTCGCAATACCGCGAATCGCCCTGGCACAAAGGCAAGGACCTGCAGCGCCTCAACAGCTGGCGCGAAGGTTCCATGCTGGACTTCCTCGACGCCTTCACCGCCGACTTCCCCAAGAAAGTCGACGAGTACGAGGAACTGCTCACCAATAACCGTATCTGGAAGCAGCGCACCGTCGGCATCGGCGTGGTGTCGCCCGAGATGGCCCAGCAGTGGGGCATGACCGGCGTGATGCTGCGCGGCTCGGGTATCGCCTGGGACCTGCGCAAGAAGCAGCCGTATGCCAAGTACGCCGACGTGGATTTCGATATTCCGGTGGGCGTCAACGGCGACTGCTACGACCGTTATCTGGTGCGCATCGAAGAAATGCGCCAGGCCAACCGCATCATCAAGCAGTGCGTGGACTGGCTGCGCGCCAATCCCGGCCCGGTGATGGTGGAGAACTTCAAGGTCGCGCCGCCCAAGCGCGAGGCCATGAAGGAAGACATGGAAGCCTTGATCCATCACTTCAAGCTGTTCACCGAAGGCTACGGCGTGCCGGCCGGCGAAACCTATGCGGCGGTCGAAGCCCCGAAGGGCGAGTTCGGCTGCTATCTGATTTCCGACGGTGCCAACAAGCCGTTCCGCGTGCACTTGCGCGCCCCGGGTTTTGCGCATCTTTCGTCGATGGATGTCCTCGTGCGCGGCCACATGCTGGCCGACGCGGTGGCAGTGATCGGCACCTATGACCTCGTGTTCGGCGAAGTCGATCGCTGAGCGTAAGAGGATAAGCACACATGAAAGCCACCGGAAATTACGAACAGGTCAAGCACGTCGATCCACTCGCCGTGCTCTCCGAGCACACGCGCCATCACATCGATCATTGGCTGACCAAGTTCCCGCCGGATCGCAAGCGCTCCGCGCTGATCCAGGCGCTGTTCGCCGCGCAGGAACAAAACCACGGCTACCTCACTGACGAGCTGATCACGGCGGTGGCCAAGTACATCGACGTCCCGGCCGTGTGGGCGTACGAGGTTGCCAGCTTCTACTCGATGCTGGAAACCACGCCCGTAGGCCGCAACAACGTGGCGATCTGCACCAACATCTCCTGCTGGCTCAATGGCGCCGAAGACCTCGTGCGCCATTGCGAGAAGAAACTCGGCATCAAGCTGGGCGAAAGCACGCCGGACGGCCGCGTGTACCTGAAGCGCGAAGAAGAATGCATTGCCGCGTGCGTGTACGCGCCGGCGATGACGGTCAATGGCCATTACCACGAGCGTCTCACGGCTGAAAAAGTCGACGAGATTCTCGACGGTTTGAAGTGAGAGGGCAGGGCATGGCAGTCGGACCCGCACCCCAAGAGCACCAGGTCGTCTACACCACCTTGCATTTCGACAAGCCGTGGTCGATGGACAGCTACCAGCAGGCGGACGGTTACAAGGCGTGGAGAAAAATCCTCGCCGAGAAGCCCGACCCCGCGTCGATCGTCGAGATCGTCAAGAACAGCAATCTGCGCGGCCGCGGCGGCGCGGGCTTTCCCACCGGCTTGAAGTGGTCCTTCATGCCGAAGGGCAACATGCAGAAGTACATCCTCTGCAACTCCGACGAATCGGAACCCGGCACGGCGAAAGACCGCGACATCCTGCGCTACAACCCGCATGCGGTGGTCGAGGGCCTGGCCATCGCCTGCTACGCCACCGGCTCCACCGTGGCCTACAACTACCTGCGCGGCGAATTCCATCATGAGCCCTTCGAGCATTTCGAAGAGGCGCTGAAGGAAGCCTATGCGGCCGGCCTGCTCGGCAAGAACATCCAGGGCAGCGGCATCGACGTGGACATCTACACCGCGCTCGGCGCCGGCGCCTACATCTGCGGCGAAGAAACCGCATTGATGGAGTCGCTTGAAGGCAAGAAGGGCCAGCCGCGCTTCAAGCCGCCGTTCCCGGCCAACTTCGGCCTATACGGCAAGCCCACCACCATCAACAACACCGAAACCTATGCGTCGGTGCCGGCGATCCTGCGCAACGGCGCCGAGTGGTTCTTGAACCTGGGCAAGCCGAACAACGGCGGTCCGAAGATCTTCTCGGTGTCTGGCCACGTCAATAACCCCGGCAATTTCGAGATCCGCCTCGGTACGTCCTTCAAGGACCTGCTGGAGATGGCCGGCGGCGTGCGCAACGGCAACAAGCTCAAGGCCGTCATTCCCGGCGGTTCCTCGATGAAGGTGCTGCCGGCCGACGTGATGATGGAATGCACCATGGACTACGACAGCCTGCAGAAGGCCGGCTCGGGTCTGGGTTCGGGCGCGGTGATCGTGATGGACGACACCACCTGCATGGTAAAGGCCTGCCATCGCATCGCGCGCTTCTACTTCAAGGAATCCTGCGGCCAGTGCACGCCGTGCCGCGAAGGCACCGGCTGGATGTATCGCGTGCTCACGCGCATCGTCGAAGGCAAGGGCACGCAAGATGATTTGCATCGGCTCAAAGCCGTGGCCGGCCAGATCGAAGGCCACACCATCTGCGCGTTCGGCGAAGCGGCGGCATGGCCGGTGCAGGGCTTCCTGCATCACTTCTGGAATGAATTCGAATACTACGTGCAGCACGGCCGCTCGATGACTGAGGATAAGTTGGGGGTGGCGGCATGACCGGCTGCGTCAATCGTCAATCGTCAATCGTCAATCGGAAAGAGCAGGCAGCGTATGGCGTGCCGCTCTTGAGCGATCACGTGACCGGACAAGTTTCTTTCAGCGCGGAACGTTGCGGGCCGACGGGCTTTTACGATTCCCGATTCCCGATTCCCGATTCCCGCTGCGGAGCAAAAGCATGAGTGCGCAGCCAGCCAATACCGCGCCCGATCTGGTGAACATCGAGATCGACGGCAAGCCCACGCAGATCCGCAAGGGCGCCATGATCATCGAGGCGGCAGACAACGTCGGCATCGCCATCCCGCGCTTCTGCTACCACCGCAAGCTGCCGATCGCCGCCAACTGCCGCATGTGCCTGGTGGACGTGGAAATGGGCGGCCGCATGATGCCCAAGCCGCAGCCGGCCTGCGCCACGCCGGTGGCCGAAGGCATGAAGGTCGTCACGCGTTCGGAGAAGGCGCTGAAGTTCCAGCGCGACGTGATGGAATTCCTGCTGATCAACCATCCGCTCGATTGCCCGATCTGCGACCAGGGCGGCGAGTGCGAACTGCAGGACATTGCGCTTGGCTATGGCCGCAGCGTATCGCGCTACACCGAGCGCAAGCGCACCATCGCCGATGAAAACCTCGGCTCGCTGGTCGCCACCGAAATGACCCGCTGCATCCAGTGCACGCGCTGCGTGCGCTTCACCAGCGAGATCGCCGGCACCTACGAACTGGGCGGCATGAGCCGCGGCGAGAACCTGCAGATCGGTACCTACATCGGCAAGGCGCTGGAAACCGAACTGTCCGGCAACGTCATCGACGTGTGCCCGGTAGGCGCGCTGACCAACAAGCCGTTCCAGTTCAAGGCGCGCGCCTGGGAACTGATCGCCAAGCCGTCGGTGGCCTATCACGATGCGCTCGGCTCCAACCTGTGGCTGCACACGCGCCGCGGCGAAGTGCTGCGCACGGTGCCGCGCGACAACGAAGCCATCAACGAATGCTGGCTGTCCGACCGCGATCGCTACAGCCACGAAGGCCTGTATGCCGCCGACCGCGTGCATGCCCCCGAAGTGAAGCGCAACGGCCAGTGGCAGAAGACCACCTGGGACGACGCGCTCACCGCCGCCGTCGAAGCGCTGAAGAGCGTGCCGGGCAGCGACCTGGGCGTGCTGGTGCATCCGGCCACCACCAGCGAAGAAGGCGAGCTGCTGGTTCGCCTCGCGCAGGGCCTGGGCAGCGCGCACATCGATCATCGCCTGCGTCAGCTCGACTTTGCCGACAACGCGGTGGCGCAAACCTTCGCCATGCCGGTTGCCGACGTGGACAAGGTGAAGGCGGCGCTGCTGGTCGGCTCCGACCTGCGCTACGAAATGCCGCTGCTCAACCACCGCATCCATCAGGCGGTGAAGAAGGGCGCCAAGGTCTACGCCGTCAATCCGGCCGAGTTCAACTTCAACTACAGCCTGGCCGGCGAAGCCGTGGTGCCGCCGCATTACCTGGTCGATTCGCTGCTGGTGCTCGCCAAGGCGCTGATCGAGGGCGGTGTCGCGCAGCCGGGATTTGTGTCGGGCGAATCGCTGGCACCGCTGCAGGTGACCGACAAGGCTCGCGAGGCCGTCGAGGCGCTGAAGTCCGGCCATGCCGTGGTGATCCTCGGCGAAGCAGCCGTGACGCATCCGCAGGCGTCGTGGCTGCGCGCGGTCGCCCGTTTCATCGCCGCATCCACCGGGGCTGCCTATAACGAGCTGCCGGTCGGCGCCAACGCGGTGGGCCTCGCCAAGGTCGGTGTGCTGCCCGGCCAAGATGGCCTGAATGCTCAGGCGATGCTGGCGCAGCCGCGCAAGGCTTATCTGCTGTACGGCCTGGAATTCCCACACGATTTTGCCGACGGCGCGGCCGTCACCCATGCATTGAGCGGTGCGCAGCACATCGTTGCCTTCAGTGCTTTCGCCAGTGCGGCGCTGCGCGAGGTTGCCGACGTGATCCTGCCGATCGGTTTGCTGCCGGAAATCGCGGGCACGCTGGTGAACGTCGATGGTCTTCTGCAGCGCGTGGAAGCGGGCGCCAAGGCGCCGGCCGAGGCGCGTGCGGGCTGGAAGGTGCTGCGTGCACTGGGCGGCCTCATGCAGCTGGCTGGCTTCGAATTCGACGACATGGCTGGCCTGCGTGAAAGCATGGCCGAGCGCAAGGCGATCACCTCGCAGAACCTGGCCGAGCGCAAGCCGGCGCAAGGCCTCAGCCGTCTTGCCAGCTGGCCGATCTATCGGAGCGATGCGGTGGTGCGCCGTGCGGGCTCGCTGCAGGCGCATCCGCTTAACCGTGCGCCGGCGGTGCGCTTGAACGCCAACGAAGCGCAGCGCCACGGCGTGGGTGAGGGCGACAAGATCAAGCTCGCGAATGTCGTGCTGCCGGTGGTCATCGACACCACTCTGCCGGATGGCGCCGTGTGGATCGAGGGCGCCCATGACCAGACCGCGACGTTGCCGCCGTATGGCGCAGCCATCACCTTGAGCAAGGCGTAACCCATGGGCGATCAACTTATCCATCAGCTCCTGCTGCCGCTTCTCTACACGATTGCCGTCGTACTGCCGCTGGTCATCGCGGTGGCGCTGTACGTGTGGTGGGAGCGCAAGGTCATCGGCTGGATGCACGTGCGCATGGGGCCCAACAAGGTGGGGCCGTTCGGCTTGCTGCAGGCCTTCGCCGACGTGGTGAAGCTGCTGCTGAAGGAAGTGATTCTTCCCACCAATGCAAACAAGGCCCTGTATTACCTCGCCCCGCTGATCGGCCTGGTGCCGGCGCTGGCCGCCTGGGCGGTGATCCCGTTCAACGACAAGGCGGTGCTGTCCAATGCCAACGCCGGTCTGTTGTACCTGCTGGCGATGACCTCGCTGGGCGTGTACGGCATCATCCTGGCCGGCTGGTCGTCCAACTCGCGTTACGCGCTGCTTGGCGCGATGCGCTCGGCGGCGCAGGTGATCTCGTACGAACTGGCCATGGGCTTGTGCCTGGTGTGCGTGCTGGTATTGGCCGGCAGCCTCAACCTCACCGACATCGTGCATGCGCAGGCGGGCAACAACGGCCTGTTCGATTGGTTCTGGCTGCCGCTGTTGCCGGTGTTCGTCGTCTACTTCATCTCGGGCGTGGCCGAAACCAACCGTGCGCCGTTCGACGTGGCGGAAGGCGAATCGGAAATCGTGGCCGGCTTCCACGTGGAATATTCCGGTTCGGCGTTCGCGCTGTTCTTCCTGGCCGAATACGCCAACATGATCCTGGTCAGCTTCCTGGCCGCGATCCTGTTCTGCGGCGGCTGGCTGAGCCCGTTCCCGGCCAGCGTGCCGGTGCTGGGTGCGGCCAATCCCGCATGGCTGGCTATCAAGGTCTTCGTGTTCGCCACCCTGTTCCTGTGGTTCCGTGCCACTTTCCCGCGCTATCGCTATGACCAGATCATGCGCCTGGGCTGGAAGGTGTTCATTCCCATCGGCATCGTCTGGGTGCTCGTGGCCGGTTGCATGAAGTACTACGGCTGGGTCCACGTCGGCACGGGAGGCTAAGGAAAAAACATGTCCCGCGTTACCAATTATTTCAAGAGCCTGCTGCTCATCGAGCTGCTCAAAGGCATGGCGCTCACGCTTCGGTACATGTTCCTGCCGAAGTACACGATGCGCTATCCGATGGAGCACATTCCCAAATCCAACCGCTTCCGCGGCTTGCATGCACTGCGCCGCTACGCCAACGGCGAAGAGCGCTGCATTGCGTGCAAGCTGTGCGAGGCGGTGTGCCCGGCGCTGGCGATCACCATCGATTCCGCGCCGCGCGCCGGCGACGGCCAGCGTCGCACCACGCGCTATGACATCGACCTGTTCAAGTGCATCTACTGCGGCTTCTGCGAGGAAAGCTGCCCGGTGGACTCGATCGTCGAAACCCACATCCACGAGTACCACTTCGAGCATCGCGGCGAGAACGTGGTGACCAAGCCGCAACTGCTGGCCATCGGCGACCGCTTCGAGGCGGACATCGCGGCGGCCCGCGCTCAGGACGCGGCTTACCGCTAAGGACACATCCATGATTGACACGTCCTTGTTCCAACTCGTCGTTTTCTACGCCTTCGCCGCGGTGACCGTGGTTGCGGCGCTGTCGGTGATCACGCTGCGCAACTCGGTGCATGCCGTACTGGCGTTGGTGCTGACCTTCTTCAGCACCGCCTGCATCTGGATGCTGGCCGAGGCCGAGTTCCTCGCCATCGCCCTGATCGTGGTCTACGTCGGCGCCGTGATGGTGCTGTTCCTGTTCGTGGTGATGATGCTCGACATCGACCAGGAAAAGATCCGCGAGGGCTTCGTGAAATACCTCCCGGTCGGCCTGGCCGTGGCCGTGGTGATGCTGGTGGAAATGCTCGGCCTGATCGGCGTGCGCGTGATGCATGCGCAGACCATGGGCGACAACCCGGCCACCGCCGCGGGCCTGTCCAACACCGCATGGCTGGGCATGGCGCTCTACACGCAATACCTGCTGCCGTTCGAGATCGCTGCGCTGATCCTCACCGTAGGCGTGATCGCCGCGGTTGCGCTGACGCTTCGCCAACGCACCGGTGCGCGCAAGCAGCACCCCAGCGAGCAGGTGGCGGTCAAGGCGAGCGACCGCGTACGCATCGTCAAGATGGCGGCGGAGCGCCCCATCGAAACGCAGCCTGCAGCACCGGCCCAGGAGCCCAAGCCATGATTACGCTTTCGCATTACATCGTGCTGGGCGCGATCCTGTTCTGCATCTCCGTGGCAGGCCTGTTCATCAATCGCAAGAACGTGATCGTGCTGCTGATGGCGATCGAGCTGATGCTGCTCGCTGTCAACATCAACTTCGTGGCCTTCTCCCGCTTCGGCCACGACGTGGCGGGGCAGGTCTTCGTGTTCTTCATCCTCACCGTGGCCGCGGCGGAATCCGCCATCGGCCTGGCCATCCTGGTGTTGCTGTTCCGTAACCGCAGCACGGTCAACGTTGCCGAAATCGACAGCATGAAGGGCTGAGCATCATGGAACTTTCCTCCTCCATCCTGTTGACCATTGCGCTGGCGCCGCTGGTCGGCTGCCTCCTGGCCGGTTTCCTCGGCAAGCAGATCGGCCGCGTCGGTGCGCATAGCGTCACCATCCTGGGCTTGCTGATCTCCTGCGGTTTGTCGTTCTGCGTGCTGTACCAGATCACTGCAGGCGGTGCGCCGGTCTTCAATCACAACCTCTATACCTGGTTCGAGATCGGCAAGTACACCGCCAGCGTGGGCTTCCTCATCGATCGCCTCACCGCAATGATGATGGTGGTGGTCACCTTCGTGTCGCTGCTGGTGCATGTGTACACCATCGGCTACATGGCCGATGACGACGGCTACCAGCGCTTCTTCAGCTACATCTCGCTGTTCACCTTCTCGATGTTGATGCTCGTGATGAGCAACAACTTCCTGCAGTTGTTCTTCGGCTGGGAAGCGGTGGGCCTGGTGTCGTACCTGCTGATCGGCTTCTGGTTCAAGCGACCCACGGCGATCTTCGCCAACCTCAAGGCGTTCCTGGTCAATCGCGTAGGCGACTTCGGCTTCCTGCTGGGCATCGCCGCCATCCTGTACTTCCTGGGTACGCTGGATTACGCGACAGCGTTCGCGTCAGCGCCGACCCTGGTTGGCAAGACGCTCACGCTCACCCAGAGCATCCACTGGGAAGCGGCTACGGTCATCTGCATCCTGCTGTTCGTCGGTGCCATGGGCAAATCGGCGCAGGTGCCGCTGCACGTATGGCTGCCCGATTCGATGGAAGGCCCAACCCCGATTTCCGCGCTGATCCATGCCGCGACGATGGTGACCGCCGGCATCTTCATGGTGGCCCGCATGTCGCCGCTGTTCGAGCTGTCGGAGACGGCCCTGAGTTTCGTGCTGGTGATCGGTGCTACAGGTGCGTTGTTTACTGGCCTGATAGGCATCGTGCAGAACGACATCAAGCGCGTCGTGGCGTATTCGACGCTGTCGCAGCTCGGCTACATGACGGTGGCGCTCGGTGTGTCCGCCTACGCCGGCGCGGTGTTCCACCTGATGACGCATGCGTTCTTCAAGGCGTTGCTGTTCCTCGGTGCGGGCTCGGTGATCATTGCCATGCATCATGAGCAGGACATGCGCTACATGGGTGGCCTGCGCAAGTACATGCCGATTACCTGGATCACCATGTGGATCGGATCGCTGGCGCTCGTAGCGTTCCCGGGAACGGCAGGTTTCTTTTCCAAGGACACGATCATCGAGGCCGTGGGTGAGTCCCATCGCTGGGGTGCGCATTACGCCTACTTCTGCGTCATGGCGGGTGTGTTCGTTACGGCGACCTATACCTTCCGCCAGATGTACCTGACCTTCCATGGCAAGGAACGCTTCACCATCGTGCATGACGATCATCATGGTCATGGCCATCATGTCGCGCATCGCGATGATCACGGCCATCACGAGGCGGGCATCATGCACGAGGCTCCCAAGGAGTCGCCGTGGGTGGTCACCTTGCCGTTGATCCTGCTGGCCATCCCTTCGTTGCTGGTGGGCTTCTTCACCGCCAAGCCGATGCTGTTCGGCGGGTGGTTCGGCGGCGCGATCAAGGTGAACGAATCCAATGACGTGTTGGGCGAACTTGGACACGAGTTCCACGATGTGTTTTCCACCACGCTGCACGGGTTCATCAGCGTGCCATTCGGCCTCGTGGTGTTGGCGTTCCTCATCACCACGTATATCTACCTGTTCAATCCATCCGTTGCCGGGCGCATCAAGAAAGCGATGTGGCCGCTCTACAATGTCCTGAACCACAAGTACTGGTTCGACGCCGTCTATTACATCGTCTTCGCGCGCGGCGGCATCGCGCTGGGCCGCATGTTCTGGAAGGGCGGCGACGCCGCCGTCATCGACGGCGTGCTGATCGACGGTTCGGCAAGCCTGGTACAGCGCATCGCCTCGGGCGTGCGCCGTGTCCAGTCCGGTTATCTGTATCACTACGCGTTTGCGATGATCCTCGGCCTGATCCTGCTCCTGGGCGGATATTGGCTGGTCGGGCAGCACTAAAGGGAAGCGAGCTCCATGTTCAATCATTTGCTCAGCCTGCTGATCTGGCTGCCCATCGTCGGCGCCGTGCCCGTGTTGCTGGCCGGCTCCAGCCGTCCCAATGCGGCGCGCTGGATCTCCCTGTTGATGGCCATCCTCACCTTCGCCGTCAGCCTGTTCCTCATTCCGCAGTACCAGCCTGATGTGGCCGGCATGCAGCTGGTGGAAAGCCATCTGTGGATCGAGTCGCTCAACGTCCACTACAGCCTCGGCGTCGACGGCATTTCCGTTGCACTGATCCTGCTGACCACCTTCGTGGGCATCCTGGTCATCGTGGGCGCCTGGGAAGTGATCCAGGACAAGCCGCACCAGTACATGGCCGCCATGCTGGTGCTCGAAGGCCTGATGATCGGCGTGTTCTGCGCTACCGACGCCTTGCTGTTCTATGCCTTCTTCGAGGCGATGCTGATCCCGATGTTCATCCTCATCGGCATCTGGGGTGGCCCGCGCCGCGTCTACGCGACCTTGAAGTTCTTCATCTACACGTTCTTCGGCTCGATCTTCATGTTGATCGGGTTGATCTATCTGTACCTGAAGGCCGGGACGTGGGACCTGCACACACTGGCCGCGCTGCCGCTGTCGCTGACCGAGCAGAGCTGGCTGTTCTTCGCCTTCCTGATCGCCTTTGCGGTGAAGGTGCCGATGGTGCCGGTGCATACCTGGTTGCCGGACGCCCACGTGGAAGCGCCCACCGGCGGTTCGGTGGTGCTGGCTGCGGTGATGCTGAAGATCGGCGGATACGGTTTCCTGCGTTTCAGCCTGCCGATCGTGCCGGACGCCTCGCATCATTTCGCATGGGTGGTGATCCTGCTCAGCCTGATCGCCGTGGTCTATATCGGCTATGTCGCGCTGGTGCAGGAGGACATGAAGAAGCTGGTGGCCTATTCGTCCGTGGCGCACATGGGCTTCGTTACCCTGGGCATCTTCATCGCCTTCATGCTCGTGCGCGACCAGGGCAATACCGATGCCGCGCGGCTGGGCATGCAGGGCGCGATGGTGCAGATGATCTCGCACGGCTTCGTCTCCGGCGCGATGTTCTCGTGCATCGGCGTGCTGTATGACCGGCTGCACACCCGCCTGATCAAGGACTACGGTGGCGTGATCAACGTGATGCCGTGGTTCGGCTTCTTCTATGTCCTGTTCGCCATGGCCAACTGCGGCCTGCCGGGCACCAGCGGGTTCGTGGGCGAGTTCATGGTGATCCTGGCCAGTTTCAGCGCCAATCCGTGGATCGCTCTGTTCGCCGCGTTCACCCTGATCATCGGCGCGGCGTACACGCTGTGGCTGGTCAAGCGCGTGCTATGGGGCGAGGTGACCAACCCGCACGTGGCCGAGATGAAGGACATCAACGGCCGCGAGTGGCTGGTGCTGGGTGCGTTCGCCGCGTTGACGCTGCTGGTCGGCGTGTGGCCGGAACCGCTGACCCACCTGATGAGCACCTCGGTGGATCAGCTCGTGCAAGCGCTCGCCATTCATAAGGTTTGATCGACCATGCCGACTATCAACGACATTCTCATCATGCTGCCGGAGTTCTTTCTGGTTGCGGCGGCGTGCGTCCTCCTGCTGGCCGACGCCTTCATGAAACCGGCCGAGCGCGTGTACCTGCACTGGCTCTCCATCGGTGTGCTGGTGGTGACCGGCTACCTAGTGCTGCGCTATCAGCCCGAGACCGCAGTCACCGCGTTCAATGGCATGTTCATTCGCGACGGCTTGAGCACGATCCTCAAGCTGTTCGCGATCCTGTCGACCATTCTGGTCTTCATCTACGGCCGTCCGTACATGGTCGACCGCAAGCTGTTCGTGGGCGAGTTCTACACGCTCATGCTGTTCGCGGTGATCGGTGTGATGCTGCTGGTTTCGGCCGGCAGCTTGGTGATGATCTACCTCGGCCTGGAACTGCTGACCCTGTCATCGTATGCGCTGGTGGCGCTGAACCGTGATTCCAGCCTGTCTTCGGAAGCCGCCATCAAGTACTTCGTGCTGGGTGCGTTGTCCTCGGGCATGCTGCTGTACGGCATGTCGATGATCTACGGCGCCACCGGCACGCTGGGTCTGGCACAGCTGCATGAGGCGATCCCACACAGCACGATGCCCCACCTGCTGGTGTTCGGCCTGGTGTTCCTGGTGATCGGCGTGGCGTTCAAGCTTGGCGTGGCGCCGTTCCACATGTGGATTCCAGATGTCTACGAAGGCTCGCCCACGGCGGTGACGGCCTTCATCGGCTCGGCCTCCAAGCTGGCCGCGTTCGGCATGGCGTTCCGCCTGCTGGCCACCGGCATGGGCGATTTCTCGCAGCACTGGCAGATCATGCTGGCCGCGCTCGCGGTGCTGTCGCTGGCGATCGGCAACGTGGTGGCCATCGTGCAGAGCAACCTCAAGCGCCTGCTGGCCTATTCGACCATCTCGCACATGGGTTACCTCCTGCTCGGTTTGGTCAACGCAGGCCCGGAAGGGTATGCCGCGGCGATGTTCTATGCGGTGAGCTATGCGCTGATGTCCACCGCAGCGTTCGGCGTGATCCTCGCGCTGAGCCGTGCCGGCTTTGAATGCGACAACATCGACGACTTCAAGGGCCTCAACCAGCGCGCGCCGTGGATGGCGTTCCTGATGATGCTGGCGTTGTTCTCGCTGGCCGGCGTGCCGCCGCTGTTCGGCTTCTTCGCCAAGCTGCTGGTGCTGCAGGCCGCCATTCATGCCGGCATGTTGTGGCTGGCGATCGTCGGCGCGGTGTTCGCCATCATCGGCCTGTACTACTACCTGCGCGTGGTGAAGGTGATGTACTTCGACAAGCCGGAAGCCGGCACCGAGGTGCGAATCCAGCCCGATTTCACGCTGCGCCTGGTGCTCTCGCTGAATGCCTTGGTGCTGCTCGGACTTGGCTTGTACTGGGGCCCGCTGCTGGCCTGGTGCAAACAGGCATTTGTGGGTTGAGAGAAAAAACTTTCCCGCAAAAGAGAAAAATAGCCGTCATGGTCTTGCAAGAATTCGGCCAAGTCGCTAACATTCTCGGACTCTGATGCGGGGTGGAGCAGTCTGGCAGCTCGTCGGGCTCATAACCCGAAGGTCGTAGGTTCGAATCCTACCCCCGCTACCACGTTCATCAGAAAGCCGGCGATCGCGAGATCGCCGGTTTTTTTTTTGCCCCGGGAACGCGGCGGCGAGAGGTGGATTTGCCAGTCTCGAAGGGCGATAAATCATTGCGCTGCACCGTCCTGTTCCGTATACTTTCCAAACTCTGTAGCGGTCAGACGCGCGTAATACAGGCGCGAAACGGCAGGCGACCAGATCTTTCTTGGACAAGAAAGCCTCCTAGCGAGGCTTTTTTGTTGGGCGCAAGGATGCGGATGCGTCTTGTCGGGTGATAATCACCGGCTTGGAGCGCACGGAAAGGCTCTGGTAGAGCGGGACATCGGCAAGGTAAGGGAATGGGCCGTCAGAGCCCATTTTTTGTTTCCGGCAACGGTATCGAGAGAGTGGACACACAGGCGCTAGCACAACGCTTCACCGAGGTTTTGGCGGATCTGCAGCTGGAATGCATCGGTGTGGAATTCAGCCCGTCCCAGGGGCAGAGCACGCTGCGCGTCTACATCGATGCCGAAGGGCGCGAGGTCACGCTCGACGATTGCGAGGCGGCCAGCCGGGAGCTGTCAGCGCTGCTCGACGTTGAAGACCCCATTCCCGGTCACTACGTGCTGGAAGTGTCCTCGCCAGGCATCGATCGCCCGCTGTTCACCGCCGGGCAGGTCGCGAAAGTGGTCGGCCAGGAAGTGAAGATTCTGTTGAAGGCGCCGCTGGAAGGACGCCGCCGCCTGCGCGGCAAGGTCGTTTCGGTGGAAGGCGAGCAGATCAGTCTGGAAGCGGAAGGCAAGGTATTTCAGTTCGAGCACGATGCGGTGGAAAGCGCGCGCATCGTGCCCGATTGGGCAGCGCTCGGTTACGTGCCGCAGCCCAAACCCGGCGGTCGCAAGTCGGGCAAGAAAAAAGGGTAGAACTTAAAGTCAATCTGTGATGGAACGCTGGACAGCGTTCCCGGAGTGGTTGCAATGAGCAAAGAACTTTTGCTGGTCGTTGATGCGGTTGCCAACGAAAAAGGCGTCTCGCGCGATGTGATCTTCCAGGCGATGGAAGCTGCATTGGCGTCCGCTGCAAAAAAACGCTATCCGGATGAAGACCCGGATATCCGCGTCAGCATCGACCGCAACTCGGGCGATTACGAAACCTTCCGTCGCTGGGAGATCATCGCCGACGATGGCGAGATGGAGTCCCCGTTCCGGCAGCTGCGCCTGATGGACGCCGAAGACGAGCGCCCCGGCGCGCAGATCGGCGAATTCATCGAGCAGCAGATTGAAAACGCCGAATTCGGCCGCATTGCAGCCCAGGCCGCCAAGCAGGTGATCGTGCAGCGCGTGCGCGAAGCCGAGCGCCAGCAGGTGGTCGATGCGTTCAAGGATCGCGTGGGGGAGCTGGTCACCGGCATCGTCAAGCGGGTCGAACGCGGCAACGTCTACCTCGACCTGGGCGGCAACGCCGAAGCCTTCATTCCGCGCGACAAGACCATCCCGCGTGAATCGCACCGCGTCGGTGACCGTGTGCGCGGCTACCTGTTCGAAGTGAAATCCGAGGCGCGCGGTCCGCAGCTGTTCGTGTCGCGCGCGGCGCCGGAATTCATGATCGAGCTGTTCAAGCTCGAAGTGCCGGAAGTCGGCCAGGGCCTGGTGGAAATCAAGGGCTGCGCCCGCGATCCGGGCGATCGCGCCAAGATCGCCGTGGTTGCGCACGACAGCCGCACCGACCCGATCGGCGCCTGCATCGGCATGCGCGGTTCGCGCGTACAGGCGGTGTCGAACGAGCTCAACGGCGAGCGCGTGGACATCATCCTGTGGCACGAGAATCAGGCTCAGTACGTGATCAACGCGATGGCGCCGGCGGAAGTGCAATCCATCATCATGGATGAAGACAAGCACTCCATGGACATTGCCGTGGCCGAGGACAAGCTCTCCCAGGCCATCGGCCGCGGCGGCCAGAACGTGCGCCTGGCCAGCAAGCTCACCGGCTGGCAGCTCAACGTGATGACCCAGGACCAGGTCGCCGCCAAGAGCGAAGCCGAGCAGGAGACCTCCCGCCAGCTGTTCATGGACAAGCTGGAAGTGGACCAGGAAATCGCCAACATCCTGGTGCAGGAAGGCTTCTCCAGCGTCGAGGAAATCGCTTACGTGCCGAGCGCGGAACTGCTGGCCATCGAAGGCTTCGACGAAGACATCGTCGAAGAACTGCGCGCCCGCGCCCGCGACTCGCTGCTGACCGAAGCGCTGGCGGTGGAGGAGAACCTGGACGAGCACCAGCCTTCGCAGGAGCTGCTGGACATGGACGGCATGGATGAAGCGACGGCTTACGCGCTGGCGGAGCGCGGCGTCGTCACGATGGATGATCTGGCCGACCTCGCGGTCGACGACATGATCGACATCGAGGGCATGGACGAGGATCGTGCTGCGGCACTCATCATGGCGGCGCGTGCGCCGATGATTGCGCGGCTGGAGAAAGGCGGCTAACCGCGGGACGGCAGCGTCCCGGATGGGCGCGCCGGGAGACCGATTGCGGTCTCCGCCAGGGATGGAGGTGGCCGTACAGGAACATGTTTCATCAAGACAGGTTTCGTACGGACGATAAGCGCGGGAACGGCGGAGAAAGAATCACGATGTCGGACGTCACAATCAAACAACTGGCCCAGGTTCTGGGCATGCCCGTCGATCGGCTGCTGACGCAGCTCGGCGAAGCCGGCATGAAATTCTCGAACCCGGAGCAGGTCATCAGCAGCACCGAGAAGGTGAAACTGCTGGGCTTTCTGCGCCGCACCCACGGCAAGGCGGATGCCACCGTCGAGGCGGAGGATTCTTCGCCGCGGCAGATCACGCTCAAGCGCCGCAAGATCAGCGAATTGAAGGTATCCACGCCCGGCGGGCGCGGTACCTCCAGCGCCAAGACGGTGAACGTGGAAGTGCGCGCCAAGCGCACCTATGTCAAGCGCAGCGTGATTGCCGAAGAAGCAAGCACCGATACCGAGCGCGAGGAAGCGATTCGCCGCCTGCAGGAATCGCAGCATCAGCGCGAGCAGGAAGAACAAGAGCGGTCAGAGCGCACGGAACGCGTGGAAGCCGAGCGTCGCCACCAGGAAGAAGCGCAGCAGCGGGCCGAAGAAGAAGCGGCGCGCCGCGAGGCCGAAGCGGCCGAACGCGCCCGCCAGGAAGCGGCAGCCCAGGCCGCCGCCGAAGCGCAGGCTGCACAACAGGTGCAGCAGCCCACCGTGCCCGCCGAAGAAGAAAAACCGGCGCGCGAACCCGAGCCGGCAGTCAAATCCGAGGAAGAAAAAGTGGCCGAATCCACGGCCGTGCAGCGCATCGATCCCAATTCACTGGGCATGATCCTGCCGCGCATCCATGAGCCGCGTAAGCGCGAAAAGAAACCCGTTGCGGTAGCACCCGCAGCTGCCGCACCTGCGCCGGCCCCGGCACCTGCCGCGGCACCAGCGCCGAGCAGCGGTGCCGATCGTGGCAAGGCCAAGCACGGCGGTGGCGGCTTCCGCAGCCGTGACGAGGTGGCCGGCGGCAAGCGCTTCGCGGCTGGCGAGCTGCATCTGTCCGATGCCGATCGCGCGCGCCGCTCCAAGCGTGGCAAGGCGAACAAGGGTGCCGTGCGCGAAGCGCCGCGTGGCGGCGCACAGACGGCCGGCAGCCACGGCTTTTCCAGGCCCACCGCGCCGGTCGTGCGCGAAGTGGTCGTGGGCGAGGCCAACGTGGTCGCCGAGCTCGCGCAGAAGATGGCGGTCAAGGGTTCCGAGGTGGTCAAGGCCCTGTTCAAGATGGGCGTGATGGCCACCATCAACCAGACCATCGACCGCGATACGGCGATGCTGGTGGTGGAAGAACTCGGCCATAAAGCGGTGGAAGCCAGCGAGCAGGGCGCCGAAGCCGCGCTGGCTGCGCACACCCAGAGCGCCGAGCTGGAAGGTGAGCGCGAGCCGCGTCCGCCGGTGGTCACCATCATGGGCCACGTCGACCACGGCAAGACCTCGCTACTGGACTACATTCGCCGCACCAAGGTGGCCTCTGGTGAAGCAGGTGGCATCACCCAGCACATCGGTGCCTATCACGTAGAAACGCCCAAGGGCGTGATCACGTTCCTGGACACCCCCGGCCACGCCGCGTTCACCGCGATGCGCGCGCGCGGCGCCCAGTCCACGGACATCGTGGTGCTGGTGGTGGCCGCTGACGACGGCGTCATGCCGCAGACGCAGGAAGCGGTGCAGCATGCGCGTGCGGCCAAGGTGCCGCTGATCGTCGCGATCAACAAAATGGACAAGTCCGACGCCAATCCGGATCACGTCAAGCAAGGCCTCGGCAATCTCGAGGTGATCCCGGAAGAGTGGGGCGGCGACACGCCGTTCGTCCCGGTGTCGGCCAAGACCGGCATGGGCGTGGACGACCTGCTCGACGCCATTTCGGTGCAGGCCGAAATCATGGAGCTGACGGCGGTCAAGGAAGGCGCTGCCTCCGGCGTGGTGATCGAATCGAGCCTGGATCGCGGCCGCGGTCCGGTGGCGACCGTGCTGGTGCAGCAGGGCACGCTCAAGCGCGGCGACTTCGTGGTGTGCGGCATCGAATACGGCCGCATGCGCGCCCTGATCGACGAGACCGGCAAGACCGTGCAGGAAGCCGGCCCCTCGATTCCGGTGCAGGTGCTCGGCTTGTCCGGCGTGCCGGAGGCGGGCGACGATTTCGTGGCCGTGGCCGACGAGCGCCTGGCGCGTGAAGTGGCGGCCGAGCGCCAGCTCAAGCGCCGCGAAACGCGCATGGTCAGCAAGGCCAACCGCCTGGAAGACATCATGGCGCAGATGGGCCAGGCCACCGAGCAGCAGACGCTCAACATCCTGGTCAAGGCCGACGTGCAGGGTTCGGTGCAGGCTTTGCGCGACTCGCTCAGCCAGATCGGCAACGAGAACGTGAAGGTGAACGTGATCGCGGCCGGCGTCGGCGGCATCACCGAATCCGACGCCACGCTGGCGGCAGCCTCCAAGGCGCTGATCATCGGCTTCAACGTGCGTGCCGATGCCTCGGCGCGCAAGGTGATCGATACCGCCGGCCTGGACGTGCGCTATTTCTCGATCATCTACGACGTGATCGACCAGGTGAAGCAGGCCGCTTCCGGTTTGCTCGGCGTGGAAGTGCGCGAGGAAATCATCGGCATCGCCCAGGTGCGCGACGTGTTCCGCAGCTCCAAGTTCGGCGCCGTGGCCGGCTGCATGGTGACCGAAGGCATGGTCAAGCGCAGCAAGCCCATCCGCGTACTGCGCAACAACACCGTGATCTTCCAGGGCGAACTGGAATCGCTGCGCCGCTTCAAGGATCTGGTGGACGAAGTTCGCGGCGGCATGGAGTGCGGTATCGCCGTGAAGCAGTACAACGACGTGAAGGTCGGCGACCAGATCGAGTGCTTCGAGCGTATCGAAGTGGCCCGGACGTTGTAACGCTTGGCGTTACAACGTCCGTGAATCGCAAATCGGGAATCGTAAATCGTTAGAGGTAGTTCCCGGCGCGATTCCCGTTCTTGCTTTGAGGCTTTCGCTTTTCACTATTCCCGATTTCCGGCCTTTATCCATGCCCTCACGCGATTTCAAACGCACCGACCGCGTCAGCGCCGAACTCCGCCGCGAGCTCGGCACGCTCGTGCACGCCGCCGTGCGCGACCACGGCCTGCCTTCGTGCAGCGTGTCGGACGTGGAAGTTACGCGTGATCTGGATTGGGCCACGGTGTGGGTCACTGCGCTATTGCCGGAACAGTCCAAGGACGTGGTAAAAACGCTCAACGAACTGGCGGGCGAATTTCGCCGTTCGTTGTCGCGTTCGATGCGCCTGCGCCGCGTGCCAGAATTGCGCTTCAAGTACGACGATTCCGTGGACAAGGGCGAACGCATCGACCAGCTGCTGCGCCAAAACCCGGCACACGAAGCAGATCACCAAGACTGATGCGCCGCTCTCCCATGGAGAGGGCTGGTTACCACACACCATGAGCCGTCGCCGCCATCGCCCCGATGCCCGTGACTTGCACGGCATCCTGTTGCTCGACAAACCGTTGGGCATGAGCTCCAACAAGGCCCTGCAAATGGCGATCGCCATCCTGCGCGCGGCCAAGGGCGGCCATACCGGCGCACTCGATCCGCTGGCCACCGGCCTGTTGCCGCTTTGTTTCGGCGAGGGCACCAAGCTTGCCGGCAACCTGCTGGGCTCGCGCAAGGCCTATCTGGCGGAGTGCCGCCTGGGCATCACCACGACCACCGCCGATCTCGAGGGCGAGGTGCTCGCTCAACACCCGGTGCCCACCCTGGATGAGGCCGCCATGGAAGCTGCGCTGGCGCCGCTGCGAGGCCGAATCGTTCAGGTGCCGCCGGTGTACTCGGCCATCAAGCGGGGCGGCGAGCCGCTTTATCTCAAGGCGCGTCGCGGGGAGGTGGTAGAGGCGCCACCGCGGGAGGTGGATATCTACCGGCTGGAACTGGTTTCCCGCACGGAAACGACCCTTTCGCTGTACGTGGAATGCGGCGCCGGCACCTATGTACGCAGCCTGGCCGTGGACCTTGGCGAGAAACTGGGCTGCGGCGCCCACCTGAGCGCCCTGCGGCGCTTGTGGGTGGAGCCGTTCCGCGAGCCGGCGATGGTGACCCTGGATCAGCTGCGCGAAGCGACCGACCAGGGCCATGCCGCGGTGGACCGGCTGGTGCTGCCCCTCTCGGCCGGCGTGGCGGACCTGCCGGCGCTGCAACTGGACGATGCCGGCGCCCAGGCCGTCTCACAGGGGCGCCAGATCGATTGGCCCGAGGGACAGCCGCGGGCGTATTCGGCCGCCTTCGCCCCGGACGGGCGGCTGCTGGCCCTGGTGGACTGCGATGAACGGGGGCGAATCCGCATACTTCGCGGTTTCAATCTGCCTGCAGCCATTTAACGTGTTATGTGATGGTCTTGTTGCAATCCACCGGCCCTCGGTACAATACCGCGCTTGATTCAGACTTTTCTCTCAACCTGTCGGAGCTTGCGCAACATCATCAGGCGGTGATGTTGCGCAAGTTCCGCATCTGTTTTTTTAAGGAAGACACACATGTCCCTCACCGCAGAACAGTCCAGCAAGATCATTGCTGACTTCGGCCGCGCGCCGAACGATACCGGTTCCCCGGAAGTGCAGGTTGCCCTGCTTTCGGCCCGCATCGAACACCTCACCGATCATTTCAAGACGCACAAGCAGGATCATCACTCCCGCCGTGGTTTGCTGAAGCTGGTCAACCAGCGCAAACGCTTGCTCGGCTATCTCAAGGACCGCGATTTGGCTCGCTATCAGGGCCTCATTGAGCGCCTTGGCCTGCGTCGCTGATCGGACGAGGACACCCAAAGTGGCGAAAGTAACCAAGTCATTCCAGTACGGTAATCACGAAGTCACACTGGAGACGGGCGAAATCGCCCGCCAGGCTTCGGGTGCCGTCATGGTCAGCATGGGCGGTACCGTGGTGCTAGTCACCGTGGTCGCCGCTGCCAAGGCGAAAGACGGGCAGGATTTCTTCCCGCTCACCGTCGACTACGTCGAGAAGTTCTACTCTGCCGGCCGCATCCCCGGCGGATTCTTCAAGCGCGAAGGCCGCCCGACCGAGAAGGAAACGCTCACCTCGCGCCTGATCGACCGTCCGGTCCGCCCGCTGTTCCCGGAAGAGTTCAAGAACGAAGTGCAGATCATCGCCCAGGTGGTCTCGCTGAACCCCGAAATCGACGGCGACATCGTCTCGATGATCGGCGCTTCCGCGGCGTTGTCCCTGGCCGGTATTCCGTTCAAGGGCCCGATCGGCGCCGCGCGCGTGGGCTATGCCAACGGCCAGTACCTGCTCAACCCGACCGTCACCGAGCTCAAGACCTCCGACCTGGACCTGGTCGTCGCCGGCACCGCCAACGCCGTACTGATGGTGGAATCGGAAGCCAAGCTGCTCAGCGAAGAAGTGATGCTGGGCGCGGTGGTGCACGGCCACAAGCAGATGCAGGTGGTGATCAACGCCATCAACGACTTCGTCAATGAAGCCGGCCGCAAGCCGTTCAAGTGGGAAGCACCGGCTCGCAACGATGCGCTGTTCAACGACATCCAGAGCATCCTCGGCGATCGCCTGGAAAAGGCGTTCGCGATCCGTGACAAGCTGGAGCGTCGCGATGCCATCGCCGCGCTGAAGGCCGACATCAAGGCCGGCATCGCCGAAACGGCCGCCTCGCACGGCTGGAGCGATCTCGACATCAGCAATGCCTTCGCCGAGATCGAATACCGCACCATGCGCGACGGCGTGCTGAAGACCAAGGTGCGCATCGACGGCCGCAAGCTGGACGACATCCGCCCGATCTCGGTGCGCGTGGGCGTGCTGCCGCGCACCCATGGCTCGGCGCTGTTCACCCGTGGCGAAACCCAGGCGCTGGTCGTGGCCACGCTGGGCACCGCGCGTGATGCGCAGATCATCGATGCGCCGGAAGGCGAGTCGAAGGATCCCTTCCTGTTCCACTACAACTTCCCGCCGTTCTCGGTGGGCGAGGCTGGCCGCTTCGGCGCGCCGAAGCGTCGCGAGATCGGCCACGGCCGCCTTGCCAAGCGCGGCGTGCAGGCGGTGAAGCCGGCGATGGAAGAGTTCCCGTACGTGCTGCGCGTGGTGTCGGAAATCACCGAGTCGAACGGTTCCTCGTCGATGGCGTCGGTGTGCGGCTCCTCGCTCGCGCTGATGGATGCCGGCGTACCGCTCAAGGCGCCGGTGGCGGGTATCGCCATGGGCCTGGTGAAGGAAGGCAGCGACTTCGTCGTGCTGTCGGACATCCTGGGCGACGAAGATCACCTCGGCGACATGGACTTCAAGGTGGCCGGTAGCGCCGATGGCGTATCCGCACTGCAGATGGACATCAAGATCGAAGGCATCACCGAAGAGATCATGAAGCTGGCGCTTGAGCAGGCCAAGCGCGGTCGTCTGCACATCCTGGGCGAAATGGCCAAGGTGATCAGCCAGCCGCGCGCGGAAATGAGCGAATACGCACCGCGCCTGCTCACCATCAAGATCCATCCGGACAAGATCCGCGAAGTGATCGGCAAGGGCGGCGCCACCATCCGCGCCATCACCGAAGAAACCGGCACCACCATCGACATCAGCGACGATGGCACCGTGGTGATCGCCTCGGTCAATCGCCTGGCGGCCGAAGAGGCCAAGAAGCGCATCGACCAGATCGTCTCGGACGTCGAGCCGGGCCGCATCTACGAGGGCAAGGTTGCCAAGCTGATGGATTTCGGTGCGTTCGTCACCATCCTGCCCGGCAAGGACGGCCTGGTGCACGTGTCGCAGATTTCCAACGAGCGCGTGGAGAAGGTCTCCGACAAGCTCAAGGAAGGCGACATCGTCAAGGTGAAGGTGCTGGAAGTGGACAAGCAGGGCCGTATCCGCCTGTCCATGAAGGCGGTCACCGAAGACGAAGGTGCCAGCGTCTGAGTGCTTTTCTGACAGGCTGATCCAGCGAAAACGCCCGGCGTCATAGCCGGGCGTTTTCATTTCTGAAACCTGGTATTTGATACGATCTGTGCTTCACCTTGAGGATGCAGGTATGGCCGACCAGGCGAATGATTTCATGAAGGACTATCAGGCCTTCGCACAACAATCCTGGGACGCCTGGATGCGTTATCTGCAACAGCAGCAGCCGGGCCAGCCCAATCCGTTCGGCATGATGGGCATGATGGGCGCCCCGGCCATGCCGCAGGACGACCTGCTTACCCGCAGCCTGGCCAGCCTCAAGGCCTACGGCAACTGGCTGCAACAGGCCGCTACCGGGGCGGGGTTGGGACAGCAGACCAATCCGTGGCAGCAACCTGCCGCCATGCAATCGTTTCTTTCCGCCTTCACCCAGCCCTTTCAACAGGCCGTGGCCGGCATCGACAGCGCCTCGGCCTTCGGCATGGAGCATCAGTGGCAAGCCTGGCTGCAAGCCATGCAGCAGGCCGGCATGGCTGCAGGCATGCCCACCAGCCAGACGGCTGCGCTTGGCATCACGCGCGAATTCCAGCTCGACCAGCAGGCGCTGCAGGCTGCCATGCAGGAATACGCGCAGATCAATGCGCGCTACCAGAGCCTGCTGCAGAAGGTGAACGCACAAGGCATTGCCAAGCTGCAAGAGATGCTGGGCCAGCATGCTGAACCCGGCAAACAGGTTGAATCCTTCAAGGCGCTCTACGACCTGTGGGTGGACGCGATGGAAGACGCCTATGCGGAAATGGCGTTGTCGCAGGAATACCGCGAGGTGTTCGGCGCCTTGGTGAATGCGCAGATGCAAGTGCGCAAGCTGCAACAGCAATACACCGAACGGGTGTGTCGCGAACTGGGCATTCCCACGCGCAGCGAAGTCAACAGCCTGGGCAAGCGCCTGCAACAACTGCGGCGCGAACTGAAGGCGCGCGGGCAGGTTGAACCTGCCGCGGACCCTTCGCTGGTCGACACACTGCAGGCTGAAATCGCCTCCCTGAAGCAGGCGCTTGCAGCGACCAAGGCAGCGAAGGTGCATCCGATCCAGCGGCAGGCCAAGGGTGAAAACGGCAAAACCCCTTCGCAACGCACGAAAGCCACGCGCTCTGCCGCCGGCAAGCGGAAGTAAGGAACACGCATGCAAAACCCCTTCCATATCGATCCGCAGCAAGCGCTCAACGAAATCGCCGCCTTCCAGCGCAAGCTCGCCACCGGCTTGCAGAACCTGCGCGGCCTGGGTGAGCAAGACTACGCCAATACGCCGCGCGAAGCGGTGTATCGGGAAGACAAACTCACCGTCTGGCACATGAAGGGCAAGAACAAGCCCGCCGCGCGCGTGCCGGTCCTGGTGGTCTACGCGCTGGTCAACACCGTGTGGATGACGGACCTGCAGGAAGACCGCTCGCTGGTACGCAACCTGCTGGAGCAGGGCGAGGACGTGTACCTCATCGACTGGGGTTATCCGGACGGCGCCGATCGCTGGCTCACGCTGGATGACTATCTCAACGGTTATCTCGACCGTGCCGTGGATGCGGTCTGCCGGCGCAATGGCCTGGATGCCATCAACCTGCTCGGGATCTGCCAGGGCGGCACGTTCTCGCTGTGCTACACCGCCATGCATCCGGAAAAGGTAAAGAACCTGGTCACCATGGTGACGCCGGTGGATTTCCGCACGCCGGACAACATGCTTTCGCATTGGGTGCAAGGCATGGACGTGGACCTGTTCGTCGATACGCTGGGCAATATTCCGGCGGAACTGATGAACTGGGTGTACCTGATGCTCAAGCCCTTGCGCCTGAATCAGCAGAAGTACGTCAGCATGGTCGACATCCTCGACAATCCGCAGGAGTTGAAAAACTTCCTGCGCATGGAACGATGGATCTTCGATTCGCCCGACCAGGCCGGCGAAGCCTTCCGTGAATTCATCAAGCAATTCTTCCAGCAGAACAAGCTGATCAAGGGCGACCTGCAGATCGGCCAGCAGCCAGTGGATCTGGGCATGGTGACGCAGCCCGTGCTCAACATCTACGCCACGCAGGACCACCTCGTGCCGCCGGATGCATCGCGTGCCTTGCAACGCCACGTTGGCACCACGGACTACACCGAGCTCGCCTTCAAGGGCGGGCATATCGGCATCTACGTATCCGGCCGCGCCCAGCGCGAGGTGGCGCCGTCCATTCACCAGTGGCTGCGCCAGCGCAGCGCGTAGCTTTGCTTTCAATGGCGGATAGCGAGGCCAAGTCGAAAGGCCAATTTCGCGCGAAATTTCCTGCGTGCAGGTAGCAGCAGCCGCAAGTTGGGGTTCGCTATCGCTCAGCCCAACCTACTAAACTAGCGCGATGACCAAGCTCGCATCCGCTCACGACACCATCCGCGCCGTGCAATGGCGTGGCGATCATCTCCGCTTGCTGGATCAGCGCCTGCTGCCGGCCGAGGAACAATGGCTGGATTGCCGTGATTACACGGCAGTCATCCACGCCATCAAGGATTTGGCCGTGCGCGGGGCACCCGCTATCGGCATTGCCGCCGCCTGGGGCGTGGTGCTTGCTGCGCAGCAAGGCGCTCCGATGGAGCAGGCGCTGGCGGAACTGAGGGCGGCGCGTCCCACCGCGGTAAACCTGATGTGGGCGCTCGACCGCATGAAGGCGCGCATGGGCGCCGCTGCGGACAGCGCCGCTCTGGAGCGCGAAGCGCAAGCCATCCAGGACGAAGACCTGGCTGCCAATCGCCACATGGGCGAACTGGGCGCCAGCCTGATCGCCCCCGGTTCCGGGGTCATGACCCACTGCAACACCGGCTCGCTGGCCACTTCCGGCTACGGCACCGCGCTTGGCGTGATCCGTGCCGGCGTCGCGGCAGGGCGCATCAACCAGGTATTTGCCGGCGAAACCCGCCCCTGGCAGCAGGGCGCGCGGCTCACCATGTGGGAACTGGTGCGCGACGGCATTCCCGCCAAGCTGATCGCCGATTCCGCCGCCTCGCACCTGATGAAGTCGGGCGCGGTGAAATGGGTGATCGTCGGAGCGGATCGCATTGCCGCCAATGGCGACACCGCCAACAAGATCGGCACCTATCAGCTTGCCATCGCCGCGCGCCATCACGGCGTGAAGTTCATGGTGGTGGCGCCGTCGTCCACCGTGGACATGGCCACGGCATCGGGCGACGACATCGACATCGAACTGCGCGATGCCGCCGAACTGCTCAGCGTCGCAGGCCGCCGCACGGTGGTGGAAGGCGCGCAAGCCTGGAATCCGGTGTTCGACGTGACGCCCGCGTCGCTGATCGACGCCATCGTTACCGAGCGTGGCGTGATCGAACAGCCCACGCTCGAACGCATGCGAGCCGTATTCAGCGCATGAGGTTGCGCCATGAAGTCGTCCTGTTTGCGATCGGTGGGGCGATCGGCTTCGTGGTCGACGCCGGCATCGTGCAGACGCTGGTCACTTTTGTGCACTTCAATCCCTACGCAGGCAGGGTGATCTCCTTTCTGGTGGCGGCCACCGTCACCTGGTGGTGGAATCGCAGCCATACCTTTGCCGCGCGCCAGAGCGGTCGCTCGCTGGCTACCGAATGGTTGCATTGGATGGCGCTGATGAGCGGCGGTGCCGCGGTGAATTACGCCGCCTACGTGGCCTGTCTGATGGCGTTTCCGGGCTGGCATAAATGGCCGGTGTTCGCCGTTGGCGTGGGTTCGATTTTCGCCGCCGTGGTCAATTTCGTAAGCGCGCGCATGCTGCTTTTCCGGCGCGCCAAAACTGGCTAGTAACTTATTGATTGAAAAGGCGAAATTTGAGCCTTTTCAAGCACCACTGTGATACAATTTCAAGCTACCGCCTGACTCCGCAGACACGCGCCCGGCGTGCCTGTCACAGGGCTCTTATTTGCTACCAGGGAAGCCGATTGATGGCAGATCTCGCCAAAGAAGTCATCCGCGTCAATATCGAAGACGAAATGCGCCAGAGCTACCTCGATTACGCCATGAGCGTGATCGTGGGACGCGCCCTCCCGGATGTCCGCGATGGCTTGAAGCCCGTCCATCGCCGCGTGCTGTTCGGCATGTACGAGGCCAACAATGTCTGGAATCGCCCTTACGTAAAATGCGCCCGCATCGTCGGTGACGTGATGGGTAAATTCCATCCGCACGGCGACAGCTCCATCTACGATGCGCTGGTGCGTATGGCGCAGGACTTCTCCTTGCGTTATCCGCTGGTCGACGGGCAGGGCAACTTCGGTTCGATCGACGGCGACGCGGCCGCGGCCATGCGTTACACCGAGTGCCGCATGGAACGCCTGTCCTCCGAATTGCTGGCGGATATCGACAAGGAAACCGTCGACTTCGTGCCGAACTACGACGAGAAGGAACTGGAACCTTCCGTCCTGCCCACGCGCGTTCCCAACCTGCTGATCAACGGCTCGGCCGGCATCGCCGTGGGCATGGCGACCAATGTGCCGCCGCACAATCTCAGCGAAGTGATCGCCGCGACCATCGCCCTGATCGATGAGCCGTCGCTGTCGATCGACGACCTGATGCAGCACGTGCGCGGTCCGGATTTCCCCACCGCCGGCATCATCAACGGCGCGGCCGGCATCGTCGAGGCCTACCGCACCGGCCGCGGACGCATCCTGGTGCGTGCGCGCACCGAGATCGAAACCGAATCCAACGGCCGCGAGACGATCATCGTCCACGAGCTGCCGTACCAGGTGAACAAGGCGCGCCTGATCGAGAAGATCGCCGAGCTGGTGAAGGAAAAGCGCCTGGAAGGCATTTCCGAGCTGCGCGACGAATCCGACAAGGACGGCATGCGCATCGTCATCGAGATCCGTCGCGACTCGATGGCCGACGTGGTGCTCAACAACCTGTTCCAGCAGACGCAACTGCAAGTCACCTTCGGCATCAACATGGTGGCGCTGGTCGATGGCCAGCCGCGCACGTTGAACCTCAAGGAAATCCTCGAGGCCTTCATTCGCCACCGCCGTGAAGTGGTCACGCGCCGCACCATTTTCGAACTGCGCAAGGCGCGCGCCCGCGCGCACATCCTGGAAGGCCTTGCCGTCGCGCTTGCCAACATCGACGAGATGATCGAGCTGATCAAGACCTCCGCCTCGCCGCAGGAAGCGAAGGAGCGCATGGTTGCGCGCAAATGGCAGCCAGGCCTGGTCTCCTCGCTGCTGGCTGCCGCGGGTGCGGAAGCTTCGCGGCCGGAAGACCTCGATCCGCGCGACGGCCTGAAACCGGATGGCTATCAGCTGTCCGACACGCAGGCCCAGGAAATCCTGGCCATGCGCCTGCACCGCCTGACCGGCCTGGAGCAGGAAAAGATCTCCGACGAATACCGCGAAATCCTGGAAGCGATCCGCGGCTTGATCCTGATCCTTGAAGATCCCGTGCGCCTGCTCGCCGTGATACGCGACGAGCTTGACGCGATCAAGACCGAATACGGCGACGCGCGCCGCACCGAAATCCAGTCTTCGCAGGAAGATCTCAACGTTCTCGACCTGATTGCGCCGGAAGACGTGGTGGTCACGCTGTCGCACGCCGGCTACGTGAAGCGCCAGCCGATCAGCATCTATCGCGCGCAGCGCCGCGGCGGCAAGGGGCGCTCCGCATCGGCGTTGAAGGAAGAAGATTTCGTCGAACAACTGTGGGTGGTGAACACCCACGATACGCTGCTCACCTTCACCAGCACCGGCCGCGTCTACTGGGTCAAGGTGTACCAGATGCCGGACGCCGGCCCGAACGCGCGTGGCAAGCCGATGGTGAACCTGCTGCCGCTGGCGGAAGGCGAGAAGGTGCAGGCCGTGTTGCCGGTGCATGAATACAGCGCAGATCGCTACGTATTCTTCGCCACTGCGCAGGGCACGGTAAAGAAAACCCCGCTTACCGAATTCGAATACCAGCTGCAGAAGGGCAAGATCGCCATCAACCTTGACGAAGGCGATGCCCTGGTTGGCGTGGTGCTCACCGATGGCAACAGCGACGTGCTGCTGTTCGCGTCGAACGGCAAGGTGGTGCGTTTCGACGAAAGCGAAGTGCGCCCCATGGGACGCACCGCCACCGGTGTGCGCGGCATGAAGCTCACCGAGGAGGCGAAAGTCGTCTCGCTGGTGGTGGCGCAGGAGGGCGACATCCTCACTGCCACCGAACGTGGCTACGGCAAGCGCACCGAGCTGGCCGAGTTCCCCAAGAAAGGCCGTGGCACGCAGGGCGTGATCGGTATCCAGTGTTCCGAGCGCAACGGCGCGCTGGTGGCCGCCATCCAGGTGGGCGATGCGCACGAGCTGATCCTGATTTCCAACCAGGGCACCCTGGTGCGCACCCGGTCGATGGAAATTTCGCAACTTGGCCGCAACACGCAAGGCGTGACACTGATCCGCCTGCCGGCGGAGGAATCGCTAGTCAGCGTGGTGCGCGTGGATGCCGACGAAAGCAACGGCGACGACGCCGAGGTGGACGAAGGCCCGGCACTGACGCCGGATGCACCGCCCGGCGAATAAGCAGCGGCATCGCAAAAAAGCCTCGGTTTTGCCGAGGCTTTTTTGTTTCAGCACCGATGATGCTGCCGATCGACGCGCGGCGTCATTGATAGACCATGCTGACGAGCTTGGCGCCCGGTTTTGCGTACTGCGCGTAATAGTCCAGCAGTTCGCTGGCCAGTCGGGGCTGGGCGTGGGACAACGCTTCGACGGTGGTCTTCGCGGATAGACCGTCCTGCGTGGGCGATGCCGTCATCGAAGGCACGGACGTGGATTGCGTAATGGAGCCGGTAAAGGTGATCACGCCACCCGTTGCAGATCTGGTTGCATGCATCGCAGTGGATGACGCGTGTGCCGCCGATGACGAAAGACATGCCACCAGCAGTGGCACGTACAGGTTGTAGTGTTTCACGAGGAATCTCCTGCACGCCCGGTAGACGTGATGACGCCTCCATGCGCGAACCGGCTGGGCATGGCCGAGCCACCGGGTCGACTATGACGCCCTGGCGTCTAATCTGTAGGAGATTTACCGCAGTTGATGTGATCTAACGCTCGTAGTTTTGTAGGAATTAATCAGGAACCGCATCGAGCATCGCTTCGGCCGTCGTAACGCGCAGCTCGCCGGGCGACTCGATATGCAGGGACTTCACCACGCCGTTTTCCGCGTACAGCGAAAAACGGCGTGAGCGCATGCCCATCCCGTAAGCGCTGCCGTCCATCTCCAACCCCAAGGCCTGGGTGAATGCCCCGTTGCCGTCGGCCAGCAGTTTCAGCCCGGCAGGCACGTGCTGGGATAACGCCCAGGCTTTCATCACGTAGGCATCGTTCACCGCCATGCAGTACACCTCCACCCCGCGCGCCTTGAACAGGTCGAAGTGCCGGACGTAGCCGGGCAGGTGGCGTTCCGAGCAGGTAGGCGTGAAGGCGCCGGGCACCGCGAACAACACCACCTTGCGGCCGGCGAAAAGCGGGGCGGTGGTGGTGCGCTGGATGTCAGCCTCGCCGTCGATCACCGTGATCGGCGTGTCTGGTAGAGCTTGCCCAATTTGGATGGTCATGGAGATCTCCGCTTAAGCCTTGGCAACGCCCGGCATGGTATCGCCGGGTTCGCCCGCCTGTCGCCTTGAAACGTATCGGCGAGGAACCTATCTGACGGTCAAGCGGCGAACTTGCCGCATCATTCTTGAGGATTACAGCCATGCATCCTAGTCGAAATACCCTGTGGAGTGCCGGCACGTTTCCGGCCGAATTCCGCCAAGCTTTTGAGCGCTTTTTCCAAAACGAGGAAAGTGACGGTTCCAGCGTCGTGACCAGCCAATGGGCGCCGCGCGTGGACATCAAGGAAGAAGACCAGCGCTTCGTGATCTTTGCCGACGTGCCCGGCGTGGACCCCAACGATATCGAAGTAAGCATGGAAAAGGGCATTCTCACCATCAAGGGTGAGCGCACGGTGCACAAGCAGGAACAGAACGGCCGCTTCACGCGTGTCGAGCGCGCACATGGCAGCTTCCACCGCCGCTTTGCGTTGCCCGATAGCGCCGACGCCGACAGCATCAGCGCCACCGGCAAGCACGGCGTGCTGGAAATCGTGATTCCGAAGAAGGCGGAAAAAGCGCCGCGGCGCATCACCATCAACACACAGTAACGCGCTTCGCCAGCTGTTGCGCAGACGGCTCGCCGCGGACCATGATCCGCGGCGGGCTGCTTGCGTTGGGGGCGGACATGAGCATCAAGCAACGCATACCATGCTGCATGCGCGGCTAGGTCCATCTTGTTTGAGGAGTGGCAGTGGAATTCAAAGATTATTACGACGTCCTGGGCGTCAAGCCGGACGCCAGCGAGGCCGATATCAAGGCGGCCTACCGCAAGCTCGCGCGCAAATATCACCCGGACAAGAACAAGGAAGCCGGCGCCGAAGAGAAATTCAAGGCGGTCAACGAAGCCAATGAAGTGCTCCGCGATCCCGAAAAACGCCGTGCCTACGACCAGCTGCGCGCAGGCGGCTATCGTCCGGGCGAGCAATTCCGCCCGCCGCCGAATTGGGGGCAGGGCCAGGGTTTCGATTTCGGCGATGCCGGGGACGGCGACTTCAGCGACTTTTTCGAGAGCCTGTTCGGCCGCGCCGCCGGCGGTGGCCGCCACGCGCCGCGGGCGCGCCGCGGGCGCGACATCCGCGCCCAGGTGCAGATCGACATGCAGGTTGCCTTCAGCGGTGGCCGTACGCGCCTGAACTTGGACGATGGCAGCGGCCACGAGCGTGTGCTGGAGGTAAAGATCCCCGCCGGCATCCAGCCGGGCCAGGTGATTCGTCTCACCGGGCAGGGGCATCCGGGCGCAGCTGGCGGCCCGAACGGCGACCTGCTGCTGGAAGTGGGCATTCGCGACGACGCACGCTTCAAGCTGGATGGCCGCAATGTGTTGCACGTGCTGGCGGTCAGCCCATGGGAGGCTGCCCTGGGCGCCACCGTACCGGTACCAACGCTGGCGGGCACGGTGGATCTGCGGATTCCTGCCGGCACGCAATCCGGCCGCAAGCTGCGCTTGAAAGGTCGCGGCCTGCCGGGACTGACGCCGGGCGATCAACTGGTGGAAATATCGATCAGGGTGCCGGTGGCGGAGAACGACGCCCAGCGCAAAGCCTACGAGACGCTACAGGCGCAGTTTGCGCATTACGATCCGCGGCAGTGAGGGAAGGCGCCAATCGTCAATGGGGAATCGCGGTAATGCATCGGGGGGAGAGGCGATCGCTCTGAACCATTTACGATTTCCGACTGACGATTCCCGCGATTACGCCGGCAGCAATTCCTTCAGCACCTTCACCAGTTCCTCTTCCTTGATCGGCTTGGTGACGTAGGCTTTGGCGCCCTGGCGCATGCCCCACACCTTGTCGGTTTCCTGGTCCTTGGTGGTGACCAGCACGATCGGGATGTGGGCGGTTTCCGGATCCTTGCTGATGGTACGCGTGGCCTGGAAACCGTTGAGGTTCGGCATCACCACGTCCATCAGAATGAGTGCTGGTTTTTCCTGCTTGGCGACGGCGACACCCGCAGCACCGTCTTCAGCAGTCAGCGTTTCGTGGCCGAGCTTCTCGACGATGCGCTTGATACCGAGGAGCTGCGACGGAGAATCGTCGACGATCAGAATGCGTGCCATAAGCTGGGAATCCCCTAGTCGTTTCGTTAATTCTATGTCGCCGTGGCGACGCTTCCAAGCGTGGTTGATGTCAAACGTGATCCACGCGCACTATCGTGCGGCCAAAGGATTCGCCTGCCAGCATATGCTCGAAAACTTCCGGAAGTTGCTCCAGCGTGATTTCCCGGGTGGCGATGCGATCGAGATGGCGCGGCTTCCAGTCGCTGGCCAGATGGTGCCATACCCGCCCGCGAATATCCCGGGCCGTACCGGCCGAGGCGATGCCCAACAGGCTGACGCCGCGAATGATGAACGGCATCACCGTGCTTTCCAGCCCGACCCCGCCGGCATTGCCGCAGATGGCGACGTTGCCGTAAGGCACGATCAGCGGCAGCAGGCCGGCGAGCATGGCGCCGCCGACGTTGTCCAGTGCGCCGCCGAAGCGCGCCGAATCCATCGGCTTGCCGCTGAAAGCCAGCTGATGGCGGTCGATGCATTCGGCTGCGCCGAGGCTGCGCAGGAAGTCGAAGTGCGCGGCCTTGCCGCTGATGGCGTGCACGTCATAACCGGCGCGGGTGAAGATGTCGATGGCCAGCATGCCCACGCCGCCGCTGGCACCGCTGACGGCGATCGGGCCGAGTGCGGGCGTCTGGCCGTTGTCCTGCATGCGCAGCAAAGCCAGTGCGGCCGTAAAGCCGGCCGTGCCCAGGATCATGCTTTCGCGCAGGCTCAGCGCATCCGGCAACGGAATCGCCCATTGCGAGGGCAGGCGGATGTATCCGCCGTAGCCGCCGTCGCGGATTTCGGAAAGGCCGCTGCCGGTGCACAACACCTTGTCGCCTTCCTTGAACGACGCATCAGTCGACGCGACCACCACGCCTGCCGCATCGATGCCGCCGTTGAGCGGATACTGGCGCAGGATCTTGCCCTTGCCAGTACCGGCCAGCGCGTCCTTGTAGTTCACTGACGAGTAGGCGACTTTCACCAGCACTTCGCCCGGGCTCAGCGCATCGGCATGCATGGTTTCGATGCCGCCGCGGTAACCGTGGGCGTCGTTGTGAATGCGGAAGGCCTGGAAGGTCGTCGTCATGATGGATTCCTCATGCCTTGATGCTGGATGCGTCGATGCCATGCGGGGTGAAGTTGACGTCGTAGCGGGTCATCCAATCGAACAACTCGCTGATGGATTCGCCGAACCAGATGCTGTCGCGCCGACCCGGCGCAACGAAGCCTTCGGCGACCATGTGGTTCATCATGCTGCGCAGGTGACCATAGTAGCCATGCGTATCGAGGAACGCGCACGGATAGCGATGCAGGCCGAGTTGCGCCCAGGTCAGCATCTCGAACATTTCGTCCATGGTGCCGAAACCGCCGGGCAGTGCGACGAACGCGTCGGACAGTTCGTACATCCGCGTCTTGCGCTGGTGCATGGTGTCGACCACCACCAGTTCGGTGAGGCCGGGATGCGCCACCTCGCGGTCGACCAACTGGCGCGGGATCACCCCGATCACCTTGCCGCCGCCGGCGAGCGTCGCGTTGGCGACCGTACCCATCAAGCCCACCTTGCCGCCGCCATACACCAGCGCAATGCCGCGGCGCGCCAGTTCCAGGCCGAAGGCACGGGCGGTTTCGTTGTAGATGGGATGCTGGCCGCTTTGGGAGCCGCAGTAGACGCAGAGGGCAGTGGGTTGAGGCATATCGAAGGGCTCGCTTTTTTCGCGCGTCATGCCGGCGATGAAGATTTCGGATGGTTCAAACAAAACGGCCCGCTCATGTCGCCACGAGCGGGCCGTGGACCCTGGATCATCGCGTAATCATGCGCTGCCCGGGGTGAAGCCGTTGGAGTCTGGATTGACGCACAACCCATGTGCTGTCACTGGACCCTGGATCGACGCACATCCCTGTGCTGTCCAGGGTGAGATCATCCTGATCTCAATTGCCTTTGTGGATGGCGCGTTTGTCGACCGACAGCGCGGCTTCGTGCACGGCTTCCGAAAGCGTCGGATGCGCGTGGACGATGCGGGCCAGGTCTTCGGCGGAGCCCTTGAACTCCATCGCCACCACGGCTTCGGCGATCAGCTCGGACACGCCCGGGCCGACCATGTGCACGCCCAGCAGGCGGTCGGTTTCGGCATGGGCGATCACCTTCACCTGGCCGATGGCCTCGTTCATGGCCACGGCGCGGCCGATGGCGGCGAACGGGAAGGTGCCGATCTTGTACGGCACGCCGGCGTCCTTCAGTTCCTTCTCGGTCTTGCCGGCCCAGGCGATTTCCGGCTCGGTGTAGATCACCCACGGCACCGTGTCCAGGTTCACATGGCCGGCCTTGCCGGCGATCCACTCGGCCACCGCCACGCCTTCCTCGGAACCCTTGTGCGCCAGCATCGGGCCGCGCACGGCGTCGCCGATGGCCCATACACCGTCCACGCCGGTGTGGTTGTGTTCGTCGACCACGATGCGGCCGCGCTCGTCCAGCTTCACGCCGGTGTCGTCGGCCAGCAGGCCTTCGGTGTAGGCGCGGCGGCCCACGGCCACCAGCAGCTTGTCGACGGTGAGTTCGTGTGCGCCGTCCTTGTCTTCGTAGGTGAGCGCGACTTCGTTCTTCTTGACCTCAGCCTTGGTGAGCTTGGCGCCAAGCTTGATGGTCAGGCCCTGCTTCTCGAATTCCTTCTTGGCGACCTTGGCGACGTCCTGGTCGGCGACCGCCAGGAAATCCGGCAGCGCTTCGAGGATGGTGACCTGCGCGCCGAGGCGGTTCCATACGCTGCCCAGCTCCAGGCCGATCACGCCGGCGCCGATCACGCCCAGGCGCTTGGGCACTTCGTTGATGTCCAGCGCGCCGGCGTTGTCGATGATGTTCTTGCCGTCGAACTTGGCGAACGGCAACTCGATCGGCACCGAGCCGGAAGCGAGGATCACGTTGGTGGCGCTGATCGTCTGCTTGCTGCCGTCGTTGCCGGTGATCTCGACATTGTTGCCCTTCAGCAGCTTGCCCTTGCAGAAGAACGGCGTGACCTTGTTGGCCTTGAACAGCTGGCCGATGCCGCCGGTGAACTGCTTGACGATCTTGTCCTTGCGGCCGATGAAGGTGGCCATGTCGACTTTGGCGTTCTCGACGCTGATGCCGTGCGCGGGCAGGTTGTGCGACAGGTTGAAGTACTGCTTGGACGAGTCGAGCAGCGCCTTGGACGGAATGCAGCCCACGTTGAGGCAGGTGCCGCCCAGGGCTTGCTTGCCGTCCTTGCCGACGAAGGCGTCGATGCAGGCGGTCTTGAGGCCCAGTTGCGCGGCGCGGATCGCGGCTACGTATCCGGCAGGGCCGGCGCCGATGACGATGACGTCGAATTTGTCGCTCATGGTTACTCCGGGAATCGTAAATCGGGAATCGGGAATCGGAAGTGCGTAAAAGCAGGAAGAACGATTCCCGATTTACGATTTCCGATTCCCGGCGATCGTCAGGCGATCAGAGACCGAGCAACATGCGCTGCGGATTCTCGAGCTGGTTCTTGATGTCGACCAGGAACAGCACCGCATCCTTGCCGTCGATGATGCGGTGGTCGTAGGAGATCGCCAGGTACATCATCGGTGCGGCGATCACCTGGCCGTTCTCGACGATGGCGCGCTCCTTGATGGTATGCATGCCCAGGATCGCGCTCTGCGGCGGGTTGACGATCGGCGTCGAGAGCAGCGAACCGAAGGTGCCGCCGTTGGTGATGGTGAAGGTGCCGCCCTGCAGATCCTCCAGGCCGAGCTTGCCTTCGCGCGCTTTCTTGGCGTAGTTGGCGATACCGCGCTCGACGTCGGCGAAGCTCATGTTCTGCACGTCGCGCAGCACCGGCGTCACCAGGCCCTTGTCGGTGGCCACGGCGATGGAGATGTCCTGGTAGCCGTGATAGACGATGTCGTTGCCGTCGACCGAGGCGTTGATGATCGGATGGCGCTTGAGCGCTTCGGCGGCGGCCTTCACGAAGAAGCTCATGAAGCCGAGCTTCACGCCGTTCGATTTCTCGAACTGCTCGCCCAGCGTCTTGCGCATCTTGGTGACCTCGGCGAGGTTCACTTCGTTGAACGAGGTGAGCATTGCGATCGAGTTCTTCGACTGCATCAGGCGCTCGGCGATGCGGGCGCGGATGCGCGTCATCGGCACGCGCTCTTCCGGACGTGCGCCCGGCGTCGGCGCGGCGGCCGAAGCTGCGGCCGCGGGGGCGCCGCCCTTGCCGTAGTTCACCAGGTCTTCCTTGGTGACGCGGCCGTCGCGGCCGGTGCCGGCAACCTTGGAGACGTCGATCTTCTCTTCGGTGGCGACGCGCAGGCCGGCGGGGGAGAGATTCTCGGTGCCCTTGGCAGCGGCAGCCTGAGGCGCCGCTGCGGCCGGTGCCGGCGCAGGCGCGGCGGCAGCCGGTGCGGGGGCGGGGGGCGCGGCGACGGCGCCTTCTTCGATCACCGCGATCACCTGCTGGCTGGTCACCGTGTCGCCTTGCTGGAACTTCAGTTCCTTGAGCACGCCGTCAACCGGCGCCGGCACTTCCAGCACGACCTTGTCGGTTTCCAGGTCGACCAGATTTTCATCGCGCTTGACCGCATCGCCGGCCTTCTTGTGCCAGGTGGCGATGGTGGCGTCGGAAACGGACTCGGGCAGAACGGGGACTTTGACTTCGGTGGACATGATGTAAGGAATCCTGGGTAGTTATTCTGCTGAGTGATCGGGACCGACCGGAGCGACCAGCGCCTGTTCGACCAGCGCGGCCTGTTCGGCGACGTGATCGTTCAGGTGACCGGCGGCGGGCGCGGGCGAGCGCGCACGACCTGCATAGGAAAGGCTTTGCTTGGTTCCGACGCAGGCCTGCAGATGATGACGGATCTGGAACCAGGCGCCCTGGTTCATCGGCTCTTCCTGGCACCACACCACTTCCTTGGCGGAAGGGTATTTCTCAAGCTCCGCCATCACTTCCGGACGCGGGAACGGGTAGAGCTGCTCCACGCGCACGATGGCCACGTCGGTGAGGCCGCGCTTGTCGGATTCTTCCAGCAGGTCGTAGTAGACCTTGCCAGCGCACAGCACCACGCGCTTGACCTTCTTCGCCGGCAGATCGCGGTGTTCGCCAATCACCAGCTGGAAGCTGCCGTTGGCCAGTTCGTCCAGCGTCGACACGGCCAGCTTGTGGCGCAGCAGCGACTTGGGCGTCATCACGATCAGCGGCTTGCGCACCGGGCGCAGCATCTGGCGGCGGATCATGTGGAAATCCTGCGCCGGCGTGGTCGGCACGCATACCTGCATGTTGTCCAGCGCGCACAACTGCAGGAAACGCTCCAGGCGCGCGGAGGAGTGCTCCGGACCCTGGCCTTCGTAACCGTGCGGCAGGAACAGCGCCAGGCCGCACAGGCGATCCCACTTGGCTTCGCCGGAGCTGATGAACTGGTCGATCACCACCTGCGCACCGTTGGCGAAGTCGCCGAACTGCGCTTCCCAGATGTTGAGCGTGTACGGATCGGTGGTGGCATGGCCGTATTCGAACGCCATCACCGCTTCTTCGCTGAGCAGCGAGTCGATCACTTCGACGTTTGCATCCGGGCGCAGCGAAGCCAGCGGCAGGTAGGTGTGGCCGTCTTTCTGGTCATGCAGCACGGCATGACGATGGAAGAACGTGCCGCGCCCCGCGTCCTGGCCGACCATGCGCAGGTTGTGGCCTTCGTCGATCAGCGTGGCGTAGGCGAGATTTTCGGCAAACCCCCAGTCGCCCGGCTGTTCGCCGGCGGCCATCTTGCGGCGGTCGTCGTAAATCTTGTTGACGCGCGCATGCAAGGTCAGGTCCTGCGGCAGCGTGAGAATGCGGTTGGCCAGCTCGACCAGCTTCTGCTTGTCGAGCTTGGACTGGTAAGGCGTGGACAGCTTGCCGCCGATGAACTGGCTCCAATCCACTTCCACGTCCTTGGTGAGCGAGGGATGCAGGTCGGTCATCGCCGCACCCGCTTCGAGACGGTTGCGGTAATCCTCGGCGAGCTTTTGCGCATCGCCGTCGGCCAGCACGCCTTCCTTCACCAACTGCTGCGCGTAGAGTTCGCGCGTGGTGGGGCGCTTGCGGATGATCTGGTACATCACCGGCTGGGTGGCGGCCGGTTCGTCCGCTTCGTTGTGGCCGTGGCGGCGATAGCAGACCAGGTCGATCATCACGTCCTTGCGGAACGTCTTGCGGAAGTCGTAGGCGAGGCGGGTGACCTGGATCACCGCTTCGGGATCATCGCCGTTCACATGGAACACCGGGCTGTTGATCATCTTGATCACGTCGGTGCAGTACAGCGTCGAGCGTGCGTCCTGCGGATTGGAGGTGGTGAAGCCCACCTGGTTGTTCACCGCGATGTGCAGCGTGCCGCCGATCTTGAAGCCGCGCGCCTGCGACATGTTGAACAGTTCCATGTTCACGCCCTGGCCGGCCAGCGCGGCGTCGCCATGGATCAGCACGGCGAACGACTTGGTGTGCTCGGTATCCTTGCGGCGCACCTGGCGCGCGTGCACGGAACCGGCCACCACCGGGTTGACGATTTCCAGGTGCGAAGGGTTGAAGGCCAGCGCCACGTGCACGCCGCCCTTGGGCGTGCGCACGTCGGCGGAGAAGCCCATGTGGTACTTCACGTCGCCGGAGTGGGCCGGGTCGTCCTCGTGATGTTCGAAGATGCCCTCGAACTCGTTGAACAACGTTTTCGGCGGCTTGCCGAGAATGTTCACCAGCACGTTCAAGCGGCCGCGGTGGGCCATGCCGATGACCACGTCGCGGATGTTTTCGTCGCCCGCGGCACGCACCACGTCGTCCACCATCGGGATCAGGCTGTCGCCGCCTTCCAGCGAGAAACGCTTCTGGCCGACGTACTTGGTGTGCAGGTAGCGCTCAAGGCCCTCGGCCGCGGTGAGGCTGCCCAGCAGGCGCTGCTTGCCGCCCTTGTCCAGGCCGGCGTTGCCGTTGGCCTGTTCCAGGCGCGAGTACAGCCAGTTGCGCTGCGCGTGGTCGGAGATGTGCATGAACTCCACGCCGATCGTGCTGGTGTACACGCGCTTCAGGCGCGCGAACAGCTCGCGCAGCTTCATGCGCTGGCCGCCGCCGGCGAAGTTGCCGCAATCGAATTCGGTGTCGAGGTCGGCCTCGGACAGCCCGTGGAAGGGCAGGTCCAGATCTGGCGCGTGGATTTTGTGAGCCAGGCCCAGTGGGTCGAGGTTGGCGGCGAGGTGGCCGCGCGAGCGGTAAGCGGTCAGCAGGCGCAGCACGCCGGCCTGCTTGCGTGCATGTTCATCGCTGACGGGCGCCGCCGCGACGAAACCGGGACGCCGTTTTTGCGCCGCCTCTATACGCGCAATGGCCGCGGCGTGGGAGACGTCTCCCGACTCGCGGCCCTTGAAGGTCTGGAAGTAGGTGTTCCACTCGGCTGGTACCGATGCGGGATCGGCTAGCCAGGCGTCATACAACGATTCGACATAATCGGCGTTGCCGCCTGCGAGTTGCGAGGATTCGGAAAACTCGCGGATCAGGTTTGTGCTCACGTCACCACCGGCAGGGAAGGGAAGCCTCAGCGGACCGCCTTGTCGCAGGCCCGGTTCGCTGGCGAAAAATCCTGTTAATTATAGCCTGCGGCTTCCGCACCGCGGCAAGCCGATGAGCGGTGCTGTGGGAGTGGCCCGGTGCTGCCGCGCAGAGGGGCGAAGGCAGCCGGGACAATAGAGCCTGTTCAATATCTCCCCGCAGCCCGCATAGTGTCCGGAAGGTCGCCATGCGGCAGCGCGGCCTGACCAGACAGCCATCTGGCGCTGCGCCACGCGCTGCCACCTGACGACCTCCCTAGTCGCTTCTGGCCATCGTGCTGGACACGGAAGTCGAAGGTTCCGCATGCATGGGTGTTCAGCCCACGGTTTACAAGCCCAGCGCCTGGAGCTGCGTGGCCGGCATGGCACGCTGCCAGATCTGCTCGAACTGCAACAGCAAAGGTGCTTGTCCCGGGCCATCTTTCAGGGCTGCACGCCCTTCTGAGCGATCGGCATCAGGCAGGAACAGGTAGCCGTTCGTATCATTGAGCAACCAACTGCTTGCCTGGGTCTCCGCGCTGGTGTCTTCCTCGGCCGGCGTGCGAATGCGCAGCACGCTGGGCATGCGCTGGGCCAAATCGATCAGGCGATGGCCGGTACGCAGCGCCGCGGCGGGATCGCCAAGCACGATGCGGATTTCAGCGCCGCGCCCGGCGATGGCTATGCGGCGAAGTTCGGCCAGTTCGTCGGGGCTGCTGAAGGCGTCCGCCGGCAGGACGGGCAAGTGCATCGCCAGCTTGTAGCGAGTGGCCGCCAGCAATGCCAGGCGCGTTGTCGCGATGGCCTCGGGGCCGCTGACGGCACGGACGCCGTCGTCTGCCGGGGTATTAGGCGTGCTCATGGGTTGCGTCCGCGTAGTCGGCGAAGAATCAGGTGGCCGTCGTTGATCAGGGCCAATAGCAAGGCACAATCATCACCGGACATGTCAAACGGCGGCGAGATCGTTCGATGCGCGCAGAGTTGCGTGGCCCAGTGCGAGGAGGCGGGATAGGCCTGCCCCGTCGCGAACAGCATGCAACGCCTGCCGGCTTGCGCCCAGGCCATGCGCGACCACGGATGACGCAACAGCGACGCACCGCCTTGCAGTTGCTTCATCAAGGCCGCCTCGCTCAGCGGCTTGGCGGGTGGCATGGGCGTCTGGGCGGAGCGATAGCGTGTGATGAAGCGGCCGAACCAGTCCAGCAGGGTGGCGTCATCCAGCGCCTGGGCCAGTGGCACGGCGTCGCGCACGCGTTGCAGCGCGGCCTTGTCGATTTCGCCGGCGCGCTTGGCAGGTGCCAGATCCGGGTCGGCATAGCGCTGTTCGTCCGACAGATGTTCGGCCAGGTAGTCGGCCAGGTCGCCTAGCAGTTCCGCCTGCGATGGTGCGCGCATGCCGACCGAAAAGGTCATGCACGGGCCACCGAACGCCACGCCGTCGTGCGGAACACCGGGCGGCAGGTACAGCATGTCGCCGGGCTCGAGCAGCCATTCGTGCGTGGGTTCGAAGTGCGCGAGCTGTTTCAGCTCGACGTCGCTGCGGAAGTCCTTCGGTGCGTTCGGATCGGTGCTGATCGCCCAATGCCGCTGCCCCAGGCCTTGCAGCAGAAAGACATCGTACTGGTCGACGTGGGCGCCGACGCCGCCGCCGGGTTCGGCATAGGAGATCATCACGTCGTCCACGCGCCAGTTCGGCAGGAAGCTGAAGTGATCGAGCAGGGTGGCCACGTCCATGTCCCACTTGTCCACGTCCTGCACCAGCAGTGTCCAATTGGCGTTGCCGGTTTTGGCGAAGTCGCTTTCGCGCAGCGGGCCGGTCTTCACCTTCCAGCGTTGGCGGTCTTCGTCGTGCTGGATGAGGCGCGAGAGCGCAGCTTCCTCGCAGGCCAGCCCCGCCAGGTCCTCCGGTGCGACCGGTGTGTGGAAATCGGGAAACGCGTTGCGGATCAGCAGTGGCCGCTTCTGCCAATAGTCGCGAAGGAACTGCGCCGCGGTCATGCCCAGCGGCAGCCTGGCCGAACCTTGCACTTCCAGCGGCAAGGGTTGGCGGGAAGAAGGTGAGAGTGTCATGGAGTGGCATTGTATGGAATCGGCCGATCGATAAGCGTAGGCTCCGCCCAACGATCCATCCGGGTGGCGCCGGAACAGGGGGAAGCATGCTTGCGCTGAGGCTGGCTGCACCGAAGTTGCTCGCGGTTCTGATCGGGGTGATCTGGCTGTTGGGCATCGCCTTGCCGGCTTCTGCCCAGCAGGGCCCGCCTGACCCCACGGCGGTGATGGCCGGTCCGCAGCGTGACGGCTCGCATGATTTCGACTTCCTGATCGGTGACTGGAAGGCGCACGTCCGCCGCTTGCCGGACCGCCTGGTGGGCTCGCATGCCTGGGTGACGTACGACGGCATTTCCAATCATCACAAGCTGCTCGATACGAATGCGAACTTCGAGCAATTCGAAGTGACCAGCAGCGACAGGAAACAGCACATCAAGGCGCAAACCCTGCGCATGTACAACCCGCAAACGCACCAATGGAGCATTTACGGGCTGGATCTGGACAACGGCGAGCTTGATCCGGCGGCGCCCGTGGTGGGTGAATTCCATGGCAAGCGTGGCGAGTTCTACAACCGCATCACCTGGAATGGCCGCGTGGTGCTGGTGCGCTGGATGTGGCTGGACATTTCGCCACACGCGGCGCGGATGGAGCAATCGTTCTCAGCCGATGGCGGCAGGAACTGGGAAGTGAACTGGATCTGCGAGCTGTCCCGCTAGAGCATCTCCTGGCGCGCGGGAAATCAGCGCAACAGGTGATAGAAGTTGTAGATGCCAAGCGTCAGCACGGTAAGGCCGGCCATGAGGGTGGTAACTCGCGGAGGCAGGCGGCGCACCAGCCAGGCGCCGAAGGGCGCGGCGACCACCCCGCCCAAGATCAAGCCGAACACCACGTGCAGCTTGCTTTCGCCGAGGGTAAGCAGAAAGGTGATGCTGGCCGCCAGACTGACGACGCACTTGGCCAGATGCACGCTGCCGATCACCAGGCGCGGTTCCTGTCCGCGCGCCACCATCGTGGTGACGGTGAGCGCACTCCATCCGCCACCGCCAGCCGCGTCCAGCACGCCGGCCACGAACCCCAGCACGCCGGTGCCGCGGGGTACATCCTGTCGCCGGTCCTTGCGCCTGGTGGTGCGAAAAAGCAGGAACAGCCCCATCGCCAGCAGGTAGGGCGTAAGGAAATACCGTATCCAGATCGGTGGCATATGCGCCAGCGCCGTGGCGCCGATCACGGCGCCGACGACGCCGGGAATCGCCAGCATCAAGAACAGCCGCCGCTGCACGTTGCCGGCCCACCAATGGCTGAGCCCGGACGCGCCGCAGGTGAAGGTTTCCGCGTAATGCACGCTGGCGCTTGCCAAGGCCGGCGGCAGCCCGAAGCCCAGCAGCATGCCGGCCGAGGTGACGCCGTACGCCATGCCCAATGCACCGTCCACCAGCTGAGCCAGTGCACCCATGCCGGTGAAGATCAGGAATTCGGAGAAAGGCGCCATGACGCTCGTGTAAACCGGGCAGGGTGCATCATGACAAATGCACCCGTGATTGTCCGGTCTGGCGGATCAGATGTCCTTCGCCAGATCGATGGCGAGGCCGATGTAGGTGGCGGGCGTAAGCTCAAGCAGACGCTGCTTGGCCGCTTCGGGCAGCGCCAGGCCGGCAATGAACTGCCGCATCGAGTCGCGCGTGATGCCCTGGCCGCGCGTCAGCGCCTTCAATTGTTCGTAAGGCTCCGGCAAACCGTAGCGGCGCATCACGGTCTGCACGGCTTCGGCCAGCACTTCCCAGCTCGCGTCGAGGTCGGCGGCAAGGCGATCGGCATTCACGTTGAGCTTGCCCAGCCCTTTTTGCAGCGATTCCAGCGCCACCAGCGTATGGCCGAAGGCGGTGCCCAGTGCGCGCAGCACGGTGGAATCGGTGAGGTCGCGCTGCCAGCGGCTGATCGGCAGCTTCTCGGCGAAATGGCCGAGCAGCGCGTTGGCCAGGCCGAAATTGCCTTCCGCGTTTTCGAAATCGATAGGGTTGACCTTGTGCGGCATGGTGGACGAGCCCACTTCGCCGGCCTTCAACGCCTGCTTGAAATAACCCAACGAAATGTAGCCCCACACGTCGCGCGCCAAATCGATCAGGATAATGTTGGCGCGCCGCACGGCGTCGCAATATTCGGCCACGCCGTCGTGCGGCTCGATTTGCGTGGTGTACGGGTTGTAGTCCAGCCCCAGGCCGCTCACGAAGCGCTGCGAGAATGCGCGCCAGTCCACTTCCGGATAGGTGATGGCATGTGCGTTGTAGTTGCCCACGGCACCGTTGATCTTGCCGGGAATCTCCACGTCCGCCAGTTGCTTGCGCTGGCGCTCCAGGCGCGCGACGACGTTCGCCAGTTCCTTGCCGAGCGTGCTGGGCGAAGCGGTTTGCCCGTGCGTGCGCGAGAGCATCGGCAAGGCGGCGTTCGCATGCGCGAGTTCGCGCAGCTTGGCGATGACCTTGTCCAGCCATGGCAGCAGTACGTGCGTGCGCGCGTCGCGCAGCATCAGCGCATAGGAAAGATTGTTGATGTCTTCGCTGGTGCAGGCGAAATGCACGAATTCCTTGGCCTGCGCCAGCGCTGCGTCGTTGCCGATGCGTTCCTTGATGAAGTACTCCACCGCTTTCACGTCGTGATTGGTGGTCGCTTCGATCGTTTTGATGCGCGCGCCGTCTTCCACGCTGAAGTCGCTGGCGATGGCCTTGAGCCTGTCGATCTGCGCCGGCGTGAAGGCCGGCAGCTCGGCGATGCCGCCTTCGGCCGCCAATGCCAGCAGCCATTCGATTTCCACCTGCACGCGACGATGCATCAGGCCGAATTCGCTGAAGATCGGACGCAGAGCTTCGGTCTTGCCGGCGTAGCGGCCGTCCAGCGGCGAGAGGGCGGTGAGAGCGTGGGTGGACATCGAGGGAGCTTCCGGGAGGATCAGAACCCGGCATTTTACATTGCTCCGCGCTAAGGATGCTCTGACTAATCCATCACAGACCTCAGCAGCCCTATGTATCCGCATGGCTTCGGTCCATCGTCTCGACAGACAGCCAGTCTGCCTTCCTCGCTCCTCAAAGCCGGGCACATCCATGTGCCCTCCCCGCGTGCGCCGATGGCCCTGTGCTCTGCGAATACATAGGGCTGCTGAGGCTTGCGCTGAATTAATCAGAGCATCCTTAACGTTGGCGGGCTTATAGTCGGCCCTCCCCGAAAGTGATGCGAGGCAACCATGGCCGACTTCCGTACCGAGCACGACAGCATGGGCGAGCTGAAGGTGCCTGCCAAGGCGATGTATGGCGCGCAGACCCAGCGCGCGATCGACAACTTCCCGATTTCCGGCCTGCATCTGCCGCGGGCATTCATTCGCGCCCTGGGCCTGATCAAGGCCGCGGCGGCCGAGGCGAACCTCGCGCTCGGGCATCTTAAGAAAGGGCAGGCGGCGGCGATCCGCAAGGCCGCGCTGGCGGTGGCCGAGGGCCAGCACGACGATCAATTCCCCATCGACGTGTTCCAGACCGGCTCGGGCACCAGCACCAACATGAATGCCAACGAGGTGATCGCGCATCTCGCCACCAAGGCCGGCAACAAGGTGCATCCCAACGATCACGTCAACTACGGCCAAAGCTCCAACGACGTGATCCCCACCGCCATCCACCTCAGCGCCACGCTCACCGCGCACGAAGAACTGCTGCCGGCGTTGAAGCACCTCAAGCGCGTCATCGATCGTCGTGCTAGCGAATTGCGCAACGTGCCCAAGACAGGACGCACGCATCTGATGGACGCGATGCCAGTGACGTTCGGGCAGGAACTTTCGGGTTGGTCTGCGCAGATCGAATCGGCCATCGAACGCATCGGCGATAGCCTGCATCGCATGCGGCAATTGCCGCTGGGCGGCACGGCGGTCGGCACCGGCATCAATGCCGATCCGAAATTCGGGCCAAGCGTGGCGCGTGAACTGAAGAAACTGACGGACGTGCGTTTCGATTCGGCCGCCAACTATTTCGAGGGCATGGCGGCGCAAGATGCCGCGGTGGAGCTTTCCGGGCAGCTGAAGACGCTGGCGGTGGCGCTGATGAAAATCGCCAACGACTTGCGCTGGATGAATTCAGGGCCCCTGGCCGGCCTGGGTGAGATCGAACTGCCGGCGCTGCAGCCGGGTTCGTCGATCATGCCGGGCAAGGTGAACCCGGTGATTCCCGAAGCCACCGCCATGGTGGCCGCGCAAGTGATCGGCAACGATGCGGCCATCACGGTGGCCGGCCAATCCGGCAATTTCCAGCTCAACGTGATGCTGCCGTTGATCGCCTACAACTTGCTGCAATCCATCCACATTCTGGCGAATGTCGTGCGTTTGCTGGCCGACAAGGCGATGGCAGGTTTCCGTGTGAATACCGAACGCGTGAACCAGGCATTGGCGATGAATCCGATTCTGGTCACCGCCTTGAACCCGGTTATTGGTTATGAGAAAGGCGCGGCGATCGCCAAGCAGGCGTACAAGGAAAAGCGTCCCATCATGGACGTGGCGATCGAGCAGTCGGGGCTTTCCAAGGAAGAATTGAAGAGGCTGCTCGATCCGCGGGTATTGACCAAGGGCGGCATTCACGACGGCGGCTGAGACGACCGCGTAGGCTGGAATGAAATCCCAGCATTCCGAACCCGAGAAAGCTGGGTTTGCCAACCCAGCCTACAGTTCCGGAGTCAGTCGTTCTTGTTCTTCCTGCAACCCTCGACGTCGTCGCTGCTGACGACGTCCGCATAAGGCTTGAACGCCGGCAAGCTTGCGGCCAATTGGTCCTGGCTGTTCTTGACGTCGCCCAGATCGGTGCAAATTTTCAACGCCGCTGCGATCAATGGTTTGGTCTTGGCGTCGATATCCTGCTGGATCTTGTCCGGGTTGCCGTCAGCAAGATGGGTCAGCACGCTCTTTGCCGCGCCCTCGCCTAGCGCAGCCCCTGCCTTGCCGGTGGCGAGGCCATCGGTAAGGATCAGCATGGCGTTGTCGTGGTACGACTTGAGCAGTGCACGTTGTGCGTCGTTGATTGCGATTGGATGCTGGTCGACCTGTAGATTGCCGTCGGCGTTGATGACAGCATCAGGCGCACCGTCGGCGCGTATGGTCACGTCACCATTGCCCAGATGCAGCCTGCCGTGAGACAGGCCGGTTATGTTGCTGTTGACCACGCTGATGTGTCCGCCTGAGTTCACCACCGTGATGTTGTGATCGTCCGAATGATCACCGCACGCAGCGAGAAAGCTGCATAGCGCCAGGACGGCAACGTAACTGGAAAGACGATGCATGGCGATGCTCCTAGTCATTGTCCTTGAGGCAATCTTCCGTACTGCGGGCGCGGAAGATGCCTCCATATGGCTTGAAGGCGGGAACTTGCAGGTTTAGCTGGTCTTGAACCGCTTTGAGGTTGACCTCGTCCTGGCACATCCTTGTGCCAAATTGATGTGCCTGCGAGACCACCGCATCTTTGAGCTTTTCCTTTTCGTTCGCATCAGGTTTGGCGATAAAGGCGTTCTTGGCGGCCTTGATCCCAGCCTTCATGCTGCTGGCTTGCTCGCGTATGTCGGCGGCGTCCTGGTAATAGAGCACCAGCAGGCCACGCTGCGCAGGGGAGAGCGGCACGGCTTTGCCGTCGATGCTGAAATCCCCCGCGGAGCCGATCGTGGCATCGGGCGCGCCGTCTGCATGCACGGTCAGTACGTTGCCATCCAAGGTGAGCTTGCCGTTCTCGCCGTTGTAGCTGAAATCGGGCATGTCGCAAGCGGCCAGGCAAGCGCACAAGGCCAACAGCACGATCACTCCGCGATGCTTCATGTTGTATTCCCCTTACTGAGCACGGATTGCCGGTATACAGTCATCTTTCTCAGGTGTCGTCGCGCCAGCGGCGAAGCCAGGCGGCCACGGCCAGCATGGCAGCTCCCGCTATCACGCCAAGCCACAGCTCACCTGAGGCCAGAGCGGAATAATTGCGCAGCAGGTCCAGGTGTTCGAATACTTCTTCGCCCTGAGAGCCTGCATACATTGGGTTGATGAAGGAAAGCCAGTTGCCCGGAATCACCTCAAACAATACGCGTGACGCGACGTGAGAGAAAAACCATTGTGCATTCAGGCCAGGCATGCCGAGCAGGTGCAGCCACCACACCGCAAAGGTGGTTGCCAACGGAATAATGAGCGCCCACAGGAAGGGTTTGCTGCGCGCCCAGGCCGAGCAGAGCATCAACCAGCCGATGGTGGGTAGTGCGCACACTGCATAGAGCGGAATCAGGCCAAGGATGTTCGTAACCAACCGGATAGGGTGTGCTTCGGTCAGGCCGGCCCATACGCTCAATCCGTGCAGCGAGGCCACGCAGGCGGTCACCAGGACCAGCACGGCACCGGTGATGACGCCCAGGACGGCGGCGATGGCAGGGGCGATGAAGATCGCGCTTGCAACTTTGGAAACCACCGTTTTCCAGTTCGCGATTGGCAATGACTGCCAGAACAGGACGCTTTTGTCCTTGCGGTCATCGTAGAGCGCGCCAAGGCAATAGAAGAAAATGACGATCGCCATGATGCCAAGAATGGCAGATGCCGATATGCACATCATCAAATCAAGGAATTTGCCGAAATTCTTTGTCGTGTCCGCATCGACGTGATGGGTAAAATTCCAGTCGCCCATGTGAAACATGTTGTTGCGAAGCCCAAAGGCCTCAAAGGAGGTAATCGACAACAGGGTCATCAGCAGAAAAAGGCTGCCGGTGATCACGGGCGTCCACAGAAAACCACCGCGATGCTCCCAGAATTCGCGTTTGACCAGCCAATAAAGCGTTTTCATGCGTAAGTCCCCTTCATGGTGGCGACGAACAGATCACTGACCGATGGCCGGCGGATTTCCCCCAGGGCCCGCAGCTGTGCCTGATCGATGCCGTCGAACAGGAAAATGCTCTTGCCGAATACCTGGCGTTCGTCCAGCGGTTTGAGCTGGCGTGCAGTGGCGGCCATGTCCGCGCTCACCATCACCTCGGCGAAGCGTTCGCCCATCGCTTCCATATCCGTGTTGAGCACGATCTTGCCGTCACGGATGAACATAAGATCGGTGAGGATGTGTTCGATCTCTTCCACCTGGTGCGTGGTGACGATGATCGTCTTGTTTTCGTCGAAGTAGTCTTCCAGCAGGTTCTGGTAGAACTGCTTGCGGTAGAGAATGTCCAGGCCCAGCGTCGGTTCGTCCAGCACCAGCAGTTTGGCGTCGATCGCCATCACCAGGGCCAAATGCAACTGCACGATCATGCCTTTGGACATCTGCTTCACGCGCTGCTCGGGCGTGAGCTTGGTGCGGGCCAGAAAGGCTTCGCACTTGGCGCGGTTGAAGCGCGGGTGGATGTTGGCGACGAAGTCGATCGCCTCGCGTACGCGAATCCAGCGCGGCAACACGGCGACGTCCGCGATGAAGCACACTTCTTCCATCAGCTTGTCGCGCTGGCTGCGCGGGTCCAGCCCCAGCACGTTGAGCTGGCCCTGGAAATCGGTCAGGCCCAGGATGGCTTTCAGCGCCGTGGTCTTGCCCGCGCCGTTGGGGCCGATCAGCCCCACGATGCGGCCGGCGGGAATCTGGAAGTTCACGTTGTCCAACGCAAGCGTGTTCTTGTAGCGCTTGCTCAAGCCACTGGCGGTAACGACCGCATTCATGACGGGTTCTCCGTATCTTTGGGCGCTTCGCGCAGCAGGGTTTTCAGGTCCAATCCCAGGCGCTGCAAGCGTGCGTACAGCGCCGGCCATTCTTCGCGCAAAAAGCGCTCCCGTTCGGATTTGAGCAACGCCTCGCGCGCTCCATCGGTGACGAACATGCCCAGCCCCCTCCTTTTCTCCACAAGTTGGTCGTCGACCAGTTCCTGGTACGCCTTGGAAACCGTCAGCGGATTGATTTGAAAATCCGCAGCTACCTGGCGTACTGACGGCAGCGGGTCGCCCTCGTTCAAGGCGCCGTCCAGGATCATCGCCACTACGCGTTCGCGTAGCTGGCGATAGATCGGGACGCTGTCGTTCCAGGTAATGGCCATGAATTATTCCTTGCTGATGCCGGCAAACTTGGCGGAGCCAAACGAATAGTAGGGCATGGCCAGTTGCGCTCCGAGCAGGCTTGCGGCGCTTTCGGTTTTGCTGGCCAGTGGCGAACGGGCGATGGTGAGGCTGGCTTCGCTCAGCATCGAGGCGGCGCGCCGGTCTTCGGCGGTGGGGCGCACCTCGATGCCGGGCAGGGTGAATACCTTGGGGCCGTCGTGGGCGGCGGGGAGTTTGGGGGTGCTGGGGCTCAAGGCGATCAGGCTGACCGTGGTGAACAGAACCGCGGCAGTGATGGCGATCGGATTCGGTGCTTTCATGTCTGCTCTCCTTTAGTGCTGTCGTGAACCGGTGTTGTAGTGAACTATAACACCATGTTTGCAGCTGTCAATGACGGCATGGGTATGACTCATGGCCTAGGGGACCCTGGGCGGCTCAAGCATGGCCGCAGGGTCCCCGCGCCCGGCAGCGGACGCTGTCAGGCATCGCGTTTGACAGACATCACCCTGGGGCCGGCGCCATCGGTGGGCTAAACTCGCCGATTCCTTGCGAGGAGCACCTCTTACATGTGGTATGCCATCACCGGTACGGACCATCCCGAGTCGCTGGAACGCCGTACGGCCGCGCGCCCGGCCCATCTGGCGCGACTACAGCAACTGCAAGCGGAAGGGCGCCTGCTGCTGGCCGGCCCCTTTCCCGCCATTGACGCCGCCCAGCCCGGCCCGGCCGGTTTCACCGGCAGCCTGATCGTGGCCGAATTTTCATCCCTGGCCGAGGCCGAGCGATGGGCCCGGGCCGATCCGTATGTGGAAGCCAACGTGTATGCCAACGTAAGCGTCAAACCGTTCCTCAAGGCGCTGCCCGCATGACGGCAGCGATGGTCGAGGAAATCCGCCGGCGGCTGACGGCAGCGCTGCAGCCGGTCGAGCTCGACGTGCTGGACGAAGGCTACAAGCACGCCGGCCACGCCAACGAGGGCAAGGGGCATTTCCACGTGCGCATCGTGAGCGCCGCTTTCGCCGGTCAACTGCCGATCAAGCGGCACCGGCTGGTGTATGCGGCGCTGGGCGAGCTGATGGATCACGGCATCCATGCGCTGTCGATCGACGCCAAGTCGCCCGATTGATCGAGCCGTGGATCGAGCGCCAGCCGCGCGACGGCGGGCCACTCCGTCGTCCGTGACGCATTGCGGCGCTGTCCCGCGTTTGGCACAGTGACCCGTCGCCCGCGCTTGCGGGCCATCACCTTTCGAGCATCTGAATCTGCATGCGCCTAACCACGATCAAACTTGCCGGATTCAAATCCTTCGTCGACCCGACCACCTTGCACCTGCCCACCAATATGACCGGTGTGGTGGGTCCCAACGGTTGCGGCAAGTCCAACATCATCGACGCCATCCGCTGGGTGATGGGCGAAAGCGCGGCGAGCCGCTTGCGCGGCGATTCGCTCACGGACGTGATCTTTTCCGGCTCCAATGCGCGCAAGCCGGTGGGGCAGGCGTCGGTGGAGCTGATCTTCGACAACTCCGACGGCACCATCCAGGGCGAATACGGCCAATACGCCGAGATTTCGGTGAAGCGCCAGGTGACGCGCGACGGGCAATCGTCGTATTTCCTCAACGGTGCGCGTTGCCGCCGTCGCGACATTACCGACCTGTTCCTCGGTACGGGCCTGGGGCCGCGCAGCTATTCGATCATCGAACAGGGCATGATCAGCCAGATCATCGAGGCGCACCCGGAAGAATTGCGCACGCATCTGGAAGAGGCCGCCGGCATCTCCAAGTACAAGGAGCGCCGCAAGGAAACCGAGAGCCGCATCAAGGCCACGCGCGAGAACCTCGACCGCGTGCGCGACGTGCGCGACGAGGTGGACAAGCAGCTCGAACACTTGAACCGCCAGGCACGCGCCGCCGAGCGCTGGAAAGCCTACAAGGAAGAACAGACGCGCAAGGAAGCCGAGTTGCGTGCGCTGGAATATCGAGCGCTCAAGGGCCAGCGCGACGGCGAAGGGCAGGGGCTGTCCGCCGCGGAAATCGAAATCGAGAAGCGGCTGGCCGAGCAGCGTCAAATCGAATCGCAGATCGAAGGCGTGCGTGAGCGCCACATCGAAGCGAGCGAGCACTTGAACGCGGTGCAGGCCGATGTCTACAAGGTCGGCGCGGAAATCGCGCGTGTCGAGCAGCAGGTCCGCTTCAACAGGGAAACGGCCGATCGCCTGCACCGCGCGCAACAGGATGCGGAGCGCGAACACGCCGAACTGGCCGCGCATATCGCCACCGACCGCGAGCAGGTGGAAACCTTGCGCATGGCCTTGGCCGAAGGCGAGCCCAAGCTGGAATCCCTGCAGCAGATGCAGGACGACACCGGCGAGAGCCTGCGCCAGACCGAGACCAAGCTGGCCGATTGGCAGCAGCGCTGGGACACCTACACGCGCACCGCCGGCGAAGCCAGCCGCGCTGCAGAAGTGGAGCGCACCAAGCTCGCCTATCTCGACCGCCAGGCAGTGGACCTGTCCAAACGCAAAGACGCCCTGGAAGCCGAGCAAAAGGCCACCGACGTCGTCGCGCTGGACGCCGCCGCCGAACAGTTGCATACGGAACACGACACCCAGCGCGAACGCGTCGAATCGCTCGGCGGCATGCTCGACCAGCACAAGCTGGCGTACGAGAAAGTGCTCGACGAAGAACGCCAGGTGCAGAGCACGCTCAACGATGCGCGCCAGCAATTGCAGACGGCGCGCGGACGTCTGGCCTCCCTTGAAGCGCTGCAGCACGCGGCGCTGGGACAGGAAGAAAGTCCAGCCAGTGCGTGGCTGTCGCAATTCGGCCTCGACAAAAAGCGTCGCCTCGGTGAAGTGCTGCAGGTGGAAGCGGGCTGGGAAACGGCCGTGGAAACGGTGCTCGCCGGCTTTATCGACAGCGTGCTCGTCGATGGCGCGCACGACCTGGCAAAGGAATTCCATGCGCTGAACAATGCCGACGTCGCGCTGCTCGATGCAGCCGAAGGCGGCGCCGCCACGGCCGGCACGCTGGCCGCGCACGTGCGCGGTCCGGCCGCGGCCATCGCCATGCTTGGGCACGTGCTCACTGCAGAGGGCATCGAGGAGGCGCACCAGCGCGTGTCAGGGCTGGCGGCGCTGGCGCCGTATCAATCGGTGATCACGCGGACCGGCGAATGGCTGGGTCCCGGCTGGGCCAGCGTGCGTCGTGCGCAAGGCAACCAACTGGGCGTGCTGGCGCGCGAGCGCGAGATCCGCACGCTGACTGAGCAGGTCGAGTCGCTGGAGGCGCGGATCGAGGAAGCTACCGCGCGCCTGGATGATCTGCGCACCAGCAAGTTCGAAGCCGAACGCGCCCGCGACGACGCCCAACGCGAGCTGTACAACGCACATCGCCGTCAGTCGGAACTGGCCGGCCAGCTGCAAAGTCATCGTGGCAAGGTGGAAACCGCGCGCGCGCGCGCCGAGAAAGTGGCCGGCGAACTGTCGGCCCTGCTCGAACAGATGGATGAGCTGCAGGCGCAGACGCGCGAAGCGCGCGCGCGCCTGGACGAATCCGTCAACAACATGGGCGACCTGGAAGACCAGCGCCGCGAACTGGAAAACGAACGCCGCGCGCTGTTGGAAGCCCGCGAAGAGGCGCGCATGAATGCACGCGAAGCGGCCGACCAGGCGCACGCGCTGGCGCTGAGCATGGAATCGAAGCGTTCCTCGCTCGCCTCGTTGGAGCAGGCGCTGGCACGTATGGACAGCCAGATCCGCCAGATCGAAGCGCGCCGCAGCGAAATCAGCGAACAGCTTGCCGCCGGTTCCGATCCCATCGCCGAACTGGAAGCCGAACGCCAGACCTACCTCGACCAGCGCCTGCTGGTGGACAAGCAACTGGTGGAAGCGCGCCGCGCGCTGGAAGACTGCGATATCGCCCTGCGCAAGCTGGAACAGCAGCGCCACAACCTGGAGCAGGATCTGTCCGGTTTGCGCGAAAGCCTCTCCGAAAAGAAGCTGGCGGCACAGGCGTTGCAGATGCGCGCCGAACAGCTTGCCGAAGCGATCGCCGCTTCCGGCCTGGATCTGGAAACCTTGCTTGCCGAGCTGGCCGAAGACATCGACGCCGCACAATGGCGTCAGCAGCTTGCCGACCTGGCGCAGAAGATCGCGCGCCTGGAGCCGGTGAACCTTGCCGCGATCCAGGAACACGCCGAGCAGAGCGAGCGCAAGACGTATCTCGACAACCAGCTCACCGACCTCACCAGCGCCATGGAAACGCTGGAAAACGCCATCAAGAAGATCGACCGCGAAACGCGCCAGCGCTTCAAGGAAACCTTCGACCGCGTGAACGCCGGCGTGCAGGAACTGTTCCCGCGCCTGTTCGGCGGCGGCCATGCCTACCTGGAACTCACCGGCGACGATCTGCTCAGCACCGGCGTATCGATCATGGCGCGCCCGCCCGGCAAGCGCGTTTCCAACATCATGCTGCTGTCGGGCGGCGAGAAGGCGTTGACCGCGGTATCGCTGGTGTTTGCGATTTTTGCACTGAACCCCGCGCCGTTCTGTTTGCTGGACGAGGTGGACGCGCCGCTCGATGAAGCGAACGTCGGCCGCTTCTCCAATATGGTGAAGGAGATGAGCGAAAAGGTGCAGTTCATCTTCGTCTCGCACAACAAGGCCACCATGGAGGCGGCCAGCCAGCTTTGCGGCGTTACCATGCGCGAGCCGGGCGTTTCGCGCCTCGTGCAGGTCGATCTTGCCGAGGCCAGCAAACTGGTCGGAGCTGCCTGAGGTAGAGGACTTACATCATGCTTGGAACCGAATTGGCTGTTGCGTGGAACCCTTGGGTCGGCATTCCGTTGGCGGTCGTCGGCCTGATCGTGCTGGTGCTGGTGTGGCTGTTTGGCGAACCGAAGAAGGAGCAGGGCAAGCGGCGTGTTGCTCCCGAGCCTGTTCCGGAACGGCGCGAACCCACCTTGGGCGGCGCCATCGACGAGGACGAGGCAGTCGGCGACGATCCGCTGCCGCGCATGGACCCGTTGTTCAAGGAACCCGAGCCGGCGCAAGGCGAGCTGGACGTCAACCTGCGCGCCGAGCTGGAAAAGCTGGGCGCCACCTTGGCCGACCAGCGGCAGGAATCGGCGCACAGCCCCAAGCCGACCGGGCAGTCCGCATCCATCGTGGAAATGCTGCGTTCGCCATCGCAGCCGGAAACGGCACGTGCAGCGCCGATCGAGCCAGCGCCCGTCGTTGCGCCTGCGCCAGCAGCGCCGCCGTCCGCCGCGCCAGCCCCTGCACCCGCGCCGCGTGTTCCGCCACGCTCCGATCTCGGCAAGCGTCCCACGCAGGTGCCGGTGGAACGCATCGTCAGCCTGTTCGTGATGGCGCGCGAAGGCCAGGCGTTCAACGGCACGGACCTGATCGTCGCCGCCGAAAAAGCCGGGCTGGAATACGGCGACATGGGCATCTACCACCGACTGGTGGACGGTAAGCGCGAAGCGGGGCCGATCTTCAGCGTGGCCAACATGCTCAAGCCCGGCAGCTTCGACCTCACGCGCCTGGATGCGTTGCGCACGCCAGGCCTGAGCTTTTTCATGACCTTGCCGGGGCCGGTCACCGCGCTGGACGCATGGGATGCGATGCTGCCTACCGCACAACGGCTGGCGGAATTGCTCGATGGCCAGGTGCTGGACGAAGAACGCAACGCGCTCGGCCGCCAGCGTATCGCGCATATCCGCGATGAACTTCGCGGCTGGGATCGCGACCACGACGGCGGCGAGATTCGCTTCGGTCGCTGATCTTTTTTGATTGGCTAAAACAAAAGAGCGCCCCGCCAGGGCGCTCTTTTGTCGTGGGGCGAGGTCGCTCTATCAGGCAGCTTTCGTAGCCAGGGTGCTGATGGAGTGATGGGCCGAAGCAATCGCCTTCACTTTGTGCTCTGCACTGATGTGCACGCCTTCGGCGCGAACGAACTGCACATCGTCGATGCCGATGAAGCCGAGCACGGCGCGCAGGTAGTTTTCCTGGAAGTCCAAGCCGGCAGCCGGACCGCTGCTGTACACGCCGCCGCGGCTGGAGGCGACGATCACGCGCTTGCCGCCAGCGAGGCCTTCCGGGCCGGTTGCGGTGTAGTGGAAAGTCTTGCCGGCCACGACGACACGGTCGATCCAGGCCTTCAGCTGGCTGGGGATGCCAAAGTTGTACATGGGGGCGCCGATCACCACGATGTCGGCGGCCAGGAATTCGTCCATCACGGCCTGGCCAAGCTTTGCCGCGTCGCTTTCGGCGTCCATCACCGGCGTCCAATGGGGCAGGGCGTGGGAGCTGAGATCGCGGTAGGTGATCTGCAAGGAGGAACTTTCTTCGGCCAGCTGATTGACGATGGCGGTGCTCAGTTCGCGCGAGACGGAGTGTTGGCCCAGCGCGCTGGCGTCGAGGTGCAAGAGTTTCATGGTGGGTATCTCGTCCAAAGTCGGCCCTGCCGACGTCGGAAGCAAAGATAGATTCGAAACAAACCACCGATAAGATAGGCTGTTTGGAACGTATTGTTCCGCAGAGGAAACGACGATGAACGCACTGCCGGGTGCCATGCAGGACCTGAACGACCTCTACTTCTTTGCCGCTGTGGTCGAGCAGGGCGGCTTTTCGGCTGCCGGGCGAGCGCTGGGCGTGCCCAAGTCCAGGCTGAGCAAACGGATCGCGCAGTTGGAAGATCGGCTCGGGGTGAGGCTGCTGCAACGAACGACGCGGCGCTTTGTGGTCACCGAGGTGGGCGAACGTTTTTACGGACACTGCCGCGCCGTGCTGGAAGAGGCGCGCGCCGCGCAGGATGCGGTGGATGAGCTGCGGGCCGAACCGCGCGGCGTGGTGCGGCTGAGCTGCCCCATCTCGATCGCCCAAACCGTATTGGCCCACATCCTGCCGGAGTTCATGGCGAAGTACCCCAAGCTGCAGGTGCGGGTGCTGTCGAACAATCGCCGCGTGGATCTCATCGGCGAAGGTTTCGACCTGGCCATTCGCGTGCGCACCAAGCTCGACAGCGACGCCAACATGATCATCCGCAGCTTCGGCCAGGCGCGCGTGTTCCCGGTCGCCAGTCCGAGTTTGCTCAAGCAATATGGGCGTCCCGCGCATCCGGAGGATCTTGCACGCTTGCCGGCCGTGTCGATGCAGGAACATGAAGGTGCGCAGGTATGGGAGTTGTTCGATGCGAACGGCGAACGTGTCAGCGTGGAAGTGCAGGCGCGGCTGATTACCGGCGACTTCGCCATCTTGCTGGAGGCGGCGCGCAGCGGCATCGGCGTCGCCCTGTTGCCGGAATCGCTTTGTGCGCCGGCCATCAGCAGTGGCGATCTGGAAATCCTGCTGCCGGAATGGAGTGCGCCGCAGGGCATCATGCATTTCGTCTACCCCAGCCGCCGCGGCATGATGCCGGGCGTGCGAGCGCTGGTGGATTTTCTGGCCGAGCGCTTGCCGGAAGCGGCGCGCGTCAGTCATGAAGAATGCACGAAGCGCAAGTTGTTGAGGCGGGAAGCGCCCGAACGGCCTTCCGCATGACCATGCTAGTCTTTGCGTTTAGCCTTCCATATCGCCGCCCATGACCGTCGAAACCAAGCTCCCGAAAGTAGGCACCACCATTTTCAGCGTGATGAGTCACTTGGCCGTGCAGCACAAAGCTGTGAACCTGGGCCAGGGCTTTCCCGATTTCGAGCCGCCGCAGCCGTTGCGCGACGCGCTGAGCCGCGCCATGGCCAATGGCCTCAATCAATATGCGCCAGGCATCGGCACGGCTGCGTTGCGCGAACAGATCGCCATCAAGACCGAACGGCTTTATGGGCATAAAGTCAGTGCCGATAGCGATATCACCGTAACCTCCGGCGCTACCGAAGCATTGTTCGCTGCGATTGCCGCCGTCGTGCGCGCGGGCGAGGAAGTGATCGTGTTCGATCCGGCGTATGACTCCTATGAGCCCGCGATCGAATTGCAAGGCGCTCGCGCCGTGCATATTCCGCTCACCGTGCCGAGCTTTTCGATCGACTGGCAGCGCGTGCGCGATGCGATCACGCCGCGTACGCGCATGATCCTGATCAATAGCCCGCACAATCCTTCGGGCGCGGTCTTGTCGGCGCAGGATCTCGACACCTTGGCGGCGATCGTGCGCGATACGCCGATCGTGGTGCTGTCGGACGAGGTGTACGAGCACATCGTCTACGACGGTGCCGAACATCACAGCGTGTTGCGCCATCCGGAATTGGCCGCACGCAGCATCGTGGTCTCCAGCTTTGGCAAGACCTACCACTGCACCGGCTGGAAAGTCGGTTATGCGGTTGCGCCGGCCAAGCTCTCTGCCGAATTTCGCAAGGTGCACCAGTACCTGACGTTCTGCACCTTCCATCCGGCGCAAGTGGCGTTCGCCGAATTCCTGGCCAGCACGCCGCAGCATTACCTGGAATTGCCGGCCTTCTATCAAACCAAGCGCGATCGTTTTCGTGGCTTGTTGGCGCCCTCGCGCTTGAAGCTGCTGGACGTGCCAGGCGGTTACTTCCAGTTGGTGGATTATTCGGCCATCCGCGACGAGGACGACGTGGCGTTCTGCGAATGGCTGGTGAAGGAAGGCGGCGTGGCAGCCATCCCGCTGACCCCGTTCTACGAAAAGGCGCCAGGCACGCGATTGGTACGCCTTTGCTTTGCCAAGAGCGACGCCACGATGGAGGCCGCTGCGGAGCGTCTATGCAAACTCTGAACGTAACGCTGGTGCAGGGCGCCACGCGCTGGCACGATGCGCCGGCCAACCGCGAATACTACGGCGCACTGGTACGACGGGTGGCGGGGCAGAGTGATCTTGTCGTGCTGCCGGAAACCTTTCTTTCCGGCTTCAGCAACGACACGCGCGCCAGCGCCGAAGGCATGGACGGCGAAGGTATCGCCTGGATGCGCGCACTGGCGACGGAGGTTGGCGCCGTCGTTACGGGCAGTCTCGCCATTCGTGAAGGCGACAAGGTCTACAACCGGCTGATCTGGGCGCGCCCGGATGGCACTTATGTGCAATACGACAAGCGTCACCTGTTCCGCATGGCCGGCGAGCACACGCGCTATGGCGGCGGTTCCGAGCGCCTGATCGTGGAGCTGAAAGGCTGGCGCATCCTGCCGCAGGTCTGTTACGACCTGCGTTTTCCGGTATGGCTGCGCAATCGCCGGCTGGCCTCGGCGGCAGGCGGCATGGACTACGACCTGGCCTTGTTCGTCGCCAATTGGCCGGCGCCGCGCCGGCAGCCTTGGCGCACGCTGTTGCGGGCACGCGCAATCGAAAACCTTGCCTACGTGGTTGGCGTAAACCGGGTAGGCATGGATGGCAACGATCTGCCGTATGCCGGCGACAGCGCGGTGATCGACCCAGTCGGGGAGCCACTGGTCGAACTCGGCCCGCAGGAGCAACTGGTGACCGTGGCGATCGATCCGGCGCCTTTGTTGCAGCATCGCGAGCGCTTTCCCGCCTGGATGGATGCCGACGAATTCACGCTCAGCAACGTGTGAACGAAACGCGCGCGCCCTGACACGTGTTTCAAAAAACTTCACAAAGAGTATTGACGGCTGCAGCGTCTACCTGAATAATTCCGCTTCTTGCTTCGGCGCCTTCCGAATTTCGGGTGGTGGCCAGGGTAAGTAAGGTTTACCCACGCGCCCGTAGCTCAGTTGGATAGAGTACCAGGCTACGAACTTGGTGGTCGGGAGTTCGAATCTCTCCGGGCGCGCCATATTCATCAGGCATGATGTTGGTTCAAGTCATGCCTGCATTGCAGGCAGAACACCGTTTGCAATGAAACCGGACGAAAGAAGTCCGGCGTGTTCGATACGGATTGACGGGCCAGAGTGTCACCCGTAGCATTTCCAGGCTCAAGTTTGCGAAAGCTGACTGGGTTTCGAAAAACAACGGGGTATAGCTCAGCCTGGTAGAGCGCCAGCTTTGGGAGCTGGATGTCGTGGGTTCGAATCCCTCTGCCCCGACCAGCAGGTGTTCTGCTTTTAGTCAAGCGCCTGTAGCTCAACCGGATAGAGCA